>Ga0153975_1000009_pt1 | contig 204243 bp, 169 predicted proteins | sample TSGA059MetaG_FD_104694 | JGI IMG/M metagenome (GOLD analysis project Ga0153975, IMG submission 104694) | Attine ant fungus gardens microbial communities from Georgia, USA - TSGA059 MetaG | ecosystem: Host-associated > Fungi > Mycelium > Unclassified | place: USA: Georgia, Yuchi Wildlife... | reverse complement strand
GCTGCCGGTATTGCCGTGCTGGTTGGTGACGCTCGCGCTGACGGTCAGGTCGCCGTCGCCCAGCGCCTGCAAATCGGCCGCCGGAACGCTGACGCTCCAGCTCAGATCCGCCTGCACTTTGGCTTCGTAGGTGTGGCCGCCGAGCGTAACGGTGACGGTGTCCCCGGCCGCCGCGTTAGTCACGCGCCCGCTCAGGGTCTGATCGGCCGCCACTTCGGCTGCGTTGATGATGTCATCGCCCGCAATCGCGCTGAGGGTCACAGAGGGCAGCGCGCTGTCGACCAGTACGCCGTGCGTCGTGCTGCCGGTGTTGCCTGCGGCATCAACGGTGGAGGCGGTCAGGCTGTAATTCGCTTCGCCGAACTGAGCCACATCCGCCGCCGGAACGTTCAGCGTCCACGCGCCGCCGCTGACGCTGGCAGAGTAGTCTTTGCCGTTCAGGTTCAGCGTCACGGTGGAACCGTCCGCGCCGCTGCTGGTGCCGCTCACCGTCAGGGCTTCGCCTTTCTCGATGGCGTTGATCACGTCGTCAGCCGCCACGGTACTGATGGTCAGCACCGGCGCGGCGGTCTCTACGGTCACCACGTGCGAGGCTGACCCCGGATTGCCCGCCGCATCGGCGCCAGTGGCGGTAATGGTGTGGCTGCCGTCCGCCAGACCGCTGACCACGGCGGCAGGCACGCCGACGCCCCAGTTGCCGCTGGCATCCACCGCAGCGGTGTAGCTGCTGCCGTCGATGACCACGGTGACCAGGCCGCCCGCCGGAACGCCAATAGATGAACCGCTGATGATGAGGTTCTGCTGGTGTTCATGCGCGTTAATAATGTCGTCTGCAGAAACGGTGTTGATGACCAGCGTTGGCGCAGTAAAGTCCACCAGTAACGCGCTGGTCACGCCGGTGCTGTTACCGGCGATATCGCTGACGCTGGCGCTAACGGTATAGATGCCGTCGTTCAGCCCTGCTGCATCTGCCGCCGGAACCGCCGTGCTCCAGGTACCGTCCGCCGCCACGCTCGCGGTGTAGGTCTGGCCGTTAAGCGTCAGGGTGACCCGCTGGCCGGCTTCGGCGGTGGAGGTTCCGCCGATCGCCACGTCCGCCCCCGCTTCCGCGCCGTTGAGCACGTTATCACCGGCGATGGTGTTGATGGTCAGCGTTGGCGCAGCGGTATCCACGGTGACATCCTGCGCGGCGCTGGCGTTGTTGCCCGCCACGTTGGTCACGCTGACACTTACCGTGGTGTCGCCGTCTTTCAGATTGCGGATATCTGCCGCCGGAACGGTGACGCTCCAGCTGCCGTCGGCCTGCACGCTGGCGTGATAAGTGCCATCCGCGAAATTAATCGTCACGCTCTGGCCAGCCTCCACGCCCTGCGTGGTACCGCTAAGTGTGACATCCGCCGCTTTTTCAGCCGCATTTAGCACGTTATCCAGCGCAACGCTATCAATGGCAATCGCCACGCTGCTCAGATCCACGTTGATGATATTGGCAATGCTGACGCTGTTGCCCGACGTGTCGGAGCCGGTGACGCTAACGCTTAGCGCGCCCGCAGGCCAGCTGGCGACGTCCGATGCCGGAATCGCCGCAGACCAGCTGCCGTTCGCGCCGACCGTAGCATGATAATCGATGCCGTTTATGCTGACGGTGACGCTGCTGCCTTCGGCGATATCAGAGCTGGTGCCGCTGATGATCTGGTTCTGACTGATTTCGATGCTGTTGACAATGTCGTCGCCCGCAATGGTATCGATGCGCAGGCCCGGCAAACCGGCGTCGATGATAATCTCGCGATCGCCGCGACCGCTGTTGCCGTGCTGATTGGTGACGCTCGCGCTGACGGTTAAATCACCGTCGCCCAGCGCCTGCAAATCAGCCGCCGGAACGCTGACGCTCCAGCTCAGGTCGTCCTGCACGGTGGCCTGGTAGGTGTTGCCACCCAGCGTCACAATCACGGTATCGCCCGCCGCCGCATGGGTCACTCTGCCGCTCAGAGCCTGGTCAGCGGTGATTTCAGTGGCATTGATGATGTCATCGCCTGCAGTCACGTTAACCGTGACGACAGGCAGCACGGAATCCACCTGCACCTGATGCGACGCAGTGCCGGTATTGCCCTCGGCGTCTGTGCTGACTGCCGTCAGGGTGTAATGGGCTTCGCCGAGCTTTGCGACGTCGCTGGCCGGAATGCTGACCGACCAGTTGCCGCCGCTGACGACGGTGGTGGTGTACTCCACGCCGTTAAGGGTCAGAGCGATCTGCGTACCCTCAGCGCTGTTGCTGGTCCCGGTCACCTCCAGCGCCTGGCCTTTGGCTTCGGCGTTAACCACATTCTCAAAGGCGACGGTATCAATCGTCAGTTGCGGCAGTTCGGACGACAGCACCACGGTCGCGTTCTGACTGCCGGTGTTACCCGCTTTATCAGTGATGCTGACGTTCACATCATAGCTGCCGTCGGCCAGCGCGCTGAACACGGATGCCGGTAAACCGATGCTCCATGTGCCGTCGGCGGCAAGCGTCGTGGTGTAAGTCTGGCCGTTGATGCTCAGCGTGACAGTATCGCCCGCTTCGCCGCCGGTGCTGCTTCCGCTGACCATCTGCGCCTGAGCCTGTTCGAGGCTGTTAAGGATGTTGTCACCGGCGATGGTGTTGATGGTCACGACCGGCACGGTGGTGTCAACGCGCAGATCGTGCGTGGTAGATGTGCGGTTACCCGCCGCATCGCTGACGGAGGCGCTCAGCGTAACACTGCCGTCTGCCAGCGCGCCCGCCTGTGCAGCCGGAACATTCACTGACCAGTTACCGTTTGCCTCAACGCTTGCGGTATAGGTCACTCCGTTGAGCACCAGCGTCACCACCTGCCCGGCTTCGGCATTTGAGGTGCCGCTGACGGTCAGATCGTGACCCGCTTCGGCTGCATTCAGAATATCGTCGCCCGCCAGCGTGGCAATAGTCAGCGTAGGTGCCTGCGTATCCACTGACAGCGTAGATGCGGAGGTGATGGTGTTGCCAGCGCTGTCTACACCGCTGACCTGAACAGTGTGGACACCGTCCGCCAGCGCCTGCGCGTCTGCGGCAGGCACAGTGATTGTCCAGCTGCCATCCGCCGCAACGGTGGTCTGCCAGGCCTTACCGTTAAGGGAAACGGTGACGGTGGTACCCGCCGCCAGATTGGCGCTCTGACCGGAAATGGCAACGTCCGCGCCCGCTTCGGCCGCGTTCAGCACGTTGTCCCCCGCCACGGTGTCGAGGGTAAGGGAAGCCTGCGCGGTAACGATGTTCAGAGTGATCGACCCGGCGCTGGTGGTCGAGCCGTTGCTCTCCTGCACCACGACCCAGGTGTGCGCGCCGGCGCTCTGCGCGGCGAGCTGCGCTGTCCACTGGCCGTTGGTGCCGACGATGGCTGTGGCAATCACATGGCCGCTGGCATCGACAATCGAAATCTCCGCGCCCGGATAGCCGGTACCGCTGAAGGTGGGTCGGGTATCGTCAGTCACGGCCTGATTAGCAAGAATACCCTGACTGTCGCCCTGCGTGTCGGTCACGAGGAAAGTCGGTTTTGCGACTTCCACCGCCTGAGTGTTATCAATGACTTCGGTTTTTCCGTCACTGCCGCCGCCGTGGCCGAGCAGCGCCCCGGCCGCGCCTGCGCCCAGCACACCGGCCAGCAGATACGGCCACTCCACGGTGACTTCGGCGGTGCTGAGCAGCAGCGGATCAATGCCCGGCAGTGGGGTTTCCACCGCCGTCAGCGCAAACGCCGGGGTATCATGAGGCACAGTGGCGTCGGTGAAATTCACCTCCGTCATCTGCTGATTTTCATCCTGAAAGACCAGTTTATTCTCGTCTTTCTCACCAATATTCTCGAAATATCCTACGCAGCGAATGACCGATCCATCCTGCATATGAATAAGCAGATCGTTGCCACTGCGTTCGTAGCTGGCGACATTCTTTACTGCGTCGTGAATAACGACAATGCCGGATTCATTCATCGCAACAGCGGTGTTACCTTCTGCAGTGAAAGTATTTTTAAGCGACGTTTTACGAGAGATAATATCCATGGTTCTGCTCATGATATTGTGTCCATTCCTTGTATATCTGACTGGTGTTAAAACAATACCGTCAAAAGGGTATTGAATTTGCGTGCATAACTGACTTTATTTCAAATCAGGTAGTGACTGACTCCCACTCTGATTAATACCGAGCTGAGTTAATAACTCGTTGACGGCCGTGGTGTAATTTATCAGTGAATACCAACTGTCATATTTCGCACTGATTTGCGAAAACTGCGCCTGAAATACCTCCTGCTCGACGCTAAGCAGATCGTTCAGCGTGCGCTGATTGAGCTTATATTCGCTCTTGTACACATCGCGCGAGCGGACAGAATCCTGTAGCTGTTCAGCACTGGCCTGCGCCTGCCCTTCAGCGCCAGCCCAGTTGGCATAAGCCACTGAAGCTTTTTGCATCACATCCAGCTTGGCCTGATCGACCAGCGTGGCGGCAATATTTTTATGCCCTTCAGCCTGACTGACGCGAGCCGACACCGCACCGCCCTGATAAAGCGGCGCATTCACGTGTAACTGGATCTGATTATTCCAGTACGGATTATTCGTGGTTTCGTAACGCGTTCGACTCGCCTGTAAACTCAGGGTAGGCAAATAATCCGCCTTCGCCTTATTGACTTCAAATGACGCCGATTCCTGTTGCGCCTGCGCGTACAGTACCGAGGGCACTTTGGAATAATCGATATTATCCGGCAGCACTGGAGTATCGAGATTCACCGCGGCAATGGACTGATAATGGCTGGCTCGCACACCCGTGAGCGAGGCGAGTTGCGCTTTCGCCGCTGACAGGCTGGCCTGGTATTGTTTAAGCGTCGAGCGCATTCCGGAAATACGCGACTGCGCCTGCAGCACATCTGAGCGCGTGCTTAATCCGGCATCGGCACGTAATGACGACATGCGGCGGACATCCTCCAGCGCCGTAATGTTATCCTCCACCGCTTTGGTCAGATCCTGATATTTCAGCACATCCAGGTACGCCGTCGCCGTTTGCTCAGCGACGTCAGACAGTGTCGCCAACAATTTGTAGCGATAACTTTCCTGCGCAGATTTCTGCTGGTTAATGCTGGCGTTGGTTTTACCAAAGTCGTAGACAAGCTGCGACAGCGTCAGGCCGTAGGCAGCGGCATTATTCATATTGTTGAAGGTATCCTGCTGGGTCGAATTGCCGGTATTGGCGGTCAGACCGACCTGCGGAAACCACGCACTTTGCGCTTCGCGGATCTGCGCCTGGCCGATCCCCATTTGGTACGCCTGTTGCGTAACCGACGGACTGCGTGAAAACGCCTGCAAAATAGCGGTTTTCAGATCTACCGACGCCATACTTTTCATCGATGGCGGATTGGCCCACCGATCTGCGTGCCCTGATACGACGGCATTGGCGATATACGGGAACGTCAAGAAAACAATTAAAATACAGATTTTTTGTAAGCTGTTATTAAATAATTTTACAATCCATGTCATTGAATGATGAGATCCATCTTATTAATTTGCAGAGTCGGGTGTTCTTTATCCTACCCCACTTAAGACAAATCTTAAACTCTTTTTTTTAGGGACAAAAAAGGGCACAGGAATATTGTTTTAGTTTCATAACGTTATTACTAATAGAAATACTTTATGCCTTGCCAATCATCAGGCTGTAAATTCGATTAGGAAGAAATAAAAAAAACATGGCGTTTATTATTATCCCTGTGAGTCTAGTACATGATATCGCCTAACGCCACTCTGTTTATGTTAAACACCCTAACACTTTAGTTAAATAATTGTTGGCCACTTGTAATAACTCCTTACCCTGTCTGAATCAGAAGATCATTCCCAGTCGCACCTTTAATATCTAAATATATCAGGCACTCCGGAATAATAAGGTCTTCTCGATATTATTTTTACGCGTTGAGTTTTAAGGAAAGTTGTTGCGGCAGACTAAATTTGACCATCTTAATAGTGGTGCATCATCGGTTATTAATTTAAAACAGCTGCTATATGATCGGGCGTAGTTCAGCGTTAACATCGCTGGCAAAACCTATCACAACGATTGCGCAAAGCGATGGTGACTATCATTCGCATATTTCATTACTTTCCTTTTATCGGCGTAATCAACCCAATTCGCCTTGCCATGACCGCTACCAGTATTGAACACAACGCCCAGTGGGTCATAGCCGATCCTGGGCCGCAACCCTGATGTAATTGCGTTTAGCCGTACTCAATAACAGTAAACCCTTCGTCATCGGTTGGTGCGGAGAAATAGCGCGTGATGATTTCGAATTGTTGATCGGTCGCGCTAAAGTCGTGTACACCCTCTGCGTTTCGGGCATGCAATCGGGCTTTACAGACCTCATCAGAGACTTTCAGATAATGCAGACGATGACTGGCACCTGACTCCTTAATGATACTCATCATCCATTCACGATGTGTAGGTGTGTTGGCCGGAAAATCCAGAACGACGGATAAACCTGCTCTGAGTAACGATACGAGGTGGGGCTTGATGGCGCTGCGGAGCTTCGAGGAACACTGCAAATAATCGGCTACTGAATGGATTTCATTGGCATAGAGCACCGCCAGCCACCGATCCTCACTGACGAGCACGGTGGCTGGCGAGGCAGCTAATTTCGCAGATAGCGTGGATTTACCTGATGCAATTTTTCCACACAGCAGGTGCAGCGTGGGTTTTCCTGCTGTGGTGACTCTATTGGTATCCATCATTTACCTCGCTAACAATTAACAGTAAGGCCCTCCTTACTGTCGCTTAACACTCACTGCATGGCTGCACTCTTCCCGCCTGCCAGACGGTACAGGCATACACCACCATTCCGGTAACGCCCAGAATCACGCCCACATAGGCGGTCGCGATCCAGCCGTAGCCTAAAGATACCGCCATGCCGCCCAGATAGGCGCCCATCGCGTTGGCAATATTCAGCGCGGAGTGATTCATTGCGGCGGCTAACGTCTGTGACTCTTTCGCCACGTCCATCAGGCGTATCTGCAGTGACGGCAGTAAAACCGACGAGGTACCAATCAGGAAAGTCGCCAGCATCCCACCCGCGACCTGCGTTGCCAGCAGCGGGAAGACAATCATAATGCAAATATTCCACAGCAGCGTCCAGCCTATCACCTTCAGCACGGTTTTATCCGCCAGCCGGCCACCCACCAGATTCCCGACAATCATCCCCAGGCCAAACGCGGCCATGGCCCACGGAATAAGCCGGGCGGACATGCCCGCCACGTGCATCAGGGTGGGTGCAATGTAGCTGAACACCGCAAACATCCCGCCAAAGCCGATCGCCCCCACCAGTAGGGTCAGCAACACCTGGCTGTTTTTCAGCGCGCCCAGTTCACGTAACGGATGAGCATCGCTGTCTGCCGAAGTGGCAGGTACAAAGCGCAATATCAGCATGCAGGTGACTAAGCCAATCACCCCGACAAACCCGAATACCACATGCCAGTTAAAGACTTGCCCTACCCACGATCCCAGCGGGACGCCAATCAGCGTGGCGATGGTTAACCCCAGCATCAGGGCACTGAGCGCCCTGCCGCGCTTTCCTGCCGGAACCAGAGAAGCGGCCACCAGCGACGCTACGCCAAAATAGGCACCGTGCGGTAAGCCCGTCAGGAAGCGGGCGATAATCAGGCCGTGATAGCTTCCCACCAGCGCACTGCCTACGTTGCCAATAAAAAACAGCGCCATTAATGCCAGCAGCAGGTGTTTTCTCACCATCCGCGCCGCAATCACCGCAATCACCGGTGCGCCCACCACCACCCCAAGCGCATAGCTGGCAATCGCATTACCGGCCTGCGGTTCAGTGATGTGGAAAGAGCTGGCGACGCCCGGTAACAATCCCATGATGATAAATTCGCCGGTGCCAATACCGAACCCACCTAACGCCAGCGCGAAGATAGCCCAGCGCGCCGCTGCGGCACTCAAAACATTCTGGTTTTGCAAAACTCCCCCTTACAGGTTTCAAATTTCAGTGGCTTAAAACCCTTGCAGGCAAAACCTGACAAGATTCTAAACTAATTTGAGCCACATCACAGTTTTACAAAACTCAGGTTGATTTAAAAGTAATCGATTGCTCTCCAATACAGTATTGTCATCGATGTTTTTCCTGCGCTGCATGGGTTCCGCTGAGAAGCAGTTTGCCATGAAGCATAAAGCGGGATTTACGCGTCATGTTGAAATAGTAGAGGCCGCGAGGTGATCCCCCACCTGTGGCCGGAGAACACCTGCATGTTCGCCTCCGGCGGCCTCGTTATCACAGCTGCTTCTCATACAGCCGATAGCGCTTATAGGCCACCGCGCCGATACGCTCGAGGATATGGCGCATCCCGCTGTTGGATTCGAGGATCCACGACATCTCCAGCGCGTCGATCTGACGTCTGGCAAAGGGATCGCGCAGCGCTTCAATCAGCAGCAGAGCAATAATCGGCCCAGTGCGGCTAAATTGATACTCCTGCACCACCCCCATCAACGGCACGCGTGCGGTGCGCACCCCGCTGACTTTCAGGCGCCATAACAGTTTCGCCCAGCCAAAAGGCAGTAAGCGGCCGTTGAGATCGCGAATAGCCTCATTGAGGTTGGGTAAGCCGACAATAAAGGCACAGGGTTTGTCATCTATTTCAGCAATATAGATCATATCGTCTGGCACCAGATGCTTTAGTTGCTCTCCCATCACTGCAAATTCATGCTCGGTGAACGGCACAAATCCCCAGTTATTCTGCCAGCCTGAATTGAAAATCTGCCGCATTATCTGCATCTCTTCAGCAAAGCGCTGGCGATTAATAGTGCGAACGGTCACCTTTTTTCGCACTCTGTCCATTAGCGTGAATAAAGGCTTGGGGAAATGAAGATCGCTGCGCTGCATCCAATAGGCCAGCAGGTCAGTACCTTTACGGTATCCCTGCTGCTCCAGCGCGCGGGCATAATAGGTTTTACCATGAGTCATCATGGCCGACGGCGGTGTGTTAAAGCCGTTAATTAATAAGCCACTCTCCTGATTGATATTGAGCCCAAAGGGGCCGGTTATTTTTCTGGCACCTTTGGACTTCAGCCAGCTTTCCGCTGCGCTAAACAGCGCGCTAAATACCTCCTGATCTTTAATCGCGTCAATCATGCCAAAATGGCCGGTATCCTCACCATAAAGTTCACGGTGAAGCGTGTCTATTTGTGCCGTTATCCGGCCAACAATAACATTGTTTTTCCTGGCTACCCATGCCTGCCATTCGATATGCTCATTGCCTGGATTTTTCTCAGAAAGATGCTCCATGCGCTCCATATATAATGCCGCTATCCAGCCTGGATCGTTGTGATATAGCGAGGAGGGAAACGCAATGAAACTTTTAAGGTCTTGCTTATTAATGACTTTCTCGATGCGGATCATAACCACCCTGACTTATTTCAATTCATGAAAGCACAGCAAGTATTTAAGAATTAACTTATCTGGCGCTGTATTAGCACCTACCCTCTGAGCCAGTGATGACGGAAATTAGCGGAATGAATCTGTTCATCTTTACCACTAGATGCGTTTAACACCCTCAATGTGGAATAAACCATACACTTTTTAAAAATGGCGCGTCATACTAACTCCCGCTATGTTTTTCATCGGGCATGAGGTTTTTATGCTAATCGTTTATCAAAATAAAACTGAGCCATTTTTCACCCAACACCCTTACCGATATTTTTTCGCGTGACGTTTAACAAAAAAAAACCTCTACCCTGCGTACTTCTCGGAGTTATCTGGCGGTTTTTAATCAATGGCTTTATTGCATATGTCTGAAACGAGTTCAATCCATTCTCTTCCTATGCGCTATGCTGATTTCCCCACCTTAGTGGAAGCATTAAATTATGCTGCCAGCGGAAGCACGGGAATGAATTTCTACGATCGGCACAATCAGCTCACTGCCGTATTGGAGTACCGCACGTTGAAACAGCGTGCCCTGGCAATGGCCCAGCGGTTATTAGCGCTTAAGCTAAAAAAAGGTGACCGTGTCGCCCTGCTCGCTGAAACCTGCACAGGATTCGTCGAGGCGTTCTTCGCCTGCCAGTATGCGGGTTTAGTCGCAGTACCGCTCGCTATCCCAATGGGGGTCGGTCAGCGGGATTCGTATATCTCCAGGCTGCAGGGCTTAATGACAAATTGTCAGCCTGCGGCGATCGTGGGGAGTGAGGAGTGGTTACCCATCATCCGCTCCGCCAGCGTTAATAATCCGGGCATGCACATCCTTAGCCATCAGGCTTTGCACGCCTTACCCGCCGGGACAGCTGGCATGCCCGCTTTGTCGCCTGACGATATTGCCTATCTGCAATACACCTCGGGCAGCACGCGTTTTCCGCGCGGCGTGGTGATTACCCATCGCGCCGTGATGGCCAATCTACAGGCCATCAGTCACGACGGAATAAAACTGCGCGCTGGCGATCGCTGCGTTTCCTGGCTGCCGTTTTATCACGATATGGGACTGGTTGGCTTTCTGCTGACGCCGTTAGCCACCCAGCTATCGGTGGATTATCTGCGCACGCAGGACTTCGCCATGCGCCCGATGCAGTGGCTCAAGCTGATTAGTAAAAACCGCTGCAGCATCTCTGTTGCTCCCCCTTTCGGTTACGATCTCTGCCTGCGCCGCTGTAACGATACTGCGCTGGCTGAAATCGATCTCTCCAGCTGGCGCGTGGCGGGCGTTGGCGCAGAAAGCATTTCCGCCGAGCAGCTGGCGCATTTTGCGCAGCACTTTCGCCAGGTCAATTTCGATAGCCACGCCTTTATGCCCTGCTACGGTTTGGCGGAAAACACCCTTGCCGTCTGCTTCTCACCCGCGGCCTCAGGGACGTTGACCGACTGTGTCGACCGTGCAGTTCTCGAATATCACAGCCGGGCCGTCGCGCCCACGCCCAGCACCAAAGCCACCTCGACCTTTGTTAACTGCGGCAAGGCGTTGCCGGGTCACCGTATTGAAGTGCGTAGCGAGGACGGCACGCCACTGCCTGAACGTCAGGTGGGGCATATCTGTATATCCGGTCCCAGCCTGATGAGCGGTTATTTTCAGGATGCCGCTTCGCAGCAGAAAATCCAGGCGAGCGGATGGATGGATACCGGTGACCTGGGCTATTTGCACCAGGGTTATCTGTTTGTCACCGGCCGTAAGAAAGACCTGATCATCATTCGCGGCCGCAATATCTGGCCACAGGATATTGAGTATGTCGCTGAGCAGGAACCTGAGATTCATTCAGGTGATGCAATAGCCTTTGTGACCTCAGCAGGGCAGGATGAAGGGGCACGCATTATCTTACAGATCCAGTGCAAAGTGAGTTCGCAAGAGCGCCGGCAGCAGATCGTGCATTCACTGATGGCCCATATTCAAAGCGAGTTCGGCGTGACGGTTGATATCGAACTGCTGCCACCGCACAGCATCCCGCGCACCTCTTCAGGCAAGCCCGCCCGTGCCGAAGCGAAGAAGCGTTACCTCAGCGCCCTTGGCGTAGCGATCAACCCTCAAACCGAGCTGGCAGGTTAGTGAACAGGAGAGCAGTCGTGGCCATAACCGGCGCGACCGGTTTTATCGGCCGGCATATTGCCGACAACTTACTGGCGCGCGGCTTTTCCCTCCGAGCACTGACGCGCCAGGCATCTCGCCAGTCGATCAACCATCTCCAGTGGGTTCAGGGAGACTTGCAGCAGCCCGCATCTCTGGCGGAACTGGTGAGCGGCGCGGACAGTGTCGTTCACTGTGCAGGCCAGGTGCGCGGGCACAATGAAGCGGTTTTCACCCGCTGCAATGTCGGCGGCAGCCTGAATCTGCTGCAGGCGGCAAAGGAGAGCGGCCGCTGCCAGCGCTTGTTATTTATCTCCTCTCTGGCCGCGCGCCATCCCGACCTTTCCTGGTATGCGAAGTCAAAATATGTCGCGGAACAGCAGTTAAGCGCCCAGGCGTCACCCGTTGCGCTGGGAATTTTTCGCCCCACGGCAGTGTACGGGCCGGGTGATAAAGAGTTAAAGCCAGTGCTTAGCTGGCTGCTACGCGGCGTACTGCCGCGCACGGGCGCGCCTGACGCCAGGCTGTCGTTTCTTCACGTCAGTGATTTGGCTGAAGCAGTTAGCCAATGGCTCTGCGCCAAAAATCCCTTACCCCAACCCTATGAACTCTGTGACGGGTTAAGTACGGGATATAGCTGGGAGAGTCTGCGCCTGATTGGCGCGGAGGTGCGACGCGGCCCGGTGCGCTTAATCGGCGTCCCGTTACCGCTACTGAAATGGCTGGCTGATATTAGCGTATTTGCCTGCCGTATTGCGGGTAAAGAACCGATGCTGACCCGTAGCAAAATCCAGGAGCTTACCCACCACGACTGGTCGGCAAGCAACAACAGTTTATCTGAAGATATTGATTGGTTTCCAAAAATCACTTTGCAGCATGCACTGCGTGAAGGCTGGTTTTAAACATCTGATAAAGGGAAGTGACGAGCGCTATGATAAATCGAGAAGCGGTGATGGATTACATCCTCGCGTGTTTAGGCGGGATGGTCGCCAGTGAGGTTGAAATAAAACCGGAAAGCGATCTGATTGATGAACTCGGCCTGGAGTCCATCAAGGTAATGGATCTGTTGATGATGCTGGAAGAGAGATTTGATATCTCAATCCCGATCAATATCTTGCTGGATATCAGGACGCCAGCAGAGTTACGCGATGCGCTGCTGCCACAGCTGGAGAAGAGTTATGGGCCTCTATGATAAGTTCGCTCGCCTCGCTCGCCAGCGCGAACAGTTCCATCATTCGGGACTGACCCCATTCGGCACCTGTATTGATGAAATCTACTCCGCCACCGAGGGGCGAATTGGCAATAATAAGGTGCTTTTGGCAGGCACCAACAACTACCTTGGCCTGACGTTTAATCAGCAGGCAATAGCGGCGAGCCAGGCGGCAGTCGCCGCTCAGGGCACCGGCACCACCGGTTCACGCATGGCGAACGGCAGCTATGGCGCGCACCTTGCCCTGGAGCAGGAGCTGGCGCTATTTTTTGACCGCCCCACCGCCATCGTATTCTCCACTGGCTATACCGCCAATCTGGGCATCATCAGCACGCTGGCCACCCCGGACGCCGTGGTGCTGCTGGATGCCGATAGCCATGCCAGTATCTATGATGCTTGTGCCATGGGTGGCGCCACGATTATCCGCTTTCGCCATAACGATGCCAGCGATCTGGAGCGCCGCATGCTACGCCTTGGCGAGCGCGCGCGTGAAGCCATTATTATTGTTGAAGGTATTTATAGCATGCTGGGTGATGTGGCCCCGCTGGCAGAAATTGTCGACATCAAGCGGCGCCTTGGCGGCTACTTAGTGGTGGATGAAGCGCACTCTTTCGGCGTAATGGGCGCCAGCGGGCGCGGCCTGGCGCAGCAGCTCGGCGTTGAGCAGGATGTGGATATCATCGTAGGGACATTCAGTAAAAGCCTGGCATCCATCGGGGGATTTGCCGTCGGCGGCGCAGCCATGGAGGTTCTGCGCTATAGCAGCCGCCCATACATTTTCACCGCCTCGCCCTCACCCTCCAGTATTGCCTCGGTGCGCTCCTCATTACGCACTATTGCGCAAAAACCCGAGCTGCGCCAAACGCTGTGGAGTAACGCCCACCGCCTTTATCACGGTCTTGCCGGGCTGGGGTATGAAATGGGGCCGCACATTAGCCCGGTGGTACCGGTAATGATTGGTTCGAAAGAGGACGGTTTACGCTTCTGGCGCGGGCTGATTGCACGTGGCGTCTATGTCAACCTGGTGTTACCGCCTGCCGCCCCCGCAGATATCACCCTGCTGCGCTGCAGCGTGAATGCAGCCCACAGCGACGAACAGATTGATACCATCATTCAGGCCTTTGCTGAGCTGAAGCGCTAATTTCCCCGTCAAAGTAAGAGCAGATAAGCTGTTTGATCGCAGTCAGTGGCGTTTATCAAAGCGATAAATCAGCAGCAAAGCGCCCAGCATCAGCAGCCCTGGCACTGCCAGCGTGGTGAGCGGGGCATTCAGCGCCAGCAGCAGCCCCAGGTTAACGATTATCTGATAGCTAATGTAGGTGAGCAGCCCGACTATTACCCCCGAGGCTAATCGGCTGCCCAGCCCGGGCGAACGCGGCGCGCTAAACGTAAAGGGAACGGCGAGTAAAATCATGGCGAGGGTTAACAGCGGGCGCCCCAGCTTTTGCCAGAGCGCCATGCGGTACTCTGCCGAGGGCTGACCGCTATCATGCAGGTAGTGAATGTACAGGCGCAGCTGGTGGATGGAAAAGCTGCCGCCCGGCAGCGTGAGTTCGGCCAGGCTCATCCGGCTAAAGATCGAGCGCCAGCGCAGACTTTCTGTCGATGACAGGGTCTCTTTGCCGTTCTGCCAGCTCTTTAGCCTCACGCCGTGCAGTATCCAGCTGCCGTCTTTCAGCACCGTGGCTTTCGCGGCGAAAATATAGCTCGCCAGCGACAGGTCAGGAAGATAGTAAAATATCTCCACGCCCACAGGTTGCTGCCGGGTATCGAGGGTTTTCACTGTGGCAAATTCATTATCTTTCCTCGCCCACAGCGCGTTTCTCACCCCTCCGCTGTCAGGATCTTCAGCCACGGCCGCCGCTTTCAGCTGCAAAGCACGCTGCTGTAGCGGTGAAGCCACCCACTCATCAAGCGCGGCCAAAGCCACCGTCAGCATGACGCCAGCGGCCAGCGCGGCGAGAGAAATTTTGAAAATTGACCAACCCGCCACCCTCATCGCGGTGAGCTCCAGACTTTTTGATAATTGCCCCAGCCCGACAATGCCACCGATCAGCGCGATAAACGGTCCTAAATCAATCAGGCTTCTCGGCGATGTCATCAACACCACCAGCAATGCCTGGGTCCAGCGGTAGCCACCCGGGTTGACGTCATCAAGCTCGTTAATCAGGTTAAACGTGGTGAACAAGGGCATTAACATGCCTGCGGCAGCGGCGAATCCGATAAAGATATGGCGAATTAAATAGCGAGTTAACAGCGTCATGGTCGGTATCTCTGCCAGAGCGAAAAGTCGCGCGCCATCAGCAGCAGCAGCCCGAGAAACATCATAACGGAGAGGATCCAGACGCCGGGTATCAGGGCAAACGTACCGTTGGCAACCAGCGTGCGGCTGAGATTACCGCCGTAGAAGATCAGGGTGAACAGCACCGTTAACGGCAGCAGCGTGGCAAAACGCCCCTGCCGCGGCTTAATGCGGCTGAGTGGAATAGCCAGCAGCGCCATCAATAGCGTGTTAATGCCACGACTTTCGCGCCACTGCAGCTCGGCCCGGTCGGCAGGATCGCGGGAGCCTGACAGCGTCAGGCTCGGGGCGGATTTACGCTTCAGGCCGGGGTTTTGCCGCAGCGGCTTAAGCTGCAGCTTCATATGACGGTAAATCATCTGGTTATCCCCCGCCCCCTGGTGCTCCAACACGTCAGAGGTGCCCGCGTGCAGCATCACGGAAGGTGCGTTCGGTGACGGGTTCAGCACCCTCACCGTGTGGGCCCGATAGACACGGCTGCTATGAGCGGACGGGGTGTAAATCAGCACATCGCAGAGTATGCTGTTAGCGGAGTCGACCTCTCCTGCCAGGATCATCCGGCCATCATCATTGACGTTAAATTTATTGGCAATAAGGTGGACAACATCCAGCTCCGATTGCGACTGCTGCTCCAGCTGATAGATCTGCCCGTAAGCCCAGGGTCTGACAAACAGGGAGAGCAGCATCACCAGCATTGCCAGCGGAATGGCAAAAATCATCACGGCTTTGTAGAGGCGCAGTGGACTGGCCCCCGCGGCAAAAATCGCCGTGATTTCCGAGTCATTCCAGAGCTGACCCAGCGTGACGCCAACGGCAACATACAGCGCAACCGGCAGCAGCATTTCCAGCGCAATCAGAACCTTATAGCAGATGATATCGAACACCACTTTCAGCGCCAGGGTACCGCTCGCCGCATCGGTCAGGTAGCGTTGCGCGGAATAGCTGGCAAAAATAAAGATCAGAAAACCTGCCAGAGTCAGCACTAAGCGCTGGGTCAGACTCACGATATAGCGTTCTATTAGCAGCATGGTTTACGCGCCTCAAGGAGTAGCGGGCAGCGGCGCCGGTTGAGCACGGCTTGGCTTCAGCAGGTCATGCACGCTGTGCAGCAGCTGGCAGACCTCCTGCTCAGTCAGCGCGCCATCTTTTGCCCACTGGATATGCCCGTCTTTATCCAGCAGCAGAATCGTGGAGCTTGCTGGCTTAAGATGCCAGGTCTTTCGCCCCAGCCCCTGGCTGTCGATAATAAATTGTGCCCAGGGGTACTTTCTTTTATTTTTCTCGACTTTTCTGCCGACAAAAAAACCCGAGCCGGGAATTTCATCGTCGGTATTGACGATGGTTGTCGGTTGAAACTGTTTATCTGGAAATTGTGCGCGCTTAATCGCTTTAATCAGTAACGCATTTTTGTCCTTGGCGGAGGTGCGCCCAGCAATATACTGTAACACGCGTACTTTGCCCGCCAGCTGCGGACTCGACCAGGGGCGATAGCGGATATTATCTTTATCGAGCACCAGCTCACCCCGCTCGCTTATGGTCAGCGGCGCCATCTGCTCACCGACAATAAAATTGTGTGCGCAGGCCATGAGTGGGCATAACAACAGCGATGTGAGTAGCAATCTGCTTAACGTCATCACGCTGCGCTTATCGCTAAAATCCGCGCACTGATCTTCACCATGGATAACGTTCAAGCCATAATGCCAGGCGCTGGCGAATATCGTCATCTAATCGTGACGGTGAATCGTAGGCATTGCGCCCGGTCAGACTATCCCTCACCATCTCATCATGTCGGTCTCCCATTAGCCCATTTATGGCGGCTAAATAACAGGAAACCTGACGGAGGTGCAGGTTTTGAGGATTAAGGGTTCTGAGCGTGTCAAAGCAGGAGACCTGCTGACTGATAATCTTACGTACCGTATGGAACTCCTTTCCGCTCAGCAGAGGTTTGCGGATAAATGCGTTCAATACGTGCATCTCCCCCTGGCAATACGCAATAAAATCCTGCTCTGTGTCTAATTTTATCTGGCGCAACGAATGATTGACCATCTTCCACACGGGGGGGCTGAGATAAAATCGCAGAATGCGGGCGTAAAAAATAAGGTTCTTCTTATCATCATGGCGAAAGGCATCCTGTAATTTACCCAAAAAAACCGTCGTTTTACTGAACCACAGACTGGAGGCATGATGTTGACAATAAAGGCGCTGGGCAAAACGCAAATGCTTATAGCGCGCACGGATCAATTTATATTTTAAGCGCTCAGCTTCAGATAAGTGACCTTCATTCAGAAGCTTATTAATAAGGTCGAGTAGCTCCTCACGCGTAAAGCCCTCTTCCCAGTACTGCAGGCACAAGGCGTAATTATCCTGAATATTTTTCTGCGGGCCGTGTAAATCGATAACATCGGGCAGGCTGATATTTTCATCAACCAAATCATCCTCATCCACTGCCGCCAGCAGCTGCTGTAGCGTCTCAGGCGGAAATTTCCGCCACTCAATGTTACCGCTCATTAATGACTCTCTTTAGGCTTGGTGAAGGGTAATAAATGGCGATAGTGCCAGGCCCGCAGAGTTGGAATGAACGACAGCAGCACGTCTAAACACTGCCCTGCAAGATAGGCGTAAGCCGCACCTGACACGCCAAAAAAATGGGACAAAACAATTAACAACGCAATGTAACTGGCTGAAGAGAGCGTTTGTGCCACGAGGAAAACGCGTTGTTTACCCGCCATAAACAGCAGCGACTCCTGTGGAAAACCCAGCATAGAGACAACGATCGCGCCGAGCATGATCTCTATTAAGTGATAGGCCTGCAGATATTGCTCGCCAAAAACTGAGGAGATAACGGGTTTACCGACCACCATCACCAGCAGCGCCACCAACACGCCAATGCCGCCGGCTAAGCAGGCAGATTTCAGCCCCAGTAGCCAGGGCTGGCTGCTGCGCGGATCCAACCGCATCACTTCGGGGTAGAAGCTCTTTTCCATTAGCTTAGCCGGGGAGCCTGTCGCATCAAAAAAGGTCGTGGCAATTTTAAACAAGCCGGCCGCTGCCGGCCCTAACACTATCCCCACTAACACCGTACTGCAGGAGTTGCGCGCTGACCAAATTGAGTGGGCGAAGTTGGTGGTCCAGACAAAATTCCAGGCCCCTGCCAACCTGCTGGCAGGGGCAAATAAGCGAGGGCGCAGTGCGTGATGAATGTTTCTGCGCCGCAGTTCGCGGGCGGCAAACCACCAGTAGAGCACTCCCCCGATCAGATTAGAGGCATACCAGGTGATAATGAAACCGGCGAAGCCCAAATCCCCCAGGTAAGAGATGACGCTGCCAGCAGCGCGCAATAGCGGCCTGACCGCCTGCTGGATCGCAATCAAATCAAAGCGGTCAACGGCGCGCAAAATCCCCGTGGGCGTCGATGCCGCCAGCGAAGGGGTCAGCGTGCAGTAAAGTATTGCCAGCCACAAGCTCTGCCTGTCAAGCCCTAGCGAGTGTGCCAGCAGCGGCAACAGCAGCATGCCAGCCACCACGGCAATGGCACCACTGGCGATATCAAGGGCAAAGGAGAAAGAGATAACATCGCGAAACTGCCGAATATTTTTATTATCTACCGCAGTTGCGCCATATTTAACCACCAGCTGCCAGGTCTGGAACTTAATAACATCGCTAATGCCTTTCGCATAGGCCTGAATAACCACCAGCACGCCAAACATCTGCGTCGACATACCTTTGCCCGCGCAGGAGAGTGCAACCAGCCCCAGCAAAGCGCTCAGCGCATTACTGGAAGCCAGATAAGCCGCATTACGAAGAATGGTACGAAACACACCATCAGAGAACCAATGTTTCATGGAAATAGACCCACGTGCGAACCATTAAGCCAGTTCAGGAAGTCACTCGCTGAGCGCCTTTTTAAGGTGAGTATGTTGAGCCACGGAAGAAACCAGCTTAAGCGCTTCGCTCAATACGCTGTTATAGGGCGCGCGGGAGTCAAGCACAAAAATCCGCGCATGATTGTAATTAATCTTTTGCATCACGGAGATTTTATCCCGTAGCTCTTCATAATCATGGTCTGGCTTGCGGGCAAGCGCCGTCTCGATATCAATATCCAGGCGAATAACCAGTTCAGGACGGCAGTTCGCCATTTTCTGGTATAAACGGCGTTCGCGCTCGGCAAGATATGTCATCCACCCACTGCTCACCCTTTCAATACCAATCCCTGGCCCATCATAGTAAAACCCTGAAACTTCCGCCTGCGGATAGCGATCGCTAATCACCAATACTCCACGCTTTGTCAGGCGCCGTACTTTGCGTAAATTCGCCATGCGGCGTAGTGAAAAAGCATACATAATCAGCGCGGCCCATAAGGGAGGTGCCTTGCTGCTCATACGTTGAGTTTCTGAGGATTTTTTTGCCAGCCGTCGCTCCAGCCAGACACCAATAATCGGCAGGCGCTTAATTTTGTCGCCATCCTCACCGGACAGCACACCTAAGTAGCGGCGTTCGCTCATCCCACGGGCTTGCATATTTTTGACTAAATCGGCCGTGAGCGTTGATTTACCGGTGCCGTCACACCCCACCACGGCAACTAACCCGGCGATATAGCTGGCAGAGGAGTCTGTATTGACAGGGGGTCTATTTATCGCCATGGGGTTTCTCTCAAAGATCGTTAAAAGGCTGAATGCCGGGCGAAGCCAGAGACGCGTTTATCACGCGCAGTGATTTAGCTAAAATCTTGTCGGCGGCCTCAAGGCCATTTAAGTCGCAAATCGTCGCGCCGTTGAAAGTCAGATGCGGAATAACCGCGCTCTTCTCGCGCAGTGAAGAAAGCGCGTGGTCGGGCTTGCGCGCATGCGCGGTTCCGGCATCCACATTCAAACGGATCAGCAGCAAAGGGGGATAGGAGGCCATCCACTGATAGATCTTTTTCTCGCGCTTTCTCAGTGCGCTTACCCACCAACTTCCGCCTGCTGTTTTGTCCAGCTGTGGACCGTCAAAACGAAACCCCGCCACTTCAGCCTGGGGATAGCGATCGGTAACCAGTAAACAGCCATTTTTACAGCGTGAAAGCATGCGCAGAAATTTATAAGCCCGCCAGCAGGAGAGTAAAAAAATCACCAATGCCGTTACTGCATCCGGTGGCTGAGCAAGGCGATGGTGAACCTGGCTGGCTTTTTTTTGCAGATAATAGCCAAATGATGCGCCAATAATAGGAATTCGACTAATCCATTCGCTAATACGCCCGGAGGATTGCCCAAGATATAATAATTCTGTGGGTTCCTGTAACGAGAGATGACTCACCAGGCTTGCGGCTAGCGTTGATTTTCCTGCACCATCACAGCCCGTAATGGCAATAACCCTTACAGGAGCATGACGGCTAAAATGAGGCGCCTGACGATTCACATAAAAACCAATATCCAAAAAATTTGCCCAATGCTAATAGATCTTTTCAGCCATCGATTTGCGTATAAGTGCGGTAGCAGAACTATTTATTTTTATCGCTATTTACACCGCGTTCGCTTGAAGCGAAAGCAATTAGAGCGTATTTTTTCCAGGTGCAATTTAAGGAAGAAAGTTATGCAATCCAAAATGCCCCCGCTTATCGCGGTTATTGGCAGTGATGGTTCAGGGAAGTCCACCGTGTGTGAACATCTGATTAAGCATTTAAATAAATACGGGCCATCGGTCAGAGTTCATCTCGGTAAGCAGGCCGGCAATGTGGAGCGTGCCGTGATTAAACTTCCCCTGCTGGGAAAAATGCTGGCCACAACCATCCGTCGTAATAAAGTCAAAACCGCCAAAGTGCTGCCAGGAACATTGCCAGCGGCAGTGATAATGTTTTTTGTGCTGAGGCGGCTATGGCGCTTCAGGCATATGCTGGCCTGTCGCCGCCGCGGATTGATCGTGGTCAGCGACCGTTTTCCGCAGGTACAGTTGCCAAACACCTATGACGGCACTGTTTTCCCCGCCGCTGCCTCGGGCAGCTGCGCTGTTAACTGGCTGGCCCGGCAGGAACGCCGCGCATTTCACTGGATGGCGCAGCAAAAACCGGATCTGGTGATTAAACTCCATGTTGATCTCGAGGTGGCCTGCGCCCGCAAGCCCGACCATCAGCCTGAATCGCTCGCGAAGAAAATTGCTGCCACGCCGCTGCTCACATTTGAAGGGGCACAGATTGTCGATATTGATGCGAATCAGCCGCTAAAAAAGGTGCTTGAAGCGGCAGTAAAAGCCGTCGCGGATTTTATGACCGCTCGCTCAATAACCCTGGCCTGTGAACACCCGTCGGATAAACATTCGAGCACCTGAACCCTGTTGCGAACAAGCCTGGCCAGCAGCTAAGAAGAATCCCAGCCTGCGGCTAAAACCCTCAGAAAGCAGAGTCAAATGCGTATAATGCCAGCCAGGAATCGTTCTCTAACAACGGGTGGATCTTTTCATGTCAACACGATTATTTACTGTTTCTGCGGCAATCCTTGGTGGATGTGCCCTGTTTACCCCTTTGCTCACCTTCGCCGCTGATGACATTGCGCCAGCACCGATTGTGATTCAGGGAGCAATGCCGATTGAAGCCGAGCATTTTGCGGCCAGGCTCGACAACGCCAGGCTACAGCAAATCGGCGAGTGGCGTTTCTGGAAAGGCACCGTTGAGGGTTACCCGGTTATCGTTTCCGAAACCCTGAAAGGCATGTCGAATGCTGCTGCTGCCACCGCACTGGCGGCCGTGGAGTTCAAACCCGTCGCGATTATCAATCAGGGTACTGCAGGCGGCCACGACCCGGCGCTCAACGTCTACGATATTGTGGTCGGCAAATACTCGGTCAACCTGGGCGCGTTCAAAACCCCAGCCCAGGCAGCAGGCCAGGGCAGTCATGCCCTTGACTGGAAGCCAATGGATTTGCTGGCGTCAAAAGGCAGCGCGGGCGAGGATAAGAACGCGCACAGCATCCGTCAGTTTGCCGCCGACCCGCTGCTGCTGAAAGCCGCAGAACAGGCAATGCCAAAGTATAAAAACGGGAAAGTTGTCGAAGGCGTTATCGGCTCTGCCGACGTCTGGAACAGTGAACTAGACCGCATTCGCTTCTTCCATGAGCATTACCAGACGTCGGTTGAAGAGATGGAAACCGCCTCCGCCGCGCAGATCGCCTCCCTGTTCAATATTCCGTTTATCGGCATCCGGGTGCTGTCAAATAACATCACCAATAATGGCAAATACGATGCGAAAACCGGCTTAGTCTGCCAGGACTATGTTTACGATGTATTGAAGTCATGGATTCAACTTATCCATGAGAAAAAAGCTGAACGTAAAGCAAAAATGGACTAACGCTATCAAAAGGCCACGCCGCCGCGTGGCTTTTTTATCGAGGGACGCATGGATAATATTAATAAAAAAATGGGAATAGTGACCTATATCGATAACACTGAAAATATGCTGCAGGAGTTTACCTGGCTCTACAAGAGCTGGATCCACAGCGGCAGCTGGCGAACATCCGATCTGATTATCGTTCACCATCCGGCTATCGGGGGGCAATTACCACAAGAGCCCGGTATCCGCTTGATAGCGCACGAACCGCTCTCGCAAACCGACCCGCTGTTTCATGATTATCATTTCATTAACTCCATTGCCTGCCTCAGCGGTCCCCATATTGACCCCATCATCAAACAGTATCAGTGGCTTTTACGCACCGATGCCGATGTGTTTTTAACCCCCTATTTCGCCAATTTTACTCCTGCCTGGCCCGTTCACGGCTGTGGCGGGTACCATTTGACGGAAGATTTCAGGCAAAAAATGCTCGATTTTTGTCGCCGCCAGGGTGTTAATCACACTCAGCGGTTTGGCTGCGGGCATTCAATAATATTACCAGCCGAGTTGATGATCGCTTTTCTGCAACGCCAGGTTTACTGGTGTTATAAACTGGCAGAGGACTTTGGAAGCGATAGCGCCAATTGGGGAGCCTGGCCCGGCTGGTATCGCGGCGTGCTAACCATGTATGCGGCAGAGATTGCTGCAAATGAAGGCTGGGATAAATACCTGAGGGAGGGACGCGAGCGGATCCTTGATATGAACAGCTCCAGCCATAACCCCATCGAAGCACTCACACTGCACATTCATTCCTCACACTATGATATTCATTTTTCCAAACACCAATATCGTGCGGGCAGCTACGCGGCCATTGATCCCCACTCACTAGATATCCGCTGCATTGATGATTATTGCCTGTGGATTTGTATGACGCCGATAGACACCATCAAAGCACAGGCTTTTTATCTAAGATAGGCGCTTAATAATCAGAGTTAATCAGCACTCTTTCGCCAAATGCACCGTTCCGCGGCAGCGGCAGGTTGGAGGAGTTCAACGCTCTGAGCACCCGGATCCCTTCTGCGCCAGCGGCGCGGGCATCGGTAATGTCGCTATCCGCATCACCGTAATAAATTTGAATATGGTGGCTGCGAATATCATTCACCTTCGCGCCTTTGCCTGGCGCGGTGAAAATCACCGGGTTCATCTTATCGGCTGCAATCCCAAAGTCTTTGGCAATCTGCGAGCTGATCGTTTCATGGCCGCTCTTCGGCTTGGGTCGCCCGGTGATAAACCAGATGCGATCGCCGCGCTCAAGATGCAGTTTTATTAACGCTTGCGCAGATTTTTTTGGCACCGAAAACGCATCCCACCCGTTGCTCACCTGCTCCCAAAACTCATCATTTTTGAGAAAGTCATTGCTGCCGGGAGAAAACATCTGCTGGCCGTGATAGAAGGCAGGTGTTGAGTAGAACACCGTATCATCAATATCAAAGCCAACATCAATCGGCGCTTTACCCTGCAGCCCTTCGGCGATCTGAGCGGTGGTGATCCAATGAATCGCATACTGCTGATTGAGCTGTTGTAGCGTGGCTCCCGCCTCACTCACCTCCGGCACCTCTGCAGCGCTCCAGGCCGGGGCAGTTGAGAAGAGTGAAGCCAGCAGCAGCAAGGCCGGTTTATGACGTAAAAACAGGGACATCTCTCATCCTTATTGTGGCGTTAGAACAGGTTAAAAGCGTAGTCGATTTGGAAATCAATCGAATGATTTATCGCGCGTTTAGGTTTCCCTTCTGCGCTGAGAATCGGGCGATTTTTTTGATTCTGATAATTCCATGATGGCCCACCAGAGAGCTGGAAACTGAGTTTTTTCACCGCCGACGGTTGCCATTTTGAGAAGAGAATAGTTTCACCGCGCCGGATAGCATGATCCCGATACTTAATGCCCCAGCCGAAGGCGCTCTGCAGCCCCAGCTTGATTTCCGGCGTCACGAGATATTCAGTCGTCCAGGCCACCATTTTCTCATTGTTGACGACATAGTCATTACCCCAGGCATCGGCCATCGAAGAGAATCGCCCACGGCTGTTTTTCGCCATATGGCGCTCAAAATAGCCAAGGCGATCGCTGGATTTCGCTTTGGTATAAGAAGCGCCAATCTTATGTTTCCAGCTTTTCTCGCGCCACTCAACATAGACGGACGGATGCCAGGCATCATTGTTGAACGGCCGATAATCTGCACTCATCGCTTTCCAGTTTTTCAACGCATGATTGTAATACAGCATACCTAATACATTGACCTGATTGCCGGACAGCGCCGCAGGATGCCAGCCCAGTTCAAGCCCATGGCGTTGCAGGTACTGCTGGCTTTCGCCAAAGAAGTAGAGCGCACTGTACCCCGGCTGTTTGTACAGCAGCTCGCCGGTAGAGAGGTGGCCGATCTCTGTTTTGCGGTCCGCCGTGGCGAAGTGGATCTGCTGCGGTGCGCCTCTGTCGCTATAGCGCGTCAGCCAGGCGCCGCGCAATACCCAAGGCCCTGCGCCGCTGTCCATGCGCCAGCCCTGATAGGTGCTGGGAATAGTGCGGCTGGAGTTAGTTATCGCCCCCCACTGATGGACGATTTGCCAGCCGGAATAGAGTTTTAAATAGCTGTCGTCGCCTTCCAGCTTCGCTTTAGCCAATAGCTGGCCCAACTTATGGAACCCCCTGGCGTGGCCGTTATGGTTATACAGCACACTGCGCCCGGCGAAGTCATCGCTGGCCGCCAGTTTGTACACCTGATAATAAGAGGCATCAAGCCCGATAATATCGGCGAAATAGCCGGAGTTGTAGTCCAGCGATATTCCCTGCCCCCAGGCTGTCTGCACCGAGCTATCTCCAGAATCTGAAGTATTCAGATTCTTAAATTGATTCCTGAAGGAGATTTCCGCGTGACTGTCGGTGATAAAACGACTTAATGAGTCAGTTAACTGCAAGGAGGAAGTTTCGAAGGCGCAGAGTGGCAGCGGCGCCAGCGTGAATAGCGCAGCAGAAAACAGGAACGTAGGTTTACCGGATAGCGTCAATAACATGCGTGAAATCCTTTTCTTATTGATTAATGGCTGAACTCCTGTCAGCGGGCGGCGCAATAATATCAAAACGTTCCGCAGGTAAAGTGACAAACCTCACAATTGACCGTTATTACTGGAAAAATTCAGCACCATTCAACAAATATCAAAGCTATTCTTATCGCTTGTCGTTACTTATTACGGCATGCTTGCGATATTTCTGGCGTAATAAATTGCGGGCGTACCGAAATAAAAGGTCCGTCCATTCGTTGTAGAGGTCGACCACTGAGAGATCCCCAGAAATGACTTCCATCGCTAAACGTCCGCTAACCGGTCTTAGCTCAGCCTGAGCACGCCGGAACGGCAAAAGACGCTCGCTGCGGGTTTTAAACCGCGACGCTGAGGCTTTGGGTGCAAGGAGGGAGGGCTGATTGCAGCAGGCCCACGGCCAGGGATGGCCGTGAGCCTGGCTACAGGGATGTATTCATGCCGGTGCGGTAAGCAGCCCTCCCTCCTGAAACCGGGCACCTGTCATCCCGCAACCCTATTCAAATCAATTTTTATGGAGATTCCTCAGGGATTGACCCTGTGTACCGGTCGACCCGTCAGCGTCAGTGCAGGGTCGGAAACAGGGAGACCACATTGCTGCCGTCAGCCGCGGAAAATCGGGCGTTATAGCGCAGGCGGAAGTCATGCATCTCCTGCGCATCGGGTTCAATGTCACGCAAAAAATTCAGCGCCAGCCGCACATGTTCAGCGGAGATCTCGGTTGGCAGGTAGGCTTTGCGCAGCACGCCGCGCCAGAAAGCGATGCTCTCGTCCGACTCATCGACAATACACACCTGGTAGATAAACAGCACGCTGGCGGCATTGGCGAGGTGGCTCTCATTTTCCACCGTCAGATAGTCAACGAACTCCTCGCCTGCGCTTTTCCCCATCAGGCTAATCAGCGACTCGACGTACACCGGGTCGAGATTGAGCCGCCGGGTTAACGCCTTCACCGCACGGCGCGGGCGCGAATTCAGCACGCGAAAACCAATAATAAACACCACTACCAAAGTTAAAAGCATCAGCCAGATCATGCACTATCCTGTTGAAAATGAAATCAGCCGCGCAGGGCGGAAGGCGTCATGCCGTATACGCTTTTAAAGCGATTGCTGAAATGACTTGAGGAGTTAAAGCCGCAGCGCAGCGCGATTTCGGTCAGCGGCAGCGTGCTGTGGCGCACCAGCTGTTCGGCCTGCGCCATACGCCGCTGCATCACATACTGGTGCGGGGCCAGCCGGGTCGACTGTTTAAACATGCGCGCAAAGTGAAACTCGCTCAGATCCGCGACCGCCGCCAGCTCCCCCAGCGTCAGCCCATTGCCCAGATTGGCATCAATAAACGCCAGCACGTTACGCAGCACAATGGGTGCCAGCCCGCCGCGCACCGTTGGCAGCTGCCACTGTACTTCGCTGTAGTGCTGTAACAGGTGAGTCATCAGCAGCGTTGAGGCGGAGCTGAGCGTAAGCTGGTTGGCGTTCTGTCGCCAGTCGCTGCTCAGCAGGAAGTGGCGATAGAGCTGGGTAATGCGCTCATCCTGCTGGAACACTTTTTCATCCAGCGCGATGCTGGCCGGGCTGCGGTCCCAGATCTGCAGCGCCAGATTTTTCAGGTGCTGGTCGGTGCAGTAAAGGTGGACAAAAGAGAACTCGCCACGAATATCCCACGTTGACTCGCTGTCCTGGGGCATCAGGCAGAAGCGATCCGGCGCGCCGCCGTTCTGCCAGCCGGAGCGGGTCTTATGCCAGGTGTCAAAACCCGCCTCAACGTACAGGCTCAGCGTATGGTGGTCGCTCTTTTGCGTCACGCAGTCGAAATCATTGCGCCAGGCCGCCAGCTGGATCCCGGAGCCAAGCTGCACGTGGCCCTGCAGGCGCGCACGATGCTGACTGAGATTTTCAAAGGCCTGATAGACGTTTTTCATGGCAACCGATCGCAAATTGACAGGCATTTAGTTTAAGGAGCCTGACCGCCGGATACCAGATGTTAGCGATTGGCCGGCAAAAAAAAGCGCAAGATTTTGCAAGTCACCACAGCCTGCTGCAAGTCAGCGGTGGGCAATCGGGCCACACTACGCGTAAATCCCAGGATATTAAGGTAGCCATGAACGCGTTATTGTATTTTTTAGTGGTGGTGATTTGGGGAACAACCTGGATTGCGATAGTGATGCAGCAGGGGGTGGTGTCAATCACCGTGTCCATTTTCTGGCGCTTTCTGCTGGCCGCCGCGGCAATGATGCTGGTGCTGGGCGTGCTGGGCCGCCTGCGCAAACTCTCCCTGCGCGACCACGCATTCTGCCTGCTTCAGGGCTGCTGTGTGTTTGGCTTCAACTTTGTCTGCTTCTATCACGCCGCCTCTTATATCAGCAGCGGGCTGGAGTCGGTGATTTTCTCCATGGCGGTGCTGTATAACGCCGTTAACAGCTGGCTCTTTTTCCGCCAGCGCCCGCACCCTAACCTGCTGCCCGCCGCCTTACTCGGCATTACCGGCATCGTCGCGCTGTTCTGGAACGATCTGGTCAGCACGCAAATGGCACCGCAGCTGCTGCTCGGGGTCGGCCTGAGCGCGCTGGGGACCTTCGGTTTTTCGCTCGGCAATATGATCAGTACCCGCCACCAGCGGCGCGGGCTGGAGACGCTCTCTACCAATAGTTACGCGATGTTTTACGGCGCCATGGTGATGGCGGGCATCAGCCTGTTTCACGGCGACCGCTTTATGCCGGAGCTGTCGGCGCGCTACCTCGGCTCGCTGTTTTATCTGGCGATATTTGGCTCCGTGATTGCCTTCGGTGCCTATTTTACTCTGGTGGGGCGCATCGGGGCCAGCCAGGCTGCCTACAGCACGCTGCTGTTCCCGCTGGTCGCCCTGACCCTCTCAACGCTGTATGAGGGCTACGTCTGGCACCTGAATGCAGCGATCGGGCTGGTGTTGATTCTGCTGGGTAACCTGGTGATGTTTGCCAGGCCAGGGCTGTGGCGATTTGCTCAGCGCCCCGCCTCTTCCTGACAACATCATGGTTAGTATGATAAATATAATAATCACCGCTGAAATGAATATCGGGATAAATTAGACAGTGCTGTTAACCATTATTGTTGAAAAATTTTATTAATCGTTTCACATTATTAATACCATAATCTTTCGCCCGGTTAGCCGGGCGACAAATATCGGCATAGCACCTATACTTCCTTTGGTAGTAAATATATTTAACCAACGAAGTGGAGGTCTTTTTGACTATTTCTGATGAAGATGAACTGCACCACGTCATGATCGGCGAAGCCGCAATGAACCTAATCTTCAGCAGGGAAGAAGTGAGTACCGGTTCGCTCATCAACCAGCTACAGCACATGGCGCGAATGGAGGAAGATGATGACAGACTACTCAAGATTTGGGCGGCGCGGAAATGGCTGTTGCAACACAAACAGGGCAGCACTGACGCCTATAAAAAGCCGCACTGGCTAACCGCCGGGACGGAGCATGCAGACCCCGGCAACCGCGAGGCTGATATCCGCCTGCATCGTTTTTCCGATAGTGAAAATACGGAATCCTAACCGGCTGACCCGCCGGACACTTTCAACCTTAACGTCAGGGATGACGTTAACAGAGAACATTGGGCACGCTTCAACTAGTGAAAGCTCTCCAGCAGATAGCGGAACGCCTGCTGATAGATATCTTTAAGGCGTGATTCTGAGGCTTGCTCGCTGTGAGCGTGCAAGGTCAGCAGGACACTCTTCTTGTCCAGCGCTTTACCGCTGGCGATTAACTCGGATACTGCGCGTCCTATTACTGCATAAATTTCCGCCGGATAGTGGTGATCTTTGCCGTGCACGTGTACCCCTTGTGTGACTGGATGTACAGACAGTATAGCATTTCCCAGAACCGCTGCGCTTTCAGCACCATCACTCCGTAGTACACGCCGTACCACACGCGGATTTATGCCCCTGTTTTCGGAGTCATCCGGGTTATGGCGAATCAACGCGCCACAAAAAAAATTAAAATAATTAAACCTTGCTAATGAAGACCAGCCATGTTTTTATAGCGTCATCGGTTTGGAATACAGACCTTATGAAGCAGTTTTAGTAAAGCAGTCCTCAGTTCAAGTGTTATCCATAGATATCCTTTCTCATGAGCCTCCTCCTAAGTGCCCAATAAGTAAAACTCTGAAAACAGGCCTTCTGCCACACTGTGTGGCTCAAAATTAAGGAAATATTTATGTCTAATAAAATGACTGGTTTAGTAAAATGGTTCAACGCTGATAAAGGCTTCGGCTTTATTTCTCCAGAAGACGGCAGCAAAGATGTGTTCGTACACTTCTCTGCAATCCAGGGTACTGATTACAAAACCCTTGATGAAGGCCAGAAAGTTGAATTCACCATCGAGAATGGTGCTAAAGGTCCATCAGCCGCTAACGTAGTCGGTCTGTAAGCCTTTCATTATTACCGGCTCACAATCGCGATGAGGGCAACAGCCTGAGCAGATGAGTTGGAAATATGAGAAACGGGGAGTGCCTTGCGGCACTCCCCGTTTTCGTTTACGCGCCCCGCCCTCACTAATTCTCTGTTTACTCTGCCTTATTTTTTCCAAGACCCGGCTTGTATTCTTAATCCTCTCCCGCCGTCACAATGCCCGCAGATAAAGAGTGCTGCGGCGTAGCCATACCACTGCCGCTAAATCTTTGTCCTCACTGCGGGTATTCGCCCCACTTTTACTGATGTCGCGAATATTCACGCAAACACTCGCGTCGTTAGGGATTTGCCTGGCAATACTGGCATGACTATCAGAACGACCTTCTCTCTGCCTGGAAAAAAAGGATTAACAATATGATAAATAAAAAATTGATCGTTGCTGCTGTGCTGGCCGGTTCTGCTTTCGCTTCAGTGGCTCAGGCGGCTGACGGCACTATTAACTTTACCGGTACGATTATCGATACCGCTTGTACGGTAACCCCGGCAACCGCAAACCAGACCGTGGCGCTGGGGACCGTGAATAAATCGGCCTTTGGCGCAGCAGGCAGCAGCGCCAGTCCAACCAGATTTAGCGTAGTGCTGACCTCTTGCCCTGCAACGGCCACCACTGCAAGCATAAAATTTGATGGCCCAACCAATGCTGCCAACAGCAACCTGCTGGCCATTACCCCATCAGCGGGTACAGAAGCGCAGAATGTTGGGGTAGGTATTTACGAGCAGGATGCCTCAACGCTTATCCCAGTGGCGAGCGCCTCTGCCAGCAAGACGTTATCAACCACTACAGACACCACCTTCAACTTCGTCGCCAAATACGTTGCGACCGCTACGGGCGTGACTGCTGGCCCGGCGAACGCCGTTAGCGACTTCACTGTTTCGTATAACTAATTTGCACGCGAGTATTGAAGGATGTTGCTAAGCTCATGCAACCGGGCAGGGAAGCCGTTATTGAACCTGGCGACGTCATGACGTCGCCATCAAGCAGCAGTTGCTAAGAATTCTTAAGGGGGATGTCATGTTCAGCAAGTTGAAAACTTTTTGTGTAGCCGCTGCGATTCTCAGCACCGTGCAGTTTGCCTCAGCCGGAGTCATCGTAGGCGGAACGCGTGTGATCTACAACGCAGCCCAAAAAGAGACCTCAATTGCCGTGCGTAACCCGGAGAAAGCAACGCCCTATCTGATGCAGTCCTGGGTTGAGAACGCCTCCCCCTCTGACACTAGCAAGGTACCGTTTATTATTACCCCGCCGCTATTCCGCCTCGATGCCGGGCAGGAAAATACCCTGCGCATCGTGCGCACTGGCGGGCAACTGCCTGAAGATCGCGAGTCGCTCTACTGGCTGAATATTAAATCGATCCCGGCCAGTTCAAAAGCCGATACGAACCAGTTACAGATCTCGGTCAAAACCCGCATTAAGCTGATTTATCGCCCTGCATCATTAGTCGCTAACGCACCGGATGCCTATAAAAAGTTAACTTTTTCCCGCCAGGGAAATCAGCTGCAGGTCACCAACCCCACGGCCTATCAAATCGCTTTTTACCGCGTGATAGTCGGCGGCGTAGAGATCAAAGAGCCTGGCAGCATTACGCCATATAGCACACTGAGCCTCCCCCTGCCTGTCGGTGCTTCCGGACAGGTCAGCTGGCAGACCATTAATGATTTCGGTGGTATTACTCCGGCGGAAAGTAAAGCCCTGTAATCACCACCGCTACACCCGTTAAACCTGCCCACTGCTTTTTTCAACCACCATCATTTTATGAGAGCGGGAGGGATCCCCTTGCTGTCATTCCTGAAGGGAACGCTTTGCCATGAACAAAAAATATTACAAAACTCATGCGGCCGCCATTACCCGGCCCGGCACCGCGCGTGAGGCCTTTATGCCGTCACTGCTGGCGCTGGCTATTGCCGTATGTTCTGGCGCCGTTCAGGCTGATGACTATTTCAACCCAGCGGCGCTGGAGCTGACCCCGGAACAGGCCGGACTTGATCTCAGCAAGTTCTCAACTAATGGCGGCCAGATGCCGGGCAGCTACCTGGTGGATATTTACCTCAACGATAATAAGATCGAGACCCGTAAGGTTAAATTTGATGACCTTAACGGTAAACTGCAGCCCGAGCTGACCCCAGAACAGCTACGGTCAATGGGGATTAAGCTGGAAGCTTTCCCTGCGCTACAGCTGATGGCTGCGGATAAGCCGATAATCGGACTAAGCCAGTATATTCCCGACGCTGACAGCCAGTTCGATTTCAGCCGCCAGCGCCTGAATCTGAGTGTTCCTCAGGCTGCGCTGACTAGCGAAGCACGCGGCTATATCGCCCCCTCACAATGGGACCAGGGGTTGCCAGCCGCCCTGGTCAACTATAATTTCAGCGGTTCCAACACCCGCCGCGACGGGCGTCCCGGCAGCGACGACAATTATTATCTTAACCTGCGCACCGGCCTGAACTTCGGCGCGTGGCGTTTGCGCAACTATTCTACCTGGAGCGACGGCGGCGGTCAGCGCCAGTGGCAGAACGTCAATACCTATCTGCAGCGTGATGTCCAGGCGCTGAAAGGCCAGATGACGCTGGGGGACAGCGCTTCGCCAGGCGAGATATTTGACAGCGTGCAGTTTCGCGGCGCGCAGCTTGCCTCCGATGACAATATGTTCCCGGACAGTCTGAAAGGGTTTGCCCCGGTGGTACGCGGCATAGCCCAGAGCAATGCCCAGATAACGGTGCGCCAAAACGGCTACATTATTTATCAGACTTATGTCCCCCCTGGCCCCTTTGCAATCACTGACCTCTACCCGACTGCCTCCAGCGGCGATCTCGACGTGACCATCACCGAGGCTGACGGCAGTGAACGTCACTCGGTGCAGCCTTTCTCGGCGGTACCGGTGATGCTGCGTGAAGGGCGCCTGAAGTACGCCGCCACGGCCGGTGAGTATCGCTCCGTCATTCCAGGTGCGTTGAAGCCTGGCTTTGCCCAGGGCACGCTGATTTACGGCCTGCCGGCCAATACTACCGTTTACGGCGGCCTGCTGGTTTCCGACCGCTATAATGCACAGGTGGTTGGTCTGGGTCATGGCTTTGGCGATCTCGGTTCCCTCTCTGTGGACGTCACCCAGGCTAAAACCGAACTGCGCGACGGCAGCAACCACAGCGGCCAGTCATTCCGATTTCAGTACGCTAAAGATATTGAAGTCACTAAAACCACCTTTACCCTGGCAGGCTATCGTTACTCCACCAGCGGTTTTTATGACTTCAAAGAAGCTAACGAGCTGGGGACCACTTCCCTCGATGACTGGCGCCAGAGATATAACAAGCGCAGCAAGGCGCAGGTCAATATCAATCAGTCGCTGGAGCAGTATGGCAACTTTTATCTGTCCGCCTGGCAACAGGATTACTGGCGTGAGTCTGGATATGAACGCAATCTCGGTGCGGGATACAACCTGAGTTACAACAGCATCACCTGGGGCGTGAGCTATACCTATAGCCAGTCGCCGGGCAATAACGCTAACGACCAGCAATTTGCTATTAATATCCAGGTGCCGCTGAGTAAGTGGCTGCCGAACAGCTGGGCAAGTTACAATATGAATACCTCCAAGCGCGGCAGCACCACCCACCAGGTTGGGTTGAGCGGCACTACGCTGGCCGATAACAATCTGAACTATAACCTGCAGCAGAGCTATAGCAATCAGGGCGAAGGGGCCAGCGGCAATGTCAACGCCAACTATAAAGGGACGTATGGCGAAATGCAGGGCGGCTATAACTATGCCAAAGACGCTGAACAGCTCAACTACGGCCTGCAGGGTGGCATTGTGCTGCATCCTTACGGCGTAACCTTCTCACAGCAGCAGGGGGAAACCCTGGCGCTGGTACGCGCGCCGGGAGCCAGCGGCGTCAAAATTGAGAATAACACGGGGGTGCGCACCGACTGGCGCGGTTATGCCGTGGTGCCCTACGTCAGCACCTATCGTCAGAACCGCGTGGCGCTGGAAACTGAAAGCCTTGCGGAGAATGTCGACCTTGACGGCAATGTCCAGACCGTGGTCCCTACCCAGGGTGCCGTGGTGCTGGCCGATTTTAAGACCCGCGTCGGGCGCCGGGTGTTGATGACCCTCAGCTATCAGGGCCGCCCAGTGCCATTTGGCGCGACTGCGGCGCTGCGCCAAAATAATGACAACTCAGCCAACAGCAGTATTGTCGGCAGCGATGGTCAGCTCTATATGAGCGGGGTGCCGGATAAAGGCCAGCTGCGGGTCAAATGGGGCAATGCGGCTAATCAGCATTGTCAGGTTAACTTTGCACTACCTGACCAGGGTGCCACTACCATAACCGCAGCGGACTTTGTCTGCCGCTAAGCGAACAGGATGCACACCATGAGAATGAATAAACGAACGCGTTGTTTTTCGGCGGCATTAGGTATGATGTTCCTGCTGCCTGGCGCGGCGATGGCGGCTTGTACCTTAAAGTCAGGACCTGGCACTGGCACTATCAGTTTTGGTCGGGTTGTCGTTCAGCGCGATACGCCTGTGGGGACGATTTTGGCAACACAGTCTATTGTGTCTGGAGGAGCAACCTGGACCTGTGATGCTCGTTGGACTTATACAGGCAATCTCACACTGTTCTCAACGCTAAGCCCCTATGGTAACAGCGTATATTCAACCAATATTCCAGGTGTCGGTATGCGTATACATTTCGGGGCAGGGTTTAACAGTTATTTTCCGATCGGTTCCGTGTCTGGACCCGCTTCCTCATTTCAAGGTGGGACGATTGCTGCAGACCTGATTAAGACCTCTGCTGCTGCCGTAGGCAGCGGCAATCTCACCAATGGCGCGCTTGTTACATTCAAAATTGATGCCACGACGGTATATACATTGAATCTGTCCGGCACCAATACCATCGTCCCGGTTGCCTGCTCCGTTTCCAGCAGCGCCATTAATGTGCCAATGGGCAATGTGGCACGCAATCTCTTTACACATGTAGGGTATGCAGGCACCCCCGTTCCCTTCTTTATTCCATTGCGATGTGATGCGGGTACCAGCGTGAAGCTGACAGTCGATGCTGTCGCCGACAGTTCAGCAGCACCAGGGGTGATCGCGCTGACTTCAGCAGGTTCAGCGGGCGTGGCCAGTGGTGTTGGGATCCAATTAACCTATAGCGGCGCACCGGTCACATTTGGCAGCCAGATGCCGATTCTGACTTCCCCTGGTGGCGTATTTAATATTCCACTGATTGCGCGCTATTACCAAACTTTACCCACGGTGCAAGCCGGCACCGCCAACGCCCAGGCCACCTTCACCATGACCTACAACTAAATCCTTACTGTGCCTTGATAAGCTGTTGTTATCATCCTGTGTACGCTGAATGCCTGGCGTACACTTTTTTTTGCCATAAAAAAACGACGCGCAGAATCTTCTGCACATCGTTATTTGAGATAAAATTCTTGCTTATTTAAACAGATCGTCACGGTATTTAAATAACTCGAGGTCAGACCCTATCCCCAACTTTTTCATTCCCGTCTGCTTATGACCGCTAATGGTTTTTCGGCTGCGCTTCAGCTTGTCAGCAATATCAACAATTGCCATGCCGTCGAGGAAGCAGCGAATGACTTCTGCCTCGCGTGGGGTCAGCAGCTTGCTAAGTTTCGCCAGGTCGTTGTCCTGCGGCTGTGCCGTAAAGGCCATTTCCAGCAGTGCGTTGTCGCGTTTGCGAGTGGGCACCTGCGATAGCTCAACCGCAATATTCTCTGGCATATAGCGCTGCCCTGCCGCAACCCTGCGTACCGCATCAAAGTAGAACTGCGTCTCTTCGCGTTTGGTGATATAGCCTTTGATACCCAGCATAAATGCCGCGCGGATCACCGCCAGGCTCTCCATTGATGAAGAGAGCAGAATTTTCAGCTCTGGGTGGTGAGCCTGAATCTGTTTGATTAGCGACAGGCCATCCATCTCATCGCTGTTAAGGATATAGTCCAGCATCAGCACATCGGCATGATTATCACGCAGCCATGCCAGCAGTTCACGGCTGTGACCAAAGGTTGCCGCCATCATAATATCTTTCTCTTTGGCCGCAGCAACTTCAAAGGAGAAACGGATCATCGGATGATCGTCCAGCAGTACCACGGTGATTTTTTTATCGTTCAACAGGCTCATTAAGCAGACCTCTACAATGAGGGGGGCGTATTAGCCCCCCTAAAATTAATCTTATTATTTCTGGCCCTGGAGCCAGTGAAGCAGTTCCCCGGCGCTGGCATAACCGCGGAAAATCGCACTATAACCGTCAAAGCGATTAGTAATTTCCGCCACGCGATTGTTGTAGTAATCCGATTCTGAAGTTAGCACATCTAACAGCGTTCGTTTACCCAGGTGATACCACTGGTCGAAGAAGTCATGGCGAATGCGGTCAGATTCGGTGGTCAGGTTGCGGTACAGGTCCGCGCGCTGCAGCATCGAATGGGCATCCTGATCCGCCGCGCGCACGCGCTGCTGCAGATCGTCCAGCTGGTTATCTGCCTGCTCGCGCTGCGCATAGGCACGCTGCACGGCTGCCTGCTCAGCGGCCTTGCTTGAACCGCCACGGAATACGCCCCAACTGACGTTGATACCGGTCTGCCAGGCTTCTTCACGCCCGTTAAACTCATCGCGACCGGTGCTCTTACTGACTACCCAGTTGACCTGCGGCAGATTGGATGATTTCAGCGCTTTCGCTTCGTCGAACGACGCCTCAGCCTGCTCACGCGCCTGTGTCAGCGTCGGGTGATCGTTTACCTGCGCCATCAGTGCATTCAACGCGGCCGGGTTCAGATCCCACCGTTTTCCCGGTGGCAGTGCAACCTGGGCATCGCCCAGCAGGCGGGTGAGCAGAATCTCGCTATCGCGCGCTTTCGCCACGGCGTTATCCAGCGCCGACTGCGCCTGTAACATGCGCCCGGTCGCCTGGGTCAGCTCGCTGCGACGTCCCGGGTCCTGAGCGACGATGCCACTCAGCATCGTCACCAGCTCATTCATCCGCGCCACATACTGCTCGCTCATCTCGATAATCAGGCGCTGCTTCGCCAGCTCAACCAGTCCGCCGCTCACCTGCCAGGCGAGGTCTTCACGCTGCGCATCGAGCTGTGAATCTGCCGCTTTCACCGCATGCTGCTTGCTGTCGATGGTGTGCGAGGTCTGACCAAAGTCATACAGATTGGTAGCAATATTAAGACCAATTGCCGGCGTGGTACTGGCATTACGGTTTCCCTTACCAAACTGCCAGCGGCGCGAGTCGGTGCTGATATCCACCTGCGGCAGGCGCGCGCCTTTGGCAGCCTTAACCTCTTCACGCGCGGCCTCGCTGGCAAACTGTGCGCTGCGCAGCTGCGGGCTGCGCTGTACCGCAATGGCTACCGCGTGATAGAACGCGGCGCGGATATCGCGCTCAGCCGGGAGATGACGCTCGCCGGCAGCGACCGTTTTAGCCGGCGCGCTGTTGAACGGATTTGGCGCAACGGCCGCGTTGGCCGACGTCATCATCGGCATATTCAGGGCAGCCGCTACCAGTACCGCGCTAATACGCAGCGTCGTTAGACAGATTTTCATTATTTAAATTTCCGTTATTATCTTTCGCGGAAGGCTTCACGCGCTTTGAATATTGGCTTGAGCAAATATTCGAGGATTGTTTTTTCACCGGTGCGGATTTCAACACTGGCAACCATGCCCGGAATTATTGGCAATTGTTTATTACCGACATTCAGGGTGCTGCTGTCAGTTAATACCATCACGCGGTAGTAGGTATCGTCCGGTCGACCGGCTGTGGATTTCACATCATCTTTAATCGTGTCCGGACTGATTAATTCCACTTTGCCTTTCAGGCCGCCGTAAATGGCGTAATCATAGGCAGTAATTTTTACCGTTGCCGCCAGTCCCGGGTGGAGAAAGGCCACGTCAGAGGGGCGAATTTTCGCTTCCACTAACAGCTGATCTTCTGACGGTACAATCTCCATAATATGTTCACCAGGCTGAATTACGCCGCCAATGGTGTTGACGCTGATATTTTTCACCGTGCCGTTAACCGGCGCGGAAAGGGTGGTACGGTCCATTACGTCAGCACGCCCAATCAGGTTTTCCGAAGTCTGCGATAGCTCCAGCTCCAGCTTGTTCAGCTCGGTGTTGGCTTCCGCCTGATAGCGGTTGCGGCGCTCAACAATCTGCGACTGCAGGTCGTTGGCCTGGCGCTGCATGCGTAACATTTCCACTTCAGAGAGCAGCCCACGCGCCGCCAGCGGCTGGGACATATGAATCTCACGCTTCGACAGGTCATAGCTGCGCTGCAGCGCGCCGACTGCATCATTCAGCGCGCTTTTTCGCGCGTTGTAAGCTTTGGTTTCCTGCTCGACCACCGCACTGTCTTTCATCACCTGTTCGTCAAAGACCAGCGGCTGGCCATAAGCTTCGGCGCGCAGGCGGGCAATAGTTCCTTTCAGACCGACCACTTTGTTCAGGGCTTCACGGTAGCTGGCCTGGGCGCGGGTCGGATCAATTTTCAGCAGCACTTCGCCCTGCTTCACCACCTGCCCTTCGCGCACGTCCATTGAAGCCAGGATGCCGCCTTCCAGGCTTTGGATCACCTGCTCATGGCTGCGCGAGACGATTTTGGCCTCACCTTTGGTGATCTCCTCAACTTTGGCAAAGTGTGCCCAGGTAAGAAAACCGGCAATAACCGCGATAAAAATCAGCAGCACCAGATATGAGCCGGGCGTTCTCTGGCTCAGTAACGAGGAGTGAATATCATTCATAAAAGCCGCATCGCTGGCGCTGATTGCCTGCTTGCGGCGCAGGGATAACTTAGCCATTATGCGCTTTCCTCGGTTTCTGGCTGTGCCACTGCGGCGCTATTTGCTGCCGGTGTCGCCGTGCTCACTTTGTTAGTGCTGGTCGCGCTTACCGGCGCTTCGCCACGCAGTTTTGCCAGCACGTTCTCTTTCGGTCCATCCATCGCCACTCTGCCGTTATCGATAACAATAATGCGATCGACCAGGGTCAGCAGTGACGGACGATGGGTGACCACCACCAGAGTCTGCCCTTCGCTGGCCGCATGCAGATGGCGTAAAAATTGCTGTTCTGTCTGGGCATCCATCGCGCTGGTCGGCTCGTCCAGCAGCAGCATCTGTGGACGGGTCAGCAGGGTTCTGGCCAGTGCCACCAGCTGACGCTGGCCGCCGGACAGATTACCGCCGTGTTCCCCCACCGGCAGGTGGATACCCTGCGGGTGGCGGGCGGCGATCTGGTCCAGCCCGGTCAGTTTCAGCACGCGCATCAACTCACTGGCTGAGGCATCGGGCACGCCAAGCATCACGTTTTCACGCAGCGAGCCGTAGAACAGGCGCGCATCCTGACTGACATAGCCCACGGTGTGGCGCCAGTCGGCCGGGTCAATCTGATTCACGTCGAGACCGGCGGCAAACATCTGCCCTTCCGTTGGCATATACAGACGGGCCATGATGCGCAGCAGCGTGGATTTGCCGCTGCCAATCGCGCCGAGAATCGCCACGCGCTCGCCGGCTTGAATATCAAGGCTGATGTTGTGCAGCACTTTCGGACTTGGGCGCATCGGCGGTGCCGGGTAGCTGAACTGCACCTTCTTCAGGGTTAAGCCGCCTTTAAGATCCGGGTCCGCCACATACTCCTGCTCTTCGTCGCGATCGACCGGCATGTTCATCAGTTTGCTCAGTGACGTCAGGGCAGCTTTTGCCTGCTGGTAACGTGTTGCCAGGCCAATCACCTGCCCCAGCGGAGCCGTTGCGCGGCCCGCCAGCATGACCGTACCTATCAAGGCACCCATGGTGAGGGTGCCGGCATCAATCAGGTACACGCCAATCACAATCAGTAACACGGTCTGGAACTGCTGCAGAAACGTTACCACCCCAGTCGCCAGCGAAGAGAAACGCTTGGATTTCGCTGCGCTGCCTGCCTGCAGGGCGCTGAAGTTCTGCCAGCGGCGCTGCATATAGGCCTGACCATTAACGGCCTTCAGGGTTTCCATACCTTCCACCGACTCAATCAGCACCCCCTGCTTCAGTGACGATTCCTGCAGATTGGCCTTCATGATTTTTGCCAGCGGCCACTGAATGATCACGCAGACAATAAGAATCAGCGGCAGCATCAACATCGGAACCCAGCCCAGCGGACCGCCGATGGTGAAGATCACCCCCATAAACAGCAGGATAAACGGCAGGTCAGCCAGTGCCGCCAGGGTAGCGGATGAGACAAACTCACGTACCGATTCAAACTCGCGCAGCTGGTTAGCAAAGGTGCCCGAGGATTGCGGTTTATGCTCCATCCGTACCGAAAGCGCCTGACGAAAAAGGATACTGCCGACAATCAAATCTGCTTTTTTGCCGGCGGTATCCAGCAGATAAGCACGCACATAGCGGGTTACGGCTTCAAACAGCATCGCCACGGTTACGCCAATCGCCAGCGACCACAGGGTGGTAAATGCCTGGTTCGGGATAACGCGGTCGTACACATTCATGGTGAAGAAGATGCTAGCCAGGGCCAGCACGTTAATTAATACCGAGGCCACAGCCCCGCTGCGGTAATAGCGTCGATAGCGCCACAGGGTGCTGAACAGCCAGTGTTTCTGATTTTCCGGTAACCCTTCTACTACGCGGCGGTCTACTTTCGCCTTTGGCTTAGTCATAATGGCGTAGCCGCTGAACCACGCTTCAATCTCCTCGTGTTCAATTTCCACCGGCTCTTTGCTGACTTCCGGCAAAATAACCTTGTAGAACCAGGTCAGCTTATTTTCCGCGTTTTTCTTTTTTACCCGGTCTAGCAAAATGCAGCCGCCGGAAGATTTGCGCACCAGAATAATTGGCGTCACTTCCAGCGGTAATTCCCACAGCTGCCGCTCGACCAGGCCTGAGGTGAAACCGTTGTTTTCGAGTGCGTCCAGCGCCTGCGACGGCGACAGGAAAACGTCTTTGGCTAACCCTGCTACCAGCGCTTCCTGACTGCGCCCCATTCCATAGTGCTGGCAAATCCAGTCCACGCTTTGCAGCAGAGTATCGTCGATGCGCATTGTTACCTGCGCAAGCTGCTGCAATTCATCCTGCTGCAGATTGTGGGATTCATTCGCGTTCATCTCAATCTCTTGTTAATTAAAAGTCAGTTGTGGTGATACCAGAGCGTGAAGAGAGTGAGCAAAGCGTTGCCACTGACTTCGCCCCCTCGAGAAGTGAACAGAGAATATTAAATAGCAGGACTTTTCTGAATAGCGGATTACTTACCCGGACGTAGGAAAAGGATTACCTTTAAACGCGACTCACTGGCAGAAAATTATCCCCCTCGATCCGTCACGCCTTCTTCTTTATTTACTTTTAATCAGAACACATTTTTACGGACAAAATCTTCTCATCCAAGACATGGCCTGGTTCTTTTCTAAACCATTCCCCGCATTATCAGGAAAATTCTGAGGAACAGCCTCTGAATTTAATTCGTTCAATTCTCTCATCAGGACTCATGCATTATGAATTCACCTCTGCATCTGCTGGTTGTTGACGGCAAAACTATCACTAAGACGGCATCGCTGCCGCAGGCGGCCAAAGGCCAGCCGGTTCATATCAAAGCTATTGACGGCGGTAAATATCTGCTGTCCAGCGGTGAAAATCAGACCGCACCAGACCACATCGTGGTAAAACGCGTCGGTAAAGATCTGCAGGTCTTAACCCAGGACGGCGACGACACGCCGGAAATTATCATTGACGGCTTCTATGACCACCAGGGCGAGCTGTCCGGCATGACCGCCGACGGCACTTACCACACGTACGTCAACCAGGACGGCTCCGATCGCGACGCCTTCCTGCTGCTGGATGACAGCGGCGCATCCACGCTGATCCTCGGCAGTGATTCGACGGCGGGTCTCGAAGGCCTGGCGGCGGCGGCTGGCCTGAGCAACGGCATGATCGCCCTTGGTGCGCTGGCGGCTCTGGCAGCCCTGACCGGCATTGCGCTGGCCGCCAACAATCACGGCGGTGGCCATCACGAAAACGGTAACCACGCCCCGGCAGCTCCGGGGGCGATTACCGCCACCGACAACGTCGGCAGCGTGCAAGGGAAGATCCCAGCCAATGGCAGCACCGATGATAGCCACCCGGTATTCGCCGGTAACGGCACTCCAGGCAGCACCGTCAACGTCTACGACAACGGCAAGCTGATTGGCTCCGCGCACGTAGCAAGCAACGGCAGCTGGGAGTTTAAGCCGGTCAGCGCATTGGCCGAAGGCCCGCACAGCGTCAGCTTCAGTCAGGTTAACGCCGAGGGCGTCGAAGGCGCGAAAACTGCACCGATTTCGTTCAGCGTTGACCTTACCGCTCCGTCTACGGGCGACGACCTCAGCCTCGCCGACGGCAAAGGCCAGGACCTGACTCACGGCGGTATGACCAACGACGGTGATGTGCGCATGTCCGGCGGCGGCGCAACGCCCGGTGACGTGGTCAAGCTGTATGATGGCGACAAACCGATCGGCTCTGCGGTGGTTGATAAGGACGGCAACTGGACCGTACCCGGCACCATCGTCGGCGACGGCAAACACGACCTTAGCGTTGGCATCACCGATCCGGCCGGCAACGAGAGCGCGCGCTCCCTGCCGATTCCGGTAGACCTCGATACTACCGCACCTGCGGCCCCTGCTCCGACCCTCACCGATGGCAACGGCACCGACCTGACCCACGGTGGCCTGACCAACAACGGCGATATGGATATGTCCGGCACCGGCGGTACCCCTGGCGACATCGTGAAGCTGTACGACGGTGACAAGCTGGTCGGCTCCACCATCGTCGACAAAGACGGCAACTGGACCATTCCCGACGCATTAATCGGCGACGGCACCCATGACCTCAGCGCCAGCTATACCGACCCGGCGGGCAACGAGAGTGCTAAATCTGCACCCATTGCTGTCGATCTCGACACGACTGCACCCGCTGCGCCAACGCCCCATCTGGAAGATGGCAACCACCTCGACCTGACCGCCGGCGGCCCGACTAACAACGGCAGTCTGGAGATGTCCGGCAGCGGCGGCACTAAGGGTGACATCGTTAAGCTGTATGACGGCAACACCCTGATAGGCTCTGCAGTAGTCGGCGACGGCGGCATCTGGACCGTACCCGGCGCCATTGCTGGCGACGGTATTCATCCGATCAGCGCCAGCTTTACCGACCCGGCGGGCAACGAAAGCGCCAAATCCGCACCGATTGCGGTCGACCTGGATACCGTGGCTCCGGCTGCGCCTGCACCAACGCTGGAAGATGGTAACGGCCTCGACCTGACCCACGGCGGCCTGACCAATAACGGTAACCTGGAGATGTCCGGTAGCGGCGGCACCAAGGGTGATATCGTCAAACTTTACGATGGCGCCACTCTGATCGGCTCTGCGGTAGTCGGCGATGGCGGCGTGTGGACCGTACCAGGCGCGATCGGCGGCGAGGGTACCCATCCAATCAGCGCCAGCTTTACAGACCCGGCTGGCAATGAAAGCCTCAAATCTGCCCCTATCGCGGTTGACCTCGACACCATTGCCCCGTCAGCACCGGCTACGCCGACGCTGGAAGATGGCAACGCTAAGGATCTGACCGCAGGCGGTCTGACGAATAACGGCAACCTGGACATGTCCGGCACGGGCGGTACTGAAGGCGAGATCGTTAAACTGTACGACGGCAATACCCTGATTGGTTCCGCCATTGTCGGTCCGGGCGGCGTATGGGACGTTACCGGTCCGATTAGCGGCGACGGCACCCACCCGATCAGCGCCAGCTACACCGACAAAGCCGGCAATGAGAGCGCCAAATCGGCTCCTATCGCGGTTGACCTCGACACCACCGCTCCGGCGGCGCCAACGCCAACGCTGGAAGATGGCAATGATAAAGATTTGACCGCGGGCGGCGTAACCAACAACGGTAATATGGAGATGTCAGGCAGCGGCGGCATTGAAGGTGATATCGTCAAGCTGTACGACGGCAGTACCCTGATCGGTTCTGGTATTGTTGGCCCTGGCGGTGCCTGGACCGTTACCGGTCCGATTACCGGCGACGGCACGCATCCAATCAGTGCCAGCTTTACCGACCCGGCAGGCAATGAAAGCGCAAAATCCACGCCAATTGCGGTGGATTTGGATACTGTTGCTCCGGTAAAACCGGTGATTGTTAGCGCGGAGGATACTACCGGCACCGTCACTGACCCGCTGCACAGCGGCGACTGGACCGATGAGAAGCAGCCGCTGCTGAGCGGTACATCCGGGGAAGAAGGGTTACGCGTTGAGCTGCGCGACCAAAGCGGCACACTCATCGGCACCGCGATCACTGGCCCTGGCGGAAGCTGGTCGGTTAGCCCTGACCTGGCGCTCGCCAACGGCGACTATAACTTTACCGTGCGCCTGATTGATGATGCAGGTAACAGTACCGACTCCGACCCGTTCGAACTGCACATTGATGATACGGTTCCGGCAGCACCGACAATCACCGACCTTGAAGATAACGTCGGCCTTGTAACCGGCAGCCTGGTATCAGGATCCATCACCGATGACACCACGCCGACCCTCAACGGCACCGGTCCGGCCAACGGTCAGGTGGTACTAATGAATAACGGCACCCCGGTGGCAACGGTGGATGTGGATGGCAGCGGCAACTGGAGCTGGACACCAACCGCCGACATGGCTTACGACAACTATGCCTTTACGGCTCAGCCGATCAGTCAGGCGGGCGTCGTAGGTGCCGCCAGTAGCGAGTTCGACTTTAAGCTGGCGGCTACCGTGCTTGATCCGTTCACCAGTTATACCGAAGGCAGCACCGTTGCCAGCGGTACGCATATGAATGGATACACGATCAGCTATACGGGTAACCCTACTGTCATGGTGGGAGCTGTCGCCTGGTACCCTGCTGGCGGGAAAGTCTTACAGCTTAATGCAAGCTCTCTCAGCATGACGATGGAACTTAATCTTGACAGCCCGGCGTATAACTTCTCGATCGAGACTGCTGGGGTGAATGTGGCGGGTACGGCGTGGCTGAACTTCTATGACACCAATAATACGTTGATTGGAACACTGCAATTAGCCACGGGTGCAATCAGCACCAACAGCTATACAGCTCCCGATGGTTCACTGATTGGCCGTGTTGAAATCGTTGCGGTCAATGAAGCAAGTGGTTTCATTGTAGATAACATCCAGTACTCCAAAGCCAACGCGGCAGATATCGCCGCAGCTCACAGCGCCGGCATCAGCAGCGTTGCAGACGAATCCGCTTCTCACGATGCAGAGCACGGCATCATGGCGGTGTCGTCCGTGACGGAAGAACATCACGATGCGGCGCAGCAGCCTCAGAGTGCCGTGGAGCATCATGACCAGCAGAACAGTATTCACGGTCAGCCGCTGAATACGCTGGTGATTGATCAGGCCGAGCAGCCAATCAATCTGAGCAATATTGTGCATCAGCAGCCGGAAGTAGATGTGATTGATATTACGGCTAAAGGGGACACCACGCTGAATCTCAACGCCAACGACGTGCTGGCGATGGGCAGTGAAGATCTGTTCCTGAACAACGGCAGTACCCAGCTGATGGTCAAAGGCGATAGCGGCGATAGCGTTAACCTGGAGAGCGTCAACGGCGATAAATCACCGGATCAGTGGAACGCCCAGGGTGAAGTGACCATGGATGGTACTACCTACAACGTCTATCAGAACAGCGATCACGAGGTTGATGTGCTGATACAGCAGGGCGTTCAGGTTCACCAGCAGTAATTCCGTTGTGTTACAGGCCACCGCGCGTGGTCCTGTTTTGCCCGCCTCCTCTGGCGGGCTTTTTTTCCCTGCAATTTCCCCCGCCAGCTGAAACCAAGACCGGGCCTGGACTAACTCTTAACCCACTCAGGCACAATCAAAGAAATTTCTTAACACGCGGCTTTTTCTCACTTTTTTACAGGAACAATTCCAGATGCCCCCTTTTACTGACACCACTAATCTGCGAGAGTCACAGGCTCCTTCAGCGCTCTCCCCCACCGAGCCAGAGCGCGCCGACCCACAGGAGTGGGAAGATAGCGGCGATGATGACAACAACCGCTACGCGCGCTCCCTACAGGGCAGTGCCCCTGCTCGTGCCCTGTATACCGGCACTGACGTCAGCCACGAGTTGGTGTACCTGGTGAACGATCGCGCGCTCGATCCCATTGCCGTGGCGGGGAGTGACACTGCGCCCGTTACCTCCCTAGCCGAGACTCGCCCCGAAGACGTAAATCTACAGCAGGATGCACAGAGTTCTGACGTGCCAGCCAGCGACGCTTCCGCCACGAAAGCTGAAAATAGTGTCGTCCATCAGGAAGCTAACCACAGCGCTGACCCACAGGATAAAGGCGAGCCGCCGTTAAAATCACCATCACAGCATGCCGCTGAAGCCAAAGTTGACTCCCACGACCGGCACGCAGAACAGCAGCATGGCGAGCATCATCCGCAGGCCGATCATAGCGCGGTAACCCAACATCACGCTGCCCCGGTGCAGGATAGTTATCTGGGCACCAGCCACCATGACCCGCTGCTGGCGGATATTATTTCGCTACACACCGTTACAGCCAGCGTCGAGTCCGGCGCCAAGAGCGTTACGCCACTGCCGGGTCCCGGCGAGCTGCTGGTGCCTGCGCCAGAGCAGCTGTTCAGCGGTAATGCGATCGCCGACAACACGCCAGCGTCCGCGCTTGAGCTGAACGACGTCGTGGGTGAAGAACCCCCAGCCAGTTGGAACAACCACCAACCCGCCTGCGATGACGGGATTGTGGCCGTAATGCCGCCAGTGACGCCAACCGAACCGGAACAGACTGAAATGCATCATCTGTTTTAACACCGCCCACTGAGCCGCCCCACGAGGGAGCAGGCGCAAACATGTTGCAATAATGATGAATCGATTTCTGCTAACTCTTCTGCTGTGTGCCGTCACGCTGTGGTCTGACGTCGTGGCAAGTACGCCAGCACCGCAAGTCCTGACGCTAACGCCGCGTATTGAAGTCACGCCGCCCGTGACAAACTTCACCCCTGATGTGACGGCCTGGCTGCGCTCGCATCCGGTAATAAAGGTCGGCGTATGGGGCCTGTCTCAACCTCCCGTCAGCGAGGGGATTGAGCGCGGCCAGCTGGCAGGAATCGATGCCGACTATTTGTCACTGCTGGAGTCGGCGCTGAACGTCCACTTCACATTACTCCACTATCGCAACAGTAGAGCCGCGCTGGCGGCCCTGAATAGTGGGGAGATCACGCTGCTGGCGGTGTGGAATAAAGCCATAACGTCGCAGGGCCGGGTACAGGCTTCACTGCCGTGGCTGCTCGACAGCCCGGTGCTGGTCAGCCGCCAGAAAATTGTCTCCGCTGCAGCAGGTATGTCTAACGCGCCACCTCATTTGCTTAACGACCTGCTGACAGATGCGGCAAACCTGACCGGCCGCACGCCGCTGGAAGAGAACAGCGGACAGCAAAATTATCATCACATTATCAACTCCGTGGCACTTGGCACTTCTGCACCCCAGTGGATGAACCGCGCCACGGCGAAATTTCTGACGCGCGACATGCAGGTCGAGCACCTCTGGCTGCTGCCCCATCCGACGCATGGCGATCTTAATCTTAGCTTCGGCGTCAGCGAGCGTTCGCCGCACTTACTGCGCGCCATTGATAGCGTGCTGAGCAGCCTGCCGCTGGTCAGTCGCCTGAGGATTGCGCAAAGTTGGGGGCTGGGTAATGACCATGTGATCAACCCACACGCTTTACAGCTTAGCGAACCGGAAAGCGCCTGGCTGCAACAGCAGAATGCCATCAACGTGCTGTTGGACAGCCGCCATGCTCCACTTAATTTTGTTGATGCCAACGGGCGACCCGCCGGACTCTCCGTTGATATTTTACAGTGGCTGAGCCAACACTTCGGCCTGACGTTTAATTATAAAATCGCCCATAGCGATGAACAGATGGCCGAGCTGCTAGGGCAGTATAAGTCGGCGATAGTGGCCAGCGATCTGAGCGCGCCAGGGGAGAGTGAGGTGATGCCCCCTACCCTGAAGCAGAGCATGCCATGGCTGGTCAGCCCGGCTATTTTGCTGATGAAAAAGGCGGATGTTCACCCCATCTCAATGCACGAACTCAGCGGAGAGAAGATCGCCATTGAGCGTGACAATCCCCTTATCCCGTGGTTGGAAACCTGGTTTCCCATGCTGCAGCTCACGCTGACAGAGACCTCCAGCCAGTCCATCGATTTACTGGAAAATGACGCAGTACATGGCGCTATTTCAACCCTGTTTGCTGCACAATATTATTTGCAACAGAACAGCCATCGCGGTCTCTATCAGGCTCTGGCACTGCCTGCCAGGCCGATCAATGTTAGTTTTGCCGCGCGCGGTGACAATGCCCCAGCCATCGCCATCATTAACAAAGCGCTGCAGGCCACCTCACCGGAAACCCTGATCAAACTCGCCGCAACCTGGCGCGTAGAGCCGGTGGCAGAGGAAGATGAGCAGGACTGGTTCTCAGATTTAGGTTCACTGATGCTGCCCGTTCTGGCCGTTCTGCTGGTTATCATTCTCAGCGCGTTGTGGATTAACCATCTACGCCACTCACTGCAGCGACTGCTCGACCGCCTCAGGCAAAATCGCATGCTGATAGCCCAGTTGCAGGCCGCCAAAGACAAAAATCAGCGTATGCTACAGGCGCATAACACCTTTATGAAAAGTATGAGTCACCAGGTGCGCACGCCGATCAATGCCATTATCGGCCTGCTTGAGCTGGAGTTACGTAAGCCGGGCAACGCAGTACGCCCCAATATCAATCTGCAAACTGCCTATGAATCTGCCTGCGAGCTGATGTCGCTGACCGGGGACGTGTTCGATATCTTTCGCGCGGAAACACCAGACCATGCGGGCAATTCACGCCTGGTAAACTTGTCCTCGCTGGTACAAAGTACCGTGGCGCTCTACCGCCAGCAGGCCGAAGAAAATTCCCAGCGAATTCTCATCACCAATCGAATGAGAGAAACACAGTGTGAAACCGACCCCCTGCTGATTATCCGCGTGCTCTCTACGCTATTGCGTAATGCGGTGAAACACACCCCAGCCGGGGATATCGAAGTGATGCTGCTGCAGGGAAACATCAATGCTCAGGGCCAGCTTCCACTGGAGATAAAAGTCACTGACCGCGGAGCTGGGCTACCAGTAAGCTGGGAAACAGATCTCCAGTTAGAGGAGTCCGCCAGTGAAACCGACCTGCACGGCACCGGGTTGAGCCTTCAAGCCTGCCGCCAGATGGTCGCGATGGCCGGAGGAAAACTGCGGATTGAGAGCGAAACAGGGCATGGCACTGCGGTCAGCCTGCATCTGAATGCCCGCTCAGCGCTTAAGCCCGCTACGCAGGTGCTCACGCCGACATCATTGAACATTCTGGTGGTGGATGATTACCCCCCGGCCTTACTGATCCTCAATCAGCAGCTTAGCGCGATGGGTCACAAGGTCACTACCGCGGTTCACGGGCTGGAAGGCTTGAATTACTGGCAGAACGCGGGGGATTACTCGCTGATCATCACCGACTGCACCATGCCGGAGATGGACGGTTTTGCCATGACGCAGCGTATTCGCACCGAAGAGAGACAGCTGAATCTTGCGCCAATCCCGATCCTCGGGCTGACGGCAATGATTGGCGAGGAAGTGGCCCGCCTCTGCCTGGAGGCCGGAATGAATGAGTGCCTGACCAAGCCACTGTCATCTAATCATCTGCATCGTCTGATTACTCATTACACCACAGCCGGCGCTTTACACGCGACGGAATGAAGGAGACCCGTCCTGGTTTATCTATTGCGTTGCTATGAGAGAATTTAGTCATCTAATTAAGGGAATAGCATGTCTACTAATGTAATTATCTATGATAGCCACCCGATTATTATATATGGCTTAAAGCATCTGTTGGCAAATATGGATTACACCATAACCTGCAGCACTTCAGAACCGAGTGAGTTTATTTATCAGGTTGAAAGCCATATTCCCGACGTTATTATTTTCGACCCGGTTAACCTGCCAGAAGAACCTTTCAATAAGCTGTGTCGGATAAAACGCTTGAACCCGCACATCAAAGTTTTTGTACTGGCGGGAGGGGACAGCGCCTATCACCTGATTCGCGGCCATCGTCTGGAAATACAGGGCTATCTGACCAAGTCAGACGAGCTGGAGAGAATTGTGATACTGCTTGAGCGAATGAAAAGTGACAGACATATCTTCGTACACTCGCCACTTCAGATCGGCAGCACCAATAAAGATCTGCAGTTAATACTGACATTCACCAACCGGGAATTGCAAATTCTGCGCGAACTGGCCAGTGGGAAAACGAATAAAACTATTGCCAGCGAGCTTTTACTCAGCAGTAAAACTATCAGTACCTATAAACGCAGTATTATGACAAAACTGAAAACGGATAAAATCCGCGACGTGGTGGATTTTGCCCGTCGTAGCGGTTTTTAGCATGGCCTGTTTAACTCCTCTGCTGCTTCCGTTTCAAGCTGAGCCAGGTAGTCATTAAGTATCCTGATTAACTGACTGTACTGTGTAGCTAATCTACCTTCATGAGCTTCAGGCTGGCGACAATTGACTTCCAGCTGAATGCAGGCATCCGCTAAGTCATTTCGCCCGGCAATCCTGACGCTGCCCGCGATACGGTGCGCCAGGTCGGCAACCTCACCAGGCTGCTCGGCAAGATGCAGCACCGCCATCCGCTCAAGATCCGCCTTCAGGGTGGTGATCATCAGGTTGCGCATAGCGATTTTAATCTGACGGTCAACTTCATCATTGGCATTTTCGATACTGCTGTCAGGCTCAACGCTTTCGGCACGTTGGTTTTGCTCAATGCTGATACTCTTTTTCACGCTTTGAACATGTTGACGGCTTACGTTAATAGCCCGCAGTGCGGCAGCCAGACTGTTGATCGAGCAGGGTTTAAACAGGCAGCTGTTCATACCCGCCCGCAAACACCGCTCGGTGATTTCATGCATGGCATTGGCGGTAAAGCCCATTATCCAGCTGGGTTCGCGCTGCTGCTCCTCTTCCGATTCACGAATAATCTCCGTCAGCTGATAGCCATTGATCCCCGGCATATTACAGTCGGTGATAATCACATCGAAGCGATTCTCCTGCCAAAGTTTTAACGCGGCGTAGCCGTCACTTGCCAGTTGGGTAGTTTGCCCGAGCCATGCCAACTGCTTTGCCAGCAGCATCCGATTGGCGGCATTATCATCTACCACCAGCACGTGGAATATCGGCAGCCCCTGCTCCGGTTGCTCACTAACGCTACTCTGCTCAGCTATCTGAGCAACAAGCGGCAGCTGTAGCGTAGCGCGTACCCGCGTGCCCATACCCTTTTCGCTGTTTAACGTCAGCGAGCCCTGCATATTTTCGCAAATGGTGCGGCTGATATATAGCCCCAGCCCGGTGCCAGCACGGCGATTTTCCGCCTGGCTGAAAGGCTGGAACAGCGCCGCCTGGCTGGCTGCCGCAATCCCAATACCGCTATCCTGTACCTCAATACAGTAATATACGCAGCCATTATCCCGGTCGATACTCTGTTGCAGTGAAAGCGAGACGCCGCCGCGATCGGTGAATTTGATTGCATTGCTGAGTAGATTCGCCAACACCTGCTTAATTCGCAGCGGGTCGGCCATGACATCCACTATCGGCTCTTCCGGGTAGAGTTTGTTGAGAGTAATATTTTTATCAATCGCCAGGCCCTGATAAACCTTCAGCATGTTGTCGATCACCTTGCCAAGGTTGATCGTTTCAGGATTGAACTCCAGATGACCGCCCTCAATACGGCTGATATCAAGAATATCGCCGATCAGCCCGACCAGGCTCTCAGCTGATTCATAGGCCACTTCCAGCGCCTGCAGATCGATCTGGTTATCGCGCCCTCTTTTCAGCGCCATATCCAGCATGCCGATAATGGCGTTCATCGGCGTGCGGATTTCGTGGCTCATGGTGGAGAGGAATACCGATTTGGCACGGTTTGAGTCCTCGGCGCGCTCTTTGGCATCGCGCAATTCGGCAAACAGCGCCTCACGTTCGGTAATATCCATCCATCCGCCAATCACCCCCATCACCTTGCCATCACTGTCGTGCCACGGCTGGATCCACTGGTAGACCGTCAGACCAATTGAGGAGTCCGGGTTACCATAGAGATCGTAGCGGCGGTCCTCAACGATCGGCTGATCGGTAGCAATCACCTCAAGCATCTGCTGATGATAGAAGCTGGCCTGCTCGGGGGAGCGCAAACCGGGTGATTGCTCCATGGTGGTACCCAGCGCTGCCTGATAATCGATTCCGGTCTCTTCCAGATAGCGCTGGTTACAGTAGATTAAACAGGCGTTATTGTCGCGCAGCGATACCGGGAAAGGCATGCTGTTCACCACTTCACGCAGTTGTGAAAGCTGGTTATTCAGCTGTCGACGCAGCTCGGCTTTACGTTTGATCTGCTGGCGTAAGTAGAGCGCCCAGCCGGTGATAATCGCAATGATCAGCAGAGTAAAAAGCCCGCTGGCGATCAGCACTTCACGATAGCGTGACCAAAAATTATCCACCACGATAAAGTCACTGGGCCGCCAGCGATTGGCAAGGCTTTCCATCTCAGAGGGAGGAATACTCAGTAGAACCTTATCGAGAATATTGCGTAATACCGGATCGGCCCGCCCGACGCCAAAAGAGATCCAGGCGGGCGTATCCCCAATCGTACCTACGATTTTCAGCCGGTTAGCATACTGGGTTTTAATGTGGTAATCCGCCATCATCAGGATACTGACTGAGGCATCGGCCCGCCCTTTGGCGACGCTGGCTAACAGCTCGGATTCATTCTCCACCGCTACAATATTAATTTCAGGATAACGGCTGCGCACCAGCGACTCAACGTTGGTGTTGTGCACCAGTGCCAGGCGTTTACCGCGCAGATCGGGCAGTGAGTGAATATCATTATTATCTTTGCGCACCGCCAGGGCGAAGGCACTGCGCAGATAAGGCCGGGTAAAGAGAATCTGCTTGCTGCGTGCCTCGCTCGGGGTCAGGGAGGCGAGCATATCGGCTTTGCCGCTGTTCACCCCGTCAACCAGCTGCTGCGTGGTGTCCACCGTAGAAAAATGGAAATGCATACCGGTTTTTAACGCAATAACCGATAGCAGGTCACCCACCATGCCATGCAGAGTGCCATTGTTATCAACAAAAGAGATGGGCGCAGCGTTATCCTGGCCATACAGCAGCACGTTAATATGCTGATGATCTGCCATCCATTTTTTTTCTTCTGGCGTAAAACTGAGCGGTGATGCCGTCTGCCCCACCTCCACCAGATTAGTCTGCCACAGCCGCTGTAGCCGATCTTTCTCCTCCTGAGGAATGGCCGCAAGCGCTTCATTTACCAGCGTAACCAGGATCGGCTGTTGGCGGCTCAGCGCGAAACCGACCAGACGATCGGGCAGCTGGCTGTAACGCTCAAGGCGCACGTTGTTGAGAAAGTTGCGGCTGAGCGAGTAGCTGTTGCCAATAAAGACCTTTTCCTGGCCGAAAGCCACAGCGCTAAGGGCATCCTGATAATTATTGTAAAAGCGAAAATTTGCCTCGGGGTAGTATTTCTTCAGCGTGGTAAGCGGTAAAAAGTCTTTCACCATCGCCACATTGATGTTGCGCAGATCGTACGGCAGCGTCTGAATATCATTGATATTGACCCCCAGCACCGGTTTTTCCACTGCATAAGGAAGGGAAAAATCATAGTCCGGGTCATCGCTGAATCCCGGTACTGAGGGGATAAGGTCAATCTCTCCTTTAGCCAGCGCCTGCCACAGCATCTTGCTGTCGTCGTATTGTTTGACGACCACTGGCAGCCCGAGCTGTACAGCCACCATGCTGATATAATCGGCGCTGACGCCTTCATATTCCTGGCGCATATTGCGCATGCCAAACGGCGGCATGTCATAACGTAATATGCCTATCACCAACTGTTTACGCTGGTGCAGATACTGCTGCTGCGTAACGCTAAGCTTTAGCGGTTTGAATTCGTGAAGCGCTGCGCGTGACAGCAAATGAAATTCTGCTGCCCATGCAGGCGTCAGTATCATTACACAGGCAGCCAGCAGCATGGATTGAAACAGGCGCATCATCGCGTCAGTCATTGATCAGGGCATTGTTGCGGGCAAAATCAATCAGCTCGATCAGCGTGCTGGCATTAAGTTTGATTTTAAGACGATGTTTATACGTGCTGATGGTCTTTTCACTCAGCAGCAGCTGCTCGGCAATCTGCTTATTGCCAAAGCCCCGCCCTATCAACATCAGTACGCTAAGTTCGCGATCAGAAAGTTGCTTAAGCGGATCCACATCGGCCGCGGCTCCGTAGTTATGGCTGCTCTGAGGAAAATAGCTAATGCCGCGTATGACCAGCTTGATAGCGTCCGTCAATTCAGCAAGATCGTCAGTTTTAGTGACAAAACCATCTGCGCCGGTCTGCTGGCAGCGCTGGGCAAAGTGCGCTGTCGCCTGCGAAGTCAGCACCAGGATCTTCAGCGGGATGGCCATCGAACGTAAGCGCTCAATCACCTGGAAACCGTCAATCTTAGGCAACCCGATATCCAGTAGGACTAAATCTGGCTCCAGCTCACGTACTTTTGCCAACGCATCGACGCCGTTATCCGTTTCAGCGACCACTTCCAGACCATGCTTTTCCAGCAGCATTTTTACCGCAAAGCGGATGACAGGATGATCGTCAACAATGATCACTTTTTTCATAAGAATTCAGTTTCCTGGATAAGCAAACTCTCCCCATAAGGGGTGAAGAAGGGCGCTACCATAGCTGGTTAATACAGATTTAACTGTAGGATATTACTTATCCTTTTGGCTATAAAAAAGTTAATTTCCCGAAAAAAAACCTTAGTTATTAGATGGTTTTTGAAAATTCCCGGTGAAAAATGACCTTGTTAAGCTGTTAAACCAATGGCGGCAAAAATAGTAAAGCCATTGCCGGATCTATTTAATCGGACTTAACTCAAATAATTCAGTTCGCTAGTGAAAAATACCCTCTATATATAATTAAAGGCAGAACCAGACGACCCTGGTGTTGGTTGCTCAATTCGCGCCCCCGCCATCAAACCTTGCGAACGCTGAGCTCGCCACGCTGATACCGCTGCACTAAGAAAAAGGGTAGCGAAATCGACCAATCCCCCCCCTGGACACCGGCGTGATAGCGATACTGCTGGCCGCCCATCATCAGCTCCACCGCCTGCTGTGCCCCGTCCGCCAGCGTGCTGCTCCCGGCCGCGCAGGAATAACCGACATTACTGCCGACGTGAAAGGCATCGGTCTGCCAGCGGATGGGACCATGCGCCGGCCACGGCTGCGCGTGGTGGAAATTAAATAGCTCGTCGTGATTAAGGATGCTTTCACGCACCGTCGGCCACAGCACCGCCTTCAGGAAGTACTGATCGGTGAAGCGCTCGGCGCCCTGGTAGCTGGCGATAAAGTTCTGGATCAGCGGTTCCACTCGCGGGAATACCCCGTTCACCCCGCCCCACATTCCGGCCAGCAGCAGCTCGGTATGGGTGAAGTAGTCGCGCATATGGTGGAAATGATACGGCGAGGCGAGCCACGCTTGCACGGCGGCGCTTTCGCGCTCCGATACCAGCGAGTCGGCATCGCGCACGATAAAGCGCTCCACCAGCGGATCGTCCATCACCAGGAAACGCCACAGCGTAGGGAAGATATCTTTATCACCGGACATATCGCGCAGCTGAGCTCCCGCATCCCTCAGACGCTGCCAGACGTGCTCAGGCACGCTGTCATCCAGATAGACGCGGCATCTCCAGTGCGGATAGAGTTCGGCTGCCGCTTTAATGTTTTCAACCAGCGTTTCACAGTAGCGCGGCTGGGCACCGTATAAACTGAAAGCGATAATATTCTTGTCACGTTCCTGAGGATTGAAGGGTTTTATCGGCCCGAGCGGCCAGCGCTGCCCGTGACGAAACTTATCATCCGCGGCCCGGAGCGAACGATGGCCGTAGCGCTGCAGCTCCTCTGTTTTACCCAGCCAGCCGCACACTTCAGCCAGCCCGTCGAGCCAGGTTTCAGAAGCCTGCTGCCGAAACGGCGATGCCTCAATGCGCTGATAGGTTTTATACGCCTGGCTGTAATTGCCTTCGCGCATCAGCGCCAGCGCGTAGTCGCTCAACACCGACATATTGCCCGGCATCATCCTCAGCACTTGCTCGCAGCACTGGCGTGCCCGTGGGTAATCCAGTTGCGCCATGGCCTGGCGGAACTGCGCGGCGAGCTGCTGGCATTTTTGCACCATAGCAGCAGAGGGAGCAACGGGCTTGCGCCCTGATGATTGGATACGCGGCGGCATAATTTTCACTCATAAAGACCAGAAATTTCCGATAGTTTAAACGCCGCTTGCTTTTTCCTTCACAAGACTGGTCTTGGAATACTTTTTGTTTACAATAATCACCGCCGCATTACCGATAGTTTCCGGACGCTGTACAGCTATCCTGTACACCCAGAGCATCAACATAACCCTATGATAATCTTCACTTAGCACTTTTTGCACAAAAATTATAAGCAGAAATATTCACTATTTCTGTACAACGTGTCAAAAGATGTATAACTTTGCATTCAGAAATATTTGACCATAATTTGAACTTTACGACTGAGGGGCATTTAACATGCGTCAGGACAATTCCAACCCGAAGATTGAAAATGACATCAGCCGTTACTTTAATGAAGCCATCCTGCCCTCCCAGCAGGAAACTCTTGGCCAGATAGTGGTTGAGATTTTACGCTCAGGACGTAACCTTAACCGCAAAGCCATCTGTTCAAAGCTGCTAACGCGCCTTGAACTGGCGACCGGACACGAGCAGGAACGCCACTATCAGGAACTGATTGGGCTACTGTTTGGTCGCGGGGACTGAGTTTTAAGCAATATGTTTGCTGAATTACCACTTTTTAGTGTGCGTTACGTTACAGCTCAGTCCGACAATCTGACCGGCCCGGACGCCTGACTTGAGCAGGCGTTTTATGACCGGCATGCAGGTACCTGGATAACAGGTTTCTGTGGGCATCTTCGATGTCCCGCTTCACTGATTCAGAGACGTTGGTATGTATAAAAACGAAGAAGAGAAATTAGCCGATATTGTGATGGGCGAGGCTGTCATGGTCCTGCTCTCAAACGATGCTGCCATCAGTAAAACTGCACTTATCAGACAGTTACAAGACATGGCCGCAGCAGAAAAAGAAGGGCTGCGCCAGCGCGCCTGTCGGCGTGCTATCGCCGAAGTCAGACAATCTCAGGCCCAGGAGCAGAACCGCCAGACGCATGAGATCCGCGACCGCGATAATGTCACCCATCTTTTTACCAGTGAAGGCCCGGCTAACGGTGCAAAGAAACATTAAGACTTTTCTGTGAGTTAACTACACTTGGTTAAGTTTTTTACCTGCTGACGCCCGCGAACCCAGCCGTTCTCGTCAGTGCGTTTTCATCTCGGAGAATTTCTCCTATTAAGAAGGCTACCTCTATGCAGCAGCAATCAACAGAATCCGAAATCGTCGCCTGGTTTCAAGGAGGAGGAGAAAAGTACGCCCAGGAATCTCAGGCGCTCGGCGGCGTGATCAGGGATCTGATCGCTACGGGTCAACTGGTTAATAACAAGGCGATCATTCTGAAGCTGATTGAGAAGCTGGAAACCACTTCTGACGTGGTTGAGCTAGACGTTTACCGCCAGGTGCTGGAAGTGGTGGTTGGCCTGACCCCGGACGACGCATAACTCTCAGGGTTAACAGTGCCGTTTTTATTCAGGCGGCCTGCAAAATTTCAGTTTTCATCTACACTTACAGGTTGTTGACTTTATTCACCTATAAGGAAATTAACGATGAAACAGAACATCTTTAAAACCACTGTGATTGCCGCACTCTCCGTATTTGTGCTGGCGGGTTGTTCCTCTAACCAGACGCTCAATACCACCGATGGCAGAACCATTGTCACCGACGGTAAGCCGCAGATTGATAATGATACCGGTCTGGTCTCTTATAAAAATGCGCAGACGGGTAAAACCGAACAGATTAACCGCGATCAGGTTAAGAACATGAGTGAACTGGATAACTAACTCGCTTAAAGCCCCGCCAGGGGCTTTTTTGATCCCCTCAGGGCACTTACCGCCCCCTTGCTCTCCCCACCCCTGCCCTTTACATTACTGGCTGCGCTTTGCAAAACTCTGCTGAAGAGGATGTCTGATGTCTCGCTACCCACTCGCGCTGTGCGCCCTGCTCTTTTCGGAGTGCCCATGAACGCCCCACAGCCAGCGAAAGCGCTGCGCAAGCGCCCGATGAAACTCAGTACCTCCGTCAGCCTGATGGTCAGTGCGGTGATCGCCACGGTGCTGCTGATCGTCCATCTGTTCTATTTTTTTCAGATCAGTGACGTAACGCGCGATGCGGTGAAAGATAAAGCGCTGGCGGTAGCGCGCACGCTGGCGGATTCGCCCGATATCCGGCTTGGGCTGACACAGTCGCCAGACAGCGACATTATCCAGCCGCTGGCCATGGCGGCGCAGCGCAGCAATGACCTGCTGTTTGTGGTGGTGACCAATATGGACGGCGTGCGCTTCTCGCATCCGAAGAAAGAGCTGATCGGTCAGCATTTTATCGGCAACGACCTCATCCCTGCCCTGTCCGGCCGCGAGAACATCGCCATTAACCACGGCAAGCTGGCGGAAGCGCTGCGCGTCTTTACGCCGGTGTATGACAGCCAGCATAAGCAGATTGGCGTGGTGGCGATAGGCATCTCGCTGAGCGAAGTGGTACAGCAGGTGAATAAGAGCCGCTGGAATATCCTATGGACCGCCCTGTTCGGCATGCTGGCCGGTGCGCTGGGCACCTTCCTGCTGGTGCGGGCGGCCAAGAGCATTCTGTTCGGGCTGGAGCCTTATGAAATCTCCACCCTGTTTGAGCAGCGTCAGTCGATGCTGCAGTCAATGAAAGAGGGAGTGATTGCCATTGACGATGGCTCGCAGGTGACGTTGATCAACCACGCGGCGCATCTGCTGTTTCGCGAGACCGGCGCGCAGGCCGCAGAGCGCGATATCAGTGCGGTGGTGGCCGACTCCGGCCCGCTGATCGCCAACCTGCATGAGGTACTGCAAACCGGCAGGCCGAAGCGCGATGCCGAGATTGATTTCAAGGGTCACCCGCTGCTGTGCAACACCATGCCGGTACGCAGCAATGGCGCCATTATTGGGGCGATCTGCACCTTCAGGGACAAAACCGAGGTCAGCCAGCTGATGCAGCGCATGGACGGCCTGGTCAACTATGTCGATGCCCTGCGCGAGCGCTCGCACGAATTTATGAATAAGCTGCACGTGATCCTCGGCCTGCTGCACTTAAAAAGTTATGGCAAGATGGAGGATTATATTCTGAAAACCGCCAATAATTACCAGACGGAGATTGGCTCCCTGCTGGGGAAAATTAAGTCTCCGGTGATTGCCGGATTCCTGTTAAGCAAGATGGGCCGCGCCTCCGATACCGGCAACCAGCTGATTATCAGCGATGAGAGCCTGCTGGCCGACAGCGGCAATGAACAGCAGGTGGCAGCCCTGATCACCGTACTCGGCAACCTGATTGAGAACGCGCTGGATGCGGCGGGCGATCAGGGCGAAGGCGAAATCAGCGTGCTGCTGCACAGCCAGAACGGCTGGCTGACCTGCGTGGTCAGCGACGACGGCCCGGGCATTGCAGAGGAGCAGCTGGAGGCGATTTTCGCGCGCGGCGTGTCGACAAAAGGTGAACAGCGCGGCGTCGGGCTGTTCCTTGCCCGGCAACAAACCGAGAGCCTTGGCGGCAAAATTATTGTAGAGTCCGAACCTGGCGTTTATACGCAATTTTTTGTACAACTGCCCTGGGATATAGAGAGTAAAAGCGCATGATCAATGTTTTAGTCGTCGATGATGATGCGATGGTGGCAGAGCTGAACCGCTGCTATGTCGCACAATTACCCGGTTTTCACTGCTGTGATGTGGCCTCAACCCTGCAACAGGCGCGGGACCGGGTGCTGGATCCGGAATTCGCCATCGATCTGATTTTGCTGGATGTGTATATGCAGCAGGATAACGGGCTGGACCTGCTGCCGGTACTGCGTGAAGCGGGCCGCGCCATCGATGTGATTGTTATCTCCTCCGCCGCCGATGCCGCCACCATCAAGCAGTCGCTGCACTACGGCGTGGTTGATTATCTGATTAAGCCTTTCCAGTTTGCCCGTTTCGAAGAGGCGCTGACCGGCTGGAAGCAGAAAAAGACGCTGATGGATAACCATCAGTTCTACGAGCAGGCCGACGTTGATCAGTTGATCCACGGCAATCCTGCCGCCGCGGAGGATCCCAAGCGCCTGCCGAAAGGGTTAACGCCGCAGACGTTACGCACCCTGTGCCAGTGGATTGATGCGCACCCCACGGAGGAGTTTTCCACTGACGATCTGGCAGCAGCGGTGAATATTTCTCGCGTCTCCTGCCGTAAATATCTGATCTGGCTGGCGCAGGTTAATATTCTGTTTACCAGCATTCACTACGGCGCCACCGGCCGCCCGGTGTACCGCTATCGCCTGCAGGCGGAACACAGCGCGCTGCTTAAGCAGTATTGTCAGTAAGACGGTAGCGGGCGTCTGACAGCGTAAAGCGGAACTGGCGCTGCGATGAGCAGATCACCTGCCGATCGCGGGTAACGAAGATGGCCTCAATGTGCGGATAGTCGCCAAGGTAGGCGAGGCCTTTTTCGACGCCCATGCCGTACATCAGGGTGGTCCAGATATCACCGTCAATCGAGTTTTCAGAAACAATCGTGACGCTCAGCAGCTCGTTATCCAGCGGGTAGCCGCTCTGCGGGTCGAGAATGTGATGGTATAAGCGCCCGTCGAGCTCGAAGTAGCGCTCGTAGATCCCCGATGTCACCACCGATTTTCCCGTGACGTTTATCACACCGATCAGCTCATCATCGCAGCCAAACGGCTGTTTCAGACCAATGCCCCACGCCTGCCCGCCACTGTCACCCAGCGTCTGCACATTGCCGCCGAGATTAATCAGCGCGTGCGCCACCTGCTGCTGGCGCAGATAGTCACGCACCACGTCGGCAATGTAGCCTTTGGCAATCGCGCCGAGGTCAATTTCCATACCGGCCTGCTGCAGAAACACCGAACGCGCCCCGGCATCAAGGATCACCTGATGAGGATCGGTGAGCGCCAGCAGGCCACGCAGCTCGTCGGCGGGCGGTACGCTGCTGCCGCGAAAGCCAATTTTCCAGCGTTTGACCAGCGGGCCGATGGTGCAGTTAAAGCAGCTGCCCGGCAGAACGCTGACCGCTCTGGCGCGGGCAATGAGGTCAAACACCGGCTGGCTGACCACCACCGCATGCTGACCGGCGGCGTGGTTAATCGCCATCACTTCCGACGCATTGCGGTTAACGGTTAAGCTGTTTTCCTGCTGCTTAATCAGCCGAAAGACGTTGCGCGCCAGGGTTTCATCGTGGTCGAACAGCTTGAGCAGGATGGGCGAGCCCATCATCACGGCGGAATAGGTGTAAGAACCTGCAGGCATAGTGCCATCCTCCTGGCAAAACGGGCGAGGCATGCCTCGCCCCTACGGATGGTTGCGCGTTGAACCGTAGGAGTCGGGCATGCCCGACCCGCCGTTGATTACTGTTTTGCGTAATTCGCCGCGTTACGCCCGGCCAGGATCCCGAAGATAATGATATCTGCGACCGCGTTACCACCGATGCGGTTAGCACCGTGGATGCCGCCAACCACCTCACCCGCCGCCCACGCGCCGTGGATCACCTGCTTCTGCGCGTCGAGCACCGCGGTATCGGTGTTGATGGTGACGCCGCCCATCGTGTGGTGGACCCCCGGGGCGATGCGGATAGCATAATAGGGCCCCTTGTTCAGCGGGTGACGCAGCGCGGTGGTGCGCCCGAAATCCTCATCCTTCTGCTGCGCAACAAATTCATTGTAGCGCCCCAGCGTGGTTTGCAGCGCTTCCTGGTCCATATTCAGCTTCACCGCCAGTTCGTGCGGAGTCGGGGCGCTAATCACAAACCCTTTGGCGATATATTCGTCGGCGGCTTTATTGGCCGCACGCACCTGGTCGTCAAAGATAATCCAGGCACTTTTTTCCGGCAGGGCAATGATCTCCGCCGACACTTTGTCGCGCGTTTCCATCTCATTATAGAAGCGCTGACCGGCCTGGCTGACCAGAATCGCCCCGCCGCCGCGAATCGCTTCGGAGACCAGGTAAGAAGTGGTCTGCTCAACGGTAGGGTGGATCTGAATTTCGCCCATATCGACGGTATCTGCGCCAATCTGTTGCAACAGGGCGATGCCGCTGCCGGTGGCGCCTTTATGGTTGGTGGTCACAAAGCCGTCCAGCTCAGGGCGGTATTTCACCACCATTTCGCGGTTGGCGCTGAAGCCGCCGGTGGCAACAATTACGCTTTTGGCGTTGAGAATGCGGCTGTCGTTGTACTCATCCACCACCTTCACGCCGCTTACCGCGCCGTTTTCAACCAGAATTTCGGCCACCGAAGTTTCCAGCAGCACTTCAATTTCACGCTGATTGACGTTTTTCACCAGGCCGCTAATCAGGAAGCCGCCGACTGCTGAACGGTCCGCCGGACGGTGGGTACGGTCGATGCTCATGCCGCCGGTAATGGTGATGTCATTAAGTTCAATGCCGTGGCCTGCCAGCCAGTCGATGGCTTCCGGGGCCAGATCGACAAACTCGCGCAGCAGTGCAGGATTGTTTTTAAACTTGCCGCCTTTCAGCGTCTCTTCATAGAACAGCTCTTTACTGTCCTCAATGCCTTTCAGCTTCTGGAAACGGGTTTCCGCCGCGTTCATCCCGACCGAGGCTTTGATGGTGTTGCCGCCAATGGTGGGCATCTTCTCGATGATCACCACGTGCGCCCCGGCTTCAGAAGCCTGAATCGCCGCCGCCAGACCTGCGCCACCGCTGCCGACCACGACCACATCGTAATTCTGCGGTGCCTGCGGGTTGCCGCCCTCTTCAATCACGTGCTCCTTGCTGGAGGTGGTCAGTGCGCGGGAGACCGCTTTTTTCAACGCCTCACTCTGGGTCGTCGCCCCGGTGATCGCATCCACGTGGGGGCTGTTAGCCACCAGCATGCGGGTACGCAGGCTTTCAAAGGTGGTGGTGAAATCGACGTCCAGCGTGTCGTCCGGCACCAGGGTGATATCGGTGATACGGTCGGTGTCGAGCACCACGTTGATACGCAGCTTCAGCGCTTCGGCTTCCACTTTTTCCTGATAAACCCCGGCCTTGTATTTACGGCCGCCAGTGCTGACGTCGCGGATCATTGCATCGACCAGCGAGAAGCGCCACAGCGGTTCCGGGATGTTAAGCGCTTCACGCTGGGTGCTGTCGATAAACAGCTCCAGGTGGTCATTTTTGATAATGCGGTCGGCCCAGTCCGGGTAAGCAATACAGGCTTTACCCACGGCAACCAGGTCGAAGCCGTGCTCCAGCGCGCTTTCCGCATCGGCTTTATTCACCACGCCGCCGACGCCAATTACCGGCACTTTGGCCAGGGTTTCAGAGCGCTGCGCAAGGTATTTAGTAATAAGTGGAGTGGGGTCTTCGCGGTCGACAATCGACGGGCGCAGCAGCTGGCCGACGGAGAAGTGGACATAGTCGAGACCGCGCGCCGCCAGTTTTTCCAGCAGGTAAAGCGTGTCATCCCAGCGGATGCCAGGGACTTCCAGCTCTTCCGGCGAGAAGCGATAGCCGATAATAAAGGATGGCGCGGCAAAGCGTTGCGCCATTTTATGGGTGATCTCCAGCACTTCCAGCGGGAAGCGTGCGCGGTTATCGCGGCTACCGCCCCACTTGTCGTCGCGCTGGTTAGAGTTTGGCGAGTAAAACTGCTGAATAAGATAGGTGTTAGCACCGTGGATTTCGACGCCGTCGAAGCCCGCTTTAATAGCGCGGTTCACCGCATCACCGAACTTGGTGATCATCACCTCCACTTCTTCTGCCGTCAGTGCCTGTGGGGTGGTGGCGCCTTCACGCGGCGCGGCAATGGCGCTGGGTGCCACGGGGGTTCTGCCGCCAATCAGCTCAGGCTCCACCATGCGGCCACCGTGGTAAATCTGCAGAATCGCTTTCGAACCTTTTGACTTGATCGCGTCAGCAATTTTGCTTAAACCGGAAATTTTGTTGTCGCTGTCGATGGCGATGGCACCGGGGAAGGCCGGGCCTTTCGGATCGATAAAGCAGCATTCCACAATCACAGTACCAATGCTGCCCGCGCGATCGCGATAGTACTCAACCAGCTCGCTGGTCACCGTACCGTCATAAAATCCCGTACAGGTGGTCATCGGCGCCATCAGTAAACGGTTTTTCAGTACGGCGCCGTTAGGCAGAGTCAGCGGGTTAAGGATCGGGGTGATGGTATTCATTTAGTGAACTCCGAAATTTAAAAGTTTTGAATTCTTTGGCGACCGTTTTCTTATAATTATTCTGTAGTCCGATGTCATGAAACCAATATACCAATTTCTTTAACTACAATAGTTATTTCTTTAGTTTTTTAACTTTTAAATAAATCCAGCCAATAATTCACACAATGATGAGAGTAATTGTCATTCTAATTGTTAACCAATAGTTTCCAAAAATCAACCTTTCGTTCACATCATAATTAACACCATTAAATTCAGACTCTTACGAAAATGATACTGGCATTTTATTGTACCTGGCTTTACGTTATGCCACCCTAATCGACGCAATCCCCAAACCTGCCATCGTCTAATTAACGGCGATTGTTAAAAAATAAAATGACAGATTTATTTTTATTGATCTGGATCAAAGTCTATATTTAGAGAAGTATCATTATATTCTTATCCACCCAATAAATTAGCTCAGAATTTATTGAGACCAACGAAAAGTATTTTTGGACGTTTCGGTTAAACAACGATATAAATAGAAAAGTAAGTAAAAAAATCACCCGTCAGAAACCGGAATATCTACCGAATTCTTCTTAACTTGCAGATAAAAACTATGAAACCAACAGTGATGAGTGAACCCGCGAAGGCTGCTCCAGCCTCTTCGGGGCAAAAAAAACATCTGATCATGCTCTTTCTGCCAGTACTGGTCGCGGTACTGCTGTTACTGGTGCCGGTCCCGCAAGGACTGGAGCCATATGCCTGGCACTTCTTCGCCATCTTTGTCGGCGTGATTGTCGGTTTGATCTTCGAACCGCTGCCGGGGGCCGTTATCGGGCTGACCGGCGTGGTGGTGATCGCACTGTTCAGTCAGTGGCTGCTGTTCAGTCCCGCTGAGCTGGCCGACCCGAAATTCAAAACGGCTACTCAGGCATTTAAGTGGGCGGTTAGCGGGTTTGGAAACTCCACCGTCTGGCTGATCTTCGGTGCCTTTATGTTTGCCGCTGGCTATGACAAAACCCAGTTCGGCCGCCGCCTGGCGCTGATTCTGGTGAAGTATCTTGGACGCCGCAGCCTGACGCTGGGCTACGCCATCACCTTCGCGGATCTGCTGCTGGCCCCGTTCACCCCGTCGAATACCGCGCGCAGCGGCGGCACTATCTACCCGATTATTGCTAACCTGCCACCGCTGTACGGTTCAAAACCCAATGACCCAAGCGCGCGCAAAATCGGTTCTTACCTGATGTGGGTCGCCATTACCGCCGCCTGTATCACCAGCTCGATGTTCCTGTCGGCGCTGGCACCTAACCTGCTGGCGCTGGCGCTGGTGAAAAGCATTATCGGCTTTGATATCTCCTGGGGCATGTGGTTCCTCGCCTTCCTGCCGCTGGGTATTATCCTGCTGCTGACCATGCCGCTGCTGGCTTACTGGTTCTACCCACCGGAAGTGAAGTTCAACGACGAAGTGCCACGCTGGGCGATTAGCGAACTGGAAAAGCTCGGCAAGCTGACCCGTAACGAAATCCTGCTGCTGGTGTTCGTGGTCTCTGCCCTGCTGATGTGGATCTTTGCTACCGCCTGGATTGAACCGGCGATGGCCGCCCTGCTGGTGGTCGTGCTGATGCTGTGGACCGGCGTACTGAACTGGAACGACATCACCAGCAACAAACCGGCGTGGAATACCTTTGCCTGGTTCGCCACCCTGGTGGCGCTGGCGGATGGCCTGGCACGCGTTGGCTTTATCGCCTGGCTGGGTAAAGAGGGTGGCCAGCTGCTGCAGGGCTATGACCCGCAGGTCTCTGCCGTGGTGCTGATGATTGCCTTCTTCCTGCTGCACTATCTGTTCGCCAGCACCACCGCGCACACCACCGCGCTGTTACCGGCTATGTTGACCATCGCGGCCTCTATTCCGGGCATCAATATGCCGGTGTTCTGCCTGATGATGTGTACTTCACTGGGTGTGATGGGGATTATCACCCCTTACGGCACCGGTCCAAGCCCGATTTACTACGGTAGCGGCTATCTGCCAACCAAAGACTACTGGCGCCTTGGCACCATCTTTGGCGCCATCTTCCTCTGCGCGCTGATGCTGATTGGCTATCCGTGGATGGTGATGATGTTCTGATGATTTTCATCACAGAGCCACGATGAACCATGCAGATGTTGCAACAATGTAATACCATTCCCTACCCGCCGGTCTCGCTCCTGAGACCGGCAGGATAAAAACAACGAATTATCGCCAGTGATGTTGTGCGCCAGAGCCCGGCGGCAACCGGTCATTAAGTGAGAAAACAATGTCGAATAAACCTTTCTACTACCAAAATCCCTTCCCTCTTGCCAAAGAGGATACCGAATACTATCTGCTGACTGACCAGCACGTCTCCGTGGCGGAGTTTGACGGCCAGCAGATCCTGAAAGTGGAACCGCAGGCGCTGACGCTGCTGGCGCAGCAGGCGTTCCACGACGCCTCCTTTATGCTGCGCCCAGCGCACCAACGCCAGGTGGCGGCAATTCTGGCCGACCCGGAAGCCAGCGAGAATGACCGATACGTGGCGCTGCAGTTCCTGCGTAACTCCGAGATTGCGGCCAAAGGCATTCTGCCGACCTGCCAGGACACCGGCACCGCGATCATCACCGGTAAAAAAGGCCAGCGCGTCTGGACCGGCGGCGGCGATGAAGCGGCACTGTCGCAGGGCGTGTACAACACCTACATTGAAGATAACCTGCGCTATTCACAGAATGCCGCGCTGGATATGTACAAAGAGGTGAACACCGGCACCAACCTGCCTGCGCAGATCGACCTGTACAGCGTTGACGGTGACGAATATAAGTTCCTGTGCATCGCCAAAGGCGGCGGCTCGGCGAACAAAACGTATCTCTACCAGGAGACCAAGGCGCTGCTCTCCCCGGGTAAGCTGAAAGATTACCTGACCGACAAGATGCGCACCCTCGGCACGGCAGCCTGCCCGCCTTACCATATCGCCTTTGTGATTGGCGGCACGTCGGCAGAAAGCACGCTGAAAACCGTTAAGCTGGCTTCGACCCACTATTACGACGGCCTGCCCACCGAAGGTAACGAGCACGGTCAGGCGTTCCGCGACGTGGCGCTGGAGCAGGAGCTGCTGCGTGCCGCGCAGGATCTCGGCCTGGGCGCGCAGTTTGGCGGTAAATACTTTGCCCACGATATCCGCGTAATCCGTCTGCCGCGCCACGGCGCATCCTGCCCGGTGGGCATGGGGGTTTCCTGCTCGGCTGACCGTAACGTGAAGGCGAAGATCAATCGCGACGGTATCTGGATTGAGAAACTGGAACATAATCCAGGCCAGTATATTCCTGCCGAGCTGCGCCAGCAGGGTGAAGGCGAAGTGGTCCACGTTGACCTCAACCGCCCGATGAAGGAGATCCTCGCCCAGCTGTCGCAGTACCCGGTTTCGACCCGTCTGTCGCTGAGCGGCACCATCATCGTGGCGCGTGATATTGCCCACGCCAAGCTGCAGGAGCGTATTGCCAGCGGTGAAGGCCTGCCGCAGTACGTAAAAGATCACCCGATCTACTACGCAGGACCGGCCAAAACCCCGGAAGGCTACGCATCAGGCTCCCTCGGCCCGACCACGGCGGGTCGCATGGACTCCTACGTCGATCAGCTGCAGGCCAACGGCGGCAGCATGATCATGCTGGCGAAAGGTAACCGCAGCCAGCAGGTGACCGATGCCTGCCATAAGCACGGCGGCTTCTACCTCGGCAGTATCGGCGGCCCGGCTGCCGTACTGGCGCAGCAGAGCATTAAGAGCCTGGAGTGCGTGGAGTACCCGGAACTGGGTATGGAAGCGATCTGGAAAATCGAAGTTGAAAACTTCCCGGCCTTTATTCTGGTCGATGATAAGGGCAACGATTTCTTCCAGAAGATCCATGACACCCAGTGTGCAAAATGCGTAAAGTGAAAGTCTGAATAGTTGTTTTACGCCTTCCCTCCGGGCGGCCCCTCTCTCATGGGCCGCCCTTTTTATTACATCCAGCCCGCCAAATTATGATTTTTTATGCAAAATTATCAATTATTCAGTCATTATGCGTTGTCGCGCTACGCCAAATCTTTCATAATCGCACCACATCCTAATTTTTAAGGCGAAGGTCGTAATGAGTCAGAGATATCGCGTGTTTATTGACGGTCAGGCGGGCACCACCGGATTGCAGATCCAGCAGCGTCTGGTGAACCATCCGCAGATTGACATGCTCAACATTGATGAGGCGCAGCGTAAAGATGCCCGCGCCCGCCAGGCACTGATGAAACAGGCCGATGTCACCATCCTTTGCCTGCCCGATGCCGCCGCGCGTGAAGCGGTAGCGCTGGCAGATGAAGTCGGCGCACGCGTACTGGATGCCAGCTCCGCGCACCGCGTGGCAGACGGTTGGGTTTACGGCCTGGCGGAACTGGCTGCCGATCAGCGTGAGAAAATTCGTGCTGCCAGCCACGTCTCAAATCCTGGCTGCTATGCCACCGGCGCTATCGCCCTGCTGGCCCCGCTGACCCAGGCCGGTTTGCTGCTGGCCGATCGACCGCTGGCGATCAATGCGGTTTCCGGCTACAGCGGCGGCGGCAAGCAGATGATTGAAAAGTACCAGCAGGCGGGAACCGGCTACGCGGCTTACGGGCTGGGCTTTGATCATAAGCATCTGAAAGAGATTCAAGCATGGAGCGGGCTGAGCAGCCGCCCGATCTTCCAGCCTGCGGTGGGTGATTATGCCCAGGGGATGCTGGTGTTTATCCCGCTGAACGACGTTGACGGTGAACCGCTGCAGCAGGCGCTGGCGCAGTTCTATGCCGCTCAGCCATTTATCAAGGTGCATGAGCTGAACCAGCTGGATGCCGACAGTGCGCCGTATCTGCTGCCGGAAGCGCTGAACAATACCAATAATATGGAGCTGTTCGTTTTCAGCCATGCAGAGCAGCGCCAGAGCATTCTGGTGGCCCGCCTCGATAACCTCGGCAAAGGAGCCTCCGGTGCCGCGGTGCAGAACCTCAATATTATGCTGGGCCTGAACGAAGAGACCTGCGTGAACCTGTAATGGGTGGTGCTTTTTTGTTCAGTCACAACGAATACCGTATACCTGTAGGGGTTGACCTTCTTTTTCGGTCAACCCGTTTCTGACCCCGCCGCCGCTGGCCGACCAGAAAAGCGGTCGGCCACTACGCGTACTGCATACCAGTAGGGGTAGCCCCCCTTTTTCGGTCAACCCGTTTCTGACCCCGCCGCCGCTGGCCGACCAGAAAAACGGTCGGCCACGACGAAAACCTGTCAACGCGTGACGTTTTGCGTAATGCCTCTGAAAACAACCGCACAACGCTTTACCCCAACGACCTGCCGCGTCTACTGTGCCGTTTGAGGAGGATTAATCATGCTAAAACGGAAATCGATGCGTCTGCCCCACTATCCCTATCACCACCCCGGCGCCTATTTCGTCACTCTGGTGACCCACTGCAGGCAGCATCTCTTCGGTGAAATGCAGAATGAGAACTTGCTGGCGAATCACCTGGCTGACGCCGTTAACCGCCACTGGCAGGCATTGGCGCTGCGCTTTCCCGGCATTCAGCTGGATGAATTCATCATCATGCCCAACCACCTGCATGGCATTATCTGGCTGACTCAGTGTCAACCCTGTTCGCTGAGCACCCTGATGGCGCTTTTTAAAGGCAGCGTCAGTAAAGAAGCCAACCGCCTGCATACCATCTGGCAACGGGGGTTTTATGACCGGGTTATTCGTAATCAAGATGAGTTAGATAACATCCGCACCTATATCAGAAATAATCCCCGGCAGTGGCATCTTGACCGTCTCAACCACGACGAATACCGCCTACCCCGTAGGGGTTGACCCGCTTTTCCGGTCAACCCGTTTCTAGCCCAGCCGCCGCTGGCCGACCAGAAAAGCGGTCGGCCACTACACGTATCGCATACCCGTAGGGGTTGACCCTCTTTTTCGGTCAACCCGTCTCTGCACCCGCCGCCGCTGGCCGACCAGAAAAGTGGTCGGCCACTACACGTGCCGCAGACCCGTAGGGGTTGACCCTCTTTTCGGTCAACCCGTTTCTGACCCAGCCGCCGCTGGCCGACCAGAAAAGCGGTCGGCCACTACGCGTACCGCATTCCCGTAGGGGTTGACCCTCTTTTTCGGTCAACCCGTCTCTGGCCCTGCCACCACTGGCCGACCAGAAAAGCGGTCGGCCACTACACGTACCGCAGACCCGTAGGGGTTGACCCTCTTTTTCGGTCAACCCGTTTCTAGCCCAGCCGCCGCTGGCCGACCAGAAAAGCGGTCGGCCACTACACGTATCGCATACCCGTAGGGGTTGAACCTCTTTTTCGGTCAACCCGTCTCTGCACCCGCCGCCGCTGGCCGACCAGAAAAGCGGTCGGCCACTACACGTACCGCAGACCCGTAGGGGTTGACCCTCTTTTTCGGTCAACCCGTCTCTGCACCCGCCACCGCTGGCCGACCAGAAAAGCGGTCGGCCACTACGCATACCGCATACCCCGTAGGAAAGCGGTCGGCCACTGCCGTTATAACGGTTTATGCGCGGTCTCTTTGGCTAACCATACTGATACTCCGGTTATCAGCAGCGCTGCGCAGACGTACAGCGACACCGCCAGCGTGCTGCCCATCTCTTTATACAGCGAAGTGATGATCAGCGGCGCAAAGCCTCCGCCGACAATTCCCGCCAGCGTATAGGCCAGCGATGAACCGGCGTAGCGTACCCGCGTCGGGAACTGCTCGGTGACAAATGCCGCCTGCGGGCCATACATCATGGCGTGGATCAGCAGGCCGCCAATCACCGCGAGGCAAATTAACAGCGGTTGGCTGCTGTCGAGCAGCGTAAAGAAGACAAAGGCCCAGACCATCGCCAGCAGCGCACCCATCAGATACACCGGGCGGCGGCCAAGGCGATCGGAAAGCGCGCCAAACAGCGGTACGGTCACTGCATTGCCCAGTGCACCGAGCATGGTCGCCATCAGCGCCAGCGGACGCGGCAGGTTAAGCACCGTAGTGACATAGGTCAGCGTGAACACCACCACCAGCGCATACAGCACGTCAGAGCCAATGCGCGAGCCACCGGCGATCAGCAGCGCGCGCGGATGCTGGGTAAATACCTCTTTCAGCGGAGTCTGGGTAGTGTTATGCGCTTTCTCCAGCTGTAAAAACGCCGGAGTTTCCCCCACGCTGCGGCGCACCCACAGGCCAAACAGCACCAGCAGCAGGCTCAGCAGGAACGGAATACGCCAGCCCCACTCCTGAAATGCCTCGGCGGGCAGCAGCAGGGTCACCAGAGTGATAAAGCCAGTGCCAATCAGCGTGCCGCAAGAGGGACCAACCTGTGCAAACGAAGCGTTGCGCCCGCGCTGGTGCGGCTGACCGTGCTCCATCGACAGCAGCACCGCCCCGGCCCACTCACCGCCGAGCGCAATGCCCTGAATAAAGCGCAGCGCCACCAGCAGCACCGGGCTCCAGATCCCCCAGCTGGCATAGCCGGGCAGCAGCCCCATCATCGCCGTGGTGACGCCCATGATCACCAGCGTGGTGACCAGCACAAAGCGCCGGCCAAGCACGTCACCCAGATGCCCGAAGACCATGCCGCCAATCGGGCGCGAAACGTAGCCTACCGCATAGGTTGAAAACGCCAGAATGGTGCCGACCAGCGGGTCGAACGACGGGAAGAACACATGGTTGAATATCAGCGCCGCCATAATGTTGTAGACCGTGAAGTCATACCACTCCAGCGCGGTGCCGACTGAACTGGCCGCCGCGAGACGGGCGGTGTGCGGGGTGTTCTTGCCAGCGGCCTGTTCACGCTGATGCAGGGTTACTTCAGTTTCCGAAATGGTCATGGTCAGTCTCCGGGTTCAGTCAGATACGGCCGCTTATGCCACCACCGGCAGAGCGTGCGTGTGGTACTGGTGAGCTATCGTGCGCCCACCCTCTTCGTCAACCAGCTCCATGCGGAACTCCGCCGCCGGGCGAATACCGCCAATGGCCGCCAGCGTCCCGCAGGTCATCGCCATGCCGTCGCGGAATGCCGTGCCGTAGCGGTCCATCAGATCCTGCGGCGTGCGCATGGCGGCCAGCGTGCCCTGCTGGTAAAGCTGCCACTCCCCCTGCTCTTTGATCCAGGAGCGCAGGATCAGGGAATCCCAGCGGGCAATCACGCTGTCGAGCGGCCAGGCCGTGTGCGCCACCGGTTTGATACACAGCTGTTTTGACATCGCCACGCTGACCGCTTCGAACTCACGGTCAGTATGGTCAGAGGCCAGCGACAGCCACAGCTTGCCCTGATGGGCAAAGATCAGCGGTTCGGCCTCCCCTGACGTCGCCTCGCCCACCACTTCCAGCTGGGCATGCTGGCTAAGCTGATTCGCCGTGACGCGGTAAAACAGCGGCACTGCACCAGGACGGGGCACACCCAGCGCCTCGAGCTCATGGATATGGTGCAGTACAGCGGCTTCATCCCTGCCGGTCCACCCTGCTATAATTAGATGATTTACAACAACATTAATTTCATTTTCTGTTTCTGATGCGCGATTAAAGGTGAGATTCATGGTTCGCTGACTCCAGTTGAAATTACTGTGAAATTTCACTCTACTTTAAACAAAGCGATTTTCGTGCCATGTTTTTGTGTAGAATGCAAAGCAGGTCAACATTTGTTGGAGAAAAGCGTGTCGGCTGAAGAACTCTATCCCCTGAATTCCCCCCCCAAAGCCCGCGTCCTGTCGCTGAATGAGCTGGCCTATCTGCGTTTCAAGCAGGCGCTCATCACCCTGCGCTATCGCCCCGGCGAATACCTCAATACCGCGCAGGTCATGGCCGATCTGGAGATGGGGCGCACCCCGGTGAACCAGGCGGTGCACCGTCTGGCAGCAGAGGGGCTGCTACAGGTCATCCCGCGTAAGGGAGTGATGGTGGCTCCGCTGTCGATTGACGATGCGCAGGAGCTGATCGAAGTGCGTCTGGCGAATGAAGGTTTATGCGTGCGCCTTGCCGCTCAGCATATAACGGAAGCCGCGCTCAGCACGCTGCGTGACCTGAATCAGCAGATCGCCGCCGCCTGCGACAAGCGTGACCGCGCCGGAATGATGATGCTCGATCAGCAGTTTCACCAGACGCTGGCCGCGATTGCCGCGAATGGCCGGCTGGCGGATATCCTCAGCGTAATCCACGCGCAGGCGCAGCGCTTTTGGGCCACCACCCTGTCGCGGGAGAGCCATATGTACGAAGTGGTGGCGGAGCACGAGGCGATTATCAGTGCATTAGCCGCCCGCGACAGTGAAGCGGCTATCGCTGCAACGCGCGCGCATATTCTCTCTTTTCAGCGCGCGCTGCTCGGCCAGTAGACGTTTATCCGCCGCCTCACCCGGGCGGCGCCAGCCAAAAATCCCTTCTGACTCACATTTTGCCGCATCAATTCCTGAATATTTGCCAATTCTCGTCTAAAGTTTTTCGTATGCTCAATAACTTACAGATCGCCTAGGATCTGGACATGGAGAATTGCTGATGAGAAGAGCCGAAAAACGTCAACGGAATATGCCTCTGTTCACCCCACTACTGCTGGCTGGCGCCCTTGCCGTCAGCTTCTCGCTTCAGGCAGAAGATAATCAGCGAATGTTAAACAGCACGCCACAGCCGCCGGATGTGCGCCTTGGGCCGCTGTTCCACGCGGTGCAGGCCGCCAAGCTCTACCCCGACCAGAAAACCTTCGCCGATGCGGTGCCAAAAAACGATCCCACATCGATCCTCAGCGACTGGCAGATGCAGAAAAGCCAGCGCAACTTCGACCTCAAGCGCTTTGTCGCCACCAACTTTACCCTGCCGGCGGAAGGAGATAAGTACGTGCCGCCAGCCGGCCAGAGCCTGCGTGAGCATATCAACGGCCTGTGGCCCGTGCTGACGCGCTCCACCACCCAGGCAAGCCAGTGGGACTCCCTGCTGCCGCTGCCGAAGCCTTACGTGGTGCCGGGCGGGCGCTTCCGCGAAGTTTATTACTGGGACAGCTACTTCACCATGCTGGGGCTGGCGGAGAGCGGCCACTGGGATCGCGTGCAGGACATGGTCGATAACTTCGCTACCGAGCTGGACAAATATGGTCACATCCCGAACGGTAACCGCAGCTACTACCTCAGCCGCTCGCAGCCGCCGTTCTTTAGCATGATGGTCGACCTGCTGGCGAAACACGACGGCGATGCGGTTTACAGCAAATACCTGCCGCAGCTGCAAAAAGAGTACAACTACTGGATGGCGGACGCCGACAGCGACGCGCTGAAAGCGGGCCACGCCAGCAAGCGCGTGGTGAAGCTGAAAGATGGCACCCTGCTCAATCGCTACTGGGATGCACGCGACGTGCCGCGTACAGAATCTTATATGGATGATATCGCCACCGCGCAGAAGGCCAGCGGCCGCGACAAGCCGGAGCTGTACCGCGATCTGCGCGCCGGAGCCGCTTCCGGCTGGGACTTCAGCTCGCGCTGGTTTGACAAACCCGGCGATCTGTCGACCATCCACACCACGCAGATTGTGCCGGTGGATCTGAACGCCCTGATGTTCCACCTTGAGCAGACGCTGGCAAAAGCCAGTAAAGTCGCCAAACAGGATGATGCCAGCCAGCGCTTCGCCGCGTTGGCGCAAAAGCGTCAGCAGGCAATCAACCAGTATCTGTGGGATGACAAGCAGGGCTGGTACGCCGACTACAACTGGAAGAAAAACAGCGTGCGCCCGCAGCTAACCGCTGCCGCGCTGTTCCCGCTCTATCTGCAGGCGGCCACCGATGAGCACGCCAGCCGTACCGCCGCGGCAGTGAAGGCTCAACTGCTGAAAGAGGGCGGGCTGGTGACCACCACGGTTAATAATGGCCAGCAGTGGGACGCGCCGAACGGCTGGGCGCCGCTGCAGTGGGCGGCCGTCGAAGGGCTGAATCACTACGGCCAGCAGGATCTGGCTAAAGAGATCGGCATGCGCTTCCTGCAAAACGTGCAGACCACCTACGACAAGGAACATAAGCTGGTGGAGAAATACGTGGTGGAAGGGAAAGGGCTGGGCGGCGGCGGCGGCGGTGAATACCCGCTGCAGGACGGCTTCGGCTGGACCAACGGCGTCACGCTTAAGCTGATGGATCTCTACTGCCCGCAAGGGGTGACCTGTAATAACGTTGGCGATATTACCGCAGCGAAACCCGCCAACTAATCTGACGCGCTTTTAACCAGGGCGATCGACCGATCGCCCTGACATAATCCTCACCCGATCTCTTCCCCTTCATACTGATATTGCCCCTTGACCTACAAAATTTAGGGTTGAAATTTCCTTACTAAAAACTAACAATTCTCATTGTCATTCTCATATCGTTTTGTGTTTAGCCGAGAGTGGCGCTTTTCGCTGGCCCCATTACTCTTCCCGGGGCGCCGCCTGTACCTCACAAGGGACTATTAAAACAATGACTTACAACCTGAAGCGTTCCGTCTTGTTGTGCGCTATCGCCATGACCGCTCCCGGTATTACTCTGGCCGCCAATGAAACTATGGTGGTCACTGCCGCTCCGCCGCAAACCGCCGATAGCCCGACGCAGGGCTACACCGCGACCACCTCTACCGGGGCGACCAAAACCGATGAACCCTTGATCACCACCGGGCAGTCAATCTCGGTGGTGACGCGCCAGCAGTTTGTTGATCAGGGGGCTAACACGGTCAGCCAGGCGCTGAACTATACCCCGGGCGTATTTTCCAACTTCGGCGGTGGCGCCACGCGTTTTGATACCATCGCCCTGCGCGGCTTCCACGGCGGGGACGTCGATAACCTGTTCCTTGACGGCATGCGTCTGATGAGCGACGGCGGCAGCCATAACATTATGCAGATCGACCCATGGTTCATTGAGCGGCTGGATATCATTAAAGGCCCGTCATCCTCCCTCTACGGCCAGACGGTGCCGGGCGGGCTGGTGAATATCACCATGAAGCGCCCGCAGTTTGCCCCCGAGGGCCACTTTCGCCTGACGGGTGGATCGCAGAACACCAGGGGTGCGGCATTTGACTACACCAATGCGATTAACGACCAGTGGGCATTTCGCCTGACGGGGATGACGCAGACCAGCGATACCCAGTACGACAACTCGCGCGAAGAGCGTTACGCTATCGCCCCTGCTCTGCTGTGGCAGCCGAGCGAAGATACCTCGCTGCTGCTGCGCGCCTATCTGCAAAAAGATCCGGCCGGCGGCTACCACGGCTCCACGCCGCTCTCCGGCACGCTGACCCAGCACAATGGCCAGTGGCTGAAGGATGGCTTCAACGAAGGTGAAAGCTCCGTCCAGCAGTACAAGCGCCGCGAGCAGATCTACAGCTACGAATTCTCACACCGCTTTAATGAAATCTGGTCGGTGCGCTCCAACGCCAGCTATACCCACAGCAGCGTAGCGCTGGATCAGGTGTATCAGACCGGCTGGATCGGCAACAGTAACCAACTGGCGCGCGGCTACAGCGGCTCCCGCGGCTCGCTTGACGGCTGGTCGACCGATAACCAGCTGGAAGCGGATTTCGCTACCGGCGAGCTGCAGCACAAAGTGGTGGTGGGTGCGGAGTATCATCGCTTTACCAATGACGTCTGGACTGGCGCCGGGACTGCCAGCCCGCTCGATCCGTTCACCGGTGCCACCGCATCGCACGGCGTGGCGGTTACTTATCAGGATAACACCACGCGCCATTACTATCAGAGCGGGCTGTACCTGCAGGATGAGATGCAGTGGGATAAGTGGCACGCCAATGTCTCCGGCCGCTACGACCGCATTGTTTCGCAGCAGGACAACCACAGCACCGACATCAGCAAACGCCGCCAGGACGATCACATCAGCGGGCGCGCTTCCCTGCTGTATGCCTTTGACAGCGGGATCTCCCCTTACGTCAGTTACGCGCAGGCCATCACGCCTGCCAGCCTGAATGACAAGGACGGCAATGCGCTGAAGCCGTCGACTTCTGAGCAGTATGAAGCCGGGGTGAAATTCCAGCCGCCGGGCACCAACGACATGTATACCGCCGCGCTGTATGACCTGACGCAGAAAGATGTCGCCACGCGTGATGCCAATGACATTGGCAGCGCCAGCTATGTGCCGGCCGGTAAAGTGCATTCGCAGGGAATTGAGCTGGAAGCGCGGAATCAGCTGACGCCGCGCCTCAGCACCATCGCCGGATACACTCTGAACCGCCTGCGCTATAAAGAGTCGCTGGACGGCAATTCCGGCCACACCCCGCTGCTGACGCCAAACCAGATGGCTTCCGCCTGGGCGCATTACCAGTTTGATTACGGCATCAGTGCCGGGGCCGGGGTGCGTTACATCGGTAAGCAGTGGGCCAACGACGAGAACACCGCGCGCGTGCCGTCGGTGACGCTGGTCGATGCTTCGGTGCGTGCCGATCTTGGCGGCTGGAACAGCCAGTTGAAGGGCGCGTATGTGCAGGTTAACGCCAACAACCTGTTTAACCGCGATTACATCGCCGCCTGCTACAGCACCACCAACTGTTACCTCGGTGCCGAGCGCAGCGTGATCGCTACCGTCGGTTACGATTTCTAAACCGCAGGCAGCAAAAAGGGAGGCATCAGCCTCCCTTTTTTTAATTCATGCTGCCGGTCAACTGCGGACTTTGCGGTAGATCCACAGCACGACAATCGCACCGATCACCGCGACAACAAAGCTGCCGAAGTTGAAGCCGTCAACTTTGCCGAAGCCGAAGAAGGTGCTGATCCAGCCACCTACTACTGCACCCACCACACCCAGTACGATGGTAATAATGAAACCACCACCATCTTTACCCGGCATGATCCACTTGGCGATAATACCGGCAATCAGACCAAAAATGATCCATGAAAGAATACCCATTGATAACTCCTTAATATCTTGTGATTTAACCGTCACTGTTTAACACGCCCTTAGTATAGGCGAAGATTATAAGTCTGTGATTTAAATCCAGAGTTTCAGAGAAACTTTTGTAAAAAATCCGTAAAGCCCGACGCAGGCTTGCCGATAACCGTATCAGAGTGGCTAACCGCATGATTTGCACCTGGACTGGAGCTGGATGTGAAAGAGGACGATAAAGAGCAGTATCTTAAACGCGGGACGCTGGCGGTCCTCACCGTATTGCGCGATCTGCTGGAACATCAGACGCCGGTGATGGTTTCACATCCGCGCGGTCAGTTCATCACCCGCCTGCTGTCCGCAGATAAAGAGAGCCTGGTGCTCGATTACGGCAGCAACGACTACGACAACCAGCTGGCTAAAGAAGCCCAGGAGCTGCACGTCACCGCCGAAATGCGCGGCGCCAAAGTTGAATTTGCCCTGCCCGCGCTCAGCCTGAGCGAGCATGAAGGCCTGCCCGCGTTTAGCGCCGCCCTGCCAGAACTGTTATGGATGATCCAGCGCCGTGAGTTTTTCCGCGTGAATGCCCCACTTAGCCCGGTTTTCTACTGCTATATCCCCTGGCCGGATGGCTCCGGTGAGGGTCGCCTGCGCTTGCAGGATCTGTCGCTGGGTGGCATAGGCGTGCTGGCCGACGATGCGCTGCCTGAAGGGCTGGAATCCGGCGTCAGTATCAAAAAGCTGCGCGTGGAGATGGGTGAGTATGGGCGTTTTGAGGTGGATGCTCAGCTGATGACGATAGGTAAGCGCAGCGTGGTCGGCAGTAAAAGCGAAACCATCGTCACGCCGCGCCTCAGCTTACGCTTTCTGTCGCTGGATGCCGCGCAGGAGCGCGTGCTGCAGCAGGTGATCTTCTCGCTGGAGCGGCTGGCGCGCGATAAGGCCAACCGCTTCCAGTAAGCGTCAGATGGTGCGGTAAGCGGTGGTGACTTTCCACAGATAGCGCGGAGCCTGTGCCGCCGGATGTTTTTCCTGCACGTGCTGATAAAACTCTTCCGGGCTCATGGCGTTGATCATCGCAATCGCGCGGTCACGATCGCGTGAGAAGGTGCGCAGCAGCGCACCGGCGCCGTTCGCGTATGAGACAATAGTGGCGTAACGCAGGGTTTTCGGATCGCGGATACCCGCCAGCTGCTGCTCTTGCAAAATACGCAGGTAGGCGGCACCGATATCAATATTCTTTACCGGGTCGCGCAGTTCCGATTTGCTCGGCTGACCGCGCAACCCCGCAGCGCGATACACTTCCCGCCCTGCCGTTGAAGCTTTAATCTGCATCAATCCAATGGCATTCGACTTACTGACTACCGTTGGATTGCCGCCCGATTCAACCGTGATGATCGCTTCAATCAGCTTCTGGTCGATGCCGTTACGCTGCGCCGCCTGCTCGGTCATCATTGACCATGCACTCGCCACTTTTGAAGGCGGTGCCTGCGTCAGCGGGGTATCCGGCTGATGAGCCACTTTTCTCTCGGGTTCGCTGGAGCACCCTGCCAGCATTAAGGCCGCGACTATCGCTACCGTTTTCACGCTTTTCTGCACGCTTTTTCTCACGCTTATTTTATCCTGTGCGCCTTTGGTCTGGCGTTATCATACGGGTTACCGCAGGTCTGAGAATTGCCGTAACTCCTAATTTGTGCGCGCTACCAGTGACTTCGCCGCTGCGATTCGTCATCATCTGGGCCATACGGAGAAATTGGACCGCTGCCGGAGGAAATAAATCCACGACGGCGCATAAAAAACCAGCAAAGTGACGATTATGGCGATAACCCCACGCAACATTCATCTGATTGCCCCTTCCGGCTTCTGCCATAATCCGGCAGCCGCCGAGCGCGGCGTTGCCCGCCTGCGGGCCGAGGGCCATCGCGTAGACAACGGTGACGTGATTACCCGGCGCGAGCAGCGTTTTGCCGGCAGCGATAGCCAGCGACTCGCTGATATCAACGATTTGGCGCGGCTGGAAACGCTGCCGGACATCGTGCTGGCGGTGCGTGGCGGCTACGGAGCCAGCCGCCTGCTGCCCGACATCCACTATTCAGCGCTGGCCGAGCGCCTGAACAATGCCCCGCTGGCGCTGTGCGGGCACAGTGACTTCACGGCGATTCAGCTGGCGCTGCTGGTGAAAAGTGGCGTTGTCAGCTTTAGCGCGCCGATGCTGGCCGGGAATTTCGGCGCTGAGACTTTATCTGAATTCACCCTCGACCACTTCTGGCGCGCCCTGACTTCGCCTAAATTAACACTGGAATGGCAGACAACCTCTCCCGCCGTTACTGCATCAGGCACGGTTTGGGGCGGCAATCTGGCCATGATCGCCTCGCTGATTGGCACCCCCTGGCTGCCAGAGTTCGACGGCGGCATTTTGGTGATCGAAGACGTGAACGAACACCCTTTCCGCATTGAACGCATGCTGTTGCAACTGCACTACAGCGGGATCCTTGCCCGCCAGAGTGCCATTGTCACCGGCAGCTTTAGCGGAACCACTTTGACCGACTACGACAACGGCTATGATTTTGCCAGCGTCTGGAACCTGATCCGCGACCTGACCGGTGTTCCGGTGGTCAGCGGTCTGGCCTTTGGCCACAGTGCCGACACCGTCACGCTGCCCCTGGGATCGCACGGGCAGCTGAACGTCAGCGGTACCACCGGCTCACTGACGCTGACAGGTTACCCGACGCTGCGCTGATCGTTAGGAGCGCAGACATGAAGCAGCTGTATGAAGATCTCTGGATATCCACGCCTGAGTTTCCTGCAGGCGAAGAGGAACCAGAATTGATGATGCACGGCTTTTTGTTGCAGCATCTGCGCGGTAATTTGCTGATTTCACGGGTCGAGAACCCGGAAGATCACCAGGTCATTGCCGATCGGGGCGGGATTATCCGCCACTACTTAACCCACTGGCACGAGGCTGGCCCGGGCGTGCGGCTGTTACAGCAGCGTTTTAACTCGGCCCTCTACTGCCACTCGCGGGCGCTGGGCCAGGTGAGCCGATTTGCGGAAGCCGATGCCACCTTTAATGCTGCGGAAGTTCACTGCGGCAGCTTCCACGTCGTGCCCACCCCGGGACACACGCCGGGCAGCACCAGCTATCTGTATGCCTCACCGCACGGTAAAACCTATCTGTTTGTCGGTGACACTGTCACATTGTCTCGCGATCGCTGGGTAACGGTGCTGGTCGAGGAGAGTAATGAAGCAGACCTGCGCCAGACGCTTGAATTCTACCGCGCGCTGCGCCCGGATGTGGTGCTGATGGGCACCACCGCCGGGCATCTGGCGTGGCAGGAGGTGGACGTGCGCCAGTGGCTGTCGCTGCTTGATGAGGCGGAGAATAATCCGCTGGATCTGCGCCATCACGAGCACCTTCTGCCCGGCCATCACTGATTAGGCTGGCGGCTTATGTACAGCCATAATAAACATCATTGGCCGCTCGCGCTCTTCTGCCAGCGCCGGCTGTAGAGCGACCTGCTCTGCGGTTGGCCCCCACTCATCCAGCGCGCTGATAACAAACCCTGCGGCAATCAGCAAATTAATCCAGCTCGCCAGCGTGCGATGCTGTTTGATCACGCCATCAGCAAACCAGTTAGTGACGCGCTGGCCTTCCTGCTGATAGCCGCTGACCGGCCAGGATTTCTGCTGGTTGTCATCAATATGCCAGCCCTGCCGGGCTGGCGCGGTATAGATAGGGTGCTCGGCCGTGAAGATAAACTGGCCGCCGGGCTTCAGTGCCGCAAACACCACCGCCAGCATCGCCGGTAGTGCTTCGACATAGTGCAGCGCCAGCGCGCTGAAGGCGACATCAAAGGTCTGTGCGGGCAGCTGCAGGGTTTCGAGATCCGCTCGCTGCCAGGCAATTGCCGGGTTATCGCCCAGGCTGATGGCTTTCTCCAGCATCTTTTCGGAGACATCCAGCGCCAGCACGGAGTGCGCGCCCTGCTGGCAGGCATAGCGGCTAAACCAGCCATAGCCGCACCCGAGATCAACCACCTCTTTTCCGGCAAGCTCCGGTAGCAACGCCTGCACGCTCGGCCACTCCGGTGCGCCATCCAGCCCCTTAACCGAACGATCTAATGTGGCATAGCCGGCAAAAAAAGCCGGATCGTCATAAATATTTTGCGCCATGGTCTTTTCCTTTTATCAGCCTGGGCAATTTTAATGCTGATATGCGCCTGATGAAAACCCCTGCAGAAGGGTGCAGATAAATAGTCATTGAACCTTGTCGTGGTTACCTGTATTTTTATACAGCAAAAAATAACAAGGAGCAGAGATGTTTGTTGAACTGATTTATGACAAGCGCAACGTTGCGGGTCTGCCGAATGCCGAACAGCTGATCCTGGCCGAGCTGGAAAAGCGCGTGCAGCGTGTGTTTCCCGATGCGCTGGTCAAGGTAAAACCGATGCAGGCCAACGGCGTGAAAAGTGACGCCAGTAAAAGCGATAAGTCCACGCTGTTACGCATTATTGAAGAGATGTTTGAGGAAGCCGATCAGTGGATGGTGTCTGAAGAATTTTGATGATGTAACTGCGAGGTCAGCCAAAAAAATTGATTTTAATTAAGATTGAAGGTGCTTTTCATTTGCATTAATTGAGAATCATCCTATCATGCTAATTAATAGATTTCCCTGGTGTTGGCCCGCATTAAAGCTCTTCGCGGGCTTTTTTTTGCCTGAAAGATAAGGCAGCTTAACCAGTTAGTCACTTTTCCCGCATCCCATGCCGGTAGCGCGCCGCGCCGCAGGAAGCTTTAGCGCCTGTTGCGTTCGGCCAGCTCTTCACTCAATAAATCACACACTTTTGCCGCAAAAGCCGAGCTGTCACGCAGCATCTGAATGGCCTCCTCAAGAGTCTGTGGCGGCATCTGCCCCACAATACGCCAGCCAAGCGCGATGTTTTTGGCATCGATAAGCCGTTCGGAACCCTTTTCACTTGCCGCACTTTCAGACACGTTTCTCTCCTGCTGTAAATTTTGGACCTATTTTACGGAGCCAGGCGGCACTATCACAACCCCACATCCTGATGGAAATCGGCTAACGGTTAATTTTTACACTACATTTGCTTAAAATTTGCATTTTCCGCGCTTATTTCGGACTAATGCCAGATAAAAGACAGACAATTCTTAACGGTAAACCCCCTTTTATCCCCTATGCGCGAGCGCATTCTCAGCCCTATACCCTGATTCAGTCCCTTCCCCTCGACAAATAAAAAAATCGCCCGATTAAGGGCGATTTCGGCTTAAGGCGGCAAACTAACTGAAATAGGGCATCTTGCGGTCAATACCATTAATGTTGAGCGTGACATAGCCGGCCGGCACCGTGCTGGCCGGGGCTGCGGCCACCGCGGTGGCCAGCGTCACCACGCCATTTTCGTTCGCGCCAAGACCTGCCAGCCCGTTATGCATGGTGAGGCGTGCGTTGGGGGTAACGGTGCCAATCTGCGTCTCATCCGTGACTTCGTTCAGGTCCGGGGTATACAAGGAACACTCCCCCGACTCAAAGCGCGTTGGTCCGGTAGAGCGCAGATTAAACATGGTGTCACCGCTGCCTGCCTTCAGCTTCACCCAGACCTCGACAATATTTTCATAGCTGCGCCTGTATTTGACATCCAGCACCGCAGGCTGCCCGCGGTGGTACATATCGCCCCACACGGCGGTGGCGCAGCGCTGAAAATTGAGCCAGGTGGCGCCGGAGGCCACCGTCTGCGTCGGGCTGCCCGCCACTCCGGAGGGATTAGCAGTGGACATCTTGCCGATAAGCTCAATCGTCCACTGCTGATTCACCCTGGGGAAGACAAACTTGCCCACCTTGAACCATTTATCGCTGTCAGCCGTGTTGGTCAGCTTGTAGCCGCTGTACCAGCCTGCCTTCATCGACCCGGTCATGGTGGTGCCGAAATTCTCATCCCGGCGCCAGCCGCCTTCGTATCCTGACAGCCAGCGCCCGCTGGCGTTGTCCAGGCTGACTTTCGCCCCCGCCTGTAAATTAAGCTGGCGGAACAGCGCGCGGCTGTTGTTCATACTCAGCGGGTTATCGCAGTCCTCCACGCTGAGGGCGTCAACAATCCACTGCCCGTTGGTCAGGTCACCCGGGAAGCGCGTATGTTCAATCCACACGTTGCGAATAATCCCCTGGGTCATACGCGGCATCATCAGCGTGGCGTCAGCGAAGCCATACTGGAAATTGGCATTGGTCAGCTCGACGGCCGTAGCATGATCCCACACGCCGTTAGGGGAGTTAGACCAGCCCACCTCAAATACCCGCGCGTAGGTGTACTGGGAGTAAATCTGGTCAAAGCGGGTATCGAGCGTGTCGAGCAGTTTGATCGCCGTGCCGCCGTTGTACTGCACGCGGAAGCAGCGGATATTCACAAACTCCCCTTCGATAGTGATGTTTTCGAAAAACGGCTGCACGTTGGAGAGCATATCCGGGGTAATCGCGCCCGTTGTTGCGCTGGTGTCCGCCGTTGCCTGCCCGTTCCAGCTGATGCCGCGGATCACCGTGCGGCGCGCGTTCACTTTGAACACGGTGCTGGGCGATTTATCAGAGACAATCACCGTGCGCGGCGTAGCGCCATAAGGACTGTCATCACCGTACAGGGCAAAGCACGGAATTTCGCTGGCGGTAAGGTCAATCGGGTTGATCAGGAACTTGCCGGCGGGAAAACGTACGCCAAGATTTTTGGCATTGCTATCGTAGCTTTGTGACCAGCTGAACATGCGTTTGAAGGCATCACTGTCGTCGGTAATCCCGTCACCGCGCGCGCCAAAGTGATAGAGATTGACCTGTTCAGTGTCATTGATGATGCGCTTCCAGAAAAAGCCGCTGCCTTTGGCTACGGTGCCGCCGTCATCACTCAGGGGGGTGGTGCCGGAGAAGCCGACAAAGTCGCCGCCGCCGTGGAAGGTGGAGTCTTTATCGTAGTAACGTTTGAGCATGGCGATATCACCGGCCTTAGCAGGTGCAGTGGTACGCAAATCGGCAAAGCAGTTAACTTCAATCATAAATACCTCCGGGATGAGACAGGTGAAACCTGTCGGGGATGCCCTGACGGGCGATGTGAAGGGTTTTTCAATGGAATCAGGCTTTAACGGCCGCCAGGCCGCAGTACCGCAAATATCGTGGCGACATTGCCTTTGGCACGATAGACCGCCGCGCAGAAGATCAGATTGATCACCACCGCCGCCCAGTGCGTATGCACGTAAACATCAAAAAGAAAGCGGAACGGTACCGAGGCATAGGCGAGGATGATCAGGTATGCCAGCCAGGAAGCCCACCACTGGTGTTTAGCTCCGGGCTTATAGAAAAACATCAGCCTCAGCACGATAGCCGAGCACACCACCACATTGGTGATAACGATTGGATCACTTGTTGCCATGATGACCTCCTCTCCAGCGTGTCAGCCAGGTTGCCGGATCCTGCTGGCTGAAAAACGTCAGCGTTTTAATCGCCAGTGCGGAGAGCAGCACCGCGCCCAGGCCGTCCAGCGGTTTATCGCTATAGCCGAGGATCTGCGCCAGCTTCGCCCCAACCAGACCTGCGCCGTACACGCCCACAATCCAGGAAACCACAAAGTAGGCAGCGCGGCGGATAACCTGAATATCTGCCGCTGTGGCAACGTAAAACACCGCACCGGCAAAGGCGCCAAAGAGTACCCCATAGTCGGTGGTGCCTGGCATGCCGAACAGGCCAGCGCCCGTCGTCACCGCAGCGCCCAGACTGACTGCTAATATTGATGCTGCCATATTGCCTCCGTTGCTCTGCCCTCAGAATTCAGAGATAAAAAAAGCCCCAACGTAATGTCGGGGCTGCTTAGCGTTCACCGTGCTGGCGGGGAAGCGCGTTTTTATAAAGTTAACCTGCTTTTTGCGTACGCGTGAGCCGGAAAGAGAAATTTTCAGCAATTTTTAGTACCGCAGATTTATTGACGCGCTCGAGGCACCTGCAGTGAGCGCCGCGCCAGTTCGCCTGAGCGTTCATTGCGCCCTGGCTGAAAACAGCTCATATTGCAGCTGGAGTGACAGTAAAGTGTCCAATCGCGAGGTCATATGAATTGTAACAATATCCACCTGCAGAGCATTGCGCCGCCTGCGGTTTTCTCCGGTATCCCACCCGTTGCGTTAAGCGATGCCACCATTCTTGAGCGCAAAAACAAACTGCTGGCGCGGATGAGTGACGCGGGCTATGACGCCCTGGTGATTTATGCGGATAAGGAGCACGGTGCAAATTTTGAATATCTCACCGGTTTTATTCCGCGCTTTGAAGAGGGGCTGCTGATCCTCAACCGCAGTGGACAAGCCAGCCTGATCCTCGGCAATGAAAACCTGAAAATGGCTAACCACTGCCGCATCCCGGCTGCGCTGCACCACTGCGCGTTTTTCTCGCTGCCGAATCAACCGATGGCGCAGGAACAGCCGCTTGAGGCCCTGTTCAGCGCGGCAGAGCTTGGCGATAAAACTAAGATTGGCGTGGTGGGCTGGAAGATGTTTACCTCCTCCACGGCGGATAACCGCAAGATCTTCGATCTGCCGTGGTTTATCGTCGAGGCGCTAAAAAACAGCCTGGCGGATAATGCCGTGCTGGAGAACGCCGCACATCTTTTTATCAGCGGCGAGAACGGCGCCAGAACCACGAATAATGCCAACGAGATCGCACATTATGAGTACGGCGCTAACCTCGCGTCCTGCTGCATCCTCGCGGCGATGAACGCGGTTGAACCGGGCCTGCGTGAGAGCGAACTGGGTGCGCTGCTGGCCGCCGAAGGCCAGTATCACACGGTGGTGACCATTGCCGCTGCCGGGCAGCGCTTCGAGAAAGCCAACCTCTATCCCAGCTATAAGCAAATCGAAGCGGGACAGCCACTCTCGATGACCACCGCCTTCAAAGGCGGGCTTTCCAGCCGCAGCGGCTTTGTTATTAGCGATGAAAGCCAACTGCCGCAACGTCAGCATGACTATTTAGACCGCGTGGTGAAACCCTACTTCGCAACGGTCGCCAGCTGGCTGGAAGCGATTCGCATCGGCATGCCCGGCGGCGAGCTGTATCACCTTGTTGAAACGGTGCTGGAGCAGAAAAAATATGGCTGGCACCTGAACCCGGGCCACCTCGGCGCTGACGAAGAGTGGATGTCATCCCCCGTGTATGCGAACTCGGCGGAAACCCTGAAAAGCGGCATGATCGTGCAGATTGATATTATCCCCTCCGTACCCGGCTACAGCGGCACCAGCTGCGAGGAGTGCATCGCGCTGGCGGACGGGGCGCTTCAGGCGCAGATCCAACGCGATTACCCCGAACTCTGGCAGCGCATCAGCACCCGGCGCCACTACATCATTAACACGCTGGGTATTGATCTCAGCGATGAGGTCATTCCGCTATCGAATACCGTGGCATACCTGCGCCCGTTCCTGCTCAATAAGCAGTTGGCGCTGGTCTGCCGTAAGCCTCACGCCAGCTGATACTGCACGGAGAGCTGCCCTTTCTTCTCTTTCACCTTGAGGATGCGGACTTCGCCGACCTGCGCAGTGGAATCCACATGGGTGCCACCGCAGGCATAGGCGGGCAGTTCACCCCAGGTGACCTTGCGCCGCCCGGCTTCTTCACTCAGCTGGCGGCGTAGCCCCTGCGCCACCAGCGCCGCGACGCCCGAGGTGAAATCCTCAGCGCTGACGTCGCTGAGCGGCTCGCGCGGCTCGAATACCACGCGCCCTTCCCCCGGCCGATGGTCGCCCTTATTGCCGTACCAGCCAAACTTCTCGCCCACCGCCGCTATCAGATGCCCGGCGGAGTGATAGCGGGTATGCAGCTGGCGCAGCGTAGCGTCGACGCGCAGATCCACCGCCCCCAGCGCTACCGGTCCATCGGTATAGTGAGCGACTTCGTCCCCTTCCTGCACCGCATGCAGCATGTTGACCGCGCCCAGCGTGCCCCGGTCCGAGGGCTGCCCGCCGCCCTTCGGATGAAACAGGGTGGACGAGAGGATCACGCGGTAGCGCCCATCCTCCTGCGCGCTGCAGCCGATGACGCTGCTGGTACATTCCAGCGCATCGCTGTGGTAGTAGAGTCTTTCAGTCATCGTATATTTCCTTATCTGTTAGCCTGCAAAATTCTTCAGCGCATCAACGGTGGTGGTGGAGCCGCCGCAGACAATCACCAGCACATTTCTCAGCCCGGCCGCGGGGATTTTTTTGCCGTACAGCAGGGCCAGCGCCGCGCCGCAGGCCGGCTCCACCAGCGTGCGGTGATCGTCAAGAAATGCCAGGCAGGCATCAACGGCTTCACGATCGCTAACGCGCAGCGGGATGACCGGCCTCTCTGCCGCCACGTCAAAAGCACGCTGGCACACCTGACGCGCCCCGAGCGAGGTCGCTATTCCGGACAGTTGCGCAAGCTCGGTCAGGCATCCCGCCTGCAGGGATGCAAAATAAGAAGCCATGCCCTCGGTTTCGGCGGCATATATCGGCACATCGTGCAGCCCGTTACGCCGCAGCCCTTCATCCACCCCGGCGAGCAGCCCGCCGCCACCTACCGCGACGACAACCGCATCCGGGCGCACACCTTCGGCCAGCACCTCATCGATCATCGAGGCATGGCCCTGCCACAGTAGCGGGTCATCAAACGGATGGATAAACACATCATCATTCCCCCGCAGCGATTGCGCCCGTTCGTTGGCTTCTGACCACATGCTGCCATGCACTATGACCTCGGCACCCTCTATGGAGAGCAGATGTTTAGCGCGCTCGGTGGTGGTTTCCGGTACCACCACCACCGTCGGCACGCCAAGCCTGCGCCCGGCATAAGCCACAGCCAGGCCGGCATTACCGCCGGATGAGGTGATGAAACGCTTTGCACCATTGGCATAGTGCTGCTCACAAACATAGCCAATACCGCGCATCTTGAACGATCCGCTGGGCTGTGAGGCTTCCATCTTCAGCCATATGCGCGTGTTTACCAGCTGGCTGAGGGGCAGGGATTCAATCAGCGGGGTAACGATATTCAGGGGCATAACCACGACTCCAGAAAGGAATAACCGGACGATTAGCTGCCCGATTTTTTAAGTTCATCCAGATAGTTATAGATGGTGTAACGCGTAATACCGAGCGCTGCGGCGGCTTTCTCGACGCCGCCTTTCATCAGGAAGATCCCCTTCTCCTGCATCTGCCTGACCGCCAGCAGCCTGGCCTTTTTGCTGTCGGCCCTGCTGCTGCCCGGGCTGAGTTCCGTGGCGCTGGTGATGATGTCGCGCATCAGATCTTCGATATTTTCATGCGCGGCCTCAATGGTATTTTGTCGCGGCGCCGCATCATCCTGCGGGGGAATGGTACGGGTAAGGCTTTGCAAAATATTCAGCGCATCGCTAATGCTCTGGTTATCGACGTTAATGCAGAGTGCGGCAAAAGGCGCTTTCCCCGGGGTGCGATAAAAGGCGGTGCTGCTGCGCAGTGGCGCACCGCTACTGCTGTAGGTGGGGTAATCCAGCATCAGGGTGACCGGCTCAGCGCTCGCATCCATCGCGCTAATAAAGGCTTTGTCACTGCGCAACCCCGCCAGCACCGAGTCCCCTCTGCGCCGCCCGGTCACGTGCGGATTGGCGATTTCGGCAATGGAGAACTCCGGCGAGCGCAGATCGTGCAGCACCACTTCGGTATTGGCAGCAATCACGCTGCCGATAACGCGCACCGCCGCGGCCAGCATCAGCAGGAGATCGTCCTGGTAGCGAGAGTCAGCGAGGTTCATAGCAGATCTCTATTAAACATTATGTTGACGATAATAGCGATAAACGCGTTTAGATCAACATAATGTTGATCTAAACGCGGATCTCTCTGCTTCCGGCCAGGCCGCTGGGAGAATTTGATGATTAACTGGCGGAGCGCGTGTCCCCTGATACAGAGTCGGTGAGTGTCGCCCTCACGTGAGGCAGACTCTGAGGATAGTTTTGCTGAACGAACTCAATCATTCTTTCGCGCACGTAGCAGCGCAAATCAAAGGCCGTTGGCGAGTTCTGCGCCGTCATCAATAACCTGATGGTCATGGTTTTTTCATTCGTATCGGTCACCTGCAGTACCTGAGTCTGCTTATCCCACAATTTGGTTTCGCTGAGGATCTGTTCAAAATGCTTACGCAGAGGCTCCAGCGGCATGGAATAATCGAGGTAGAGAAAAACAGAACCTAAAATTTGCGCGTTATTACGCGTCCAGTTCTGGAAGGGATTTTCAGTAAAGTAGGTAATGGGAAGTACCAGCCGACGCAGGTCCCAGATACGCACCACCACATAGGTCAGGTTTATCTCTTCAATCCAGCCCCACTCATTTTCGACCACCACCGCATCATCAATTTTTATCGGCTGCGTAAACGCTATCTGAATGCCGGCAAACAGGTTAACAAGCGACTTCTGCAGGGCAAAACCGATGATGATCCCAGCCACTCCAGCACCGGCCAGAATCGTCGTACCGAATTTGCGCACGCTAGGAAAGCTGAGGAGGATCAGCGTCAGGCAGAATGACACCAGCAGCACGATAGCCACTTTCTTAACATACATTATTTGGGTACGAATTTTACGCGCGCGGAGATTATTCGACAGATTAATGTCATAGCGTATAAAAAGCATATCCTGCGCAACGTTGGTCAGGCGAATTAAAATAGAGCAGAATGATAAAATAATAAATATATTAAGCGTGGTGGTAATAAAGCCCAGAGAGCCCGGCTGAATATCAATATAATGGATCCCGACATTGATCAACATCAGGGGAATGAAAAGAAACAGTGAACCACGAAGATGCTTTTCCAGTGATTTAAATAGCTTACGGTCACGGCTCTGCCAGTAGCGGATGAACCTGAGCAGGATAAACCGGGCGAGGAATCCCAGGACGAGTGAGAGCGTGACGAGTAATACGGCAGGCACCCAGGTTGGCGCACCAGATAACTCACCAAATATCATTTGCATCCTTTACCCTTATAGCCAACTAACAACCTCAGGCTGTCAGATAAGTAACAAAATAAGTAACCGTTGTCTTGCCGGTTATCTGCGAAGTGATGATTGGTACAGATGAAACCTTCAAATCCGCTTCGCGACTGTTTGAAAATCTCGAAATGCGCCAACAGCTTAAGGTTAGCACAGATGCACCCCCCTGAAATTCTGGGGGCGACGACCGACTCAGCGTCAGTGAGCAGGCGCGGTTGCCAGCTGGCCGGATGCTTCGTAAGCAACTTTCTTATCCTGACCAGAGGCCTGCGGCTCAAGTACGTATATGGCCTGAACGCTGTTTTCGACCAGCGACAATTCAGGCAGTATGGACACCCGGTAAAACATCAATGAAAAGGGATTTTATGTCGCCAAGATCGCCACTGCTAACGTTACCTCTGCTGACAACCTCGCTATTGCTGCTAACGGGCTGCCCGCCTGCACCAGACCTCACTCAGTGGCAGCGCCCCGATACCGATATCGACGGCGTGCGCGTTGCGATGGGTCAATGCGGCGTGCCCCTCCCCGGCCCCGATATCCCGAAAACCGACAATGAGTCAGTTCTCTATTATCAGTGCATGGAGAAAATGGGTTTTACCCGCAAGGACGGTTTCAAAATTTGCAGCGTTCGCGTCTATCATGATACGCCTGCCTGCCGCAGTCAGGAGCAGGGGCGCCCGTTGAATCAAAGCCAGCTCGAGGCGCTGCCTTTTGTCGCAGACAGAGGGTTCCATCCTATTAAGCCGGATTCCGGCGTGAGCGCGTTCTCCCTGATTAGCTGGCGTCAGGCGGGGGCCTCGCTGCATTTTTCTCATGAAAGTGAAAATGACCGGCAGGCGCTGGTGGTGATGTATCAGTGCGGCTATCCGCAGCCTTTAGGCTCGGTGCCTTACGTGCCGACGCTACGCAAAGCCGCTGAAGTTCAGCGTTGCATGCTGGATAAAGGCTTCGAGCCAAAAAACACGCTCAGTTTGGTCTGCCGCAATTATCCGCAGGTCACCGGCTGCCCTGAGTCGCTTGCCAGGGATTAGCCACTGCAATGGCGGTAATATCACTTTCTGGTACCTTGCAGGGGGACAGCTTACCAATAGTTGTGGTTAAGAGCGGGTTCAGATACCCCTTCAATAGCACCGGCGTTGACGCGTTTAAAAGCGTCGATTCGCCGTTAACCATTACTGAACTTTCAATATCTCCTGCGCGCACCGCAGCCGTCACCTATTCCGTGACTGGCGCGCTGCGCAGTAAGAACAATAGTGGAATGCTAAATAATCAGCACCGAAATGAACAACCCGTCTCTTTGGCCAATTAATCAAGCTGTCGACATATAAACCCCCTACCCAGACTGGTCGAATATAGTTAATGAACATTTTCTGAGTAAGTTTTACCGTATACTCAAAGATTACTCGTCAAAAACGGTGATGCGCGACCGCTATGAAATCGGGTATGATAGTTAAAACGCATTTGCGTCACATAACAGGTAATAGCATTCAGGAAGAGATGAATATGACTACAGGATATTTGCGCCCTATCAATGAAAGAGAGCTTCAGCAATGGCAGGCTTTGTCTCATGACGATTATGTTATCGATTTAATGAAAAGTTTCGACTACCCAAGGAATAAAGCAGAGCAAGAAGCTGCTGAGGCAATTCAGAAAGCATTGCCTCTAGGGCTCAATACGCCACTGCAGCATATTCGCATTTATGAGCACGAACATCATGCTGTAGGCTACCTTTGGTACAGCCTTGAGGAGCGCTCAGCGTTTTTACTGGATGTGATGCTCCTGCCGTCTCACCAGGGAAAGGGGCTTGGAAAGGCCATGATGCAGGCGTTGATTAATGAACTGCGGGATGCAGGCGCCAATGAACTTGAACTTCGCGTCGCGCCGCATAATCAGCGGGCTATATCCCTGTATGAACAAGCTGGTTTTCGTCTGACGGGGCTGGATATGCACCTAACCCTTACTCGATAAATAATAAACCCGGTATATTCTCAGCCCCGATCCTGATCGTTTACCCCGGACAACCTTATACTGGGGTGGCCTGGAAACCGTCATAAAGCCGGAGCAAAGCTTAAGGAGAAGCTTCTCGAAATTAAGAGGTAAGCCTCTCATTTAAACCATTTATCTGATTGTCTCCTGTGGCGGGTTAATAACCGTTGCGCATGGTCGCAACGACCGCCGGCTGTGTAGTTCGCTTACTTGCAGGACCGTAAGGTCGTGCGTACTCAACAACACTTCACCCGGTAGCGCGGTATTTTGCAGGTGAATGCCTGGAGTGAACGCGCTAGTTGAAGCTCAACCGGCTCATCGAGGTAACAACCATTGCGTTTAATTTTGTTCAGCGATCTGACCAACCAATGGGTAATGGAATGCTTCTTACGCAGCCAGAAGACAAATAGATACCGGCGAAGGGCCAGGACATACAGGAAAGCTGGCATTTTATAATTTCATTTACTTTTCATTTACTTCTCATTTAGATAAGCAGAGTATTATGTAACTCGCATGATACCCTCCTCTCTTTAGCTGGAAAGAATTTGAAAATTTTCCCTTCGATAGATATTAATATTTTATAGAGGTATGTTAATGATATTCTGGTTTCGCATTTCACTTGCCACTTTATTGTCAGCAGCATTTGGATTTACATTTCATGTATTATATGGAAGAGGAGTAGCTGCTGAATACATGGATAATGCCATAAAAACGGGCAAGATGGACAGCGTATTACAAGAGCCTTACCCCTCATATATTATAGTTATCGCTGCGTTGACTTCTTTGATACCTACTATAGGAAAGGTTTTTATCTGGTTGTTTGTTCGAGATAAACTCCCTGGAAATAGACTCTTAACTAAAGGATTTGTTTTCACCTGCCTAATGATTATTGCTGACGGAGGATTATTACGCCAGGACTTCATGAATCTCCTTGTAGGAATGCCGATGGATGTTTGGTTTGTACATGGTGCGGAACAATGGATTATTGTTCCAGTTATGTGCTTTCTTATTGTATTTTTATCCCCTAAAAAGATATAAATAAATAATATTGCCAGCATACTTTCTGTAAGCATCCTGATTGATGATTTCAAGTGACCAGCTAAGATCAACCAGACCTTTATCGTTTTCCAGTACTGGTTTTCTGGTTGATTTAGTGATTATCAACCGTGATTGTCATGCGTCTGGAGGCCAGTCATGCACTGAGCAGTACGCCACTGCCATTTCCTGGCACTGTTGCAAAGTTCGCGATGAGGTAGCCTTTTGTCTTATTAATAGGCCTCACATTTCAAAAATTCTGCTTATCAGACGCATTTCGCCCAGGCGGGCATCGACCTTCGCGTTTGAGTAACGCAGCGCACGTCCATAGGTGGGCGCTTTATCCGTGTTGATGGAGCGTGGGATCTGCCACTTCTTCATGTTGTTGAAGATTTTACCCAAGAACCGGTATGCCGCCTTGCTGTTACGACGCTGGGAGAGGTAAAAATCGACAGCGCGGCCCATGCTGTCAACTTTGCAGTACCAGCGAACCGCCCATAGGATGATGTCTCTCTGAAAATGCCGGCCTTTGAATAGGTTCATGTGCTACTCCATCAGCAAATGGAGCGATCACTCTACCACCTACAGATTTTTGCAACAGAGCCCCACAGGTCGGTTTCGGACGTTGAAGCGCAGTCGTCACGCCATTCGGTTATAACAAAAAGCATTATGGCTGGAAGCAACAGGGAGGATCTGTACGAGTGAGTGCCAGGAGCGGACATTGTGGAATGTGTACGAGGCTGGCCGCTATTCCCGATAGTTCACCTCTGATGCTACACTCTTCTCAATTATCATTACCCCAACGAATAAATTAATGACCAGCGCTGATTTCAAACGCCCTAAATTGGAACTCCCAAATGGGGCAGATAAACTGCTTCTACACTCGTGCTGCGCTCCCTGCTCCGGTGAGGTTATGGAGGCGATCCAGGCCTCGGGAATCGACTACACCATTTTCTTCTATAACCCGAACATTCACCCGAAGAAAGAATATCTGCTTCGTAAAGATGAGAATATTCGCTTTGCAGAACAGCATGGTGTTCCGTTTATCGATGCAGATTACGACACGGATAACTGGTTTGAGCGCGCCAAAGGCATGGAATGGGAGCCTGAGCGCGGCATCCGATGCACCATGTGTTTTGACATGCGCTTTGAACGGACGGCGCTATACGCCGCTGAAAATGGCTTCAGCGTGATCAGTAGCTCACTGGGCATTTCGCGCTGGAAAAATATTCAGCAAATCAATGACAGCGGACAGCGGGCCGCCGCGCACTATCAGGGAATAGTGTACTGGGACTATAACTGGCGCAAGCAGGGCGGTTCGTCGCGCATGATTGAAATCAGCAAGCGCGAGCAGTTCTACCAACAGGAATACTGTGGCTGCGTTTATTCGCTGCGTGACAGCAACCTGCACCGCAAATCCCAGGGCCGTCCTCTTATTCAGCTCGGTAAGCTTTACTACGGTAAAGAAGACGAGCAGGCATGATTTTTATGTGACGCCCTCGATGGAGTGACAGTCTTCCTTCTGCTTTCCTTTAACAATTGAATGCGCCACACGGCATGGAACAGTAATTTTTCAGTCATGAGATGGCTGAATGCCGATCTTGGGGTTGTACGCCGCAACTCCAGAAAAATTCCGTCACCAAAGCTAAAGACCATCTGAAGCTCAGAAAATTAAAAAACTTTGTGCGCTGCAGGATGAGAGCTAGGTACCGGAACCGCATTTCGAGAAAGTACACTTTACTGCCCCTGACACCGTTCGAATACGCATGAATGTCATCAGTCGTGGTGAAATATTTTTCACCACGACTGATCGCTCTCCTATATAAAGCAATTTCCGGTAGCAGTACCTGCATCACGCGGATTAAGAGTGTCGGGCGCCTCCACCCTCAAAGAGTTCGTCGATAAGTCATATTTATATTCAAATATTTTGATTAAAAAAATATTTAGTTACATTTTAGCTCTAAAAAAAGACACATACTCAAGATACATTACAAAAAGCAGCGTGCACGCCTTCTGCTGGTTTTGATACATGAAAAAGAACTACAAGCTGTGTTCTGATTTCCTTATCGGCATAAAATGGAGTTCGTAGAGTGAGAAAGGGAAAGCTTAATAATTTACTTAGTTGTAAGTATCTCGTAATGACTTCAGTGTTCATGCTTATCCTGATATTCAAATCCGGATCATGTGAAGCGTATGAAGAGATAGACATCCCTGATGTTAGGGCTCTTCTGAACCCGCCTGAAATTTACATTAAAGAAGATACGCTCTTCTACAACGGACAAATCACGGACACATCATTTCTCGTTTTTCTTAAGCTTGTAAATAAACACCCTGCCAAAACTGTATCTATAAGCAGCACCGGTGGCGATGCTGAGAATGCATTGAAAATAGCCAGTTACATCTTCAGTCATGGGATGGATGTCGATGTTCGCAGCGTCTGTGCTTCAGCCTGTGCTAATTATATCTTCCCGGCAGGAAAAAATAAGCACCTGAGTAATGATTCGTACCTCCTGTGGCATGGCGGCCTCAACGGTCCCGACAGGGAGTTAACTGTCACGGGAAACATATCTAAAGAAGATTTTTTGAAACTTGATCAAATCAAGAGGCTGAGAAAAGAAGATGCTGAATTTTATAAAATGATAGATGTAGGTTTACAAGTATCCTTTTGCCCTCAACTGAACCCTGATTATAAAGACAAGTATCCGGAGAAATGGTTTTCATATTCCCCGGAAGACATTGAAAAGTTTGGCATAAAAAACATCCACTATGCCACCTCAGCTTCTCAGTGGGCTGCATCCATGAGAAAAAAGCACGTTATATTCGGAAATTACTGTAATTAGGAGAAACAACAATGCGTGAACTTTCTTTAAATGAAATAAATGTAGTAACAGGCGGTTTTTCAATTGGCAGCTTTTCCTTTGGCGGTTCTTATTCCTCATCTAAAAACGGGCATGGTGGCTCCTCCACCTCGGGCAGTTTTCACGTGGGATGTAACGTAAACGTACCTGATTCGGCACTGTTGCAAAGTTCGCGATGAGGTAGCCTTTTTTCTTATTAAAAGACCTCACTTCAAAAATTCTGCTTATCAGAGCCCAAGGGGTCACCATAATAAAATTCTGAGGCCTGGCCTTTGCGTAGCGCACGCATCACCTCAATTCCTTTTTTACAGTACCAGCGAACCGCCCATAGGATGATGTCTCTCTGAAAATACCGGCCTTTGAATAGGTTCATGTGCTACTCCATCAGCAAATGGGGCGATAAGTCTACCACCTACAGATTTTTGCAACAGAGCCCATTTACTGGCCTTGGCCTCATTCTAGCGCTGTCATTTCAGAGACTTCATGCTGGAAAACGTAAGGGTCTGACAGCAGCTCAAACTGTTCATCATCCGGGTAGGTCACCGCAACGTGATAATCCTCACCCGCGAAGGCTTTTACTGCCGTGAGGTCTAACCAGTAAGTCGCGAGGAAGAAATGCTCCCACTCGCCCTGAGTTGAGCGCCGAACAAATGCTCCCTGATTTCCGGGGGTGTTTTGAGAGTGTTCAATACCGGTTTTCTGCAGGTGTGCGCTGAAGCCTTCAGCATGTTTGAGAGGTACGCAGCCGTGCCAGGTTCTGACGATCATGGGCTATCTCAATCCGTGTTGTTTAGGTATAAAAACCATAATGTTCATGAGATTAACTGGCAAGTTCTTTTATGACATAAAAGATCTGATTACGGCAGACCGATATACATCGTGAAGATTACGGATATGGCTGGGGCGTTAGAGTGTTTAAGAAATCACTGCATAAATAGACAGTGTTATCAATTTTATGAGAGATTCATTGAGAAGAGCAGCACGATTGGTACTGCCCTGATGTAGCAGAGTATTTTTAATTAAGTAGTGTGTTTATGGTATCGAACTGTACTGAAGTGGTTAGGTCACCAAAGTGGAAGGTTCATAAAGAGCCTGTACAGACCAACTAAAGTCAGTATGCCCACGCCAGACAGGCAAAAGCAGAAAAGACTGGCACCCAGGGTCAAGCTAACATCCTTTTTCATCACAATACCTCCTTGAGAACAATATGGTGCAGCAATTAGCGGGCCAAATATAATCGATTTGTAGCCCAGCCGAACGACAAAAAAACTTATTCCGGCATAAATGGATGGATGACTAAAGCCTGGGGTAAGCGATGGTCTTTCACTCCTTGTCAGCAGCTTGGATGAAAGTGAACTGCACGGCATCATGTTACCGCTTTCAGAGTAAGAGTTTGTGCGGAGCGTTGGGACTGACCTGGCGCAACTACCCTCATCAGGCCACTCGCGATTAAGCCTTATGATGCAAACAAAAAAAGCCCGAATAGGATATTAATTCTTCTCAAGAATTCTTATGCAGCATGTTGTGCACTGCCAGCATAATCACACATATCCCTACAAATATCAGAAACCCATATCCCAGCAGATGGAACAGCCAGATACCCGCCACACCACCCAACAGAAATGCCCCTAACGTCGAGGCGTGCAGCCTGAGTCTTTCAAGATATAGCGGGGCATCTTTAGGGGATTCTTTTCGTCTGACCACATCAAATAACATGGCCAACTCTATACCGATATCCGTAGACGTCCCTGAAATATGCGTTGTTCTGACTCGTGCGTTGGATATTCGCGTCACCACGGCATTCTGTAATCCCATCAGAAAACTCAGGCTCAGGATAAGTATCACGCCTGCTGAAACAGGTTTTAGCCAGATTTCAACCATACCCAGTACGACAAGGCCAATCCCCTCACAAATGATGTTCATGGCATAAACCGCGCGCATGTTTCTTCTGCGACCCGCATTGATCATAAAGGTAGAGAATGCTGAGCCGGCGATGAAAATACAGACAATTTCGAAAAAGAAAATGCCGGGTACCAGGTTGGCTTTAGCAAGGTGATCCGATAGAGAAGAGACGTTACCGGTCATGTTGGCAGAGAAAAAGCCCACAACTTCAAAGGCTGCTGTGTTCAGGGCTCCGGCAACCGCAGCTAGCGTGCAGGCAAGTTTGGTATCTGCACTGTTGCTACGTAGATTTTCAGTACTGATTAACATAGAAGCAGCCGCGTTCAACTGAGGTCATCCTATGTTCCGCTCATTTCAAATCAGGAACAAGACCACAAATTAAAAAAGGAAAATGCTTCGGTTGCTTAAGGCATTGCTGGCGAACGATCTTCACAGGTGCGCAGTTCCGAAAACGCCCCCCGGGTGACAGATGCCTGTCTGTTCATTCATACATACTGAATGAATGTCCACTTATTGTACTACTTCAGCTCAGGTTATGATTAAAGGGTCCTTAGGGAATCAAATTTTTCAATCGGTATAGTGAGGCAGTTATGGATGACGCAGATTTAGCACAGGAATTAGAGCAGGCAATTATCCAATCTTCATTGGTCAGTCGCCAAAAGAGTCCTAAAAGCCCTGACGGTAGGTGCATATGGTGTAAAGACCAGCCTGTAGTTGCCGAAACAGCTTTCTGTTCAGCTGACTGTGGTGTCGACTACAACAAGCACCTTAGAGAAATGAAGCTGCGCGGCACGAGCCCATCGACGCGAGATTCAGGTGATGAAGATTGACCTGCATTGAGTGGCAGGAAGATAGGTTCGGGTGGGTAGTTTTAATGACTCTCAAGTCAATTCCCACTTCAGAACTTCCAGCAAGATTTCGCTGAGGTCAGTGCCGCTATCGCAAGGCTCGTGCAAAAGCTAAGACATCTGATTCAGAACGCCGAATTTTCGATACTTATGAGTATAGGTATCAGTGCTGGTCTTTCCCGGTAAAGACCTAAAAGTAAAATCAAACGCGGGCGCAGTACCGTTTTTTTGGCCTGACTTTCCTCCCCTTTAACCTGATACCTGCTCTGTACTCATCGAATTATATTAAAGTTTTTCCTAACGCGAGTAGAGTGCTCACGCAGCTTAGGCTGTGTTTGGATTTCCTTTCCCTTGCACGAATTTATGCCTGTGTAACGCCGGCTTTTATCTGCATCTAACGACTTGAGCGAGAGAGGTGCAAAATCGTAACGATGAAAATTAATCATAATAGCACGCTATCTAATAGCGCATTAATGAACTACCTTTAAGAAAGGATCCATTGCTGGTTCCATTTAGGGTGCAGATTATACCGCCGGCAGCTTGCCGGTTTTTTTTTGCCTAAAATTGCAATTATAACTGGCACTACTAAACTCAAATTGACACAAGATAGTGTCAACCTCATAGAGCCATGGCTCTGCGTAACAAGGATTTTCGCCCGCCATAACTTTTGCGGGCAATTTTTTTGCATATTTTAGTGCCAGATTAGACTGGTTTTACTGGCGCATCACCTGCACTATTGTTACCAGGTAAGAGATTGATCTCTATCTAGCGCGATGCGGTTCTGAGCCTTTACTTAGTTCATTTCAGGCACGCAACGTCGCAAGTTGTGCATGGCGAGCTCCATCACAACCACGTTCAATTAAGCCAGATTATATAGAACTGTAATTAGGCTGAGTTTTATACAGTTTGGGGAAGGGTTGTGGGGACGTTTAGAGGAAAAGTTTTCTCGGGGTGAAACGATGGCGGGAACACGCGGTCCCCGCCGACAAACACCATTACATGTGTTTGATCATCGCGTCGCCAAACTCTGAAGATTTCAGCAGCTTAGCGCCATCCATCAGGCGCTCAAAGTCATAGGTCACGGTTTTGGCAGCGATTGCGCCTTCCATGCCTTTAACGATCAGGTCTGCGGCTTCGAACCACTCCATATGGCGCAGCATCATCTCTGCGGACAGGATAACGGAACCTGGGTTCACTTTATCCTGGCCTGCATACTTAGGTGCGGTGCCGTGGGTGGCTTCAAACAGTGCACATTCGTCACCGATGTTAGCACCCGGAGCAATACCGATACCGCCAACCTGCGCCGCCAGGGCATCAGAAATGTAGTCACCGTTCAGGTTCATACAGGCGATAACGTCATACTCGGCCGGGCGCAGCAGGATCTGCTGCAGGAATGCATCGGCGATCACGTCTTTAACCACGATCTCTTTGCCGGTGTTCGGGTTCTTGATTTTCATCCATGGGCCGCCATCGATCAGCTCGCCGCCGAACTCTTCTTTCGCCAACTGGTAACCCCAATCTTTGAAAGCGCCTTCGGTGAACTTCATGATGTTGCCTTTGTGAACCAGGGTAACGGAATCACGGTCATTAGTGATAGCGTATTCGATGGCAGCGCGAACCAGGCGTTTGGTGCCTGCTTCAGAGCACGGCTTCACGCCGATACCACACTGCTCAGGGAAGCGAATTTTCTTCACGCCCATCTCATCACGCAGGAACTTGATGACTTTATCTGCTTCCGCGCTACCCGCTTTCCATTCGATACCTGCATAGATATCTTCGGAGTTCTCGCGGAAAATAACCATGTCGGTCTCTTCCGGGCGTTTAACCGGGCTTGGTGTGCCGGTGTAGTAACGGACAGGACGCAGGCAGATGTACAGATCCAGCTGCTGACGCAGGGCAACGTTCAGGGAACGAATACCGCCGCCGACCGGGGTGGTCAGTGGGCCTTTGATGGCTACGCGATATTCTTTAATCAGTTCGAGAGTTTCTTCTGGCAGCCAAACATCCTGGCCATAAAGCTCTACCGATTTCTCACCGGTATAAATTTCCATCCAGGAAATCTTACGCTCACCGTTGTAAGCCTTCTGCACAGCGGCATCGACAACTTTAATCATCACTGGAGACACGTCAACGCCAATGCCATCACCTTCGATAAACGGGATGATTGGATTGTTTGGTACGTTGAGTTTTCCCTGGACCAGGGTGATTTTCTGACCTTCCGCCGGAACAACTACTTTGCTTTCCATTAACCTCTCCTATCGAGCGCTTTTTTGTTAATGATTTGTAAGATGCGCGTCAATACTACTTGAATATTGACTCCGCGCCAATCTTCTCGGGTTTGCGGTATAATGCGCCTATTGTTACCAAGTGCAAAGACTATGCGAAAAACTCCCGTTACGAATCACCGCCTTAAACGTTTCAGCCAGCGTAAAGTCGCACCGATCGTGGACAAAGGCCCGCGTACCGTGGTGCTGTTTAATAAGCCTTTTGACGTGCTGCCGCAGTTCACGGATGAAGCCGGGCGCGCCACGCTGAAGGATTATGTTCCGCTGCCGGGTATCTACGCCGCCGGGCGTCTTGACCGCGACAGCGAGGGGCTGATGGTGCTGACCAACGATGGCGCACTGCAGGCGAAGCTTACGCAGCCGGGTAAACGCACCGGGAAAATTTATTATGTTCAGGTGGAAGGCGACCCGCAGGAGAGCGACATTCAGCCACTGCGCACTGGCGTAAATCTGAAAGATGGCCCTACTCTACCTGCACAGGTAGAAAAAGTGGCCGCTCCGGAGTGGTTGTGGGATCGTCAACCGCCCATTCGTGAACGCAAGGCCATCCCGACCTGCTGGCTGAAAATCACCCTGTTTGAAGGGCGCAACCGCCAGGTACGCAGGATGACCGCACATATTGGCTTCCCGACTTTGCGTCTGATCCGCTATTCAATGGGGGCACTGCAACTCAACGGGCTGGCCCCCGGCGAATGGCGCGATATCAGCAGTGAAATCTGACGACTTCGCGTGTGACAACCCATGCGCTTTAACCTAATGGAGAGCACCATGTTTAAACCGCACGTAACCGTAGCCACCGTGGTCCAGGCCGAAGGGCTGTTTCTGGTGGTGGAGGAGCGGGTGCGCGGGCGTGCCACGCTGAATCAGCCTGCCGGGCATCTGGAAGCCGATGAAACGCTGCTGCAGGCCGCCGTTCGCGAACTGTCCGAGGAGACCGGTATTGATGCCGTACCGCAGGCTTTCTTACGCCTGCACCAGTGGATAGCGCCGGATAACACCCCGTTTTTACGCTTCCTGTTCGCACTCGACCTGCCAAAAGCTGTGGAAACTTATCCGCAGGACCGTGATATCGACCGCTGCTGGTGGCTGCCGCCGGAGGAAATTATCACTTCGCGCAAGCTGCGTTCGCCGCTGGTGGCGGAAAGCCTGCAGATTTACCTGAGCGCCCCGCGCTACCCGCTGGAGATCCTCAGCGCTTTCCAGTGGCCGTTTAGCGAGAGTGCGCTGATCGCCGACGCATGATAGAATGCGCCGCAATTTTATCAGAGTCGCCTTTAACGACTCCTTAAAACTTAAAGTCGGGTAATTCATGTCAAACAGCTCTAACAGCCAAAAAAAAGTGATCGTCGGGATGTCCGGCGGTGTTGACTCCTCCGTTTCCGCCTGGCTGCTGATGCAGCAGGGCTATCAGGTTGAAGGCCTGTTTATGAAAAACTGGGAGGAGGACGATGGCGAAGAGTACTGCACGGCGGCGGAAGATTTAGCCGACGCGCAGGCAGTCTGTGACAAACTCGGGATTTATCTGCACACGGTCAACTTTGCCGCCGAATACTGGGACAACGTGTTCGAGCACTTCCTGGCGGAGTACAAAGCTGGCCGCACGCCAAATCCGGATATTCTCTGCAACAAAGAGATCAAGTTTAAAGCCTTCCTCGAATTTGCCGCCGAAGACCTGGGTGCCGACTATATCGCTACCGGTCACTACGTGCGCCGCGCGGATGTGGACGGCAAAAGCCGCCTGCTGCGCGGTCTTGACGGCAACAAAGACCAGAGTTACTTCCTCTACACCCTCGGCCATGAGCAGATTGCACAAAGTCTGTTCCCGGTGGGTGAACTAGAGAAACCCGAAGTGCGCCGCATTGCCGAGCAGCTGGAGCTGGTGACCGCGAAGAAGAAAGATTCAACCGGTATCTGCTTTATCGGCGAGCGCAAATTTACCGAGTTCCTCGGGCGCTATCTTCCCGCGCAGCCAGGGCCGATTGTTTCCACAGAGGGCGATACCGTAGGCCAGCATCAGGGGCTGATGTATCATACGCTCGGCCAGCGTAAAGGGCTGGGCATCGGCGGCACTAAAGACGGCAATGAAGAGCCGTGGTACGTGGTCGATAAAGACGTCGCCGGCAATACGCTGGTGGTGGCGCAGGGCCACGATCACCCTCGCCTGATGTCGGTGGGCCTGATTGCCCAACAGCTGCACTGGGTTGACCGCGAAGTGCTGAGCGCCCCGCTGCGCTGCATGGTGAAAACCCGCTATCGCCAGGAAGATATCCCCTGCACCGTGACCCCGATCGATGCAGACCGCATCGAAGTGCGTTTTGACCAGCCGGTTGCCGCAGTGACGCCAGGCCAGTCAGCGGTATTTTATCTCGATGAAGTTTGCCTTGGTGGCGGCATTATCGAACAGCGCCTGCCGCTGGTAAACGCGTAATTCGGTCCGCATACAGGAGTAAACGTGGCGAAGAACTATTATGATATTACTCTGGCGCTGGCGGGCATCTGCCAGTCCGCTCACCTGGTGCAACAGCTGGCGCATCAGGGCCAGTGCCCGCCGGACGCGCTGAAAATCACGCTGAACAGCCTGCTGGACCTCAATCCGTCCTCCACGCTGGCGGTGTACGGTGACAATGAAGCCAATTTGCAGTTTGGCCTGGAAACCCTGATTGCGGTGCTGAACAGCAACAGCCGCCAGGGCCTGGGCGCCGAGCTGACGCGTTATACCCTGAGCATGATGGTGCTGGAGCGTAAGCTCAACGCCAGTAAAAGCGCGCTGAATGAGCTTTCAACCCGCATCGCCCAGCTCGATCGTCAGCTGGCGCACTACGGTCTGGAGTCCGATACCCTGCTGAGCGCCATGGCCGCAATTTATGTCGACGTAATCAGCCCGCTCGGCCCGCGCATTCAGGTCACCGGTTCTCCGGCGGTTCTGCAAAATGCCCAAGTGCAGAGTAAAGTTCGAGCCTCACTGCTGGCGGGTATCCGCGCAGCAGTGCTGTGGCAGCAGGTCGGCGGTGGCCGCCTGCAGCTGATGTTCTCCCGTAACCGCTTAGTCAACGAGGCGAAAGCGATTCTGGCCCGCATCAACGGGACCGCAACCTGATTTTTTTAAACCGATCTGGAGCAGCAACAATGGAATTATCCTCTCTGACCGCCGTCTCACCTGTTGATGGTCGTTATGGCGACAAAGTCAGCCCACTGCGTAGTATTTTCAGCGAATTCGGCCTGCTGAAATTCCGCGTTGAGGTTGAAGTTCGCTGGTTACAGAAACTGGCCGAAACCGCTGTGATCAAGGAAGTTCCTGCATTTGACGCCGACGCAAACGCTTTCCTTGATGCCATTGTCAGCAATTTCAGCGAAGCTGACGCTGCGCGCATTAAAACCATCGAGCGTACCACCAATCACGATGTGAAAGCCGTCGAATACTTCCTGAAAGAGAAAGTTGAAGCCGTCCCTGCCCTGCACGCGGTATCTGAATTTATTCACTTCGCCTGTACCTCTGAAGATATCAATAACCTGTCGCACGCGCTGATGCTGGAAACCGCTCGCCGTGAGGTGATTGTGCCTTACTGGAACAAAATCATCGCCGCAGTGAAAGACCTGGCGGTGCAGTACCGGGATATTCCGCTGCTGTCACGTACCCACGGCCAGCCAGCCACCCCGTCCACGCTGGGCAAAGAGATGGCGAACGTCGCTTACCGCTTCGAACGCCAGCTGCGCCAGCTGGAACGCATCGAAATGCTGGGTAAAATTAACGGTGCTGTCGGTAACTATAACGCCCACATTGCGGCCTATCCGGAAGTGGACTGGCATCAGCTGAGTGAAGAGTTCGTCACTTCCCTGGGCATTACCTGGAACCCGTACACCACGCAGATCGAACCGCATGACTATATCGCCGAGCTGTTTGACTGCATGGCGCGCTTTAACACCATCCTGATCGATTTCGATCGCGACGTCTGGGGCTACATTGCGCTGAACCACTTCAAGCAGAAAACCATTGCCGGTGAAATCGGTTCTTCTACCATGCCGCACAAGGTTAACCCCATCGACTTCGAAAACTCAGAAGGTAACCTGGGCCTGGCGAACGCGGTGATGCAGCACCTGGCAAGCAAACTGCCGGTATCCCGCTGGCAGCGCGACCTGACCGACTCCACCGTGCTGCGCAACCTTGGCGTGGGCGTGGGCTATGCGCTGATTGCATACCAGGCAACGCTGAAAGGCATCTCCAAGCTAGAAGTGAACCGCGACCGCCTGCTGGACGAGCTGGACCACAACTGGGAAGTACTGGCCGAGCCAATCCAGACCGTCATGCGCCGTTACGGCATCGAGAAGCCTTATGAGAAGCTGAAAGAGCTGACCCGCGGCAAGCGTGTCGATGCGGAAGGCATGAAGGTGTTTATCGACGGTCTGGCGCTGCCGGAAGAAGAGAAAACCCGCCTGAAAGCGATGACGCCAGCGAACTACATTGGCCGTGCTGTGCAGATGGTTGACGACCTGAAGTAACCCCTCCCCACGCGGGCTGGCGCTAGTCAGCCCGTGTTAAGCTGCTGTTTATCTGCTTCCTCCTATACTCAAGGCAGTTTATGCTGTCGACTCCGGCAGTTCTTTGTTTAAGGATTAGATTATGCGTGTGTTAGTTGTGGAAGATAATCCACTGCTGCGTCATCATCTTGCGGTTCAGCTGCGTGAGATGGGTCATCAGGTGGACGCCGCCGAGGGCGCGAAAGAAGCTGACTATTTTCTCAATGAGCACACTCCGGATATCACGCTGGTCGACCTCGGCCTGCCTGATGAAGACGGCATGGCGATGATCCGCCGCTGGCGCAGCCAGGAAGTGCGTCAGCCGATTCTGGTGCTGACCGCGCGCGACGGCTGGCAGGCAAAGGTCGAAGCGCTGGAAGCCGGTGCCGATGACTACGTCACTAAACCGTTCCATATCGAAGAAGTGGTGGCGCGCATGCAGGCGCTGATGCGCCGCAATAGCGGGCTGGCCTCACAGATTATTACCCTGCACCCTTTCCAGGTGGATCTCTCGCGCCGCGAGCTGACCATCAACGACAACCACATTAAGCTGACCGCCTTTGAGTACACCATCATCGAAACCCTGATCCGCAATGCCGGAAAAGTGGTGAGTAAAGATTCGCTGATGCTGCAGCTCTACCCCGATGCTGAACTGCGCGAAAGCCACACCATCGACGTACTGATGGGGCGCCTGCGCAAAAAAATGCAGGCGGAGCATCCGCTGGAAGTGATCACCACGGTGCGCGGTCAGGGCTACCGCTTCGACCTGTAAATGCGCTTTAGCTGGCGCCGAAGAAAACCGCTCTCGCTGCGGGTCCGTTTCCTGCTTGCTACCGCTGCGGTAGTGTTAACCATGTCTCTCTCCTACGGCATGGTTGCCGTGGTGGGCTATGTCGTTAGCTTTGATAAGAATACCTACCGCGTTCTGCGCAGCGAAAGTAACCTGTTTTTTACCCTTGCTCAGTGGCAGGACAATAAGCTCAGTATCGTGCAGCCGGAGCGGATGAGCCTCAATTTTCCGGCGCTGGTGTTTATCTATGACGATCGCGGCAACCTGCTGTGGCAGCAGCGCGACGTGCCGGATATCCGCAGCAAAATCCGCCGTGAATGGCTGAATAAATCTGACTTTTACGAAATCGATACCAATAACCATACCAGCCGCGAAGTGCTCGGCAATGACCGTGATGCGCAGAATAAGCTGACCGCCTATGACGACGACGGGGATGACACCTTTACGCACTCGGTGGCGGTTAACCGCTATGAAGCCACGACTACCCTGCCGGAACTGACCATTGTGGTGGTCGACTCAATCCCGCAGGAGCTTCAGCACTCAGACGTGGTCTGGTCGTGGTTCAGCTATGTACTGCTGGCCAACCTGCTGCTGATTATTCCGCTGCTGTGGCTGGCGGCGCACTGGAGCCTGCGCCCAATTGGCGCGCTGGCGGGCCAGGTGCGCGAACTGGAGAGCGGCAGCCGTGAAACGCTCGATCCCGCGCCGCCACAGGAGCTGAAAGGGCTGGTACGCAACCTGAATATGCTGCTGGATAACGAACGTCAGCGCCATACCCGCTATCGCACGACTCTGAGCGACCTGACCCACAGCCTGAAAACGCCGCTGGCGGTATTACAGACCACGCTGCGTTCACTGCGCGGTGGGCAAAACCTGTCGGTGGAGCAGGCTGAGCCAATTATGCTGGAGCAGATCAGCCGTATCTCGCAGCAGATTGGCTATTATCTGCACCGCGCCAGCATGCAGGCGGATCACCACGCGCTGAAGCGCGATCTGCACTCCGTCCCTGCCCTGCTCGACAGCCTCTGCTCCGCGCTGAACAAGGTTTATCAGCGCAAAGGCGTGGTGCTGACGCTGGATATCTCTCCCGAGCTGATTTTCGTCGGTGAACAGAACGACTTTATGGAAGTGATGGGCAACGTGCTGGATAACGCCTGTAAATACTGCCTGGAGTTTGTGGAGATAACCGCCCGTCAGACTGACAACTCACTCCACCTGATTGTTGAGGACGATGGCCCCGGCATCCCGGAAAATAAACGCGATCTGGTGTTTATTCGCGGCCAGCGCGCCGACACCCTGCGCCCCGGCCAGGGGCTGGGCCTGTCGCTGGCACGTGATATTCTGGAACAGTACGCCGGTGATATCATCGCCAGCGCCAGCCCGTTGGGTGGCGCCCGCATGGAGGTGATCTTCGAGCGCCAGGAACCCCTGCACAAGCACGAGTGACAGATTTCTGCGCGAGGGTACACAGCGACTGCCGCGCACTGTTATAATCGTTTCACTTTCGCGTTTCAGGAAATCATCATGGATTATCAGCTCGATCTCAACTGGCCCGACTTTATTCAGCGCTACTGGCAGAAACGCCCGGTAGTGCTGAAACGCGGCTTTAAAAACTTCGTTGACCCGATCTCCCCGGATGAACTGGCCGGCCTGGCGATGGAAAACGAAGTCGACAGCCGACTGGTCAGCCACCAGGATGGAAAATGGCAGGTTGCTCACGGCCCGTTCGAGAGCTATGACCATCTTGGCGAGAACAACTGGTCGCTGCTGGTACAGGCGGTCGATCACTGGCATGAAGCGTCTGCCGCGCTGATGCACCCCTTCCGCACAATCCCCGACTGGCGCATGGACGATCTGATGATCTCCTTCTCGGTGCCGGGCGGCGGCGTGGGGCCGCATTTCGACCAGTATGACGTATTTATCATTCAGGGCACCGGCCGTCGTCGCTGGCGCGTGGGTGAAAAAACCGAACTGAAACAGCACTGTCCACATCCCGACCTGCTGCAGGTGGAGCCGTTCGAGGCGATCATTGATGAAGAGCTGGAGCCGGGCGATATTCTCTATATTCCGCCAGGATTCCCGCATGAGGGCTATTCGCTGGAAAATGCGATTAACTACTCGGTGGGATTCCGTGCGCCAAGCGGGCGTGAGCTGATCAGCGGCTTTGCCGACTACGTGCTGGCCCGCGAACTGGGCAGCCGCCGCTTCAGCGACCCGGACGTGCAGCCACGCGAGCATCACGCCGAAATTCTGCCCGCGGAGCTGGCGGGCATTCGCGCCATGATGCTGGAAGTGATTGACCAGCCGCAGCACTTTAATCAGTGGTTCGGCGAGTTTATCTCCCAGTCGCGTCACGAACTGGACATCGCGCCGCCGGAGCCGCCATATCAGCCGGATGAGATTTACGATGCGCTTCAGCAGGGCGATAAACTGTCGCGCCTGGGCGGTCTGCGCGTGGTGTCGATCGGTGAAGCGGTGTTTATCAACGGTGAGCAGGTGGAATCCCCGCACCGTGCTGCCCTCACTGCGCTGGCCAATCAGCTGACGCTTGGCCAGGAACAGCTTGGTGATGCGCTCGACGATCCGTCATTCCTTGCGCAGCTTGCCGCGTTGGTGAACAGCGGATACTGGTATTTCCCCGAGGAAGAGTAAACCTTTGCGGGGCGGCCCCTCTTTTCCGGTCCGCCCGCAGGTCCCACCGTTGACACGGGGCGACCGAAACAAAAGGTCGTCCCCTACGAAATCTTGCCCTCGTAGGGGCGGCCCCTCTTTTTCGCTCAGCCCGCAGGTCCCACCGTTGACGCGGGGCGACCGAAATAAAAGGTCGTCCCCTACGAAATCTTGCCCTCGTAGGGGCTGACCCTCTTTTTCGGTCAGCCCGCAGACCCTGCCGTTTTCGCCTGTTCCGCCGCCAGCGCCGCAATGCGCACAATCACCTGTACAGCCCGCTCCATATTATCCAGCGAGGCAAATTCATGCCTGCCGTGATAGTTGTAGCCGCCGGTAAACAGGTTCGGGCATGGCAAGCCCATAAATGACAGCTGCGCGCCATCGGTGCCGCCGCGGATCGGTTTCACCTGCGGGGTAATATCGCAGTCGCGCATCGCCTGCAGCGCCAGCTCGATACTCTGCGGGCAGGCTTCCACCTTTTCACGCATATTGTAATAGCTGTCCTCGACCAGCAGCTCAATCCCCGCCGCGGCAGGCAGCGTCTGTTCCAGCCGTGCGGCGATTTCCGCCAGCAGCTGCTTACGCTGGCTGAAGCCGCTGCGCGAGAAGTCACGCACAATGTAGTGCAGCTCGGCACGATCGACCGCGCCCTTGATCCCGTGCAGATGGTAGAAGCCTTCGTAACCGGCGGTTTTCTCCGGCACCTCATCTTCCGGCAGCTCACGGTGGAAACGCATCGCCACGTCCAGCGCGTTAACCATTACCCCTTTTGCAGTTCCGGGATGCACATTATTGCCGGTGATCTTTACCGTCACCGAGGCCGCATTAAAGTTCTCGTACTCGAACTCGCCCATGCCACCGCCGTCAACGGTATAGGCCCAGTCAGCGCCGAATGCCGCCACGTCAAAGTTGTGAATGCCTTTACCAATCTCTTCATCCGGGGTAAACGCTACGCGCACTTCACCATGCTCAACGCCGCCCTGCGTTAAGTGCGCCAGCGCGGTCATGATCTCGGCAATACCGGCTTTATCATCAGCCCCAAGCAGGGTTTTGCCATCGGTGGTGATCAAGGTATGGCCGATCAGCTCGTGCAGCACCGGGAACATCACCGGGGAGAGGATCTCATCGCCAACGCCGAGCGCGATATCGCCCCCGCGGTAGTTTTCAATCACCTGCGGATTGACGTTTTTGGCGGTAAAATCCGGCGAGGTATCCATATGCGAAATAAACCCGATCGCCGGCGTAGGCCAGCTGACGTTGGACGGCAGCGTCGCCATGACAATACCCTGCTTGCTGCAGCGGATATCCTGCATGCCAAGCGCTCTCAGCTCTTCACACAGTATCTGCGCCAGGCGTAGCTGCCCCTCGGAGCTGGGTATCTGACGCACGTTAACTTTTGATTGCGACTCCACGGATACATAGTTTAAGAAGCGATTGAGTAAGTTGTTCATCTGTCGTCCCTCTGAATGCCAGCGTTTATTATGGGTAGCCGTACCAGGGCAAATATTGTTTCAAATCACTTTGCGTCGGTGAACGCGTGACTAACGCCGGGGATAATGAATCAGATCATGAAAACGCACTTTTTCATTACCCACATTATGGTAGCTGTGCATGCAGTCGGCCTGAAAGCGCAGCGCCTCCCCCCTGCCCAGCCGCTGAACCTGACCATCAACCACCAGTTCCAGCGCCCCTTCCAGCACAATAACATGTTCTATCACGCCCTTCTCATGGGCGGCGGATTCACTCAGCGCGCCGGGTGCCAGTTCAATCACCAGCATCTCGAAGCGTAGCTCAGCATCGAAAGGAAACAGTGAAACGATCTGCATCCCGTTCCCCGCCGGTGAATAGCCCGGCAGAAGGGATTCACGGCGCGGAGCGCGATCATCATCGGCGGCGACCGGTTCAATAAACAGAGAGAATGGCAGATTAAAACCGGTGGCGATTTTCCATAGCGTGGCGATAGTCGGGCTGGACTCGGCGCGTTCAATCTGCCCGAGCATCGCCTTACTCACCCCAGTGATCTGAGCCGCATGGCTCAGACTCCAGCCGCGCAGCGAACGCTGCTGCTTTAGCGTGTTGGCCAGATAATGTTGCAGAGCGTCCACGATGTTCCTCCCGCGATCTTTTGCCGAGTATAGCCGCTTGTACGTTATAACGCACGATGCTACTTTGTGCGTGATAACGTACAACCTGCGGAAACCGTATATGCGCCCTCCACTCACGCTCAGCCATCTGACCTTTCCCGCGATTGTTGCCGGGTTCGTCGCCGTACTGGTGGGATACACCAGCTCCGCGGCCATTATCTTTCAGGCCGCCGCTGCCGCCGGGGCAAGCCCGCTGCAAATTGGTGGCTGGCTAACCATGCTCGGGCTGGGGATGGGCGCCACATCGCTTGGGCTGTCGCTGTGGTATCGCACTCCGGTGCTCACCGCCTGGTCAACCCCCGGGGCTGCGCTGCTGGTGACCAGCCTGCCCGGCACGCCGCTGAATGAAGCGATAGGGGTATTTATTTTTGCCTCCGCGCTGATCCTGATCTGCGGCGTAACGGGGCTGTTTGCGCGCGTGATGAACGCGATTCCGCAGGCGATCTCGGCGGCAATGCTGGCCGGTATTTTGCTGCGCTTCGGCATGGATGCCTTTGGCGCTCTGCAGGTCAACTTCGCGCTCAGCGGCAGCATGTGCCTGGTCTACCTGCTGGCAAGAAGGCTGCTGCCGCGTTATGCCATCATCCTGACGCTGCTGGCCGGGCTGCTGGTGGCGACCATTCAGGGCAATATCCACGTTATGCCGGGGCAAAGCAGGGTTATGCCGCAGTTTATTGCGCCACACTTCAGCCTCTCCAGCCTGCTCGGCATCGGTATTCCGTTCTTTGTGGTGACGATGGCTTCGCAGAATGCACCCGGCATCGCCACGCTGAAAGCGCACGGCTATACGCTGCCGGTGTCGCCGCTGATCGCCTGGACCGGGCTGACCGCCCTGCTGCTGGCGCCATTTGGCGGTTTCACCGTCTGTATCGCCGCGATTACTGCCGCAATCTGCATGGGGCCGGAGGTGCACAGTAACCCGCAGCGGCGCTACTGGGCGGCGGCAGCGGCCGGGGTGTTTTATCTGCTGGCGGGGGTATTTGGTGGGGCGATTGGCGGGTTATTTACCGCGCTGCCGCAGGCGATGATCCACACCATCGCCGGGCTGGCGCTGTTGGGGACCCTTGCCGCCAGCCTGCAGCGGGCGCTCAGCGATGAGAAACAGCGCGATGCAGCGGCGATCGCCTTTTTGATCACCGCTTCCGGCGTTACGCTGCTGGGCGTGGGCGCCGCGTTCTGGGGATTAATCGGCGGTGTTATCGCCCATCTGATCCTGACGCAGGCCAAACGCTGACGGCGCATCGGGACCTTTGCGCGCATCAGGCCTGGCGATGTTTTCCAGCAGGTCGTGCACCCACTCCGGCACCACTTCGCTGGCCAGGCCATACTGCTTCTCTTCAAACTCGCTGCCAACCTGGCTTGGCTCCAGGTTGAGCTCAACGGTGTGCGCGCCCTGCAGCCTGGCCTCATGGACAAAACCGGCCGCCGGATAGACGTGGCCGGAGGTACCGATAGCCACAAAGTAATCAGCCTGCGCCAGCGCCTGATAGATCTCATCCATCTGCAACGGCATCTCGCCAAACCACACCACGTGCGGTCGCAGCACCGACGGGAACTGGCAGCAGTGGCAGCGATCGTCCGGCTTAACGTCTTCGGTCCAGTGCAGGGCCTGGCCACTGCTGACACAGCGCACTTTCAGCAGTTCGCCATGCATGTGAATCACGTTGCGGTTACCGGCACGCTCATGCAGGTTGTCGATGTTCTGCGTGACCAGCAGGAAATGGTCACCAAGCGCGGCTTCCAGCTCGGCCAGCGCCAGGTGCGCAGCGTTAGGCTGGATCGCCGGCTGCTGCAGCTGCTGGCGGCGCAGATTATAGAACTGCTGCACCAATTCAGGGTTGCGGGCGAAGCCTTCGGGCGTGGCGACATCTTCGACCTTGTGCTCTTCCCACAGGCCATCGGCAGCGCGGAAGGTCTGAATGCCGGACTCGGCAGAGATGCCAGCCCCGGTCAGTACCACCACGCGCGGCAGCGGATGACGGGCTATTTCGATATTACGGTCGCGTTCGAAAATGCGCTGACGAAAACGCTGATGTACCTGGCGTCGGGTCTTCTTGTAGCGTGCCAGCCTTAAGCGGCGACGAGGTGTACGCATAACCAAATCCTCTAATCCTTAGAATCTGTCCCATCAGGCTATTTTACTTGCCGTTTTGAACCTGAGCAGTGCTCAAAATTGTCTGCGACAATTACGCCTGTTGGGACAGGTTCTTAATGTGCAGGAATGCGGCACCGCGCATTCCGCCTGCGTCTCCATGACGTGCCTTTGCAAAGCGCGGCGGCCTGGCAACCGGTAACAGATGTGGCGTTACCCGCTGCGCAAGGTCGTCATACAGCGCATCGAAATTGGACAAACCTCCGCCCAGCACTACCAGCTGGGGGTCGAGCAGCGTCAGAATGTTGCCCAGACAGACTGCCAGCAGGTCACGATAACGTTCGACGTGTGCCAGCGCGGAAGTATCTCCCTGATAATACCGGGTGATTATCTCAGGCGCACTGAGAGTCTGCTGATAAAAGTGCTGCCACAGCCATGAAAATCCTGTTCCTGAGAGATAGCCCTCAATACAGCCTTTTTTTCCACAGCCGCAGGTCAGCAGGGGGATATCACGGCCCAGCACCTCCAGCGCATCGACCGGCAGGCGCATATGTCCCAGCTCCCCGACCACGTAATTGCGCCCGGTGACCGGTTTGCCGTCAACGATCAACCCACCGCCCACGCCGGTGCCGAGGATGATCCCCAGCACCACCGGGTAGCGCTGAAATTCATCATCCCAGGCTTCCGACAGCGCAAAACAGTTGGCATCATTATCAATGCGTACCTCACGATTCAGGCGCTGGCTGAGGTCGGCACACAGCGTGCGTCCGCGTGCCGCCGGAATATTGGCGGTGAACAGCGTGCCGTCATCCGGCACCGGCAGCCCCGGCACGCCCAGCCCGACGCTGCCCTGCAGCCCGCAAAACGCATCGGCCTCAAGCGTTAACTGCTCCAGCAGCGCCAGCAGCTGCGGATAATCATTCTGCGGCGTGGCAACGCGCTGCTGCCAGACCAGCTGGCGCTGAGCGTTATACACTCCAAGGGCGATTTTGCTGCCGCCAATATCAAAGCCGTAATACATGCTGCCCCCGCGATGATTAACCGCTGCCTCTACTGTCCACTGTACTTATTGACCACTCAGCACGCGCGCCGGGTCGATGCGGCTGGCGCGGCGTGCCGGATACCAGCTGGCGATCAGGCTCAGCAGCAGGGAGGTCACCAGCACAATGCCAACGTCGCCCCAGTGCAGCTCGGAGGGCAGGAAGTCGATAAAGTAGATATCCCCCGAAAGGAAATGATAGCCAGTCAGCGCTTCAATCGCATGAATGATCGGTGTCAGATTGAGAGCGGCCAGCACGCCAACCACCACTCCGCTGACGCTGCCCACCAGCCCGGCCAGCAGGCCGTACCAGACAAAGATGGCGCGGATTAAGCCATCTTTAGCCCCGAGGGTGCGCAGCACGGCAATGTCGCCGCTCTTATCTTTCACTGCCATCACCAGCGTAGAGACAATATTGAAGCAGGCCACGCCGATCACCAGCACCATCGCAAGGTACATAATGGCGCGGATCATCTGAATGTCGCGATACATATAGCCGTAGGTGCCAATCCAGCTGCGGATATAGACGGTAGCGTGGGTGACTTCGCCCGCCGCCCGCACGACGCTCATCGCGCTAAAGGGATCGGTGGCCTTCAGGGCAATCCCGGTGACGCTGTCGCCCATGCTCAGCAGCTGCTGCGCATCGGCCAGCGGCACCAGCGCCAGACTGTGGTCGAGCATGCCGCTCAGCTTGAGGATGCCGGCCACCTGCAGGCGCACCCGCTTCGGCTGCAGCAGCTTATGCCCGGCGTCGCTGTTGGGGATCATGATCGTCAGCCAGTCGCCCTGCTTAACCTTCAGGCTATCGGCAACGCCCTGCCCCAGCAGGATCTGCTGCTTGCCTGCGGCGAAGCTGGCCCAGGCATTATTCTGCACGTAGGAGGGCAGCGCGCTGAGCTGGCTCTCCTGCTGCGGGTCAACGCCCTTCACCTGCACGGCTTCCAGCTTGCTGCCGCTCTCGATCAGACCGGTAAAATTGATATAGGGTGCGGCGGCGGCCACGCCCGGCACCTGGCGGATCTTCGGCAACATCGCCTGCCAGCCGGCAAACGGCTGATCCTGCGGTTCAATCTCGCCGTGCGGCACCACCGCCAAAATACGGTTGTTCAGCTCGCGCTCGAAGCCGTTCATCGCACTCAGCCCGACAATCAGTACCGCCACGCCGAGCGCGATACCGACGGTGGAGATCACCGAGATCAGCGAAACCATGCCGCCGCGGCGACGGCCGCGGCTAAAGCGCAGGCCGAGCAGTAAAGAGAGAGAGCCGGCCATCAGAGGCTACCTGCCAGTTGCACCTGGTCGCTCAGCACGCCGTCGCGCATCTCCATCTGGCGCTGCATGCGTTTCGCCAGGCTCAGGTCGTGCGTCACCACCAGGAAAGCGGTGCCCTGAGTCTGGTTCAGCTCACCCAGCAGCTCAAAAATGGCATTGGCATTGCGTGCATCGAGGTTACCGGTCGGTTCATCCGCCAGCACCAGGCGCGGGCTGTTGACCAGCGCCCGGGCGATAGCCACGCGCTGACGCTCGCCGCCGGAGAGCTCTGCCGGGCGGTGCGCAGCACGATGATCCAGGCCAACCGCTTTCAGCATCGCCAGCGCCTTCGCCTGCGCCCCGGCCTTCGCCGTTTTGCCAATCAGCAGCGGCATCGCTACGTTTTCCAGCGCGCTGAAGTCCGGCAGCAGGTGGTGGAACTGGTAGATAAAGCCAAGTTCGCGGTTGCGCAGCTCGGCCTTGGCCGCTGACGACATGGCGTTCAGCGATTTGCCGTCAAACACCACCTCACCGGAGGTTGGGGTATCCAGCCCGCCCAGCAGGTGCATCAGGGTACTTTTACCGGAGCCGGAGCTGCCGACAATCGCCATCATTTCACCCGGCTTCACGCTGAAGGATACGTTGCGCAGGACATCGGTCTGCACGCTGCCTTCCTGATAGCGTTTACACAGGTTGTCGCACTGCAACAGGATGTTGTTACTCATAACGTAAAGCCTCAGCGGGTTGAACGGCGGCCGCGCGCCAGGAAGGGTAAAGCGTGGACAGCAGCGCCACCACAATCGCCGTAACGGTGATGGTGGCAACCTGCGTCAGAGAGATATCGACCGGAAGCGCGGCGCCATCAAGGAAGGCACCGATAACCGGCATTAAATTATTTAGCTGGCTGGCCAGCAGTACGCCCAACAGTGCGCCCAGCACCGCGCCCACCACTCCGGCGGTCGCACCCTGCACCATAAACACGGCGACAATCTGGCGGCGCGTCAGCCCCTGGGTTTGCAGGATAGCCACTTCACCCTGCTTCTCCATAATCATCAGGCCAAGCGAGGTGACGATATTAAAAGCGGCAACGGCGACGATCAGGCTGAGCAGCAGCCCCATCATATTTTTCTCCATCTTCACGGCCTGGAACAGTTCGCCCTTGCGCTCGCGCCAGTCTTTCCACACCAGCCCTTTTGCCAGCGGCTGCTGGCTAATGGTGTCGACCTGCAGCGGCTTATCCAGCCACAGACGCCAGCCGGTGATATTGCCTGCCGGGTAACGCATCAGGCGCGACGCATCCTGCTGGTTGACCAAAATCTGGTAGCCGTCGACATCGCTGTTAGCGGCAAAGGTGCCGATCACGGTAAACAGACGCTGGCTGGGAATGCGGCCCATCGGGGTGAACTGGCTGGCGGATGGCACCATCAGGCGGATTTTATCGCCGCGCTGCACGCCCAGCTGATGCGCCAGCTGCTCGCCGACGATGGTATTGTACTGGCCCGACTGCAGCTGCTGCTGACGCACGTTGTAGAGATACGGTGCCAGCGGGTCCGGCTCATCGGGGTTAATCCCCAGCATAACGCCAACGCCCACGCTGGCGGCGCTCTGCATCACCACTTCCCCGGTGGAAAGCGGCGTAATGCGGCTGACGCCGGAGAGATGCAGGCTGCTGGCAGGGGTCTGCTGCGGGTTGATGGAGCCGCTGTCGCTGGTAATTAACGCCTGCGGCATCAGCCCGAGGGTGTTTTTTTCCAGCTCGTGCTCAAGCCCGTTCATTACGGAAAGCACGGTAACCAGCGCCATCACGCCCAGCGTAATGCCAATAGCAGAGAGCCAGGAGACAAACCGGCCGAAGCGGTCTGAGGCGCGCCCGCGCATATAGCGCAGGCCGATAAATAAGGCGACAGGTTGATACATGACATCCGTCTTTTAATGGCCGAAACAATTGCTGGGGATAATAAAGGTTAGTCCAGCGTTATGGAACCACTAAGCCTCTGACTGCGCGCATTGTTTTGTCAATTACTGAAACATTTCAGCGCCGTGGGTAACTGTACCAGGAATTCTCCCAAACCTTCTGATGCCCGACTTTTTTATTCGATCGCGCCGTTTAATTGCGTTATATGTGGCACCTCATAACGGAACCAGCCATCCAGCGCATTCATTTAGCTTAACTTTAGCCGCTCACGCAGCGCATATCACTGGCTCCAAAGGCACCAGGATTAATCTTAAGAAATTGCTTTCAGCAGGGTTGTCGCGTATGTTGTGTGCGCATAAAATTACGCCAGCCCTCAGATCGCAGTCTGTTGTCAACCTGAAGCCAGCCCTTAAATTCGACCGTCCATAAGCGATCCGTTTTAACCGTCCTGAGCCTAAAGATGCCAAAGTATAAAAATAATGTTAATCGGGCAGTCATCCTCTTTGTCCTCGCTATGCTGCTGTCGATTATCGGCCTTGAGGCGCGTAACCTCGGTTCGTTGTCACTTTTCTGGCCGGGCAACGCGATACTGCTTGGGCTGCTCATTCGCTTTCCTCCGCTGGACAAACGCAGCACGCTGCTCACGCTCTTTTTGGGTATGCTCAGCGCGGACATACTGTACGGCACGCCCCCGATCATTGCTGTTGGCCTTGATGGGGCAAATGTTCTCTTTATTGCCTGTGCGCGCTGGATACTGCTGACCACCCACTTTACCCGCGGTTACCCCCGCCGCCTGCAGGCGCTGCTGCACGTTTTCCCGGCCTCACTGTTCGGTGCCGCCGGCTGTGCGCTGGTCGGTGCGATTGTCAGCGAGCGCTACTTTGAGGATGAGCTGTTTAAGGCCTGGTTCTCATGGTTCTCCGAGCAGATGTCGACCTCCATCCTGCTGCTGCCGCTGGTCATCAGCCTGCCGCGCCGCGATGAGCTGGCTCAGCTGGCCAGCGCCCTGCGTGAATGCACCGTGCTGCCGCTGATTGCGCTGATTGCCACCACTCTGGCCGGTACCTGGCTTGGCGGCGGCGGCAGCATGCTGTTTCCCCTGCCCGCGCTGCTGTGGTGCGCCATCAGCTACCCGCTGTTTATCACCTGCTTCCTGACGATGATCACCGGAATTAGCGAGATCATCCTGGTGGCGGGCAACGTGCTTAATATTCAGGGCAAGGACGATCTGTTCCGCATCGATTCTCTCTCTTCTGCCCGCCTCGGCGTGGCGGCCATGCTGATCAGCCCGCTGATTGTGGCACTGAGCAGCACCTCCAATAAAAAGCTGGTCGCGCGCATCACTAAGCGCGCCGACTATGACTTTTTAACCGGCGCACTGACGCGCAGCGGGCTCTCCTCAAAACTTGAAACGCTGGTGACGCCCCGCAATCGCCCGCACGGCTTTTTCGGCGCGGCGTTTGTGATCGATATCGACCGCTTTAAAAATATCAACGACACCTACGGCCACGCCGCCGGGGATTTTGTGCTGGCGAAAACCGTTGAGTGCATCCGCCAGTCACTGCAGCAGACCGCGCTGGTGAGCCGGATGGGTGGTGAAGAGTTTCTGGTGTTAATTGAAGGGATTTCTCAGCCGCGCGCGTTTCTGCTGGCGAATCGCCTACGCCACAGCATTGAACAAAACAGCATTATGCTGAACGGCAACGATCTGAGCGTGACGGTGAGTATCGGGATTAGCACGGTCAACCTGAAGAACGTCAACAGCCTGGATGAGTCAATCAAACAGGCTGATGAACAGTTATATCTTGCGAAGAGTAGCGGGCGAAATCAGGTTCGCCCGGAGTTTGTTCTGTAGGGGCCAGGTTTGCCCGGCCCGCTATCACTTAGCGCGGATTCACCCCACTTAGCGCGGATTCACCCCACTTAGCGCGGATTCACCCGCTGCATCAGGCTTCGTTTTCGATGCGGTTAGCTTCGATTTCGAAGTCCTGAATGGCGGCGTCTAACGCCTCCAGCAAAGTCCCCTGCTGATTCAGCAGCTGGTTAATCTTTTCCGCAGCTGACGGATCTTTGTACTCGCCCTCATCAAAGGCCAGCCACTGGCTGGAGAGCGTCTCAGTATTGGTCTGCGCGTAATGGCGCATCTCTTTTAGCTGTGAAGTCACGTCGCGTAAGTGTTCAGTCTGCGTTTTGCTTTCGATCTCACTCATGGATATTTCCTTTCATAGTTAAAAGATGACTACATAAATCGGACCGAAGCGGTGCCAGAAAGTTCACAACAAATTTCCATCAACTCCAAAAAAAGCAAAAAAAAGGCCGGGTAGCCCGGCCTTAACTCTCTGATTAATAATAAGCAATTTTACGATCCGTGCCGTTGATATTAACGGTGATATATCCGGCTGCGGTGGTGGTGGTAGGCGCCGTCGCCGGGGTGGTTGCCAGCGTCAGCACCCCTTTCTCGTTGGCCCCTACGCCTGCCAGCCCGTTGTGCATGCTCATGCGTGCCGCGGGCGTGTTGGTGCCGATGGTGGTGATATCGGTGGTCTCCGTTAAGTCCGGGGTAAACAGTGAGCACTCGCCGGACTCAAAGCGCGTTGGCCCGGTGGATTTCAGGTTAAACATGGTATCGCCGCTGGCGGCCTTCAGCTTCACCCAGATCTCCGTGGTGGTCACGCCGATGCGGTTATACTTGATATCCAGCACTGCCGGGGTGCCATGATGACGAATATCCGCATAAATCGCCGTGGCGCAGCGTGAGATACCGAGATAACTGGAGCAGGAGGAGACCGACGTGACCGGGCTACCCGCCGTGCCGGTTACCGCATCGCTGGAGACTTTGCCAATCATCTCAATAATCCACTGCTGATTCTCTTTCGGCATAAACACCTTGCCGAGCTTGTACCATTTGTCGGCGCTGGAGGTATTGGTAATTTTGTAGCCGGTATACCAGCCGGCCCGCATCGAACCGGTCATCAGCGTGCCGAAACTCTCCTCGCGCCGCCATCCCGCCTCATAGCCGGACAGCCAGCGTGTGGTGCTGGTGCCCTGACTGAGCGATGCCCCAGCCTGTAGATTGAGCTGGCGCAGCTGCACTCTGGCATGGTCGAGGATCAGCGGGCTGGAGCAATCCTCAAGGCTCAGGGCATCTATCAGCCACTGACCGTTATTAAGGTCGCCCGGCGCGCGGGTATGCTCAATCCATACGTTGCGCAGTACCCCCTGCGTGACGCGCGGCATCATCAGCGTAGCGTCGCCATAGCCGTACTGGAAATTGGCATTCGACAGTTCAATGGCCGTTGAGTGGTCCCATACGCCCTTCACAGTATCCGACCAGCCGACATCAAATACCCGGCCGTAGGTGTTAATGGTGTAGATTTGGTCGAACTTACTGTCGAGCGTATCCAGCAGTTTGAATATCGTGCCACCGTTGTTCTGGCCGCGGAAGCAGCTGATCAGAACAATTTCCCCCGCCACGGTGGTGTTTTCAAAAAACGGCTGCTGATTGGAACACATGGCGGAGGTGATCACGCTTTTATTGGCGCTGACATCCGCACTCGCCTGCCCGTTCCAGCTGATCCCCTTGATGGCCGTGCGCCGCGCCTGCACTTTAAATACCGGGCTGGTCGATTTGTCAGAGATAATCGTCGTGCGCGGAATGCCGCCCTGCGGATTGCTATCGCCGTACAGGTAGAAGAACGGCAGTTCGCTGGCCGAAAGGTCAATGGGATTGATCAGGAACTTGCCGCCCGGAAAACGGACCCCAAGATCCTTACAGCTGCTGCTACAGGTCTGCGCCCAGCTCATCATCAGCTTAAATGCCCCACTGTCATCGGTATAGCCATCGCCTTTGGCGCCGAAGTGCAGGATATTGACCTCGTCGTAGTCGTTAATTACACGCTTCCAGTAAAAGCCGCTGCCGACCGCCACCGTTCCGCTATCATCGGCAGGGAGCGTGGTCGTGACAAACCCGACAAAATTACCGCCGCCGCGGAAGGTGGAGTCTTTATCGTAATAACGTTTGAGCAGGGCAATATCGCCAGATTTAGCCGGCGCGGTAGTACGTAATTCAGCAAATGAGTTAACTTCAATCATAATAACCTCCTGGCGGCGCGCACGGGCAGACCGCCTTATTAAGGGTAAATTAGCAGAATGAGCGGGGAGAGAAAGATAACTAAATTCCTGTCACCTCCTGGCAGATAATTAAATCCGCGGATCTATTTTTTATTACCACAAAGCGAAACCCACAGATCGTTATGGGTATTAATCTGCCTGACGGTTCTGATATCCATCAGCTGGGCATCCTGGTTGTGGGTATATATCGGCGAAAATAACGTACAGCTTGCGTCGGAAATCACTTCGTTATTTATCGTCGGCGTGGAATGGCGACTGCTGCATCCTGCGGCGAGCGTCACCGTCAGTAACAGCAGCATTGTCTGCTTGAACACGTTTTGCCTCCTGACTGTTAGCGGCCTGTTGTTTCGCAACGGCCGAGATTTGCTGCGCACTCTTTTGCGCGGCGGCAATATCGGATGTCGCGCGCTGCTGGCTCTTGCCGACCTGCCTGCCGCCAAACCATGCGGCAACAAAAGCCGCCACCACGGCGCCAACGGCCAACAGCCCACTCCAGCCGCCGCTGACCAGCGAAAGTAGCGTGCTCATACTTTGCCTCCTGCGAGGGTATCACGCTGTTTAGAGAGGTTTTTCTGGCGGATAAACTGCGCCATCACCGCCATCGCCACCATAAATGCGCCGATCATGCCGAGGAAGTTATGCGGCAGCCAGGATTTCACATCCTCAGGCAGCGTACTCCAGGCGCTGAGCGCCGAGTCAGGAAATGACTGCACCCAGGCACTGAGCGCGGAGCCAGCCGAGGCCAGCCACACCGACCAGGTCTTAAACAGCAGGCGGGCGTGATTTACCACCACAACTTTGCCGCAATGCACAAACAGGAGCACCGCCAGCGCCAGCATCGCTACCAGCAGAATAAATAAGGTGAATTTCATAGAACCTCCTGATAACTGGCATAAGTGCCGCTGCGCATCATCTCTGCCTGCCGCTGCGCGCGCTTCGGCGTCTGGCGCGCCCACAGGCTGGCGAGCATCGCCTCTGCGGCTCCGCTGAAGTTACCGTTGGCAATCATCAGCAGGGTATTTTCAAAGGCCGCCAGCCCGTCCACTCCCAGCTGGTAAGCCATGCTGTAAAGCACATCGCTGCGCGGAGGATTACACTGGCGCAGCGCGGCCAGCATCGCCGGGCGCTGCTTCATTTCAGCTATTTTGCTGTTAAGCATAAGCTGCATCCAGACATCGCCGACGGTGCGCGGCAGCGTGAAGGTGTAATTTTCCAGCGCCGCCCCTTTCGGACCGATCTTAATTCCGCAGCCAACGGTGGGATATCCCTCGCTATCGCGATAGGGCTGCTCTTTATATCCCTCTTCGAATACCAAAATCTGAATAATATTGCTCATCGTTCACCTCGCTTCCAACCAATAAAAAAAGGCCGCCTCAGCAACCTTATTCACCATTCAATCTGATTTTTCACTTTCACAACCGTGGCTCGACCATTTCAATAGCGCCGGGAGTTTCCCCTGATGCCGCCAATCCGACATTAACAGTCTGGATCATAAATTGCGTACGCAATCCAGAAAGTGAAATTAATTTAATTCCCTGCTGATTAATGATTAATAAATATAAGAAATCAGATCGTCTCTTCGCACTCTAATTCACACTCCAGCGCGCTTAATACGCCAGCAATAAACCCTTCGGCGGTCTGAATCTGTTTGCGGATAGTGCCGTCCGCGCAGCGGCGGCGGCGGGCGATGGCGCGCAGGGAGATCTGCCAAAGATAGTGAGCAACCAGAATGTCGTGCTGCTCGGGATGATTCTTTTTCAGGCGGCTGATGCAAGCGTCGAGGATCATACCGTCATTGTCGCTACAGCTCGGGCGTTGCCCCGGGCGGGAATGCACCAACCCCCGGAACCCGGCAGCCACTGACGAATAGCCCAGACCGTGTTCACCCGTTGCCGCCCAGCCCCCCCAACGCTCCAGTAAATTTTTCATATCGCGCATGATGTGCCCCTTTTGTCAGCTGCAACCTGCCGCCAGATATCATCATCCGGCAGCAGAGACTCATTTAACACGGCGTCAGCGCGGCTGAAGGATGACTGCCACGGTGACGCAGGAGTGGCAGACGATGCTGCCAGGGAGTTTGCCAGCGATTAGGCTGGACGGCCTGATTGATAAAGAGCGGGTAATCGTTGAGCGGCACGCATCCGGCAGTGCGCTACGGCGTGGCGGCACCACCCTGCAGGCACTCTGGTTTATACTGGCACTGAAAGTCGGCGATAAACTCGTCTCTTCAGCACCACAGCGAACCAGACTCGGCAACGGCAGCGGTACGCTGGGTTATGCGCCCGGAAAGCCGTTATCGACGCGCATTCAATAACTATGGTTATAGCAAAAGCGCCATTAATAGCAAATAGTATTACTGCGGTTAATAGCAAAGCGTGTTTGACGAAAAATACGCATCGCTATAAATTCTGGTATATGAAACCGAATACACTCGCCTGGCGATTGAACATGGCTATGACCATGATGGGAATTACACAGGGTGCTTTAGCAAAAGCATCGGGCGTCTCACAGCCAACAATCTGGCGGCTGACAAAGGGAGAAGCAGAAGGCTCGCGCAAGCTGGTGGACATCGCCAGAGCGCTTGATATCAGCGTTGAGTGGCTGGCAAGTGGTGCTGGCGAGATGCGCGGCGGTCACGCCGGCAGCCCAATTGATAAAGTTAAAGCTGGCACTACCGTTGCCCTGTGGGACAGCAACGGTAAAACCAGCGAGCAGGTCAGTACGCCTACCGGCGTCAAGGCGCGCAAGAGCTGGCGTGCTTACATCCTCGATCGCAACAGCGGCTGTGCGGAGGCCAGCGCAGGTAGCATCGTGATTATCGATACCGAGGTACCAGCAGAGTCTGGAGATCTCGTTATGGCCAGGATGAACTCACGCATCTCGGTTTACCGTTTTCTCGAAGGCCCCTCCAACGGTTTTTTAACCGTCGATGACCCGCGTTTACCCGCCGTTGAACTGTCGGAAGATGTGCAGTTAATCGGCGTCGCTATCTTTCTTATCCGCGATTTACGTCGGTAGTCGCTGACCTCCTGCTCCGGCAGGAGTGTCTCTTCGTAGTGACCGCCAGACACCCTGAATAATACAGAAACCATCAGTTTTTCCTCGCGGTGACCCATCAGCGCCCTCTCATCATGACCCTGACAGTGTTGTACAATCGATATAACTGAATAGATTAGTAAAGCTTTTGGAATCTTTGGGTTTTAATTTTCAAAAAATGACAATAAAAATATTAAAAATCAACTATTTCAACAAAATAACTCGATAACTTAAGTTATTTAATCAATAACATTTGATATTGATAATAACTATGGCTATCGTTTTTAGAGGCGGAATTCATCAGAAGCCTTAAGCTAAGGATTTCAGGTGAGCTCAGTTATCAATGGCTCTTACTCTTCTCAGCGGAGGTCAACATGGCGACAATTATCTGGAAAAGTGCTGCGCCGTCAGGAACCTGCCGCAGTCGTTACAAAGCACGACGCGCTGCGGCCGTGGCGCAACGCCGGCGCGACAAGCTGCTGCTGCGTAAAATTAGCCAGCTGCTGGACCCGCAGGCGGGGATGGGGATCGGTGGGGGGATGCGTCAGGCTTTTTCTGCGGTGCGCGCCTGCCAGCAGTGCGGTCTGCCGCGCCAGCTGGAGTCGCGGTATTGTTCATTCTGTCAGCCACAGGCCGGCGGTAATTAGCCTGAGAAATGAAAACAGGCCGCACCGGGCGGCCTGTCAGGCAGTTAATCGTCTGTGCGATCGTCATCTTCAAGTAAAGATTCAATAAACGTCCGTTGTGCGGGTGTTAACACCCAGTGATCCAGCGCTCCAGGCACCTTTTCGTCCCCGGACTCTGCACTGCCAGGTAATTCAGCAGGTGTTTTTTTATCGTCGTTGTCCATAATATCTTATCAATGAACACAGGCCAGCAAGCGAATCCAGCCCGAAACGGCATGCTTTGCATCTGGCATTTGTTCGAAACCCTCACCAACCCCAGCTCGCCTCCCCTCATTCTGCTAATGACGATTTCATTTTAGGATCTTTCCAGCTTGTGATAAGTGAATAATTCTGATGTGTGCTGCCGCACAGGGAATAGCACGCCGTCGCCAGGGTGACAGCGGTGTCAGAGGGAGCGGCAGGCGCGGAGTCCTGCCGCTGAAGGCTTACTCCACGGCGTCTTCCAGCACCTGGTGGATCACCGCCGAGAGCTGATTGATTTCGAATTTCGCCACATAGCCATTGGCTCCGACCTTGCGCACATGGTCTTCGTTGGCGCTGCCGGACAACGAAGAGTGGATTACTACCGGGATATTTTTCAGGTTCAGATCGCTTTTGATATTGCGCGTCAGGGTAAAACCATCCATTTCTGGCATTTCCAGATCGGTGAGAACCAGTCCAATCTTATCGTGAATCGAGTGCCCTTCGGCCTGCGCTTCCTGGTGCATCTGCTTAATCTTGTTCCACGCTTCCAGCCCGGTAGTGTGCATCAGCGCCGGAATGCCCATCGCCTTCAGGCCCTGCTCCAGCATCTGACGCGCCACCTTCGAATCTTCCGCCACGATAGCCACCGCACCCGGCTTCATCTTGAAGGATTTAATCTGTATATCGCCCTCTTTAACTTCGCGCACCGAAGGGATCACGTCATGCAGGATCTGCTCCACGTCGAGCACCATCGCCATGGTGCTGTTGTTATCGAGGCAGGCAATACTGGTTATATTGCGGGTGCTGACGCCCGACTCAGCCGCATGGACCTGGCTCCAGTCAAGGCGCACGATATCTTCCACCGATTCGACGGCGAAGGCCTGGGTGCTGCGCGCATATTCAGTGACCAGCAGCAGGTTAAGGCCGGTTGCCGGGGTGCAGCCCGCAACGGCAGGCAAATCGATAACCGGGATCAGCTGACCGCGAATGTTGGCCATCCCCAGCAGCGGCGACTTCATCCCCGCCGCTTTGGTGATGTTGGTCATCGGCACGATTTCGCGCAGCTTAAACACGTTAATGCCGAATAACTCAGGCTTGTCTTCCTGATGAGCAGACCCCAGACGGAATAACAAAAGTTCGAACTTGTTCGATAATGCGAGATTCGCTCTCTCATCAATCTCTTTCTGAAAATTATCCATCTCTACCTCAGGTTATTATTCGTTGTTGTTGGCTTATTGGGTGCTCTGCGTGCATAGAGAGTGCACGCACTGTTCGCTATAACAACTTATCGGCAGTTCTGGAAAAAAGTGCAGGAAAGTTTTTGCGCACTCGTCACAAGATCACATCATCCGACCCAAAAGCCACTTTGGCGCTGAAGGCGGGGGGAATACGGTGAGGCATCACCTCAGCGCTGACAGTGAAGCAAACCCTGATGTGATAAGGAACGTTACTGAGGCGGCTATGTGCCGGAGGGTAAGCAGGTTGAAGTAAAGGGTGATCCCTGGCGAATTTTTGATAATTTTGCGAACAACTACTTTATTATTTTTTTCAGTGCGTTGGGTAAGGCCAGTGTGGGTCCCATCCTAGTGCTGACCAGGCCCCGGTCGCGACCATCCAGGCCAGCAGAGCCACAAACACCACAATCAATGACACTTCCATCAACCGTACAACTTTAGCCTTTCTCATCGATTAATCCTCATGAATTACAGGGTGAACGCGCCATATAACCCTAGAATGTTACCGGTAAAGTCACAATAGAAAAGGGGCTTATTTCGCGTTGAAAATGTTAAGTTTCATTTCTATAAATAAGACCTGAATATCATTTTCGCTTAAACGGAGGGCAGGATTTGACTACAGTGGGGAGGTCAGTCCATTAGACAGGTATCGACATATCATCATTAGGTTATCTGGCAGGTGTTCCCCGGGCGAGGCCAGTTTGATAATTCAGAACCCTTTAATCCACTAAAAATTAAATGCTGAAAATTCAATGTGATAAATAGGTTTCGAGTAACTTAAAGCTTCCAGTTTACGCAGTGTTTAATTCCAAATCGTAATATAGCAGCCAACAAAACATATAAGGGATTTTGTAACATGAAAACTTCAATCATTGCTACCACTGTTTTAATCGGTTCTTTTCTGACCGGATGCTCTGTGCAAAATGATAAAACACAGTTTCAAGGCCTGGGGTTAACCTATCAGTCAGATATCAAAAAGCTTGATAATGGAGACTACCTCACGGAAGTTGAAGCGGCTCCTGCTGCAGGTCGCATACAAGGTGCTGTTGGCACTGCAAATAAAAAAGCTTCTGACTTTTGCCGGGTTCAAAACAAATCAATGAAAGAGGTCAAAACGGATATCGATACACACTTGCTGGTTAATGGCGTGGCTCGCCTGACTTTCAAATGCGTCTAAATATCGCCAAGCTTCATTGCTTTTGATAAGACCTGGAGAGCCATTGTGAAGGTGGCTCTCTAACACCACATAAATGTATTTATGCTGCTTTATCTTCCATTAGCCGCTATAACCGCATGTTTTGGTTATGCATCACCTTATCCCGCTAAACCTGCATATTCATAATGTCAGTGTAAGCGCTGACCAGCTTGTTACGCACCTGAATACCCATCTGCATCGAGACGCTGGATTTTTGCAGGTCGACCATCACGTCGTTCAGCGACACCCCCTCTTTGCCCATCTCAAAATCCTGCGCCTGGGTGCGCGCCGAGGTTTGCGTTTCGCTGATCTTGTTCAGCGCCGCCTTCAGCTCTGCGCCGAAATCTGCCTGAGAAGTGCTGTCTGTGCTTTTACCGCCTGCCTGCAGAGCTGCTGTCTGCATGGCCTGCATCACGCTTTCAATACCCTGAATCGCCATGTTTTCTCCCAAATGGATGCTGAAGTGACTACCGACGCCGAGTAACTTAACACCGATGTCAATAAGACAAAGCCTCTAATTAGAAGTAAAAAACACAGCTTATCCGGCCATCGAATTTCCCATTTAAGAAAATAATGGCACTCCATTAAGGTGGAAATTTTTTAAGCCAGCGCATCAGGGAGTCAGTTTTGTTACGACACTACACGCAACAGTCCGGTCAACTGTCAGGCAGGAAGAAGTCATGAATGCAACTGTCACGCAGGATAATCCAGAGAAGAAGGGTCTGAACGACCTGTTCGCTCGCCTACGCGCTAATCCTCGCATCCCTCTTATTGTGGCTGCGGCGGCCGTTGTGGCCGTCATTATCGCGATGGTGCTGTGGGCGAAGCAGCCGGATTATCGCGTTCTTTATAACAACCTCAGCAATGAGGATGGCGGCGCCATCGTCACCCAGCTGACCCAGATGAACGTACCCTATAAGTTTGACGATCAGGGTGGCGCGTTACTGGTTCCGGCAGCCCAGGTGCATGAACTGCGCCTGCGCCTCGCTTCACAGGGTCTGCCAAAAGGCGGCGCTGTGGGCTTTGAACTGCTGGATAAAGAGAAGTTCGGCATCAGCCAGTTCAGCGAGCAGGTTAACTACCAGCGTGCGCTGGAAGGCGAGCTGGCACGCACGATTGAAACCCTCGGCCCGGTGAAAGGCGCGCGCGTGCACCTGGCCATGCCGAAACCGACGCTGTTCGTGCGCGAGCAGAAAGCCCCGTCCGCCTCCGTGACGCTGGCTCTGCAGCCAGGCCGCGCGCTGGATGAAGGCCAGATCAATGCCGTGGTGCATATGGTCTCCAGCAGCGTCGCCGGTATGCCACCCGGCAACGTGACCGTTGTCGATCAGGCTGGCCGTCTGCTGACGCAGAACGACCCGACCGGCCGTGACCTCAACGATACCCAGCTGAAATATGCCAGCGATGTTGAAGCCCGCTATCAGCAGCGCATTGAAGCTATCCTTGGCCCAATTGTCGGCAATGGCAATGTCCATGCCCAGGTCACCGCGCAGATTGACTTCAACAGTCGCGAGCAGACCGACGAGCAGTACAAACCGAACAGCAATCCTGACCAGCAGGCTATCCGCTCTCGCCAGACCAGCGACAGTGAGCAGCTGGGTGGCCAGTATCCTGGCGGCGTGCCGGGCGCGCTCTCCAACCAGCCCGCTCCGGCTAACGCGGGCCCGGTCACCACGCCAAATAACAATGCCAACGGGGCGAACGGTGCCAACGGGGCGAACGGCCAGGCGGCCAACAATGCGGCGACCAATGCCGCCACCACGACTGCGCAGAAAGCGGTACCGTCGAACACCCGCAGCGACAACACCACCAACTACGAAGTCAACCGCACCATTCTGCACACCAAGATGAATGTCGGTGAAGTGCAGCGCCTGTCGGTGGCCGTGGTGGTGAACTACCGCGCCGATGCCGCAGGCAAACCGATTGCATTGAATGATGCTCAGCTGAAGCAGATTGAAAACCTGACCCGAGAGGCGATGGGCTATTCGGAACAGCGTGGTGACAGCCTGAACGTCGTCAACTCACCGTTTACCGAGAACGATGATGTTGGTGCCGAGCTGCCATTCTGGAAACAGCCAGGCTTTATTGACCAGATGTTTGAAGCAGGCCGCTGGTTACTGGTGCTGATTGTTGCCTTCATCCTGTACCGCAAGCTGGTGCGCCCGCAGCTACGCCGCAAGGCCGAGCAGGAGAAAGCCGCTGCCGAAGCCGCCGTGGCTGCCGCCCAGACCCGTGCCCAGGATGATGATCAAGGGGTCTCCGTCAAGCTGTCGAAAGATGAGCTTGACCAGGAACGTAAATCTCAGCACCGCATGAGTGCTGAGGTCATGAGCCAGCGAATTCGCGAAATGTCAGAAAATGACCCACGCGTGGTGGCTCTGGTTATTCGCCAGTGGATGAAGGACGAACTATGAGTCTCACCGGTACTGAAAAAAGCGCCATCCTGATGATGACCATTGGCGAAGATCGCGCTGCCGAAGTGTTTAAGCACCTCGACACCCGCGAAGTGCAGCATCTGAGCTCGGCGATCTCGAATATGCGCCAGGTGTCGCACAAGCAGCTGACCGACGTGCTGCGCGAGTTTGAGATCGATGCCGAACAGTATGCGGCGCTGAGCCTCAACTCCAACGACTATCTGCGCTCCGTGCTGATTAAAGCGCTGGGCGAAGAGCGTGCCTCTACCCTGCTGGAAGATATTCTCGAAACCCGCGAGACCACCAGCGGCATGGATACGCTGAACTTTATGGAACCGCAGGCGGCTGCCGACCTGATCCGCGACGAACATCCGCAGATCATCGCCACCATCCTGGTGCACCTGAAGCGCGGCCAGGCGGCCGATATCCTCGCTCAGTTCGACGAGCGTCTGCGTCACGATGTCATGCTGCGTATCGCCACCTTTGGCGGCGTGCAGCCGGCAGCGCTGGCGGAGCTGACCGAAGTGCTCAACGGCCTGCTGGATGGTCAGAACCTCAAGCGGGCGAAGATGGGCGGTGTGCGTACTGCAGCCGAGATTATCAACCTGATGAAAACTCAGCAGGAAGAAGCGGTTATCGAAGCAGTGCGCGAGTTCGACGGCGAACTGGCACAGAAAATCATCGACGAGATGTTCCTGTTCGAAAACCTCGTCGAAGTGGACGACCGCAGTATCCAGCGCCTGTTGCAGGAAGTGGAGTCCGAGTCGCTGCTGGTGGCGCTGAAGGGTTCCGAACAGCCGCTGCGCGAGAAGTTCCTGAAAAACATGTCACAGCGTGCGGCCGATATTCTGCGCGACGATCTGGCCAACCGTGGTCCGATGCGTATGTCTGCGGTAGAGACCGAACAGAAAGCGATTCTGTTGATCGTTCGTCGTCTGGCCGAAAGCGGCGAGATGGTGATTGGCGGTGGCGAGGAAACCTATGTCTGATAATTCCTCCCTGCCGTGGCAGCGCTGGCAGCCTAACGATCTGGCACAGCGCGATCGGCCGCTGATTGAAGAGCTGACGATCCCGGAAGTGACGGAAGAGCCTGCGGACGATCGGCAGTTCCAGCTGGAGCAGCTTCAGGCTCAGGTGCGCAATGAAGCACAGGGTCTGGGCTATACCGAAGGTCAGCAGCGCGGCTTTGCCGAAGGCCAGAAAAGCGGTTATGACGCCGGTTTTCAGCAGGGGCTGGCGGAAGCTCAGCAGCAGCAGGCACCGTTACAGGCGCGCATGCAGCAGCTGGTTTCCGAATTCCACCACACGCTGGAAGCGCTCGACAGCGTCATCGCCTCGCGCCTGATGCAGCTGGCGCTGGAAGCCGCACGCCAGGTGATTGGCCAGGCACCGCACGTTGACGGCACCGCCCTGCTGCGCCAGATCCAGGGGATGCTGCAGCAGGAGCCGATGTTCAGCGGCAAACCCACGCTGCGCGTCCACCCGGACGATCTGCCGCGGGTGGAAACCACGCTCGGCGCTACGCTGAGCCTGCACGGCTGGCGTCTGCTCGGCGACAGCACCATTCACCCGGGCGGCTGCAAAGTCAGCGCCGAGGATGGCGACCTGGATGCCAGCATCGCCACCCGCTGGCATGAACTCTGCCGTCTGGCCGCACCGGGAGAACTGTAATGACCACTCGCCTGTCGCGCTGGCTTGGCGCACTCGACAACTTTGAACAGCGTCTGGCCCAGGTGCCCGAGGTACGTCGCTATGGCCGGCTGGTGCGCGCCACCGGGCTGGTGCTGGAAGCGACCGGCCTGCAACTGCCGCTGGGTGCGACCTGCGTGATTGAACGTCATGACAGCCAGGGCATTGGCGAAGTCGAGAGTGAAGTGGTCGGCTTTAACGGCCAGAAACTGCTGCTGATGCCGCTGGAAGAAGTAGAAGGCATCATTCCCGGCGCGCGCGTTTATGCCCGCGTGGCAGGTGATAACCAGCACAGCGGCAAACAGCTGATGCTCGGGCCAGAACTGCTGGGGCGCGTGCTCGACGGCAGCGGTCGCCCGCTGGACGGCCTGCCTGCACCGGAAACCGGCTATCGCGCCCCGCTGATCACGCCGCCGTTTAACCCTTTACAGCGCACGCCGATCACCGACGTGCTGGATACCGGCGTGCGGGCGATTAACGCTCTGCTTACCGTCGGTCGCGGCCAGCGTATGGGGCTGTTCGCGGGTTCCGGCGTCGGTAAAAGCGTGCTGCTCGGCATGATGGCGCGCTACACCAAGGCGGACGTCATCGTGGTCGGGCTGATTGGCGAACGTGGCCGCGAAGTCAAAGACTTTATCGAAAACATTCTCGGCACCGAAGGCCGTGCGCGGGCGGTGGTGATTGCCGCCCCGGCGGATGTCTCTCCTTTATTACGTATGCAGGGTGCTTCTTACGCCACGCGCATTGCCGAAGACTTCCGCGACCGTGGCCAGCACGTGCTGCTGATCATGGATTCCCTGACGCGTTACGCCATGGCCCAGCGTGAAATAGCGCTGGCGATCGGGGAGCCGCCGGCCACCAAAGGCTACCCGCCTTCCGTGTTTGCCAAGCTGCCCGCGCTGGTCGAGCGCGCCGGTAACGGCATCGACGGCGGCGGTTCGATTACCGCCTTCTATACCGTTCTGACCGAAGGGGACGATCAGCAGGACCCGATCGCCGACTCCGCGCGCGCCATTCTCGATGGCCACATTGTGCTGTCGCGCCGCCTGGCAGAATCCGGCCACTACCCGGCTATTGATATTGAAGCCTCGATCAGCCGCGTCATGGCACACCTGATCGATGAGACGCACTACGCCCGCGTGCGCCAGTTTAAACAGCTGCTTTCCAGCTACCAGCGCAACCGCGATCTGGTCAGCGTGGGGGCGTATGCCGCCGGGACCGACCCGACGCTGGATAAAGCGATCAAACTCTACCCAGAGCTGGAGGCCTTCCTGCAGCAGGGGATGTTTGAGCGCAGTACGTTTGATGATGCCAGCCTGCATCTGCAGGCGATCTTTGGTTAAGTCTGAACAGCGGAGAACTTATGGCTAAGACAGCTTCCCCGATCGATACCCTGCGCGATCTGGCACATAAAGATGTGGAAAAAGCCGCCATTCAGTTAGGCGACGTACGCCGGGCGCAAAAGCAGGCAGACGATCAGCTGACAATGCTGCTCAACTACCAGGACGAATACCGCAGGAATCTCAACACCACCATGAGCGAAGGGATTGCCAGTACGCGCTGGTACAACTACCACCAGTTTATTCAGACGCTGGAAAAGGCGATTGAACAGCATCGCGCCCAGCTGATGCACTGGAACACCCGGGTGGAAAATGCCCTGCGCTTCTGGCGCGACAAACAGCAGCGGCTGCACGCCTATGAAACGCTTCAGGCGCGGGCGCTGGCAACCGCACTCTTACAGGAAAACCGTCTCGATCAGAAACGGATGGACGAATTTGCCCAACGGGCATCATTGAGGAAAGGCGAATGATTACCTTACCAACCGCAGTGGCGACCACCAGCGCCAGTAGCAAAACCGGTTCGGCTGCCACCACCCCTGACAGCACGCTGGACGCGACTCCCGGCGGCGACAGCGCCGCCAGCGGTGAAAATTTGCCGCAGGGGTTTCTCACTGTGCTGGGGAACCGACTGCTATCGCTGGCGCAGCAGGGTGCCAGCGCCGCCCCTCAGGATGACACGGCGCAAAATGTTACCGCCGATGGGAAAGCACCGGCAAAAACCAGCATCAGCGATCTGCTGGCCGCGCTGGATAAGCCCGAGACGCTGACCGCGCTGCTGCAACCGCAAAAAGCCAGCACGGAAAAAAGCCCGGACAGCGAGGAGAAAGCCGCGCCGGTGGAGCTGAGCAGCAGCGATTTGCAGGCGTTACAGGCGCTGTACGCCATGCTGCCCAACGCTGCCGCAGTGCCCGTCGCCAGCGGTAACAGCAGCAGCAAAAACAGCGACCTGCTGAGCAGCGATCTGAGCAAGAGCAGCAAAGGCTCGACGCTGAACGCGTTAAGCGCGGCGTTGGGTAAAGTGAGCAGCGACGACGCTGACGCCGCGGGCACAGCCACCACGAAAACCGGCAGCGCTGGCGTACTGCTGCCGGGCAACTCCGACAGCGCGACTGCTGCGGCAAAATCCAGCGCTAACCCGGGTGCGCAGACGCTTGACTCAGCTTTTCAGCAGGTTATGAGCCACGTCAGCAAAGATAACGACAAAGAAAATTCAAGTTCTGCCCTCAACGCGACGATAACCAATAATGTGATCAGCGCCGCTTCTTCCGCGCAGACCCCGACTTCAACCTCGACGGTCAGCGCGCCGGCAACGCCACTGCTGAATTCTCAGCTTGGCAGCCCGGAATGGCAGCAGGCACTGGGACAACAGATCCTGATGTTCAGCCGCAATGGGCAGCAGACCGCCGAGTTGCATCTGCATCCGCAGGACCTGGGCAGCATCCAGATCTCTTTGAAGCTGGATAATGACCAGGCCCAGCTGAGTATGGTGTCGAACCATAGCCAGGTCAGGGCCGCGCTTGAGGCCGCTATCCCTCAACTGCGTACCTCACTGGCTGAAAGCGGCATCAGCCTGGGTCAAAGTAATGTCAGTAGCGATGCATTCCAGCAGGGTCAGTCCTTTAATGGCCAGCAGGAACAGCAGCGTAATAACAACGGAAACCCGTTTAGTCTTGCTAATGAAAATGACAGTGATGTGATGCAAATTGCCGTACCTGCCGCCCTGCAGGCGCGTGCAGCTGGCTCCAATGCTGTTGATATTTTCGCCTGACGGCAACAAACGCGCAAGCTGATGGCAAAACTCGCGTCTTTTCTGCCTATTGTTTGGTGCAAGACGCGGGATAATTCGCTCATAAAGCCGTGGGACAGTGAGAAATATGACGTGGCACCGCCCCTCGAAAATAATCACAGGAAGTTACAGCTAATATGACTGATAACGCTAAAGCCAAAAGCGGCAAACGTAAGCTCCTGATACCCGTGTTACTGATCGTGACTCTGGTCGCTTGCAGCGTGGCGGGATATACAGTCTGGCACATGATGAAGGCGCCGAAAGATGCCGCTGCGGCTGCAAAGCCTGAGCCGCCACCTGCCCCGGTCTTTTTTGCTCTGGATACGTTTACGGTCAACTTGATCAACCCAGACAACGACCCGGATCGCGTGCTTTATGTCGGCTTCACCCTGCGCTTGCCGGATGAAGAGACCCGTCGTCGCATGAACGATTATCTGCCGGAAGTACGCAGCCGTTTACTGCTGCTGCTGTCGCGTCAGAATGCTACGGGCCTCGCCAATGAGCAGGGCAAGCAGCAGTTAGTGACACAGATTAAACAGGTACTGGCACCTCCGCTGGTGCAGGGACAACCACAGCAGGTCGTGACAGATGTACTGTTTACGGCCTTCATTCTGCGGTGATGGATATACATGGGCGATAACATTCTTTCTCAGGCAGAAATTGACGCACTACTCAATGGCGACAGCGATAGTGCGGCAGAAGATAAGGTCAGTACCGGGGGCGAAAGCGATATTCGCCCTTACGATCCCAATACTCAGCGCCGCGTGGTACGCGAGCGTCTGCAGGCACTGGAGATCATCAACGAACGTTTTGCGCGTTCTTACCGTATGGCGCTGTTTAACCTGCTGCGTCGCAGCCCGGATATTTCCGTCGGTGCGATAAAGATCCAGCCATACCATGAGTTTGCCCGCAATCTGCCGGTACCTACCAACCTTAACCTTATCCACCTCAAGCCGCTGCGTGGCACGGCGCTGGTGGTATTTTCGCCGAGTCTGGTGTTTATCGCCGTTGATAACCTGTTTGGTGGTGACGGCCGTTTTCCGACCAAGGTCGAAGGACGCGAGTTTACCCACACCGAACAGCGCGTGATCCGCCGTATGTTAAAGCTGGCGCTGGAAGCCTACAGCGAAGCGTGGAAGCCGATCTATCCGCTGGACGTAGAGTACGTGCGTTCGGAAATGCAGGTGAAGTTCACCAACATTACTACCTCACCGAATGACATCGTGGTCACCACGCCATTCCAGGTGGAGATTGGTAACCTGACCGGTGAGTTCAACATCTGTATCCCATTCAGCATGATCGAGCCGCTGCGTGAAACGCTGGTGAACCCACCGCTGGAGAACTCGCGTACCGAAGATGAGAACTGGCGTGACACGCTGGTGAAACAGGTTCAGCACTCGGAGCTGGAGCTGGTGGCGAATTTTGCCGATGTCTCAATGAGAATTTCCCGTCTGCTGGAGTTAAAGCCCGGCGACGTCTTACCGATTGAAAAACCGGACCGCATTATCGCCCATGTCGATGGCGTGCCGGTGTTGACCAGCCAGTACGGAACACTGAATAAACAGTATGCACTGCGCGTGGAACACCTGATCAACCCGATTTTGAATTCGCTGAATGAGGAACAGCCCGATGAGTGATACCAATAAGCCGTCCGACGACGACATCTCTGCGGACGACCTGTGGGCTGACGCAATGAACGAACAGGTAAAATCCTCTTCAACCGGCGGCGTGTTTAAATCGCTGGAAAATGGCGATATTGCTGCTGGTTCGCAGGATATCGACATGATTATGGATATCCCGGTGAAGCTCACCGTGGAGCTTGGCCGTACCAAAATGACCATTAAAGAGCTGCTGCGCCTGTCGCAGGGTTCGGTCGTGGCGCTGGACGGCTTAGCCGGGGAGCCGCTGGATATCCTGATCAACGGCTATCTGATTGCCCAGGGTGAAGTGGTGGTGGTCGCCGATAAATATGGCGTGCGCATTACCGACATTATCACCCCGACCGAACGTATGCGTCGTCTGAGCCGCTAAATGAATACCACCCAGCAGCAGCCAGCCATCGGGCAGCCGGCCATTTCTACCGGTTCAATGCTGACTCAGGTGAGCGGGGTACTGGCGGCGATTATTATTCTGATCCTCGCCTGCGCCTGGGTGGCAAAGCGCTTCGGCTTTGCCACTAAGCGCAGCGGCAGTGAGAAACTGAATATCAGCGCCAGCTGCCAGCTGGGACAGCGTGAACGCGTGGTCGTGGTTGATGTGGATGATGTGCGTCTGGTTCTGGGCGTCACCGCTCAGCAGATCACCCATCTGCATACCCTGCCGGCGAAACCGCAGCAGGAACTCCCGGAAGCACCGGCTGTGACGGCAGATTTCCGTCAGGTTCTGCAGTCGTTAATGAAAGGTTCCGGGAAGAAAAAATGAAACGTCTCCTTCCACTGTTAGCACTGGTTTTGCTGATGCTGACTCCGAACGTCTACGCGCAGCTGCCTGGGCTTATCAGTAAGCCGATGGCTAACGGCGGCCAGAGCTGGTCGCTGCCGGTGCAGACGCTGGTATTTATTACCTCGCTGACCTTCCTGCCGGCAATATTGCTGATGATGACCAGCTTCACGCGCATCATCATCGTTTTCGGCCTGCTGCGTAACGCGCTGGGTACCCCCTCTGCGCCACCCAACCAGGTGCTGCTTGGCCTGTCGCTGTTCCTGACCTTCTTTATTATGGGCCCGGTGTTCGACAAAATTTATACTGATGCCTATCTGCCGTTCAGCGAAGACAAGATCAGCATGCAGGAAGCCATTGATAAAGGTGCGCAGCCGCTGCGTGAGTTTATGCTGCGCCAGACGCGTGAAGCGGACCTTGCGCTGTTTGCCCGCCTGGCTAACACGCCACCGATTGCCGGGCCGGAAGCGGTGCCGATGCGTATTCTGCTGCCGGCTTACGTCACCAGTGAACTGAAAACGGCCTTCCAGATCGGCTTCACGGTATTTATTCCATTCCTGATTATCGACCTGGTGGTCGCCAGCGTGCTGATGGCGCTGGGGATGATGATGGTGCCCCCCGCCACCATCTCCCTGCCCTTTAAGCTGATGCTGTTTGTGCTGGTGGATGGCTGGCAGTTGCTCATCGGCTCACTGGCCCAAAGTTTCTACTCTTAAGCGAGGCCACAAAAATGACTCCTGAATCGGTAATGGTTTTGGGCCACGACGCGATGCAGATTGCGCTGGCGCTGGCCGCCCCGCTGCTGCTGGCAGCGCTGGTAAGCGGCCTGTTAATCAGCCTGCTGCAGGCGGCTACCCAGATTAACGAACAAACGCTCTCCTTTATTCCGAAGATCCTTTCCGTGGTGGCAACCATCGTGGTGGCCGGTCCGTGGATGCTCAATCTGATCCTCGACTATATGCGTACCCTGTTCTCCAACCTGCCTTATCTGATCGGATAATGATTCTTTTTGACAGCAGTCAACTTTTATTCTGGATAAGTCAGCTATTCTGGCCGCTTGCTCGCGTGCTGGCTTTGATCATGACCGCGCCGCTGCTGAGCGAAAAATCGATTAGCCGCAAGGTGAAAATTGGTCTGGGCCTGATGATTACCTGGGTATTGATCCCGTCGTTACCCCCGACCAACGTTACGCTGTTTTCGGTTGGCGGCTTCTGGTTGCTGATTCAGCAGATACTGATTGGCGTCGCGATTGGTTTTACCATGCAGTTTGCCTTTGCGGCGGTGCGTACCGCGGGGGAAGTGATTGGTTTGCAGATGGGCTTATCCTTTGCCACCTTCTTTGATCCGGCCAGCCGCCTGAACATGCCGGTTCTGGCGCGCTTTCTCGATATGCTGGCGATGTTGCTGTTTCTCTCCTTCAACGGTCACCTGTGGCTGATTTCGATGGTTGCGGACAGTTTTCATACTTTGCCTATTGGTGGCGAGCCGCTGAACAGCAATGCGTTCCTGGCGCTGACCAAAGCCGCCAATTTAATTTTCCTTAACGGCATGAGATTAGCGCTACCGTTAATCACCCTATTACTCACCTTAAACCTGGCCCTGGGTTTGTTAAACCGCGTTTCACCACAGCTGTCGGTTTTCGCTATCGGCTTCCCGGTCACCTTATCGATAGGTATGGTGTTCATGAGCCTGATGATGCCCCTGCTGGCGCCCTTCTGCGAGCATTTATTCAGTGAAGTGTTCGACTTACTGTCGACATTACTCAGTGAACTACCCGGCAAGTAAACTTTAGTATTCCCCCTCTGACACAAAAGCATTGTTAAGCCATCGAAATATATCAGTGCATTTTTCACACCATTATTTGCAGAATTACCTTAAGGAAATTCTGATAAATGCACTAGCGCGGTGAAAATAATTCTTATTAAAACCCAGTTAGCGTATTTTAAATCCTCAAACCGGTGATTTGTTGCGAAACAGTTAACGGTTAAAAAATGGGCAAATGTCTGTTTTTAATGAAGATTTTATTTTTCTCGGTTTTTCTTGTTTTAAAATTCATTTTACGGCATTGTCAATGCTTCCCGCATGCCTACACTTTCGGGGAATGAATGTTTTTAGGATTCGTCCTATCAGAGTTTTCCTGATTCTGCGCGATAGTGTCGACGTCAGCGGAAAACTGTGTCAGGTGCTGTACTAACTCAGATGTCTAAGCAGTCTCGCTGCTAACCCTCTGAAGTGGTTGACTTTTCAGAGCATCGCTCTGTCTAAAGCCAAATTAGCAGTCAGCAAGGACGCATGAGTACTCTCGCCGTAGATGGCAAAGCTTTATTCAGGCTGGGTAAAAATAACAAGATCGTGATTAAGAACTCTTTGCTCTCGTACCGCAAGCACGTAATTCATCGTTGATTTAAACGGAAAACAAATTTGGTGAGGGTAGCTATTATGCCAACGATTATTATGGATTCATGTAACTACACACGACTAGGCTTAAGCGATTATATGGCGGTTAAAGGGGTTAAAAAGAAAAATATAACCACCGTTAACGACATGGACCAACTGCAAATTAAATGCCAGCAGATTCAACCTGGCGTGGTCTTTATTAATGAAGACTGTTTTATTCATGAGTCCGATGCTAGTCAGCGTATCAGAGACATTATCATGCAGCACCCTGATACCCTGTTCTTCATCTTCATGGCTATCTCCAATATCCATTTTGAGGAATACCTCTACGTTCGTAAGAACTTGATTATTACATCAAAATCGATAAAGCCGGCGACTCTTGATACGCTGCTTAGCAGCTACTTTCAAAAGAAAGTCAGTATGTCACCCCGCTACAATTCAGGCTTCGACGTCCATCCATTAACGCTCAGCCAGACTGAGTCTAATATGCTTAAGATGTGGATGTCCGGTCACGATACAATACAAATCTCAGATAAAATGCAGATTAAAGCCAAAACGGTTTCATCGCATAAAGGCAATATAAAACGTAAAATTAAAACGCATAATAAGCAGGTTATTTATCACGTAGTTCGTTTAACTGATAATGTCACCAGCGGTATTTACGTCAACGTAAGATAACGCACCGGGCAGGTCAGCATTCGCTGACCTGCCCGTTCTCCGTTTGCAGAATGCTCAATCTGTGAGCCTGCTCCCACTTCAAGACCTAATCCTTTTCACTTCTTTGCCGATGGTTTGTAGACGACCGGAGCGTTCCTTCGTCCCTACTGACAGAGAGCAAGGATATGAAATCACAATTACAATCTCACGAGCAGCCGACCATCAGCTTTTGGCAACATTTGCGCCTGGTTCCCCTGTTCGCCGCCATTCTTGGCGGAATTCTGCTGTTGTTTGCCCTGTGTATCGGCCTCGCCAGTTATTTTTTAGTCCAGAGTAATAAGTCGCTCAATGATATTACGCAAGAAATTGCTATCCGCATGGCGATCTCAAACAGTTCTAATAATTTGCGCGCTGCGCGTTTGACGGTGATCCATGCCGGTGCCGCTGCACGTATCGGTGAGATGGATGAATTCAAAGCCAATCTCGCCAATTCAGAAAAGCGCATCAAATCGGCACGCGACAATTTCACTATTTACCTCAACCGCCCGGTAAAAACCCCGGCAGGGATAGCGCTGGACGTGGAGCTGAAAAAACGCTTCGACGCTTATATTAAGCAGGGACTTGAGCCGATGCTGAAAAGCGCGGGTGATGGCAGCTTTGAAGGCGTTATCGCCCAGGAAACGGATTACACCCGCAAACTGGATGACGCTTATAACGAAGTGCTTTTTAAAGCGATCAAGCTGCGCACTGAGCGTTCCGACGGGCTTAATGAGCAGGCCGCTGCGCAAACCCGCCTTGGCTTTATTATGATGGCGGCGGCATTCGGCCTCGCACTGCTGCTGACGCTGGCTACCTTCATCTTCCTGCGCCGGGTGGTGATTACGCCGCTGCGCCAGGCGGTGGAAAGAATTGAGCAGATCTCCCACGGCGATTTGACCGCGCCGCCGCAGGTCTGGGGACGCAGTGAGATCGGCAGCCTGGGGAATAACCTGCAGCTGATGCAGCAGGCGCTGGTGAAAACGGTAGGGACCGTGCGCGAAGGGGCAGTGGCGATCTATCAGGGATCGAGCGAGATCTCCGCAGGCAATACCGACCTCTCCTCACGCACCGAACAGCAGGCTTCCGCGCTGGAGCAGACCGCTGCCAGCATGGAACAGCTGACCGCCACCGTGAAACAGAACGCTGAAAATGCCCATCACGCCAGCCAGCTGGCTGCCGATGCGTCGGGTAAAGCGCGCCAGGGCGGAGACATTGTGACCGGCGTAGTCAATACCATGAACAACATCTCCAGCAGCTCGAAGAAAATTGCCGAGATCACCACGGTGATCAACAGCATTGCCTTCCAGACCAATATCCTGGCGCTGAATGCCGCGGTGGAAGCCGCGCGGGCCGGTGAACAGGGGCGCGGCTTTGCCGTGGTCGCCAGCGAGGTGCGCAACCTGGCGCAGCGCAGCGCCGGAGCCGCGAAAGAGATTGAGGGGCTGATCGCCGAATCGGTGGAGCTGATTGGTAAGGGATCTTCGCAGGTGGGGCACGCGGGCAATACCATGGGTGAAATCGTTGATGCGGTGCGCCGCGTGACCGATATCATGGCCGAGATTGCCGCCGCATCCGACGAGCAAAGCAAAGGGATCCAGCAGGTCAGCCATGCGGTAACCGAGATGGACAACGTCACCCAGCAGAACGCCTCACTGGTGGAGGAAGCCTCATCTGCCGCTGCGTCGCTGGAAGATCAGGCGGCGCGCCTGACTCAGGCGGTGTCGGCATTTAAACTGAGTGGTGGCGCGGTTGCTGCGGTGAAAAACAGCAGCGTCAGCAGCAAACCCGCAGCGTTAGCCGCCACGCGCCCGGCGCTGGTCAGTAATGAGAATTGGGAAACATTTTAAGCGGGGTTAAGATGGATAATCAGGGCGAGGCAGGCCTCGCCCTGACGAGAGTTGAGGGGTTCGTTGTCGGGTCGACCTGTTACCGGTCGGCCCGTTGCAACAACTCTGTGGCCTTATCCAACGCTATGCCCTCTTTATTACGGATAATCACTTCGCCAATCTCCTCTGCACATTGCAGAATATTATGGTGGTGGCACGCCAGCGGGATCACCGTCAAATCTTCGCAAACTTGCTGCAATCCATTATCCTGCACTGCCAGAAGCTCTCGCATTACGTCATCCGGTAGCTGTGGGTTGGGCTGGGTCGCTTTGAACAATGTCACGCGTGTGGTCATCAGCCTGCGCGAAATAACACCTTGTGCAAGCCGCTGTTCCGTTCCTGCAATAGCCATTGCCCGCTGTGCCGCCTCCGCAGTAATGCCCAGGGCAGACAGCAGATCGGATGATGGCTGTTCTCCCACGGCTTGCTGATAGAAACTGTCGAGCAGATACAGTGACACCTGGCCGACGCCCCTTGCTTCCAGCAGCGCGGCAACTTCCAACGCGATCAGTCCCCCCAACGACCATCCGACAATCTGTACTGGCGAACTTCCGCTTAACAGCCCGTGTGCCGTCATCTCATCAAGATAGCGAGCGGCAAGCGTGGACAGAGAATCAATCGGCGGCCGATGATAAAGATTGTAGTTGTCGATACCGAAGCAGTTTATGCGGCCCTGGAAGGCCTGCGCAAACGGATAAAACGCTTCAGCGCCAACCAGTGCCGGATGGATCATCCATAACGCAGATGCACCGGGCGTAGGGGTGTTGAGCGCTATCACCAGGCTGTTGTGCTGGCTGGCTAACAGATTTTTCAGGGTACGGCACTGGAACAGTTTCACCACCGGGACCGGCGAACCCAGAATTTCAGCAAGCCTGATGCACAACGAGATCGCGATAATTGACGTTCCCCCGGCGCGGAAAAAATCATCGGTCATGCCGATGCGTTCGCAGTGCAGCGTTTCCTGCCACAGCGCACACAGCTGCGCCTCCAGCGCATTTTTCGGGGCAACATAATCAGTTTCGCTACTGCTGGCCGGGGCAGGCAGGGCTTTGCGATCCAGCTTACCGCTGGAGCTAAGCGGCAACGCATCCAGCCTCACTAACGCGGTCGGGATCATATATAGCGGCAGTTGCTGACTCATGAATTCCAGCAGCTCAACTTCCACCAGCGGCTCCTCACAGACGTAGTAAAGGACCAGCCGTTGCTGGCTGTCGTCATTTCTGACAATCGCGCAGCAGGACTTGATGGGACTGAATGCCATCGCGCAGTCTTCGACTTCCCCCAGCTCAACGCGATAGCCATTCAGCTTCACCTGAAAATCCATACGGCCTAAAAATTCAAGGTTGCCATCAGGCAGATAACGCCCTGCATCCCCGGTACGGTAAAGCCTCTCCCCCAGCACCGGATGCCAGATAAAACGCTCATCGGTAAGGGTGCGATTACGGTAATATTCACGAGCCACGCCTGCCCCACCGATATACTGCTCACCCGGCAGACAAGGCGGTAGGATACGCATATGGCGGTCAAGCACGTAAAAGCGCTGGTGCGCCATCGCTTTGCCGTAAGGCACGCTGGGAGCAAGTATCGGTCCGTCAGGAATCTCATAGATGATCGACCATATAGAACTCTCGGTGGCCCCCCCCGTACTGCTAATACGACAGTGCGGCTGCCACTGGCGAATACGCGCGGGAAGCTGTCGGGAGATCACTTCCCCCACCAGCACCACATTGCGCAAGGCGGGCCAGCTGGCACCGGGCTGCACGCCGGACTCAAGATACTCAACCAGTAATGTCATCACTGACGGGGCAGAGTTCCAGAACGTCACGTCGTGCTCAATCATCAGGCGATGCCAGGCATCTGGCTGATAACGCTGGGCTTCCGACGGTATCACCATCGTTGCACCAGCCGACAGAATGCCAAAGATATCAAATGCAGAAATATCAAAGCTCAACGCGCTCAGCGCCAGCCCTCGATCGTGCGGGCCAATGCTCAGCTGCCGCAGCGTATCAACAATACTGTTCACAGCGCCGCGATGCTCAACGGCCACCCCTTTGGGTGCCCCAGTAGAACCGGAAGTGAAGATGACATACGCCAGTTCACCCGACGCCGCGAATACCGGTTCGCCCGGCTGCGGCTGCGGAAGTTCCGCGACGCAGCCGTGACTATCTATCGCCAGCAGGCGAGCATTGTCGGTGCACTGCCAGGGGGCACTGCTAATAATGACCCGTGATTGTGACTGGCTGATGATGGCGCGCCGTCTGCGCTCCGGCCAGGAGCCGTCAAGCGGCAGATACGCCCGGCCGGCCATCAGGATAGCCATTACGGCAATAATCTGCGCGCGCCCTTTATCCACCATCACTGCAATAGTCTCCGCCTCCATATCGGTAAACTGCCGTAGTTGCAGAGAGAGATGCAGCGCCGCCTGATACAGTTCGCCGTAGCTCAGTGCCCCTTCGCTGTCTATCAGCGCCACCCTCTGCGGCTGCCGCCGGGCATGCTGGATAAAGTCATGATGAATGGCACGCTCGAAGTCATACTGCGGCAGGCTGGACTGCCACTCTGCTCGCTGACGCAACACGTCGGCTGAGTCGATCAGATGCATCTCTTTAATGTGCAGGCGGCTATGATTCACCAGCTGTTGCAGGATGCGCAGATAGTAACGCGCCAGGTATTCTATGGTTTCAGCACTGAACAACGCCGTGGCGTAGTTAAATATCAGCTGCGTCCCCTCCGTTTTTTTCTGTACGCTCAAGGTCATATCAAACTTGGCTACCTGATAATTTTTGTTCAGGCTTTGTGGGATAAGCCAGTCAGGGAATGACGGATTAACTTCCTCATCTTCCAACAGGAACATCACCTGGAACAAAGGGTGAGAAGCCAGGTCGCGCGGCACCTTCATCATATCGATCAGCTGGTCCAGAGGCAGGCCCTGATACTGCTGAATTTCCATCACCTGGTCGAACACACCCTGTATGTACGCGGCAAGCGTGATGTCATCATCGATCTGCGAGCGTAGCGGCAAGGTATTAACAAAGAAGCCGATAACATTATGCACCTCCTCCGTCGGGCGGTTAGCGACAGGCGTACCGACCAAAATATCCTGCTGACCGCTGAAGTAGCTCAGCAGCAGGTTAAAACTGGCGAGAAACAGCGCGAATGGCGTTACGCCATGCTGCTGAACAAAATGCTCACATTGAGCACCCAGTTCTGTTGGTAACCTGATGCAATAATTGGCCCCCCGATGATCAACCTTTGCCGGGCGGGGGTAGTCGAGCGGCAGCTCAAGAGGTTGCCAGTTGTGCAGCTTATCCCGCCAAAAGTTTTTCAGCGCCTGCGCCCGCCCGGAGTCAAGATACTCTCGCTGCCAGCAGGCATAGTCACCATACTGTAACGCGGGTGCGGACAATGGCAGCGTGCTGCCCAAACAGCAAGCGGGATACAGCTCGGCCAGCTCGCGGATAAACAACGCTTGCGACCAGCCATCGAAAGCCAGGTGATGGATAACAACCAGGCAGTAAACGTCCAGCGTATTCCCCTCATACACCTGGTAAATCGTGGCGCGGGTCGGAATTTCTGTGCTGAGATTAAATGGACGGTCGATATCCTGCTGCAGCTGCCGCGGCCACTCACCCGCAGCCAGCATCATGCGAGCCACCTCGAGCGCTGCATCAGTTCGCACTGACTCGGCTAGCTGCGCCTGCTGCTGATGGATCACGCTGCGCAGCACTTCATGACGGGCAACAATCGCCTGCAAACTGTGGCAACAGGCGTCAATATCTGTGCCTGGCGCCAGCCGGAACAGCATCGGAACATGGTACAGATTGCTGCCACCGTTAAGATTTTCAATAAACCACAGCTGCATCTGTGAGTAAGAGAGCGGCCAGCGGTCGCGTTGCTGGGCCGGGATAGAAATACCCGCTGTCTGCGGCCCACTCTGCGCCAGGTAAGTGCACAGCGATCTGATCGTGGGGTACTGCCCTATTTCGCTCAGCGTAACCTGCTTTTTCAGCCGTCGGCTAAGCTGGTAGCTGGCCTGGATAGCCAGCAGGGAATTGCCCCCCAGCGCAAAGAAGTTGTCCTCTACGCCGATTGGCTCCACGTTAAGCAATTCGCGCCAGATATCGCAACAAATCGTCTCTTCATGACTCGCTGCCTCCACAAACGCCTGCGCCTGAGGCACTGCTGGCGGCAGTAAATCGCGCGCGACTTTGCCATTCAGCGTCAGGGGGATCTGCTCAAGCTGCATAATGGTTTTGGGCACCATGTACTGCGGCAGCTGGGCGCGTAACTGCTGAAGCAATAAGACAATATCAATCTCTTCACTGGCAGTGATATAGGCGACCAGAACCCTTTGAGGAGCGGAAGTCAATATCACGCAACAGCCCGTTATCCGCGGATAAGCCAGCACCACGTTTTCAATTTCACCCAGTTCAACCCGGTAGCCATTGATTTTGACTTGCTGGTCAATGCGCCCCATGAATTCGATATTGCCATCGCTGAGGAAACGCCCGTAATCGCCAGTGCGATACACGCGCTGCTGCAGCTGGTGATGCCAGAAGAAACTGGCGTTGGTTCGCTCTTCATCATGATAGTAACCGCGCGCTAATCCCTCTCCGGCAATAAAGAGCTCGCCTTTAACCCCTTCGGGCACGGGCCGCAGCCAGCGATCCAGGACGTAAAATTGTTCATGGGGCAGCGCCCGACCATACGGGATACTGACCGTCAGCACCTTTTCAGGTGGAACTTCGTACAGAATGGAGAAAATGGCGGCTTCTGTCGCGCCGCCTGCACTGCAGAACTGGCAGCCAGGTGCCCACTGGCGACAGCGCTCGGGTAAGGATGTGGCGATCCAGTCCCCTCCCACCATGACCAGCCGCAACGCCGGACGTGGGCGATCGAGGGATCCGGCATTAATAACGTAATCCAGCAACAGCTCCAGCAAGGCCGGAGCACTGAGCCAGAGGGTCACCCGATGCGACATCATCAGCTGATACCATGCCTGCGGGCTGGCGCGATGTTGCTCAGCAGGCATCACTACGGCGCCACCGACGGAAAGCGGGGCAAAAATGTCCCAAATGGCAAGGTCAAAACTCATTGCGCTGAGCGCCAGGCTGCGATCGTGCTTATCAATGCTGAAGCGACGCTGTACCCCTTCCAGGGTATTCACCGCGCTACGATGTTCAATCGCGACCCCTTTCGGCGTACCGCCAGAGCCGGAAGTGAAAATAATATAGGCCAGGTCATTCGCGGCCACCTCCACCGGCGGCAGTAGCTGCTCTGCCAGCGGCAGTTCCGATGCCAGCCCCCTGCGGTCCAGCAGAATGACCTTGACGGCTTCAGTGGCCCACGCTTCGCTGCTCAAAACGGTGTTAATCCCGGCCTGCGCCATGACCGCCAGTCTGCGCTGCAGCGGCCAGGCCTTATCCATTGGCAAAAAGGCTTTACCACACATCAGCACCGCGAGTATCGCAACAGGCTGCTGTCGCCCCTTATCCGCAAGGATAGCGACAGCTTCTCCAGTCACTTCCCCCTGTAATCGTAACTGGGTCGCCAACATTTGTGCGGCCTGATACAGCTCACCGTAGCTCATCTCGCCCCGATCATCGAACAGCGCTGCTGCCTGCGGGTTTTGCTGGGCATGACGAATAAAGTCCTGATGTAGCGGACGTTCAAAGTGATAGTCAAATGCTGCTTTCGGCGGCGAGAGGGCGATACCCGCCCCCAACCCGGCTGCCGCTAGCGGCCGTTCCTCATGCTCTATCAGCTGTTGCAGCATCTGCAGATAGTAGTGGGCGAGCCGGGAAATCGTTGATTTTCTGAAGAGTGCACTGGCAAAGTTGAAGCGCGCACGCATCCCCTCCTGGCAAGGTTTGAGCGTCAGAGTCAGATCAAATTTCGCCGTTCTCTCTTTCTCACTCAGATCCACCAACGACAGCCACTGCGGCACAGCGTCAGAGTGCTCCTCGCTTTCCAGGCTGAACATCACCTGAAACAGCGGATGATGGGAAAAGTCACGCGCAATGGCAAGATGGTCCACCAGCTGCTTCAGGGACATATCCTGATGCTGCTGCACCTGACGGGTGTTGTCCGCCACCTGACGGATAAATTCAGCAACAGAGAGTTGATTGTCCAGCTGGTGGCGCAGCGGCAGGGTATTGACAAAAAAGCCGATAAGATTTTCCAGCTCCGCCTGTCCGCGATTAGCCAGCGGCGAACCCACCACCACGTCGTCCTGCCCGGTATAACGGGATAACAGCAGCACAAAACCGGCCAGGGTCACGGCATGCAGCGTCACGCCCTGCCTGCGGGCCAACGCGCGTAACGCCTCAATAAGCGCCGCCGGCAGCAGCACTTCAACATTGTCACCCCGCACATCGGCAAAGGCTGGCCGGGAAAAATCCATCGGGATATCAAGTGGCTGAAGCCCGTCAAGCGCCCGAAGCCAGAAGTCCAAAGCGCTTTGCTGATTCGCCGCCTGCTGCTGCTGCCACAGGGCGTAATCCAGATATTGCCGTTCAGGCACGACGGGATCCGCTGACGCTGTCTTACCGAAGTGCTGATATAAATCGTCGAGCTCCCGCATCACCACATTCAGCGACCAGCCATCAAAGGCAATATGATGAAATACCAGCAGGCAGGCGATACGTGCAGTGCCCGACACATCCTGATAATGATAAATCGTGGCCCGTATCGGAATCTCACGTTTCAGATCAAAGGGTTGCTGCAGTGCCTGCTCGACGCTGGCTGTAACATGGTCTTCCGTTGGCAGATGTTTCTGCGCCACTGTCAGAGTCTGTTGGGTTACTTGCTGGCTCGCTTCGCCCTGCTCATCCTGCACTATCAGGCTGCGTAATACCTGATGTCGCGCAACCAGCGCCTGCAGGCTGATCGTCAGCCGTTCGCAGTCAATTGTCGGGTCAAGCTGGAGCATCAGCGGCGTCAGATAATGTGTCGCCTGCGCAGACAGCTGCGCCATAAACCAGAGCTGAGACTGCTGGAAAGAGAGCGGTCCGCTGTCACGTCCCATGGCTGGAATAGTGACCTGTGGCACCGTTTCGTTGCTCAATGCCAGCTGATGGCTCAGCGTGGCAACGGTAGGGTACTCACTCAGGGTTAAGGGCGACACATGCAGGCCAGTCCGCTTGTAAATCTCATGGCAGTATCTGATCGCCAGAATGGAGTCGCCTCCGAGAGCGAAGAAGTGATCGTCAGTGCCCGCCTGGCATTTCAATAGCTGATTAAGCAGCGCCAGAAGCTGGCTTTCCAGCGCATTGGCAGGCGCCCGGTAGTGAGTACAGCTGTCAACGCTCTGCGGTTCGGGCAGCGCCTTATAGTCCACTTTGCTGTTGAGCGTCAACGGGATCGCCGCAATTGCCCTCATTGCGCCAGGAATCATATACAGCGGCAGCTGAAGTTTAAGCACCTGTATGATCTTCTCTGCCGTGAGAGTGCTGCCTGGCGACAACACGTACCAGGCTCGCAGCTGGAGCACAGGTTCGCTCTGCACGGCCGCGACCGCCCCCTGCACTCCTGGGATAGCGCGCATCACACTTTCGATCTCACCCAGTTCAATGCGATGACCGTGAATTTTTACCTGCTGATCTTGACGCCCGCAATACTCCATACTGCCGTCAGGCAGGCGGCGCGCCTTATCGCCGGAACGGTAAAAACGTTGATAATTTTCACCCTCCTCCAGCAGATTGTCCGTAAAGGTGCTCGCCGTCAGCTCCGGTAGGTTGAGATAACCGCGGGCCAGCCCAATCCCCGACAGGCAAAGATCGCCAACCACGCCAGTCGGCAGTATGTGCCCCCGCTCGTCGACGACATAGCAGCGCATATTGTCTATGCTGCAGCCAATATTACGCGCGCCATTATGCTGATAGAGGTTCACACTCACGCTGACCGAGGCTTCCGTGGGGCCATAGAGATTTGAGACGCGCATTCCCTGCGCCAGATAGTGGTTCAGTACCTCCTCCGCCACCGACTCGCCGCCCATACCGATGTAGCGCACAGATTCAGGGAACGCCGGGCAGGTACTGAGCAGGGCCGGTGGCAGGAAGCAGAAATGAATCTGCCAGGCGGCCATTTGCTGCGTCAGCTGCTGTAAATCTTTGCGCTGCTGTTCGCTGGCAATGTGCAGGCTATGCCCGTTATGCAAAGCGATAAAGACTTCATAGACATGCGCGTCAAAAGCCAGGGTGGCAAACTGCAGGCAATTCAGCACGCCGCGCTCATCCGCAAGAATGCGGCGGGTGTGGCCGAGAATGGTATTGATCGCCCCACGGTGCTCACAGAGGGTCCCTTTGGGACGCCCGGTGGTGCCGGAGGTGTAGATGACATAAGCCAGCTGTCGGTTATCAATCCGCGGCAGGTGTACCACTGGCTCATCGTCGTTGCACGGCGCCAGCGCATCTATCAGCAGGCAGTGTATGTTTTCTGCCCCTGTGCGAGCCCGGTCCTGCAGGCTGGTTTGTGTCAGAATGATTGGGCTAGCCACATCCTGCAGGATCCAGCTCAGCCGCTGCTGCGGGGTGTGAGGGTCAAGCGGCACATAGGCTCCCCCTGCTTTCATGATCGCCAGCATACCGATGACCGCATCGTTGGTTCGCTCAATAAACAGCGGGATCAGGGTCTCCGACAGCATCGGCTCCCCCGTCAGCTGCCGGAAGGCGGTGTGCAGCTGGCTGGCCAGACGGTCAACCCGCTGTGACAGTTCGCCATAGCTAAGGGAACCCTGTTCGTCGCGCAGGGCAATCCGCTCGGGATGGCGGCTGGCATGCAGTTCAAAACCGGATAGCAGTGTGGTACAGCTCTGTATGACTACCTCGGGCTCGCTGCTCCACTGGTCGCGCAGTCGTGATTCCTGCTGGGCCGTGATCAAAGGGAAATCGGACAGCGGCCTGTCCGGCTGCTGCAAAGCCGCGTTCAGCAGATCGCAATACTGTTCCGACATCTCAACCATCTGATGCTCATCGAACAGATCTGTGCGATATCTCAAGCGAAAATCGAAGCCATCATCAGCGGGTTGATACTCCAGAAGCAGCTCTGAACCGGATAGATCAATATTAAATCGATTGTTGATGCTGAGCTGGCAACCTTCCAACGAGAAAGGCGCATCCTTGAGATAAGCCTGGGAAAAGTTAACATTCAAATGTTGAATGCCAGTCTGTCTGATAACTTCATAAATCGGCAGCTGAGTATGGCGCAATTTTCCCGACGCTTTGATTTTTCGGATATAATTGATGCTTAGCTGATATATATCACGAAACGTCGACTCAGCAGAGAGGCTCAGAGGAAAAATCCCCATATTCACCTGAGCGCCGTAATACATCTCACTGCCGCCATCAATAGACACTGGATAGCCAATACAGACCGATTTCTCCTCTGACATTCTGGCAAGAAGGGTTGCCCATAATGTTTTAAAAATCAGGAAATGGCTTGCGTATTTCACACCGGACTTCAGACTATTCCACTGAGTATAAGGGATGTGAAAACGAACCTCAGACGAGTGTATCTGACCTGGTAGGGTGTTCTGATGGATTTTTGGAATATCATTAACTTTTTGACAACCCGCCAGCATCTCTTGCCAAAAATCCACTGAATTAAATTCAGTGCGCAGGCGTGATATCTCTTGCCTGAAACGGGCATTCTGTTCATCGATGGTTTCTCTGTTATTGCGACCGAACGGCTGTTGGCCCCGGTGATTATAATAGTGAGATAACGCGTCAATAAACTCCTGCCCCGAAAGGCCATCGAGGAGGGTATGATGCAAGATGACAATCAAATCATGGTGATGCGCATCGTGCCTTACCAGCAAGAAGCGGCAGAGTGGGCCACTACGCAGGTCAAAGGGGGCCTTTACTCGCGCGGACAGATCGCACGACGGGTCAAGCTGCTCAAGTATGATACTTTTATTACCCGGCACCCAACGGAGTTGGTCGCCGCTATCACTCAGCACGTGACTAAACAGAATATTTTCTTCGACTAACTTTGCAATCGCATTTTCCAGACGTGCGATATCTAATGGCCCATTTATCGCCTGATCGACGACTAAATTATACTCACAGGATTTCGGATTGATTAAGAATTCATTCCAGAAAGTTTCAGTATATGGCGATACCGAAAAACCAATCATATTAACTCCATTTAAATAAATACAAACTTTTACTCTCGAATTTCTGCCGGAGTATGTTTAGAAATTAACAATAAATACGCCTAATTTCACACAAACAACTTATCTTAAAAAATGATGATAAATAAAATTATATTTTAGAAAAATAAGAAAAGAGCAGAGTTCACCAACGTCATAAGTTTGATTAACATAAAATGACGTAAGTTATGGCGATTTTTCCGATTTACAGAGAGGGGGGGATAATTTTCGGTCAACGTGGTGAGCTAAAAAACCTTTGTCAGGGCATCAACAGGCACGGCAAGCCCCGCCCCTGCACTCGTTGAGGGGATCAATAGCAGAGGTCGGGCATGCCCGACCCGCTGTTAAAATTCAACCTGCGTATGGCGAGCGATCAGCGAGCGTAGCGGCACGCTGCTTTTCATAATCGGTGACTTGATCACGATATAGCTGAAGTACTTGTCGATGCCGACCTTGGCATCCAGCAGTCCTTCAATAACTTCCTGATAGTGCTCAATACTGCGGGTGATAAAGCGCAGCAGATAGTCGTAGCCGCCGGTGATCAGATGGCACTCCATCAGCTCGTCCACTTCGCGGATCGCATTTTCGAACTTGAGGAAATCTTCGCGTCGGTGACCGGAGAGCGTCACTTCGGTGAACACCGTGACTGAATCGGTGATTTTAGTCAGATTAATATGCGCTTCATAACCGGTGATAAAGCCCGCAGTTTCCAGACGCTTCACGCGTTGCAGGCAGGGGCTGGGCGAAAGCCCGACGGCGTCGGCAAGATTGACATTGCTGATACGGCCATCTTTCTGTAGCTGTACCAGAATGTTGATGTCGATACGGTCCAGTTTCATTAAGCCGTTCATAAAACCCCTCATTGGTTCACGTCACCCAGATGGTATAGCACGCTTAATCACTGGTACGCCAGTGATTTAACATCGCGTGCTATCCGGGCGTAATTATCAATAAAAGCAATAATATCAATGAGGAAGAGTGGTCAACCCAGGCGTCCGGTGGCGCGTGCCAGGGCGATATCAAAGATATGCAGCGCCTCTTCCAGCTGTGAGTCGCTGGTCACCAGCGGGGCAAGGAAGCGCACGGTATTACGCTGCAGGCCACACTTGATCAGCAGCAGCCCCTCCTGGCAGGCGCAGTCGAGGATCTTCTGCGTCAGCGCCGCATCGGGCTGTTTGCTTTCGAAGTCGATGATCTCCACCGCCTGCATAAAGCCAATGCCGCGCACCTCGCCGATGCAGGCATATTTATCCGCCAGCTGCTGCAGGCGCGCACTCATCTGCTCGCCGAGCTGGTTCGCGCGCTCCAGCAGGTTGTCGTGCTCAAACAGATCGAGCACCGCCAGCGCAGCCGCGCAGCCCAGCGCGTTACCGCCGTAGGTGCCACCGAGGCCGCCAGGGGTTGGCGCATCCATAATCGCCGCTTTACCCACCACACCGGAGATCGGCAGCCCGCCGCCGAGGCTTTTCGCCACGGTCACCAGGTCCGGCACCATCCCGGTGTGCTGGAAGCCAAACATCTTGCCGGTACGACCAAAGCCGGTCTGCACTTCGTCACAGATCAGCAGAATGCCGTGGCGGGTGGTGATCTCACGCAGCGCCTGCATAAACGCCGGGGAAGCCGGCAGGAAGCCGCCATCGCCCTGCACCGGCTCGATGATTATTGCCGCTACGCGCTCCGGCAGGATCTGCACCGCAAACAGGGTATCCAGCGCTTTTAAGCAGTTCGCTTCGGAAACGCCGTGGAACGCGTTCGGGAACGGCACGCGGTAAATATCGCCGGGGAACGGGCCGAAGTTCTGCTTATACGGCTGGCTCATGCCGGTTAAGGTCACCCCCAATAAGGTACGGCCGTGGAATGCACCGTCAAAGGCGATAATGCCGGGGCGATTGGTGTGCGCACGGGCAATTTTCACCGCGTTCTCTACCGCTTCCGCGCCGCTGGTAAAGAACACGCTTTTGAACTCTTCACCGCCGCCAATCAGCTTATTCAGGCGTTTTGCCAGCTCGATATAGCCCGGGTACGCTGCCACCTGGAAACAGGCGTGGGAAACCAACTGCAGCTGCCGGGTGACGGCATTAATCACTGCCGGATGGCTGTGGCCGACGTTTAATACGCCGATGCCGCCAACGAAATCTAAATAGCGATTACCTTCCACATCCCACACTTCGGAACCTTTGCCTTTGGCAATCACAATCGGGTGCGCGGTGACCACGCCGCGCGGCACGTTTTCGGCACGGGCGTCCAGTAACAGGGCGTTATCAGAAAATGTCTGCTGCTCAGCCAGTAAATTATGCATTGTATGCCTCATTGACGTGAAAATGATGAATTGCCCCAGCGGGCATCTGCCAAGTATCGCAATAAGCCGGACCATTAAGCTGCCGTTCCGGGAGCGGCAGCAGCATTAACTTTCGTAATTCGGGCTAATCTTTCGGTTAAATTTCTGGCCCGAGCGTTTCCTGCACCAGCGCGCAATACCAGCGGATGCCGAACGGGATCAGCGCATCGTTAAAATCATATTCGGAGTGGTGCAGCGGGCGGCTGTCGGCACTGCCCAGCCACAGATAGGCACCGGGTTTTGCCTGCAACATAAACGAGAAATCTTCCGAGGTCAGCGCCGGTTTAGGCGCCTCGGCGTGCGCCAGCCCGGCACGCGCCGCCGCACGTAATGCGGTGGCCGCCTGTTCAGCGCCGTTAATGGTTGCCGGATAGTAACGGTCATATTGCACCGCTGCCGTCAGGCCGTGGGCGGCGGTGACGTGCTGCGCCAGCTCGCGCATGCGCTGCTCAATGCGGTCCTGCACGGCGCTGTCAAAGCTGCGCACCGTGCCGCTCAGCGTGGCCTGCGCCGGGATCATATTGTGCGAGAAGCCGCCGTTGATGCGCGTGACCGTCAGCACCGCCGGGTCGCACGGGTCAAGATCGCGGCTGACGATGGTGTGCAGGGCCACCACCAGTTCGCTGGTCGCCAGCAGCGTGTCCGGCGTCAACTGCGGCTGCGCGGCATGCCCGCCGCCGCCCTCAACGCGGATAGAAAACGCATCGCCCGCGCCCATGATAGGCCCCGGGCGCGTCTGCACCACGCCGAGCGGCAGCTGCGGCCAGTTGTGAATGGCGTAAACCTCGTCGCAGGGGAAGCGTTCGAACAGGCCGTCGTCGATCATCGCCTGCGCGCCTGCCAGCCCCTCTTCTGCCGGTTGGAAGATGAAATTCACCGTGCCGTCGAACTGCGCATCGGCGGCGAGCGCCTGCGCCGCGCCGAGCAGCATCACCGTGTGGCCGTCATGGCCGCAGGCGTGGCAGACGTTCGGCTGCTGGCTTTTCCACGGCTGGGTGCCGTTATCGGCCATCGGCAGCGCATCCATATCGGCGCGCAGGCCGACGGCACGCGGGCTGGTGCCGCGCTTCAGCACCCCGACTACACCGGTTTTACCGATGCCCTGATAGACTTCCAGCCCCAGCCGGGCCAGGAATTCCGCCACCAGCCCGCTGGTGCGGTGCTCCTGATAGCCCAGCTCCGGGTGCTGGTGCAGATCGCGCCGCAGCGCCACTAATGCCGCAATATCCATCTCAATATCCCTGTTCGCGGTCGACCACGCCGACCATGGGTTCACCGCGTTCATAGCGGCGAATATTGTCCAGCAGCGCTTTTACCGCGCTCTCCGGCTGGGTCTGGCTGGCAATGTGCGGCGTCAGCCAGATGGCCGGATGCTGCCAGAAGGCGTGCCCGGCGGGCAGCGGTTCCGGGGCGGTAACATCAACCACCGCCGCGCTCAGCTGCTGACGGTCGAGGGCAGCCACTAAGTCGTCATGATTGAGCTGCGCCCCGCGCCCGACCTGCACCAGCGCCGCGCCGGGCGGCAGCTGACTGAAAAGGTCGGCATTGAGCATCCCTTCGGTGCTGGCGGTGAGCGGCAGCAGGCAGATCAGGATATCGCTGCGCGCAAGAAACTCAGCCAGCCGCTGGTTACCGGCAAAGCACTGCACGCCGGGCAGATCGCGTGGGGTGCGGCTCCAGCCTGCGCAGTCAAACCCGAGCGCCACCAGCGGTTTTAGCACCGCCTCGCCCAGCGCGCCGAGGCCCATCACGCCAACGCGCCGCTTGCCGGCGGTCTGTACCGGGTGCGTCTGCCAGATGCCTGCGCGCTGCTGTTGCAAATAGCGCGGCATATCGCGATGCAGGCCAAGCACGGCAAAGGTCACATACTCCACCATGCCGCTGGTCAGGCCCGGCTCGATCATACGCACCACCGGCAGCTGCGGCGGCAGGCTGGCGTAATCGAACTGGTCTGCACCCGCCCCGACGGAAAACAGCACCTTCAGGTTGGGAAACTGCTGCATGATATTGTCCGGCGGCACCCACGCGACCAGGTACTCCACCTCATGCGGGTTGCCAAACTCCGGCCACAGCCGAAAGCTGGCCGCCGGGGCCATTTCCGCCACCAGCGCGGCCCACTTCTGCCCGCGCTCGGGCTCGGATTTGTAGACAATATTCATCAGGCCATCGCCTGGCTCATTAGCCCGAATGCCTGCATGCCACCGCTCTCCGGCTGCCAGGGTTGCCCTTTGACCATGGTGGTTGGCGCATCCACTTCTACCAGCCCCAGCGTATTCAGCCACGGGCCAAGCCCGGCCGAACGGTCGCTATCAATGCGCACAAACTGCCCCGCCACGCCGCTTAGCAGCTCGCTGACCAGCAGTTTAGCGTTAGCGAGATTGCGCGCCACAATCGGCCCGATGGCATAGCCGTGGCCGAAGCGGCGCAGGCTGGCGAACCCGGCGGCGGTACCGTTCTCCTCCAGCACCAGGAAGCGTTCGGCGCGCTCAAGCAGATGAGTGATCAACAGCGGGCGCTGCTGGCCGTGCGCCTGGCGGTCGAGCGCGGTCAGCAGCGCGGCATCCTGGAGGCCCGCGCTGCGCATCCGCTGCTGCGGCCCGCAGGCGATGGCCGCTACCGGAGCCAGTTCGCGGCACTGGTGCTGCTCAACGTGGCCGGTGGCGACAAATCCGAGTTTTTCATACAGCGGCTGCCCGGCGGCGGTGGCGTGCAGGCGCACGTTGCTGCCTTCAAGCCTGGCCAGCGCCGCCTGCATCAGCTGTTTGCCAATGCCGCGCCCTTGCTGTGCATCATCGACAATCACCAGGCCAAGGGTGGCGTAATCCTTGCCCCAGCGCCAGAACAGGAGGGTACCGACCAGCGTCCCGTGCTCTTCCGCCGCCAGCCCTTCCCCCAGCAAAAGCGCCTGCTGCCAGTCCGCGCGCCGGTGCGGCCACTTAAGCTGCTGGGTAAGCGCATAAGCCGCATCCAGATGGGTTTCGTTCATTGCTTTGATTTCAAGAGTCATCACTGTTCCTTACATCATGCCCGGCGCATCAAGGCCGGAACCGTCAATCAGGCGTTCATAGCGGAACGGCTTCGCATCAACAATCGGGGTATCGTGGGTGGCGAGATCGGCGGCAAGGCGCCCGGCACCGGGACCGATGCCAAAGCCGTGCGCGCTGTAACCCGCCGAAATAATCAGGCCCGGTAGCTTGCCGACGGGGGAGATCACCGGCACCGCGTCCGGCGTGCTGTCGATCATCCCGCCCCACGCCTGCTCAAGGCGCACGCCCGCCATCGACGGGAACTCGCTGCGCATCGCCGCCAGCCCCTCCTCCACCATCGCCATATCGGGATGCGGGTCGAGGATGCGGACTTTCTCGAACGGCGACACGCCATCCAGCTGCCAGCGCGCCAGCGCTTCCGGGCCGCGGATAAACGGGCTGATGCCGAGGTTAATCGTCAGGTTTTTACGCCGCGCCTTAAAGGTCGGGTAGAACTGGCGGGCGTAACGCAGCCCCTGCGCGCCAGGCTCAAGGCGGCCACGGCCGGAAACAGAGACGGTATAACTGCCGTCGAGCTGCGGGCGGCAGGCAAAGCCCGGCGTATACAGCGGCAGGGCAATTTTTTGTTCAATCGGCGCGGTGCGAAAAGCGGTGCCGATCACGTTGCCAAGCGGCAGATCGATACCGTGACGACGGCAGAACATAGATGTCCACGCCCCGCCCGCGCAGATCACGCTGCTGGTTTTGATCAGGCCGCGTTCGGTCACCACGCCGCTGACCTTACCGTTAGTGATATCCAGACCGCGCACCGCGCACTGCTGAAACACCAGCCCGCCAAGGCGCTGCGCCGCTATCGCCAGGCCCGGTGCCGCCAGTGAGGGTTCGGCATGACCATCGGTTGGCGATGACACCCCGCCCAGCCAGCGGCTGGAGCTGCCCGGCGTCATCTCTTTAGCGCGCGCGGCGGTGAGGATTTCGCTGTGAAAATCATAGCCTTTCGCCATGGTGTTCCACGCTTCCCAGGCGTTGATGTCAGCCTGGTTTTGGGTGGCGTACACCAGCCCGCTGCGGCGGAAGCCCAGCTCTTCGCCGGTCTCTTCGCCCAGTTCGGCCCAGCGCTGCAGGGCGTACTTGATCAGCGGCAGTTCGCGCTCGTCGCGGTTCTGCTGGCGGCACCAGCCCCAGTTGCGGCTCGACTGCTCACCGCCGACCAGGCCCTTTTCAATCAGCACCACGCTGACGCCTTTTTTTGCCAGTTCATAGGCCGCAGCCGCCCCGGCGATCCCGGCACCAATCACCACCACATCCGCTGCCGGTGGGAAATGCGGGCTGTCCTGTACGTATCGAATCGGTGCTGGCATGTTGTTCCTTACCTGAAAATTTATTAATGAGGGCGGACCGGAAAAGAGGGTCCGCCCCTACAGCAATCTCGTCGCAACCTCATTCGCCGCGACACCTATCTCATCGTAGGGGTCGACCATTTTTTTCGGTCGACCCGTGAAATTAATCTGCTTACAACGCGATATCGCTCTCCTGGTGCTCGTCGAGCCAGCCCTGGCGCAGCTCCGGTACCGCGCGCTTCAGGCGCTCATAGTACAGCTCGCTTGACGGCTTGTCGTAATCGGCGCGCGCCACCTGGGTGACCATGCGGCCATTTTTTACCACGATAATTTCGTCGCACACCGAGCGCACCGCGTGCAGGTCGTGGCTGATAAACAGCACCGACAGGCCCAGCTCGCGGCGCAGCTCGGTAATCAGATCCAGCACCGCCGCCGCTACCACGGTATCCAGCGCCGAGGTCACCTCATCACAAAGGATCAGGTCCGGCTCGGCGGCCAGCGCGCGCGCCAGATTGACGCGCTGCTTCTGCCCACCGGACAGCGACCACGGCTTGCGCCACAGCACGTTGCGCGGCAGGCGTACCAGGTCGAGCAGCTGGAACATCCGCCGCTCCAGCGCTGCACCGCGCAGCCCGTGGAACAGCTTCAGCGGGCGCTTGAGAATGGTCTCGATAGTGTGCGCCGGGTTGAGCGCGGTATCCGCCATCTGGAACACGTACTGAATGCGGCGCAGCTCGTTTTCCGGGCGCTGGTGCATATCCCCGGCAATATAGTGGCCGTTAAACAGAATATGGCCGCCGCTCGGCTTGTTCATTCCGGCTATCGCGTGCGCCAGCGTGGTTTTGCCGGAGCCGGACTCGCCGATAATGCCAATCGCCTGGCCGCGATAGAGCTTGAAGTTAATCTCTTCGAGGATCTTAATCTTCGGCTGCCCTTCGGCGTCGAGCGGGCCGTACCCGGCGCTGAGGTCGCGCACCTGCAGCAGCGGCTGCACGTTCTCATCCTGCTCCTGCCACGGGCTGGGGCGCGTTTTCTGCTTCGCCGCCTCCAGCAGCAGATGGCTGTACTCCGCCACCGGGGCGCGCAGCAGCTGCTCGGTGGTGCCGTATTCGGCGATATTGCCCTTTAGCAGCACCAGGATTTTATCCGCCATCTGCGCCACTACCGCCAGGTCGTGGCTGACGTAAATAGCGGTGGTGCCACGCTGGCGCACCACGCGGCGGAAGGCCTTCAGCACCTCCACCTGGGTTGTCACGTCGAGCGCGGTGGTCGGTTCGTCGAGGATCACCACCTCCGGGTCGCTAATCAGCGCCATCGCCGTCATCAGGCGCTGTAGCTGCCCGCCGGAGACCTGATGCGGATAGCGGTCACCGATGGTTTCCGGGTTGGGCAGCGCCAGTTCGCGGAATAGCTCAATCGCTTTGGTTTCAGCAGCGGCGCGGCTCATCACCCCGTGGATCACCACCGGCTCGACCACCTGGTCCATGATCTTCATCGCCGGGTTAAACGAGGCCGCGGCACTCTGGGCGATGTAGGCTACCTTGTTGCCGCGAAACTGGCACAGCTGCGCGGGAGTTAATGAGGTGACATCGGTTCCGGCCACGTGCACGGTGCCGCCCGCAATCTTGCAGCCGTGGCGGGCATAGCCCATCAGCGCCAGCGCAATGGTGGTTTTGCCAGAGCCGGACTCGCCGATCAGCGCCAGCACTTCACCCTTCTGCACGGTGAAACGAATATCGGAAACCAGGCTTAACTCATGGCCGTCGTCAGCGCTGGCGGTAACGCGCAGGTTCTCGACCGACACCATCGGGGTGGAGGCGTGTGGCGTAATATTCATGCAACCCCCTTAGCGACCACGGTTAATGAACGCATTGACTGTAAGCTGTCGATAAACAGGTTGGCGCCGATAGTCAGGCTGGCAATCGCCACCGCCGGCATCAGCACCGCCGGGGAGCCGTCAAACAGCCCCTGCAAGTTTTCACGTACCAGCGTGCCCCAGTCGGCATAAGGCGGCTGAACCCCAAGGCCAAGGAAGCTCAGGCCGCTGAGCAGCAGCACGATATAGACGAAACGCAGGCCGAAGTCGGTGAGCATCGGGTGCAGCATATTCGGCAGGATGTCGTGGATAGCAACGTACAGGCGGCTTTCACCGCGCAGGCGCGAGGCCTGCACGTAGTCCATTGAACGCAGGTTCGAGGCCATGGCATAGGCGATACGGTAGGCGCCCGGCCAGTAGGTAAACACCGCGGTGATAATCAGCATCGGCAGCGACGAGCCAAACACCGCAACGATCATCAGCGCCAGAATTTTGCCCGGCAGCACCAGCATCGCGTCGTTGATGCGCCCCAGCACCTCCTCCAGCCAGCGCCCGGCGACCGCCGCCAGCAGCGCCAGCAGCGTACCCACCAGGCTCGCCAGCAGCGCGGCACTGAGCGCCAGGCCGATAGAGTAGCGCGCGCCGAACAGAATACGGCTGAAGATGTCGCGCCCGAGGTAATCGGTGCCGAACCAGAACTCGCGGCTGAAGTCGCCGAACAGCGGACCGCCGCCGATATCCTCAAGATTGTGCGGCGCCAGCGCGGTGCCGAATACCGCCATCACGATCCAGAACAGGGTGATCAGCAGGCCAATACGTCCGCTGACGGAGAGAGATTGAAAAAAGCGCCACGGCAGCGTGAGTGTGTTCATCAGCCCCTCCACTTAGGATTGAATGCAATAGTCAGGACGTCAGCAATCATCAGCAGTACCAGGTAGCAGACGGCGAAGAACATCACGCACAGCTGCACCACCGGCAGGTCGCGGTTGCTCACCGCATCAATCATCTGGCTGGCCAGCCCCGGATAACTGAAGATACTTTCGATAATTATCACCCCGCCAAACAGGTAGGAGAGGCTGAGGGAGATGGCGTTAGCAATCGGTCCGACCGCGTTGGGCAGCGCATGGCGCAGCATGGCACGCAGTGGGGAGACGCCTTTCAGCAACGTCATCTCCAGGTACGGGCTGTCCATCTGGTTGACGATCGCGGCACGCGTCATGCGCGCCATCTGCGCCACCACCACGCAGCACAGGGTCATCACCGGCAGCGCGAAGGTGCGCAGGAAGCCGAGAAAATCCTGATGCGTGGAGCCGAGCGACATCGCCGGCACCCAGTGCAGCTTAACGGCGAAGATGATCACCGCCACGGTCGCCACCAGGAACTCCGGCACCGCGACCACTGCCATGGTGCTGACCACCAGCGCCCGGTTCAGCAGCGAGCCGCGCTTCATTGCGGCAGTGATGCCGATGACCAGCGCGACCGGCACCGAGACCAGGGTGGTGGTCGCCGCCAGCTGGAAGGTGGCAGGAATACGCTGCGCCACCAGCTGGGTCACCGGCAAGTTACTGGCAAAGGATGTACCGAAATCACCATGAAGCATTCCGAATAGCCAGCTGAAATAGCGCATCAGCAGCGGCTGGTCGAGCCCGAGCTGCTGGCGCAGCGCCGCCACCGTTTCTGCAGTCGCCGACTGGCCAAGGATCATCTGCGCCGCATCGCCCGGCAGCATGCTGGTAATGAAAAATACCAGCGCTGAGACGATAAAGAGCGTAAGTAAACCCGACCCTATTCGCCGGAGTATCAGTGTGAGAATGTACCGGTTCATCGCCGTTCTCCTGCTCAGTGTGTAGAGATTAAGCCGACAGCCACGCGAACTCATGGAAGCGGTAACCCATCATCATGCCCGATGGCCAAGCCTCCACCCCTTTCACCTTATTGCTACAGCCATCCATGGTGCTGATAAAGGCCGGGATCAGGGTGCCGCAGTTGTCGTACACCAGCTGCTGCATGTCGCCATACATCTGCTTGCGCTTCGCCTGGTCGCTTTCGCCGCGGGCGGCGCTCAGCAGCTGATCGAACTGGGCGTTTTTCCAGCCGGATTCGTTCCAGGGCGCCGAGGACTGGTAAAACTGCGAGAACAGCATATCCAGCGTCGGGCGCGGGTTAATTGAGCCGTAGCCGACCGGATCTTTCATCCAGTGCGCCGACCAGTAGCCGTCATACGGCACGCGGCGCACCGCAACGTTGAGACCCGCACTACGGGCAATCTGCTGCAGCAGCTGGCCGCCTTCTACCGCCCCTTCGATATTTGGCGTGGTGATCACTTCCACCTTCGCGCCGACCATATTGGCTTTTTTCAGGTGGAATTTCGCTTTGTCGAGATCCAGCGGGCGCTGCGGGATATCCTTATTGAACATCGGGTGCCACGGCGGAACCGGGGTATCGTTACCGACGGTACCAAAGCCCTGCAGCACGGTTTTCACGATCATTTCACGCGGCTGCAGATACTTCATTGCCAGCACGAAATCTGGGTTGCTGCCAGGCGCTTTATCGGTGCGAATAATCAGGTCGCTGTACATGCCGGACTTGCTCTCCATGATGGTGAACTGCCCGTTCTGCTTCAGGCGTTTCACATCGTTAGCGGAGAGCGTAGAGACGATATGCAGGTCGCCGGACATCAGCGCATTGACGCGCGCCGCCGGATCGGTGACGCCCATCAGCTCCACTTCGTCGAGGTGCGGCAGGCCCGGCTTCCAGTAATTTTTGTTCTTCGCGCCCAGGGTACGCACACCCGGCTGGAACGCCTTCAGGACGAATGGCCCGGTGCCGATGGCTTTGCTGAAGTCTTTGGTGCCGTCCTGCACAATCAGGAACGAGCTGGTGGCGAGGATAGACGGCAGGTCAACGTTGGCCTGCTCCAGCACGATCGAGACCTCGGTCGGGCTGACCGCTTTAATCTCTTTCATCTGGCTGGCGAGGGTGATCACCGTCGAGGCCACCGCCGGATCTTTATGGCGGCTGAGCGAGTAAACCACATCGGCGGCGCTCAGGGCTTTGCCGTCGTGGAAGGTGACGCCCGGGCGCAGTTTGATGCGCCAGTTGATACCGTCGGTACTGTCAAATGACTCCGCCAGCGCGGGCTGCGCCTTGAGGTTTTTATCCAGCTCGGTCAGGCCGCTGTAGAACATAAACTGGCGGCAGTAGTCGCCGCTGTTGCTGCCTTTGGCCGGGTCGAGGGTATCGCTGGCTGAGGCATTCGCCACCGCCGCACGCAGCTTGCCGCCCATTACCGGGGTTTCCGCCGCGAAGCTGAACTCCGGGAAGCCGATCAGGCCGGTACTCATCACCGCGCCGGCGGACAGCAGCTTCATCATGCCGCGTCGTGAAATGGCAACATCCGTTATCGCCTGGGTCAAATTCGGGTTAACGCGGCTAAATTCTTTGCGAAATTTACTCATCTGCACACCCTCAAAATCGTTATGGTTGAAATCGTTAAGAGAAGCGATCCTTCGCCTTATAGTAGAGACCCGCGACAGGCAGGAACCACGGTTTGCCAAAGTAGCCGGGAACCGCAGGCCAGGCGCTGCGCTGCCAGGGATTGTTATTGGCTTTTTCTGCAACCAGGTCCGCCATGACCCGCCCCATCCACACTGACATCTGGGTACCGTGCCCGCTGTAGCCGAGCGAATAGAACACCCCTTCGTGCTCACCCGCGTGCGGCAGGCGGTCGGCAGTCATATCCACCAGCCCGCCCCAGCAGTAATCAATCGGTACATCACCCAACGCCGGGAACATTTTCTGCATGCCGGCTTTCAGCACATCGCCGCTTTTGGCGTCGGAGGTCGGGCTGCTGACGGCGAAGCGCGCCCGTCCGCCAAACACCAGACGCCGATCGGCGGTGGTGCGGATATAGTTGCCCAGATTGAGCGACGTGACGTAGGTACGGTCACCCGGCAGGATCTGCTGTAATAAAGAGTTGGGCAGCGGTGCGGTGACGGTGACAAAGCTGCCGACCGGAATGATGCGGCGCTGGAACCAGTCAAACGGACCGATGTTGGAGCAGCCGGTGGCCATCAGCACTTTTTCAGCGACGATATCGCCCTGCGCGGTGCTGACGCGGTGACGGTAGCCGTTGAGGCGCGTCAGGCCGGTAACGGCACGCTGCGGATAGATGGCGGCGCCGGCACGGGCAGCGGCTTCGGCCAGCCCCACGCCGAATTTGCCCATGTGCATCTGCCCGCCGTGGCGCTGTAACAGCCCGCCGTGGAAGGCGGGCGAGTCGATTTCCCGCTTCACATCGTCGGCACTGAGGATTTCAACATCCGGGTCGACGTGGCGTTTCATCATCTCGCACGCCGCCACCAGCGACGGCAGGTGTGAGGCCTTGCTGGCCAGCTTCAGCTTGCCGCAGCGGCGGAAGTCGCAGTCGATCTGTTCGTCAGCCACCACGCTCTGCACGTAATCGACCGCATCGGCGAACGCCCGGTAGTAGCGCGTCGCCTGCTCCACGCCCTGGCTCTCCACCAGTGCCGAAAAGTTCTGCGCCACCCCGGTGTTACAGTGGCCGCCGTTGCGGCCGGATGCCTGGCTCATCACCTCGCCCGCTTCCAGCACCACCACGTTCACCCCGCTGCGCGCCAGGTTCAGCGCCGCCGAGATGCCGGTAAAACCACCGCCAATTACCACCACATCGGCGGTGGCAGTCAGGTCGCCTGTCGCTGCACCGGTGAATGCGGGTGCCGTTGCCTGCCAGAATGATTCCAGTTTCATCGCTCTGCTCCTCTGAGGCTTACAGCCCTACTACGCCAGGAAGTCCGCCAATATCTTTAATCTCGGTGTACTCGTAGGCCGGGTTGCCCGGGCCGTGACCGCGATTAACAAACACTTTGTTTTTGATGCCGAGGTCATGGGCGGTCATCAGGTCATAACGCAGGCTGCTGGAGACGTGCAGGATCTCTTCCGGCCCGCAGTTCAGCTTGTTGAGCATGTACTCGAAGCCCTTCATCTGCGGCTTATAGGCACCGACCTCTTCGGCGGTGATAGTCATGTGGATCGGGGCTCCGAGGCGCGGCACATGATTTTTGATCAGCTCATCGGTGGAGTTGGTCAGCAGCACCAGCGGAAACGCTTTGGCAACAGTGGCCAGGCCTGCCGGCACGTCGGGATGCGGCCCCCAGGTTGCGCAGGCGGTCATCACTGCAGCACAATCCTGGTCAGTACACTCCACGCCCCATTTGTTGCAGGTGCGGTACAGCGCGTTAGCCACCACCAGCGGATAGAGCTTAAATGCGCCCAGCACTTCATCCATGCGGTAGTGAGAGAAGTCGGTGGTGAAGGCCTCCATACGGTCCGGGCTGACGCGATCGGCGAACACGGCGGCGGCGGCACCGGCCATGTCGAAGTTGATCAGCGTGCCGTAACAGTCGAAGGTGATGTATTTCGGTTTAAACACAGCCATTACGCTACCTCTTTAGAGTTCGGTTTATGGATGAAATCAGTGACTAGAAGTCGATCAGTACGCTTTTGTATCGCTGGCAGGCTTCGAACGCCTGGCGGCCCAGATCTTTGCCGATGCCGGAGCCGTGGAAGCCGCCGGTCGGAATAATAAAGTCGCCGGAGCGGCCATAACGGTTGATCCACACGGTGCCAGCGGCAATGCCGCGCATCGCCCGCAGCGCACGATCAATATTTTTGGTGTGTACCCCGGCGCACAGGCCGTAGGTGGGGTGGGAAGCCAGCGCCAGGCCTTCGGCTTCCTCATCGAAAATCTGCACGGTGAGCACCGGACCAAAGATCTCCTCCTGCACCGCCGGGTTATCGTTGGTCACCCCCGCCAGCAGCGTCGGCTGCCAGAAATATCCCTCTCCGGTATCTGCAAAGCGCTGCCCGCCCACCAGCACTTCCGCACCCTGCTGGCGTGCGCTGCTGACCACCGATTCGACCTTCGCCGCCTGGCGCTGGTCAATCATCGGCGCATAGCGGCTGCTTTCGTCCCAGGTCACTCCGGCGCGGAAGCCCTGGCACAGCGCAATCAGTTTGCTAATCAGCGCGTCGTGCACGCCGCGCTGCACAATCAGGCGGGTTCCGGCCACGCAGGCCTGGCCGCCGTTGGCGGTGAAGCCGCGCAGGATGCGCCCGGCCACTTCGCCAATATCGCCGCAGTCGTCAAACACCAGCTGCGGGCTTTTGCCGCCCAGCTCCAGCGTGACCGGCTTCATGCCGTTAAACGCCGCGTCACTCATAATGCGTGCGCCGGTGGCGGTTGAACCGGTAAAAGAGACTTTGCGCACCAGCGGATGCACCACCAGCGCGCTGCCGGTAACCGCCCCGCCGCCCTGGATAATATTCAGCACCCCGGCTGGCAGGCCCGCCTGCACCGCCAGCTCCGCCATGCGCACGGTGGAGAACGGCGTCAGCTCGGAAGGTTTCAGCACCACGGCATTTCCTGCTGCCAGCGCCGGACCGCATTTCCACGAGGCCATCGACAGCGGGAAGTTCCATGGCGTAATCGCCCCGATTACCCCGTAAGGCTCCGGCACCAGCATGCCAAGACTGGCATCGCGCGTCGGCAGCACGTCACCGCTGTATTTGTCGGCACACTCGGCGTAGAAGCGAATCGCTTCGGCAGTAAAGGGGATCTCGTGATTAACCACGTCATAGATCGGGCGGGTAGAGCCAAGCGACTCCAGCTGTGCCAGCAGCGGATCGGACTCAATCAGGTCCGCCCAGCGTGTCAGTACTGCAGCGCGCTGGCGCGGCGGGCAGCTGGCCCAGCCGCTGGCGCGTGCGGCGCTATCCGCCACGCTGACCGCTTCATCAACCAGCGCCGCATCCGCCTGGTACAGCTCCCCCGCCAGCAGGCCATCGGAAGGACGCTTGACCGCCAGCTGCTCACCCTGCCCGCGAATATGCTGACCATTAATGAAATGTCCTGCGGGAAGTGCAATTTTATCCGGGTTAAAACTGAGCATGGTGTGTTCCTTATTTAGCCTGCTAACTAATGCTTTCTGGTACTGAGTAATATTGCATTTGTATTAAGCAATGCAGAAAGTATGCCAGCCCTGGGAAAAAATAATAATGCGTAAAAGCGGGGTGAAAAAAATTTTGTGCCGTAATGACGGTGGTTTTTTTCCAGTTAAGCCGACTATTTAAATAGATGATTTTCATCACAAAACGAATGCACCAGCGCGGTGAATCCGGTACTAAACTTGCACCAATTCAGCGCGGACGTTTTGTCAGGCTTTCATTAAGCCACGGGTTTATTTATAAAAAAGGCCCGCACCTTTTCGGGTGCAGGCCTTTTTTAACGCTTAAACTTTATTTAGCTTTTAAAGACTGCCGAAATGAAACGCTTTTGATTCGAGATATTCTTCAATGCCGTAGCGCGAGCCTTCGCGCCCGACGCCGGAGAGTTTAATTCCACCAAACGGCGCCACTTCTAAAGAAACAGAGCCGGTATTAAAACCGACCATACCAAATTCCAGCGACTCTCCTACTCGCCATGCGCGGCGAATATCTTCGGTGAAGAAATAAGCCCCAAGACCGTAAGGGGTATCATTCGCCATATTTATCGCTTCTTCTTCTGTGTCAAAAATAAACAGCGGTGCGACCGGGCCAAAGGTCTCTTCATCGGCAATGCGCATGGCGCGGGTGACGCCGCCAAGCACCGTCGGCGCCACGAAGGTGCCGTTACCGTTGCTGATGCCGCCGGTTAACAGCTCGGCGCCGTGGCTGAGCGCATCTTCAATATGGCCGTTCACTTTGCTCACCGCCGCCGCGTTGATCAGCGGGCCGATGGTGCTGCCGTCGGCAAAACCATCGCCCACTTTCAGCTTGTCCACCTCTTCCAGCAGGCGGGCGGCAAAGCGCGGGTAGATAGTACGCTGTACCAGAATGCGGTTGGCGCAGACGCAGGTTTGCCCGGCGTTGCGGAATTTACTCATCATCACCCCGCTGATAGCAATCTCGAGGTCGGCATCGTCAAAGACGATCAGCGGTGCGTTACCGCCCAGCTCGAGGCTCAGGCGCTTAATGCTGTCCGCGCTCTGCTGCATCAGTAGCTGGCCGATGCGCGTCGAGCCAGTGAAGGAGATTTTCCGCACCGTGCGGCTGCCGGTCAGGGTTTCACCAATCTCTTTGGGTAAGCCGGTGACAATCTGCAATACCCCAGCCGGGATGCCTGCGCGCTGCGCCAGTGCGATCAGCGCCAGCGCCGACAGCGGGGTCAGCTCCGACGGCTTAACGATGATCGGGCAGCCTGCGGCCAGCGCCGGGGCAACCTTGCGGGTGATCATCGCAATCGGGAAGTTCCACGGGGTAATGGCGGCGGCGACGCCAACCGGCTGCTTCAGCACCAGGATACGGCGGTCATCGCTCGGTGCCGGAATGGTGTCGCCATAAATGCGGCGTGCTTCTTCAGCAAACCACTTCACAAAACCCGCGCCGTACAGCACTTCGCCCCTGGCTTCCGCCAGCGGTTTGCCCTGCTCGGCGGTCATGATGGTGGCCAGGTCGTCAGCATTGTCTAGGATCAGCTGATGCCATTTCTCCAGCAGCAGCGCACGCTGCGCGTTCGGCGTCTTCGCCCAGCTTTTACGTGCCGCATCGGCAAAGGCTATCGCCTGCTCGGTTTCCTGAGCGCCGAGCGCCGGAATAGTACAGAGCACTTCGCCGGTTGACGGGTTGGTGACCGGCAGCGTTTCGCCGTTGAGCGCGCCCTGCCATTCACCGTTAAAAAAAGCCTGCTGGCGCAGCAGAGTAGCGTCCTGTAAACGTTGTGCGAGCATAGCGTCTCCTTAATAAGTTCATTTCACTTTAACGGAGGCGCGGCAATCAATGCTGCGTTATCACAGTGTGGGGAGCGCGCGGAAAGGGGTTTTCGCCGGAGAAACGAAATTTTATGCCGTGGCCGGTGTCATCGCCATCACCTGTAGGGGTTGACCTTCTTTTTCGGTCAACCCGCTGTGTGAAAGGACTGTCTGTGAACACCGTATTTTTTGTAGGGGTTGACCTTCTTTTCCGGTCAACCCGCTGTGTCAAAGGACTGTCTGTGAACACCGTATTTTTGTAGGGGTTGACCTTCTTTTCCGGTCAACCCGCTGTGTCAAAGGGCCAATCGAAAAAGCGGATCGGCCCCTGCTGTTCTGCGATTTGCCGTTAAATCTGGAAATCGATCACCGTTTCCTCTTCGTTCAGCGACAGTGCCTGGCGCTTGATCTCTTCCAGTGACAGATTGGCGTTGCACAGCTCGAGGAACTGCCAGACAAAATTACGCTGCAGCTGGCCGCGCTTCAGGCCAAGCCACACGGTGTTTGACTCAAACAGATGGCGCGCTTCCAGCCGGGTGAGCTGCGAATGCTCATCCAGCTGGCAGGCCTGATCGGCCAGAATCCCCACGCCTAATCCCAGTTCAACATAGGTTTTCACCACGTCGGAGTCCTGGGCGCTCAGCACAATATCCGGCTTCAGGCTGGCACTGTGGAAGGCGCGATCCACGCGGGAGCGCCCGGTGATCCCCTGGCGGTAAGTGATCAGCGGATAACGGCTGAGCGCCGCCAGGGAAACCGGCTGCTGCTGCTCCAGCTCGTGCCCTTTCGGCACCAGCAGCGCGTGATGCCAGCTGAACCACGGGAAAGCCGCCAGCGCCGGGTTGTTGACCACCTGCTCGCTGGCGATGCCGATATCCGCCTCCCCCGCCACCAGCATTGAGACGATCTCCTGCGGAGAACCCTGGTTGAGTTCGAGACGGACATTCGGATAGAGCGCGCGGAAGGCCTTGATCACTTTCGGCAGGCTATAACGTGCCTGGGTATGGGTAGTGGCGATGGTGAGGACGCCGCTCGATTCGTTAGTAAAGACATCGGCCAGGCGACGTACTTTTCCAGCTTCATCCAGAATGCGTTCGGCAATGGTCAGCAGAGCTTTACCCGGTTCGGTCATGCCGAGCAGGCGTTTGCCGCGGCGGATAAAAATCTCTACGCCCAGTTCATCTTCTAAATCACGTATATGGCGGCTGACTCCAGACTGGGAGGTGAACAGCGCATTAGCCACTTCGGTGAGATTAAACTCGCAGCGTGCCGCTTCCTTAATGATTTTAAGTTGCTGAAAATTCACGTGCGTTCCTCTCTCGGTTATCTGCTGGTTTACATCATGTTAAGGATGCAAATTGATAGCAACAAATAATAAAAAGAGGTTTTATATGCTTTTTAGCGATAAGGCGGGCGGTGAGGCGCGCGACTGCGCGCCCGGCACAAAGGGGAGTTAACTGACCAGCATCAGCTCGCGATCTTCCACCACCGGCTTATTAAGCAGCGACAGCAGAATGTTTTTCACCGCCTGCGCCGACGGCGACAGGGGTTCACGGGCAGAGACGTTAAGAGAGAGCGGCAGGTTCAGCGTCGGGCTGGTAATCCGCGCCATCCAGGCATTGGTCGAGCTGACCAGCGCGCGCGCCGCGGACTCTGGCAATACCGTCGCCCCCATACCGCTGGAAACTGCCGAGGTCAGCGTGGCGATGGACTCTATCTCACCGATAATACGCGCGCTGAGGCGGCGCAGGGAGAACGCTTCATCAACCCGTTTGCGCACGGCGCTGTAGTCACGCGGCAGGAACAGGTTCATCTCGGCAACGTCGGCGAGATCGATGCTTTGCCCCGGACAAGTGCTGGCGCCCACCAGATATAATTCCTCTTTCATCAGCGCAATGCTGGTGATGCCGGCCGTCGGCGCACGATCGTACAGCACCGCCATGTCAAGCTGTCCATTCATCACTTTTTCGTTTAGTGAAGCCCCGCTGTTTTCGTGTAAGTACACCAGCACGTCCGGGAACTGTTCACGCACGGTTTGCAGCAGCGGCATGGTCAGTGAGGAGGCGGCCGTACCCGGCGCGAGGCCAATCGAGACCTGCCCGCTCAGCGCCTGCCCGGCATTAATTACCGCAGTCTGTGCCTGCTCGCACTGGCGTAAAATCGTACGAGCGTGGGAATAGAGGATTTTACCCGCTTCGGTAGGCGTCACGCCGCGCTTGGTGCGGATCAGCAGCTGCTGGTCAAGTTCATTTTCCAGCGTGGCCACCTGCTGGCTCAGCGCAGGCTGTGCAATATGCAGGACTTCTGCAGCCTGAGTCAGGCTGCCGATGTCGACGATTTTTACGAAATACTTCAGTCGTCTTAAGTTCATAATGCCTCCGTCGCGTATCCCCGAATGCCAGCAGCGCTGGCGGTTTATAATAAGTTTTCACTCTGACCCAATCAGGATTGCAAGCGGCGTGCCAGAATTTTCCTAACGGCTTCGCGCTCAGGTAAAGGGGGCGCTAACAGGCGGTAAAATAAGAGAATCTGATTACCGCTGGCGCAGAGATTAATGAGATTGATATCTGGCAGGTCAGAGCAGTTGACGGGATTGCACGCCGATGGTGCAGAAAATGCGTTGAGGATGTGCAGGTCTCTGACTTATGTGTAGAGAGGTAGTATCCATCTTAAGGGTCGACCGGACCAAAAGGTCGACCCCTGCAATTTTGTAGCCTGTTAGCGTTTTTTACGGTTGCGGTACATATCAATCGATACTGCGGCGACAATAATCATCCCTTTGATAATGTCCTGCACGTAGGCATCGACACCGACGAAGGTAAAGCCGCTCTTGATCAGGCCGAGGATCACCGCACCGATCAGCGTGCCGGTAATGCGCCCGACGCCACCCATCAGACTTGAGCCACCAATAACCGCCGCAGCGATGGCATCCAGCTCGTAGCCCAGGCCCATACTTGACTGCCCGCTGCTGACGCGCGCCGCCAGCACGACCCCGGCCAGGCCGGACAGCCCACCGGCAATGGTGTAGACAATAATCAGATACTTATTGACGTTAATACCGGAAACTTTGGCAGAAACCATATTGCCGCCGATGGCGTAGACATATTTACCGTAGCGGGTGTGTTTCAGCGCGATATGGAAGATAACCGCGACAACCAGGAAGATAATCACCGGCATTGCACCCTGACCGATGGAGGTAAAGCCGTCGGACAGGAAGCTGATAGGGTTACCCTGGGTGTAATACTGTGCCAGACCGCGAGCGGAAACCATCATCCCCAGCGTGGCGATAAACGGCGGGATGCCGGTTTTGGTGATCAGCACGCCGTTAACGATCCCGCACAGAATGCCCACCCCGATCCCCGCCCCTATCGGCAGTACCGCCGGCATATCCACCAGTGACGGGAACATGGGCGAGAGGCTTTCCGAGGTTTGTGCCAGGCTGGCCGCAACCACCGCCGTCAGCGCAATGACCGAGCCGGAGGATAAATCGATACCGGTAGTAATAATGACCTGCGTTACCCCCACCGCGATAATCCCGATAATGGCTACCTGCAGCACAATCAGCACCAGGCGGTTCGGGTTCATCAGAAATGACTGATCGCGTACATACCAGCCGAAGGCTTCAAAAATCAGCGCGATACCCACCATCACCACAAAAATACCGGTATCTTTGGGCAGCTTGCTTTTAACATTATCAAAAAACGATGGCGCTTCAGCCGACTGTTGCGTTGTCATTTTCATCTCACTCATGTTGTTTACCTCACGCCCTTATTCGGACGCCAATGACAAAATGGTTTCCTGGTCGGCGTCTTCTTTATCGAGGATGCCGGTAATACGTCCACCGTGCATCACCATCACGCGGTCACTCATACCGATGATTTCCGGCAGTTCAGAGGAGACCATAATGATGGCGACGCCCCGGCTCGCCAGTTCGCTGATCAGGCGGTAGATCTCCGCCTTCGCACCGACGTCAATGCCACGGGTAGGTTCGTCAAGGATAAGGATTTTCGGCTGTGCCAGCAGCCAGCGGGCGATTAACACCTTCTGCTGATTACCGCCGCTGAGGTTGTTAATAATCTGGTCCATGGTCGGCGTCTTGATATTCAGGCGCTTAATCTGTTCCAGGCAGTCTTTCGCCATATTGCCATGATTGACGAAGCCGCCTTTGGCGCTGTAGTCAGTCATTTTGACGATGCTCATGTTCTCCATCACCGACAGCACAAGGAACAGGCCCGACTTCTTACGGTCTTCCGTCAGGAAGGCGAGGCCTTTTTCAATCGCGCTGGCCGGGGAATCGATGGTGGTCGGTACGCCGTCGATCAGGATCTCGCCGCTGTCTGTCGAGGTCATACCAAACAGGCTTTCCATCACTTCACTGCGGCCGGCACCCACCAGCCCGGCGACGCCGAGGATCTCACCGCGTCGCACGCTGAAGCTGATGTCCTGGAATACGCCGTTGCGCGTCAGATTACGCACCGTCAGCACATCTTCACCGATATTGCTGTCAGTTTTCGGGAACAGCTGAGTGAGCTCACGCCCGACCATCTGGGTAATCAGCGACTGACGCGTGTAGTTGGCCGTCTCGTTACTGCCGACCCAAGCGCCGTCACGAAACACGCTGACTTCATCGGTAATGGCAAAAATTTCATCCATTTTGTGGCTGATATAGATGATGGCTTTTCCCTGCGAACGCAGGTCACGAATAATGGTGAACAGATGCGCCACTTCGGTTTCCGTCAGTGCCGATGTCGGTTCATCCATGATGACGATGTCTGAGTTCCACGACACCGCTTTGGCGATCTCCACCATCTGCTGGGAGGCGATACTGAGATCGCCCACCATCTGCTCGGGACGCAGGCGAATATTCAGCTTAACCAGCAGATCTTTGGTTAAGCGGTTGAGCTTGCCGTGGTCAACGAAGCCGAATTTCATCGGCTCGCGACCCAGCCAGATATTTTCGGCGACCGTCATATGCGGTACCAGATTCAGCTCCTGGTGGATCATGGAAATTCCCGAACGCAGCGCATCCAGCGTGTCGGTAAACTGTACGGGTTCACCCTTAATGCGGATCAGCCCCTCATCGGGACGGTAGATCCCAATGAGGCACTTCATTAAGGTGGATTTCCCCGCACCATTCTCCCCCATCAGAGCATGCACCGTTCCCGGCTTGATTCGAAACGAGACGTTACTTAACGCCTTAACGCCCGGGAAAAATTTGCTGATGCCTTCGGCTTCTAGCGCATATGCGGTCATTTACTACCTCCGTACAACCGGTTCAGAGAACGTTATTTCTGGTTTTTACTGGTGAACTTCTCGTAGTTCTCTTTGGTGATCAGCTGGAAGGGAATATCAACAATCGGCTGCACTTTCTCACCTTTCACCAGCTTCACAGCGGTCTGTACGGCACCTTCGCCCTGACCTTTAGCGTCCTGGAATACGCTGGCAACCATCTTGCCGTTCTTAATCATCTGCAACGCATCCGGTGTGCCATCGACGCCCGCCACCAGGATGTTATTAGGGTTTTTACCTAATGCCTGCAGCGCACCAATCGCCATTTCGTCGTTGTTTGACGCAATCGCCTGGATATCATCACCCGCGGTCAGCCAGTTACTGGTGACGTCTACCGCATCGTTACGGGTGAATTTCGCGGTTTGTTTCTGTACCACTTTCAGGCCAGGATATTTCGCCACAATGGCTTCCACGCCTTTGGTACGCTCGCGCGTGGCTTCGTTGGCGAGGTCACCTAACAGAATGGCGACGTTACCCTTGTAGTTCATGCGTTTTGCCAGCGCTTCCATCTGCAGGCGGCCTGCCAGCTCGGAGTCAGAACCGACGAAGGCCATTTTGCCGGTCAGGGTAGTGGCGGGTTTGCGGTTGACGAACACCAGCGGGATGCCGGCTTTGGTGGTGAGATCAACAATGGGTTTAACGGCGTTGGTATCTACCGGGTTAACGATGATGGCATCGACGCCCTGGCCGATGAAGTTTTGAACCTGTTGCAGCTGCTGTGCGACATCGCCTTTAGCGTCTTCTACCTGGCCTTTAACATTCTCTGCCTTCATCTCATTGTTGATTGAGTTGCGCACGATAGTTAAAAAGTTGTCATCAAACAGTGCCATAGAGACGCCAATCTGGAGATCTTTGGCAAAGCTGGTGACAGGTAACATACACACTAACAGTGACGCTAAAATTGTTTTTTTCACGTTCATGGCAAAGCCCTTATTATCGTTAGCATGCGAAGGTTCGCTGATACGGCGAATGAAAAATTTCTTTTACATTCACTCAACTTCACCGACGGCTTTATTAAAATGTAGGGGGTGACTATTTCGGGTAATAATCTCTTTCAGGGTACGGCTAATCGGGTCTGTCTTTTATTTATATAAACAACAGGTTAGTTAAAACTCACACCACCTTCTTTGCGCATCCCCGCTGGCGTCATCGCAAAACAGTTTTTTTGTTTCATAATCACACCAACTGAAACTTTCACTATGAAAGCATCGAAACGCATGTTTTAAAATCAGCAAATAACAAAAATTTGACACACCTCTAACATCGGCAAGGGAAAGGCGGGAAAGTGAGATCTGGCGCAGAGATTGAGGAACGAGCAGAAATAAAGGAAAAGTATCAGAACGCTGCTTTTGTCAGCAAACGCACTCAGGTTGTCGATTGGTACTTTGACATTTCGCAGGCACGCCGTTAACATGCGCCCCGTTCACACGATTCCTCTGTAGTTCAGTCGGTAGAACGGCGGACTGTTAATCCGTATGTCACTGGTTCGAGTCCAGTCAGAGGAGCCAAATTCTTATTTTCATGCCACTTTGCGAATCCCTATATGATTCGAATTCAATGAGTTAGCGTGAAAAGTCTTCCTGATGCATTTTCAGTTTTCCCTCCGCATCGGGAGAATTTGGTGGTCAGATTTGGGGTCAAGTTGGTTAGATGACGAAGTGACCCCCAAATGTCTCTTAACGACTCAAAAATCCGCAACTTAAAATCATCCGCTAAACCCTTCAAAGTTTCCGATTCTCATGGTCTATATCTGCTGGTTAATCCAGGCGGTTCACGTCTCTGGTATCTCAAATACCGCATCAATAGAAAAGAATCCCGCCTCGGCTTAGGTGCTTATCCTGATGTCTCTCTGGCTGATGCTCGTCAACAGCGTGACGGTATCCGTAAGCTACTGGTGCAGAATATCAATCCAGCACAACGACGCTCCGCTGAAAGAGCCACTGCGTTGCCAGAAGAAACCTTCAAGTCTGTTGCACTGAGCTGGCATAAAAGCAACAGAGCATGGTCTGAGAATTATGCCGTTCGTCTGCTCGCCAGCATGAATAACCATATTTTTCCGATCATTGTGCATCTACCTGTTTCTGAACTAAAACCATGTCATTTTATCGACCTGCTGAAAGAGATTGAGAAAAAGGGCCTACTGGAAGTGGCGGCACGTTCCCGGCAGCATATGTGCAACATCATGGGCCATGCCGTGCATCAGGAGTTGATAGATAACAATCCGGCGGCAAATCTGGACAGTATCATCGCCCCGCCCGTTAAACGCCACTACCCTGCCCTTCAGTTGGAGCGACTACCGGAACTGTTGGCTCGCATAGAGGACTATCAGCAAGGACGAGAACTAACCCGCCTGGCAGTATCACTCACCCTGCACCTGTTCATACGTTCCAGCGAACTGCGTTTCGCCCGTTGGTCTGAGATCGATTTCAGGAACAGAATCTGGACCATTCCTGCCACTCGCGAGACAATCCCCGGTGTCCGCTATTCCGGGCGTGGAGCGAAAATGCGCACACCGCATATCGTTCCTCTCTCCAGCCAGTCCATCACAATTCTGAAACAGATACGGGAAATATCCGGGCATCAGGAGCTGGTATTTCCGGGTGATCATAATCCGTATAAACCGATGTGCGAAAACACGGTCAACAAGGCACTGCGCCTGATGGGTTATGACACAAAAAATGAAATCTGCGGTCACGGATTACGGGCAATGGCCTGTAGTGCCCTGATGGAGTCTGGCCTATGGGCACAGGATGCGGTTGAACGGCAGATGAGTCACCAGGAGCGTAAAAGCGTTCGAGCGGCTTACATCCATAAAGCAGAATATCTCGATGCCCGTAAAGCGATGATGCAATGGTGGTCGGATTATCTGGATATGTGCCGGAAAGCGTATGCCCCACCTTATTTTTGTGGGAAGGAAATCACTTTCACAATGGGATAACCCTTCTGACAATATAAACCACAGAAATAGCCGTATCAGTCTGGTACTGATACGGCATTTTTCTGGCTTCAACTCGGAGAAATTGTTAAGCCGTTTATGAGCATCTTCAACCGAATTGACCTGCGTGAATCGAAAGTGTGAGGTCCGCTTATCATTTAGATCTATCCACGAAAACGGATTAGGTCAGTTATGAGCGTACAGCGGAAGTCCGCAACTCCAACAACTACATGACTAACATTGAGGAGTCTTAATCAATGGGGAGCAGGTCACGGTTTCCCAGTTAATATCTTCAGGCAGCGAGAATTGCAGAATGCTGACGAAGATGATTTTGGAAAAGTTCTGCATAATCTGATGATACAGCGGCTTTTACGCTTTCCCTTTTCGCAAGTGCAGCTTTCCATGCGCAAACATGCGGAAGCCCCTCAAAAATCGCCTCCGAGACTGATGCATCGATAATGGAGAAGTAACGGAAAACAGGAGCGTAGACCGCATCAACCATACTGAATTCGGCACCAGAGAAATAAGGCCCCAGGCTCAATTCAGATTCAATACGTTCAAGCTGCTCACGGAACACCGCGCGTTTGCTGCCTGCAATGGCCTGATCAGTCGCATTCAAAAATTGCCATGCATTTCCAAGCATTGATATAGAGAATTCGATCCATGCGCGCTGTCTGGCTCTTACTAATGCATCGTCAGCATACATCGAATCACCGTCTTGCGTTTCATTAAGGTACTCGCAGATCGCCATGCTCTCGAAAATAATGGCATCTTCACCCTTTGACTGACGCACTTTCAGCATCGGCACCTTGCCAGTGGGTGACAGAGCAAGAAACCAGTCAGGCTTCGCCGATAAATCTACATTTAAGCGTTCAAATGGCACATTTTTCTCAAGAAGCACGATCGCTGAACGCTGCACAAAGGGACATAGTGGGTGGCTAATAAGTGTCAGGTCACAGGTAGACATCTCAAACTCCAGATAAAAGGATAGCCCGCCGCTGTAAAAGATGGCGGGCTTGATGAATTGTAAATCTTATTTTGGTGGCTTAGATTGAAACGCCGCCGTCGATGATGATTTCTGAGCCCACCGTCCAGGCAGACGCATCAGATGCAAAGTAAAGAACCGCTTGTGCAACTTCCTGAGGCTTACCAAAACGACCGGCAGGGATGGTTGCAACGATATCTTTCATCACTTGATCATGATATTCCACTGGGATCCCCGCCTTATCGTAAAGCGGAGTATCAACAGGGCCAGGGCTCACTGCGTTGATACGGATCCCACGAGAAAGTAACTCGTTGGAAAGCGTTTTCGACATGTTCAGTAATGCTGCTTTGGTGGAGCCATAAACTGAAGAGTTCACTGGTCCCGTGTGAGCATTTATAGAGGTATTAAATACCACTGATGCAGAGCTCGCGAACACTGGCAGCAGCGCCTGCATCAGGAAGTAAGGACCTTTAACGTTGATATCATAAATGTGGTCGAACTGCTCTTCTGTCCATACCTCAATTGGCATATACATTGATATACCCGCATTAAGGAAAGCGATATCCAGTTGTCCAAAGTGTTCCTGAACTGTCTGAGCCAGCGCTTTCTGTGCGTTCACATCAGCGGAATCAGCACTCACGACTAACACGTCATTACCCAGTTCTACTTTTGCCCTTGCGACAGAATCAGGGTTAACACCCGTAACAATTACGCGTGCACCTTCTGCAACAAACAGCTTCGCTGTTTCAAGACCAATACCACTTGTTCCACCCGTGATCAGTGCGCGTTTACCTTGTAATCTAGCCATATAACTATCTCCTGTTAGTTTTAACTACTGATCGGCGAATGACCGATTTGATAGCCACTGTATGCTCATGCTCAGATAGTGATAAGATTGTATTTCTAAATATGTTTCATGCATTAAATGCATAAATGGGTTTCAGGATGGATAGATTACTTTTGATGACATGCTTTGTCCGTACCGCTGAAACAGGCAGCTTTTCCTCAGCCGGTAGGGTTTTAGGCTTAGGGCAACCGAACGTGAGTCGTCATGTTGCAACCCTCGAAGAGCATTTGCAGACCAGATTACTTCACAGAACAACCCGCAAGCTTTCCCTGACTCCTGAAGGAGAACGTTATTATTTGGAAGCAAGACGTATTCTGGAAGCTGTCGAAGAGTCAGAGTCTTCTTTCAGAGAAAATGTTACACCCACAGGGCTATTACGCGTTGCCTGCCCCACAGCATTGGCTCACACAATCTTAGTCCCGCACATCCCCGATTTTTTAGTACGCTACCCTGAGCTGATACTCGATCTACAGATTAATGACCGCTATATCAATCTCGTGGATGAAGGGGCTGAGCTGGCAATCCGCATTGGACACCTGGAGGACAGTGCTATGCGTGCCCGCAGACTTGGCATGTTTGAGCGAGTCTGCGTTGCCAGTAACAAGTACTTAGCTAAACACGGAACCCCTGATACCCCAGAGGATTTAAAAAAACATGATTGTTTGATCTATACCTTGCTGACAACAGGAGCTACCTGGAGATTTCAGGATATCAATGTTCCTGTTTCTGGTCGGCTCAGGGTCAATTCACCCGAAGCAGTACAGAAATTTGTCAATGCAGGGATTGGGATCGCACAGGGCCCGGAATGGCTGTTCGAGGAGGGACTGAAAAGTGGCAATTTACAATTATTACTGACTGATTACACTGCATCGCCCGTTCCCATTCAGGCCGTTTATGTTGCTAATCGACTTTTACCAAAACGGGCGATTGTGTTCATGGATTTTGTTGCTGAGATTTTTGAAAAAAATCCCGGCTTCAAAGTTCAGAACTCAATGAAATGAGCCCGAGATAACGAACTGACATGTTCCCCAATAATTAATGCAGTGTAGAGCTAGCAATGTCTGCTTTTGGCACGCAGCAGACAAACACGTAACGCTGAAGGTCTGCTGTGAGCGAGAAGCCGACTTCTAGACAAAGCATATCTGCTGATGTCTTGATGAGTTGTGGCTATGTATTTTGCAATTCTGGTAGGTTGCCCGTGACAAATAACTTTTGCATCATGGTATGAACATGTTTCCCAGATAGATGAAGGTTACGGTGACCAGTATGAAAAAAAAGATCGTCGTCGTGGGTGCCGGGATCACTGGCGTTTCAATCGCATGGCATCTTGCCCACTTGGAATTTGAAGTCACTATTATTGAACAAAATTTGCCTGCATCAGGGGCGACTGGTAGCGCGTTTGGCTGGCTGACCGGCTCAGTGTGTGATGATGCGCCTGATGTGCTTCTCCGGCACGCCGCACTTGCGGACTGGCACAGGCTTGAAGAACAAATTCCGGAGCTTCAGATTAACTGGCATGGTTCATTAAAGTACGGCCTAACGTCTCAGCCCCACCTACCGGACGAACGCCTCCTCAACAGAGCAGGAATAGCCAGTCTTGAGCCTGGGTTGCTTTTTCCCTCCACAAGAAGCCCGTTATGCTGCAAAAGACGGCGCCGTCGATGCCATTGAAGCCACACGGATATTACTGGAGAAGGCCTGTAACAAGGGGGTAGTACTGAAAATCAAACGACCGTTACGAGTATCTGCATGACCAAAGGCAAGGTGATAGGTGTCCTGACCTCTCAGGGTCAACTAGAGGCGGATTGCGTTGTGCTGGCCTGTGGAACGGGTATTCCCGCTCTGACTAAGCTGATGGATACCCCTGTTCCGGTTCTGGCATCACCAGCCGTATTGCTGCGCTTTGCAGCACCCCGGTGCGTAGTCAAAACTATTATCGCAGGTGACGATATAGAGGTTCGGTATTCTCGTAACGGGGATTTATTAGCAGCTGAGGATTATCCGGCAAACGGCAGCGTCAGAGAAATTGCTACCTCTGCTCAGGCCTCAGTCAGAAACAGGCTCAGGGGCGCAGAGTCAGCTTCTCTCACCCAATACTCTGTAGGAGAACGCCCTGTTCCGCAGGATGGGTATCCAGTTCTTGGCTTTACTGATGATAGCGTGGGCGTTTATGTTGCAGTTATGCACCCAGCGGTGACTTGCGCAGCTACGATCGGAAGGCTGGTCTCTGAAGAATTACGCGACGGTATGAGCGATGAGATCCCGGACAGTTACCGTCCTTCTCGCTTTATAAATAATTATTTATAAAAAAATTCAGTGAGTTGATAAGTCTTTATCTACAACCTATTTATTTACGTCTGTTTTGCCACGAAGTCGCCTACTCCAGCCACATCAGGCGGCATAGAGCGAAATATAGACTTTCATACCCTGAAAATCCTTAATGCCAAAGGTGGTCTCGCAACGGTCCTTACCGATCAACGTGTTACGAGTATTGATAATGCGATCCCATTGACGGCAGACCCGAGTGTTTTAGAGGCTAATGCCTTGATGGCAACAGCACTGACGACACAAATTAAAGTTTTGAGTGAAATCATCAAAACCTATGATGAACGAATCGAAACGCTGTTTGACACATTGCCAGATGCAGGGCCGTTTAAATCACTTCCGGGTATGGGGCCCGCCTATGCTTGCTGCACTTGGCGATAACCGTGACCGTTTTAATAGCGCAGAAGAAATTCAAAACTACGCAGGTATAGCACCGGTAACAGAACGAAGTGGCCAGAAATCCTGGGTTCACTGGCGATGGCAATGCGCTAAGTTCGTCAGGCAGACTTTTGTTGAATGGGCTGCCAAGACGGTTAACTCATAATACTGGGCCGGACTTTATTACCAGGACCATCGAAAAAAAGGAAATCGCATCAATCAGCCATCCGGGCTCTGGCGTTTAAATGGATAAGGATCATTTACCGTTGCTGAAAGACCAGAACCCGCTATGACGAAGCGAAATATTTGCAGGCACTCGAAGCACGACACTCACCCTTACTTAGGCCCTAAAAAGCTTGTCGAATGTCTCAGGGCGTGAAGCGGACATGAACACTTCGTATCAGTAGACGACATCGTACTCGTCAGACTCACTTCAACAGCAGTCGTATTCCCAAAAAGGCCATAACGCCTCCGCTTAGTTTATCTATAAACTTACGGTATTTAATGTAAGCCTGACGTGGCCCGTCAGTTGATAATAACCATGCAACGACTGCATACCAGAGCACATCAATAACGAATGCCATTGTGGGCAGGATGATGTACATAACAGGCTGAATATTTTTGCTAAGCGCTGCGGAAAAAATACTGGCAAATACCAGCGCAGTATGGGGATTGCTAATTTGCGTAAAAACGCCAGTCATAAAAGCTTTTGAGATGCTTACTTCCTCTGTACCGGCAGAATCATTAAAACGATTTGAATGACGACGAAACATTTTCAACGCCAGCCATAAAAGATAGCAACCCCCTGCAACCTTAAGTCGGCTTTGTTGAATAAATCGGATTTAGATAAAAGCTCCCCTCGTCGCTGACTTTCTCAGGCAATCCTTACGCTTTCTGGCATGCCTGCACGCGTCATTTTGTTTAATGCACGGATCATGGCCATAGCCTCCCCAACCTGAGCATCATAATCCCGCAACGTAAGATGCCCACCAAACAGCTGTTTGACACGATACATTGCAGTTTCAGCCACCGAACGTCGGTTGTAAGCCGTGTGCCATTTCCAGTACGCATTGCTTCCCGTGAGCCGTTGCCGGGCAACCGCCTGATTTCTGTCGGCATATTCAGCCGGCCAGTAACCCGCCCGGGTTCGCGGCGGGATAAGTGCTTTGATTTTCTTACGCCGCAGTTCGTCGTGGCACCGTCTGGTGTCATAAGCCCCGTCGGCTGAAGCGACCCTGATTTTCCGGTGTGTCTGGTGGATAAGTCCCGGGAATGCTTCTGCATCAGTCACGTTGTTCAGGGACAGGTCAGCACAGATAACCTCATGCGTACCGGCGTCCACAGCCAGGTTCAGCTTCCGCCAGACACGGCGCTTTTCCTTACCGTGTTTTTTCACCTTCCACTCACCCTCACCGAAAACTTTTAAGCCGGTGGAGTCGATAACCAGGTGGGCAATTTCACCGCGTGTGGGGCTTTTGAAAGGGATGCTGACGGACTTAGCCCGCCTGCTGACGCAGGAATAATCCGGGCAACGGAGCGGGAGCTTCATCAGGATAAAAATGGAATCGATGAATCCCTGCACAGCGCGCAGCGTGAGGCGAAAGACGCGTTTGAGCATCAGAACGGTGGAAATGGCCAGCTCGGAATAATGTTGCGGACGACCACGTGAAGAGGTTTTGGGTTCGTCATACCAGGCCTGAATGGCCGACTCATCAAGCCAGAATGTCAGTGAGCCCCGATTGACGAGGGCTTTGTTGTAGACGTTCAAGTTGTTGATTTTGAACGCTTGTTTTGCCACGGGATACCGCTACAGGATCGAGAATGTGGTGATCTGATCCTGATTACGGCAAAAAGTCCGATTTATTCAACAAAGCCGCCGGAAGAATGAATTTTCCATCCATAGCCAGCCTGGAATACGCAACAATGACGCCCGGAATTGAAACTGGAGCACGCCTTTCAGTTTGAAGCGTTTCTCCTAATGAAGCGATATAAAAAATGGCTACAGTGAGGGCCGCAAGGCCAACGAGGATGAAGATCGCCCGCCAGCCCAAAGTGGTGGTCAGCACACTACCCACCAGCGGTGAAAAACCGGGGGCGGCCGCTGTAGCAATCATGGTCAGAGACAGTGCACGTGCCAGTGTTTGACCATCGAACAAATCACGTGCAATGGCTCGGGCCAGCACTGCAGCGGCACACACACCAAATGCCTGGATGACGCGTCCGATAATAAGCGTTTCCAGTGAGCCAGCAAGCCCCCCCACGACAGTCCCTACGATGAATATGAACAACCCTCCCAATACCAGTTTTTTTCGGCCATAGCCGTCGGCCAGCGGCCCCACCACTAATTGAGCCAGTGCGAAAGTGATAAAAAAACTGGAGAGCCAAGCCCCAGCTCACGTGCTGAAACCCCAAACTGCTCGCCAATATCCGGAAATGCGGGAAGAATGATATTTGTGGATAGGGTGCTAATGGCCGAAAGCCCCGCCAGCAAAACGATAATCCTCCCTGTTAATCGCGGATTTTCAGGGGGCTGGTCACTTGTCTCGATGCTCCCTGGATAGCTTTGCTTTTTCATAATACTCTCACCAAAAAATACGAAAATATAAGTACCTTTCTTATCCGTTAGAGCGAGGGCACTCCGACAACTTTACTGATCATTGTCAGGACGTATCCTGAACCAGATGGCGTACATGGCCGGCAGGAACACCAGCGTGATGATGGTGCCACCCAAGGTTCCACCAATCAGCGTATAAGCCAGCGTTCCCCAGAACACCGAGTGTGTCAGCGGGATAAACGCCAGAACAGCCGCCACCGCAGTCAGCAATACAGGTCTGGCCCGCTGCACTGTTGCCTCAACCACCGCATGGAATGGCGGCAGCCCTTCCTGTTCGTTGTGATGGATCTGTCCTATCAGGATCAAGGTGTTACGCATCAGAATGCCCGACAGGGCGATCAAACCTACCAATGCATTGATACCAAACGGCTGGTTAAAGAGCAGCAGCGTTGGTACCACCCCAATCAACCCCAGCGGCGCGGTGAGGAACACCATCACCATCGCCGACATTGACCGCACCTGCAGGATAATAATCAACAGTGTCATGGCAATCATGATAGGGAACAGCGGTGCCATCGCCTGGGTGGCTTTCCCGGACTCTTCAATAGAACCCGCCTGCTCAATACGGTATCCGGCCGGGAGCGTTTCAATAACCGGCTGTAACGCTTTAATCATTGCCGCAGAGACATCCGGCGGCTGCAGGTTTTCGGCTATGTCCCCGCGCACGGCAATGGTTGGCGTACGATCGCGACGGCGCAGAACAGGATCTTCCATTTGCACCTCCACCTCCCCGATCTGCGACAGCGGAATGCGCTGGCCGGAAGAACCCACTAAGGTAAAACCGGCGATTTTTTCCGGATCAAGCCTGATATCACCCGCCGCGCGCCCCATCACCTGCACCGAACGGATATCTTCACGCACGGAGGTGATCGGAACCCCTGAAAGCAGGAACTGAAGCTGTTGTGCGACTGCATTCGATGTCAGTCCCACCGCCTGCAGGCGATTTTGATTGAGCGTGAAATGCAGCGCCGGTACACGCGGCCCCCAGTCGGTGTTGACGGTCCTCATCATCGGGCTGGCCTGCATCACCATTTCGACCTTGTCTGCAATTTCGCGCAGTTTATGCGGATCTGGCCCCATCACCCGGTAGGCCACCGGATAAGGAGAATACGGACCGAACACCAATTGGGTCACACGCACGCGCGCCTCAGGTGCCAGGCCGCTGGCCGCCGCTTCACGCAGCCTGAACTTTAGCGCCTCGCGCGATTCTTGACTGTCCGTCAGCACGACAATTTTCGCAAATGACGGGTCAGGCAGCTCAGGTGCCATGGCCAGATAAAAACGCGGTGAACCTTGCCCGATGTAGGACGTGACGATTTTTGCCTCTTTCTGCTTTTTCAGCCAGGCTTCAATTTTCGCCGCGGCGGCGCTGGTCTGCTCAATCGCGGTGCCATAGGGCATCTGCACTTCAACCAGTACCTCCGGGCGGTCCGAGGTCGGGAAAAACTGTTTTTTCACCAGCCCCATGCCGAGTATAGCTACCGTAAAGATGGCAATCACGCTACCGGCAACCATCCACTTGCGCCCGATGACACTGGTCAGCACTCGTCGAAAACGGTTGTAATGACGTGTGTCGTAAATCGCCACATGCCCGCCCTGCACCGTTTTAATTTTCGGCAGCATTTTCACGCCCAGATAAGGCGTAAACACCACTGCCACAATCCAGGAAGCAATCAGGGCGATACCGACAATCCAAAACATGTTGCTGGTGTATTCACCGGCGGTGGACTGGGCAAAACCGTTGGGCATGAATCCGACAGCGGTGACCAGCGTGCCTGCCAGCATCGGGGCTGCCGTGTGGCTCCAGGCATAGGCCGAGGCTTTGATGCGGTCGTAGCCCTCTTCCATTTTCACCACCATCATCTCGATGGCGATGATGGCATCATCGACCAGCAACCCGAGCGCCAGGATTAGCGAACCCAGGGTGATACGGTCAAAGTTTTTGCCGGAAGCCTCCATCACCAAAAAGACAATCGCCAGCGTCAGCGGCACCGCCGCAGCCACCACCACTCCCACGCGCCAGCCCATACTAACGAAGCACACCACCATCACCACCAGCAGTGCGACGAAGAATTTGATCATGAACTCGTCAACGGCGGAACTGATGTTGACTGACTGATCGGTGACCTTGGCCAGGGTCATGCCCAGCGGCATGCTCTTATTGATTTTGGCTGTTTCCGCATCTAGCGCCTTACCCAAATCCAGACCATTCCAGCCGTCGCGCATAACGATACCCAGCAGCAGCGCCGGTTCACCCTGATTGCGGATCATAAAGGTCGCAGGATCTTCGTAGCCCCGTTCAACGGTTGCCACGTCAGAAAGTTGCAAGATTCTGCCCTGAACGACGATGGGCGTTTCGCGGATTTTCTCCAGTTTGTCGAAGGCGCCATCCAGGCGGATAAAGACCTGCGGCCCTTTGGTATCAATCGAACCGGCGGGCGTAAGGACGTTCTGGCTGTTGAGGGCGGAGAAAATATCCTGAGGGGAAATACCCAGCGTGGCCAGCCGGTCATGCGAGAACGAAACAAAGATGCGTTCAGCCTGTTCGCCGATGATATTGACCTTCTTAACCCCCGGTACATGCAGAATTTGCTGGCGCAAAGATTCCGCGTCGCGCAGCAGCAGTCGCTGTGGCTCGCCTTTAGCCTTCAGCGCAAAGAGCGCAAAGGTCACGTCGGAGAATTCATCATTGATCATCGGCCCGATGACGCCTGCCGGCAGGTTTCTGGTCTCATCTCCCAGCTTCTTACGTGCCTGATAAAACTCTTCCTGAACCTGTGAAGGCGGTGTGCTGTCCTTCAGCGAAAGCATGGTAAAAGCCAGACCGGGACGCGTGTAGGTTTCGCTGCGGTCATACCACTTCAGCTCCTGCATACGCTTTTCCAGCGGTTCAGCCACCTGATCCTGCATTTCCTGCGCGGTGGCGCCTGGCCAGGAAGAAATAATGGTCATCTGCTTGACAGTAAACGGCGGATCTTCAGCCCGTCCCAGTTCAAAGAATGAAAGAATACCGGCCACGGTAATCAGGAAAATCAGGAACAGCGTGATTGAGCGCTCACGCACGGCGAGCGCTGAAAGATTGAATCGCCCCGCGCTCATGGCTGGCTCCCGGCGACGCTGGCATCGCTTTGTTCGGCCATGCGTACGGCCTCACCGTCATGCAGCAGATGCGCCCCGAGAGCAACCACCTGCTCTCCTGGCTTAAGAGAGCCAGTCACCCTCGCCGCGTCGTCGTCCAATCTCTGCACATGCACGGGCCGCCATGACACTTTGGCGGGCTTACCCGAAATCTCCCAGACTCCCGGCCCTTTGCCAGGGTCATAGATGGCCGCTAAAGGCACCTGCATCACTTGGCCCGGTAATTCATCGTCTGCAATATGTAGCGTCACGGTGGAGCCCAGCGGGGCATTCGCCAGTGCCCCCTCAAGTACATATCTCGCTTCGAAGGTGCGGGTTAGCGGATCTGCCGCATCTGAAAGGAGCCGCAGTTTCGCAGGTACAGCCTGTTTACCGGTACCGTACAACGTTGCTTCAGCCTCGCTTCCGGCAGCCGGACGTAACGTCTCAGGCAGCTGCACGATGGCCTCGCGCTGCCCTGCTCTGGCTAGCCGGACCACCGGCTGCCCGGCGCTGACAACCTGACCGGGTTCAGCCAGTGTATCCATGACCACACCGTCGGCGTCTGCAAGCAGCACGGCGTAGCCCGTGGCGTTTTGCGCCACATTGGCTTGGGCCTGAGCTGCACTGAGTTCTGCTTTGGCCGTATCAGCGACGGCCTTTATTTGGTCGTAGGCCGATGCCGACACTGCGCCTGCAGCGACCAGACCGCGATAGCGCACCTCGTCATTAGTCGCTTGTCTTGCACGGGCCCGTGCCGCCGCGACAGCCTGTTGCTGAGCCTGTGCCTGCAGACTCAGGTCAACTGGGTCGAGACGCATCAATGGCTGACCGCGTTTAACCGTCTGGCCGGTATCGACAAGGCGTTCAAGGATTTTTCCCGACACTCTGAAACCGAGGTCGCTTTGAATCCGGGCGACAACAACCCCGCTAAATGCGCGGGAGGCATCGGCAGCACTCACCACGATTGCAGACCTGACCAGAGGAGGCTCAGTACGGGGATCGTCGGTGCCGGAAGAGTCGCCGCAGGCCACAAGGGCAAGCGGCAACAGGCAAACAGCAAAGGTGGCAGGATTAAGCCTGAGCATGGGTTCCCTTAATTGAATTAGCAGGACAGTAACCGCATTCTCAGACTAGTGACCAATAATGTCAATAGTCACAAATTAGGGTGACAGACTTCTCAGTATCAGTGAGGACAGAAGCGCCGCAGCTGCAGGTGCCGTTTCCAGATTGTATTGCAACTGTACCGGACTGATGTAAGGCCGCATGACCAGATATATCGCGTGCGCCGCCTCATCCAACGGCGTTTTTCGTTCAAACTCACCCGCCTGCCGCCCTTCAACAATGATTTGCTCAATCAGTGTTCTCAGGCGCGCTTCATGAGCCTCTGCCGACGGCCACTTATCCCGCGCCGCCACGGCAGCAATGTCATAAAGCTTGCGATCGTGAAAAAATAAATCACTGCCGGCTTCAGTCAGCGCCCTAAATAAACGCCGTAATTTTTCGGAGGCCGACGGGGCATCTGCAATCGCAGAATTGACAATCGCCATGATCATCGCCAGCCGGTTAGTGCAGATCACCTCACCGATCGCTTGCTTAGAATCGAAAAATTTATAGATATAAGATTTTGAAAATCCTATTGATTTAGCTAGTTCTGACACAGTGGTTTTCTCGTAACCAAAATGCCCGAAATGCTCTGTGGCAGCGTCAACGACCTGATCACGCACACTGTGATCCGATGGCCCCCTTGGGGGATGAACATTTATATGTTTAGTCATTTTTCCAGCTTAGCTCAATGAGCCCTGATTGACAACGAGTGACCATTTGGTAATTTAGTCACACTTTAAAACTGACTCAAGGAATATCAATGTTTCCCCTCCGTAATCTTGCACTGATGGTGAGCAGCGTCTTACTGGCGGGTTGCGCCGTCGGGCCGGATTATTATCGCCCGGATGCCCCCCTACCTGAACGCTATCAGGCACAGTCTGCCGTCCAGCAGAGAAGCGTCTCCAGAACCGCCAGTTTTGCCGTCTGGTGGGACGGCTTCGGCGATCCCCTGTTAAGTCATTACGTTACCGACGCCCTCGCGCAAAATCTCGATCTCGCCCAGGCCACCGCCCGCCTGGCACAGGCACGCGCCGGACTGGGCGCGGCCACAGCAGCGCTGTTACCTTCAGGGAACGTCAGCGGGCAAGCGGCACGCGCGTATGAGTCGACCGAAACCCCGCTTGGTCAGGTTCTCAGCGCAACGCCGGATTATAATCGCTACGGCAATAGCTATGAAACCGATCTCAACGCAAGCTGGGAGATTGACGTATTTGGGGGGCTGCGACGCGGCCGTCAGGCTGCACTGGCTGACTATCAGGCTTCCGAAGCGGGCGTCGCCGCAACCCGTCTTGCCGTCGCGGCTCAGACTGCCGATATCTATATCACCCTGCGCGGATTACAGACTCGGTTGTTCATCGCGGAGAAACAGGTCAGTACGCAGCAGGAGCTGCTGGAAAAAGTACAACTCCTGAACGCTAAAGGACTGGCTCCGGCATATCAGGTTCGCCAGACCGAAGGGGAACTTGCGCAGGTTCAGGCAAACGTACCGGTTCTCCGTACGGCGCTTGATGCGGCCATGAATGCATTAGATGTCATACTCGGCTCGCCTCCTGGCACCCACCACAGTCAGTTAGCGTTGCCGGGCGCCATACCGCAGGCTCCGCAGATAGCCTCAACGGGCACACCTGCCGATCTGTTGCGCCGCAGACCCGATATTATCGTGGCGGAGCGCCATCTCGCGGCGTCGAGTGCACGCATCGGCGTGGCCGTTAGTGAGTATTATCCGAAGTTTTCACTCAGTGCCCTGCTCGGCAGCGCAACGGCTTTGTCGGGTGACAATCTGTTCTCCAGCGGTGCCAGCCAGTCGGCAGCCGTGCTGGGAATACGCTGGCGGCTCTTCGATTTTGGTCGCATCAACGCCCAGATAGCTCAGGCGAAAGGCCAGGAGGCCGAAGCACTCGCGGCCTATCGCCTGTCGGTATTACGCGCCACCGAAGACGTCGAAAATGCTTTCTCTGCCTTGGTCAATCATGAAACACAGGCAGCCACGCTGACCCGTGGTGAAGCCGCCCTGGCTAGCGCCCGCCAGTCATCTTTTATCGCTTACCGGCAGGGAACGGCCAGCCTGATGGACGTCCTGCACAACAATGAAACCCTGCTACAGGCTTCGGATGCCAAGGCTCAGGCGCAGGCAGAATCTGCGCGCGCGGCTGTTGCTACGTTCAGGGCGCTCGGCGGAGGCTGGCAGCCATCGGAGGCGGCCACACCATAAGGTGTCGCGGACCTTCCCTTTTCTACGTCACAGACATGACGCTCCTATCACCGTTGATTACACGGCAGTGCCGTCCTGATAACCGGGAGACTGATGAAAAGGATAGGTGTTATGGAAAACGGTTTAAACAAAGGTACTAAACACAAATACTGAACTTTTACCTGTTCATAACCCTCGATGTAGCAAGAGAAATAGCGGAGGGCTGGATTAACGAATACAACAGTGAGTGGGCCATGAATCTCTGAATAACCTGATCCCGGAAGAATGCCGGATGATGGCTGAGAAAACGGAGAACTCGAAAAGTGTGTGGAATTAAAACAGGGGTGTTTACAGTACGTTCTATCCAGGTTCAACAAGCCCGCGTGAAAAACCTCCCGATGTTTCTTTAGTCTCCCCTCTCCCCAAAAAATTGCTTGATTTACCCGCTGCCTGCTCAGTAACCTGTCGCAGTTCACACACCTTTAAACTTTATGAAATGGATTTTCATGAAACGGACTTTTCCTGCGGACGTCTGTCCACCCAAGACGCTGAGACGCATTCTCGCCGGGCTGCTCTTCGCTGGCGCTTCCCCGTTACTGGCTGCCACGCCATCCGACGCGCCCGACCGGGCTGCTTCCGCTATTGACGCGCGCGAACAGCAGCGCCAGCAAGAGCGCGAGCGCGCCCTGCAAAGCCAAAATAACCCGCAGTCCGATGTGCGCCTTGCACGCCCTGAGCTTGAGCGAACCCAATATCCCGCTGATGAGCACCCCTGTTTTACCATCAACCGCATCGCCCTGGTCGGTGAGTCTGCCGGGCGTTTTCAGTGGGCGCTGAAAGCCGCCGCTGACGCCAAAGGGCGCTGCCTGGGCGGCAAGGGCATTGTGCTGGTCATTAATCAGGTGCAAAACGCCATACTGGCTAAAGGCTGGGTCACCACCCGCGTGATGGCGCAGGAGCAGGACCTGACCACCGGCGTGCTGACCCTGACCCTGCAGCCCGGTCGCATCGGGGAGATTCGCTTTGAGCAACCCGTTTCGTGGCGCGGACGACTGTGGAACGCCCTCCCCGCCTCATCGGGCGACATGTTGAATCTACGCGACATTGAGCAGGGGCTGGAGAATTTCCGGCGGGTGCCCAGCGCTGCGGCCGATATCAAAATCGTCCCCGGCAGGCAAGATGCCACCAGCGACCTGCTGGTCAACTGGCAGGAAGCCCGGCCGGTGCGGCTTAGCCTGGGGCTGGATGACAGCGGCTCTAAAAGTACCGGGCGGTATCTCGGTTCCGCCACGTTAGCCCTTGATGCTCCCTTTGCGCAGAACGACCTCTTTTACGCCAACGTGGGTAAAGATCTGTTCCAGCACGGGCCGTTTGGCAACCGCTCGCACACCCTGAACTACTTTTTCCCGCTGGGCTACTGGGGTGTTGCCGCCAATTACAACGACTACACCTACCACCAGAATATCCCCAACGCCAACGAAGTGCTGCGCTACAGCGGTAAAAGCGACAACGCTCAGCTGACGCTCTCCCGGCTGCTGTACCGCGACCAGTCGCACAAAATCACGCTCAACCTGCGCGGCTACCGCAGGCACTCGACTAACGCCGTAAACGACATCGATATCGAACAGCAGAAGCGGCGCACCGCCGGCTGGGAGCTGGGGCTTAACCAGCGCAGCTACCTTGGAACCACCACTCTGGACGCAAATATCAGCTGGCGGCGCGGGACCGGCGCGTTCAACGCCCTTCCCGCCCCGGAAGAGTCGCGTCATGAAGGCAGCGCTCGTACGGGGATCGTGCTCGGGGACCTGGGTATCAATCAGCCCTTTACCCTGGGTGGGCAACCGTGGCGGATTTGCACCAGCCTGCGCGGGCAGTGGAGCCCGAACGCGCTGACGCCCCAGGAGCGCATGGCGATTGCCGGACGTTACACGGTGCGTGGCTTTGACGGCGAACAGGTGCTGTCCGGGGAAAAAGGCCTGCTCTGGCGTAACGATATCGCCTGGAACGTATTCGCACGCGGCCACGAGCTCTACCTCGCGGCCGACTATGGGCGGGTAGACGGCCCGGGTACCCGATACCTGGTCGGTCACCAGCTTGCGGGCAGCGCGGTTGGCGTACGCGGCGCGCTGTGGGGCCGGTTCAGTTATGACCTGTTTGCCGGCCTGCCAATCTACAAGCCAGCAGGCTTCCACACCTCGGGTGCCACGGCAGGCTTTAGCGTTAATCTGGAAATCTGAAACCCGGCAGGGCGTGATTACGCCCCCTTTTTTGACAATGGACGAAACGGACTGACTTTACTCAGGGAAGAACCTCATGAACAAACATTGCTATCGCCTGATATTTAGCCGCACCCACGGAGAGCTGCGGGTCGTATCCGAACTGGCCCGCAGCTGCAGCAGCGAACCCGGACAGCATCGCGGTGCCGGCATCGCGGGGGAGAACCGTTTATGGGTGACCCTGCGGCGTGCGGTATGGCTGCTGGGGCTGGCAATGTTTACCGCGCCGGTGATGGCCAGCGGCATTGTGGCCGACGGCAGCGCCGCGCCCGGCCAGCGGCCGGAGGTGATCGCCACCCAGAACGGCCTGCCGCAGGTCAATATCACCGCCCCTAACCAGGCCGGGGTGTCGCATAACCAGTATCAGCAGTTCGACGTCGATCACAAAGGTGCCATCCTCAACAACTCGGCGGTGATGACCTCCACCCAGATGGCCGGCATGATCCAGGGCAACCCCAATCTCAATCCCAATAGCGCGCCGGCGCGGGTGATCCTCAATGAAGTGAACAGCAATAATCCCAGCCAGCTGCGTGGCTTTCTGGAAGTAGCCGGCGGCAAGGCGCAGGTGATTGTGGCTAACCCTGCCGGCATTGTGTGCAACGGCTGCGGCACCATCAACGCCGGGCGCATGACGCTGACCACCGGCAAGCCGCAGATGAACGCAGACGGCAGCCTGGCGGGGTACCAGGTTGAGCGCGGCGTGATAAGCGTTGAAGGGGGCGGCCTCAACGGTGACGCCCGTCATGATACCGGGTACGTCGACCTCCTCGCCCGTGCGGTAAAGGTTAACGCCGGGGTCTGGGCCAAAGAGGAAGTCTCGGTGGTCGCCGGCCGCAACCGTATCAGCGCGGACGGAAAAAGCGTGGCGCCGCTCTCAGATAACGGCAGCGCTAAGCCCCAGCTGGCGATAGACATGGGCCAGATGGGCGGCATGTACAGCGGCAGTATCCGCATGATAGGCACCGAAGCCGGGGTGGGCGTGCGCAATCAGAACGCGCAGGTTCAGGCAGGCAAAACGCTGACCGTCAGCAGTGAGGGCAGACTCAGCTGGCAATCAGATGCGCAAAATGCGGCCACGCAGGCCGGTGGCGATATCAGGATGGCGGCCAGAGACGCCGTCGACTATCAGGGTAAGTTACACGGCGGCGGCCAACTCTCCGTACAGAGCCGCGAGGGTAAGCTGACGCAGTCAGGCACCCTCGCCGCGGCGGGTGATGTGCAGCTCAACGCCGCTCGCGGCATAGCGAGCAGCGGGCACCTTCTGGCGGGCAGCGATGCCAATAGCCAGATCAACCGCGATGCCAGCCTGCGCCTGGAAAGCCAGGGCGATATTCGCGCCAGCGGCAGCCTGCTCAGTAAAAAAGAGGTTGATGTGAGCGGACGCCGGGTCGACATCAGCGGCGCGCACGTCGCGGCCAGCCGTGCCCGGCTAAACGCCCGGGAAGGCGGCGCGGCGCTGCGAGATTCAGCGATAGACAGCAAACAGTTGGTCATCAACACCGCCGCTGATATTGATGCGCGCCAGGCTCAGGTGAAGGCCGGCCGCTGGGACGTCACTGCGAACAACCTGTTCAACCAGCAGGCTACCTGGTCCCAGACGGGAAGTGGTGAAAGTCGCTTCGCGCTGACGGGACGGCTGGACAACAGTGACGGCACCATAGAAAGCCGCCAGCTCAGTTTCAGCGCGGCGGCGCTGACCAACTCGCGCGGCAGCCTGCTGGCACTCGATAACGCGGCGCAGCAGTGGCGAGTCAGTGGCCTGCTCGACAATGCGGGCGGCGAGATCGGCAGCAACGGCGACCTGCGGCTTGACGCCGGCAGTCTGGACAATCAGAACGGCACGGTAAAAACCCAGGCCGCGCTGGCGGTGACCACCTCCGGCGCGGTCAGCAACGCGGGTGGTAACCTGCTGGCCGGTAACGCCCTGACGCTCAGCGCGGGCGGTGATGTCAGCAACGAGTCCGGCACCCTGAGCGGCGGCCAGCTCACCCTCAGCGCGACGGGGCTGCTCGCGAATGGCAAGGGTGAAATCAGCGGTCAGTCGCTGATGCTGACGACCGGCAGTCTGAATAACGCCCTGGGTAAGATCGTCGCCCAAAACGATGTCACCCTGACAGCGCAGCAGGGGCTGAACAATGCCGGCGGCTGGCTTGAAGCCGGAAATGGCCTCGCGTTAAACGCCGGGGGCGACTGGGATAATCGTGGCGGTACCGCCCAGGGCGGCCATCAGGTCAACGCCAGTGCGCTGTCGCTCGACAATACTGGCGGCAGGCTGCAGTCCGGTGGTGACCTTAGCCTGAAGAGTTCAGGCGATATCCTTAACCGCACCGGCAAGCTGACCGCTCAGCAGGCACTCAGGGTCAACGCAGGCGCGGCCAGCCTGTTTGACAATGACGGCGGTTCGCTGCAGAGCGGCGGCGCCCTGACCCTGCAGGGCGGACGGCTGAACAACCGTCAGTCGGGGCGGATTTACAGCCAGAACGCACTGTCACTCAGCCTTGACGGGGAATGGAACAACCAGGGCGGTACCCTGACCGGCAGCGGCAGCAGCTGGGTGCGCGCTGCAAACCTGCTGAATGCTCAGGGGGCTATCAACGCGCTGGACAGCCTGGACATGCAGTTCAGCGGGAAGCTGGATAACGGTCAGGGACGTATTTTCAGTCAGCTGTCGCAAACGCTCAACGCGCAGGACATTGTCAATGTCGGTGGCTGGATGGGCAGCCAGGGCAGCTGGCACGCCGTCAGCGGCAGCTTTGACAACGCGCAGGGCAGCGTGCAAAGCCAGCAGGATGCGCAGCTTGCAGCGAACTGGCTGGGCAATGCGCAAGGCGCCCTGCAGTCGGCGGCGGACCTGGTGCTGCACGTGGCGCAGGATATCGATAACCACGGCGGCAAGGTTTCCGCGCAGGGGGTGCTTGCCGTGCAGGGCTCGACTGCGGATGCCCATGCCGGGGCAATCAACAATGCGGGCGGCAAGTGGCTGGCGGGAGAGGCACTGAACATTGCCGCCCTGAGCCTGAACAACAGCCAAAACGGTCAGCTGTACAGTCAGAAGCTGCTGCGCCTGAACCTGAACGGCGAACTGGATAACCGTGGCGGCAGGCTGCAGAGCGGCGACGCGCTGTCGCTTGACGCACAGGCCCTGAACAATGCCGGCGGCACGACAGACGCCCGGCAGGCGCTGACGCTGCGCATCCTCAGCCTGCTTGATAATACTGGCGGGACAATACGCAGCAACGGTGACCAGCGGGTCACGGCGGGCAATATCAATAACCGACAGGGCGTATTCAGCAGCCGCGGTGACATTGACCTGGCCACGGCACAGCTGGACAACGCCGGCGGCACGCTGATCGGTCAGGGTGCAGGCACCTATCACATTGCGCGGCTTGACAACCAGCAGGGCAAGGTTCACAGCGCGGCATCGCTGACGCTTGACGCCACGCGGGTGAATAACCAGGGCGGCCAGCTCGTCGCCATGCAGGCGCTGAAGCTCAGGGCGGACGCGCTGGACAACAGCGCTCAGGGGACGATCAGTAGCCAGGCGTCGCTTGACCTGCAAGCTGACAGCCTGAACAACCGCGACGGCGGCCTGATCCTGGGCACCACCCACACCGGCATCCGCGCGCGCGACATCGACAACGCAGCGGGACGGCTGCAAAGTGCGGGCACCCTCACCTTCACGGATGTCGCCACGCTGGATAACCGCCAGGGACGACTCCTTGCCAACGGTAATATCGCCATTAACGGCGGACTGTCGCCGAGCGGCTCACCGCTCGCCCTGCTCAATCAGGGTGGACGGATAGAGAGTGCCGGTGACCTGACCCTGCATACGCGCACCCTGGAAAATCAGCGCGGCACCCTGCTCGGGCTGCAGTCGCTCACGCTGAGCGCGCAGCAGGATTACACCCGCACCGCGGGCGAAACCGTCAGCAGCAACGGTAAGGTGACGTTCTCCCTGAGCGGTGCCTTTACCAACCTGGCGGATTGGTTGCTACCGGGCGAACTCATCCTCAATGCGGCCAGCATCACCAATCCGGCGGTCCTGGTGGGCAAGACACTTCAACTGACGACCGGGACCCTGCAAAACAGCGGGCGCATTGAAGCGGACACCATGACGATGAACGTCGATACCCTGGACAACGCCGCGGCGCTGATGGGCGACGATATCACCGTGCGCGCGCGTGCTCTCGACAACCACGGCCAGCCTGCGGTCATCGCAGCGACCCACCGCCTGACGTTGCAGGCCGGGGAGCGCCTGAGCAACCGGGATGGCGCCCTGCTCTACAGCGGCGACAGCCTGTCGCTTCACAGCGATGACCTGATTGAGAACCGGGCGAGCTTTATCGAAGCGGACGGCGACCTGGCCGTCGAGGCCCGCCGGCTGGACAATCTGCGCGAAGGTCTGGAGATCCAGCGCGATGCCGAAAAGAGCGACTACAAGTGGCACCGCTACAACTACTACTGGCGCACCTATGGTTCGGCCGTCAACCCCAATAAAAGCACCATGGCACCGACCACCCAGCAGCTGACTTTCCAGGATGATGCGGCGGCGCAGAGCAACCGCTACGGCACCCTGCTGGCCATTGATGCGGCGGGCAAGCGCGCGCAGGTGCGCGTAAAAGATAATAAAGGCCAGCTGACCGACCTGTGGGTTAACTACCTGGCGCTTAAGCCGAATGCCGACGGCAGCTATGCGATGACGTTCTATGAAACGCGTGGGGGAAACCAGCTGGCAACCATCCCGACGCCCTATCAAAACGGCTTCCACTGGGAGCACGACTGGACGCAGGTGCTGACCTGGGACCCCGAAAAGCACATTGATATCGACAGCGCACCGTTTATTACCGATTACAACAATTTCCGCGAACGTACCGAGAGCGGCACGGTGACCCGCGACAGGCTGGTTTCCGAAGGCATCGGCGCGCGCATTCTGGCAGGCGGCAATATGCTGCTGCGCATTACCGGGCAGTTGCTCAATGACGCCAGCGTCATCACCGCCGGTGGCAACCTGACGCAGGATGGCGGTGGCAGCGTGGACAACCGCGGTTACTCGGTCAATGAACGGCGCCAGTCAGTGATTGTCGACCATTACGACAAGGACACCCATCACTGGTATCCGACGTTCAACCGCGATGAAACCACGGCGCTGACTACCGTTGACGGCATTATTACCGGCAACGGCACGGTGACCATCAACGGCGCCAGCATGACCAACACCACGGTAAACCAGGCGCAAATCAGCCGGCTTGAGTCGGCATTAAACGCCGTAGACGCCGAACGTGCCGAACTGGAGCGCAACCCGCTGGCCTTTACGGTTGAAGGTGCTGCCCCCGTGGTTGGCGACACCGCGCTTGCGCCGGGCGCCACCCCCTCCTCGCCGCTGGGGCGCCCGCTGCTGCCGGCCGAGCTGGCGCTTACCCAGTTACAGCATCTGGGCAATGTGGCGACCGCCATTCCCAATAACGCCCTTTTTGCCCAGCATACGGCGCCCGCCAGCCCGTTCCTGGTGGTCACCGACGAACGCTTTACCAACCGCGATAAGTTTATCAGCAGCGATTACCTGCTCGACCGGGTGGGCTATGACCCGGCGCAGGTGCACAAACGCCTGGGCGACGGTTTTTACGAGCAGCGCCTGGTGCGTGAGCAGGTGCTGGCACTCACCGGTAAAGCGTCCGTCAGGGGGGAAGATGCGATGGCGCAGTACCAGCAGCTGATGAACAACGGTAGCCAGGTCGCACAGGACTTCCATCTGGTGCCCGGCGTGGCCCTGACGCCGGAGCAGATTGCCGCGCTGCAGCAGGACATCGTCTGGCTGGTGAGCGAGACGGTGCAAACGGCCGACGGTCCGCAAACGGTGTGGGTACCGAAAGTCTACCTGGCGCAGAGCACGCTGCGCCTGAGCGGGGATGGCGCGGTGATTGGCGGCGGCAATCTGCAGCTCTCGGCCAGCAGCATCACCAACGCCGGCAACCTGTTTGCCGACAAGGCCCTGACGGTCGACGCCGGGCAGTTCATGCATCAGGGTGGTGACATCAAGGCCGGCAGCATTGACGTGCAGGCAGACACCCTGTCGATGAGCAGCAACCTGCAGGACGCGCTGCGCCAGGCGACGATGAGTGCCGACGACATCAGCCTGCGCGGCACTGATATCGGTCTTGCGGGCGCCAAGCTGACTGCAACAGATACTCTCAGCCTGAGCGCGCGCAACAATCTGACCATTACCACCGCCAGAAGCAGCCACACGGCTGACCTCGGGGTTATCTCCGGCTCAATGGGCAACCGTACACGCGGCGGCACGGAGGCGGCCGGCTCCCGGATGGCGCAGGTTAGCGGCGAATGGCAGCAGGCGCTGGGGAGCGAGCTTAACGCCGGCGGCAATCTCACGCTCAATGCCGGGCGTGACGTGACGCTGACGGGCAGCCAGCTCCAGGCAGGCGGCCAGCTGGGCGTGCAGGCCGGGGGTAACATCAACCTCCTTGCCGATAAGACCACCAATAGCACGCACCTGGACGCCAACAGCCGGACTTCGTCAGTCAGCAACAGCCGTGAGGAACAGCGCCTGGCATTAAGCGCACTCGGCGGAGACCAGGGCGTCACCCTGGTGGCAGGCAACCAGCTACTGGCCGAAGGCGCACAGGTTGCCAGCAAAGAGGGCCGCATCGGCATCAGCGCGCAGGACGTGACGATTAAGGACGCACGGACCCACACGCAGGACCAGGACAGCGAAAACAAACGCGAGGGCAAGACCAAAAGCCATCGCATCGAGCAAACCACACGCGAGACCAGCAGCGGCAGCACCTTCAGCGGTCAGCAAGGGGTCACGGTTATCGGGCGTGAAGGCAATGTCACCGTCACCGGCAGCGCCCTGCACAGCGACCAGGGCGCCATCGCCCTGCAGGCGAAGCAGGATGTGACCCTCAATACCGCCACCGAACGCGAGTCAACCTTCAGTGAAGAACGGTCTCAGAAAAAGGGCTTCCTGAAAAAAAGCAGCAGCCACAGCGTGGCGCATGACGCCACCACGCGCGAGAAAGGTACCCTGCTCAGCGGGGAGAGCGTCAGCGTCAGCGCTGGCAATGACCTGACGGTCACCGGGTCGGCGATTGCTGCCGACCGCGATGTGAACCTGCAGGCCGGACATAACGTTGATATCGGTGCGGCCACCGAGACCGACACCCACTACCGGCTGGATGAGAAGAAAAAGAGCGGCCTGCTGGGCAGCGGCGGCATCGGCTTTACGATTGGTAAGCAGTCGAGCAAACACGAAGTCGACGAGAAAGGCAGGACCCAGAGCCAAAGCGTCAGCACCGTCGGCAGCAGCCAGGGCAATGTCAGCATCACCGCAGGCAACCAGCTGCACATCGGCGGCGCCGACCTGGTGGCGGCCAGAGATCTGGCGCTGACCGGTGACAGCGTGGCTATCGACCCGGGCTACGACCAGCGCACCCGCCGGGAAACCTTCGAGCAGAAGCAGAGCGGGCTTAACCTGGCGCTGTCGGGCAGCGTGGGCAGCGCGCTCAACACCGCCGTCAGCACGGCTCAGCAGGCAAGAAAGGAAGGCGACGGACGCCTGAACGCGCTGCAAAACACCAAAGCGGCGCTGTCCGGCGTGCAGGCTGCACAGGCCTGGGCGCGTGACGACGCCCTGACCGGGGCGGCGGATGCGAAAAATGCCGCAGCCGGCCTGCAGTCGGGTGATAAAGGTGCCGCGCAGGGGGCCACCAACACCGTTGGCGTTACCGCCTCCTGGGGCAGCCAGTCGTCGAAGAGCGAAACTCGCACCGACAGCCGCCAGTCGCAGGGCAGCACGCTCAACGCCGGGCAAAACCTGTCGATAACGGCAACCGGTAAGAATAACGCCGCGCAAAGCGGCGATATCGCGATATCCGGCAGCCAGCTGAAGGCGGGCAAAAACCTGACGCTTGACGCCGCGCGGGATATTACCCTGCACTCCGCGCAAAACAGCGAATCCACATCGGGCACTAACAGCAGCAAAGGCGGCAGCGTCGGCGTGGGTATCGGCGCCGGTACGGGCGGCTACGGCATCAGCGTCTCTGCCGGGGTGAACGCCGGTAAAGGGCATGAGAACGGCAGCGGCCTGACCCATAGCGAAACCACGCTCGATGCGGGCAGCCATCTCAGCCTGAGCAGCGGCCGCGACACCACCCTGAAAGGGGCGCAGGCCAGCGGGGAAAAAATCACCGTTGACGCAGGGCGCAACCTGACGCTGGAAAGCGAGCGGGACAGCGACCGCTATAACGCAAAACAGCAGAACGCCAGCGCGGGCGGCAGCTTCACCCTCGGTTCGATGACCGGTTCTGCCAGCGTCAGCGCCAGCCGGGACAAGCTGAACAGCAACTTTGACAGCGTCAAAGAGCAGACCGGGCTGTTTGCGGGCAAAGGCGGCTATGACGTCACCGTCAAAGAGCACACCCAGCTCGACGGCGCGGTAATAGCCAGCACGGCGGAGAGCGACAAGAACCGCCTTGATACCGGCACGCTGGGCTGGAGCGACATCCACAACCAGGCGGATTACCGCGCCACGCACAGCGGCGGCAGCCTCAGCACCGGCGGGCCAGTGGGCAAGGACCTGCTGACCAATATGGCCGGCGGCATGCTGTCGGGCGCCAACAACAGCGGCCATGCAGAGGGCACGACGAAGGCCGGGGTCAGTGAAGGCGCCCTGCTCATCCGTGACCAGAACAGGCAGCAGCAGGATGTCACCACCCTGAACCGGGATACCGACCACGCCAACGACGGCAGCATCAGCCCGATATTTAACAGGGAGAAGGAGCAGAACCGGCTCAGGCAGGCGCAGCTTATCGGCGAAATCGCCGGTCAGGCGATGGACGTTATCCGCACCCAGGGCGACATCGCCGGGCTGAAGGCGCAGACCGACCCGGCGGCGCTGGCGCAGGCGCGGGAGCAGCTGAAGAAGGACGACAAACCGTTCCGCGAGTCGGACGTGCTGCAGCGCGCCTATAACAACGCGATGCAGCAGTACGGCACCGGCAGCGACCTGCAGAAGGCGGC
>Ga0153975_1000008_pt1 | contig 206856 bp, 182 predicted proteins | sample TSGA059MetaG_FD_104694 | JGI IMG/M metagenome (GOLD analysis project Ga0153975, IMG submission 104694) | Attine ant fungus gardens microbial communities from Georgia, USA - TSGA059 MetaG | ecosystem: Host-associated > Fungi > Mycelium > Unclassified | place: USA: Georgia, Yuchi Wildlife... | reverse complement strand
ATCTGAGCTGGAGCGTCAGCGTTCCGGCGGCCGATTTGCAGGCGCTGGGCGACGGCGACCTGACCGTCAGCGCGAGCGTCACCAACCAGCACGGCAATACCGGCAGCGGCGATCGCCAGATCGGTATCGACGCCGGTTTGCCGGGCCTGCGCATCAATACGGTTGCCGGTGACGACATCGTCAACAGCATCGAGATTAATCAAAACCAGATCATCAGCGGCACCAGCTCTGATATCGCCGCGGGCAGCAGCGTCACCGTGACCGTCAACGGCACCGATTATGCTGCCACGGTCGGCGCCAACGGCAGCTGGTCGGCGGCGGTTCCGGCGGCAGACGTGGCGAAGTGGCCTGCGGGTCAGCTGGCGATCGTCGTCAGCGGCGCGGATGCCTCCGGTAACCCGGTGACCATCACGCAAAACATCACCGTCGATCTGAGCAGCGTAGCGATCAGCGTCGATACCATTGCCAGCGACGGCATCATTAACGCGGCGGAGAAAGCGGCGGATCTGACCCTGAGCGGCACCACGCAGAACGTTGAAGCCGGTCGCGATGTCAGCGTAAACTTTGCCGGTCATCAGTACACCACCCGCGTGCAGGCCGACGGCAGCTGGAGCATCACCGTTGCGGCAGCGGACATGAAGGCGCTGAAAGACGGTGACGCAACGGTGTCCGTGAGCGTGAGCAACGCGGCGGGCAACGGCGCCACGGCGGCAAACACGGCGCAAGTGGATACCGCTGCGCCAACGCTGACCATCAATACCATCGCCGGTAATAACGTGCTTAACGGCGCGGAAGCGAATGCGGACGTGGCGATCGGCGGGACCTCCACCGCCGAAGCTGGTCAGCAGGTCACCCTGACGCTTAACGGCCAGACCTACACGGCGAGCGTGGCGGCAGACGGGACGTGGAGCACCACGCTACCGGCGGCGAGTGCAGGCGCGTTGGCTGACGGAACTTACACCGTGAGCGCCAGCGTCAGCGATATCGCCGGTAACAGCAGCCGCGCCACCGGCTCCTTGCTGGTTGACGTGACCGCGCCGGTGGTAACCATCAATACCGTCGCCGGTGACGATGTGCTGAATACCGCTGAACATGCGCAGGCGCAGGTGATCACCGGTGGCAGCACCGGCACGCAGGCAGGCAATCTGGTGACGCTGGTGATCGACGGCCATACCTACACCACCGTGGTTGACGCCCGCGGCAACTGGAGCATCGGCGTTCCGGCCAGCGCTATCAGCGCATTGGCTTCCGGTGACACGACATTTACGGTCAGCATCACCGATAACGCGGGCAACACCGGCAGCACCGACCATCTGATCACCGTCATGACTGATGCCCTCAGCCTGAGCATCGATACCATTGCGCAGGACGACATTATCAATGCGGCGGAAAAGGGCAACAGCCTGACGCTGTCCGGCAGCAGCGAAAAACTGGTGTCCGGAACAGAGGTGGTCGTCGTGCTGAACGGCAAAACCTACACTGTGCAGGTGGATGTCAAAGGTGACTGGACGCTAAGCATACCGGCGAGCGATGTGGCGAAACTGACTGACGGTTATTACACCGTAACAGCCAGCGCCAGCGATACGGCAGGCAACCCGGTCAGCGCCACGCATGACGTGACGGTTGATACCACCGCACCGGCGCTGCTGATCAACCCGATCGCCGCGGACGGGATCCTGAATGCAGCGGAGCTGGGTCAGGCGTTAACCCTGAGCGGCACCACGACGGCGCAGGCGGGGCAAACGGTGCACGTGACGCTGAACAGCGTCACTTATACCACGCAGGTGAGCGCCGACGGCCTCTGGTCGGTGCAGGTTCCGCAAAATGACGTTGCGGCCCTGCAGGACGGCACGCTGACGGTCACCGCCAGCACCAGCGACGTGGCCGGGAACCCGGCGTCGGCGAATGCGTCGGTGATTGTCGATAGCCTCGCGCCGACCCTGACCATCAACACCATTGCCGGTGATGACATCATCAACTCCGCCGAGCAGCATGCCGGTCAGGCGATCGGCGGGACAACCAGCGCGGAAGCCGGTCAGACGGTGACCGTCACATTTAATCACCGTGAGTATCACGCTACAGTGGCCTCTGACGGCACCTGGAGTGTGACCGTTCCGGCGGCGGATTTCCTCGGCGCGGCGGACGGCAGCTATACCGTCAGCGCATCCGTCAGTGATGTGGCGGGCAACCCGGTGTCGGCAGCATCGTCCGTTACCCTGAGCGGTGAGATGCCAACCATAAGCATCAACACCTTCGCGCAGGACGACGTGGTGAACGCCGCCGAGCACGGCACTTCGCTCGCTATCAGCGGCACCACCACCGCACCGGCGAACAGCCTCGTCACCGTGACGCTCAACGGGCAGACGTACACCACTTCGGTCGCGGCGGATCTGAGCTGGACGCTCAACCTCAGCGCCAACGCGGTGTCAGCGCTGGCGGATGGCAATAACTACGCAATCACCGCTTCCGTCACCAACAGTATCGGCAACACCGGCAGCGACATCCACGAGATTGCCGTGGATACCACGGCGCCGTCGATGACCATCACCATTGATTCGCTGAGTGAAGACACCGGGCGCAGCAATACGGACTTTGTCACCAGCGACAACACCATCACGCTGAAAGGCGGGCTGAGTGCGGCGCTGGGCAATGCCGAGTCGGCGCAAATCAGCCTCGACGGCGGCATCAGCTGGCAGACGCTCACCGTGGTGGGCACCACGTGGAGTTATGCCCCGGGCAGCGCGCTGGCGGACGGGTCATACACCTATAACGTCCGGGTGATTGATGCGGCGGGGAACGTCGGTTCGACGGCGACGAAAACGGTGGTTATTGACACCGTAGCGCCAACGGCCAGCCAGTCGATCACTATCGATGCGGTTTCGCAGGATACCGGCCTGAGCAGTACTGATTTCATCACCAGCGATAACACCATCAACCTGCGCGGCACGCTGGGCGCGGCGCTGAATGCGGATGAATATGCGCAGATCAGCATCGACGGCGGCACCACCTGGAAAGATGTCAATATCAGTGGCCTGACGTGGACCTATATCGACAGCCGCACGCTGGCCGATGGCGACTACAACTATCAGATGCGCGTGGTAGATCTGGCCGGTAACGTCGGCGCAACCGCCAGTCAGGTGGTGACCATCGACACCGTCGCCCCGGACAGCAGTAAAACCATCAGCATTGATGCTGTCAGCAACGACACCGGTCTGAGCAGCAGCGATTTCGTCACCAGCGACACTTCGCTGACCGTGAGCGGCACGCTCGGCGCGACGCTGGCGGCGGATGAATATGCGCAGATCAGCCTTGATGGGGGGGTGACGTGGCTCAACACGACCACCATTGGCACGCGCTGGAGGTACGTTGATGACCGCACGCTGACCGATGGGGATTACACCTACTATGTTCGCGTGGTAGATGCCGCCGGTAACGTGGGCAGCATCTCCAGTCAGGTTGTCACCGTGGATACCGTGGCGCCGGACAGCAGCAAAACTGTGACCATCGACAGCATCGCCACCGACACCGGTGTGTCTGCCAGCGATTTCATCACCAGTGATACCTCGCTGACGGTGACCGGTTCTATCGGACAGGCGCTGGGCGCGGGCGAAGTGGTGCAGATCAGCATTGATAACGGCGCGAGCTGGACGACCGTTGCGCTCTCCGGCCTGAAGTGGAGCTATAGCGATGGTCGCACGCTGACCGACGGGCAAACGCTGTATCAGGTACGCGTGGTCGATCAGGCCGGTAACGTCGGCCAGACCGCGCAGCAGGTGGTGACGATTGACACCACTGCGCCATCGCAAGCCATCACCATTGGCGCGATCGGCACCGATACCGGTGATAACAGCCATGATTTCATCACCAGCGATACCACGCTGACGTTCTCCGGCAACCTGAGTGCAACGCTTGCGAGCGATGAATGGGCGCAGATCAGCCTCGATGGCGGTCAGACATGGATTGACGTCGTCACTCGCGGACGCACCTGGAGCTATGACGCGACCGGTACCGCACTCGGCGATGGCGTTTACAACGTGCAGGTGCGGGTGATCGATCTGGCGGGTAACACCGGGGCGGTCGGTTCTCAGCTGGTGACGGTTGATACGCTGAACCCGGAAGCGCAGGCGACTATCGCCAGCTATTCCGACAATAAGGGAGACCGTCAGGGATCGTTCGGTTCCGGCACCCACACCGACGAAACCGCGCCGACGCTGAGCGGCACGCTGAGCAAAGCGCTGGCCGACGGCGAAGTGCTGAAGATCTACCGCAACGGGGTGTACGTTGGCGTCGCGACGGTGGTGGGCCTGGCGTGGACCTTCTCGGACTCCGCGCTGGCGGACGGGACCTATATTTACGTCGCGACCTCGCAGGATCTGGCGGGCAACGTCACATCGTCGTCAGACTTCACCCTGACGGTCGATACCTCGATTCCGACCACGATTGCCACCGTGACCGGTGAATCGACCCAGGATACGACACCGATCATCAGCGGTACGCTATCTGAAGCGTTGGGTGAGGGGATGTATGTACAGGTAGTGGTGAATGGCGTCACCTATACGTCGGAATCCGGCGGTGCAGTGGTGGTCGATCCGATCAACAACACCTGGTATTTGCAGCTGCCGGGTTCTCTGGCACTGGCGACGTATGACGTGACTGCACAGGTCAGAAGCAGCGCGGGCAACGGTAACGAGGCGGGGATCAGCCACGGTTCTCTGGTGGTTTATGCCGAAACGGCGGTGGACACCAGCTGGGCGAGCACCGCTGGGGCAACCACCACCAATGCGATGGCATTCAGCCTGAACAGCAGTGGCTTGTGGAACGTGGTCACCGGTATCTCTGATTACACCAGCTCTGGTCTGAACAGCTATACCGGCACCACGCTGACCAACTCCCGCGGCAACATCGTGGTGAGTTACACGCTGGCGGATACCGACCGTAATGGCACCTCAGACATTTATGCGACGGAAACCAACTACGGCGGCAGTATCCAGGGCAAATGGACGGCGAACACTGATGGCACTTATACCTACGGTCAGCAGGCTATCGGCACAACCATCTGGTACGGCGGGATCATGGCTTATGACAAAACCGGTGATGGCTGGCTGGACATGGCATACGGCGATGCAGGCGGCGACTCCCGCAGCTATCTGGTCAATAACAACGGCGTGCTGTCGCCAGATGGTACGTACGGAGCGGCTGGTCTTGCCGGGGTCACCTACCGGGAAATTTCCGGCGTGGACATTAACAATGATGGTACGGTCGACATTGTGCAGCATACCAACCGCAGCGGTGCCTATGCGCTGACGGTGATCAACAACAGTGGCACAGGCGCGCTGACGGAAACGCAGAACATCGCCAACGTCTTTGTGCCGAATGCCGCGAACACCACCACGGCCGTCTCAATGACCTGGGCGGATTTCAACGGCGACGGCCTGATGGATTTGTACATTTCCTCCGGTCTGAACCCTAACGGCAGCTACAACTATGGCGGTGCGATTTACTACAACAGCGGGCAGGGAACCTTGCTGACCACGCCAACCGCGGTTGAAACATCGACCACCAATACCGCGTCCGCCGGTTATCTGTCCGCTGCCGTGGACTGGGACGGCGACGGTGACATGGACATCATCAAGTTCAGCACCTATTCGGCCAGCCAGACCGCCCAACTGTATGTTAACGACGGTACCGGCAAAGGCTGGAGCAGCAGCACGCTTGCTTCCTCACTGGTCAACGTGACGGGGATTGCCACCCTCGATTACGACTGGAACGGTACGCAGGATCTGCTGGTGTCGCAGGCAAACGGCAAAGTGGTGTACATCGCCAACAATGCCAGCATTGCGGACGGCACGGCTCTTCACCTGCGCATTCTCGACGGCGAAGGCATGAACGTGTTCTACGGCAATACCGTGCAGCTCTACAACTCCGCCGGTGAACGGGTGGCGTCGCAGATCATCAACGCCCAGTCGGGCGTCGGCGTCAACGACTCCTCGGCGCTGGTGAACTTCTACGGTCTGGATCCGAATGAAACCTATTCGGCGGTGCTGGTGCGCAACATCAACGGCGTGTCCACCAATGCCACCTGGACAGACCTGAGCGCAGGCGACGGCACCAGCAGCTATTCGCTCACCGCAGACGCGGCGAACGGCGGGACCAGCGGCACCCTCACCGGCACCGGCTATAACGACACATTTATCGCTGAAAGCGGCACCTACGTTTACAACGGTGGCGGCGGCTGGAGCAGCTCGTCAGACCATGCGACATGGAGCGCCACCGGCGGTCAGGATATCGTCGATTTTAAAAACGCCACCAGCGGGGTCACGGTAGATCTCAGCAGCAGCAGCGCACAGAACACCGGATTCAACACGGCGACCTTCAAGGATATCGAGGGGATTGCCGGGTCGAATTACGACGATGTTATCACCGGCAGCGCAGGTAATAACGTGTTCGAAGGGCGCGGTGGTAATGACACCTTCAACCTGGGTAAAGGTGGGCACGACACGCTGCTGTACAAGTTGCTGGACAGCAGCGATGCCACCGGCGGCAACGGTGTCGACACCATCAACGGCTTCAAGGTTGGGACCTGGGAAGGGACGGCTAATACCGACCGTCTTGATCTGAGTGACCTGTTGCAGTCGAGCGGGTACAGCGGTACGGCGGACGCCAGCTACGTTAACGGCGTCGCGACGCTGGGTTCAGGCGTTGGCAATCTGGCGAATTACCTGAGCGTAACCACCGAAGGTAACAACACGGTGATTAAGGTTGATCTGGATGGCAGCGGCACGGCGCAGTCGATGACGACCATCGCGACGCTGACCAACGTCCATACCGATCTGGCGACGCTGCTGGCAAACCATCAATTAGTGGTTGGCTAATTAACGGTAAATGGAAGGCGGCGGGGCAGAGGGCACAGTCTCTGCTCCGCTGCTCCCGCTCCATAATCATGTTCTGGAATGAACGTGAAGGAACAGTGAATTAGGGAACAATGCAGATGAATAAAGAGACCATGTCAGATAAAAGCAGTAGCGCACCCGATGCAGCGGTCGTCGACGGTCGCGCCGCGCAGGCGGAGAAACAAAAGGGGTATGCGGCGTGGCTGAGCGCCATGCTGGATGTTGCCCGGCACTATCGTCTGGATTACTCAGAAGAGCATGTGAAAGCCACCCTCGCCTGGGAGATGGGCGCACCGCAGGAGAGCGTGCTCGATGAGATGGCGCAAAAGCTCGGACTGGCACGTGTGACCCGCGATTTTCATCCGGCGGATCTCGACCCGATGTCGGTGCCGTTTATCGTTGCGCTGGATAATGGCCGACTGGGCGTGGTGACGCATCTGGACGCCAGCGGCCAATGCGCCGTGCAATTTACCGAAGATCAGGGGCTGGAAACGCCGCTGACGGCTGAACAACTGTTAGCGCGGGTGCAGAGCATCACGCTGCTGCGACCGCTGCAAACCATTCCCGATGCGCGCGTTGATAACTACATCAAGCCCTACAAAAGAAACTGGTTCTGGGAGCTGGCGCTGAAAGACTGGCGCCGCTACAGCGACATCATGGTGGCAGCGATGATCGCCAACGTGCTGGCGCTCGCGGGCATGTTGTTCTCCATGCAGGTTTACGACCGCGTGGTTCCGTCGCAGTCCATCCCCACGCTGTGGGTGCTATTTGGCGGTGTGATGATCGCCATTGTTTTCGAATTCGTGATGCGCATGGTCCGCGTCCATATTTCTGATGTGGTAGGGAAACGCGCCGATCTGCGCATATCCGACCGGGTGTTTGGCCGCGCGCTGCGCATTAAAAACAGCGCCCGTTCCAAATCCACCGGCTCCTTTATTTCGCAAATCCGTGAACTGGAATCGGTGCGCGAGTTAATCACCTCCACTACCATCAGCGTGATTTCCGATCTGCCGTTTTTCCTGCTGTTCACGGTCATTCTGTGGATGATTGGCGGTCCGCTGGTGTTTGTGGTGCTGCTGGCCATTCCGCTGTTGCTGATCCCCGGTCTGCTTATCCAAAAACCCCTTGCGAAGCTCGCCAGCGAAGGGATGCGTGAATCCGCGGTGCGAAACGCCTCGCTGGTGGAAGCGGTGGAATCCCTTGAAGACATCAAACTGATGCGCGCCGAACAGCGTTTCCAGAACCAGTGGAACCACTGCAACGAAGTCTCCGCCGATATCAGTATGCGTCAGCGTTTTCTCACCAGCCTGCTGATGACCTGGACGCAGGAAGTGCAGTCGATTGTGTATGCCATCGTGCTGCTGGTGGGGTGTTATCTGGTGATGAACGGCGACATGACCACCGGTGCGCTGGTCGGAACCACCATTCTGGCCTCGCGCACTATCGCGCCGCTGGCGCAGATCTCCGGCGTGCTTTCCCGCTGGCAGCAGGCCAAAGTTGCCCGTAAAGGGCTGGATGAACTGATGCAACGGCCTATCGATCGGGAAGATGGCCAGAAAATGGTCCACAAGGCACAAATCGCCGGTGAGTATCAGCTCAACGACGCGGTGTTCTATTACGACGAAGAAGAGAAAGTCGCCAATCTGGCCATCGCCCGCCTGAAAATCGCGCCGGGCGAGAAGATTGCCGTACTGGGCAAAAACGGCGCGGGGAAATCCACGCTGTTGCAGGTGCTGGCCGGGATGCAGCAGGTTCAGCAAGGGCAGGTGGTGCTGGATAACGTCAACATCAAACAGATCGATCCGGCAGATTTACGCCGTGACGTGGCGCTGCATAACCAGCACGCCCGGCTGTTCTTTGGCTCGGTGCGTGACAACATTACCATGGGCCGCCCGCAGGCTACCGATGAAGAGATCCATCAGGCGCTGATCATCAGCGGCGCGCTGCCCTTTGTGCAGCAAAAAGAGAACGGTCTGAACTTCCTGATCCACGAAGGCGGCGTCGGGCTTTCCGGCGGTCAGCGCCAGGTACTGCTGCTGGCGCGGCACATCATCATGCAGCCGCAGGTATTACTGCTGGATGAACCCACCGCCTGGCTGGATGAAATCTCCGAGGCGAACCTGATACATCACCTGTCGGCGTGGGGGAAAAACAAAACCCTGGTAATCGCTACGCACCGTCTGGCGCTGTTGCAGCTGGTCGATCGCATCGTCGTGATGGATAACGGCCGTATCACGCTCGATGGCAGCAAAGATGAGATCCTGAATAAACATTTCAGGCCAAAAGGACAGCCCGCTCAGGCCGTTAAACCAGCGAATAAGGACAGGGCATCATGATCGGACGCAAAAAACCGATAAATGGACAAAAACAGTATCACCGGCCGCTGGCGGAAAAATCCCTGCCGCGCTCGACCGTTCTGGTCTGGAGCCTGGCGCTGATGTTGCTGAGTTTTGTGCTGTGGGCGAACTTTTATACGCTGGACGAAGTGACCACCGGCACTGGCAAAGTCATTCCCTCTTCGCACGAACAGATCGTGCAGTCGCTGGAGGGCGGGATTGTCCACAGCATCAACGTGCAGGAGGGTGAAGTGGTGGAGCGCGGCCAGCGTCTGGCGCAGCTAGACCGCACTAAAACCGAGTCCGGCGTACAGGAGAGTCTGTCCCGTCTGCACGCGGCGCTGGCGACGGCGGCGCGTCTGACCGCTCAAATCAACGATACCCCGCTGGTGTTTCCACCTGAGCTGAACAACGAGCCGGATCTGGTGAAATCGGAAACTGAGCTGTACAACTCCAGCCGCAACAGCCTTGAGAAGCAGCTTTCTGGCCTGAAACAGGGGGTGGCACTGATCCGGCGCGAGCTTGCGATGACCAAACCGCTGGTCAAACAGGGCGCGGCGAGCGATGTCGAAGTACTGCGGCTGCAACGGCAGATCAACGAAATGGAAAGCAAGGCGACCGATCTGGAAACGCAGTATCACGTCCGCGCGGGCGAGGAGCTGGCGAAAGCCAATGCGGAGATCGAGACTCAGCGTTCGGTAATTTTAGGCCGCAAAGACTCCCTCAACCGACTGGACTTCTTCTCGCCGGTGAAAGGCATTGTAAAGAATATCGAGGTTAACACCGTCGGTGGCGTGATCCCGCCTAACGGCGTGTTGATGACGCTGGTACCGATTGACGACCAGATGCTGGTGGAAGCGCAAATTTCCCCGCGCGACGTAGCGTTTATTCATCCGGGGCAGAAAGCCAAAGTCAAAATCACTGCCTACGACTACTCCATCTACGGCAGTTTAGACGGCGAAGTGACGACGATTTCACCGGACACCATTCAGGATGATGTGCGCCGCGACGTCTACTACTACCGCGTAAAGATCAAAACCAATGCAAATTACCTGGAAAATAAGCACCACGAGAAGTTTTATATCTTCCCCGGTATGATCGCCACGGTAGACATCAAAACCGGAAATAAAAGCATCCTCGATTACCTGCTTAAGCCGCTGAATAAAATGAACGAAGCATTGCGTGAGCGTTGAGAAATAAAAGTAGGGAAAACTTCACTCCAGTAACCGCGGTTATGAGTGTGCAGTAGTGAAAGTAAATTGATGACTGCACATAGATGAGATGTGGTGAGACACTCTAAAACAAAAAAATCCACGCAACTGCGTGGATTTATTAACGGTCCTTCTGCCCCGATCCTGATTGATATAATACTCATCAATCCCAGTAAACCAGATAAGCAAGTGCGGCAGCTGAACAGAAAGCATACGGGCTTAAAAGCAAAATATCCGAATAAGGCGTTTCACATATCCTGATAACAGGCCATGCCAGTACAACCAGCCACATGAAGAGCGCAGAGCACACGATAAAAAAGCATCCCTTCAGGGCAGCGTCAGGAAAAAATCTCTTTGAAATCATCGCTAATGGCATGCCGATTATCATTGATCCCATCATAGTGCCAATAATACTCACCATAACGATGAAAAAATAATTAAAAATGAAACCCACTACGGGTGTAATGCTTTTTCCCCAGGAAAGATAGGTTATAACCAGTAATGAACCGGCTAAACTACTAAATATCGCTGATATCACAGATACCCTAATCCATTTGTCGTTAATCATGTTCGGCATAATTTTCTCAATGTCTGAATAGCTATATTGATGCAGCGTACCCGCTTAAATTCTCGGCGCGAGGCTTAATCGCAAAACAGGCTTCCGGCACAGCAACCTTTTGTCGACCTGTGACGGGCATCCGGGCAATAAGGATATTAAGGCCGCCTGTCAGGGTATTTAGCGCCAGGCCAGTGAGCGTCTCGCATCCTTAGGGCTGAATCGCTTTACCCTGCTCATTTAGCAGATCCGTCAGGAGAGCCGTGCCATCGCTTCCCACCCGAAATGCCCCGTAACGTGCCTGCGCGAATCTGTCGGCATGACCTTCCTGAAAGAACCAGGCGTTAGTGCCGACGGTCAGCGAACCGGAATGTTGATGGTACTTCACCCGTAGCTGATTCGGCTGCAGAGGTTCACCCTGATCAAAGCGGGCCTGAGTCGCGTGACGCTGCGCATCGAGGTCAACAATCAGGGTTCCGCTGGTGGGCAGGCATGGCGCTGATAGGGTCGCACCGCAGGACTCAGCCTGTTGATACAACGTCAGTTCCAGAGGACGGGTGAGGGCATAGTTCAGCGCCATGTAATCACCCTGCATCAGGGATCGCGGGTCAACCGGGGCAAGAGGCAAAATCATGACCGCGCCTTGCTTCAGCAACTGCTCTTTTTGCCAGATGCTGACATTAACGGCTATCAACGCCAGCGCTATCACAGCGCCGGCCAGCCATCGGCACTGTTTATGCATTCTCACTGGCACCTCCGATTTGTACGGGTAATACTTTTTTGACTGCCCATGCCAGCCCCAGAAAAACCAGACCGCTGACCAGCAGCAGCAGGGATTTCTGCAGCAAAATTACCTCCAAAAAGTAATACCAGCCAGTGACATACAGCACCATGAAACCGCCACTGACCACCATTAACCCCAGACTCCCCTGATAACGTGCCATCAAAATTAACCATAATCCCAGCCCTATACCCGGTGCATAGAGGGCGGCAGCCCCACAGATAAGCGCAGCGGGCAGCGTAATGCTCGAAAACAGCGGCTGGCTGTGCCTTTTCTGACTGAGCGCACTCAGCACTAAGCCAGCCGCGATCCCTGGGCCTGTCGCAGACTGAAGCGTGGAAAATTGCGATGCTGACCAGAGGAAATCCGTGAGATAAGCCGCGTTAATCCCAAGGAAACTTAGCAACATCAGCCCACAAGGTATGCCATACAACAGGGGATGTACCGCGTCAGCACACTGCCCAGCCTGTAACCTCAACTGATGACTGACTGTCCACATCCACAAACATATGACCGCCGCCACCAGTACGGACACAGCAAGGCGTGTAGCCATCGGAGACAGGTAAAGCCGGGCCATAGAATGGCCCGCCAGCACCAGGAAAAAGGTCAGGGCGGTGATGGCCATAAACCGATAAGTGCGGTCGGGCATAGCCACCGCCATCGCGGCCAGGATCGGCAAGGCAGTCAGTGAACTCAGCATAATAAAGCTGGCGTCATTGCTCTGGATTTGCAGCAGAACGCCGGTTATCAGTCCGCACGTTGCCGCAATCGCCCATGCCAGGCCGAGGTGATGTTTACCGTCACGCTGACTGCGTAACAGGCTACGCGCAATGGCGGCAAGCAGCAGCGAAGGAATAATAAGGGTGGCAGCATTCGGATCTTCGAGCAGTTCAGTGGCATAAAGCATCAGTATCATCAGTAACAGAATGATGATTGCCGCCACCCAGCCTCCGACGCTTAGCGCCAGCCTCAGATACCAGGGCAGGTCGGATGCGTGACCGCGTTGCTTAATTTCCTCAACCTGCGAGGCGCTCAGCAAACCCTGCTGACGCAAAGTGTCTGTCAGTAACGACAGCCTGGCCGGAACCAGATCGATTGGCCCCTTTTCAACCAGTTTGCGTTGCCACTTCAGCAGAATTGAACCATTTACCGCTACCCAGAATGCCATCAGGGCGCCGGTCAAAAACAGATCGCCCGTATCGTAGGCTAAAAGAAATAACTGCATGATTAGCGCACAGCCGACAACGGTCAGGCTGGCGATGCCCAGCGTCAGCATGCAGAGATCCTGATAGCGGTAACGGTACAGGTAATAACCTGCCAGCAGGGTGATCACCCAACCGCCCGTGATATAAGGAAGGTGGTCACCGCCGCCCCAGTCAGAGAGGTTCCCGGCCACAATGGCGGTCAGCTGAAGCAGTAAAAATCCGGCCATGACTCGCGAGAACCAGCGGCTTGCCAGCCAGCTCTCGGGATGATGGGTTATCGCGCGCCAGGCCAGTGCTTCCCTGACAATCAGGCAGGCTGCCAGCAACGCCAGATATCCGTAAAGCACAGTGGTCGGAAGCCTGGTTAAACTGTCAGACGCGGCCAGATCCAGCAGTGACGACGGCAGGGTGTTGTAATAGAGCTGGAACGCCAGGTTAGCGACCAGCCAGCTGCAAAACCACAGGCTGTTTTGCCGGGCAATCAGCGCCAGCGGCAAAAGAACATATAACCAGGCCCGGAATAGCTCCCAGCTGTCAGCACCAGTCTGATAAATCTGTCCATACAGCGCAAACAGGGCACCGAAACTTAACCCTGTCGCCAGTAATGCCTTGCGTGCCAGCGTGCTGTACCAGCGCCACCAGACAATCATCGCCAGCGCGACGATAAACAGCTCGGCCAGGGCAAATTTCGCCATTTTCGGCAGCCAGGCCCAGTTCCACGCAATAAAGAACACCGCTCCGGCAACCAGTGACAGTAATCCCAGACAGGAAAGAACCGGGATAAGAAACTGACGCCACTGAGCATCTGACGGTCTGATTCCACAGAAAGCAAAGATACGCTCGCAGGTCTCAGGGGTCAGGCTTCCTCCTTTCAGCAGGCGTGCGATCTGGCGACAAAGATACTCTGCCGTCCGTGACGGCATCCCGGTGATGCCATCGGGTGCAAGCTCCCTCATTCTTTCCCTGCCTCTGTTTGCGGTATGACTTTGATGATGAAGTTAAAGACTGTACTTACCTGCGATCAATCCGAGTCACGCTCTGATGAGCCTCAGACTCTGCGAATAATGTTCCTGAACGAATTTAATCATCATTTCGCGGAAATAACAGCGAAAAACAAAGGCGATTAACGCATTCTGCGCGATCATACGCATTCTGATGATCATGGTTTTCTCAGTGCCATCGGTGACCTGGAGCACCTGCGTTTCCTGATGCCAGAGTCTGGTCTTACTGCGTTACCAGTCGGTGCGCCGCGTTTAGCCGTTTCCTGAAAAATTTTAAGAATGTGGTGCGGGGTGATTTCCCTGACAGGAAGTTTGCCGATGACGGGGAAAACCACACGCTCAGGCATATCCAGTCGCCGCGTTTGGGTGATATCGGCCCAGTCTTTCATCTGCAAACACTGTCTGGCGACGGGCTTAAACGTGTGAGAAGTGACACTGGCCTTGCGGATTTTTCTAACTGGCGAGCTAAAAAAAAATCCACGCAGCTGCGTGGATTTATCGCGTTTCGAATCGTAGGAGGTTCAATCAAACCTCATAAGACGACGGAAGGGTTTAGACGTTGAACAGGAAGTTCATCACATCGCCATCTTTCACGATGTAGTCTTTCCCTTCTGAACGCATCTTACCGGCTTCTTTCGCGCCTTGTTCACCCTTGCAGGCAATGTAGTCATCGAAAGCAATGGTCTGAGCGCGGATAAAGCCTTTCTCGAAGTCGGTGTGGATCTTACCTGCGGCCTGCGGTGCGGTCGCACCAACCGGGATAGTCCATGCACGCACTTCCTTCACGCCAGCGGTGAAGTAGGTCTGCAGGTTGAGCAGGGAGTAACCGGCGCGGATGACGCGGTTCAGGCCCGGCTCTTCAATGCCCAGCTCGGCCATAAACTCTTCGCGGTCGCCATCTTCCAGCTCGGCAATATCAGACTCAACGGCAGCGCACACCGGCACCACAACGGAACCCTCTTTCTCGGCAATCGCACGCACGATATCGAGGTACGGGTTATTTTCAAAACCGTCTTCGTTAACGTTGGCGATATACATGGTTGGCTTCAGCGTCAGGAAGCTCAGGTAGCGGACCGCCGCTTTGTCTTCATCCGTCAGGTCCAGCGCGCGCAGCATGCCGGCTTTTTCCAGATGCGGCAGGCATTTTTCCAGCGCCGCCTGTTCAGCTTTGGCGTCTTTATCGCCGCCCTTGGCTTTCTTCTGCACGCGCTGCAGGGCACGTTCACAGGTATCGAGGTCAGAAAGCGCCAGCTCGGTATTGATGGTTTCAATATCGTCAGCCGGGTCAACTTTATTATTTACGTGGATAATGTTGTCGTTCTCAAAGCAGCGCACCACGTGGCCGATAGCCTCGGTTTCACGAATGTTGGTGAGGAACTGGTTGCCCAGGCCTTCACCTTTCGAGGCGCCTTTTACCAGGCCAGCGATATCAACGAATTCCATGGTGGTCGGCAGAATACGCTGTGGCTTAACGATAGCAGCCAGCTGATCAAGACGTGAATCAGGCATTGGCACCACGCCAGTATTCGGCTCAATGGTACAGAACGGGAAGTTAGCTGCTTCGATGCCCGCTTTGGTTAACGCATTGAACAGGGTGGATTTCCCGACGTTTGGCAGGCCCACAATACCGCATTTGAATCCCATGTTTGAATCACCTTAATTTCTTGATAATCAACGCACTTTTACATGCCCTGATAGTGTCACAGACGGTTGTCTTAAAAGTTTCCGCGCATTATACACGTAATTTTAGCCTGGAGGCGGTTGATTTCTGAGGCAGAGGTTAAGTTATCTCTTGAGATCGTGCTCACATTTTCCCATACTGACGTGTCTTTACAGAACCTGGAGAACCCCGCAGATGCATCGCTTGCTGCTTACGCCACCTTAAGACCCTCCCGCCTGCGCAACGCCCGTTGCCGCCACTCGTCACTCTGACGAGCCAGCTGTGCCCGATTAATGCGGCACGGAAGAACCAACACGTTTAAATTAACTGGAAATTTTATGTTTAACCTGAGCAATTTCAGGGCGAGTGACGTCAAAAATGACGTGCTGGCCGGTGCCGTGGTGTCCGTTGCGCTGATCCCGGAAGCGACGGCTTTTTCTCTGCTGGCCGGGCTGTCGCCGACCATTGGTCTGCACACCGCCTTTATTCTCGGGCTGGTCACCGCCTTCTTCGGCGGCAAGCCGGGGATGATCTCCGGCGCGGCCGGGTCGATTATCGTGGTGCTGATTAGCCTGATTACCCAGCACGGCTACGAGTACGTGCTGCTGGCGACCATCCTCGCGGGGCTGATTCAGTTGGCGATTGGCGTGCTGCGGCTCGGTAAGTTTATCCGCCTGGTGCCGCAACCGGCGATTTACGGCTTCGTTAACGGGCTGGCGATTGTGATTATGCTGGCGCAGTTCCCGATGATTAAAGGGCAGGGGCCGGTGATGTATGCGCTGGTGGCGCTGGCGATGTTAATTGTCTGGCTGTTCCCGAAGCTGACCAAAGCGATACCGGGTTCGCTGGCGGCGCTGATCGCCATCAGTGCGATTGCCATTGGTTTTGGCCTGGATACTAAACGCGTCGGCGACCTGGCGGATATCTCCGGCACGCTGCCGTCCTTCCATCTGCCGACCGCGCCGTTAAGCTGGGAAACGCTGAAGATCGTGCTGCCGTATGCGGTGGTGATTGCGCTGGTCGGGCTGATTGAGTCGCTGCTGACGCTGGCGGTTCTGGATGAGATGGGCAGTAAAAAGGGGGCGGGCAATCAGGAGTGCGTGGCGCAGGGTATTGGCAACACTCTCTGCGGCTTCTTCGGCAGCTTTGCCGGATGCGCGATGATCGGCCAGTCAATTATCAACTTTACCTCCGGCGGGCGCGGGCGCATCTCCAACCTGGTCGGGGCGCTGCTGCTGATCCTGTTTGTGATTAGCCTGTCGGATTATATCGCGCTGCTGCCGGTGGCGGCGCTGGCGGGCATTATGTTTGTGGTGTGCATCAACACCTTTGAGTGGAGTTCCATCAGGCGCCTGAAGCGCATGCCGAAAGCCGATGCGGTGATTATGATTGCGGTGACGCTGGTCACGATTTTCACCGACCTGGCGATGGCGGTGATCTGCGGCGTGATTATCTCGGCGCTGGTCTTCGCCTGGCAGCACGCCCGCATCACCATTATTGAGCAGAGCGAGAAAGAGGGGGAGAAAACCTACCGTCTGGAAGGGCCGCTGTTCTTTGGCTCCACCGCCAGTTTCCAGGAGCTGTTTAATCCGCAGCAGGATACCGATAGCGTGGTGATCGACTTTGCCCGCACCCGGGTGATGGACTCCAGCGGCGTGGAGGCGATCGACAAGCTGACGGCGCGCTATATGGAAGCCGGTAAAAGCCTGCGCCTGCGCCATCTGAGCGAGGATTGCATCAGCCTGTTGCGTCAGGCAGGGCCATTCTGCAGCCATGAGCTGGATGACCCGGATTATAAAGTTGCTAGCAATGATGCATGAACCATAAAGCTACTGCTGGACCTGCCGATAATCTAGAAATCGTCGTTTTATAACGGCGCTTACAGTATTTACTTCTATAGTTTAACTGTACGACGATTTATTTCACTGGCAGGATGCCCGTTAACTGACCCGGCGGCATGAAAAACGATTTTTTTTGTACTCCTGTACATACCCTTAGCGGTGAGATGATCGCCATCGACCTGAGCTACCGTCCGCATTCTGCTGCGGTCGGTGGCCCGCTGGATGCTGTGCGGCAGCCGCCATTGCCTGAGGAGCGGCTACTGCATCAGCTGCTGATCGTTGAAGAGTACGCCGATTACTTTCGCCAGCACGGCCTGCTGTGCAGCGTGGCCATCGACTTTCAGCTGGCGCGCGCCGTGACGCAGTCGTCGTTTATCCAGCAAATCCTCAGCCATCTGCCCTTTGTGCGCCTGAAACTGTCGGAAGATTTCCCCAATCTGCACGACGGCATGGACAATCCGCTGCTGCGTACCCTGATTGAACAGCTGAATATCTTATGGCTGGACGATCTTGGTGCCGGCGATGCCAATTTGCATGCGCTGCAGTCAAACATGTTTGAAGCGGTAAAGCTCGACCGCCAGTTCTATCTGGAAAACGTCAATAAGCCGTTCTTTTCGGTGCTGATCAACCATATCCGTCAGTATACCAATCGGGTGATCGTGGAGGGTGTGGCCGGAGACGGTCAGCTGGAGACGCTGCGCAACAGTAAAATCTGGGGCGTGCAGGGCTATTTTGCACAGCAGCTGACGCTGGATAGCCTGGAATGTGACGACGACGGGAAGCGGTGCGAGAAGGGGTAATCCCCGCTGCGGCTGCGGCCACAGCGGGTGCGCAGGCTTAGCCCGCTTTGTAGCTGTGCAGACGATTCATGGCTTTCAGGCGGTCTTCTTTCAACCACACTTCCGTACAGCGCGCCGCTTCATCGACCGCATCATCAATCAACTTCTGCTCTGCCGACTGCGGCTTGCCCAGTACAAAACCGACCACCTTGTTGCGATCGCCCGGGTGACCAATGCCGATGCGCAGGCGGTGGAAGTTCAGGTTGTTACCCAGCTTGCTGATAATATCTTTCAGGCCGTTATGACCGCCGTGGCCGCCGCCCTGCTTAAACTTTGCCACGCCGGGAGGCAGGTCCAGCTCGTCATGGGCAACCAGGATCTCTTCCGGGGCAATGCGGTAGAACGTCGCCATCGCCGCCACGGCTTTGCCGCTGAGATTCATAAAGGTGGTCGGCACCAGCAAGCGTACATCCTCACCCCCGATGTTTAACCGGGCAGTGTAGCCGTAGAACTTGCTCTCTTCCTTTAATGACTGATTGTGGCGTTCAGCCAGCAAATCAACGTACCAGGCTCCGGCATTGTGGCGCGTGGCGGCGTATTCAGCGCCGGGATTGGCCAGGCCAACAATCAGTTTGATGCTACTCACGTGTGGTGTTTCCTGAAGCGTACGGGGGAAAGCGGCTAGTTTACGCAAGCCGTTGCGAGAACTCAAAGATCTGCGTAAAAAGGTGAGCTATGTCACGATAGTTGACAGGCGTGATAATACATTTTCTATATAAAAACAGGCCGTTAGACGTAAAGTTTTGTCAAAGCATAAGCAATAAATGTGATCGCCAACTCATCAGAGCAGCTGTTGATTGCCTACACTAAGCGTATCTGGCAATGGAATTTGCCTTTTCAATACTGTCCGGAGGTGCGCAATGAAACGTAAACATTCACATGTGATGGGTAATGCCCTGATGGTACTCGGTTTAGTGGTGATGGTCGGCGGCGTGGGTTATTCAGTTCTCAACCAGCTGCCTCAGCTCAATCTGCCTGAGTATATGGTGCATGGGGCGATTTTCAGCATCTTTATCGGTGCGTTGCTGTGGCTGGTGGGGGCCAGAGTGAGCGGGCGGGAAAAGATCGCCGACCGCTATTACTGGGTGCGCCACTGCGGCGACAAACGCTGCCGTCACGGCAGCAGCCAGCACAACAGCCAGTCTTAAATTTCCGCGCTGCTATTACCCTCTTAGCGCAATCAACGCCCGCCAGCCGGGCGTTACTGTTTGCTCCGCTTGATCACTTCCTGTCCGGCGTCACCAGGCAGCGCCAGATGGCTGCCGCGCACAGCAGCGTCATCGCCATCAGTACCAGTAATAACTGCTGAAAAGCCTGTTCCGCCAGCCCCAACAGTCGTGGATCCACCAGATGATAGCTCGCCAGCTGCCCGGCGAGCGCTGCCGGTTGGTTATGCGCCGTGAGCTGCCAGCTGAGCAGCTGGCTGAACAGGCTGGCAACGCTTGCCAGCGCGACACCTTCTCCCGCCACGCGCACGGTGCTAAAGATGCCGGTCGCCATTCCGGCACGCTGCGGCGGCACCACGCTGACCGACAGATTATCCATCAGCCCCCAGGGCAGCCCGGTGCCGCAGCCCACCATCGCCATCGCCAGCAGCGTGATGGGCAGGGAAGCGGTGGGAGAAAACTGGCTCAGCAGGCCAATTCCTGCGGCGGCCAGCAGCAGGCCCGCCGCGCTGACGGCACCAGGATGGAAACGGCGCGTCAGCGCCACCGCCAGAGAGGGGACAATCAGCATCGGCAGCGACAGTGCCAGCATCAGCAGTCCGGTGGTCAGCGCGCTGTAGCCATAGAATCCCATAAAACGCAGCGGCAGCAGCACCAGCAGCACCACAAAGCAGTAGCAGGTGGCTACCGGCAGCAGCTGTACCCCGACAAAACGGCCGTAGCGAAACAGGCTGAGATCGAGCATCGGCCCGGCGCTGCGCCGTTCGATCCACACAAACAGCCCGCCCGCCAGCAGGGAAGCCAGCAGCAGCGCAACCGACAGGCGGTCGCCGCCGCTGTCGGCCAGCTGCAGCATGCCCCAGGTAAACAGCGACAGGGTGGTACTGAAGCTGATAACCCCCGGCCAGTCGAGCGCGCCGGCATCCGGGTTGCGCGACTCCGGCAGCGTCAGCCCGCCGGCAATCAGAGCCACTATGCCAAACAGGGCGCAGCAGAGAAAAACGCTGTGCCAGCCGGCAATCTGCATCAGCATCCCGGCGATCACCGGTCCGGCGGCAAGGCCAACGCCAAAGCTGGTGCCGAGCAGGCTGAAGGCGCGGGCGCGCCGTTGTCCCTCAAAGGCATTGGCCAGCGCGGCGGCGCCTCCGGCCAGTGCCGCGGCGGCGGCGGCACCCTGAAGGGCGCGCACCACGTCCAGCCACACCACCGAAGGCACCCAGGCGGTGAGCATTGACAGCAGGGTAAAGGCGCTGACGCCGCTGATAAACAGCCGCTTGCGGCCAAAACGGTCCGCCAGCGTGCCTGCGGCCATCAGCAGGCTGCCGAAACTGAGCAGGAAGGCATTGGTAATCCAGCTCAGGGCCAGTGCAGACCCTCCGGGATGCTGGGCAATCGCTGGGGTGGCAATCACCCCGGCGGAGAAGCTGAGCGGTAACATCAGGGCGGCGCTGCAGACGGCAAAAACACTCCAGCGGCTGCCTGGTGCCGTGAGGATCAGGGAACTCATTGTGGACTCTCCGCTTTCAACAGGAAAGAAAGCAGGATAAATTGGCGTCACGCCACGATAAACAGGCCATCAGGCCGCAGATAAAGGACAAAAAGTCGCGAATGAGCAGCGTGGAGAGTTTAAGCGGGCTGAGCGCGTTTGTGAAAGCCGCGCAGCTGGGAAGCTTTGTCGCCGCCGCCGAAAGGCTAGGGGTTTCGGCCTCTGCTATCGGCAAAAGCGTGGCGCGGCTGGAAGCCAGCCTCGGCGTCAGCCTGTTTAACCGCAGCACGCGCAGCCTGAGCCTGACTGAAGAGGGCGCGCTGTTCTTTGAACGCAGCCAGCGCATAGTGATGGAGCTGGAAGAGGCGCAACAGGAGCTTTCCCGCCTGATGGCGGCCCCGCGCGGGCGGCTGCGCCTGAGCTTTCCGGCCATTGGCTACCGCCTGCTGCTGCCGCTGCTGCCGGGGTTCACCGCCCGCTATCCCGAAATTGAACTGGACCTCGATTTCAATGACCGCCTGGTGGACGTGATTGGTGAGGGCTATGATGCGGTGCTGCGCAGCGGCGAGTTTGCCGATTCGCGCCTCAAGGCGCGGCGGCTGGGCGGCTTTCAGTTTCGTCTGGTTGGCTCCGCGGGTTATTTTCAGCAGCACGGCACGCCGCAGACGGTAGCGGAGCTGAGCCAGCATGCCTGCCTGCTGTACCGTTTTTCCGGCAGCGGTCAGCTGCAGCCGTGGCAGTTTAACGGCGTCGATCCCCAGGCGCTATCGCTTAATGGCCCGCTGGTGTTTAACAATCTGGAGGCGCAGATATCCGCCACGCGACGCGGTTTAGGGCTGATTTATGTCCCGGATTTTGCGGTGCAGGAGTATCTGGAGAGCGGAGAGCTGCAGAGCGTGCTGGAGGGGGAGATCGGCCATGGCGGGCAGTTTTCTCTTTTGTGGCCGGGCAATCGCCACCTGCTGCCCAAGCTGCGAGTACTGATTGACTACCTGGCGGAACACATTGCGCTGCGCAAATAAAAAGGGACAGATGAGCCTCTGTCCCTTTTTGTTCGGGTTGACCGCAAAAGAAGGTCAACCCCTACAGTAGGGGCCGACCGTTTTTCTGGTCGGCCCATCCGTAGCACACCGGAATTAATGCTCAAACATCGCAGAGATAGACTCTTCGTTGCTGATACGGCGGATTGCTTCGGCCAGCATGCCTGACAGGGTCAGGGTACGGACGTTTGGCAGCGCTTTAATCTCTTCCGGCAGTGGAATGGTGTCGCACACAACCACTTCATCAATCACCGAGTTACGCAGGTTTTCGACCGCGTTACCGGAGAAGATAGGGTGGGTTGCGTAGGCGAACACGCGCTTCGCACCGCGCTCTTTCAGCGCTTCCGCTGCTTTACACAGGGTGCCACCGGTATCGATCATATCATCGACCAGCACGCAGTCACGGCCAGCCACATCACCGATGATATGCATCACCTGTGAGACGTTGGCGCGTGGGCGACGTTTATCGATGATGGCCATATCGGTGTCGTTCAGCAGTTTGGCGATAGCGCGGGCGCGAACCACACCGCCGATGTCCGGGGAAACCACAATCGGGTTTTCCAGGCCAATCTGCAGCATATCTTCAAGCAGGATCGGGCTACCAAATACGTTATCAACCGGGACGTCAAAGAAGCCCTGAATCTGTTCAGCATGCAGATCCACAGTCAGAACGCGGTCAACGCCAACGCTGGAGAGGAAATCGGCGACAACTTTGGCAGTAATTGGCACACGGGCGGAACGCACGCGGCGGTCCTGACGTGCATAACCAAAGTAAGGGATCACCGCGGTAATACGACCAGCGGAAGCACGACGCAGGGCGTCAACCATCACAACCAGTTCCATCAGGTTGTCGTTGGTTGGGGCACAGGTGGACTGGATGATGAAAATATCACCACCGCGTACATTTTCGTTAATTTGTACGCTCACTTCACCATCACTGAAACGACCGACGGCGGCGTCGCCCAGGCTGGTGTAAAGGCGGTTGGCAATACGTTGTGCTAGTTCCGGGGTGGCGTTACCAGCAAAAAGCTTCATATCAGGCACGAGAAGAACCTCAGGCTTTGCGTCCAGAGAATGAAATACCATAAGCCGCACTGGGCGGTATACGACTTATGCTTTCATACGGGTGTTTTAACCCTACATTCTTGACGCCGTAGCGGCGTTGGCTGCGCGTCATCGCCCCGGTCACTTACCTGGGTAAGCTCCCGGGAACTCAAACACTTGCCGCCTTGCTACAACGCCAATTATTTGGGTTAAATAAGAGCAGTAGTGCAGCGTCTGGAACAGAGTGACACTGTCACATCAACTCAATTGCCCTGAAAGTCTGCGGTGTAGCGGCGAGATATTAACACCTCGCGCAACAAACCCCTGCAGATTTTTCGGGGCCAGCTCAAGCACCTGGCGGGCGGCGGACTCGGTGTCGAATTCTGCAAACACACAAGCACCCGTTCCAGTCAGGCGCGACGGCGCGTATTCTAGCAGCCAGGAAACAAGCTGTTCAACCTCGCGAAAACGATTTCTTACGACAGGTTCACAATCATTATGGAATTCGGTGCTTAATAACTGGCTGATTTCCCTTGCTGGCGTGTCGCGGGTCAGCTCCGGATCGTTGAAAACGAGCGGGGTGGCAATGCTCACCCCAGGGTGCATCACCAGATACCACTTCTCCGCCGGGTTAACCGGGGTCAGCTGCTCACCCACACCTTCGGCAAAGGCAGCGAAGCCGTGAACAAACACCGGCACGTCGGCGCCAAGCTGAAGGCCAAGCTCTGCCAGCTGCCCCAGGCTCAGCCCGGTTTGCCACAGGTGGTTAAGCGCCACCAGCACCGTGGCGGCGTTTGAGGAACCGCCGCCCAAACCGCCACCCATCGGTAAGCGCTTCTCAATGGCAATTTTCGCCCCGGCAGCATCAGGCAGGGAACCGAGAGCGGCCGCCCGCTCGCGCAGCAGCGCTGCGGCGCGCACAATCAGGTTCTGCGCATCCGGCACGCCCGCCACCGGCGTCAGCAGCGTAATCTCGCCGCTGTCGTCCACTTCAATGGTCAGCGTGTCGCCGTAATCGAGAAACTGAAACAGCGTTTGTAGATTATGGTAGCCGTCGGCGCGGCGGCCAGTGATGTAGAGAAATAAATTCAGCTTTGCCGGGGCAGGCCAGGTTGTGATCATTTTACCGTCCAGCTGTCCATCTTCAGTTTGATGCGCTGGCTGCCTTCACGCAGTTCGAGATTGGATGGCAGCTGTGGATTGAGCTTGCTGTCATAACCCTGGTAGGTCACGTGCCACTGCTTGCCGTCCTGGCTGTAGTTCAGTTCGCGCAGGCGGTACTGGTCGTCAAGCTGATAATCGGTGGCGTCGCCCGGCAGGCCGACCATCCACTGACGCAGGTTATCCAGCGGAATGCTCATACCGGTCAGCTGGGAGATCATCTTCGCGGCATCGTTACTGACGTAGCGCTTGCCCTTATTATCAACAATTTGTGCGGTCTGGCCCTGCTGGTCCAGCTGCAGCTCGGTGCTGCCGAGCGGATTGGTTAACAGCAGGCGATAGCGGTCTGGTGCGGTCTGCTGCCAGTTAAAGCGCGCATACACTTTTTGCCGATCGGAGAGGTAGGCGAACGCGCCACGAGTCTGATACTGGGTGATCTTTTCCACCGACTGCTGATGCTCACGCCACTGCGGCGTATCGGCGCTCTTGCCCGGCCCCTGTGGCTTGGTGGGCGTAACGCAGGCGGTTAACAGCAGGCTGGCAAGGGGGATAAGCCGCAGCAGGCGGCGGTTTGGCGATAGCATAATCAGGTCAGCTCCTCAGACGGGGTTCGGGCATACTTGCCGCAATCAACCGCTCACGCTAACCAGCTAACCGGGCCGCGTCAATGCTCAAATTGTCTCATTTGACCTGTTGTCGGTATAACTTGTTACAGGGATAGGTGAACCATCACTTTTATTGATCTCGCTCATCTTGTAGAATGCGCCTCACAAAACCCTGACAACTGTGGGATTAACCCAACCTCGCACCATGACGTTACTGGCACTCGGCATCAATCACAAAACGGCACCTGTGGCTCTGCGCGAACGCGTTACGTTCTCGCCGGACACGCTGGATCAGGCGCTTAACAGCCTGCTGGCACAGCCGCTGGTTCAGGGCGGCGTTGTGCTGTCTACCTGTAACCGTACCGAGTTGTACCTGAGCGTTGAGCAGCAGGAAAATCTGCAGGAGCAGCTGGTCTCGTGGCTGTGTGATTACCATCATCTGAGCGTTGAAGAGGTGCGTAAAAGCCTCTACTGGCATCAGGGTGACGAAGCGGTCAGCCATCTGATGCGCGTTGCCAGCGGCCTGGATTCGCTGGTGCTCGGTGAACCGCAGATTTTAGGCCAGGTGAAAAAAGCCTTTGCCGACTCCCAGCGCGGCCATTCGCTCTCCAGCGAACTGGAGCGCATGTTCCAGAAAACCTTCTCCGTCGCCAAACGCGTGCGCACCGAAACTGAAATCGGTGCCAGTGCGGTATCGGTCGCGTTTGCCGCCTGTACCCTGGCGCGCCAGATCTTCGAATCGCTGTCGACCGTTACCGTGCTGATGGTCGGAGCGGGCGAGACTATCGAGCTGGCCGCGCGCCATCTGCATCAGCACAAGGTGAAGAAGTTGATCATCGCTAACCGTACCCGCGAGCGTGCGCAGGTGCTGGCGGATGAAGTCGGGGCTGAGGTGATAGGCTTGGCGGAGATCGATTCACGTCTGGCAGAAGCCGACATTATCATCAGTTCAACCGCCAGCCCGCTGCCGATCATCGGTAAAGGGATGGTGGAGCGTGCGCTGAAGCAGCGCCGCAACCAGCCGATGCTGCTGGTGGATATTGCCGTACCGCGTGACGTGGAGCCGGAAGTGGGCAAGCTGCCGAACGCCTATCTGTACAGCGTGGATGACCTGCAGGCGATTATTGAAAGCAATATGGCCCAGCGCCAGGCGGCTGCGGTGCAGGCTGAAACCATCGTGGTGCAGGAAAGCAGCGAGTTTATGTCCTGGCTGCGCGCGCAGAGCGCCGTTGAAACCATCCGCGACTACCGTTCGCAGGCAGAGCAGGTCAGGGAAGAGTTGCAGGCGCGGGCGCTTGCCGCACTGCAGCAGGGTGCAGACCCCGAAGCGGTGATGCGTGACCTGGCCCACAAATTGACCAACCGTCTGATCCACGCTCCAACTAAATCTCTTCAGCAGGCCGCCCGCGATGGCGATGGCGAACGCCTGCAAATTTTACGCGACAGCCTCGGGCTGGAATAGCGTTTAAACCTCTATTTACAAGGTAAAACTACACGAATGAAGCCTTCTATTGTTGCCAAGCTGGAAGCCTTGCAGGAGCGCCACGAAGAAGTTGAGGCGATGCTGGGCGATGCTGGTGTGATTGCCGATCAGGAGCGTTTCCGCGCTTTATCCCGCGAATACGCCCAGCTGACCGACGTCAGTCAGTGCTTCCGTCAGTGGCAGCAAACCCAGGAAGACATTGAAACCGCCGAAATGATGCTGGATGACGCCGAAATGCGTGAGATGGCACAGGAAGAGCTAAAAGAGGCGCGTGCCGCCAGCGAAGCGCTGGAGCAGCAGCTGCAGGTGCTGCTGCTGCCGAAAGATCCGGATGATGAGCGTAACTGTTATCTGGAAATTCGTGCCGGAACCGGCGGTGACGAAGCGGCGATCTTTGCCGGCGATCTGTTCCGCATGTACAGCCGCTACGCTGAATCGCGCCGCTGGCGTGTCGAAGTGATGAGCGCCAACGAAGGCGAGCACGGCGGCTACAAAGAGGTGATTGCCAAAGTGATTGGCGAGGGTGCCTACGGGCGCCTGAAGTTTGAATCCGGCGGTCACCGCGTGCAGCGCGTACCGGAAACCGAATCTCAGGGGCGTATCCACACCTCAGCCTGTACCGTGGCGGTGCTGCCGGAAGTGCCGGAAGCGGAGCTGCCGGAGATTAATCCGTCCGACCTGAAAATTGATACCTTCCGTTCATCGGGGGCGGGTGGCCAGCACGTTAACACCACCGACTCGGCGATCCGTATTACCCACCTGCCAACCGGCATCGTGGTGGAGTGCCAGGACGAACGTTCCCAGCATAAAAACAAAGCCAAGGCGCTCGGCGTGCTCGGGGCCCGTATTCGCGCCGCCGAAATGGCGCGCCGGCAGGAGCAAGAGTCCTCGACCCGTCGCAATCTGCTCGGCAGCGGCGACCGTTCGGACCGTAACCGCACCTATAACTTCCCGCAGGGCCGCGTCACCGATCACCGTATCAACCTGACGATTTACCGTCTGGATGAAGCGATGGAAGGCAAGCTGGACGCGCTGATTGAGCCGATTGTGCAGGAATACCAGGCCGATCAGCTGGCTGCACTTGCCGGGAACGAGTAGTGCAAATCCGTGTCTGGCTGCGAGCGGCGATAGCCCGTCTCAGCAGCAGCGAAAGCCCGAAACGCGACGCGGAGATCCTGCTGGCATGGGTTAGCGGCAAATCCCGCGCCTGGCTGATCGCTTTTGACGATGCGCAGCTGGACGACAGCCAGCTGGCCGCGCTGGAGAGTCTGCTGGCGCGCCGCGCCGCCGGGGAACCGGTGGCGTACCTGATCGGTGAACGTGAGTTCTGGTCGCTGCCGCTCAGCGTGTCGCCCGACACCCTGATCCCGCGCCCGGACAGCGAAGTGCTGGTTGAGCAGGCGCTAAGCCGGCTTCCTGCCGACCCGTGCGCCATTCTTGACCTCGGCACCGGTACCGGCGCGATTGCGCTGGCGCTGGCCAGTGAACGCGCTGACTGCCAGGTGACGGGCGTGGACCGCATTGCGGCAGCGGTGGCGCTGGCAACGCACAACGGGGCGAAACTTAATCTGCCTAACGCCCGCTTCCTGCAAAGCGACTGGTTTTCGGCGCTGAATGCTCAGCGTTTCCAGCTGATCGTGAGTAACCCCCCCTATATCGATGCCGCCGACCACCATCTGTCTCAGGGCGATGTGCGCTTTGAGCCCGCCAGCGCGCTGGTGGCGAGCGATCATGGCCTGGCCGATATCAAAACTATTGCCTCTTCGGCTGCGAATTATCTGGCGGATAACGGCTGGCTGCTGCTGGAACATGGCTGGCAGCAGGGTGAAGCGGTGCGGCAAATCCTGCGCGAAAACAGCTTCTGTCAGGTGGAAACCTGTCAGGATTATGGTGGTAACGACCGCGTGACGCTCGGGCAGATAACGCATAATTAAGGAACTTTTATGGCCGCATGGTACCTTCCACTTAAAAATTTTCATCTGTTAACCGTAGCGATAACGGCAGTGATGTTTCTGCTGCGCTTTTACTGGTTGCAGACCGGTTCAGCTACGCTGCAGCGGCGCTGGGTGCGTATTGTGCCGCATCTTAACGACACGCTTTTGCTGCTTTCTGGCGTGCTGCTGGTGATGATGACCCATTTTTACCCGTTTACACCGCAGGGCAATTGGCTGACTGAGAAGCTGTTTGGCGTTATCATCTATATCGCGCTGGGCGCTATTGCCTTGGGACGACGTCCGCGCGCGCAAAAAGTACGCTGGATAGCGTTCATTGTGGCGTTAATCGCCCTTGTGGCCATCGTTCAGTTAGCCACCACTAAAATGCCATTGCTGGGGTTTGTATGACGTCCATCGCTGATTTTGATTTTACCGCAGCGCCGCTGAGTGAGGCGGTGATTGCCGCGTCGCTGGCGATCCGCAGCGACTTTCCGGCTGAAGACGTCAGAAAGCAGTTGTCGGCACTGGTTGCCGAAGCACGCGCAGAGATCCCGCCCGAGCTGGCCGCTGACTTACAGGTCGAGCAGCTGATAACGCTGTTCTGGGGCCGCTGGGGCTTTGGTGGCGCGAGCGGCGTTTATCGCCTGTCGGATACTCTGTGGCTGGATAATGTTTTACGTACCCGTCAGGGCACCGCGGTGTCGCTGGGGGTGATATTTCTGCATATTGCAGGCAAGCTCGATCTGCCGCTGTTCCCGGTGATCTTCCCGACGCAGCTGATCCTGCGCGCCGAGTGGATCGATCAGGATATGTGGCTGATCAACCCGTTTGATGGCGAAACCCTGGATGAGCACACGCTGGAAGTGTGGCTGAAGGGCAACATCGGGCCGATTGCCGAACTGTATGATGACGATTTACAGGAAGCCGAACCGCTGGCGGTCCTGCGCAAAATGCTCGATACGCTGAAATCATCGCTGATGGATGAGAAGCAGATGGAAATGGCGCTGCACGTGAGCCAGGTGCTGGTGCAGATGGATCCGGAAGACCCTTATGAGATCCGCGACCGCGGGCTGATTTTCGCCCAGCTGGAGTGTGGACACGTGGCGTTGCACGATCTGGCCTACTTTGTTGAGCAGTGCCCGGAAGATCCGGTCAGCGAAATGATTAAGGTTCAGATCCACTCTATCGAGCAAAAACAGATTACCCTTCACTAAACGCAGTGAACTTTATAAAGGCGAAGACATGAATCAGAAAGTGGTAAGCATTGGCGACATTAAAGTCGCAAACGACCTGCCGTTCGTGCTGTTTGGCGGGATGAACGTGCTGGAATCGCGCGATCTGGCGATGCGTATCTGTGAGCATTACGTCACCGTAACCCAGAAGCTGGGTATTCCCTACGTGTTCAAAGCCTCGTTTGATAAAGCCAACCGCTCATCTATCCACTCTTACCGTGGCCCGGGCCTCGAAGAGGGGATGAAAATCTTCCAGGAAATTAAGCAGGCGTTCGGCGTGAAAATCATCACCGACGTGCACGAAGCCAGCCAGGCGCAGACCGTGGCTGACGTGGTTGACGTGATCCAGCTGCCGGCTTTCCTTGCCCGCCAGACCGATCTGGTGGAAGCGATGGCGAAAACCGGTGCGGTAATCAACGTCAAGAAGCCGCAGTTTGTCAGCCCTGGCCAGATGGGTAACATCGTGGATAAGTTCGCTGAAGGCGGCAACGATAAAGTGATCCTGTGCGATCGCGGTGCCAACTTCGGTTACGACAACCTGGTGGTCGACATGCTGGGCTTCAACGTGATGAAGCAGGTATCGAACAACAGTCCGGTGATCTTCGACGTGACGCACGCGCTGCAGTGCCGTGACCCGATGGGCGCCGCATCCAGCGGTCGTCGCGCTCAGGTTTCTGAACTGGCGCGTGCCGGTATGGCCGTTGGCATTGCTGGCCTGTTTATCGAAGCGCACCCGGACCCGGCGAACGCCAAGTGCGATGGCCCGTCCGCGCTGCCGCTGGACAAGCTGGAGCCGTTCCTGAAGCAGATGAAAGCGATTGATGACCTGGTGAAGAGCTTCCCCGAGCTCGATACCAGCAACTAAACTTCCTTTCTCCTGCGGGCCAGATATTCTGGCCCGCTCTTTTTCCGCGCCCTGCGCCGTTATTACCGGCTTACTCAGTTGTTAACATGGATTGCCAATTTAAGGAGTCATAATGAAAAAAGTCACTTTACTGTTACTGGGTGCTGTCGCGCTGAGCGGCTGCAGCCACAGCAACACCAGCCCGACGGATGCCAGCCAGCTGGCGAATCGTCAGTTTGTGCTCAGCGTGGTGGATGGTCAGACGGTCGTGCCGCATGAGGGCATCAGGCCGGGGATCGGTTTTAGTGAAGGGCTGAAGGTGAGCGGGGTGATGTGCAACCGTTTCTTCGGCCAGGGCAAAGTTGAGCAGGGACGGCTGAGCGTGCCGCAGCTGGCCTCCACGCGCATGCTGTGCAGCAATGCCGATCTGAACAAGTGGGAGCAGACGCTAACGCAGATGTTGATGAATGGCGCTGAGGTGAAGGTGGATGAGCAGTCGCTGACGCTGACCGGCAGCGGCCATACTTTGCAGTATCAGGCACAATAAAATCAAAGGGCTGACCCGAAAAATGGTCAGCCCGCTTGTAGGGGGCGACCATTTTTTCCGGTCGCCCCGTGCCGATGATTAGCACCCATCGTGATGAAGGCCATTTTTTCCGGTCGCCCCGTGCCGATTTTACAACATCACCGTCATCAGATAAGCGATAAACAGGGCCAGATGCGCCGCGCCGTTCAGCACATTGGTACGCCCGGTAGAGAACGAAATCTGGCACAGCAGCAGGGCGGAAATCATCACCACCATCTGCGGCGGCTCCAGCCCGAAGATCAGCTGCTGCCCGGTCAGCGTGGCGATAATCGTCACCGCCGGAACCGTCAGTGAGATGGTCGCCAGCACGGAGCCGAAGAACAGGTTCATGGCGCGCTGTACCTGATTGGCCAGCACCGCTTTAATTGCGCCCAACCCTTCAGGCGACAGGATCAACAGTGCCACCAGGAAGCCGGTAAACTGCTCCGGTGCGTTGAGCTCGGTCAGCAGTGACTCCAGCGTATTGGCATTCATTTTGGTCACGGCAATCACCGCCACCAGATGCACAATCAGCCATAGGGTGTGCCTGAGGCTGGAGTGCGCCGAGGGCTTACCGTGGTGCGGATCGTCACCGTCATCTTCGTGTTCATAGACAAACAGACTCTGGTGCGTTTTGGTCTGAATCAGCAGGAACACGCCGTACATCGCCGCAGAAATGGCCGAAACCAGCAGCGCCTGACCGATGGTAAAGTTGCCGCCGGGCAGGGCATTCGGCAGCACCAGCACGATCATCCCCAGCGGGAAAATCGCAATCAGATACTGTTTAACCCCCGCCAGATTGACATACTGGGTGGCAAACTTGTTGCCGCCGAGCAGCAGCGCAAAGCCCACCAGGCCGCAGGTAACAATCATAATGATCGAATAGAGCGTGTCGCGCATCAGCGCGGGCGCGGCGTCGCCGGTCGCCATCAGCGCGGAGATCAGGCTGACTTCAAGGATCACCACGGAGAGGCTGAGGATCAGGGAACCATAGGGCTCGCCCAGGCGGTGGGCTAATACGTCGGCATGACGTACCACGCTAAAGGCGCTGCTGAGGATGGCGATCAGCGCAACCAGGTTGATGCCAATGACCAGAGGAAATGATGCGGTGTTGCCCCAAAACCATAAAATGGTCAGTGCGGCGATGGGAAAGATGAGGGAATACTCGGTGTGACGGGTTTTACTGCTCTCGTGCGCACTCATAGGCAAACGCTCCTTAACCTTATCCTGTTGGCCTGAAATCGGCAAACCACACCGCAGGCCCATTAAACATAGTCTGACAATATGAAAGACAAGTGGCGAAAGTGTAACCTTTTTTCGCCGCTTTTGGCAGAAATTTACGCTATTTTACGGGGTTTTATGAATAACGGGCTATAACAGCTATTTATTGCACTTATGTAGCTATCTTAATGAAAAACTGGGGTCTTTATTGTCCAGAAGTAATTAATTAAGCCATAACGGACGGAAAATGATGGCGCTATGATGCAAAAACGCAGGCTGCAGATAAAAAGTCTGGGGAGTGGCTCTATTTTACAGCCATCCCCAAGGGCTACTTGGCTGTCGCACGGCGCCAGATTAACCGTGCGGGTAACCAGCGCTGAGTCTCTTCCGGTATCTGCTCATCGATAAGTCGGGTGACCATCTCGAAGCAATTCCATGCCAGCAGGCGTTCATCCTGCTCAACGGTATCAATGCGCACGCAGAGCGCGTCATACAGATAGTGGTCGTCAAAGCTGCACAGGTGCATCGGCGTATTCAGCAGGCCGTGCTGGCTGAGGTAACGCAGGACACCTTCCTGCAGGCCACAGGCGGCGCAAAACAGCGCCTGCGGCACCCGCCCAAGCCGTGCGTAGAGCTCGGCAAACATTTCATAGCCGGAGCTGGCGTGATAGTGACCGTGCATGATCCACTGCGGATTTAGCGTTAACCCGGCACGCTCCAGCCCGAGACGGTAGCCCGCCAGACGATCGCGCGTCGGTGAAATTCGCGGCTGTCCGCCAAAGAAATAGAGTTCATCATAGCCTTCGCGCGCCACGGCTTCGACCAGCGTGGCGGTGGGGCCAGTGGCATCGGTGATCACCAGAGGAAGGGTGGAGTCGCCAAGATGGCGGTCAAACAGCACCACGGGCAGCTGCTGATTAATCTTCTGATATTCAGCATCATTGAGCATGCTGGAAGCCACAATCAGCCCGTCAACCTGGCGCTGGATCAAATTATTCACCGCCAGCGTCTCCTGGCTGGCATTTTCCGCGGTGCAGGCGATAAGCAGCTGCAGGCCAGCATCGCGGCACAGCATTTCCAGTTCATGAGAGAAACGCGCAAAGCCGTGGTTGGTCATTTCTGGCACCACCAGCCCGAGGGTATGGCTGCGGCTGGAGTTTAATGCGCGGGCATGGATGCTTGGCTGGTAATGCTGCTGGCGGGCGATCTCCATCACCCGGCTGCGGGTTCCTTCCGCGACGCGCAGCTCCTTTCCCCGGCCATTAAGAACCAGGCTGGCAGTAGATTTGGACACGCCTGCCAGCCGGGCAATATCGTTAATCGTGATACGTTTGTTTTTATTCACAGTGGCTTAGGTGTGATGGCTCATCGCCTTATTCTATCACGCATTGCCGTAACCTCCAGTGATGCAGGGCGATCTGCGCGCCGCCGCTAAAATGCAGCCGCGGCTGCGGGCCGGGAAAGTAGCGAGCCGACATCACCGCTTCACCTTGGTTAATAAAGATCTCAACGCTGGAGCGGTCGCAAAGAATACGCAGACTGTGGACGCTGCCCAGCCACTGCCGCTGCTCCGCTTCACCGCTGCGCAGATTGTTGCGGTGCAGCCAGATGCCGCCTGGCTCAACCACCAGCTGCAGCGTATCGGCGAAGTTCGCTCTAAAGCTGCCGTTAAAGGTCAGTTCCAGTTCTGCGCTGTCGATCGCCAGCAGCGGAAGTTCGTCAGCGCGGGCGTTTAGCGTTACCTGCTGCTGGCGAAGCTGCTGCAGCTCGCGCGCTGGCTGCTGGTAAATGCGCTCAGATCGCAGGGTCAGTTCACGTGGGCAGGTCATGGTGTGCATCCAGCCATAGGCTTTGGTCGGCTGGTAAAACTCATCCTCGTCGGGTATGCCCATCCAGCCGATCAGCAGGCGGCGTCCGTCGTCACTCAGGCAGGTTTGTGGGGCATAAAACTCAAAGCCCAGGTCCAGCTCATGAAACTCACCGTGGCTGAACTGATGATGGTCATAATCGAGCGTGCCGCAGAAATAGCCGCTCTGGAAGGTATTCAGATACCGCCCGTCTGCCGCCGGCAGCCCCTGCGGGCAGACCAGCAGTACGCTGTGCTCACCAAGTGTGAACAGGTCCGGGCACTCCCACATGTAGCCAAAATCACCAAGTCCGTTGAGCTGGCTACCGGCGATTTCACCCAGCAGCGTCCACTGATGCAGGTCCGGCGAGCGCAGCAGCAGTACCTTACCCTGTAGATTGAGGTCCTGAGCGCCGAGAACCATGTACCACTGCTCAGCATGCTGCCAGACTTTTGGATCGCGCACGTGGCCGGTATAACCGGCTGGCAAAGCAACTACCGGCCCCAGCTTGGTATAGTCACCCGCTGCATTACGGGTAGCGAGACACTGCCAGGCCGTGCGCTGACCGTCGTCAAACTTTACGTTGCCGGTATAGATCAGGGTCAGTTCGCCCTGATTGTCCACCGCGCTGCCAGAATAGCAGCCGTGACTTTCATATCCTTCCGACGGCGCCAGCGCCAGGGGTTCATGTCGCCAGTTGACCAGGTCAGCCGAGCTCCACTGGCCCCAGAACTTGGCCCCGTGCGCGCAGGCAAGTGGGTTCCACTGGTAGCAGAGCACATAGCGCTGGTTGAACTGAATAAACCCGTTGGGGTCATTCATCAGCCCCACCGGTGGCGCAAGATGCCAGGCAGGGCGGTGAGGGTCTTCAGCGACGCCAGGCTGTCCGCGCAGGACAGCCAGCAGGGCCTGTTTTACCCGCTGGGCTTCACTCATGCTTTTGCCTCGAATTTAATTTTGAACAGCAGTGAGAGCACAAACGCAGTGCCAAACGCGATAGCCATACCAATAAGATAATTGAGCATCGAGCTGGCCTGCACAATCGCCAGGCCTGGCAGGGCCGTCAGGCCGACGGCGGTCATATTGACGTGCATCGTCACCACCCAAGCGCCACCGATTGCACCGCCCACCAGCCCGGCGATAAAGGGTTTAATGTAGCGCAGATTTACGCCAAACAGAGCGGCTTCGGTGATCCCCAGCATGGCGGAAAACGCCGAGGGCAGCACCACGCTGCGCACCTTTACATCCCGGGTTTTAAACCAGACAGCCAGGCAGGCACCGCCCTGAGCAATATTGGCCATCGACCAGATTGGCAGCAGGAAGTTAACGCCAATTGCGGGGTTGCCCAACAGACCGGCTTCAACCGCGTGGAAACTGTGATGGATGCCGGTGATGACAATCACGGAATACAATCCGCCAAACAGCAGTCCGGCCAGCCAGCCGGCGTGGGCAATCAGCGTGCTGAGCACCAGCGAGATACCATCACCCAGTGCGCGTCCGGCCGGGCCGATAATCAACAGGGCGACGAAGCCAGAAATAATCACCGTCAGGAACGGGGTGAGGATAATATCCAGCGCGTCCGGGATCGCGCGCCGCAGGCGTTTCTCGCAGTGGCTCATAAACCATACTGCCAGCAGCACCGGGAACACCGTCCCCTGGTAGCCGATCATCGCAATCTCCAGACCGAAGAAATTCATGGTGTGGAAACCGCTGGCAACGCCCCATGCATTGGTCAGCGCCGGGTGGGTGAGAATGCCACCCAGCGTGGCGCCAAGGTAAGGATTGCCGCCAAATTCACGCGCGGCGGTAAAGCCGATCAGGATCGGCAGAATGATAAAGGCGGCAGAGCTGCACATATCCAGCATGATAAACAGCGCACTGTCGGAGTTAACCCAGCCGTAGGTCTTGACCATGCCGAGCAGGCCCATCAGCAGGCCGGATGCCACGATAGCCGGAATGATCGGCACGAAGATATTCGACAGTACCCGTGCAATGCGCTGCAGCGGATTGAGTTTTTTAGCGGCGATATCGGCTGCTTCGCTTTTGCTCGATTCGCTAATTCCGGCTTCACGGACGAAGGCGGCATGCACTTTATTAACCAGGCCGCTGCCGAAGATAATTTGCATCTGCCCGGCGTTGCGGAAGCAGCCTTTGACACCTTCCAGGGCTTCAATTTCCTCTTTCTGTACCTTACTGTCATCGACCATTACCAGACGCAGGCGTGTCGCGCAGTGGGCTGCGCTGGCAATATTTTCCCGTCCGCCAAGCAGCGGCAGGAGCGCCCTGGCTGTTTTATCAATATCCATTCTTTCACCTTTTGCTTATCTTTTTTTATGTGTATCAGAACCAGGTTTCCATCTGAACGCCGAAGTTCCACTCTCCGCCCGCGCTGAAGCCGCTGCTGCCGAAGGCGTCATCGCTGGCGTAGCGATCGAGCGAGCTGTTCCAGTCCATCCAGCTGGCAAAGAAGCGGATCTCCGGCCGGGTGAAGAAATCGCCGATATCCGCCACTTTAAAGGTCGGGGCGACGGTCAGCTTCCAGAAGCTGCCGGAAACGGCCTGACGATCTCTGTACCCCTGCGCATCCAGGTCCATATACTGATAACTTCCCTCATACGCCAGGGCGAAATTCTGGTTTATCGCCTGGATCAGACGGGCATTGAGCGTCGCCCAGCGGTAGTGGTCCCCGGCGGCATAGCGGTCGCTGCTGGTTTGTGCCAGCAGTGCCGGAGCAAAGCTCCATGTTTTGTTCAGCGGGGTGACGCCATAACTGGCCAGGCGCCAGGTTTCTGCCTGCTGCGTCAGGTTGCCATCGGAGCCAATCCCTTTCACTTCCGCACCCAGCCCATGCCCATACAGCAGCGCAGTTTTGGCGCTGCCGCTGCGCAGGCCCCAGAAACTGTCATTGTGCAGAGCCAGCATCGCGTGGATGCCGCTGTCGCCTGCCCGATCGTTATCACGACTGCGGTTAACCCGCTGGTCGTTATCTTTGGCGCGCAGGCCGCTGACCATCAGCTGGAACGGTCCGGCAAAATGGTTGCTGGTGACAATGTAGTTTTGGATAGTGTTATCAATGGTTTCAATATCACCAAAGTTACGCCCGTAGAGTGAAAAGTTACTTTTTAGCCCCTCGTTCCACTGCACGTCATAGATCCCGCCGCCGGTCCCCGCGAGGAACACCACGTCAGAATCGAGCCAGTGGATATCAAAGTTGTCGCGGTCAAAGCGTTTTCCCGCCCACAGGGTACTGTTATCAAACACTCCGCTGAAGGTCGGGAGGTTGCCCAGCTCAACAAATGCCTGGCGGATGTTCAGTTCACTGGTGCTGCCGGTCCAGTCGTTGTAATCCCGCTGCCCGTCGGCCAGCATCGCTTTAAATCGCGTGGTAGCGCCGTTGGCCAACTGTTGCTTGTGCTCAAGATTCAGTTCGACGTAGGTGTTGTTTTCGTTGCCGAGACGGCCGACCGCGCCGCCCGTCTCCCCGGCGGGCGTCAGGTAAGGGCCGCTCTGCGTACCCGCAGCTGAATCATTCATGATCAGGCCGGAGCGGGCGTAGCCATGAAACTCAAAACCTTCACTGAGCGCGGCGGCGCTGGCAGCCACGTTCGTTGCGGGTTGTTCAGCCGGGGTGGGCGCTGCGGCGCTGTCCGCCTGTCGGACAGTGGAGAGCGGTGCCTGAGTACGGGCTTGCAGATGTGCAACCTGCTGTTCGGCAGCGGTGGCGCGTGTTTCAGCATCGGCGGCGCGGCTTTCAGCCTGCTGCAGGCGTTGCTCCATGGCCACCAGACGTGCTTCAAGGCTGTCGAGGGTCGGTGCGGCGTAGCCCAGTGTTGGAGTGGAAAGGGCGATGCCAATAGCCATCGCCAGAGTGCCAGGTTTAATCATGAATAAGATATCCCAGAGTGATTATTTTGTATTTTGCTAAACCGGTTCGATGCGAAGCGTAAGCGAAATGAATCAGGCTGTTCAATCATATTTGCTAACCCGGTTTAGGAAGTGTGACCGGGTTGGCAATTTAACCTGCTAAGGAGGTGAAACGGAGAAGTTCGTCTGCGTAAGGCAGGGCGGTCATGGCACCTTTGGCCGTAGTGGCGGCGGCACCGCTATGCTGGGCCTGCTGAATGGCCTTCTCCAGCTGCTGGGGGGCCAGCGGATTGGCTTCACGCGCAAGCGCAGCCAGCAGTCCGGCGACAAAGGCATCGCCTGCGCCGGTGGTATCGACCACGCTGACGTGCGGCGCGGGATAGTGCTGCTGGCGCTGCGATTGCCAGACCGTGACTCCCTCGCTACCGCGCGTTACCAGCAGCAGCGCGGGCTGGTAATCGGCAGTAAACTGCTTAATGCCAGGCTCAACCTCGCGGCAGCCGGTCAGCGTAAACAACTCATCCTCGGACAGCTTGATGATATCCGCGAGAGCAAATGCCTGAGCCAGAAGGGCGTTCATCTCATTGGCGTCTGACCAGAGATCGCTGCGCAGGTTAGGGTCAAAACTGACCCAGCCTCCGGCCTGTTTCACCGCCTGCATCGCCTGCAAAGCGGCACTGCGCGACGGTTCGGCGCTCAGCGCAATGGAGCACAGGTGAAGACCTTGATGCGCCTGAAAGACGGGAAGCCGGTCGGGGGTCAGGAACAGATCGGCAGCGGGGCGCACCATAAAGGTGAAGTGGCGCTCACCCTCTGCATCCAGTGAAACCAGTACCGTTGATGTGCGCTGCCCGGCGGCGGGGTACATATATTGCGCATCCACCCCCTCCGCGCGCAGCGTCTGCTGCAGGAACGTGCCGAAAGGATCGTCTCCCACGCAGCCAATAAATGCGCTGTTGCCACCCAGACGGGCGATACCGACGGCAACATTTGCCGGTGCGCCGCCGGGGCACTGCAGCAGCCGTCCTTCCTCTTCCGGCAGCAGGTCAATGACCGCATCACCCAGAACCCAGACTCTTTTTTGCATGTTGATTATCCTTAAATGGTTTCGACTGAAAGCTAAACTGGTTTAGCAAAAAAATCAAAAGTTCTTTTTACTTCTCGTGCCGCTTTTTTTCCGCTCACCATAAAGATTTCCGGCCTGCTGCCGATCGCTTAAGTGAAACTTTTTTTCTTTTGTGATTAGGTTCAAACTTGATTGCAGTCGCATAAATGCATAAGGTCGTTAAAAGCGTTCAGTTTTTTGCTGAAAACGCGCATTTTCCAGGGATAGCAGTGATAACAGCGCGGATTCAGGGCAGTGGCGTGGGAGGTGGCAATGTTAACAAGAGATTTCTTATTAAAAGCAGACTGTAAAACCGCCTTTGGTGATATTGAGGAGTCGCTGCTGTGGACCAGTGAGCAGCGTGCCGCGTCCCTTGCGGCAACGCTGGCCTGTCGTCCCGATCACAGCCCGGTGTGGATTTTTGGCTACGGCTCGCTAATGTGGAACCCGGTGTTTGAAGCGGATGAAGTAGCAGCGGGCACGCTGCAGGGCTGGCACCGGGCGTTCTGCCTGCGCCTGACCGCCGGACGCGGGACAGCGGTCCAGCCGGGACGCATGCTGGCGCTGAAAGAGGGTGGCGAGACCACCGGGCTGGCTTTCTGCCTGCCCGAAGCCAAACTGCACGAGGAACTCGAGCTGCTGTGGAAGCGCGAGATGGTCACCGGCTGCTATCTGCCCACCTGGTGTGACCTGGCGCTGGACGATGGCCGCACCGTGACGGCGCTGGTGTTTGTTATGGATCCGCGCCACGCCCTGTACGAAGCCGACTCCTGCCCGAAAACTATCGCGCCGCTGATCGCGCAGGCCAAAGGACCGCTCGGCACCAATGCCCAGTATCTGTTCTCGCTTGAGCAGGAGCTGAAACGGCGCGGGATGTATGACGATTGTCTGACCGACCTGGTGCAGCGCGTACGCGAGCTGCAGCAGTGCCATAACGGGATGGTGGGATAAATAGCGCATGACGGGTCGACCAGAAAAGCGGTCGACCCCTACAAAGGCCGGGGTGTCGCTGGATTTCGGGTCGACCAGAAGAGCGGTCGACCCCTACAAAGGCTTGAATGTCGCTGGAATTCGGGTCGACCAAAATAAAGGCCGGAGTGGTCGCGTAGGGGCGGACCCTCTTTTTCGGTCCGCCCGGCAAACGACATTTCTGTTTCTGTCCGCCCGGCAAACGACATTACTGGCCGGGATTGATCAGCCAGGTTCCCGCGCGGTCAATCTTCAGCCGCTGGCTGTGCACGCTGCTGGCGCTGCGCACTTCCAGATGATAATCCCCGGCGGCGAGGTTGAGCGAGGCATAGCCGCTGTTATTCGGCTTCACTTCCATCACATTACCATTCAGCAGTAGCGACTCGCCGGCGTTGAGCTTGAGATACACCGTTGCCATCGCCGGTGCACTGGCCGCTGCGTTGTTGGCTGGCGTGCTGACGGGCGGCTGGCTGCTGCTGGCTGCCGCAGCCGGCTGCTTCTGCGGGGTGCTATCGTTAGCGTTGAGGCCCCAGACCAGCGCCGCCACGGCCACCACGGCCAGTAAACTCAGCAGCATCAGCGGGCGCGACAGCCGCTTTGCCACGCGTGGCGTCATCACCGGCACCGCCGCTCCGGCAGTGGGGTTCACCGCCAGCACCACCGGTTCAGGCTCCGGCAGCGGTTCCTGCTCTTCCAGCGGCTGGGCGACGTTGTTGACCAGCTCCGCCACTTCACTCACCGGCAGGTCGATCAGCGCAGCGAGTTCATCAATCGACTGCGGGCGCTGCCGTGGATCCATCGCCAGCGCACGGTCAATGGCATGCAGCAGCGGCAGTGAAAAACCTTCCGGTAACAGCGTGCTCAGCGGCTGGTAATGATCTTCAATACAGCGCACCACGCTCACCGGCGGCGGGCTGCCGGTCACCAGCGTATGCAGTACCGCGCCCAGCGCGTAGATATCCGTCCACGGCCCCTGGTCGCTGTCGCCCTCTTCGCTGTACTGCTCAATCGGCGCATAGCCGGGTTTGAGCATAATTTCGGTTTCATCGGAAAGATTACCAATCTCTTTACGCGCCGATCCGAAGTCCAGCAGCACCGGCAGCTGGTTCTCCTGGATCTGGATATTATCCAGTGAGATATCGCGGTGCAGGTAGCCAGCGCGATGAATGGTGTTGATTGCGCCAAACAGCGGCGGTAACAGCTGGCGGATCCACGCTTCGTTAACCGTCTGCGGGCTGGTCTGCTGCCACTCCTTCAGCGTCATGCCGCTGTAGAACAGCGTCCCCATATAGGCCGTCCCGTTCTCCTCCCAGAAGCGCAGCACGTGCAGCAGCCCAGGGTGGTTAAAGCGGGCCAGCAGTCGAGCTTCCTGAATAAAGCTGTTCAGCCCGGCGCTGAACAGCTTCTGGTAACGTTCACCGCGCAGGGTAATGGCCAGCTGGTCGCTGCGGCTGGCCAGTGAGATCGGCATATACTCTTTGATGGCAATGGTGCGCTCCAGCAGGTGATCCCAGGCGCGATAGACAATGCCAAAACCCCCACCGCCAATCACTTCCTTAATTTCAAACTCGTTAAACCGGTAGCCAGCCGGAAGGGCATTGGGCACGTTTTTTTGCTGTTCGTTTGCCGACATCGTCGAGCTCTCCTGGCGCATATTGGGCTGAGGGTTAATTAACGGTACGCCAGGCGCCAATCGCCGGGTCGGCCAGGTCGGCGTGCAGGTCATCCACCAACAGCACATTGACTTTTACCCCGGTGTCGATCACGTCGGACCAGGTTTTACGCACGGCATCCACCCGTGCTTTCAGCGCGGCGCTGTCACCGGCCTGCGCTCTGTCCATTTTCACCAGCAGCGCACCGTCAAACGACCAGGCGTGCAGGGGGTTATTGAAAGGTAGCACCAGCCAGCTATCGGCGGCATCGGCACGCGTCACCACCAGGCGCTGGTTATTGACCGCCACGACATCTAAAGCGTCCGGTTTTGGGTGCAGATGCAGCAGCGGGTATCCCTGGTAGAAATTAACCTGCAGCGCCTCACTCTTACCGTCGCGTGCCAGCGTCAGGGTGCTGTGGCCCTCCAGCCAGCCTTCGGTGGAGCAGGTCATACTTTTCTCATCCGGGATAAACAGCGACTGGCCGTTATCATCCCACCAGGTGCGAAAATGGCAGCCGCCGGGCAGATCAAAATGCTGCAACGGTTCGCCATTTGCCGGCTGTGACAGGTCGAGCGGTGCGGCATTGCTGGCGGTGGCGGTGGCGGTCGAGTCTGCGGTGACAATCGGGCGCCAGCCCTGTTCCTTGGCCGCGGTGCCGGCGGCCAGCACCGTACCGTCGTTATTGGTCATCTGCCACGGCAGCTCCAGCAGCTTGCCGCACTGGTTCTGCAGCAGGTTGCCCACGCGGGGCAGGAAGCTGGTCAGCACGCCGGATTCGGTGCTCTTGCCTGAGACGATACGCAGGTTGAGCGTCTCCTGACACCAGGCCGCAGGCGTGTTGCTGGCAACATTATCGATAAAGACTTCCAGCGCGAGGCTGGGGGAGTAGACCACCCGATAATCTGCCGCCTGGACATTGGCGGCTAACAACAGTGTCACAGCAGCTGGCAACCAAAATTTCATAGCATTCCTTGGTATTAATCTCGTGGCGGGAGAAAACGAGCCGAATCCGCCATCGAAAAGAGTAATGTGGTTTCCTGCGGCGAGCCAACCCAGACGGCTACGGCGCTCAGGTTATCGGTTTTTGCGCTGCGATCGATGGCTTTCTGCATCAGCGCCAGCCACTCCTGCGGTGAATTCACCATGCGCAGCGCCTGCTCCATTTCACCCGGCGTGAGGTTGCTCCAGAAACCGTCGGTGCAGACCAAAAATGCATCCCCATCTTCCAGCGGCAGCACTTCGCTGTAGCCGTGGGGATGGGAGACATCTGCGCCGAGCGCATTATAAAGTAAATTACTGTTAATTCCGGTATTTTCATAGCCAGCATCCTGCAGCTGCTGGGCCAGACTATGGTCACGAGTCACCGCATGGATCAGACCCCGGCGGAAGTGATAAACCCGGCTGTCACCGGCGTGTACCCACCAGGCCTGCAGCGCATCGCGGTCGATAAACAGCGCCGCCAGGGTGGTGCTCATCTGGCTGTAATTCAGATTATTCCGCTGCGCCGCGCGTATCGCCAGCTCGGTATTTTCGACCAGGGTGGCGGTATTTTGAGGTTGAAACGGCCTGTCGCCGTCCAGCTGAGCCAGCAGCGTGTCGCGCGCGATGCGGGCCGCCAGCTCGCCGCCCGCGTTGCCCGCCACGCCATCACAGACCATAAAACAGGCATGGTGGTCGCCTAACAGGGCTCCCGTGGTGTCCTGATTGCTCACGCGCGCGCCGATCTGCGAGGTGCTGGAAAAATTGATATTCATACGTCTTCCGGTCGGGTTTGTGAGTCTTTGTATTGATTCACTTCCATGTCGTAGGCCTGCAGGAACGCTTCTCCAAACAGGGTGTGGAAATCATCCTCAATTTCGCCCGAGGTGTTTTGATAGTGGCGCATGAAGTAGTCCCACAGCTGGGCCTTCTTTGCGCTGCTGAGGGCGAAACGCGGCATCACGCCATCGCGCCTGGCGTGCTCCTCCAGCCGCTGCGGATTAAACGACTGCAGCATGGCGGCGATGATGGCGCGGATCCCGGCAATCATCCCCAGCTGGTGGGCCTGCAGGTCGACCAGCGCATCGCGCACCGCCTGCTCCGGCTGCATAAAGCCGGGCATCTGGCTCTGGTAAATCTGCATCAGCACGGTTTTGCCGGACGGCAGGATCTTAAACGGATTATTGGCCTCGTTGAGGATCATGGTCATCTCCGCCTTCACCCCGCGTTTGAGGATCGAGCGGGAGGAGAGCAGCGCCACCGTGCCCTGGGAAAACAGGCTCAGCATCCGTCCGGTGGTGCGCATCTGATCTTCCGTCAGCGGGGTTTTATCCAGCGTGGTATCCAGCCCCATCCCCTCCAGCAGCGCGGCCATCAGGCGCTGCTCACGGTTGCCCTGCGCAGCTGCGCCTGGCTCTACCGGCGGAGCGTCGTGTGCGACCGGGTCAATGCCGAGGCGACCCACGGCCTGACGCTGCGCGCGCAGCTCCTGCTCTTCGGCACTCAGTCCGTCCTGCACCGGCAGCGGGCTGCTGGCCAGCGGCTGCATCGCCAACAGTTGGTCATTGCCCGCGCCATCATCCTCAAACAGCGACAGCGGGTCATCAAACGCCGGCGTAGCGTCCGGCTGAGCGGCGCGCAGCGGGTCGCTGACGCCAATCTGGTATGAGCCAATCGACAGCGTATCACCGTGATCGAGCATCACCTGGCTGCCGCGCGTCAGTTCGTTGCCGTTGTGGATCACGGCGATGACGCTGCCCTGATTGGTCAGGCGACAGTCGCCGTTAGCGGCAACGTGTACCAGCGCCTGCAGGCGGGAAATCGCCCGATCGGGATCGGGCAACACCAGGTCATTATCGACGCTGCGGCCAATGGTGCCGCCAGGCGGCACAAAATCACAGGTGGCTACCGGAGCCTCGGCCTGGTTCTGCAAAATGGTCAATCGCATGCGCGTTTCCTGCACTGAGGCCCCAGGGCCAAATGACTCTATTCAAACATCGGTGGATAGAGCCCATGACGGCCCGGCTGCGCTGCAGCAGCCGGATGAAAGAGTTGTGAAAAGAGCTGTGCGGTCAGGTTGCCGCTGTGTTTATGGCTGGCCAGCGGGTAGCCGTCGCTCTGATTGGTCCACCAGTAGCTGGTGTACTGTAATGGGTCAAAACGCGTTGCGACTTCGCGCCAGTCGAGCGTGCAGGGCAGATCCTGGTAACCAATCACGTCCATAATATCGGAGCGCCCGGTGTCAGGCAGCGACAGCGGAGCAATGCCGCACAGCGCCTGCTCCAGCCACTCTGCAGTATGCCGCTGCTGCACCGCCTGAACCATGGTGGAGCCCACTTCCTGAAACCAGTCACCGGAGATCGCCAGCTGTGCCGGGTGCCAGTATTTCATCGGCACGCTTTGCAGCACCAGCAGCGGCCAGGCGCGCCCGACGCGGTCGCGTGACGGCATCAGGCAGCCCAGCTGCACCCGCTGCACCCCAAGGGTGGCGGGCAGGGCAAAATTCCACACCGGCGCCTGGCTGAACAGATCGCTGGCGCCATCATGATGGTGATGCCAGTGGATCAGCCCGAGCTGGAACCAGTTGGACCAGCTGTTAATCAGTGCTTCCGGCATCCGGTGCTGCAAAAAATCGCCCGCTGTCGGCAATTTGCCATACCATCCCAGGTCATTATTGGCTGCCATAGTGATGACCTTATTTATGCAATGCGGCAGTTTGTCCGCTAACGGGCTTTAACACCGCCAGCGGCTCGTCAGGGTCAGCCTGATGCCCGGCATTCTCCAGATTAAGCGACAGCTTCTTCATCATCAGCGCATTATCACGCAGATAAGGTGAACTGAGGATCTGGCGGTCAAGCAGCTGGCTGAGGTGCCAGTCCAGCTGCTGCAGCTGGCGCGTGGTCACACTGGCCGGCAGGCTGCGCTGCAGGTTCTGCATCACCCAGCCGCGTAAAAACTCACCGTCATAGCTGCGCGGCTGGTAGAGCATTTGATAAGCGCGCAGCGCATTACGGCTGAACTCGGCATCTTCGCCGCTGTCGCTGCGCAGCGTCTGGGTAATCGTCTGGGCGACACGCGGCAACAGCAGCGACTTCAGCGCGCCCTGATACAGTCCCCAGGCGGCCTCGCTAATCTGGTCGCCGCGATACAGGCCACCGCGCAGGGTGAGCGGCGGCTTATCCAGCGCGAATGCCTGACTCTGCGGCAGGGAAACCAGGCTGTTTAAGAAGGGTAGCAGATCCACAATATCCCCGTGATTATCCTGCGTCAGCCGCGTGGCCGCTTGGTTGACGGCAGGCAGGCGGGTAGCGACTTCCTGCAAATAATGGTGGTTCTTGTAGTAGCTGGTCAGCCAGAGTGCCGAAGCAGCCAGCAGGGCAACCGCCAGCGTGCTGTAGCCGGTCCAGTGCAGCAGGCGGTTACGGTGCTCCCAGCGGCGGTCGCTGCCGGCCAGGCGGCTCTCTTTAAATACCACATCGCTGAGCAGCCCGCGGATAAAGAAGCTCTGGCCCTTGTTGGCCGGGATCGGCGCGCTGCGGTTGACGCTGTCCCAGCTGGCAATCGACTGGCCCTGAGCCTGCGGCAGCTGGAGCTTACGCGACAGTTCGCCCATCACGCGGTCAAACGGCAAGCCTTCCTGCGTTCCGCTGGTAAAGAACAGGCCGCGCGCCGACCAGGGAACGTCGTCATTGTCCGGGGTAAAGACGATATCGAGATATTCAGCCAGCAGCGGGCGCAGAGCGCGAAACTCCTGCGGGAACTGGAAGCACTCGGCGCGCAGCGTCAGGTCACCTTCCTGCGCCATTTTACCGCTCAGATCGCTCATCAGCCGCGCATTGAGCAGGCTGAACTGCTGTTCAAACAGCGCATTAAGGCGGTGCTCGCTCTGGCGGCTGGCCTCCCACGGGAAGGTAAAGCCCCAGATCCGGTCGCGCTGGCTCTTATCCAGCCGCGCAAAGTAGCTCATAAAGCCTTTCAGCAGGTCTGTTTTGGTCACCATGATATACACCGGGAAGTGGATCCCGGTTTGCTGATGCAGCTCCGCCATACGCTTGCGCAGGGCGCTGGCCTGGGCGTGACGCACTTCTGCGGAGTCGCTTAACAGGTCGGCGACGCTGATGGTCATGATCACGCCATTGATCGGCTGGCGCGGTCGGTAGCGCTTCAGCAGCGTGATAAAGGTCTGCCACTCGCTGGCATCGCGCACGCGCTGGCTCTCCTGCAGGGTGTAGCGCCCGGCGGTGTCCAGCAGCACGGCCCGGTCGGTGAACCACCAGTCGCAGTGACGCGTGCCGCCCACGCCGCGCAGTGCGGTTTTACCCAGCGCGTCGCTAAGGGGAAACTCCAGCCCGGAGTTGATCAGCGCGGTGGTCTTACCGGCACCGGGTGCGCCAACAATCAAATACCACGGCAGCTGATAAAGGTACTGGGCGCTGAAGCGCTGGAACCCTTTATCGCGCTTGCCGAACTGGGTTTTCTTCAGCAGCAGCGCCGCTTCGCTAAAGCGGTTATCAAGCATTTCGCCAGTGGCCTGCAGCTCCGCATGGTCGCTGTTGCTCAGCTGCAGGCGGGTCAGCAGCTTGCTGTTGAACCAGGCGCGGTAGAGCTGAGGGATCAGCTGGAACAGCACCCAAAGGAAATAGCACAGGCCAATCAGCAGCTGGCGGTTCAGCGGGCTTTCCAGCGCCTGGAAGCGGGTAAAGGTCAGCAGCGGGCCAACCATCCAGATCAGGGCGGAAAGCGAGGTGATCCCAAGCAGGCCCCACAGCAGGCGGCTGGAAAGCCATGAGAAAAAGGTTTTCAACTTATTTTTTCCCCGTAGTTGGGCTGCTGTCATCGCTATCCGGAGCAGCAAACAGGGTGATTTCGACACGGCGGTTCTGCGCCCGATTTTCCGGACTATCGTTAGGCAGCAGCGCACCGCTGTCCCCACGCCCCTGAGCACGTATGCTGATCCCCTGCTGGGCGATCATCTGCGCCATCATGGTGCTGATGGCCCGAGCCTGAGCGGTAGAGTATTCGTAGTTTGAGGGGAAGCGGCTGGAGCGAATATGCCGATCGTCGGTGAACACGCTGACGACAATCGTGCCTTTACCTGACTCCATCGCCGTTGCAACGCGCGCCACCAGCGCCCGGCCTTCGGGCGACAGGACGGTAGCAGGCGAGCTAAACAGGCGGTCGGCGGCGATAATCACTTTACTGCCGTTGGCGCTGTCGGTGACGTCGAGCTGGCGAGCGGCAATCAGATCGCTCAGGCGCTGGCGCAGGTCTATCAACGCCTGCGGAGCGGCACCGCGCTGACCGGCCACCACTTTCGGCAGCGGTACCTGCCAGATAGCGCGCAGCAGCGGCTCGGCGGCGTTACCCAGCCGCCAGTTAAGACCGGAGAAGATAAGGCAGGCGATAAACGCCGCCATGGTGGTGCAGGCCCAGAGCGGCACCGGCGGGCGCCACAGCGCATTGTGCTGCGCGCCCTCAGCCACCTGCAGCGGTGGCAGCGGGGCGGTGCCGCGCACGTCGGCGATCAGCTGCGCCAGCCGGTTGCGTACGGCATCACGCTGCAGACGACCATTATCCATGCCGCGATAGCGCCCCTCGTATCCCAGCAGTAAGCAGTAGTGGATCAATTCCAGCAGCCAGAGATGCTGCGCCGGGTTTTGCGAAATGCGCGCCAGCAGCTGAAAAACTTTCTCGCCGCCCCAGCTCTCGTTATGGAAAGTGACCAGCAGGCCGCTGCCGGACCAGACGCCACGGCTGCCCCATGGCGTTTGCGCCGCGGCTTCGTCCAGTACCGCACACAGGCAGTAGCGGGCGCCGATGATCATCTCGAACGGCATGGCTGCCTGCTTGCAGCGGCTCTCGAACTGGCGCATTTCGTCGATCAGCTGATGGCGCAGCCCGGCGGGATCGTCATGCGTGGCCGCCAGGCGGATTTGCACGATGGCATTCAGCAGCGGTGACGCTGCTGTAATCAGGGGATTGTCTGTGCTGACCGGAGTGGCTGGGTCAGCGGGAAGTTCCAACGTCATCAGGATTTGTTAGTCTCGGCTGTGTGCCAGCTGGCAAAAAAAGGGGCTTCACCAGAGGGTAGATGGGGACTGTTGCTGCCCTCCCTGGCAGCAGGCTGTAGCGCGCCAGGCAACTATTCCAGGATCCAGGTCGCCGTATCATTATTGCGACAGGCTTTACTCTGTCCGCCCACGTCGACGCAGACTTTTTTATTATTTTTATTACGTGGACGCGGACGATCGCTGCGCAGAGTGGCGTCATAAAGCTCACTCTTTACCCCGGCTTTCAGCGGCACGTAGCCAATCAGCTGCGGCAGTTTTTCTTCAGCTGCACCGGCTTCGGCAGGGGCTTTGGCATCGGGCACTGCATCAGGTTTCGCTTCGGCCTCAGCTTCCGCCTTTGCTTCGGCTTTCTCTGGCACGTCGGCAATCGCCAGCCAGCGGTTTTCAACCTCGCCGAGTACGATAAATGGCTTACCGTTTTCCAGATAACGCACGACTTTGCCGCTGTAGTCCGGGCTGGTCATGACGGAAGCATTATAGAGCGCGCGATACTCAGCGTTCACCGGGGTAAATGATTTTGGCGGCAGCACCGCATGACGGTGGCTGAGCTTCACGCCGTCAACTTCACTGGTGACAATCGTATCATCGCCAACAGGCGGCGGAGGTGTTTTGCATCCCGCTAAGGTGAGCACGGCTAACAGGGTAAACGCGATGCTAATTTTCACATTGGTCCTCGTGAATATCATCAAAAAATCTGGTTCTTTTCAGGCGCAAAGCTGCGGCGCTGAGCCACCCTAATCGCCTGCGACGGGCTAAAAAAGTCCGGTCAGCGTCAGGTAAAAAATTGCTCGGGTTTACATAAAGATAAATCTGCAATCAGTCTACCTGACGCTTTTGGGAATGGAAACCATTGCGGGGGCGCGGCGAACATGTTACTGCGAACTTTAGGCGTGACAGAGTTTGCCTGAAAGGTGACAAAACGGCAATTTGATTAATGGCGATAACGGATTTTTATACTATTAAATGTGCAGGTGCGGGTATCAAAAGCGCATTGCTAAACGCTTCAGCTTCAAAGGGTTAAAAGCGCTAATTATTTGCTAGCGCAATCAACTGGCACGCTGGCTTAAAATTTTCAGCAAAATGCCAGAAAGATCTGCTGCCGTAGATAACAGGCTGCACAAAAAACGTGCACTTGTGCCTCAGTGAGGGGCAAAAAGGGCAGGATCGCCCCGGCTTTAAACTGTTTAGTGGCTGAAAAGCGCCAGAAAAGTATCCTGTCGGGGAACTGGCACAGCAGTTGCAACGTCAGAAGTGGGAAGTGGTAAACCCTTACGCATTTGTTTCGCACAACGTGAAGCGAGTGCTTTGGATTAAGGCGTCCGGCCAGCAGCTGACTCAGCATGGCGGACGCCTTTTTTTATAGGCTAACTTCTGGCCTGATCCATCGCCTGCTCCCAATAGCGATGGCTTAACGCAGTCAATAATTGATGCAGGCCACCTCATATCATGCTGTTCATCGGATAGCGCTATGCAGAGATAGGATCTTAAAGACAACGAATATGCCTATTGAACAATCAAAGCAGGGAATAAATACAACACTCAGAATTTATTTGTAATAAAAATCTATAGTTTTTCGTTAAAAAACCACTGTGATAGTTTTAAAGGTTAGAATAATGTGAGAGTCAGTTTTTCAGTGACTAAATGACTGAATAAATGATATGGAGATTGCAATGTTAGAGCCAAAGGAAGGACTTTTGACCTTCAGAGCTGAAGGTAACAATGATTCAGGTAGTGCATATTATTCCCGTAAAATTCATTGGCCCGGAAACAGAGCGAGCTGTTCCAAAAATAACTCAGGTGTGACTATAGGAAGAGGGTTGGATCTGGGTGGGCGTTCTAAGGAAGAGGTCATGCATATGTTGGCCATGGCAGGCATACTTAAGGAACAGGCAAAAAAAATAGCTGAGGGTTCTAAACTTACGCATTGCCAGGCAGGGGATTTTGTTAGAGAAAACAGAATTGATGTAGGCGAAATAACCGAGTCACAACAACTGAGAATATTCGACTCTCTCTATCAGCGCTACTGTAAAGACGCTGAGTGTTTTTACAATAGACACAAGAAGTCTGATTCAGTTAGCTGGGGGAACCTTGATAGTACGCTCAAAGACGTGGTTGTTGATATGTTATATCAGGGTAGGTTGCGGCCTGATATGATCTCCGTAATTGGTAAGAATCAAAAGAATGATGTCATTAACCTTATTAAGAACAGTGTGTCGCTCTCCCATGATGAAGCTGCGAGAGACCGTATTGGCTACATAAAGAGCCGCATGAAATGATAAAATATAGAGTTTTGGCTGTTTTGATGCTATCTGTTACAGCCTCAGATGCTGAGGATAAGATTGATTATTTCAAGAATGAAACGGTAGAGAGTTGTTACAGCAAGCCTATGTCTCAAGCGGTACAAGGCTGTATGGAGGATCTTTCTAACAAAAAACAGACTGAGTATGAAAGAGAATTTAACAATTTTCTAAATAAGATTATTTCTTCAAACTCCTCTTTTAATAACTTTGCTGACTTCCATCATTCAGTACTGGCTGCAAAAAAAAGCTGGGATGACTTTATAAAAAATGAGTGTATGGCGATAGCGCAGCTGGATATTAAAGGAAGCTATGCTTACCAGTCAGACTATAGCGCATGCTTAGTGAAGGGCTATCAGCAAAGGATCATCTATTACAAGGCTTATCAATTATGAGCTAAGGAATGAACAAACTCACAGCGGGTGCATGGTCATGCACCCGCTTGTCATATTCCACTGCCAGATGTTAGATGTAAGCAACCTGTCGCACTTTGGCATCTTGCAGTCGACCGTCCAAATTTTTTAGTCCGCCACCAGCACCTTGACGCCCAGCGCTTCGAAAGCCTGCACCGCCTCCGGAGTAATGCCGCTGTCGGTGATCAGGTAGTGGATCTTGCTCCACTCACACGGCAGGGCAAACATCGACACCTTGTCGATTTTACTCGAGTCGGCTACCACATAGATGGTACTGGCACAGTTGATCATCGCAGTTTTCACCTTGATATCGGTCTCGCTGGGGAAGCTTAAACCGAGGCGCGGTGAAATACAGGCAGTGGCAAGAAACAGCTTCTCGGCCAGCACGTTCTCAAAAAAGCTGGCGGCTTTATCGCCAGAGGTGGAGAGCGTGGGGAATTTAAACGTGCCGCCGGTCAGCAGGATATTGATGCCCGGCTCGCCGCCCAGCTTCAGCGCAATATTCACCGCCGTGGTCACCACCGACAGCCGCCGAATATGGTTCATATGATTGGCAATGGCGGTGGTGGTGGTGCCGGAATCGAAAATCACCGTATCGCCGTTTTCGATATGCTGCGCCGCCAGGCGGCCAATGGCATCTTTGGCATCCAGATGCGTCTGGCGCTCCAGCAGCAGCGCGCCGGTATTCTGCTTACCGGTCATCAGCGTGGCACCGCCGTGATAACGCTGCACATATCCCTCTTTCTGCAACATGCGCAGGTCTGTGCGGATTGTCGCTTCGGTCAAGCCGAAGGTCTCCGTCAGCAATTTCACCGTGACCGTACCGTCCTCACGGATCATTTCGAGGATTTTCTCTCGTCGTTGCTGCATATCAGCCAATTGTTCATTTTTGCTTTTCAAGTGAAACACTCCATTTGCCTGATTACTGGCCTTTTATGCGTGCCAGCCCGACTCTGCGTCAAATAGTAACCCCCGGATGCGCCAATTGCGAGCAGAGCGAAAATCACTATCGATTTTCGAATGAAAGCCAAATCAAGGTCATGCAATTGATTTACTTCACTTTTTATCCATATTGTTTAGCGGTAACACCCATATCAGCAATCTAACCATAACAAATACAACGGGTTAATAATTTGCGCGGCTTTTGTTTGAATTATGATCTACCCCACAATATGATTACAAACGATAGCGTATATTTTTATTCGAAAACGAGTTTGCCGCAGTTGACTGTCGTATCAGCATGCTATTCAGCGCGGCGCCATTGATGAAGAGGTAATGATGGACTTTCAGGCAATCAAACAGACTGCGCGTCAGGCCCGGCGCTATGTACTGCAAATGAATCATCGGGCAGGTAAAGGTCACACCGGTGCCGACCTCTCTGAGGTGGACATCATCTGTACGCTGTTTATGGCGGTGATGGACCGTAGCAGCGCCCGTCCAGATCAGGACCGCTTCATCCTCTCCAAGGGGCACGGTGCGGGCGGCTTGTACTGCAGCGCTGCGGCGATGGGCCTGCTGGACCCGGCGATCCTCGACCAGTTTATGGGCGACGACACGCTGCTGGCCGGCCACCCGATTCACCAGAAGCTGCCTGAACTGGTGGAAATTAACTCCGGCGGCCTGGGCCACGGCCTGTCTATTGGCGTAGGCCTGGCGCTGGGTAACAAACTTTCTGGCCGTGCGCATCGCCGCGCTTTCGTGCTGCTGGGCGATGGCGAACTGGCGGAAGGATCAAACTGGGAAGCGGCAATGTCAGCCAGCAAGTTCAAGCTGGAAAACCTGATCGCTATCGTTGACCGCAACCGCCTGCAGCTGGCGGGTAAGACCGAAGAGATCATGCCGCTGGAGCCGCTGGCGGACAAATGGCTGGCGTTTGGCTTTGAAGTGCTGGAGTGCGATGGCCACGATCCCCAGGCGATTGCCGCCGCGGTCAATCAGCCGGGCATCGGCAAACCGCGCGTTATTTTGGCCAACACCGAGAAAGGGCACGGCATCTCCTTTATGGCCAACGTCCCCGCCTGGCATCACGCCGTCCCGAACGATGAGCAGCTGGCCCTTGGGTTAGCCGAGCTGGAGGAGTAATCATGCAAGACTTACGCGATGCAGTTATTAATACGCTGGTGGAAGAGCAGAACCGCGGCGCCGATCTCAGCGTGATGGTGGCTGACTCCACCTCAACGTCCAAAATCGCCCCGTTCGAAAAAGCGTTTCCGGACCGGGTGATCAACGTCGGCATTGCCGAGCAGAACATGGTCGGCATGGCCGCCGGTGTGGCGCTGAGTGGCCGCACGGTATTTACCGCCAACGCGGCACCTTTCCTGTTTGCCCGCTCTAACGAGCAGCTGAAAAATGACGTTTGCTACTCCGAAACCAACGTCAAAATGCTCGGCCTGAATGCCGGTTTCGCCTATGGCCCGCTGGGCGCGACGCACCACTGTACTAACGATATCGCCATCGCCCGCTCGATGGGTAATCTGCAAATTTTTGCCCCGGCGGACGCGATTCAGGCCAGCGCGATTGCGCGCCATGCCATCAGCCATAAAGGCCCGGTATATATTCGCATGGACAGCGACAAAGTGCCGCTGCTGCACGATGAAAGTTACCAGTTTATTCCCGGTAAGCCGGAAGTGCTCCAGCAGGGCAAAGAGACCGTGGTGTTCTGCATGGGCACGCTGGCACATGAAGCGCTGGCGGCAAAAGATGACAGCATCACCATCGTTTCCCTGCCGTCACTGTGGCCACTGGATACGCATGCCGTGGTCAAGCTGATTGCTGCGCATTCGCAGGTGATCACTATGGAAGAGCACGTGCTGAGCGGCGGCCTGAGCAGCATTATCGGCGAAATGCTGCACCAACACGGCCTGCGTCAGCGCTTTATCCCGCTGGGTATTCCGCCGTATGAATTTACCCACAGCAGCAGCCGCGCTGCGCTGCGCCGCCAGTTCCGCATTGATGCCGACGGGCTGCGCGCCACCTTAGAACAACTAGTCGCCGCCGCATAAGGGAGAAGCAGGAAAATGAGCAACGAATATGACGTAAACCTGCGCTACGGCGTGGACACCAAAGGCGATCTGACCGGTAAAGTGGCGGTGGTGACCGGCGGTCTGGGCGGCATCGCGATGGCCAGTAATCAGATGCTGCTGGAGAAGGGCGCCAGCCTGGCGCTGCTTTATCCGGCCTTTGAGCAGAGTAAAGTCGCCGATATCGCCGGGCAGTTCGCATCGGACCGCGTACAGTTTGTGCAGTGCGACGTCACCGACCCGCATTCGGTAGAACAGGCGATTGGGCAAGTGGAAGCCCACTACGGCAAGATCGATATTCTGGTGAACTGCGCAGGTTACGTGATGCTGCAATCGGTGCTGGAAACGGACTTCGACGAGTGGCAGAAGCAGGTGGCGGTTAACCTGACCGGGCCGTTCCTCTGCTCGCAGGCGGTGGCAAAACGCATGGTTAAGGCCGGTAACGGCGGCAAGATTATCAATATTGCTTCACAGGCGGCGTCGATCGCTATCGATAACCATGTGGCCTACACCTCGGCAAAAGCCGGTCTGCTCGGCATGACTAAAGTGATGGCGAAAGAGTTCGCGCCACACAAAATCAACGTGAATACCCTGTCGCCAACCGTAGTGCTGACGCCGATGGGCGAAAAAGCCTGGCGCGGCGAAAAAGGGGAAGCGATGAAGAAACTGATTCCAATGGGACGCTTTGCCTACACGGATGAAATCGCCGCTGCCGTGCTGTTCTTTGCCAGCAACGGTAGCGACATGATCACCGGCGCCGATCTGATGATCGATGGCGGTTTTACAATTTGGTAACACTTAGTCAGTGCTTCGCCCAGACCAGAGAACGTGAGTAAAGATGCTGTACCTACACATAACATTATAAGAGAACATCAATATGAAAATGCGTTTAACTCTGCTTGCCCTTGCAACTGCCTGCGCCTTCTCCCACGCGGCTTCTGCCGCTGAGAAAGGCACTATCATGATCCTCGTTAACTCACTGGATAACCCGTATTACGCCTCGGAAGCCAAGGGTGCCAACCTGAAAGCTCAGGAGCTGGGGTACAAAACCTCGGTGCTGTCGCACGGTGAAGATGTGAAGAAGCAAAGCGAGCTGATTGATGCCGCTATCGGTAAAAAAGTGCAGGGCATTATCCTCGACAACGCCGACTCGACGGCCAGCGTAGCCGCTATCCAGAAAGCCAAGGACGCCGGTATTCCGGTGGTGCTGATTAACCGTGAAATCCCGGTCGACAACGTGGCGCTGGAGCAGATCACCCACAACAACTTCCAGGCGGGTTCTGACGTTGCCAACGTGTTCGTGGAGAAAATGGGAGAGAAGGGCAAATATGCCGAGTTGACCTGTAACCTCGCCGACAACAACTGCGTGACCCGTTCCAAATCATTCCATGAAGTGCTGGATCAGTACCCTGATCTGAAGAGCGTGGCGAAACAGGATGCCAAAGGCACCCTGATCGACGGCAAGCGCATCATGGATAGTATTCTGCAGGCGCACCCGGATGTGAAAGGGGTGATTTGCGGTAACGGTCCGGTGGCGCTGGGGGCGATTGCCGCGCTGAAAGCCGCTGGCCGTAGCGACGTAATTGTTGTCGGCATCGACGGCAGCAACGACGAACGCGAAGCCGTCAAAGCCGGTACGCTGCAGGCCACCGTGATGCTGCAGGCGCAGGCCATTGCAGCCCAGGGCGTGACCGACATCGATAATTTCCTGCAGAAAGGCACCAAACCCGAGAAACAGCGCGTGATGTTCCGCGGCATCCTGATCAACAAGGACAACGCGGACAAAGTGCAGGACTTTAATTTCAAATCCTGAGTTAACGTTTTCATCGAAGTTGCTGCGCCCCTGCGGGGGCGCAAAGGAGAAGAGTTATGTCCAGGCGAGTCTGGCTGGCAATGGCCGCTTTAGCCCTCGGGGGCTGTCGTATTGTGTCGCAGCAGGAGTTGGCCGATTTAAAAAATCCGCCCAACCCGGCAATGGCCAACGTCACCGCGACTTATCAGCAAAAAATTGTGCCGCAGGTACTAAGTGAAGCGAAACCGCTGGGTGAGCTGATGAGCTCGCTGGCGGCGGCGAAAGATTTTGACACGGCGTGTAAAACCCTGGGTTACCGCAGCCAGGATGAGAACCCGTGCATCTTTACGGTAAAAGTGCAGGGCACCGTCAGTAAAGTGAATACCACCTCGCGCAGCGGAAAAATGACGGTGAAAGACCTGAGCGGTCAGGATGTGGTGGTGCAGATTGGCCCGATTATTCGCGGCACCGCACTGCGCGATGTCTATAAAGGCTCCAGCTATCAGGACTTCAACGATCAGGTGCTGTTTGGCGATTACGGTCGCGCCATCAATAACCTCGCCTCTGAAGAAGTGAAAAAACTGCAGCCGAAAGTGGGCGATAAGGTGGAAGTGGACGGCGTCTTCAGCAGCTGGGATGTGCCACAGACCCCACCGGACGTGACACCGGCCCGCGTGGTTCGTCAGTAGAGGAGGTCATGATGGCTGAACATCAGATTGACGTGCTGCCGCACGCGGAACAGCAGTCAGAAGTGATTATTGAAACGCGCAACGTCTCGCGCATCTATCCCGGCGTTACCGCGCTGGACCAGGTCAACTATCGCGTCTATCGCAACAAGGTCAACGTGCTGATCGGCGAGAACGGCGCGGGAAAGTCAACGATGATGAAAATGCTTGCCGGGGTGGAAGTACCCTCCTCCGGCCAGATTTTCCTCGACGGTGAAGCCGTCTCGCTGCACTCGACGCAGCAGGCCGAAAAGCACGGTATCAGCATTATTTTTCAGGAACTGAATCTGTTCCCGAATATGAACGTGATGGACAACATCTTTATCGGTAATGAATTTTTCCAGCGTGGCCGGATTAACGAAAAATATCAGTACCAGCTGGCGAAAGCCCTGCTGGAACGGCTGGAGCTGGATGTCGATCCTTATGCGCCGCTCGGGGAACTGGGCATCGGCCACCAGCAGCTGGTGGAGATTGCGCGTGCGCTGTCGAAAGACACCCGGGTACTGATTATGGACGAGCCGACCTCGGCGCTCAGCCAGTCGGAAGTGAAAGTGCTGTTCAACGTGATTGCCGCTCTCAAGCGGCGCGGCGTCACCATTATCTACATCTCTCACCGCCTGGAAGAGCTGATGGAGATTGGCGATCACATCACTATTTTTCGCGACGGCCGCTTTATAAGCGAGCGTGAAGTGCGTGACGCCAGCGTGCCGTGGATTATCGCCCAGATGGTCGGCGATAAGAAAAAACAGTTTGATTACTCGGCGGCGCAGCAGGGTGAGGTGGTACTGGAGGTGGACGGGCTGACCGCGCTGCGCCAGGACGGCGGCTACAAGCTGAACGAAGTCTCCTTCAATTTGCGCAAGGGTGAAGTGGTGGGCATTTACGGCCTGCTGGGCGCCGGGCGCACCGAGCTGTTTAAAGGGCTGATTGGCCTGATGGGCTGCGAGCACGGCAGTATCAACCTCAACGGCGAGTGCCTCGACAAGCGCGACTTCCAGTACCGCCTGAAAAAAGGCATTGCGCTGGTGCCGGAGGATCGCAAAGGCGAGGGGATGATCGGCATGATGTCGATCAAAACCAATATGACGCTGAGCGACCTCAGCCTGCGCGGTTTTCGCCGGGCGTTGGGCCTGCTGCGCCCGCAGCAGGAGAGCGAAAAAGTGGACGATATGGTGCAGCGCCTGGCGATCAAAGTCAGCGATACCGAGCTGCCGATCACCTCGCTGAGCGGTGGCAACCAGCAGAAAGTGGTGCTGGGTAAGGCGCTGATGACCGGCCCGCAGGTGGTGCTGCTGGATGAGCCAACGCGCGGTATCGATGTCGGCGCCAAAACTGACGTCTATCAACTGATTGGCAAAATGGCGCATCAAGGCCTGGCGGTGATGTTCTCCTCGTCCGAACTGGATGAAGTGATGGCGCTGGCCGACCGCATTTTGGTGATGGCCGATGGCCGTATTGCTGCCGACCTGCTGCGTGCTGACGCTACGCGCGAAGGGTTAATTACTGCGTCGACACCGCACGAATAAGCTGGCTTGAGGAAGACAAAATGAATCAGAAATATTTGCTCTATATGTACCTGCTGAAGGCCAGAACCTTTATTGCGTTGCTGATTGTCGTCGGCTTTTTCAGCGTGATGGTGCCGAACTTTCTCACTACGTCCAACCTGCTGATCATGACCCAGCACGTGGCGATCACCGGGCTGCTGGCGATTGGCATGACGCTGGTGATCCTCACTGGCGGGATTGACCTGTCGGTCGGCGCGGTGGCGGGGATCTGCGGCATGGTGGCCGGTGCGCTGCTGACCAACGGCGTGCCGATCTGGGGCGGGCAGGTGCTGTTCCTCAACGTGCCGGAAGTGATCCTTGCGGTGGCCATTTTTGGCATCCTGCTGGGCTTTATCAACGGCGCGGTGATCACCCGTCTCGGCGTGGCGCCGTTTATCTGTACCCTCGGCATGATGTATGTGGCGCGCGGTGCAGCCCTGCTGTTCAACGACGGCAGCACCTACGCGAACCTGGTCGGCGTGCCGCAGCTCGGCAACACCGGCTTCTCGCTGCTCGGGTCCGGCAGCTTCCTTGGGGTCTACTTCCCGATCTGGCTGATGGTCGGTTTCCTGCTGCTCGGTCTGTATATCACGCGTAAAACCCCGCTCGGCCGCTACATCTATGCGGCCGGCGGTAACGAATCGGCGGCGCGCCTGGCGGGTGTGCCGATCGTGAAAGTCAAAGTGTTTGTCTATGCCTTCTCCGGGCTGTGCGCCGCGCTGGTCGGGCTGGTGGTGGCGTCGCAGCTGCAAACCGCGCACCCGATGACCGGCAACATGTTTGAGATGGATGCTATCGGTGCCACGGTGCTGGGTGGAACGGCGCTGGCGGGCGGGCGCGGGCGGGTTTCCGGTTCAATCATCGGCGCGTTCGTTATCGTCTTCCTCGCCGATGGCATGGTGATGATGGGCGTGAGCGACTTCTGGCAGATGGTGATTAAAGGGCTGGTTATCGTGACCGCCGTGGTCATCGACCAGTTCCAGCAGAAACTGCAAAGCAAAGTGGTGCTGATGCGTCGCCATGAAAAAAAGCAGGCGGCCGCGCCGCTCTCTGAGGTTAGCCATGGCTAGAGCGTTGATTATTGCGCTGGATGAAGGCACCAGCAATGTCAAAGCGGTGGCGATTGATGCCCGCGGTCAGGTGGTGGCGAAAGCCTCGCGCCCGCTGACGGTGGCGACGCCGCAGCCGGGCTGGGTGGAGCAGGACGGCCTCACGCTGCTTAATGCCTCGCTGACGGTGCTGCGCGAAGTGCTGAATACGGTAGGCCAGGAGAACGTGGCGGCGCTGGCGATCAGCAACCAGCGCGAAACCGCCATCGGCTGGGAGCGCCACAGCGGTAAACCGATTGGCCCGGCGCTGACCTGGCAGTGCTCGCGTTCGGCGGCATTTTGCGAACAGCTGCGTCACGATCGCCAGGAAGCGCTGATCCGCTCCGTCACCGGGCTGCCGGTGGCGCCGCTGTTCTCCGCCTCAAAGATGCGCTGGCTGCTGGATAACGTCAGCGATGGCCATGCCCGTGCGGCAAATGGCGAGCTGTGCCTCGGCACTATTGATGCCTGGCTGCTGTGGAACCTCAGCGGCGGCCGGCAGTTCCGCTGTGATACCTCCAATGCGGCGCGCACCCAGCTGCTGAATCTGCACAGCGGCCAGTGGGACGGGGCGATGCTGGCCCTGTTTGGCATTCCGGCGGCGGCGCTGCCGGAGATCTGCCCGTCCGGCAGCCTGTTTGGCGTCACGCACGGGTTGGAAGGGATTGCCGATGGCCTGCCGATTATGGCGATGGTGGGCGATTCTCATGCTGCGCTTTACGGTCACGGCCTGGGCGACCCGGGCGGGGTAAAAGCCACCTACGGCACCGGATCCTCGGTGATGGCGCCGCTTAACACCCCGGACACCAGCATCACCAGCCTGGCGACCACGGTGGCGTGGCACGACGGCGAGCGCCTGGTTTACGGCCTTGAGGGCAATATTCCGCATACCGGCGACGGCGTGGCGTGGATGGCGCAGGCCACCGGCTTGACCGACGGTAAGGGGCAGGTGCTGGCGCGGGCGCTGCACGAACTGCCGGCCAGCATCGATTCCACGCTGGGCGTCTATTTCGTCCCGGCGCTGACCGGAACCGGCGCGCCGTGGTGGGATGACCAGGCGCGCGGCATGATCTGCGGTTTAAGCCGTGGCGTGACGCCAGCGCACCTGATCCGCGCCGCGCTGGAGGCGATCGCCTACCAGATTGCCGATGTGATTGCAGCGATGCGTCAGCACCCGGGTTTCCGCCTGGAGCGACTGATGGTTGACGGCGGGCCGACGCAAAACCCGTGGCTGATGCAGTTTCAGGCCGACCTGCTGGGCTGCCCGGTGGCGCGCAGCAGCACGCCCGAGCTGTCGGCGCTGGGTGCCGGGCTGCTGGCACGGCGCACGCTCGGTCAGCTCAACGACAGTCAGCTGCGCGAAATGATGCCGCAGCATGACCTGTGGCAGCCCGACGCCGAACGGCATCAGCGCTGCCAGCAGAACTGGCTGGGCTGGCAGGATGCGGTGAAACGCACGCTGTGGCAGCCGGGCAATAATCCGAATTAATTGCCAATACCCGTAGGGGTCGGGCATGCCCGACCCGCCGGTCAACGACGAATATTGCAACAGGAGCAGCAGATGAAGCGAGATTTTAGTGGAAAAACCGTGGTGATTACCGGGGCCTGTCGTGGTATCGGTGCCGGCATTGCGGAACGTTTTGCCCGTGATGGCGCGAACCTGGTGATGGTATCTAACGCCGAACGCGTATTTGCCACCGCCGAAAAATTGAAAGCGGCTCACGGCAGCGAGATTCTGGCACTGCAGGTCGATGTGACCGACGAAGAGCAGGTGCAGGGGCTTTACCGCCAGGCCAACGAACGTTTTGGCAGCATCGACGTCTCGATCCAAAATGCCGGGGTGATTACTATCGACACCTTCGACAAAATGCCGAAAAGTGACTTCGATAAAATTCTGGCGGTTAACACCACCGGCGTCTGGCTGTGCTGCCGTGAAGCGGCAAAATACATGATTAAACAGCAGTCGGGCAGCCTGATCAACACCTCCTCAGGACAGGGCCGCCAGGGTTTTATCTATACGCCGCACTACGCCGCCAGCAAAATGGGAGTGATCGGTATCACCCAGAGCCTCTCGCAGGAGCTGGCACGTTACAACGTCACGGTTAATGCTTTCTGTCCGGGAATTATTGAGAGTGAAATGTGGGACTACAACGATCGCGTGTGGGGCGAGATCCTCAGCAGCGACAGTAAAAAATACGGCAAGGGTGAGCTGATGGCTGAATGGGTGGAAGGCATTCCGCTGAAGCGCGCCGGGCAGCCACAGGACGTTGCGGGGCTGGTGGCATTCCTCGCTTCTGACGATGCGCGTTACATTACCGGGCAGACCATTAACGTTGACGGTGGCCTGATTATGTCCTGAGGTAGACCCTTGACGTTTTTTACCGTGGGCGCGACGGTTTAAGCTCCGGGCGTGCCCGATAATCCGACCTTCCCGCGAATATGTGTTAAGGTTAGTTTTATTGATTTGTGAATCAGATCTCACTTTTTATAAAACTACACTGCTTCGAGGTTATGACCAGATTTAAACACCCATTCCCCCTTTCAGCGCTGTTCATCACCCTTGCGGTCAGCGGTTTGCCGCTTTGCCCGGCGTATGCCTTTGACGCTTCTGACCGCGTTGCCGATGCCCCGTTTGACGATCCCGCCCGCTTTAGCCAGCTCCAGCAGCAATTGCCTGAGTTGGGCAGTACCGACAGCAGTGGCGAGCTGGCGAAAAAAATCGCCACGGCAGCGAAAACGATTGGCGAAGCCAGTATGAACAGCGACAGCGATAAGTCGCTGCGCGAACAGGCGGGGATTTGGGCGTTCAACCGCTTCCGCGATGCGGCCAGCGAGCGCGTCGCCAGCGAGGGCGAACAGCTGTTGTCCCCCTACGGGCGCGCCACGGTATCGCTTAACGTTGATGCGGAAGGGAGCTTTAACGGCACCTCGGCGCAGCTGCTGACGCCGTGGCAGGATAACTACCAGTATCTCACCTTTAGCCAGCTGGGCGTTGAGCAGACGGAATATGGCACGGTGGGCAATGCCGGTCTCGGTCAGCGCTGGATCGCCGGCAGCTGGCGACTTGGCTATAACGCCTTTGTCGACGATCTTATCGACTCCAGCCAGCAGCGCGGTTCGCTGGGGGCCGAGGCCTGGGGCGAGTATTTACGCTTCTCTGCCAACTACTACCAGCCGCTCTCCGGCTGGCGCAATCGCAGCAGTACCAGCCAGATGCGTATGGCGCGCGGCTACGATATTACCACCCGCGGCTACCTGCCTTTTTACCGCCAGCTTGGCGTCTCGCTCAGCTATGAGCAGTACCTTGGCCAGAACGTTGACCTGTTTAACAGCGGCACCCAGATGACCAACCCTGCGGCGGTCTCGTTCGGCGTCAATTACACCCCGGTACCGCTGTTCACCCTCAGCGCGCTGCATAAAGAGGGCGACGGCGGCGAGTCGCAGGATCAGTTCGCCCTGAAGATGAACTACCGCATCGGCGTGGCGCTGAGTAAACAGTTGTCGGCAGATAACGTCGCGGCGGCGCAGTCGCTGAGCGGCAGCCGCTATGACAGCGTGGATCGCAACAACTCCCCGGTGATGGCCTTCCGCCAGCGTAAAACCCTGTCGGTGTTCCTTGCCACGCCGCCGTGGCAGGTGCAGCCGGGCGAAACCCTGCCGCTCAAGCTGCAGGTGCGCAACAGCAATGCGATTAAAGCGGTCAGCTGGCAGGGGGATACCCAGGCCCTGAGCCTGACGCCACCGGCCAGCAATGCCAGCACCCAGGGCTGGAGCATCATTATTCCCGCGTGGGATAGCAGCGAAGGGGCCAGCAATGAATATCATCTGTCGGTGACGCTGGAGGATAGCAGGCAACAGCGCGTTACCTCGAACTGGATCACCCTCAAGCTGGCACCTCCCGTGACGCTACAGGCTCCGGATAACGGCGATTTCAACCTGATGGCACCCTGAAAACAGGGGAATGTTCTGGCCGCTGAGATGGTGATTTTTGTCAATATGCGGCCAGCAAATATATGTGATTAAACTCACAAAATATCACTTCTCAGGCGCGAGATTTTTCCGCACAATCGCGAAAAATCCCACTCATCCTCACATCATGATCATCCGCCCAACAAATAGTCACTGGTTTGTCCGCCTGTTCGCCTGGCACGGTTCGGTATTACCTGGCATCTGGTTCCGCCTGTCGCTGAATCTACTGATGTCGATCATCGCGATTTACTGTCTTGACTGGTATGAAACCCTGGGGATTAAACTGACGCTGGCCCCGTTCAGCCTGCTCGGGGTGTCGATTGCGGTGTTTCTTGGCTTTCGCAACAGCGTCTGCTTTGGTCGCTTTATCGAGGCGCGCATGTTCTGGGGCAACTTACTGATTGCCTGCCGCACGCTGCAGCGGCTGGCGCAGGCCATTTCCCCCGCAGAAGCGCCGCGCGTGATGGCGCTGCTGCTGGCATTTTGCTACAGCCTGAAGCACCAGCTGCGGCGCACCGATGCCCATGCGGACCTGCGCCGCTATCTCGGTGATGAAGCCGATGAAATCTTAACGCGCCGCGCGCCGACTAACTTTATTGAGCTGCAGCTGTCGAACTGGCTGGCGGAACAGCGCCGTCGTGGCAATATTTCCGATATTCTCTACCAGCATATGGACAGCAATATTAACCAGCTGTCGCAGGTGCTGGGCGGCTGCGAGCGGCTGGCGAGCATGCCGGTGCCCTTTGCCTACGGCCTGCTGCTGCACCGCACGGTCTACCTGTTCTGTACGCTGCTGCCGTTCGCGCTGGTGCCGGACCTGCATTACATGACGCCGCTGGTGTCGGTGTTTATCTCTTACACCTTCCTGTCGCTGGACACGCTGGCAGAGGAGCTGGAGATGCCGTTCGGCCTTGCCAAAAACCATCTGCCATTGGATGCCATGTGTATCAATATTGAGATCAACCTGCGCGAGATGAGTCTGGAAACCGAACTGCCCGATACCCCGGTGCCGGATAAACACTATCGCCTGACGTAATGGTTAACGTCAAAATCGTTTCAATCACGCCGGATCTCTATCCTGGCGCCGCAACGGGCACGCATTTAGAAACCATCATGCTGCGCTACGAAATGATTACCTGGAAGCATTGCAACGGAAACATTGTATTCAAAGACTCATGGAACGAACGTATGACGGCCTGAGCTGGCAAATGACCCTTTCTCAGGGTGGCAGCCTGCCACCCTTAATAGTTTTAACTTTTCTTAACTCTCCCTTTTTTGGTGCAACTGGTTCATTTTGGTGCGCTAACTGCCTCTTTTTAAAACCTAATTCTGGCTTTGATCACATAATCGATATTTTATTTTAGCAATGCATAATTCTGCTTTTTATTGTGCGGTTAAGCCGGGCGGATCGGAATCTTATTCACTTTTTATGCATTAAGTGTGAATAACGATTTGACGTAAGTGATTGATATATGGTTGTTCAAAATGGTTTATGCATTTTTACCGCTAGCTGGCACGCAGCGTGCAATCTACAGTAGAGCTGCAATGAATCATCTCATTAACATTTTTTAAACTTTTAATTCATCCTGCACGCAAGCAGGGGATGATGAAATACGAGGCCGCTATGCAACCGTCAGTCACCCGTCAAAACTTTGATCAATGGATTGTTCCTACCTACGCACCTGCCAGCTTTGTGCCGGTCAGGGCTGAAGGGTCGACCTTATGGGATCAGGAGGGCAAGTCGTATATCGACTTTGCCGGTGGCATTGCGGTTAATGCCCTGGGCCATGCCCACCCGGACCTGCAGCTGGCGCTGCAGCAGCAGGCCGCACTGCTGTGGCACACCGGCAACGGTTATACCAATGAGCCTATCCTGCGCCTGGCGAAGCAGCTGGTGGATGCCACCTTTGCCGACCGGGCGTTTTTCTGTAACTCCGGTGCGGAAGCCAACGAAGCAGCGCTGAAGCTGGCGCGTAAAGTGGCCCATGATAATGGTGCTGAAGATAAAAATGGCATCGTGGCGTTTAACAACGCGTTTCACGGCCGCACGCTGTTCACCGTTTCTGCCGGTGGGCAGCCCGCCTACTCGAGAGATTTTGCCCCGCTGCCCGGTGGTATTCAGCACGCGGTGTATAACGACCTCGCCTCCGCTGCCGCGCTGATTAACGACAGCACCTGTGCGGTGATCGTTGAACCGATCCAGGGCGAAGGCGGTGTGGTTCCGGCGCAGCCGGCATTCCTGCGTGGCCTGCGCGAGCTGTGCGACCAGCACGGCGCGCTGCTGATTTTTGACGAAGTGCAGAGCGGGGTGGGCCGCACCGGTTCGCTGTATGCCTATATGCACTATGGGGTAACGCCGGACGTGCTGACCACCGCGAAAGCGCTGGGCGGCGGCTTCCCGATTGGTGCGATGCTGACCACCGAAACGCTGGCGGCGCACCTCAACGTTGGCAGCCACGGCACTACCTACGGCGGCAATCCGCTGGCAGGGGCGGTGGGTGGAAAAGTGATGGAGCTGATCAATCGCCCGGAAGTGATGGCGGGCGTGATGGAGCGTCATCAGTGGTTTGTCGACGGTCTCAACCAGATCAACCAGCGTTTGCAGCTGTTTAGCGAAATTCGCGGCCTCGGCCTGCTGATCGGCTGCGTGCTGAATCAGGATTTCCAGGGTAAAGCCAAACAGATCAATCAGGCAGCGGCCAGCGAAGGGCTGATGGTGCTGATTGCCGGGGCCAACGTGGTGCGCTTCGCGCCGTCGCTGATTATCACCCGCGAGGAAGTGACCGAAGGGCTGGCCCGCTTTGAACGTGCCTGCCGTACGCTCACTGAAGGAGCCGGCCTATGATGTTTATTCGTCCCGTTGAACGAGACGATCTGGCACAGCTGATGCACCTCGCCGGCAAAACCGGCGGGGGACTGACCTCACTGCCTGCCGACAGCGACACGCTGTCGGCGCGTATCGAACGTTCGATTTTGACCTGGCAGGGTGAACTGCCGCGTGCAGAACAGGGATACGTGTTTGTGCTGGCCGACAGTGAGAGCCAGAAGGCCGTCGGGATCTGTGCGATTGAAGTGGCGGTCGGTCTGCAGGACCCGTGGTACAACTTTCGCGTCGGCACCCAGGTGCACGCCTCGAAAGAGCTGAACGTGTACAACATGCTGCCGACGCTGTCGCTCAGCAACGACCATACCGGCAGCAGCGAGCTCTGTACGCTCTTCCTTGATCCGGACTACCGCAATGGCAAAAACGGTTACCTGTTATCTAAATCGCGCTTTCTGTTTATGGCCGGTTTTCGCCAGCACTTTATGCAGAAGGTGGTCGCGGAGATGCGCGGCTGGATCGATGACGAGGGACGTTCGCCGTTCTGGGACAGCGTGGGCAGCCGCTTCTTCTCCATGTCCTTCGCCGATGCCGACTATCTGTGCGGCACCGGGCAGAAGGCGTTTATCGCCGAACTGATGCCGAAGCATCCGCTGTATATCGACTACCTGACGCCAGACGCGCGCGAAGTGATCGGCAAGGTTCATCCGCAAACGGCTCCGGCGCGCGCCGTGCTGGAAGCCGAGGGTTTTCAGTTCCAGAACTACATTGACATTTTCGACGGCGGCCCGACGCTGGAGTGCGACATTGATCGCGTACGGGCGATTCGTAAAAGCCACCCTATGACGGCGCGCATCGACCCGCAGCAGGACGAAAACCTGCCGCTGTGCCTGGTGTCGAGTGAAAACTATCAGCAGTTCCGCGCGATCCTGCTGCCTGCCAATGCAGAGGCAGAGAGCATCAGTATTACGCCAGAACAGGCAGACATTTTGCTGTGCCAGCCGGGCGATAAGCTGCGGGTGGTGACACTTTTTCGTGAGGAGAAAAAAGCATGACGCACTGTATTAACGGCCAGTGGCTGATCGGCGGCGGCGACAACATCACAAAAACCGATCCGGTACACGGCGAGCTGCTGTGGCAGGGTAAAGCCGCCAGCGCCGGGCAGGTGACTGACGCCTGTGCCGCGGCCCGGGCTGCCTTTCCAGCCTGGGCGCGACGCCCGTTCTCGGAGCGTCAGGCAATTGCTGAGAAATTTGCCGTTCTGCTGGAAAAAAGCAAAGTGGAGCTGAGTGAGGCGATCTCGCGCGAAACCGGCAAGCCGCGCTGGGAAACCCAGACCGAAGTGCAGGCGATGATCAATAAAGTGGCGATCTCCGTGCGCGCCTATCATCAGCGCACCGGCGAGCAGAGTGGTGCTGACAGCTCGCTGCGCCACCGTCCGCACGGCGTGATGGCGGTATTCGGCCCTTACAACTTTCCCGGACATCTGCCGAATGGGCATATCGTGCCAGCGCTGCTGGCGGGCAACTGCGTGGTGTTCAAACCGAGCGAGCTGACACCGCTGACGGCGGAGATCACCGTGCGGCTGTGGCTGAGTGCCGGGCTACCGGGTGGCGTGCTGAATATGGTACAGGGCGGGCGCGAAACCGGCCAGGCGCTGTCGCAGGAGCCGCAGGTGGACGGCGTGCTGTTTACCGGCAGTGCGGCAACCGGCTATCAGCTGCACCGACAGCTGGCGGGGCAGCCTGCTAAAATGCTGGCGCTGGAGATGGGCGGCAACAATCCGCTGATCGTCGAAGATCCTGATGATATCGACGGCGCGGTGCATATCGCCATTCAGTCGGCGTTTATCAGCGCCGGGCAGCGCTGCACCTGTGCGCGCCGTCTGCTGGTGAAGCGCGGCGCGGCGGGGGATGCCTTCCTGCAGCGCCTGGTTGAAGTGGCGGCAAAAATTCGCAGCGGAAGCTGGAATACCGAGCCGCAGCCCTTTATGGGCAGCGTGATCTCGCTGCAGGCCGCTGAGAAGATCTACAGCGAATGGCAGGCACGCATCGATAGCGGCGGCAAAGTGCTGCTGGCGATGCAGTGGCCGCAGCGCGACAGCGCGATCCTGACGCCGGGCATTATTGACGTGACCGATGTTGCCAACCTGCCGGATGAAGAGGTGTTCGGGCCGCTGCTGACGGTGATCCGCTACGACGATTTCGACCGGGCGATCCGCATTGCCAATAACACCCGCTACGGCCTGGCCTGCGGGCTGATCTCCCCACAGCGTGAGAAGTTTGAGCGCCTGCTGATTGAAGCGCGTGCCGGGATTGTGAACTGGAATAAACCGCTGACCGGGGCAGCCAGTACCGCGCCATTCGGCGGCATCGGCGCTTCCGGTAACCACCGCGCCAGCGCCTGGTATGCTGCAGACTACTGCGCCTGGCCGATGGCCTCGCTGGAGTCCAGCGATCTGTCGCTGCCTGCCAGTCTTTCACCGGGCCTCGATTTTAGCGATGCAGGAGGTGCCCGATGAGCGCACGTGAAGTTAACTTCGACGGTCTGCCGGGGCTGACCCACCACTATGCCGGGCTGTCGTTTGGTAATGAAGCCTCAACCCGCAACCAGCACCAGCAGTCCAACCCGAAGCTGGCGGCGTTGCAGGGCTTGATGAAGATGAAAGCGCTGGCGGATATGGGCTTTGCCCAGGGCGTGATCCCGCCGCACCAGCGCCCGAATATTGAAGCGCTGCGCCAGATTGGCTTTAGCGGCAGCGATGACCAGGTGCTGGCGCAGGCGGCAAAACAGGCACCGCAGCTGCTTTCTGCCGCCAGTTCGGCGTCGGCAATGTGGGTCGCCAATGCCGCGACTGTATCCCCTTCGGCGGACAGCGCCGACGGTCGCGTGCATCTCACCGTGGCCAATCTGAACAATAAGTTTCACCGCGCGATAGAAGCCCCCACCACGGCGGCGCTGCTGCGCGCTATTTTCCGCGATCGTGACCACTTCACCGTGCACGACGCGCTGCCGCAGGTGGCGATGTTTGGTGATGAGGGCGCGGCCAACCACAACCGCTTTGGCAACGGCTACGGCGAGCCGGGCGTGCAGCTGTTTGTCTATGGGCGCGCAGAACGCCGTGGCGAGGTGGCTCCCGTGCGTTACCCGGCACGGCAGACGCTGGAGGCCAGTGAAGCCGTGGCGCGGCTGCATCAGCTTGATCCGGCCCGCACGGTATTCGCTCAGCAGAATCCGGCGGTGATCGACCAGGGGGTGTTCCACAATGACGTGATTGCCGTCAGCAACCAGCAGGCGCTGTTTTGCCATCAGCAGGCCTTTGTTAATCAGCCGCAGCTGCTGGCGGAGCTGGGGGCGAAAGTGCCGGGCTTCAGCGCCATCGAAGTTCCGGATAGCCGGGTGAGCGTGGCCGATGCGGTGTCAACCTATCTGTTCAACAGCCAGCTGCTGAGCAAGCCAGACGGCAAAATGCTGCTGGTTCTGCCGGAAGAGGCGCGCCGCCATGCGGGCGTCTGGGCGTATCTCAGCGAGCTGGTCACCCGCGGCGGCTTGATTGACGAACTGAAAGTATTCGACCTGCGCGAAAGTATGTGCAACGGCGGCGGCCCGGCCTGTCTGCGCCTGCGCGTAGTGCTGAATGAGCAGCAGCAGGCGGCGGTCAATCCGGCGGTGATTATGAACGACCAGCTGTTCGCCACGCTCAACGGCTGGGTAGAGCGCCACTACCGCGACCGGCTGTCGCAGGCTGACCTGGCCGACCCGCAATTGCTGCGTGAAGGACGTGAAGCTCTCGATGAGCTGACGAAGCTGCTAAACTTAGGCAATGTTTACCGTTTTCAGCAGTAACGCGATGATCGCAGGGCCGGAGATCAGCTCCGGCCTGTCATGGCTGAACGGCGATTGATTCTAAGGAGTATCAATGCAGGACTTCCTCACCACCACGCTAAACGGGCAAACCCCCTCCGCGCCTGAGGGGCGTAATGAGCATCTCATCTGGCGCTGGATCGATGAGGGGATCGTTGAACTGACCCCGACCCAACCGGCGACCATGGCGCTGGTGGTCTCTGCCGGGATCCACGGCAACGAGACGGCCCCGGTAGAAATTGTTGAGCCGCTGCTGGACTCTCTGCTGCGCGGCGAGCGGCCGCTGCAGACGCGGCTGCTGGTGATTTATGGCAACCCGGCAGCGCTGAGGCGTAATAAGCGCTATCTGCACGGCGATATGAACCGCATGTTTGGCGGCCGCTGGCAGCAGTATGAAGACTGTCCGGAAGCGCGCCGCGCCTGGCGGCTGGAGCAGGCGATGGAGAACTTCTGGCAGGCCGGCGAGTACGAAGAGGTGCGCTGGCATATTGATATGCACACCGCGATCCGCGGCTCATGGCATACGCGCTTTGGCGTGCTGCCGCTGCGCGACACGCCGTGGCCGGAAGATTTTATGGCGTGGCTGGGCGTTGCCGGGCTGGAGGCGCTGGTGTTCCACCGCGCACCGGGTGGCACATTTACCCACTATAGCAGCCAGCATTTTCAGGCTGCCAGCTGTACGCTGGAACTGGGTAAAGCACTGCCGTTTGGGCAGAACGATCTCAGCCAGTTCAGCGCGGCCCGGCAGGCGCTGATCGCGCTGATTTGCGGGGGGGAACCGCCTGCCGTCGCTGAGGCGCCGCGCCGCTATCGGGTCTCTCAGCAGATCACCCGTTTGTCGGATAGCTTTGTGCTGCATATGAACGACGACACGCTGAACTTCACCGTTTTCCCGCAGGGCACGCTGCTGGCAGAAGATGGCGAGAAGCGTTATTTTGTCCAGCAGGCGCGGGAGTACGTGCTGTTCCCTAATCCCGACGTCGCGGTCGGCCTGCGTGCCGGGCTGATGCTGGTCGAAGATAATGCGCATAATGAGGCGCTGGGCTCCACGCCGTAACCTGAAAATGAGCCGCCCCGTGGCGGCTCAGTCACGCAGTAGCCAGGCCGTTAATGCGTTAACTTTTTCCTTCCGCTATCCTGCCGCACAGATTACACTCCTCCATAATTTCTGCATAAACCTGTGCAAATTCATATTCTTTTGCAATTCCTCACCATAATCTTCGCATTCTCTTCATGATTGGCGTCAAATTGTCTTTTATGCTTTCAGGGCTTTACTGACGCTCTGACTACTTGACGTTCAGCGCCGTAAACTTGCTTCCGACATCACGACAATCGCGTCGTCATTGAACTGAAAAGTAAGGACTATATTATGCGTAAATTAACCTCTGTTTTTGTTGCCGCTTCACTGGCTCTGGGTGCTGCAAATATCGTTCATGCAGCCGCTGATACTCTGACGCCACCGCCGGCGGGCGCCGACAAGCCGATGATGCATAAGCCACCGCGTCACGGTGGAATGCACGAGATGTTTAAAGGACTGAATCTGACGGACGCGCAGAAACAGCAGATGCGCACCATCATGAAAGAGTCCCATAAAGAGATGAAGCGCCCGTCGCTGGAAGAGCGCCGTGCGGTACATAACATTATTGCCTCCGACAGCTTCGACAAGGCGAAGGCAGAAGCGCAGGCTGAACAGATGTCTGCCAACGGCAAAGCGCGGGCAATGTCGATGCTGGAGACGCAAAACAAGCTGTATAACGTGCTGACCCCTGAACAGAAAAAACAGTTTAATCAGAACTTTGAGAAACGTCTGACTGAAAAGCCGCAGCATGAAGGTAAAATGGCGCCTGCAGAAGATTAAATCCGCTAGTTTCGAAGTGGGGAGGGATGCCTTCCCCCTTCGACCCGAGCAGGCTGCACAAATCTGAGACCGCCGACGTTGCCCACACCGCCTGAATGGCCGTGGTCACCGTCGGCGGTTTTGTTTTGTTCAGGCGCCGGGCAGAGGGATGATCGGCAGGCTGCCTTTCAGCAGCGGCTTGCAGAGGATCTTATAACCGTCGCTGTCAAAACCGGGCGGGGTGGTGCACAGGGCGGCGGCATCCGCCAGATCGCTGACTGAACCGAGGTAGAGCCAGTTATTGATCACATGTATCTGCTGCTGGCTGACGCCTTTTTCCACCACGGCGACGGCACCCGGCCATGGCCAGCACTGCAGGCGCACGGCGTCCAGCGCCGCCAGCAGGCGCTGCTGGTGCGCCTCCAGTGACTCTTCCCCACAGCAGGCTCCGGCGCAGCGTTTCAGGCTGTAGCGGAAGCAGGCGCGACCTTTAGTCAGCGTTTCCAGCCCCAGCAGGCCGTAGCAGAGCCGCTGCTCGTCGGCAATTTTTTGCAGGGTGTCCAGCGCGGCGCGGCGGCTGGCATACAGGCCGAACAGATCCGGGGTGTGCGAGAAGTCGACCTCTTTGGCATACACCACCTGCGGGCGCCCGGCGCGGATCTGCAGCGCGCACAGCTGGCGGTTTTTGCGCAGGCGTTTATTGAACAGCGGCTGCTGCAGTTTGATCATCTGGGCTTCCAGCAGCAGCGCGCCCAGCTCACCGGCGGTAGGGATAAAACTGATGCGCGTGGCCTGGCGCAGCATGCGTGCTTCATCCGGCGTGCGCAGATGCGACAGCACCCGGCTGCGGATATTGACGCTTTTACCGATATACAGCGGCAGGGTTTCGCTTTCACCATGAAAAATATAGACGCCGGGCAGGGAGGGCAGGGACTCGAGCCACGGACGCAGCTGTTCCGGATATTGGTAGATCGCGGCGGGTTCAAACTCAAGGCGATGACTGGCTATTCTTCTGACCACTAAAAACTCCGGCATACTGTGTATGCGCACAGTATAGCAGGAGTTTTCGCGTAAGGAATAACCGGTGAAAAGGGCCGAAGGGGTTAACGTTTCCAGAAATCGTCAAACACCGTAATCGGCGGGCGGCGTTTGTGTTCGGTTTTCAGATACCAGTTCTCAATGGTTTTCGCTGCCGCCGGGTCGATGGTTTGCCCTTCCAGATAGCGGTCGATCATCTCATAGGTCACGCCCAGCGCCACTTCATCCTGCAGGCCCGGACGATCGTCTTCAAGGTCGGCGGTGGGGTGCTTCAGATAGAGGTGCTCCGGGCAGCCCAGCGCTTTCAGCAGCTGCTTACCCTGACCTTTATGCAGGCGGAAGATCGGGTTGATATCGGTGCCGCCATCGCCGTATTTGGTAAAGAACCCGGTGACGGCTTCCGCCGCGTGGTCGGTGCCGACCACCACCCCGGAAGTCATACCGGCAATGTTGTACTGGGTTTTCATGCGCTCGCGCGCTTTATCGTTGCCGCGAATAAAATCGGAAAGCGTAATTCCGGCATCGCGCAGCGCCTGCTCGCTGGCCTGCACCGCAGCCTTGATGTTCACCGTCAGCACGCGATCCGGCTGAATAAACGCAATGGCGTCCTGGCAGTCCTGCTCATCGGCCTGTACGCCGTGCGGCAGGCGCACCGCGATAAACTGGTAGCTGCTGTCGCCAGTTTCAGCGCGCAGTTCGTTAATGGCGATCTGGCACAGTTTACCCGTCAGGGTAGAGTCCTGACCGCCGCTGATGCCCAGCACCAACGACTTCAGGAACGGATACGTTTTCAGATAGGATTTAAGAAATTCAACGCTGGTGCGAATTTCTGCCTGAGCATCAATAGTGGGCTTGACGCCCAGCGCCGCGATAATGTCCTGTTGCAGAGCCATTTACCTCTCCTCATTTTCAGCGCCGACTGGCGGCGACCGTGTGCAATTTATCTGTTTAAGCTAACGTGCCCGGCGCGAAACCACAACAATCAATACGTTACTCTCTGCACCGGGTCTGATTGGGTCAGGCTGTTTTCGCTTTCTGTGCCAGCAGATTGAACATCAGAATCGCCAGCATATAACAGCCAAAGATGGTGGCGCTCATGGTCAGTACCGAGGTGCCACCGATACCGGTAACCGGGACGCTAATGCCGCCCAGGGTAAACATGGTGACGCCAATCACGGCCGAAGCGCTGCCTGCACGGTGCCCCTGGCTCTGCATCGCCAGCGAGGCCGCGGTGACGGAGATCACGCCGTTGCTGGCCACGCTGAAGAACAGCGCCACCAGTACCAGCGGCAGGCTCGCGCTGCTTAGCCCCGCCACCAGCAGGCTGCCGGAAGAGATAAACGCCAGCACCAGCCCGCCTTTCAGCACGCGATACTCACCCCACAGCGGGCTGAGGCGTGCACTAACCTGTGATGCAATAATCAGGCCGACCCCATTGGCGGCGAAGCAGAAGCTGAATGCCTGAGGGGAAAGCTGGTAGATCTGCTGCAGGACGAACGGCGATGCGCCGATATAGGCGAACATGCCCGACATCATAAAGCCCTGCGTCAGGCAGAAGCCCATAAACGGGCGATGAGTGACCACCTGGCCGAGAGCCGCCCAGGCCGAGAACAGACTGCCCTGGCTGCGCCGCTCAGCGGGCAGGGTCTCGTGCAGCTTGAGGCGTGCCAGCACAAACAGCAGCACGGCAATCGCCGCCAGCACCATAAACAGCCCGCGCCAGTCGAGGAACGCCATCAGCGCGCCGCCCAGCACTGGCGCAGCAATCGGCGCCAGGCCGTTGACCAGCATCAGTAGCGCAAAGAATTTGGTCAGCTCGTGGCCGCTGTACATATCGCGGGCAATGGCGCGCGACAGCACCGCACCGCCAGCCCCGGACAGCCCCTCAAATAGCCGCGCCAGCAGCAGCTGATGGATATCCTGCGCCAGCGCACAGCCGATGGAGGCCACCAGCAGCAGCACCAGCGACAGCAGCAGCGGGCGAATACGGCCATATTTATCGCTTAGCGGGCCGAAAAACAGCTGGCCTAAGCCAAGGCCGAGCAGGCCGGCGGTCAGGCTCAGCTGTGCCGTTGCGGTCGGCGTGTGCAGGTCTTTAGCCAGTTCCGGCAGCGCGGGCAGGTAGAGATCGATGCAAAGCGGGCCAAGAGCCGCCAGCAGGCCGAGCGTGATGGCATAGCCAAGACGTTTGGGATGAGCAGGTGTCATGATTCCTCTGATCTGAAAAGAAGGTCGTTAATTTGCTGATAAAGGGCATAGAGACGTTCTGCTGACGCTTTCTGCGGCGTGATGCGGCGGTAAGAGGTGCCTTCCACCATGACGGCGAGGATCTCGACCGAGGCGCGAACCCGCTCAGGGCTGAACTCAGGATGTTCATCCGCCACTTTGCGACAGGCCTGGGTGAACATACGCTGGTCGGCATCGGCCATCATCTTTGCCACTCGCGGGTTGCGCGTGGCTTCGGCGGCAACCTCGATCATCAGGGCTTCATCCTCTTCATTGCGTACCCTGCGCCACGCCAGCAGCTCGGGCAGGTAGATGTTGCCGCTGGTGGATATCATCTCCTGCAGGCGGTAGTCGATTATGCGGCGGATGATCTCTTCAATAATCGCGTCTTTATTGGTGAAGTAGCGATAGATTTGCCCCACGCTGAGCTGCGCTTCCAGCGCCAGCTGCGCCATGCTGGCGCCATGAAAACCATGCTGGCGAAAACAGCGGCGGGCAGCAGTGATAATCTCGTCCTGGCGCAGACGGTGGCGCGCATCGCGTGCTTCTGCTTGTGTGCTCATCGGCTCTCCGCTTGGGGGTGAGTGACCCATAACAATCTGTAAGCTACAGCAATAACAGGAATGCGAATGTTCATTCTCAATGGCTGCATTATAGGCGTGGAGCAGAGAGATCGATAATAATTTGACGCCATAAAGTTGATAAATCTGCATTTATATTCCAAGCTTAAGCTTACATGGATAATAAATGAGGAAGAATAAATGCGTAAGTTGACGGGATTGATTGGTGCTGCTGTTGCCCTGGCCGTGTTGTCTGGCTGTACTGCCTACGACCGGGCTGAAAGTTATGTCACCAAACCAGTAGTGCAGGACGTGAAAAAAGGGATGACCCGCCAGCAGGTGCGTGACATCGCCGGCCCACCTTCTACCGAAATTACCATGGTCCACGCTCGCGGCACCTGCCAGACGTATGTGCTGGGCGAACGTGACGGTAAACAGCAGACTTACTTTGTCAGCTATAGCGACACCGGCCGTGTGATGAACTACGGCTTCCAGAGCTGCAAAGATTACGATACCGACCCGCAGGCTACCACCAAGTAACTGTTGGTTACGTAAAAAAAACGGTCACCGCGGTGACCGTTTTTTTTTGTCATTTTTAGCAAGTTACAGACCCGGCGGCCGTGGAACTTCCAGATATTCACCGTTGATGCTGCGGCGGTAGTAATGGCCGTCCTGCACGTAAAATCGCTCACCGTTGTAATCCAGCGCGCGCATGTCGTCGTAACTGTCGCGGTAATGTTCCACCGGGCGGTCAACCACCACATAGGTGTTATCGTTCTGGCGCTGGTAGTAGTTGCCGTTAAGCACATAGTAAGTCAGGCCGCCAATCAGCACCGCAGCGGCAGCACCGGGCAGAAATGATAAGCGCCCGGGGCCGTGGCCGCCGTGCCAGCCGCCGTCGCCATGATGCCAGCCCGGACCGGGGCCGGGACCCCAGCCGCCGGGATGGGCCGATGCCAGCGCCGGGGTAAGCAGCGATAAGGCGAAAAGTGTGGTTATCACCTTTTTCATAAGCATTCTCCTGGTTCATACCGGGTTCAGCATCTTCCTTACCCGGGATAAATACAAGCGCCAACCCCTCGCCATTTGCCGCTGCTTACAGCGCTTAACGTTTCCTTTACCTGACCGCCACGATTGCCCTCAGATTGTGATGAGCAGGGCGCTTACGCCGGGACGCTGAGCGCTTTCTGGCTGCGTGACCAGATACGGTGAGCACCCAGCGCGGCCAGGAATTCGCTCATCAACACCCCCTCAGTTTTGCTGTCGCAGATGATGCCCTCTTCTTCATCATCGTCAGCCAGCCCGAACTGTGCCTTAAAGCGCCGTGCGTTGCCGCTCAGCCCAATCACTTTCAGGTGTTTGTAGGCTTCCAGCAGGAAATAACAGGCATCGCCGCGCAGCAGCAGGGCATCGATGTTGCCATCGGGCACCAGCACCGCGTCAAACGTCAGCGAAGGCAGGCCGCTGAAGGTAGCATCCACGGTCAGCGTCGAACCGTCATCCGCGTGAACCTCGCCCATGTGCGCCGCCAGCAATTTGGCATGCACCCCGTGATTTTTCAGCTCCTGCAGCGCAGCCAGCGTATCGGCCGCGTTGAAACCATTGCTGAGCAGCAGCGCCACCTTGCGGCCTTTAATGGTGCCGCTTGGCACCGCATACAGGCTGAGGCTGGCATCTTTTTTCAGGCCATTGACGTCCTTAGGGGGGGCCGTCTGCAACTGCTGTTCGGAAAGGGTCAGGCCAAGGTTCTCCGCCACGCTGTTCGCCAGCGAAATATCGATATGCACCAGCTGGTCCACCACGCGCTCGCGAATGTAGGCGCGGCCGACTTTGCTTAGCTCGAAGGAGAAAGCATCGACGATATGCTGCTGTTCCACCGGCGTCTGACTCTGCCAGAACAGGCGCGGCTGCGAGTAGTGCTCCTCAAAAGAGGGGCTGCGCTCGCGCACTTTATGGCCTTCAATACGCTCCTGATAGCTCTCAAAACCGCCGCGCTGTGGCGCGGGTGGCGTTTCACGCGGCCAGTTGTCGTTGATCGAGTTGGGTTCGTAGTTGGCCGGGTTAGTATCGATCTCCATACGGTGCATGCCCTGGCGCTGGAAGTTGTGGTACGGGCAGACCGGGCGGTTAATCGGAATTTCATGGAAGTTAGGGCCGCCAAGACGGCTGATCTGGGTATCGGTGTAGGAGAACAGGCGCCCCTGCAGCAGCGGGTCGTTGCTGAAATCCATTCCCGGTACGATATGACCCGGGTGGAAGGCCACCTGCTCGGTTTCGGCAAAGAAGTTATCCGGGTTGCGGTTGAGCACCATTTTGCCAATCAGCTGCACCGGCACCAGCTCTTCAGGGATAAGCTTGGTGGCATCCAGTAGGTCAAAATCGAAGTTGAATTCGTCAGCCTCGGGAATAAGCTGCACGCCAAGCTCATATTCCGGGAAGTCTCCCGCTTCGATCGCTTCCCACAGGTCGCGGCGGTGGAAGTCGGGGTCGCGGCCGGTCAGCTTTTGTGACTCGTCCCACAGCAGCGAGGCTTTACCCGCCACTGGCTTCCAGTGGAAGCGCACAAACGTCCCTTTCCCTTCGGCGTTGATAAAGCGGAAGGTGTGAATGCCAAAACCTTCCATGGTGCGGTAGCTGCGCGGAATGCCGCGATCGGACATCGCCCAGATGACGTTGTGCAGGGTTTCTGGCTGCAGGGAAACATAATCCCAGAAGGTGTCGTGGGCGCTTTGCCCCTGCGGCATCTCATTGTTCGGCTCTGGTTTTACCGCGTGGACAAAATCAGGGAACTTATGGGCATCCTGGATAAAGAACACCGGGGTATTGTTGCCCACCAGGTCGAAAACGCCTTCCTCCGTATAGAACTTGGTGGCCCAGCCGCGGATGTCACGCACGGTATCGGCGGAACCCGCGCCGCCCTGCACCGTGGAGAAGCGCACAAATACTGGCGTGACGCTTTCCGGAGAGCGCAGAAAGTCCGCTTTGGTAACCTCGCTCATGTCGCGATAGGTCTGAAAGTAGCCGTGCGCCGCAGAGCCGCGCGCATGGACAATACGCTCCGGGATGCGCTCGTGGTCAAAGTGGGTGATCTTCTCACGCATGATGAAGTCTTCCAGCAACGTCGGTCCGCGCGTTCCGGCACGCAGTGAGTTCTGGTCATCGGCGATGCGAGTACCCTGATTGGTGGTCAGTGGTTGTTCCATTCCATTTTTGCGAAAGGGTTCCAGCGCAGCCACTTTGGCGTTGTCAGGGGCGGTAGTGGGCTTCTGCTGCTGCGGTTTGTGTTCTTTCGGCATGACTCATGTACTCCAGTTGCTGTCATTTTAGGGCAACAGTAACTATAGAACAGTGAGGGATATACGCCCGATAAATGCAGGGATATGACGAAATGAGGCGGGCCGGGAGGATCCGGCCCGCGGGAGGGTTAGCGATGTGCCAGTTCGGCTTCGCTGTCTGACTCGGTGTTCATTACCGCTTTATCGGTCTGCTTCAGCCACTGGCTGGTCAGCGTACCGGCGGTCATGGAACCGTTGACGTTGAGCGCGGTGCGGCCCATATCAATCAGCGGCTCGATGGAGATCAGCAGGGCAACCAGGGTGACCGGCAGGCCCATGGCAGGCAGCACAATCAGCGCCGCGAAGGTTGCACCACCACCAACGCCGGCAACGCCCGCAGAGCTGAGGGTCACGATGCCGATCAGCGTGGCAATCCACATGGGGTCAAACGGGTTGATGCCCACGGTTGGCGCCACCATTACCGCCAGCATGGTCGGATAGAGACCGGCACAGCCGTTCTGGCCAATGGTGGCACCAAAGGATGCCGCAAAGCTGGCAATCGACTCTGGAATACCCAGACGACGGGTTTGCGCTTCCACGCTCAGCGGGATAGTCGCGGCGCTGGAGCGGCTGGTGAAGGCGAAGGTGATAACCGGCCACACTTTACGGAAGAAGCGCAGGGGGTTCACACCGTTGACCGACAGCAGCAGGGCATGCACGGCAAACATAATCGCCAGGCCGAGGTAAGAGGCCAGCACGAAGCTGCCAAGCTTGATGATGTCGCTCAGGTTAGAGGTTGCCACCACTTTGGTCATCAGGGCCAGCACGCCGTACGGCGTCAGCTTCATGATCAGGCGCACCAGCTTCATGACCCAGGACTGCAGCGTATCGATGGCTTTCAGTACGCGCTGGCCCTTTTCGGCATCATCCTTCAGCAGCTGCAGAGCCGCCACGCCAAGGAAGGCGGCGAAGATCACTACGCTGATGATCGAAGTGGGGTTAGCACCGGTCAGGTCGGCAAACGGGTTTTTCGGGACGAAGGAGAGCAGCAGCTGCGGCGCGCTGAGATCGGCGACCTTGCCAACATAGCTGCTCTGAATGGCCGCAAGGCGTGCGCTTTCCTGTGCGCCCTGCACCAGTCCACTGGCGTTGAGGCCGAACAGCCAGGTAACGAATACGCCAACGGCGGCGGCAATGGCGGTGGTGAACAGCAGCACGCCAATGGTCAGCACGCTGATTTTGCCCAGCGATGAGGCGTTATGCAGACGGGCTACGGCGCTGAGAATCGATGCGAACACCAGCGGCATCACAATCATCTGCAGCAGCTGAACGTAACCGCCGCCGACCAGGTTAAACCAGCTGACAGACTCTTTAATTACCGGGCTGTTTTCGCCGTAAATGGTGTGCAGCGCGAGGCCAAACAGTACGCCGACCACCAGGCCGAACAGCACTTTCTTCGACAGGCTCCAGCCGGTGCGGCCGGTTTTTGCTACCAGCAGCAGCAGCGCCACGAACGCTACCAGGTTAATAATTAGCGGAAAATTCATTTCCCATTTCTCCCAAAAATAGTCGGCAAAAGTGCCATAACTGACCTCAGTTAATTTCTGACGCGCAGTAACCAGCACAAGGGCGAAATGGTAGCAGCTAGTGATGGTGCAGGCTTATATCCAAAAGGAATGATTTATAACTTTTGTTGCATTATCGGTCGATTAATGTCCGTTTTGCGGGTTTATCACCCGGCTAAAGCCATTTTGTACCGAATTGACCACCTGGCTGGTCCAGCCGGTCGCACCAAAGGGTGGCATACCCGGCGGAAACCAGATGGCATAACCGACCAGCGCGAGGCACAGCGCACGCTCCAGCTGGTTGCCTTTCTGGCTTCTCAGCAGCGGCAGGCGGAAGCGCCAGCGGCACGGCCATAGCAGAGGGACCCCGGCGGGCGTCAGCATGTCGGCCACAATGTGGCTGAGGTAACCCAGCACCATGCCCTGGAAAGCATCGGCAGGGATCAGCCAGCCAGCGGGCAGCTTTAGCTGCAGCAGCGCGACACCGCCCGCCACCGCCAGCAGGCTGTGGGTGAATCCGCGATGACCAAAGGCGCGCGCAATAGGGTGCGACAGCCACTTCAGGCGCTGACCGAGAAAAGATTTTGGATGGTCAATATCCGGCAGCAGGCAGGTGAGCAGGGTAGCCGGAATTATATGCCACCAGTCTGCGCTGGCCAGCACCGGCGTCAGTTCCGCTCGTTTGGCGAAAATGGCGCTGGCAATGGCAAATATGAGGTGGCCTTCGGCCGTCATGGGAACACCTGGTGCATAACTGTCAATGCATCCAGTATAGGGAATATATACAGTAGAATAAATATGTGACGCTGTAACGAAAGATAAATATTTTCACATCAGTGAAATGTTGAGCGGGTCGCACAGAAACTGACCCGCCTTTGGGTTAGCGCGCCAGCCAGCCCCCGTCGACGGCCAGCGTATAGCCATTAACGTAGTCCGCCGCGCTGGAGGCGAGAAACACCACCGGCCCCATCATATCGCGGCTCTCGCCCCAGCGACCGCTCGGAATGCGCTCGAGGATCTGCTGACTGCGCTCTTCATCATCACGCAGCTGTTCAGTGTTGTTGGTCGCCATATAGCCCGGGGCGATGGCATTAACGTTGATCCCGTACTGTGCCCATTCGTTGGCCATCAGGCGAGTCAGCCCCATTACCGCGCTTTTCGAGGCGGTATACGAAGGTACGCGAATGCCGCCCTGGTAAGAGAGCATTGAGGCGATATTAATGATTTTGCCGCCATGCCCCTGCTTAACGAACTGGCGCGCCACCGCCTGCGCAAGAAAGAACAGCGTTTTGCTGTTGACGTTCATGACGTCATCCCAGTCCTGCTCACTGAAATTCAGCGCCTCTGCGCGGCGAATAATCCCGGCATTGTTGACCAGGATATCGAGCCGCGGGCAGGCTGCCAGCGCCTGCTCCATCACCTTTGGCACGCAGTGGCTGTCCGACAGGTCGGCGGTGATGCTGATAAAGCGGCGCCCGAGCGCGCTCACCTGCTTTGCCGTTTCGCAGGCAGCGGAGCGGTTGACGCCAATGATGTCACATCCGGCCTGCGCCAGACCGACGGCCATACCCTGACCCAGCCCGGTGTTGCATCCGGTGATCAGCGCGACTTTCCCTTCGAGGTTAAAAGCATTGAGGATCATAGCGGCTTCCTGATTAACGAGGTTAGCAGGGAGCATAAGCGCAGGCGGGCGGTAATTCAATAAAAATGAAACGTTGTTTTATTTTTATTGAGAGGTGCTGCACAGGCAGCACCTTGTCAGGTTTAACGACCGTGCAGATGAGCGGGGGTAAGCTGCTGCAGGCTGCTGAGCTTGACCTCCGCCAGCGCCCAGCGTGCATCTTCGGCGTGGCTGGCGTCAGGCACCACGATAGAGCGCATACGTGCGGCTTTAGTGGCGATCATGCCGTTAAAGGAGTCTTCCAGCGTGACGCAGTTCAGTGGGTCGACGCCAAGGCGGGCGGCGGCATCAAGATAAACCTGCGGGTGCGGTTTGCTGTAGGGCAGAGATTCCGCCGAGGCCAGCACTTCAAAATAGTCGCGCAGGTTGAACATCTCCAGCACGCGCTCCAGCATAAACAGCGGAGAAGCGGAAGCCAGGCCGATCTTCAGCCCCTCGGCCTGGCACAGCTTTAACGCATGCTCAACGCCCGGCAGCAGCGGACGGCTCTCCTCGACCAGGCTCAGCGCCCTGGCAATCACTCGCTGCGTCACTTCCGCCTGGGAAGGGCCGCTCCACGGCAGGGTTTCGTACCACATGCGCACCACCTGATCGATACGCAGGCCGAGCGCGTCGGGCAGCTCTTTACGGCGGCTGAGGTCAACATCAAGGGTATTGAAGATGTCCAGCTCGGCCTGGTGCCATAGCGGTTCTGAATCAATCAGCAGGCCATCCATATCAAAGATGGCGGCGTGTACGGGGCGTTGATAAGACATTCTGCGGCTCCATTTGACAGTTTGCGTCACCTTAGCATGAAGGCGTTGCTGAAAAAATTAACATCGCAGCGGCGTTAAGCGGAGAACCTGCTGCGCTGACCGCATTTTACAGGCGCTTTTTGCCGACTCAATGTAGACTGACACGCAGACATCGTATGGACAGGAGAAGGCATGACTTATCAACAGGCTGGCAGAGTGGCGGTGATCAAGCGGGTCGCGGGCTGGGTTATCTTTATTCCCGCGCTGATCTCAACGCTGATTTCCCTGCTGGGTTTTCTGGAAAAAAGCCGGGAAAAGCGCGAGGGCATTAATGCGGTGATGCAGGATTTCGCCCATGTGATGATTGAGATGATCCGTTTTAACACCGGTTTTCTTTCCAGCTTCTGGAATAACTCACCGGTACCGGATTTTAATCACGGCAGCAACGTGCTGTTCTGGGTTATCTACATGCTGATTTTTGTCGGCCTTGCTTTGCAGGCTTCCGGCGCGCGCATGTGGCGCCAGTCGCGCTTTCTGCGTGAAGGGATTGAGGATCAGCTGATTCTGGAAAACGCGCGCGGTACTGAAGGGCACACGCGTGCGCAGCTGGAAGAGAGGATTGTGGTGCCGCACCACACTATTTTCCTGCAAATATTCCCGCTGTACGTCCTGCCGATTATCATCGCCGTAGCGGGTTACTTCGTGCTGAAGCTGGCCGGGTTTATCTACTGAGGATCGCGGGCGGGGGAAGGTGCCCCGCCCGGGCTTATCTCAGGCCGGACGCGCGTGCTGTTTAGCCAAATCGTCCACATCTAACAGGGTGCCTACCGCACGCTGTGCCTCTCCAAGCCAGCTGCCGCCGAAGACATTGGCGCGGTTCAGCAGATAGTAGAGCTGATAAATCGGCTGACGCTGTGAGAAGCCGCAAGGTAGCGGCCACACCGACTGATAACCCTCGAAGATCTGCCCCGGCAGCTGACTGAACCACGGTAGCATGGCCAGGTCACACTCACGATCGCCCCAGTAGCAGGCTGGATCAAATAGCCAGGGACCACTGTCACTCCCCGCGCAGTTCGCCGGCCACAGATCGCCGTGCAGTAGCGACGGCTGCGGGTGATGGGCGTCGAGGGCCGTCTGCGCGCAGTGCACAATCAGCTCGATATCCCCATACTGAATACCTTTTTCAGCGGCGAGCTGCAGCTGCCAGCCGATGCGCTGTTCAGCAAAGAACACCGACCAGCGTTTCAGCCAGCTGTTGGGCTGAGGAGAGGTGGTAATATTATTGTCGAAGTCCAGCCCAAACTGCGGCTGTTCACTCCACTGGTGAAGATGGGCCAGCTGTACGCCAAGCTGGAAAGCAGAATCGGCATTTAGCGGCGTTGGCTTGATGTATTCCAGCAGCAGAAAGCTGGTATCGCGGTCGCTGCCAACGCCGTACACTTCCGGCACGCGCACCGTGTGGGTACGCGCCAGCAGCTGGAGCTGATCCGCTTCCCAGCTGAAGAGATCGAGCATCTCGCGCTGGTTACATTTGACAAACACCTGGTGCTCACCGTATTGCAGCAGCCAGGCTGAATGAACCTCACCGCCCGGCAACTCACTGCGTCCGTTAATTTCTGCCGGACCCAGTTGCTCACTCAACAGACGACCGATGGCTGACCACATAGGACACTCCTCTTTTTCGCTGTGATTCGACGATGATAACGCTTAAAGAATAACCAAAATACCCATTGGCGCACGGCATTGCATCATATTTACAGAAAGTTAGCTTTTAAGCTGCTGCTGAAACTCCTCCCAGCGCTGAACGTCCACCTCCGGTGTATCACCGAGCACCAGTTCTCCCGCGCTGCGCGCCTGGTGCGCGATCTCTTCCGGCGCCATCGCGCTGGTAATGCCGAAGCTATTGGTGCCTAACTCGTGTGGGTGGCCCTGGCTGTCGTTGAGCGTGGTGCTGAACCCGGCACTGAGCAGGGCGCTGTTCAACTCCAGCAGGTCAGAGAGCCCTTTTTCCTGGTAGCGAAAGGTGACAACAAACTGTTCAACTGATTGGCTATTCATGGTTTACCTCAATGTAATAAATGGCCCCTCAATCGTAGTTCACTGCCGCTGTCAGCGCGCTGAATTCATGCGCGGGCGGTAGCAAAGCCGAGGGCGGATCTCTTTTCTGCGCGTTTTGCGTTAAGAAGACGTAAAGCCGCTGGCGGCGCAGCGGAAGGGCGTAGGCTGGAATTAATATTTACTTACATATACCGGCTGCAGGGCGATAAAATCGCGCTTGGCTAAAGATAAATCTTATTTACAGCCAGGTGTTTTTTCATCACTAACCCATTATAATGCGCGCCGTTAATGGGAATATTCCTATTCGAAGGGGAGTTTGGGCCTGATGCTGTGGAAAAAGAGCGGATTAACAATTTCTTACGATTATTACCGTAAATTGCGTTGATCGTCCCTCAAAACGCTTCAGACTCCCTCTTTTTAAAACTGTCGTACGGGTCACATTTAAATGAAAGCGCTTAACAAGCTGTCTGTAGTTCTTCTGCTCTCCGGGGGAGCACTGTGTCAACAAGCCCTGGCGGATAACAACGTCTTCACGGTTATGGATGACCCTTCTACAGCGAAGAAAGATTTTGAAGGTAACGCGGCTGCGGGTTACATGGCACAGTCCGGTAACACCACCAGTTCTTCCGCAACGGCGAATACCAACATGACGTGGTATACCCCAAGTTTTGCTTACAGCCTGTGGGGCAACGCCAGCAACACCTCTTCTAACGATGAGCGTTCATCAGAGACCTATCAGGTCGGTGGCCGTACGCGTTATAACATCAACAGCGCTGACTACCTGTTCGGCCAGGCGAGCTGGTTAAGCGACCGCTTCAACGGTTACGACGGTCGTTCTATTCTTGCTGCCGGTTATGGTCGCCAGCTGCTGAACGGTCCGGTGCACTCGCTGCGTGTGGAAGCCGGTCCGGGTGTGCGTTACGACGACTACCATGAAGGTGGTCATGAAACTCAGGCTCTGGCCTACGGCGCACTGAGCTATCAGTGGCAGCTGACGGACACCACCAAGTTTGTTCAGGGTGTTTCCGTACTGGGTAGCGATGATACTACCGTCAACTCCGAAACCGGTCTGCAGGTGGCGATCAACGAACACTTCGCCCTGAAGATGGCTTACAACGTGACCTGGAACCAGAATCCACCGGAGTCAGCGCCCGATCATACCGATACCAAAACCACCATCACGCTCTCTTACGCGATGTAATTGCTTTCCGGGCTGCCTGCGGGCGGCCCGTCATCCATGCCTTATTCTGTCAGCCTCTCCCTGCACGGTTTCTCTCTGATCCTAAAGATGTTATTATGCTTTCCTTGCTGTGTATTGCGCAGCTATCAAGGGCGGCGGCAATCCGACAATGTGGGTCAGATAGCCTGCCAGCCCGGAACTCTCAAACTATGTTTGCATGTAATCTTACGTGTGGGTTACCACTGCAATTAAGGATGTTTCATGCCTGTAATTACTCTTCCTGATGGAAGCCAGCGCTCTTTTGACCACGCCGTCAGCGTGATGGATATTGCCCTCGACATCGGTCCTGGCCTGGCGAAAGCCTGTATTGCCGGCCGTGTGAATGGCGAACTGGTGGATGCGGTTGATCCGATCACCGAAGATGCCAACGTGGCGATCATCACCGCTAAAGACGAAGCCGGTCTGGAAATTATTCGTCACTCCTGTGCGCACCTGTTGGGGCACGCGATTAAACAGCTGTGGCCGGATACCAAAATGGCTATCGGCCCGGTTATCGACAACGGTTTCTACTACGACGTTGACCTTGACCGCACGCTGACCCAGGAAGATATCGACCTGCTGGAAAAGCGCATGCACCAGCTGGCAGAGACCAATTACGACGTTGTTAAGCAGAAAGTGAGCTGGCAGGAAGCGCGTGACGCTTTTGCTGCGCGCGACGAAACTTACAAAATGACCATCCTTGATGAAAATATCAGCCGTGACGACCGTCCTGGCCTGTATCATCACGAAGAGTATGTCGACATGTGCCGTGGTCCGCACGTGCCGAATATGCGTTTCTGCCACCACTTTAAGCTGCAGAAAATTTCTGGCGCTTACTGGCGTGGCGACAGCAACAATAAAATGTTGCAGCGTATTTACGGCACCGCCTGGGCCGACAAAAAGCAGCTGGCTGCCTATTTGCTGCGTCTGGAAGAAGCGGCGAAGCGCGACCACCGTAAAATCGGTAAGCAGCTCGACCTGTATCATATGCAGGAAGAGGCGCCTGGCATGGTGTTCTGGCACAACGACGGCTGGACTATCTTCCGCGAGCTGGAAGTGTTTGTCCGCACCAAGCTGAAAGAGTATGACTACCAGGAAGTGAAAGGTCCGTTCATGATGGACCGCGTGCTGTGGGAAAAAACCGGCCACTGGGAAAACTACAAAGAGGCGATGTTTACCACCTCTTCAGAAAACCGTGAATACTGCATTAAGCCGATGAACTGCCCAGGCCACGTGCAGATTTTCAATCAGGGTCTAAAATCATACCGTGATTTACCCCTGCGCATGGCGGAGTTCGGTAGCTGTCACCGTAATGAGCCGTCGGGTGCACTGCACGGCCTGATGCGCGTACGCGGCTTTACTCAGGATGATGCCCATATCTTCTGTACTGAAGAGCAGGTGCGCGACGAGGTCAACAGCTGCATTAAGATGGTGTACGACATGTACAGCACCTTCGGCTTTGAAAAGATCGTGGTGAAACTCTCTACGCGTCCAGAGAAGCGTATCGGCACCGACGACCTGTGGGACCGCTCAGAAGCGGACCTGGCAGCCGCGCTGAAAGAGAACAATATTCCGTTCGAATATCAGCCGGGCGAGGGCGCTTTCTACGGTCCTAAAATTGAATTTACCCTGCATGATTGTCTCGACCGTGCATGGCAGTGTGGTACTGTGCAGCTGGACTTCTCGCTGCCGGGCCGCCTGAGCGCCTCGTATGTGGGTGAAAGTAATGAACGTCAGGTTCCGGTGATGATTCACCGCGCAATCCTGGGGTCCATGGAGCGCTTTATCGGGATTTTAACCGAAGAATATGCCGGTTTCTTCCCGACCTGGCTTGCTCCACTACAAGTTGTGGTGATGAATATCACCGATGGCCAGTCCGAATATGTTGCAGAATTGACCCGAAAATTGCAGAATGCGGGCATTCGTGCAAAAGCGGACTTGAGAAACGAGAAGATTGGCTTTAAAATCCGCGAGCATACTTTACGTCGTGTCCCTTACATGTTGGTCTGTGGTGATAAAGAGGTGGAAGCTGGCAAAGTGGCCGTTCGCACCCGCCGCGGTAAAGACCTGGGAAGCATGGACGTAAACGAAGTGATCGCGAAGCTGCAGGATGAAATCCGCAGTCGCAATCTTCATCAATTGGAGGAATAAAGTATTAAAGGCGGAAAACGAGTTCAACCGGCGCGTCCTAATCGCATTAACAGAGAAATTCGCGCCACTGAGGTTCGTCTGACAGGCGTCGATGGCGAACAGATTGGTATTGTCAGTCTGGATGAAGCTTTAGAAAAAGCTGCAGAAGCAGGTGTTGATCTTGTCGAGATCAGCCCTAACGCCGAACCGCCCGTTTGTCGTGTTATGGACTACGGCAAGTTCCTTTATGAAAAAAGCAAATCTTCTAAGGAACAGAAGAAAAAGCAAAAAGTTATCCAGGTTAAGGAAATTAAATTCCGTCCTGGTACCGATGATGGCGACTATCAGGTAAAACTACGCAACCTGATTCGCTTTCTGGAAGATGGCGATAAAGCCAAGATCACACTGCGTTTCCGCGGTCGTGAGATGGCGCACCAGCAGATCGGTATGGAAGTGCTTAACCGCGTCCGTAAAGATCTGTGTGAAGATATTGATCTGGCAGTGGTCGAATCGTTCCCTACAAGGATCGAAGGTCGTCAGATGATTATGGTGCTCGCTCCCAAGAAGAGGCAGTAGGCCCTAAAGTAATCCTGCCGCGCGCTTCGGTGCGCGGTGAGATTCGCCTGTCTGGTTCATTTTATTAACAATGCGAAGTGGATATTTTTTCAAATGCCAAAGATTAAAACTGTACGTGGCGCGGCCAAGCGCTTCAAGAAGACCGCCGGTGGCGGCTTCAAGCGTAAACACGCTAACCTGCGTCATATTCTGACTAAAAAATCTACTAAGCGTAAACGCCACCTGCGTCCGAAAGGCATGGTGTCTAAAGGCGATCTGGGTCTGGTTATTGCCTGCCTGCCGTACGCATAAGTAAATTTTTTTTTAACAGAATATTAAACAGGAGAGCTAAATGGCTCGTGTAAAACGTGGTGTAGTTGCTCGCGCACGTCACAAGAAAATCTTAAAACAAGCTAAAGGCTATTACGGTGCACGTTCACGTGTTTACCGCGTTGCCTTCCAGGCTGTAATTAAAGCTGGTCAGTATGCTTACCGTGACCGTCGTCAGCGTAAGCGTCAGTTCCGTCAGCTGTGGATTGCGCGTATCAACGCAGCAGCCCGCACTAACGGTATGTCTTACAGCCGTTTCATCAATGGCCTGAAAAAGGCTTCGATCGAAATCGACCGTAAGATTCTGGCTGATATCGCCGTATTCGACAAAGCAGTATTTGCTGCTCTGGTAGAAAAAGCGAAAACAGCTCTGGCGTAAGCCAGTTGGAAGAGGGAGCTTGTCTCCCTCTTTTTTATTGTCTGAAAAGATTGACTTTTCTGCCTGTTAAGATTTCAATAGAGCCGTCTTAACCGCAACAAGGTAACGCCACCATGAATGCTATTTTCCGTTTCTTTTTTTACTTTAGCGCCTGACTATCGGGGGCTTTTGCGCAAAGAAAAGAAACGAAAAATCGCGCTGAAAGCCTCCCTCGTGGAGGCTTTTTTCGTTTTAGCGCTCGAAACACATCGACTATTGGGCGGCTACTCGTCCTGACAAATAACAAACCGGCCACGGTGGCTGGAAGAAGAGGAAAGCATGTCACATCTCGCAGACCTGGTGGCGAGCGCGAAAGCCGCTATCAATGATGCTCAGGATGTCGCCGCGTTAGATAACGTTCGCGTCGAATACCTGGGTAAAAAAGGGCATCTAACGCTCCAGATGACAACCCTGCGTGAACTGCCAGCGGAAGACCGTCCGGCGGCGGGTGCAGTGATTAACGAAGCAAAGCAGCAGGTTCAGGAAGCGCTTAACGCGCAGAAGAATTCGCTGGAGTCGGCCGTGATGAATGCCCGCCTGGCGCAGGAGACGATTGATGTCTCGCTGCCGGGCCGCCGCATTGAGAATGGCGGTCTGCATCCGGTAACGCGCACCATTGACCGCATCGAGACCTTCTTCGGTGAGCTGGGCTTCTCCGTGGCAACCGGTCCGGAAATTGAAGATGACTATCACAACTTCGATGCGCTGAATATTCCCGGGCACCACCCGGCGCGTGCGGATCACGATACCTTCTGGTTTGATGCCACCCGCCTGCTACGTACCCAGACTTCTGGCGTGCAGATCCGCACCATGAAAGATCAGCAGCCACCTATCCGCATTATTGCCCCGGGCCGCGTCTATCGTAACGATTACGATCAGACTCACACCCCAATGTTCCACCAGATGGAAGGATTGATTGTCGATAAGGGCATCAGCTTCACCAATCTGAAGGGCACGCTGCACGACTTCCTGAACAACTTCTTTGAAGCTGACCTTCAGGTACGCTTCCGTCCTTCCTACTTCCCGTTCACCGAACCGTCCGCTGAAGTGGATGTGATGGGTAAGAACGGCAAGTGGCTGGAAGTGCTGGGCTGTGGCATGGTGCACCCGAACGTACTGCGCAATGTTGGCATTGACCCGGAAGTTTACTCAGGCTTCGCCTTTGGTATGGGGATGGAACGCCTGACCATGCTGCGCTATGGCGTGACAGACCTGCGTGCCTTCTTCGAAAATGATTTACGTTTCCTCAAACAGTTTAAATAAGGGCGGGTAAAACCAATGAAATTCAGTGAACTCTGGTTACGTGAATGGGTCAACCCGGCCATCGACAGTGCAGCCCTGTCCGATCAAATCACTATGGCAGGCCTGGAAGTAGACGGCGTTGAAGCCGTTGCCGGTGCTTTTCACGGTGTAGTCGTGGGCGAAGTGGTCGAGTGCGGTCAGCACCCGAATGCCGACAAGCTGCGCGTGACCAAAATTAACGTCGGCGGCGATCGCCTGCTGGATATCGTCTGTGGCGCAGCTAACTGCCGCCAGGGGCTGAAAGTGGCCGTGGCAACCGTAGGCGCAGTGCTGCCGGGTGATTTCAAAATTAAAGCGGCTAAGCTGCGCGGTGAGCCTTCTGAAGGTATGCTGTGCTCGTTCTCCGAGCTGGGTATTTCCGACGATCACGACGGCATCATTGAACTGCCGCTGGATGCCACCGTTGGCACCGACATCCGCGAATATCTGCAGCTGGATGACAACACGATTGAGATCAGCGTCACGCCAAACCGTGCCGACTGCCTGAGCATTATCGGCGTGGCGCGTGACGTGGCCGTGCTCAATAAGCTGCCGTTGAACGCTCCCGAAATCGCCCCGGTTGCCGCCACGCTGGCGGATACCTTGCCAATTCGTGTTGATGCGCCAGAAGCCTGCCCGCGCTACCTCGGTCGGGTGGTGAAAGGTATCAACGTCAAAGCCGCTACCCCGCTGTGGATGAAAGAAAAACTGCGCCGCTGCGGCATCCGCTCTATCGATCCGGTGGTGGATATCACCAATTATGTTTTACTTGAGCTCGGCCAGCCGATGCACGCCTTTGACCTTGACCGCATTGACGGTGGCATCGTAGTGCGCCTGGCGGAAGAGGGTGAGAAGCTGACCCTGTTGGACGGCAATGAAGCCACCCTGAAAGGCGACACGCTGGTGATTGCTGACCACAGCAAAGCGCTGGCCATGGGCGGGATTTTTGGCGGTGAACACTCTGGCGTAAATGAAGAGACTCAGAACGTACTGTTCGAGTGTGCCTTCTTCAGCCCGCTCTCCATCACCGGCCGCGCACGCCGTCACGGCCTGCATACCGATGCGTCTCACCGCTATGAGCGTGGCGTGGATCCGGCTCTGCAGCATAAAGCTATCGAACGCGCTACCGCGCTGCTGCTGGAAATTTGCGGTGGTGAAGCTGGCCCGGTCATCGATGTGACGACCGAGTCAGCCTTGCCACAGCGTGCGACCATTACGCTGCGTCGTGAAAAGTTGGACCGCCTGATTGGCCACGTGATTGCCGATGCGGAAGTGAGTGATATTCTGCGTCGCCTCGGTTGCGAAGTGACGGAAGGAAACGGTCAGTGGCAGGCGTTAGCGCCAGGCTGGCGTTTCGATCTCGCTATCGAAGAAGATCTGGTGGAAGAAGTGGCCCGCGTTTATGGCTACGACAACATTCCGGACGTGCCGGTACAGGCGGGTCTGGTGATGACCAAACACCGCGAAGCTAATCTCTCCCTGAAGCGTGTTAAGGCGCTGCTGGTGGATAAAGGCTATCAGGAAGCCATCACTTACAGCTTCGTTGACCCCAAAATTCAGGCGCTGCTGCACCCGGGTGAAGAGAACCTGGTGCTGCCTAGCCCAATCTCGGTAGAGATGTCTGCAATGCGTCTGTCGCTGTGGAGTGGTCTGCTGGGTGCGGTGGCGTATAACCAGAATCGTCAGCAGTCACGCGTACGTCTGTTTGAGAGCGGGCTGCGCTTTGTCCCTGATACTCAGGCAAACCTCGGCATCCGTCAGGATGTTATGCTGGCGGGTGTTATCAGCGGGCATCGCAATGAAGAACACTGGGATCTGGCGCGTAACGCAGTAGACTTCTATGATTTGAAAGGTGATTTGGAATCGGTACTGGAGTTAACTGGCAAGCTGGACGAGATTCAGTTTGTGGCAGCGGCTAATCCGGCACTGCATCCAGGGCAAAGCGCACAAATTATTTTACGCGGCGAACACATCGGATTCATCGGTGTGGTGCATCCGGAACTTGAACGTAAACTGGATCTTAACGGCCGTACGGTGGTGTTCGAACTGCTGTGGGACAAGGTTGCAGACCGCGTCCTGCCTGACGCCAGCAGCATTTCACGCTTCCCGGCGAACCGCCGAGATATCGCCGTGGTGGTGGCAGAAAACGTGCCAGCAGCAGATATCATCGCAGAGTGTAAGAAAGTTGGCGTAAATCAGGTAGTTGGCGTAAACTTGTTTGACGTGTACCGTGGTAAGGGCGTAAATGATGGTTTTAAGAGCCTCGCTATCAGCCTGATTTTGCAAGATACCAGCCGGACACTCGAAGAAGAGGAGATTGCCGCTACCGTTGCAAAATGCGTAGAGGCACTGAAAGAGCGATTCCAAGCATCCTTGAGGGATTGAACCTATGGCGCTTACAAAAGCTGAAATGTCTGAATACCTGTTTGAGAAGCTCGGGCTTAGCAAGCGGGATGCCAAAGAGCTGGTAGAACTGTTTTTTGAAGAAGTGCGTCGTGCTTTGGAGAACGGTGAACAGGTCAAACTGTCAGGATTTGGCAACTTCGACCTTCGCGACAAAAATCAACGTCCGGGACGTAACCCCAAAACGGGTGAAGATATTCCCATTACGGCTCGCCGGGTTGTGACGTTTCGACCGGGACAGAAACTTAAAAGCCGGGTTGAGAACGCCTCGCCGAAAGAAGACTGATTTCCGCCATTCAAAAGGCCGCGCAAGCGGCCTTTTTCACATCTGTAATTCCAGTGTTTGGGCAGAATGTGGATCATGTTTTGGGAGAATTCTGCAGTACCAGGAAGTGCGGCAGAAGTAGTAAAGGGGGAGATTAGAATAAGAACTTGGCAGCAGCCATGCAGAGGGCTGCAACACTGATGATGGTGACAGCCATCCATTTAGTCTGAAAAGAGATCTCTTTGTGCATGTCAGTTCTGATTAGTTGAATGTCACCCTTAGTGGCAAACTCTTCGGATCGCGTTGTCAGCTTAGTCAAATCCAGTTTTATCTGGGTAACGTCAGTCTCCAGTCGTTATATCCTGAACGATGTGAGATGTATGCACTGCTATCTGGGGCGACAGTCAATTTCGGCGTGGGGCAAAGGGCAGGTGAAGTATTTGGGATAGCGAGTATCAAGTATAGTTTCTCAGTCATCCCCAATAAGTGAGAGTGAAGTAAACATTGAAATCACAATGAAAGGTTTGTTCTATCTACCTTTCATTGTGACAACGAAATCAAGCGTAATATGATTTATGTAATGCCGCGATTGCATCTCCGTTAGTTATCATTTCAGTGGCTGAACCCTGCCTAATGAAGAAATTATTTTCGAAGTGACATACCTGCCCGATGCTTTTCACTTCAATTTTTAAAACATGAAGTCCATTGTAAGAGCAAAGTGCTATGTCTTTAAGCACCTGCTGTTTGAGGGCTAAAGTGAAATTGAATGATTCAATGCGCTGTTTTATATATAAAAAGTAGGAATCTATATTTTCTGAGTGAATTTTAGCTTCATGGTCTATGCCATTTATAAAGAAACCATTGAATTCAATAGGTGTGACGTCATATAATTTTTTCACTCTATCAGCCGTTGTTTTTTTATCAGAAATCCCAACCAAAATGAAACCATTTGCTTTGTTCCCTATATTGTTTATTGCAACGAAAGTTTGTGCGATATTTATAAGGCAGTTATCATCTATACGGTTTTCTCCAGACAAAAGAAATATCCCTTGTTTGAAGTCATAACATGGTTGCTCTGTGCGAGAATTGTTCAATATAGTTTTTATTAATGTCTGCCATGCATGGTTGTTATATTGTCTTTCTGACGGTTTAAAGTATCTTTTAATTAGAGCGCTCAAGTTTTCCACACATTTCTGCCTTGCGCTTGCTGCCCATCGTCCACCCTCTGTTTGAACCATCGATCGACGAACATTATCCCCTAATTGATTGATAAAGCCCTGTTGGTCATCAAGTAGCATATTTTCATTTATAAGCAAATCATACATAGCGAGAAAAACAGCTTGATAATAACGTGGGCATTCTTGGGATGTTGAATCTTGACCTAAAATATGACTTCTGAAATTTAATCCATTTTCGTCATATAATCTCTGAATGGTTTCATATACTACAAGATAATTTTCTATTAATTTTTCTGGGCTGTTGGTTTGGATATAATTTTCTAATTGAGAGCGTTGGCCGATTGCATGACTTGTAGTTCCTTCTCCATAAAAGGTATCTAGAGAAGACGAACCGGAGGTGGGTTTATCTTCTAATATAATGTAACCTAATATGTTAGCAACAAGCTCTTCATCATCTGAATCCCTGATGCTTCGTCTGGTGAGAATATGATTTCTAATATAGAAATGACTTTCGATATTGATACCGTAGTTCAAACCTTCATTGCTAATTGAAATCTGATGTATTTTATTCAATCCCATTACATCGGAGTGAGTGGTGTCGCCCCGAACAACGGTTGAGGTTTTCCTAACCAGTTCAGAGAAATTACTAACGCAACCAGCACTACGAAGTTCTTGTTTGGACAATATCTTACCGTTTGAGTTTATTCGCCGAAAGACCTCATCAATGTGATCTTCAGTTGAAGAATACTCTGATATAGCAAATCGATATCGTGCGATTAATGCAGATTTTTCACGAGATAACACAGGTTCATGTTGTTGTAATTTTCCGCTATCTTTTAATTGTTTTGTAAGAGCAATTGCATCTAAGTTAAAGAACTTTCCATCCAAAGAAAATCTTTGTTCGATGAAACTCATTAACGCTTCCAATCTTTGCATTCCATCGAGGATTTCTCTTTTACTGTCGATAGAGACAAATAAAAGTAATGGTATCGGATACTGTTGTGTCATAGAGGATATCAAAGAAGTTTTTTCTTCCAAAGACCAAACCAATTTTCTTTGATATCTGCGATTAACTATTAGCTTTTCATCAAGAAACCATTCATATAATTCTTCTGCTGTTTTTGAGTCAATATCTAGATTTTCGTTAGCCATTGGTTAACCCTTTTTTCTTTAGTAACTATAACTTGAAGAGTGAAAGCTATTAATATATCATGAGGTTTTTTTAAGTGGTTTTTCTTTCCACCGCTTAACGAGCCATTCGAATTCCTGATAGGTGGTTTCTGACTGAATGTATTCTCTAATAGCTTTGATGAGAGGCTCGGCAATGTCATAAGTTTCTATCACCGTTGTGAAAGATGCTCGTTTGATCATCTTCTCGTTGTAGATCCCTGCACGAATACTGACGGCAACCCTTTCGTAAAAATTTAAAATATATTGAAACTTACGACGTTCCGCTATCTCATCATCTGAAATCTTGCTCCCTTCGGCTGGAAATACGTACGAGCGAAAGGATTTTCCCGACTGATGTGCCTGTTTGAGGACATGCAGGGATTCTATGTAATACGTATCTTGGCGACTTTCAAACAAAAAATTGGCAGTCTGTGTTTTCTTTGCTGTGCGGATGTTGTAGACAATTGTGATGATGGCGACAAGAACGCCAAACAGAACGATAACATTACTGATGATTTGTAGGTTTGTCGGGTCTAATGTCATATTATTTCATCCATAAAAAAGGCGGGGCTAGATTCCCCGCCTCATAGAGGTTAGTGCAGCTTAAAAACCGTCAAACTCGTCAAATGCTCTTTTCATGTTAACCCCCTAATAAGGTGTACTGAAGTGACTACAAATTGTAGTCATGCATGGATAAAAACTACCTCAAAGGTAATCTGGAGTCAAATATATGGGCATTTTTATGCCGTACAATGGTGCACAGATTTGCACGATTTTCCTGACACTGATTAATCAGGTTCCGCCGAGTATCAGCACGGTCTGGCCTCGGATCGTCAAATGCACAAAACCACGCGTGATCGCTGCGCGCAGGTGACGAGGGAACAGCCCACGCGACTGGGGCAGGGAGCGTGCCGTAGCTACCACCATAAGCTGCCCTATAATGCCTTATGCGGGCGTTATAGGGCTAACCGTTGAGTTGCGCATAGTGATTGAAGCGGGTCTCCTCGTGAGTTAGCCAGGCGTTAACATGCTTCAGAGCTTCCATCGCGAGTATCAGTTCCTTAATAGTTAAGATACGTGTGGCCTCATAGACGTCACCGAATGATACGTCACCCTCCGGGATTGTCCCCATAAGCTGCGGCGGCACTCTATGCGCGGCAAGGATGTCGTCACGCGTGACGGACTTGATATTGAGAAACTCGTCTTTCGCAAATATCTGACCTAAGCGGCAGCAGCTGCACACCATCTTTGTCGCCGCCCGGCGCGTGGATCAGCACGTTCATGAATGCCCCTTTCCCTCTGGCTTCTGACAGTGTTTTATGCGTCACGTCGATGCTTTCCGGATCAACCTGCGCTGCGCCAACGTAGAGTGTGCAGCCCGCGTGCGATCCGTTATCATAATAGAGCTCGCGGAACTTATCGGCAGAGTGGGACAGGCTGGCGGAGAGCAGCGCGCCTAGGTACTCAGGCATCCCGTAGATCTCTTGGTGAGTGTCGGGATTTATCACATGGCAGACTTGCCCCTTCTCTAAACGGTTCTCGTCTTTCCACTAGCGGATAAACCAATAGGTATTCAGCTCACTGTCGCGCCGCGTATATTTAGCGGGTACGAGGCGCAGCGTCAGTGGTACACCGAAACAGTTGCGTTGCCAATCAAGATAGCATTTGCCAAACACATACCAGTCGAGTGCCAAACACATACCAGTCGAGCATGAAGGCGGAAAGGGCCTAGCGACTCAGCCAAGGATGAGGAATATAGCAATTGGATGAAGCATTGCGTTTAAGGTACAAAGCATAGTTATGTTAGGACGTCTGGTTTGGACCATAATACGGAAATATTGGTTAGTTCACCACGTAAAGCATCGTTGAAATGGAAGGCACATAGCGCGCTGGCTCCTCTCCGTTACCGCCTGACTTTATCCCGCATGGTGCTTTTCCTAATCGCACTATCGAAAGGAGCAGTAAATCTGATACTGCATATTTTGAGATAATAAAGTTTATCGCTGTGATCATGTGGAACAAAAAAACTTTAACAAACGAAAGTGGTGGCCTGAATTTTGTAGTCATGCCGCGCAAGCGGCCTTTTTCCTTACTGTCTGTTTTAGTCGATTAGGGCAAAACCCCTGATTATACTCTTCACAATCCCTCCATACTGTTAAGCCTGCGTAAGTTATTAGAAAGTAAACGGTAAATCATCCCGGGCTGATAGTGATCTTCATAAGCAATTGCTATAACACTGCCATGACATGACGGGAGGTCAACCTGATGAAAAAAATCGTATTGTTACTGTGCCTGCTGGCAGGCGCGCCGCTGATGGCCGAAGCTGCCGTTGGCATTGATATCCGCTCGCCGGGCGTCAGCATTCATTTAGGGGACCGCGATACGCGCGGTTACTACTGGGACGGATATGACTGGCGAGCGCCGCGCTGGTGGCACGACCACCAGAACCGCCACTGGGGCGAGCGAGGTCCGCGTGGTGACTACTGGAATGGTCGCGGCTGGCAGCGTCATCCCCCCGTGCGCAGGCCGCCACCGCCGCCGCGCCCGGCGTATCACCATGCCCCCCCGCGACCGCCGCAGCATCGTCCGCAGCCACACCACAGTGCGCCACCGCACCACAACGGCAGACCGCAGGGCGGAGATCGCGCTCATCAGCCGCGGCCGCCACAGCAGGGTGACCGTCACTAATCATCAAGAGCCAGCCAAGCTGGCTCTTTCTTTTTGCTGATTTACCTCTACAATCAAACCCCTGTTTTCCCTATAAAACGTCGGCTATGACTCTGCTCTCTCAACAGATATCGGCTGCGCAACGCCGGGCAACAGTCTGGCTGAGCGGACTGCTGCTGTTCTGTCTGATCCTGCTTATTATCAGCCTGTGTGCGGGTGAACGCTGGATAGCGCCAACGCAGTGGTTAACGCCTGATGGTCAGCTGTTTGTCTGGCAGCTGCGCCTGCCGCGCTCGCTGGCGGTCATGCTGGTTGGTGCCGCACTGGCGGTGGCCGGCGCAGCCATGCAGGCGCTGTTTACTAATCCGCTGGCAGAGCCGGGCCTGCTCGGCGTATCCGGTGGTGCCGGCGTCGGGCTGGTGCTGTGCATTTTCACCGGCAGCAACAGTCCGTGGATGATGAGCCTGGCCGCCATCTGCGGTGCATCGCTGGTAACCCTCATCCTGCTGCGCCTGGCACGACGCCAGCTGTCGACCAGCCGACTGCTGCTGGCCGGCGTGGCGCTGGGGATAATCTGTAGTGCCCTGATGACCTGGGCCGTCTATTTCAGCAGTAACCTCGATCTGCGCCAGCTGATGTACTGGATGATGGGTGGCTTTAGCGGCGTTGACTGGCGCTATGACTGGCTGATGCTGGCATTAATGCCGGTGCTGCTGTGGTTAAGCGGCCGGGCGCGGGTATTGAACCTGCTGGCGCTGGGGGAGGTTTCTGCCCGCCAGCTCGGGCTGCCGCTGGTGCTGTGGCGTAATCTGCTGGTAATGGCTATCGGCTGGCTGGTCGGTGTCAGCGTGGCGCTGGCGGGCGCGATAGGCTTTGTCGGCCTGGTGATCCCGCATATTCTGCGGCTCAATGGGCTGAGCGATCATCGTATTCTGCTGCCCGGCTGTGCGCTGGCCGGAGCTGGCGTGCTGCTGGCGGCGGATATTATTGCGCGCGTAGCGCTCACCTCGGCCGAGCTGCCGATTGGCGTTGTCACCGCCACGCTGGGCGCGCCGGTATTTATCTGGCTATTATTGAGCAACCGTTAACAGCCATACGGCTGTTGTCTCCTCATTGAAACAGGAAAAACGCTATGAGCATCTTTGATACAGAACTGATCACGCTCGACGGTGAGAAAACCACGCTGGCCCAGTGGCAGGGTGATGTACTGCTGGTGGTGAACGTTGCTTCAAAATGCGGCCTGACGCCGCAGTACGAGCAGCTGGAGAATCTGCAAAAGACGCTGCATGCCAGTGGACTGACCGTGCTGGGCTTCCCCTGCAATGCGTTTCTGGAGCAGGAGCCGGGCAGTGAGGAGGAGATCAAAACCTTCTGCAGTACCACTTATGGCGTCACCTTCCCGATGTTCAGCAAGATCGAGGTCAATGGCCCGCAGCGCCACCCGCTTTACCATCAGCTGGTGGCCGCACAGCCGGTGGCGCAACGCCCTGAAGGCAGTGGTTTCCTCGAGCGTATGGAGAGCAAAGGCCGCGCGCCGAAGCAGGCCGGGGATATTCTGTGGAATTTTGAAAAATTCCTGATTGGCCGTGATGGTCAGGTTATTGCGCGTTTCTCACCGGATATGGAGCCGAACGATCCGACGTTGACTGCCGCCATTAACCAGGCTCTGACAAAATAGATGCTGCTGGAGATTTCAGGCGCTGCGCTTGCCGGGCGCCTGACCCCATTTAGCGCGCAGGTAGCGGCAGGACAGGTGATTCACCTGGTTGGCCCCAACGGTGCCGGAAAAAGCTCTCTGCTGGCTGCCCTGGCTGGGATGCTCAGCACGGCGGGCGAGATTCGCTTTGCCGGGCAGCGGCTAAGCGACTGGCACGGCGCTGCGCTGGCACGCCAGCGGGCTTACCTGGCGCAGCAACAGCCGCCGCCGGGGCAGATGCCGGTCTGGCACTATCTGCGCATGCACGCGCAGCAAACTCTGGAAGAGAGCAGCAGCGTGCTACTGGCGCTGGCAGAGAAGCTCCAGCTGGCCGACAAACTTCAGCGCGCGCTGCATCAGCTCTCCGGCGGAGAGTGGCAGCGCGTGCGGCTGGCTGCCGTACTGCTGCAGCTCAGCCAGTCTGAAGGCAAGCTGCTGCTGCTCGATGAGCCGCTGACCGGACTGGATATCGCTCAGCAGGCGGCATTCGATGACCTCATTTCTGCCATTAGCGCGCGCGGTGTCGCGGTGGTGATGAGCAGCCACGACCTTAACCATTCGCTGCATTTTGCCGACCGGGTGTGGCTATTGCGCTCAGGCCAGAGCGCGCTGGTCGGCCGCGCGCAGGAGGTGCTGACAGCGGCCAATCTCAGCGCCCTGTACCAGGTTCCGTTTCGCCTGCTTGAAGTGGAAGGGCGGCAGATGTTGACCACGCTGCGCTAACGGCAGGGCATAAGTTGCCAGCGAGGGTATTTTACCGCTACATTAAACTGGTTTGCAGGGAAGGGGATCCGTGATGCGCTACTGGCTAGTTCTAATTGTTGTTATTCTTGCAGGCTGCAGCAGTCATGCCCCTGTGCCCAACAGCCGTCTTTCCGACTCCATCACCGTGATTGCACAGCTCAACGATCAGCTTGGCAAATGGCGCGGTGCGCCTTACCGCTATGGCGGGATGAGCCCGCGTGGCGTTGACTGTTCCGGCTTTGTTTATCTGACATTCCGCGAGCGCTTTAATCTGCAATTACCCCGCACCACCGCTGCCCAGACCGATATCGGCACCCGTATCTCTAAAGATGAGCTGCTGCCCGGCGACCTGGTGTTTTTTAAAACCGGCAGCGGCGAGAACGGTTTGCATGTTGGTATCTATGATACCGATAACCAGTTTATTCACGCCTCTACCAGTCAGGGGGTAACCCGCTCGTCGCTGGATAACGTTTACTGGCGTAAGGTGTTCTGGCAGGCGCGTCGTATTTAATTATTGCTGGCCTTTTTTTCATCGTGCTGCTTTATGCAGCATTTGATTTAGGCTGCCATAATTAATGCCAGGGCGATTAAAAAATATCCCTCCGATCAATTTACCTTAAGTCTTTCTCGCGCTGACACTTAACCAATATTTTAGTAAAGCCTGCGTAAACAAAAACAGCAGAGGATATTAACTATCAGCAGGCTAATGATTCTGACTAGATGAATTATGTCAGTTTTGTGTTAGCGTAACGATCTGGATTAGAGGCATAAGCACACCACAGCTGAATTTCTGTATGGCAACTGACTCAGAGCTCAATGGCCTGGCCTGATTTGTTGATCTCGGATGCGGTGAGTGTCGCTTAATAATGGCGAATAAAATGAAAATCCATCTGGAAGCGGATTATAAAACTTTTACAGCATTCTGCCCGGTTTACCGGCCCGGCGGGCAGCTGGCTGCTGTTGAAATGTTGACACACTTTGCTCATGCGCAGGCCAACGTGGTCATCCCGCAGGAGATTTTGATACCACAGTTAAATGAACATCAACGCGTCCTGCTATTGCAGGATCAGATTAATATTATTGAGAAGCATTACGCTTTCTTTAGTAGCCATAATATAAATGTGGCTATAAATATTGATGAGCGACTGGCAGAAACCATCCTCGCAAGTGACTTTCTGATTAAAAAAATGAACCAGCTGGATTGTATTGAACTGGAAATTAGTGAAAGTTTTCCAGATATCGCTGGGGGTAAAAACAATCTCTGCCTGCAGGGATTGAGTCAACATTTTCACTTAAGTCTGAATAATTATGGTGCTGGAAAAGCCACGTCAAAAGCCGTTTTTGACAATCTTTTCTATCGCATTAAGCTGGACCGGGGATTTATTCAGCACAATATTAAACGCGGCTCTTTTCCACCCTTTATCAGCGCAATTCTCGACCATATCAAACCGCACTGTCACGCCGTGGTGGTGCAGGGCGTTGACGATATCAGCGGCTTGCAAAGCATTCGCCACTTTGCCTTCGACGGTATCCAGAGCGCGCTGTTCCCCCCGGTAGATGAAGAGGGGTTGAGCCATTTGGTGGACCCGCCATACTTACTGCAGCAGCCCGTGCTGCAATAACCCTGCTAATCCTCTGTGTTTAGCCGCCGCCGCGCGCTTTACACTGACAGCGTTGTCGGGGATCTTCCTGGCCGCGCTTCGGAGGCGTCATGCATTTCAATAACACCTGGTTTCACGAGCTGAGCGGTTGCTACACCGCATTAAACCCAACGCCGTTAAAAAATCCGCGCCTGCTGTACCACAGCGCGCAGCTGGCGCAGGAGCTGGGGCTGGAGGCAGCGCTGTTTACCCCAGATAACCCAGGTTTATGGAGCGGTGAAAAGCTGATGCCCGGAATGCAGCCGCTGGCACAGGTCTATAGCGGCCATCAGTTCGGCGTCTGGGCAGGGCAGCTCGGCGACGGGCGTGGGCTGCTGCTGGGTGAGCAGCAGCTGGATGACGGACGCAAATTCGACTGGCATCTGAAAGGGGCGGGGCTGACGCCCTATTCGCGCATGGGCGATGGCCGTGCGGTGCTGCGCTCCACTCTGCGCGAGTTTCTCGCTTCTGAGGCAATGCACCACCTGGGTATTCCGACTTCGCGCGCGTTAACGGTGGTGACCAGCGATGAACCGGTCTATCGCGAAACCACCGAACCCGGAGCCATGCTGCTGCGCGTGGCGGAAAGCCACCTGCGCTTTGGCCATTTCGAACACTTTTACTACCTTGGGCAGCAGGAAAAAGTCACACAGCTCGCCGACTACGCAATCCGCCATCACTGGCCGCATCTGCAGCAGGAAGCCGATAAATATCTGCTGTGGTTTAGCGATGTGGTGCAGCGCACCGCGCGCCTGATTGCTGGCTGGCAGAGCGTGGGCTTTGCCCACGGGGTGATGAATACCGACAATATGTCGATCCTCGGCCTGACGCTGGATTATGGGCCGTATGGCTTCCTCGATGACTATCAGCCGGAGTTTATCTGTAATCATTCGGACCACCAGGGGCGCTACAGCTTTGAGAATCAGCCGATGGTAGGGCTGTGGAACCTGAATCGCCTGGCGCACGCGCTCTCCGGCCTGATGAGCGCCGGGCAGCTGAAACAGGCGCTGGCGGGCTATGAACCGGAGCTTATGCGCGCCTGGGGTGAGAAAATGCGTGCGAAGCTTGGGCTGCTGACGCGCAGCAAAGAGGATAACAATATTCTTACCGGGCTGCTGTCGCTGATGACCAAAGAGGGCAGCGACTATACTCGCACTTTCCGTCTGTTGAGCAGCAGCGAACAGCAGCAGTCACGCTCCCCGCTGCGCGATGAATTTATCGATCGTGAGGCGTTCGACAGCTGGTACAACGTCTGGCGCCAGCGTCTGTTACAGGAAGAGTGCAGCGATGAGCAGCGCCAGCAGGCGATGAAGCAGGCTAATCCGGCGATGGTGCTGCGTAACTATCTGGCGCAGCAGGCGATAGAACAGGCGGAGCAGGACGATATCAGCGTTCTGGCACGCCTGCATCGGGCGCTATCACAGCCGTTTGACGACGCGCCGGAGTTTGCTGACCTGGCGCGCCGCCCACCTGACTGGGGCAAAAAACTGGAAGTGAGCTGCTCAAGCTAGCGGCGCAGCGATACCTGGGGCACCCCTTCGCTCAGATGCGGGTGCACCATCACATCGGCCTGATACCAGCGCCTCAGCGTCTCTTCCTTCAGAACCTCTGTTGGCGTGCCCTGCGCGACCAGATGTCCATCCGCCAGCAGCAGCACGCGATCCGACCACAGTGACGCCAGGTTGAGATCGTGCAGCACGCAGCAGACGCTGAGCGGATGCTGGCGCGTGAGCTGGTAGAGCAGGCGCAGCAGGTGCTGCTGATGGTAGAGATCCAGCGCGGAGGTGGGTTCATCCAGGAACAACCAGCCGCGCGGGCCGTTATGCTGCCACAGCTGCGCCAGCGCCCGGGCCAGCTGTACCCGCTGCTGTTCTCCGCCGGAAAGCTGCAGATAGTCGCGCTGCGCCAGGCCGTCGCAGCCGGTCAGCGCCATCACCTGCTCCACCACTGCTTTCAGCGGTTTGCCCGGCCACGGCGCGCGCCCCATTGCGACTACCTCCTCCACGCTAAGCGGAAAGGCCATAGTGCTCTGCTGGCGCATCACCGCCCGCTGCTGCGACAGCCGTGCCGGAGACCAGTGCGCCAGCGGCTCACCCTTCAGCGTGCAAATACCCTGCTGCGGCGTCAGGAAGCCGGTGAGCAGCCGCAGCAGCGTCGATTTCCCCGCGCCGTTCGGGCCGATAAGGGAGACCAGCTCGCCCGGATGCAGCGTCAGCGACACCTCTTCAATCAGCCAGCGCTGCCCGAGCTGATAGCTCAGTGCCTCCGCGGTCAATGCTTCAGCCATTGAGCCCTCCTCGGCGGCGCAGGATCAGCCACAGAAACCACGGGCCACCGATCAGGCTGGTCAGCAGCCCGACCGGCATTTCCGCCGGGGCCACCAGCGTGCGTGCCAGCGTATCTGCCAGCAGCAGCAGGATAGCCCCGCTTAGCAGGGAGGAGGGCAGCAGCCAGCGATGATCGCCGCCCAGGCAGTAACGCATCAGGTGCGGCATCACCAGGCCAATAAAGCCAATCACCCCGCTGACCGCCACGGCGGCCGCCACCAGCAGTGCGCTGAGCACCAGCAGATAGCGCTGAGTGCGCGGCACGTCAACGCCCAGATAGTGCGCCTCTTCTTCACCCAGCTGCAGCAGATTAAGGCGCCGTGCGAGGCGCTGAACCAGCACCATGCACGGCAGCACTACCGAGGCACAAACCAGCACCGTGGGCCACTGCGCCTGCCCCAGGCTGCCCATACCCCACAGCGACAGCTGGCGCAGCTGCTGGTCATTGCTCATCCATGAGAGCACCCCGACCGCCGCGCCGCACAGCGCATTGATCGCAATCCCCACCAGCAGCAGGCGACTTAACCCGCTGACGCCCTGGCGGCTGAGCAGAAAAATGATCAGCGTCACTGCCATGCTGCCGATAAAGGCCGCCAGCAGCGGCAGATAGAGCGTCAGCACGCCGGGCAGGGAAAATGACATCACAATAGAGAGCGCAACCGCCAGCGCCGCGCCGCTGCTAATCCCCAGCAGGCCGGGATCGGCCAGCGGATTACGGAACAGACCCTGCATCACGCAGCCAGAGAGCGCCAGCGCGCCGCCGACGATAACCGCCAGCAGCACGCGCGGCAGACGGATGCTGAACCAGATCTGCCACAGGCTGCTGTCGCTGCCCGCATGCCACAGCATCGGCAGCGACAGATGCATCGCGCCGATGTTAGCGGCGCCGATGCCGAGCAGCATCAGCGACAGCAGCAATACGCCGAGCCAGCGCAGGTGGCGCACTGACATCATTGCACGGCTTCCGCAGCCTGACGCAGTTTGAGGATCGCCGCCGGAGTGTCAATGCCAAAGCCGAGCAGGGCCATATCGTCGACGACCAGCAGCTGTCGGTTTTTCGCGGCCGGCGTCAGCGCGATGCCGGGCAGCTTCCACAGATTTTCCTCGCCGCCAAGGGTACGGATACCGTCGACGGTTACGACGATCAGCTGCGGTGCGCTGGCAACGACCCCCTCCTGCGACAGCGGCTGATAGCGCTGTATGCTGGCCATGGCGTTTTGCAGCCCGGCGGCACGGATTGCGCCGTCAGCCGACGTCCCGCTGCCTGCAGCCATTGCTCCCATGCCCTGATGGGCCAGAATAAACAGCACCTTAACCGGAAGGTGTTGCGCAGGCACTTTTGCCAGCTGGCTGCGCACTCTCTTTTGCAACAGCGCTCCCTGCTCCTCACGGTGCAGCGCGGCGGCAATGGTCTGGATTTTCTCGTTGATGGCGGAGATATCATTTTTGCCGGTCACATCCACCACTTTGACGCCGTTCTGTTCCACCTGCTGCAATGCCAGCGCCGGTTTAGCCAGTTCGCTGGCGATCACCAGCGTCGGCTTCAGCGCCAGGATCCCTTCGGCGTTCAGCATGCGCATATATCCGACATCAGGCAGTTTTGTGGCGACCGCCGGATGCAGGCTGGTGCTGTCGCGGGCCACCAGCTCCTGTTGGGCATCCAGCGCGTAGATAATCTGCGTCACATCACCGCCGATACTGACGATACGCTGCGCGGCGGCGGCAGAAAAGGCCAGCGGCAGGGCCAGCAGGGCAATCAGTCGGAATTTCATACGGTGGCGTCCTCAGCGCTGAGGGTAGCCAGCTGTTCCCGCCAGCGCATTTGCTCCGGCTGACCTTCGCTGCGCTGGCCGTAGAGTTGGGCAATCTGCGTGCCGTCAGCGGCAAACAGTTCAAGGCTGGTGACGATGCCATCGGCGGTAGGTTTACGGGTAATCCAGCTTTCGGCAATCAGCTGTTCCTGCAGGTGCAGGGTAAAGGCCGGATTGAAGATGTTCAGCCAGTTGTGCATCGGCATCAGCTTCTCAATTCTGCCGGTAAAGATCTGCGTGCAGGCGCGGTTGCTGACAAAAATCATGATCTCGTTAGCATCCTGACGCACCGTTTCCAACAGCGCGGCCAGCGAGCTATTGCTGACCTGCTGCGCCAAATCGTGGCTTACCGCGCGGAACGCCTGTTGACGCGTGACACTGTGTTTTTTCAGCAGGCGGAAGAACTGGTGGACGTCGGTCATCGCGCGCCATTCGCTCTCCAGCAGCTCAGCATCAAATTCACTGGCGCTGGCCGCAGCCACCGCCGGTTCTACGCTGAACGCTGAGGTCGGTTCGCTGTGATAATCCTTCAGCAACTGCTGCCAGGCGCCCATATCGGTGTTATCGGTGGCGTAAACTTTCAGCACTGCGTCACCCTGCCGATCGAAGAACTGGATGCTCTGTCGTTTGCCATGCCCGGTCATCTCCTGCAGGTGAAAGACGCTGGCCCACTGGTTGACGAACACGCGCAGGTCGAGCGCACGCGGGTTGAGCACAATACCGGCGTGGGCACCGATCTGAATATTGCTGAAAGTACCCAGCTGCTCGTGCACCGCATAGTCATTGCGCGTAATGCATTTGGTTTCCCCTACGGCTGCCAGCGCGTGCAGCAGTTCCGCCATCGCCGGGCGCAGCGGCTGCGCCTGGTGGCCGACGCGCGCGTTGGTCAGCTCCGCTTCACTGATATCCATCATAGCGGCCAGATCGCGCGCATATTTCTTCGGGTGCTGCTGTTTTAGCTGGTAGTAACGGGGATAGTGCGCGGTCATGTGCTGTGTCCTCATCAGGCAGGTAAACGTCAAGGGCATTGTTTATCAGAATGATAATCATTATCAATAAATGGCGGCGGCGCGCAAGCAGAAAATGAGCCTGATTCAAGACGGCGGCACAAAAGAAAAAGGCTGCCCCGTGGGAGCAGCCTTATTGGCTATTCAGCCGGTCAGAAGCGGCTGTCGACCGCGTCTGCCAGCAGCTGCAGAACTTCAGCGCTGTCGTCCCAGCCAAGGCAGGGATCGGTAATGGACTGGCCATACACCAGCGGTGTGTCCGGCGTAACTTTTTGCGTGCCTTCCTGCAGGAAGCTCTCAATCATTACGCCAGCCACGGCGCGCGAGCCGCTGCGGATCTGCTGCGCAACATCGGCGGCGACCTCCTTCTGGCGGCGGTGCTGCTTCAGGCAGTTGCCGTGGCTGAAGTCGATAACCAGCTGTTCGGGCAGGTTGAATTCACGCAGGCTGGCCGCCGCTGCTGCGATATCCGCAGCGTGATAGTTCGGCACCTTTCCGCCGCGCATGATGACGTGACCGGAGGGGTTGCCGCTGGTCTGATAGATGGTCATCTGGCCGCGTTTGTCCGGCGAGAGGAACATGTGGCTGACGCGGGCGGCACGAATGGCGTCCACCGCAATGCGCGTATTGCCGTCGGTGCCGTTCTTGAAGCCAACCGGGCAGGAGAGCGCCGAGGCCATTTCGCGGTGGATCTGGCTTTCGGTGGTGCGCGCGCCGATAGCCCCCCAGCTGATCAGGTCGGCAATATACTGGCCGATCACCATATCGAGGAATTCCGTTGCGGTCGGCATGCCGAGCGCATTGATATCCAGCAGCAGCTTACGCGCCACCGCCAGGCCGTGGTTGATTCGGAAGCTACCGTCAAGATCGGGATCGGAGATCAGGCCTTTCCAGCCCACCACGGTACGCGGTTTCTCAAAATAGGCGCGCATAACAATCTCAAGGCGCGAGTGATGCTTCTCGCGCAGCGCGTTGAGGCGCCCGGCATACTCCAGCGCCGCATGCGGGTCGTGCAGCGAGCAGGGGCCAATCACCACCAGCAGGCGCGGGTCTTCACCATTCAAAATGCGCGCAATGCGTTTGCGTGACGCTGTCACGTTTTCGGCAATCGCCGTGGTGATCGGCAGGTTATCCTGCAGATCGGCAGGCGTAATCAGGCTGTCGATGCGCGCGGTTCGCAGTTCATCTGTTCTGTTCATCAAAGTTCTCTAAATCTTTGTCTTCACAACGGCAGGAATGCCGGGAAGTAATGGCGTTCACCATAAACCAAACCGTGATGATTTCAACCGTAAAACAGCAGGGGAATCGTGAAATCCAGACCCTGCCCGGTGCGTCAGAGCTGCAAAAATCAGTACATGCGCCGCGTTAATCCCATGATATCGAGGATCTTAGTCGCAATCTCCTCCACCGAATAGTTAGTGCTGTTGAGGTAGCGGATCTGATGGGTGCGGAACAGGGCTTCCACCTCACCGACTTCAAGGCGGCACTGGCGCATAGAGGCATAGCGGGTATTTTCGGCGCGCTCCTGGCGTATTGCGGCAAGGCGTTCCGGGTCGATAGTCAGGCCAAACAGCTTATTTTGAAAAGGCTTCAGCGCCGGGGGCAGCTTAAGGTTATCCATATCGTCGGCGATAAACGGATAGTTAGCGGCGCGCACGCCAAACTGCATCGCCAGATAGAGGCTGGTGGGCGTTTTCCCGCAGCGTGAGACGCCGAGCAGGATCACCTGCGCATCTTCCAGCCCGCGCAGTGAAATACCGTCATCGTGCGCCAGAGTGTAATCAATGGCGGCGATACGGGCATCGTATTTACCGAGGTTGTTGGCGGTCAGACCGTGGGTGCGGTTGGCGACTGGGGCGGGATCCACACCCAACTCCTGCTGCAGCGGGGCCACCAGCGACTGCACAATGTCCTGACAGAAACCGTCGCTTTGCAAAATAATCTCGCGGATGGCGGGCGTGACAATTGAGATAAACACCAGCGGGCGCACGCCGCTTTGCTGGTAAATGGCATTGATTTGGGCTTTCACTGCCTGAGCACGCTGCACGGTCTCAACAAAGGGCAGGGTAACGCTATTAGCGATCACCGGGAACTGTGACAGTACCGCGTGGCCCAGCACTTCGGCAGTGATTGCCGTGCCGTCTGAAATATAAAAAACACTGCGTTCGGCGTTCACGTCCATTTTCTCTCCGCGTTCGGGGGGTTAAGCAGACTAAATTAATCTGCCTGAATAATGCAAATCGTGATAAAGCTCGCGAAATAAAATAAAAAATCCATTTTATGATGATTTGAACTTTTTATTTTTATAAAATCAGACCATTCGCCTCTTTCAGCCTAAAATGAAATATCGTTTCTATCCATTATGCGTTTTTACCGCCCTTTTTATTAGAATCATTCTAATAAGGAATCGTTTTCTGTGGCGCAAAGAATTTTTCCCCCTGCATGCATTAAAAATACATAACGCACTGAAAAATAATGTTTATTATTATTTTATCCGTTGCGCAACGCTGTTTTCTCACGCGGAGTATTCTTAAAAAGATTTTTTTCAGCTGCTTGAACGATTCAACACTTTATCAATCCGGCTTAACTGTGCCAGTCTCATGAAGCAATGCAGTGTCCCTAATATTCCTAATTAAATCTTACAAGGATTGCTTCAATGTCCAATAAAGGCGAATTGCCGCTTGTGCTCTGGTATAACCAGCTTGGCATGAACGATGTGGATCGGGTGGGAGGCAAAAATGCCTCTCTGGGTGAAATGATTACTAATTTGTCGTCATTAGGCGTGTCCGTGCCTAACGGCTTTGCGACAACCTCAGAAGCGTTCAACCTGTTTCTCGATCAGAGCGGCGTCAATCAGCGTATCTACGATCTGCTGGATAAGACCAATATTGATGACGTTGATGAGCTGGCTAAAGCGGGTAAACAGATCCGTCAGTGGATAGTTGAAACGCCATTTACGCCGCAGCTTGAGCAGGCGATTCACGAAGCGTACAACCAGCTCTCTGCCGATGACGCCGAAGCGTCATTCGCCGTGCGCTCTTCGGCCACTGCGGAAGATATGCCCGATGCATCGTTCGCGGGTCAGCAGGAAACCTTCCTCAACGTACAGGGTTACGACGCGGTGCTGGTGGCGGTGAAGCATGTTTATGCCTCCCTGTTTAACGACCGTGCCATCTCTTACCGTGTGCATCAGGGTTACGACCATCGCGGCGTGGCGCTCTCGGCGGGCGTGCAGCGCATGGTGCGTTCTGACCTCGCATCCTCTGGTGTGATGTTCACCATTGACACTGAATCCGGCTTTGACCAGGTGGTGTTTATTACCTCCGCGCTGGGTCTGGGTGAGATGGTGGTGCAGGGCGCGGTTAACCCGGACGAATTCTACGTGCACAAACCCACGCTGGCCGCCGGCCGCCCGGCGATTGTGCGCCGTAATATGGGGTCGAAAAAGATCCGCATGGTTTACGCCGACTCGCAGGAGCACGGTGAGCAGGTGAGAATCGAGGACGTGCCGGAAGCGGAGCGTGACCGCTTCTCGCTGACGGATAGCGAAGTCGAAGCGCTGGCGGCGCAGGCGGTGCAGATTGAGAAGCACTACCAGCGCCCGATGGATATTGAGTGGGCGAAGGATGGCCACACCGGCAAGCTGTTTATCGTACAGGCGCGCCCGGAAACCGTGCGTTCCAATGGCTCGGTGATGGAGCGCTACACCCTGCAGGGTAAAGGCAACGTAGTGGTTGAAGGCCGTGCTATCGGTCACCGCATTGGTGCCGGTGAAGTCAAAGTGATCCACGACATCAGCGAAATGAACCGCATTGAGAAAGGCGATGTGCTGGTGACGGACATGACCGACCCGGACTGGGAGCCGATCATGAAGAAGGCGTCAGCGATTGTCACTAACCGCGGCGGCCGAACCTGCCACGCGGCGATTATCGCCCGCGAGCTGGGTATCCCGGCGGTGGTTGGCTGCGGTAACGCCACTGATATTCTTAAAGATGGTAATAAAGTGACCGTCTCCTGTGCGGAAGGCGATACCGGCTACGTGTACAACGATCTGCTGGACTTTGAAGTGAAGAGCTCGCAGGTTGACGAGATGCCATCGCTGCCGCTGAAGATCATGATGAACGTCGGTAACCCTGACCGGGCATTTGACTTCGCCTGCCTGCCGAACGAAGGCGTAGGTTTAGCGCGCCTGGAGTTCATCATCAACCGGATGATCGGCGTGCACCCGAAAGCACTGCTGGAGTTCGACCAGCAGACGCCGGAGCTGCAGCAGCAGATCCGCGCGCTGATGAAAGGGTTCGATGACCCGGTAGAGTTCTACATCGCCCGCCTGACGGAAGGGATTGCCACGCTGGGTGCCGCTTTTGCGCCGAAGCGCGTGATTGTGCGCCTGTCGGACTTTAAAACCAACGAGTATGCCAACCTGGTGGGCGGCGAGCGCTACGAGCCGGAAGAAGAGAACCCGATGCTTGGCTTCCGCGGTGCCGGGCGCTATGTGGCCGACAGCTTCCGTGACTGTTTCGCGCTGGAGTGCGCGGCGATGAAGCGCGTGCGCAATGATATGGGGCTGACCAATGTCGAAGTGATGGTGCCGTTTGTCCGTACCGTGGCGCAGGCGAAAGCGGTGGTGGAAGAGCTGGAGCGTCAGGGTCTGAAGCGCGGGGAGAATGGGCTGAAGATTATCATGATGTGTGAAATCCCGTCGAATGCGCTGCTGGCCGACGAGTTCCTGCAATATTTTGACGGCTTCTCAATCGGCTCTAACGATATGACGCAGCTGGCGCTGGGGCTGGATCGCGACTCTGGCGTAGTATCCGAGCTGTTTGACGAGCGTAACGATGCGGTGAAAGCGCTGCTCTCGATGGCGATCCGCGCCGCGAAGAAGCAGGGAAAATACGTCGGCATCTGCGGTCAGGGGCCTTCAGACCACGAAGACTTCGCGGCGTGGCTGATGGAAGAGGGCATCGACAGCCTGTCACTGAACCCGGACACCGTGGTGCAGACCTGGCTGAGCCTGGCCGAGTTGAAGAAGTAATCACCGCCTTCGTCAGTCGCGGCTGACCCACTTTTGCGGTCAGACCGCTGCAATAATCACTCGCTGGTCGACCAAAAATGGTCGACCACGACATAAGTTGTGCGAACACCCTCCGGCTGACCACTCTCTGGTTAGCCTTTTTTTATCGCAAATTTTAGCCAAAAAAAAAGCCCATCACAGGGGATGGGCAAAGACTACACACAGCAATTCTGTACTTCACTCAGGGGGAAATGCTTTGTTTAAAAATCAGTGGGTTGATCTCAAACTTGTTATCCATACTATGCAACCGCGTTCCTGGAGTCTTTAAGAATCCTCTTATTAGTTTAAAAGTGATAATCTTTTAACTCGGATTGCCCACCACAGTGCTGAAAAAGATGGGTAAAATATGAGCAATATAGGTTAAGTCATGTTGAAAAGGCTAAAAAAGGGGGTTTAGAGATAAATATCGTTAATGGAATTCTTAATTCACGGCGGGTAAGTATTCTGATGGCTAATGATTGCGGCCGGGACTACCGACCGCAGAATTGACAAAATTATGGTTTTGGCTGGTGCGTTTCGGCTTCTATTTCGGCCAGCTCTTCCACCACGGCCAGCGCATCCTCTTCTGGAGGGGGCGACTCATGCACCCAGACGGATACCAGGCGGTATGAGACCGCCAGCACCACTGGCCCGATGAATAATCCTATCATGCCAAACGCCACCAGCCCGCCAATAACCCCCGAGAGTATCAGGATCATCGGCAAATCGGCCCCCATGCGGATCAGCATCGGGCGCAGAACATTGTCCAGTGTTCCTACCACGCAGCTCCAGATCAGCAGCACGGTGCCCCAGGTGGTATCGCCACTCCAGTAAAGCCAGACGATCGCCGGGACCAGCACAATCAAGGGACCGAGCTGTACCAGGCAGGAGAGAATCATCAGTACCGTCAAAATGGCCGCATAAGGAATTCCGGAGATCGCCAGCCCAATGCCGCCCAGCACGCCCTGCACCAGCGCGGTCACCACCACACCGAGCGCGACGGCGCGGATCGCCTGACCGGCCAGCAGCACCGCTGCATCGCCGCGACGTGACGCCAGGCGGAAAGCGAAGTGGCGAATGCCGTGACCGACCTGTTCACCACGCCAGTAAAGCAGCACGCTAAACAGCAGCATCAGACCGATGTGCAGCATAAAGCGACCAAAATGCCCGGCCTGGGCAAAGAAAAAGCCGGTAGTGCGGCCAATATAAGGCTGAACCTGAGTGATAATGGCGCTGCCGCCACCGGCCACCAGCTTGTGCCAGGCGGAATAGAGCTTTCTGCCGACCAGTGGGATCTCACGCAGCCAGTGTAAATCGGGCATTTGCAGCTTGCCGGAGGTCAGCCACGCCAGCAGGGGGCCGCCGTTCTCTACCAGGCTGTTAACCAACATGGCGATGGGAATAATAAACACCAGGATAAGCAGAATGGTCATGGCTAACACGGCCAGCGCGCGGCGGCCCCACAGCAGGCCCTGAATTTTGATCATCAGGGGCCAGGTGGCGATCACCACCATGCTGGCCCAGGCAAAGCCGAGAATAAATGGCTGTACGACCCAAAAGCACGCGACGATCATGATGCTGATAAACAGCAACGAGAAAATGATCTGCGGTAAATCCCAGCCTGTTTGCGCGTTTTTCATTGACGAAAAGTGACCTCAAGTAAAAAGAACAATGATGCGATATCTCTCTAAAATCAGTGCCAGCAAAGCGGTTACGCTGAGCCTGACTGCTTAAGCATGATGTATTAAATGATTTTGTGACAGAGACAACAGGTTATTCTTTTGCCTCATTTTTTGAAATAACGGCAGGTGATAAAAAAATGTGATAAAACGGATAACTGCGCCATTTGAGCAACGCAAACGATTCACACAACTTTTTGGTCACCCGATAATGATCCCACAGATTTCCCAGGCACCCGGCCTCGTTCAACCGGTGCTGAATTTTTTGGATGCGTTAAAGCAGCACGGATTTACCGGCGATACGGCCACCAGCTATGCCGATCGGCTGATTATGTCCACCGACAACAGCATCTATCAGCTGCTGCCTGATGCTGTCCTCTTTCCCCGCTCCAGCGCCGATGTGGCCTTGATTGCCCGCCTGGCAGCTGATGAGAAATACCGTACCCTGAGCTTTACCCCGCGCGGTGGCGGCACTGGCACCAACGGACAGTCGTTAAATCAGGGTATCGTGGTCGACATGTCGCGGCATATGAAGAATATTCTCGAGATCAATGTCGAACAGGGTTGGGTAAGAGTTGAAGCTGGCGTGGTAAAAGACCAGCTCAATGCCTACCTTAAACCGTTTGGCTATTTCTTCTCCCCTGAGCTGTCGACCAGCAACCGCGCCACGCTGGGCGGTATGATTAACACCGATGCCTCCGGGCAAGGTTCGCTGGTTTACGGTAAAACCTCAGACCATGTGCTGGGGCTGAAAGCCGTGCTGCTGGGCGGTGAGGTGCTGGACACCCGCGCGATGCCGGTGAGCGAGGCTGAAGTGCTGGCGCAGCAGCCGGGTGCCGAGGGTAATATTTACCGCGTGGTGCTGGATCGCTGCCGTCAGCAGCGCCAGCTGATTATCGATAAATTTCCCAAACTGAATCGCTTCCTGACGGGTTACGATCTGCGCCACGTGCTGAGCGACGATCTGCAAAACATCGATCTGACGCGCATTCTGTGCGGTGCGGAAGGGACGCTGGCCTTTATTACCGAAGCGAAGCTCGATATTACCCCGATCCCGAAAGTGCGGCGGCTGGTCAATATTAAGTATGACTCCTTCGACTCCGCGCTGCGCAATGCCCCCTTTATGGTGGAAGCGAAAGCGCTGTCGGTAGAAACCGTCGACTCGAAAGTCCTGAATCTGGCGCGTGAAGATATCGTCTGGCACTCGGTTAGCGAATTGATTACCGACGTCCCGGATAAAGAGATGCTCGGACTGAATATGGTCGAGTTCGCAGGGAATGATAAGCCGCTGATTGATGGCCAGGTTGAGGCGCTGTGCGACCGGCTTGATACGCTGATGGCGACGCGTGAGGGCGGCGTGATTGGCTATCAGCTGTGTGATGACATCTCCGGCATTGAGCGCATCTACGGCATGCGTAAAAAGGCGGTCGGGCTATTGGGTAACGCCAAAGGCCGCGCCAAGCCAATCCCGTTTGTTGAAGATACCTGCGTGCCGCCGCACAACCTGGCGGACTATATTGTGGAGTTCCGGGCGCTGCTCGATGGGCACAATCTCAGCTATGGCATGTTTGGCCATGTCGATGCCGGGGTGCTGCACGTGCGCCCGGCGCTGGATATGTGTGACCCGCAGCAGGAGATGCTGATGAAGCAGATCTCCGACGAAGTGGTGGCGTTGACGGCTCGCTATGGCGGCCTGCTGTGGGGGGAGCATGGGAAAGGCTTCCGTGCGGAGTACAGCCCCTCCTTCTTCGGCCCGCAGCTGTATGAAGAGCTGCGCCGTATTAAAGCGGCGTTCGATCCCGCTAATCGTCTCAATCCGGGTAAAATCTGTGCGCCGCTGGGGGTGGATGATCCAATGCTGAAGGTCGATGCCGTGAAGCGGGGTACTTACGATCGCCAGATCCCGATTAACGTGCGCAGCGACTGGCGCGGCGCGATGGAGTGTAATGGCAACGGACTGTGCTTTAACTTCGATGTGAAAAGCCCGATGTGCCCGTCGATGAAGATCACCGCCAACCGTATGCACTCGCCGAAGGGGCGCGCGACGCTGACGCGTGAATGGCTGCGCCTGCTGGCGGAGCAGGGTGTGGATCCGCTGCTGCTGGAGAAACAGCTGCCGGAGCAGGGCGTCAGCCTGCGCGGGATGATCCAGCGCACGCGCAATAGCTGGCAGGCAAAACGCGGGCAGTATGACTTTTCGCACGAGGTGAAAGAGGCGATGTCAGGCTGCCTGGCGTGTAAAGCCTGCTCGACTCAGTGCCCGATTAAAATCGACGTGCCGGGCTTCCGCTCGCGCTTTCTGCAGCTCTACCACACTCGCTACCTGCGTCCGGCCAGTGACTATCTGGTGGCCACGGTAGAAAGCTATGCGCCGCTGATGGCGAAAGCGCCTAAAACCTTTAACTTCTTCCTGCGTCAGCCGTGGGTGAAATCGCTGAGCAAGCGTCATATCGGTATGGTCGATCTTCCGCTGCTCTCTTCGCCGACGCTCAAGCAGCAGCTGGCCGGGCACCGTGCGCTGAGCACCACGCTGGAAAGCCTGGAGCAGATGAGCCCGGCGCAGCGCGCCAAGCAGGTTTTGGTGGTACAGGATCCCTTTACCAGCTACTACGAAGCGCAGCTGGTGGCTGATTTTGTTCAGCTGATTGAAAAGCTCGGCTACCGCGCCGTGGTGCTGCCGTTTTCACCCAACGGTAAAGCGCAGCATATCAAAGGCTTCCTGCAGCAGTTTGCGCGCACCGCAGAGAAAACCGCAGACTTCCTGAATCGGGTGGCACGCCTTGAGTTGCCAATGGTGGGTGTCGATCCGGCGCTGGTGCTGTGCTATCGCGATGAGTACCACCAGGTGCTGGGCGATAAGCGCGGCGAGTTCCAGGTTCAGCTGGTGCATGAGTGGCTAGATAACGCGCTGCCTGAAGTGAACAGCACGGTGCAAGCGGCGCAGGGTGAAGCGTGGTATCTGTTTGGCCACTGCACCGAAGTGACCGCCTTGCCGGGATCGGTAAAGCAGTGGGAAAACATCTTCGCCCGCTTTGGTGCCCGGCTGGAAAATGTCAGCGTCGGCTGCTGCGGTATGGCCGGAACCTACGGCCACGAATCGAAAAATCTGCAGAACTCGCTGGGGATTTATGAGCTATCCTGGCAGCAGGCGATGCAAAAACTGCCGCGCCAGCGCTGTCTGGCGACCGGCTACTCGTGCCGCAGCCAGGTTAAGCGCATTGAAGGTAGCGGTGTGCGCCACCCTCTGCAGGCTTTACTGGAGATTATCTGATGGCTATCTGGAAACGCGCAGCCACGCTTGAGCAGCTTAATCAGCGCAGCCAGGGAACGATGGTGGCGCATATCGGCATCCGTTTCACCGCGCTGAATGAAGAGAGTATCGAGGCGCTGATGCCGGTGGATAGTCGGACCCGTCAGCCGTTCGGGCTGTTGCACGGCGGTGCTTCGGTGGTGCTGGCGGAGACGCTAGGCTCAATGGCGGGCTATCTGTGTACTGAAGGTGAGCAGCAGGTGGTTGGCCTGGAAGTCAACGCTAACCACCTGCGCTCCGCACGTGACGGTGAGGTGCGCGGAATTTGTCGAGCGGTGCATATTGGTCGCCGCCATCAGGTCTGGCAAATCGAGATTTTCGACGTTAGCGACAGATTATGCTGTACTTCTCGCTTAACCACGGCAGTAATCACGCCATAACCCCGCTTTTTGCGGGGTTTTTCCTATCGGCTGCACACGGTATACTGGTTTACAGAATCACATAATCCATGAAGCGTGCTTGACGAATTCGCTTTGCAGCAGGGTTGCTTTATCCCATTCGCCGTTCAGCGCCAGCTGATGACACAAGCGGCTCAGGGAGTGACGCGCCAGCTGCCAGGCCTGCATCCGATAGAGCCGTTCGCGTGTCGTGTCGCTTAGTTCAATAACCAGCCGTTGATGAAGTTTGCCCATTGCGTGCAGATAACTTTGATCGTCGCCGTTGAGTTGACAGAGTTCGGCCATGTCCAGACAGGTATCGTTGAACTTGCGCAGCTGTTCTATGGTGCACTCCGGGCGGTTTAATTTAGCCTGCGCCATGTAGAAATCGACGGTGATATCACGTACGGAAAATTTGTACTGATCAATTTTATGTTGCAGCCATGCACTCATCGACAGATTCATTGCTGGTTCCAGTCGCGCTAATGATAATCATTATCATATTATAACTGCGACATTATTCAATCACTGTGAGCGAATTTTTATCGATTAATGCCGCCTCTCAGAAAAATCGGTGATAACGATAAGCGGGGCGTTCAAAAGGGTTAAAATAGTTCTTATTAAGAACTAACAGGTGATAACAAAATATAAACATCTTATTTTCAATCGCTTATCTTTAGCAGGGTTCGGCTCGTGAGGCAGATCGCATTCTGTTTTTCAGGGGCTAAACTTATAAAACAGCCTCTAAAAAGCATCTTTGGCCTTTATCCCTGCAAAACAAGAGGTTGAAGTGATTCAGGTTATCACTAACATAGGGGCACTAGCCCGAAGGGCTATCGTATCGCGAGGTAAATTATGCAATCAGCAAATCCTGCCACTTTTTCTCCAGATGACTTTATCTGGAAAGGACTGACGCTAACAGACAGCGCAGCCAAACAAATCATTAACCTGACTGCCGGTGACCCTGAAATTAAGGGACTGAAGCTGGGTGTGAAGACCTCGGGCTGTGCCGGTTTCGGCTACACCATGGATATGGTGAAAGAGTCAGCGGCGGATGATCTGGTGTTCAGCCATAACGGCGCGGCGTTGATCGTGCCCCTGCAGGCGATGCCCTATATCGACGGCACGGAAGTTGATTTCGTGCGCGAAGGCCTGAACCAGATTTTCAAATTTAATAACCCTAAAGCTCAACACGCCTGCGGCTGTGGTGAGAGCTTTGGCGTTGAGTGAATACTATGTCTCGTAATACTGACGCATCTGATGATGTACAGGTTTGGGAAGGCGGCCAGCAGAAGTACAAAGAGGGCTTCTTTACCCAACTGCAAACCGAAGAGTTCGAGCACGGCATCAATGAAGATGTGGTGCGCGCCATCTCGGCCAAACGTAATGAACCTGAGTGGATGCTGGAATTCCGCCTGAAGGCATTTGCTGCCTGGCTGGAGATGGAAGAGCCACACTGGCTGAAAGCCAACTACAAAAAGCTGGATTATCAGGATTACAGCTATTACTCCGCGCCGTCCTGCGGCAACTGCGATGATAGCTGCGCCTCTGAGCCAGGGGCTACCCAGGCCTCACCCGGTGATGCGCCCAATTATCTGACGCAGGAAGTGGAAGACGCCTTTAAGCAGCTCGGTGTGCCGGTGCGTGAAGGGCAGGAAGTGGCGGTTGATGCCATCTTCGACTCCGTTTCTGTCTCTACCACCTACCGCGACAAGCTGGCGAAAGAGGGGATTATCTTCTGCTCGTTCGGCGAAGCGATTCACGATCATCCTGAACTGGTGCAGCAGTACCTCGGCACAGTGGTTCCGGCCAATGACAACTTCTTTGCCGCGCTGAACTCGGCGGTCGCCTCTGACGGCACCTTCGTTTATATCCCGAAAGGCGTGCGCTGCCCGATGGAACTGTCGACCTATTTCCGCATCAACGCGGCGAAAACCGGCCAGTTCGAACGTACCATTCTGATTGCCGATGAAGGTAGCTATGTCAGCTATATCGAAGGCTGTTCCGCACCGGTGCGCGACACCTATCAGCTGCATGCCGCAGTGGTAGAGGTCATTATCCATAAAGATGCTGAAGTGAAATATTCCACCGTGCAGAACTGGTTCTCCGGCGGCGATTCTGAAGGCGGTATCCTCAACTTTGTGACCAAGCGTGCGCTGTGTGAAGGCGAAAACAGCAAAATGTCCTGGACGCAGTCGGAAACCGGTTCGGCCATTACCTGGAAATACCCGAGCGTGATCCTGCGCGGTGATAACTCCATCGGTGAGTTCTTCTCCGTGGCGCTGACCAGCGGCCGCCAGCAGGCGGATACCGGCACCAAGATGATCCACATCGGTAAAAATACTAAATCGACCATCATCTCGAAAGGGATCTCGGCTGGAACCAGCCAGAATACCTATCGCGGCCTGGTGAAGATCATGCCGACGGCGACCAACGCCCGTAACTTCACCCAGTGCGACTCAATGCTGATTGGTGCTGAATGCGGAGCCCATACCTTCCCTTATGTGGAGGTGCGCAATAACACCGCGCAGCTGGAGCATGAAGCGACGACTTCACGCATCGGCGAAGACCAGCTGTTCTACTGCCTGCAGCGCGGGATCAGCGAAGACGATGCGATTTCGATGATTGTTAACGGCTTCTGCAAGGATGTCTTCTCGGAGCTGCCGCTGGAGTTTGCGGTGGAAGCGCAGAAACTGTTGGCGATCAGCCTGGAACACAGCGTGGGCTAACCCTGCGCGCACAAGAACTATCAACAGTGCTGGAAAGCACTGCGAAGGAAACCTTATGTTAAGCATCAAAGATTTACAGGTCAGCGTTAAAGACAAAGCTATCCTGCGTGGGTTGAATCTTGAAATCAAACCTGGGGAAGTGCACGCCATCATGGGGCCGAACGGCTCAGGGAAAAGCACGCTTTCTGCCACGCTGGCAGGACGTGAAGATTATGAAGTGACCGGCGGTTCCGTCGAGTTCAAAGGCAAAGACCTGCTGGAGCTTGACCCGGAAGAGCGCGCCGGTGAAGGCATCTTTATGGCCTTCCAGTACCCGGTTGAAATTCCAGGCGTCAGCAACCAGTTCTTCCTGCAAACCTCGGTAAACGCGGTGCGTAAATACCGCGAGCAGGAAGCGCTGGACCGTTTTGACTTCCAGGACTTTATCGAAGAGAAAATCCACCTGCTGAAAATGCCTGAAGATCTGTTGACCCGTTCGGTCAATGTGGGCTTCTCCGGCGGTGAGAAAAAGCGCAATGACATTCTGCAGATGGCGGCACTGGAGCCGGATCTGTGCATTCTGGATGAAACCGACTCCGGTCTGGACATCGATGCTCTGAAAATTGTCTCCAACGGCGTCAACAGCCTGCGCGACGGCAAGCGCTCATTTATTATCGTCACCCACTACCAGCGTATTCTTGACTACATCAAGCCCGATTTCGTCCACGTGCTGTATCAGGGCAAGATCGTTAAATCAGGGGATTTCTCACTGGTGAAACAGTTGGAGGAGCAAGGCTATGGCTGGCTTACCGACGAAGAGTGAAAACGCGCTGCAACAGTGGCATCACCTGTTTGAAACGCGCGGTGAAAACCGCTCAATGCAGGCACAACAGCACTGGCAGCAGCTGCTGCGCGTAGGCCTGCCAACGCGTAAGCAGGAAAACTGGAAATACACGCCGCTGGATCAACTGCTGGCCCACCACTTCGTGCTGCCAAAACCCGCCGTGCTGACTGCGGATGTGGTCGACGCTCAGGCGCTGGCAATTGATGCCGTGCGCCTGGTGTTTGTTGATGGCCGCTTCGCCCCTGAGCTGAGTGATGCCGAGTTTGATCTGTTTGATATTCAGGTGACTCAGGCTGCTGAGCGTCGTGAACTCGACGCACCTATCCAGCCTGAAGTGTTCCTGCATCTGACCGAGAGCCTGGCTGAAGAGGTGACTACCATTCATCTGGCGCGTGGCAAAGCTGCTGCCCGTCCGCTCTACCTGCTGCATATCAGCAGCGGCAGCGCGCAAGGTGAGATGAACACTTCGCACTATCGCCACCATTTGCAGCTGGATGAAGCGGCTGAAGCGACGGTGATTGAGCACTACCTCAGCCTGAACGCCAGCACCCACTTCACCGGGGCGCGTTTTACCGCCAACGTGGGCAATAACGCGGCGCTGACGCACTACAACCTGTGCTTTGAAGATCAGAGCAGCTACCACTTCTCACACAACGATCTGACCCTGGGCCGTGATGTGCGCGTGCAGAGCCACAGCTTCCTGTTGGGTGCCGGTCTGACCCGTCACAACACCAGCAGCAAGCTGGAAGGCGAGGGCAGCGATCTGGTGATTAACAGCCTGATGCTGCCGCTGGATAAAGAAGTGTGCGACAGCCGTACCTATCTTGAGCACAACAAAGGTTATTGTCAGAGCCGTCAGCTGCACAAAACTATCGTGCGTGACCGCGCGCGTGCCGTATTCAACGGTCATATCAAAGTGGCGAAGTACGCGCTGAAGACCGACGGGCAGATGAGCAACAACAACCTGCTGTTAGGTCGTCTGGCGGAAGTGGACACCAAACCGCAGCTGGAAATCTACGCGGATGACGTGAAGTGCGGACACGGCGCGACCATTGGTCGTATCGACGAAGAGCAGATGTTCTATCTGCGCTCGCGCGGTATCGACGAAGCCGCAGCGCAGCGCATGATCATTTACGCCTTTGCCGCTGAGCTGACCGAAGCCATCAATGATGAAACGCTGAAAGAGGCTGTGATGCAGCGCATTGCACAGCGTTTTCCTGGAGGCCTGCAATGAGTTTTGACCTGGCCCGTGTGCGGGCGGCATTCCCGTTACTGACGCGCGAGGTCAACGGGCAACCGCTGGCCTATCTCGACAGTGCCGCCAGCGCGCAGAAGCCGCAGGTCGTCATTGACGCCGAAAGTCGTTTCTACGAGCACGGCTATGCCGCCGTGCATCGTGGTATCCATACGCTGAGCGCGGAAGCGACCACCGAGATGGAAAACGTGCGCGTACAGGCAGCACAGTTTCTCAACGCTGCCTCAGCGGAAGAGATTGTGTTTGTTAAAGGCACCACCGAAGCGATTAATCTGGTAGCCAGCAGCTGGGGCGGCAGTCAGCTGCAGCCAGGCGACAACATCATCATCACGGAGATGGAGCATCACGCCAACATCGTACCGTGGCAGATGGTGGCTGAGCGTACCGGCGCGGAAGTGCGTTTTATCCCGCTGACCGCCAATGGCGAGCTGGACGTTGCGCAGCTCCCTGCGCTGATGGACAGCCGTACGCGCATGCTGGCCGTGACTCACGTCTCCAACGTGTTGGGCACTGAAAACCCGGTAAAAGCGCTGGTGGCTCAGGCCAGGGCGGCGGGTGTTGCGACTCTGATCGACGGCGCACAGGCGATTATGCATCAGCAGGTCGACGTGCAGGATCTGGACTGTGATTTCTATGTCTTCTCCGGGCATAAAATCTACGGCCCGACCGGTATTGGTATTCTGTATGGCCGCAAAGCACTGCTGGACCAGATGCCACCGTGGGAAGGGGGCGGATCGATGATCGCCACCGTCAGCCTGACGAAAGGCACCACTTACGCCGCCGCGCCGTGGCGCTTCGAAGCTGGCTCACCGAACACCGGCGCTATCATTGGTCTGGGCGCTGCGCTGAAGTGGGTGAGTGAACTGGGGCTGGAGGTCATTGCCGAGCGCGAGCAGCAGCTGATGCGCTATGCACTGGAAAAACTGGCCACGGTGCCGGATCTGGTGATCTATGGTCCACGTCAGCGTTCCGGCGTCATTGCCTTTAACCTCGGCAAGCATCACGCTTTTGACGTTGGCAGCTTCCTCGATCAGTACGGCATCGCTATTCGTACCGGCCACCACTGCGCCATGCCGCTGATGCACCACTATCAGGTGCCGGCAATGTGTCGCGCCTCGTTTGTGCTGTATAATAGCGAAGATGAGGTCGACCGTCTGGTCGCAGGTTTAATACGTATTCACCGTTTGCTGGGTTAAGTTTCAACCCGCACCGACCCGCAGGGGCGAGGCATGCCTCGCCCCTTCGTTTTTAAGTGAGGAAGCAATGGCAACTCTGCCAGATAAAGACAAGCTGGTGCGCAACTTTAACCGCTGCGCCAACCAGGAAGAAAAGTATCTCTACATCATTGAATTAGGCGCACGCCTGCCAGAATCGTCTGATTCCCTGCAGCAGCCGGAAAATATCGTACCCGGCTGTCAGAGCCAGGTGTGGATAGTGGTTGATACCGATGCAAGTGGCTGTGTGCGCCTGCAGGGCGACAGCGATGCCGCGCTGGTTAAGGGCCTCATTGCTATCGTTTTTGCTCTCTATCAGAAGATGACGCCGCAGGAGATTGTCGACTTCGACGTGCGCCCGTGGTTCGCCGATCTCTCCCTGACGCAGCAGCTCACCCCATCCCGCTCGCAGGGGCTGGAAGCCATGATTCGTGCCATACGTCAGAAAGCGCTGATTTTAACTCAGGGCTGAGTTGCTACACTACCCGGTAAGCACCCCACGAACGGGGTGCTCTCTCTACCTATAACCGGGAAACGCGCATGAAACCTCTGTCTCGCTTTGCTGCAGCTTTTACGCTCACCTTCCTTGCCGGGGCGCACAACGCCAGCGCAACTGAATACCCTTTACCCCCTGCCGACAGCCGCCTGATTGGTGAGAACACCACTTACGTCGTCCCCAACGACGGCCAGCCGCTGGAAGCCGTGGCGGCGAAATATAAAATCGGGCTGCTCGGCATGCTGGAAGCCAACCCGGGTACCGATCCGTGGCTACCCAAAGCGGGCAGCGAACTGACCATCCCTACCCAGATGCTGCTGCCGGACACTAAGCGTGAAGGCATTGTGGTGAACGTTGCGGAACTGCGCCTCTACTATTACCCGAAAGATGAAAACCGCGTGATCGTCTATCCGATCGGTATCGGCCAGCTGGGGGCGAACACGCCGGCGATGGTCACCAGCATCAGCCAGAAAATCCCCAATCCGACCTGGACACCCACGCCAAACATCCGTAAGCGCTACGCGGCCGAAGGCAAGAGCCTGCCGGTGACCGTGCCTGCCGGGCCGGATAATCCAATGGGGCTGTATGCGCTGCGTCTGGCCTACGGCCAGCAGCACTACCTGATCCACGGCACCAACGCTGATTTTGGCATCGGGATGCGCGTCAGCTCCGGCTGCATCCGCCTGCGGCCAGATGATATTGAGGCGCTGTTTAATAGCGTCCCGAAAGGTACGCGCGTGCAGATTATCAACCAGCCGGTGAAATATGCGGTGGAACCGGACGGCAAACGCTATCTGGAGGTGCATCAACCGCTGTCGCACAGTGAAAAAGACGATCCGCAAACCATGCCGATTACGCTGACCGCAGCGGCGAAGAAGTTCATGCAGAATGCTGACGCTGACAGGGCGATGATCAAAACTGCCATGACGCGCCGCTCAGGTATGCCGGTGCTGGTCAACAAAGGGGAGAAAGCCGGAACGGAGGATACTGTGCCTGCTGTAGCGCAGCAGACGCCTTCTGCTACGTCCTCCAGTGCACCTGCGACTGTGTCTCAGGTCGGTGAATAAATCGCTTAGCGTGGCTGAGATTGCGTTTAGCAGCAGGGGCTGGAAGCAAGCCGTGGAAGGCCCCGAAACGCAGGCAAAAAAAATGGCGCACTAAGTGCGCCATTTTTAAACCAGAACTCTTACTTACGGTAAGAGTGAGCCTGGTTGTCCAGACGCTGGTTAGCGCGTGCTGCGTCATCTTTAGCAGCCTGAACGTCAGAACGGATTGCGTTCACGTCGTTGCTCAGCTGGTCAACTTTAGCGTTCAGAGTCTGAACGTCGGTAGACAGCTGGTCGATTTTAGCGTTGCTTGAGCAACCAGCCAGCAGAGTTGAACCCAGGATTACCGCGCCCAGTACCAGTTTAGTACGATTCATTATTAATACCCTCTAGATTAAGTTAATCTCCATGTAGCGTTACAAGTATTACACAAAGTATTTTCTAATGAGAATAATTTTTTGATGAGAACGTGCTTAAATTTGATCGTTCGCTCAAAGAAGCATCTTCTTTTGGCGTTTTGGCAAAAAACGCCGCGAAAACAGGCAATTTTAATCGGACTGCTCTTAGATTTAGCGGTGATTAAATCGTTAATTTCGATTGGAGACTTTGTGAAATTAGCCTACGCAAGTTGTAAAAAAAGCGCCACTCAGGGCGCTTTTTTAATGCAAGTCGTAAATTTATATTACAGAACGTGCACGGACGCAGTGTTAGTGGTTCCGCTTGGCACCAGGGCACCAGAAACCATGACCACCACTTCGCCTTTCAGCGCATAGCCGCTGGCGATAGCGGCTTCTTTCCCGAGGCGGTAGAAATCGTCTGTTGAAGCAATTTCGTTCACCACAGAAGTGACAATGCCTTTGCTCAGCAGCAGCTGACGGGCAGTCTGAGGGTTAGTCGTCAGCGCCAGGATAGTCGCATTCGGGAAGTATTTACGAATGGATTTCGCTGACTTGCCGCCCTCTGTCGCCACGACAATCAGCGGTGACTCGAGTTTCTCTGCGGTTTCAACGGCACCACGGCAAACCGCTTCAGTGATACGCATTTTGCGGTTGTCGTGCTGAGAGTCGATACGGCTCTTCATCACGCGGTCAGTACGCTCACAGATGGTCGCCATGATAGTGACGGACTCCAGCGGGTATTTCCCTTTGGCGCTCTCACCAGACAGCATTACGGCGTCAGTGCCGTCGAGAATGGCGTTCGCCACGTCGCCCGCTTCAGCGCGGGTAGGGCGTGGGTTTTTGATCATCGAATCGAGCATCTGGGTCGCGGTGATCACCACTTTACGAGCACGATTACATTTTTTGATCATCATCTTCTGCGCGAAGATCACTTCTTCAACCGGGATCTCAACGCCGAGGTCACCGCGGGCCACCATGATGCCGTCAGAAGCATCAAGGATCTCGTCGAAGTTGTTCAGGCCTTCTTGGTTTTCGATTTTGGAGATGATCTGAATGTGCTCGCCGCCGTGGGCTTTCAGGTGCTCACGGATTTCGATTACGTCTGAACGCTTACGGATAAAGGAGGCAGCGACGAAGTCGACACCCTGCTCGCAGCCGAAGATCAGGTCACGCTTATCTTTTTCAGCCAGCGCTGGCAGCTGAATTGAAACGCCCGGCAGGTTAACGCCTTTGTTTTCGCCCAGGTCGCCATTGTTCAGCACTTTACACACGACGGTGCTTTCGGTGACTTCTGTCACTTCCATACCGATCAGACCATCGTCCACCAGCACGGTGTTACCGATTTTCAGGTCGGCAGCAAAGCCCGGATAGGTTACTGCAACGGTATTGGTGTTACCAATAACAGACTGGTCGGTGGTGAAGGTGAAGGTCTGGCCCGCTTTCAGGGAAGCGTCATTGCCGCCTTCCAGTTTCATGGTGCGGATTTCAGGGCCCTTGGTGTCTAACAGAATAGCGGCCTGATGACCGCTTTTGCTCATAACATTACGCAGGTTGGTAATGCGCTGACCATGCTCTTCATAATTCCCGTGGGAAAAGTTCAGACGCATCACGTTCATGCCGGCATCAAGCAGGTTAGTCAGCATCTCTTCAGATTCGGTTTTTGGACCGATAGTACAAACGATCTTAGTCTTTTTCATGACGATTTATCTATTAAGTTGTGATGGATGATAAAGAGGGATCCCGGCGGTGTCTCCACCGGAAGAGAAATTTGGCGCTTCAGGCGAACGGCAATACTGAGTAAGGATAGGTGACAGAATTAAAGCGTGCAGGGTAAGTTGAGACGCGGTTTCGGCGCAGGCGCAGCAGGACGTTGCGCAACAGGTACTTGTTATAAAATGAGGGGCAACCATACGCTGAAACCATTCAAGTGAAACAACGTTCCGTATTATAGTCGCTAAGTGTGCGAAAACCAATTAAAAAGCGTTAAATCCGCTGACAGGATGATACGCATCAATTTCGTTGCGCAAACGGTCACTGGTCAGGAATTTGGTAGTTGTTTAGCGGGTGTACTACAGAGGGGAGGAGAAATTGGTGCGTTCTAGAGGACTCGAACCTCCGACCCCCACCATGTCAAGGTGGTGCTCTAACCAACTGAGCTAAGAACGCTTTTATTTATCTTTTACGCCATCACTGCATTGTGCTGACGAAAATCTTTTGCAAAGACAGTGTCCTGCTTAAACAAAAGATAGTGGTGCGTCTGAATGGACTCGAACCATCGACCCCCACCATGTCAAGGTGGTGCTCTAACCAACTGAGCTACAGACGCACTGTGCTGTCTGGGTGACAGCGGGGACGAATATTAACGGCACTGCGCACGCCTGGCAAGGAGAAAAAAGGTTTTTTCCTGCTGATTGCTGCGCATCTGTGCGAAGCGCAGCAATTTTAATCATTCAGGCGCGAAATATGCCTAAAAATTAGCGCGCTGCGCGTCGCAGAATGCGCTCAGCAGGTTGACTCTGCATACGCAAGATGCGCCAAATCATCAGCACCGCCGATGAGGTCAGACCGATAATAAAGCCGGTCCAGAATCCGGCAGGACCCATCGCGGGCACCACCAGGTCGGTCATCGCCAGAATGTAACCACTCGGCAGGCCGAGGATCCAATAGGCGGTAAACGTGATAAAGAAGATAGCGCGCGTATCTTTATACCCGCGCAGAATACCGCTACCGATCACTTGAATAGAGTCCGAGAACTGATACACCGCAGCGAGGAACATCAGCTGCGCAGCCAGCGTAACCACCTCCGGGTTATCGGTATACAGCAGGGCGATCTGTTCGCGGAAGGTGACGGTAAACAGCGCGGTCAGGCAGGCCATGCCAATACCCACCGCCTGGCCGGTCCAGGCTGCCACGCGCGCCTGCTCGACAGAGCCCTGACCCAGTTTGAAACCAATACGGATGGTGGTGGCTGCCGCCAGCGACAGCGGCAGTACAAACATCAGGGAACTGAAGTTCAGCGCGATCTGGTGCCCGGCGACTTTAACAATCCCCATCGGCGAGACCAGCAGGGCGACCACGGCGAACAGGGTGACCTCAAAGAACAGCGCCAGCGCCACGGGCAGGCCGAGGCCAGCCAGGCGGCGTATCACTTTCCAGTCGGGACCGGTATGGCTGACTGGCTTGCGAATATCGCGCATTGACTTAGCGCGGTTCACCCACGCCTTCATGGCAATAAACATCACCCAGTAAACGGAAGCCGTGGCAACGCCGCAGCCGACGCCGCCCAGGGCGGGCATGCCGAAATGACCATAGATAAAGATGTAGTTAACCGGAATGTTCACCAGCAGGCCGAGGAAGCCCATCACCATACCCGGCTTGGTTTTAGACAGACCTTCACACTGATTACGCGCGACCTGGAAAAACAGGTAGCCAGGGGCGCCCCACAATAAAGCATGCAGGTAACCAATCGCCTTTTCGGCGAGCAGCGGATCAACGTTGTGCATCGCGCCAATCAGATAACCGGCGTTATACAGCACCAGCATGATCAGCACCGAGACCATCCCGGCCAGCCAGTAACCCTGGCGCACCTGATGGCCAATACGATCGCGGCGGCCAGAGCCATTCAGCTGTGCGATAACCGGCGTTAGCGACAGCAACAGGCCGTGACCAAAGAGAATAGAGGGTAACCAGATTGAGGTTCCCACGGCAACGGCGGCCATATCCGTGGCGCTGACGGCACCGGCCATTACTGTATCAACGAAGCCCATGGCGGTTTGCGCAACTTGCGCAAGGATCACCGGAATAGCCAGGGCCAATAACTGACGCGCCTCTGAGAGGTACTTCTGCACGCATACACCTTATATATTATCGGGAGGGGAGCCACTGCTGATGAAAAAGTCGACACATTTTTGCAATGTCAGTAGAGCAGGTGGTCCAGTTTAATGTTGATAGTAGAAATAGCCAATCTTATGCATAAAAAATAGCTCTTTGTGTCACGCAATTGTGCGGGAGTTTATTTGGCTTTGCTACGATGCCAGGGCAAACTAAGCGCAGAGAAAACACATTGATTGAGGCAACAGTTATGTTTACCGGTATTGTGCAGGGCACCGCAGAGGTGCTGGCAATTGAAGAGAAACCCAATTTTCGTACCCATGTGATTAAAATGCCGGAGGCATTGTTGCCAGGGCTGGAGCTGGGTGCATCGGTTTCCCATAACGGCTGCTGCCTGACGGTGACCGACGTTGATGGCGATCGTGTCAGCTTTGATCTGGTCAAAGAAACCCTGCGCATCACTAACCTCGGCGATCTGCAGGTGGGTGATACGGTGAACGTTGAACGCGCGGCGAAATTCAGCGATGAAATCGGCGGCCACCTGATGTCGGGTCATATCATGACGACGGCTGAAATCAGTAAAATTCTCACCTCAGAGAACAATCGTGAAATCTGGTTTAAACCGCAGGATGCCAGCCAGATGAAATACATTCTGCATAAAGGATTTATTGGCATCGACGGTATTAGTCTGACCGTGGGCGAAGTCACGCGCACCAAATTCTGTGTGCATTTGATCCCGGAAACGCTGGCGCGCACCACGCTGGGCAATAAGCGTCTGGGCCATAAGGTCAATATTGAGATCGACCCCCATACGCAGGCGATTGTTGAAACCGTAGAACGTGTTCTGGCGCAGCGCGAGGCCGCGCTGCTGGCTGCGGCAGTAGCTGAACAGCAGGAAGAGATTTAAAGCCATTATAAAGGGCGACTGATTGTCGCCCTTAGACACTTTTAGCGCGCTACGCGTAATCCGCCTTCCGCTCCGTGGGTAAATACCACCTGCCAAAGCTGAATATCCCTGGCGCGAAACGCCCCGGCACAGCAGTTAAGGTAGTAGGTAAACATCCGTTTAAAGCGCTCACCGTACTTTTCCGCCAGTTCCGGCCATGCTGCGAGGAATCGCTGATACCACGCCATCAGCGTAAGATCGTAATCCGCCCCGATATTATGCCAGTCTTCCATAACGAAGTGAGGCTCGCTGGCTTGTGCAATATGCAGCACCGACGGCAGGCACCCGTTGGGGAAGATATATTTATTGATCCAGGCATCGACATTGTCGTTGGTGCGATTTGCACCGATGGTATGCAGCAGGAACAGACCGTCAGGTTTTAAATTACGATCCACGACTTCAAAATAGGTGGCGTAATTTTTGGGGCCAACGTGTTCAAACATCCCTACCGAAACAATGCGGTCAAACTGTTGGTTCAGATCGCGATAATCCTGCAGCAAAACAGTGACGTCCAGCCCCTCACAGCGCTGTTGAGCCAGCTTCTGCTGTTCGGCTGAAATCGTCACGCCGAACACCTTCACCCCAAAGTTGCGCGCGGCGTATTCAGCCAGGCCTCCCCAGCCACAGCCGATGTCCAGCAGCGACATACCCGGTTCGAGCTGGAGCTTTTCGCAAATCATCTGCAGCTTAGCCTGCTGTGCCTGTTCCAGCGTTTCCGCTTCTTTCCAGTAACCGCAGGAGTATTGCATGAAGGGGTCCAGCATGCGGGTGAACAGATCGTTCCCCAAATCATAATGCTCTTTACCCACTATCCATGCCCGCTTACGCGATTGCAGATTGGTCAGACGTGCGGCGGCGACACGCAAAGTATCGCGAAAATGATGAGGAAGTTGTTGATCGAGGTGAGCCTTCAAAACGCGCTGGAAAAAGATATCCAGCCTTTCACATTCCCACCAGCCATCCATGTAGCTTTCGCCCAGCCCCAGCGATCCTTCCTGCATCACGCGCTTGAAGAACTCAGGGTTGAGGACCTGGATGTCCCAGGGATGGGAACCGTTAATTTGAATGTCTGCTTTGCTTAACATTTCCTGGACGATTCGATACCACTGGTTGTCCCCCAGGCTCACTTCTTCTATACACGATGAACTCATAGCTTCTCCATCACCCTGTGTGATTGAAACCTGAGAAATAGAATAGTCAATTTCTACAGATCTGTGAGAAAACGCACGGCAAAAACCGTGGCCTGATATCCGACGTAAAAAAGAGGATTGATTTGAAACCTGTAGAGGCCGTAACGAATGTCACGCGGAAGAACATCATGACAGCCTTGTCAGGGTCTCAATACCAGGAAAGCGCCGTAGGCGTTCCCCGCTTAAAATGTTGTTAACTTATTATTTTATGGTGCCTCACGGAGTATATGCTCACGTGAGGCAATATTCAATTCATTATTGTTAGGGTGCTAACTAAATGATTTGCTACCACTTAGCCCTGTTGGGAGGCATTTTCCCACTGGCGTTTTTTATCAGCGGAGCGTTGTAAAATATAGCCGAAAATTGCCAGTAAAATAGTCAGCAACATCACTAACGCGGTGGTGTGAAGTGCCGTCTCAATCCAGGTCGATACCGCCAGGCTAGCCAGGAAGCACAAACCCAGCTGCAACATATTCTGTAATGCTGCTGCTTTGCCGGTTGCCTGCGGGAAGGGCAGCAGGGCATTAGAGACAACAATCGGATAAATCGCACCGTTAGCCATCGCCATGCCGCAGAACGGCAGCAGCAGCGCAAACAGAGAAGGTTCGGCCTGCTGAGCAACCAGATAAAGCCCGGCAATACTCAGGCTGTAAAACGCCAGCAGCCAGGGCAACAGCTGACGGCCGGCAAAGTGATTCAGCAGTGAACGACAGCTAAACCCACCGATCAGGAAGGCGGCAGTTTGCGGCACGTAGCTCAGACCGATATCCGCGGGTGACAGGCCTAATTTTCCCAGAATAAACGGTGAGCCGGTCAGCCACGCAAAAAAACTCGCTGAACAGGCGGCATAAATTGCCACATTGCCGCTGTAAATGGGCGACTTCAGCAGAGTGAAGAAGCCCGGAGTGACGGTTTTAGGTGCGCGATGGTCGGTTACCGGGCGTGCAGGCAGGAGCAGGGTGGGGATGATCAAACCGATGCTAATCACCAGCAGCGCGACGAAGATCGATCGCCAGGAAAAGTGCTGCAGTAGCCACGCCCCCAGCAGCGGCGCCAGCGCGGGCGAAAGAGCAACCAGCGGCATGATAGTGGCAAAAACGCGATTGGCACGCGCTCCACTGTAGCGGTCTACCACCAGTGCCTGCCAGCTTACCGCCGCAGCACAGACGCCAACGGCCTGAACAAAGCGCATCGCCAGCAGCCATGGGGCAGAGTTCACCCACAGCATTGCCGCGCAGCCAATGGCAAACAGGCTCAGGCCCATCAGCAGCACGGGTTTACGGCCAATGCGGTCGGAGAGTGGCCCCCAGATAAGCTGTGCGCAGGCGAAACCGGCGAGAAATATACTCAAGCTGGCGCTGATGGCACCCGCTTCACTGCCCAGGTCTTGCTGCATCACGCCAAATGCGGGCAGGTACATATCGGTAGCAAGGAAACCCAGCATGCTGAGCAGTGCCAGGTAAATCATAAAGCCTTTGGATCGCATTGTTTTAACTCTTATCAGACAAATTTTTCACCGACGCAGTGTAATAGAGTGCCGACTTGCTTGTGAAACGCTAATATTCGTCAGTCGCGTTGAAAAAAATTGAAGGCAAAGCTATGTGGTCTGAACACTCTCTGGAAGTTATTGATGCGGTTGCCAGAACCGGCAGTTTTACCGCTGCTGCGGCAGAACTGCATCGCGTGCCCTCTGCCGTCAGCTATACCGTACGTCAGATGGAGGAGTGGCTAGCCGTTAGCCTGTTTGAGCGGCGGCACCGCGACGTGGTGCTGACCGAAGCCGGGCGCGTATTCAGCGAAGAGGGCAGAGTTGTCATCAAAAAAATGCTCGCCACGCGTCGGCGCTGTCAACAGGTGGCTAACGGCTGGCGTGGGCAGATTAATATCGCGGTCGATCGTATTGTCCGTCCGGCGCGTACCCGGCAGCTGGTGGTGGATTTTTACCGCCACTTCCCGGATATGGAGCTGCATATTACGCCAGAGGTTTTCAACGGCGTTTGGGATGCGCTGGCGGACGGGCGCGTCGACGTGGCGATTGGCGCGACGCAGGCTATTCCTGTCGGCGGGCGTTTTGCTTTTCGCGATATGGGAAGTTTGAACTGGCGCTGTGTCGTGCTGGCCGGGCATCCGCTGCTTGGCCACAGCAGCCCGTTGAATGAAGAGTTGATACGCGAGTGGCCATCGCTGGTGCTGGAGGATACCTCCAGAGCCTTGCCAAAGCGCACCACCTGGACGCTGAATAACCAGCGGCGGCTGGTGGTGCCGGACTGGGATAGCGCGTTTGACTGCCTGCGCGCCGGATTATGCGTGGGTATGGTACCAGGGCACTTTGCTCAGCCGTGGTTGGAGCAGGGGGTGTTGTGCGAGCTGCCGCTTGCCGCCCCTTTTCCCGATAGCCCGTGCTGCCTGAGTTGGTCAGAGCAGAGCGTCTCCCCGGCGTTAAGCTGGCTGCTGGAACATCTGGGCAGTACCGAAACGCTTAACGCCGAGTGGCTAAGTGAAACCGTACCAGGGTGACGTTGCGCAACATCACCCTGAGGATTAACGACGGTAATCGCGGAAGGGGCCATCGGCCACTGAACGGCGCTCAATCAGGGAAGGGTGCACCTCAATGGTCTGAGGCTCTTCACGCTTGCTGGTAATTCTGTCGAGCAGCATATCAAAGGCAGTTTCACCCAGACGCTCTTTTGGCTGGTGGACGGTGGTAAGCGCCGGCGTGAAGTAGCGCGCGTTGCGCACGTTGTCATAACCGATCACCGAAATATCCTGTGGCACACGCAGGCCCATCTCATCAGCGGCACAGATAGCCCCCATTGCCATGATATCGCCACCGCAGAAGATCGCCGTCGGGCGCTGCTTCTGTGACAAAATCTGCTGCATGGCGCGGTAGCCGGATTCCGGTTCGAAGTCACCCTGCACCAGCCACTCATCGCGCAGGCTGATGCCGGCTTCGTTAAGAGCCTTGATAAAGCCAGCATGGCGGCCGCCGCCGGTGTTGCGCTCCAACTGCCCCGGGATCGCGCCAATATCACGATGCCCACGTTCAATCAAATAGCGCCCGGCAAGGTAGCCACCTTCGAAAGCGTTATCCAGTACGGTATCAGTGAAGTCGCCGCGCGATTCACCCCAGTCCATCACCACCATGGGGATATTACGATTGTCTTCCAGCATGGAAATCAGCTCATCGGGGTATTCTGAGCACATCACCAACAGGCCATCAACGCGCTTTTGCGCCATCATCGACAGATAAGCCTGCTGCTTCTGGATGTCGTTGTGCGCATTGCCGAGGATCAGCGTATAACCTTTAGCAAAGCAACGGTTTTCAATGGCTTCGATAATCTCGGCAAAATAGGGGGCTTCGCTGGACGTTGCCAGCAGGCCAATAGTTTTGGTGTGGTTAACCTTCAGACTACGTGCAACGGCGCTGGGAGAATAGTGCAATTCTTTGATTGCCGTCCATACCGCTTCACGCGTCTCTTCAGCTACAAAGCGCGTTTTATTGATTACATGGGAAACGGTGGTGGTGGAAACACCGGCGCGCTTTGCCACATCCTTAATTGTTGCCATTAAACTCGTACTCCTGGCGTTATCGTAACACTCTGATAACTAATTGGTTAAACGTTTGCCTAAACACCGCCATTTCTGGCCGCCCAGAATAATGATGGATGCTGTCTCAAAGGGTCAGGATGGGGTTAAATCGTCCGTAGAGTGACATGCGGTGCTGAGTAAAATCACTTCCGTGCTTGTTGCGCAACGGAAAAGAGGAATTCTAGCAAGGCTGCGCAAAGAAAACGAGATTTTTACGGGCTACTGTGGGAAAATCTATTAGCTTACTTTAAACAGGGTTATTAAGGGGGGGGGAAATGAATACCGATATGAAAATGACACTGCTGACGGTTGTGGGTTCACTGCTGATGATTATTGCGTTTAGCATCACGGCAGTAATGCACTAAGTTTCACCGGGAGGAGGTCGCTCCTCCCGTTCTCTTTAGCGTTTAACGAATGGTTTTCGGTGTCATCATGCGCCGGGCACCAATGTAGTGCTCCTGCCAGTAGTCTTCCGTCAGCGCGCTCACCTGGATATCTTTGCCGGTGCGTGGTGACTGGATAAATTTCCCACCGCCCAGATAGACGCCCACATGGTCGGCAGTGCCGCGACCATTAATGCGGAAAAATACCAAATCGCCTTTTTCCAACTCATCGCGTTTGATCGAGGCCGCGTCACGCAGGTGATACATCTCATTCGCGGTACGTGGGATCTTGAATTTCACTAAATCTTTATAGGCATACCAAACCAGCCCACTGCAGTCGAAGCCGGTTTTTGGCGAGGTTCCGCCCCACTGGTAGGGTTTCCCTAGCTGACCCATCAGTTTATTCATCGCTGTCTCACGAGCTTTCTGATAGCGCGCGCGGTGAGCTTTGCTCAGCTTGAGCGGCGCATTGGTACTCTCTGCTACGCGCGATTCGAGTTTTTTATCTGCGCGCTGGCGACCGTAGCGTTTTTTGCCTTCGTTCTTAGCCAGCTTTTTAGCCGTGGTTTTGTTTTTTGCGACGTTAATCTTATTTACCGGCTCAGCAGCAGGTTTCTTTTTCAGCTTAAGTTTCTGCGCAACGGTTGTACGCGTGGTTTTGGCTGGTTGTTTACTTTTTTTGCTGAGGGGTTCTTTGACTTTTTTGGTTGAGGCGGCTTTGACCGGGCGGCGTTTACGCCGGTCATCCTTACTGGCAGCGCTGCTATCAACTTTATGTTGATTTGCATTAATAGGAGCATGTGGCGATGCGTGCGCCAGGTTAAAAAATAGCTGAGCAAAGGCCAGCAGAATGAGTGTGATGAGTGAACGCATTGTTCTCATTAACAGTTTGTGCGCTGCAAAACACTGCAACACAGCCAGAAAAAGTGATTTCTGCGCTAAAGCAGAAGGTTGACCCGATTCTAATCTAACTTCTTAACAAAAGGTAAGGTCTTTTTTGTTTCAATAATACAGATCAAGTAAACGCTTTGAAATTGAGCACAATCAGGTGGTTAAGTCAGCGGTTACTGCACTTTCGCGCATGACAGAGGGAGAATTGATGATAAGAAAATGTTATTTTGTCACCATCACCTGTTCCACGACAGCGCACAAGCTGACGCTGTTGCTGAAAATGTCATTTTCATCGCCTGGACAGAATCGCTACAATAACTAAACACGAAGTATCGTATTGAGGAAGGCATTTATGAGTACTGTTGAAAAAATTCAGCGCCAGATCGCAGAAAACCCGATCCTGCTGTATATGAAAGGCTCCCCGAAACTGCCAAGCTGCGGCTTCTCCGCGCAGGCTGTTCAGGCGCTTTCAGCTTGCGGCGAGCGTTTCGCCTATGTTGATATTCTGCTGAACCCGGACATCCGTGCTGAAATGCCGAAGTATGCCAACTGGCCGACCTTCCCACAGCTGTGGGTTGACGGTGAGCTGGTCGGCGGCTGCGATATCATCATTGAAATGTACCAGCGCGGCGAACTGCAAAGTCTGATTAAAGAAACTGCGGCAAAATATCCGAGCGAAGCGTCTGAATAAGCGTTAAAGCTTGAGAGTGCACCCAAAATAAAAACCGGAGCCAAATGGCTCCGGTTTTTTTTATCTTTCAATCAGCGCGTTTAAGCCTGCTGTTGATCATCGGCGCTGGCGGGCAACGGCCAGCCGCCCAGACGTTTCCAGCGATTAACCAGTTCACAGAACAGATCCGCGGTCTGCAGCGTGTCATACAGTGCGGAGTGTGCCTGGGTATTATCAAAAGCGATGCCGGCAGTGGTGCAGGCTTTAGCCAGAACGGTTTGCCCCAGCACCAGACCACTCAATGCCGCCGTATCAAAGGTGACAAACGGATGGAAAGGGTTGCGCTTCAGGCTGGCGCGCTCGGCGGCGGCGTTCATAAAGTTCAGGTCGAAAGTTGCGTTGTGTGCCACCATGATCGCCCGGTTACAGCCCTGATCCTTCACGCCTTTACGCACCAGTTTGAAAATCGCATGCAGCGCTTCGTACTCGCTCACTGCGCCGCGCAAAGGGTTGTTCGGGTCGATGCCGTTGAACGCCAGCGCTTCGGGTTGCAGAACTGAGCCGACAAAGGGTTCGACATGGAAGTGCAGCGTCTCATCTTTTTCCAGCCAGCCATTGTCGTCCATCTTAAGCGTGACCGCAGCGATTTCCAGTAAAGCGTTAGTTTTGGCATCAAAACCGGCGGTTTCAACGTCAATCACCACTGGATAAAAACCGCGAAAACGGCTGCTCAGGGTGTTCAGTTCATTCGATTCAGACATCGGCATCTCATAGGCGGAAAAAAGGCAGCGCACATTATGGCAAATTTCACTGCAGGATGCAGCAAACAGGAAGGGAGAGGGTGCCAAAAAGGCACCCTAAACAATTAATTGCCCAGACCGTGACCAGCATGTTTGTTTTCGATCAGTTCGATTTTATAACCGTCCGGATCTTCAACAAAAGCAATAATGGTACTGCCGCCTTTTACCGGGCCGGCTTCACGGGTGACATTGCCACCATCATTACGAATGCGGTCGCAGGTGGCGGCACAATCGTCTACGCCCAGTGCGATATGACCATAAGCATTGCCGAGGTCATACTTATCTACGCCCCAGTTATAGGTCAGCTCGATAACGGCACCTTCACTCTCTTCGGTATAGCCGACAAACGCGAGGGTGTACTTATATTCGGTGTTTTCACTGGTGCGCAGCAGCTTCATGCCCAGCACCTTAGTGTAAAAATCAACGGAGCGTTGCAGATCGCCAACGCGCAGCATGGTGTGAAGTAAACGCATAACATCCTCATGTATCGGCGCCATCGGTGGATGACGTAAAAAATCCAGTATAGCGGTTATAGCAACCGCTGCGAACCCTTAGCCCAGAACCGGGTAATCGGTATAGCCTTTTGCACCGCCACCGTAGAAGGTTTCCGGCTGTGGTTCATTCAGTTCAGCGTTCTTTTTCAGGCGCTCGACCAGGTCCGGGTTGGCAATGTAGCTGCGGCCAAAAGCAACGGCGTCGATCAGGCCCTGTTCAATCAGCGTTTCCGCTTTTTCTGCGGTGTAACCGCCGGCTCCGACAATCACGCCAGGGTAAACGGCACGGATAGCCTTACGGAAGCTCTCGCTGTATGGCTTCCCGCCCGCCCAGTCTGGTTCAGAAATATGCAGATAGGCAAGTTGGCGTTTTGCCAGCTCAGCAATGTAATACAGTGCGGCTTCTTCCTGATCTTCACCATTGTCCAGTCCATTAAACGGGCCCAGAGGTGAAATACGGATAGCGATGCGGTCTGCGCTCCAGGCGGCGATCGCGGCATCAACCACTTCCAGCGCGAAACGCGTGCGATTTTCGATGCTGCCGCCGTACTGGTCGTCACGCTGGTTTGAGGCAGGGGACAGGAACTGATGGATCAGGTAACCGTGAGCGCTGTGCAGCTCAACCAGGTCAAAATCAGCTTCGCGAGCGTTGCTGACTGCCTGACGGAAATCATTGACCACACCGGCCACTTCTTCGGTTGTCAGGGCGCGTGGCGTCGAGGTGGCTTCGCGCACGGCGTTACCCGCGTCATCACGCAGTGAAGTGCGCGTTTCAGCATTAATGGCGGAAGCCGATACCGGCGCCGCGCCCTCAGGCTGCACGCTAGTGTGCGAGATACGTCCGGTGTGCCACAGCTGAACGGCACTGTGACCGCCATCCTGATGAATACCTTCATTGATGGCTTTCCACATGCCGATCTGTTCAGCCGAATGTAAGCCTGGCGCACCGGCATAGCCTTTCGCCTGCGCACTGATCTGTGTGGCTTCGGTAATAATTAATCCTGCGCTGGCGCGCTGACGGTAATATTCGCCCATCAGCGGAGTCGGGATATCACCGGGTTCAATACTGCGCAGACGCGTCAGCGGTGCCATAAAAATGCGGTTCGGCACGGTGATTGCGCCGGTTTTGAGAGGGGTGAACAGTTTTTTCAGTTCCATAACTTACTCCTGGTAGACCGGTCGACTAGAAAAGGTGGTTTTTTTACGCTTCGCGTAGAATGCGTGTCATTTCCTGCCATGCGTTGAGCAACGGCGCATTGTCACGGCAGATTTTACTTTGCAGGCTGGCTCCCAGCCACAAAGTGTATAACGTTACTGCGCACTGGGAGCAGTTGATTTCGGCTGACAGCGTACCCTGCTGCTGCGCTTTCATCAGCGCCTTGACCAGCGTGGCCATCAATGCTTCAGACCCGGCATGCAGCGCGCTGCGCATCGCTTCAGAGAGATCGCAGACTTCGGCCGACAGCTTAACCGACAGGCACCCGGCGAAGCTGCTCTCCTGGCAGAACGAAAGCGACTGCTGATAGTAATCCAGTACGCGCTGACGATAGCTTATCTGATGATCATTGAGATAGTCAGACAGGCGCTGATGATAGCGGGCGAAGTAACGCTCAAGCATCGCCACGCCGAACGCTTCCTTAGAAGGAAAATAGTGATAGAACGACCCTTTAGGCACTTCTGCCTGTTTCAGCAGCGCGATCAGGCCCATACCGTTGAAGCCGCACTGCAGGCAGAGCTGTTCGCCGGTATTGAGCAGATGCTCTCTTGTGTCAAAGCGGGTCGTTTTATTCATCGCAGCAGGGTACTAGACCGAACGGTCGCATTCAACCCTTTATACCCCTTGCCGGCACGAACGGATCATGTCCAGCTTCGGCTGATACTCTTTAGTTTCTATGTTAAGCATCCCCAGCAGGGTATGAAAAATATTGTCCTGCGAGACATCATCCTGCTCAGCCTGCTGTTTCAGACACTGCTGATTAATGCCAAACGTACTGGCATAGTCCGGCGACATCCACAGCAGCAAGGGAATATGCGTTTGCTGACTGGGCGCAAAGAGATACGGCGCGCCGTGCAGATACATGCCACGCTCGCCAAGTGATTCACCATGATCGGAAAGATAGACCATCGCCACGTTGAATTTATCGCTGTATGACTTTAGCAGGCTAATGGTGCTGTCCAGCATCGAGTCGGTATAGAGGATCGAGTTGTCATAGGTGTTGACCAGTGCCTGATGGTCGCAATCCTGAATCTGATTGCTGTCGCAGGTTGGCGTGAACTGGCGCATTTCAGCGGGATAACGCAGATAGTACGCCGGGCCGTGGCTGCCCATCTGATGCAGAACAATTACTGCGTCATCCTTCACGCTGTCAATGTAGTTATTCAGTCGGTGCAGCAGAACATCATCAAGGCAGTAATCGCTTTTACACAGTGCGGTGACGTTCCATTTGGTCATATCGGTATGCGGTACGCGATTGCAGGCGCCTTTGCAGCCGCCATCATTTTCACGCCACATTACGGTAACGCCCGCATGGGCCATCACATCGAGCAGGCCTTCCTGATGGCGGGCGAGGCTGGCATCATAATTTTCACGCGGCATATTAGAAAACATGCAGGGTACAGAGATGGCAGTTTCCGTGCCGCACGAGGTGGCATGCTGATAATAGATGACATTATCACGCTTGAGTTTTGGATTCGTCTCGCGGGCATAGCCGCCAAGTGAGAAGTTTTCTGCCCGCGCAGTTTCACCCAGCACGAAAATAACCAGGGTCTTTTTCTTTGCCCCGAGAATAACCGGACCTTTTTTGGCATCTTCGCCAATTTTGACCAGCGTCTGGTCGCCAGCAAACCAGCGATTATCCACATAGTGGCCGATGCCGCTGACCACATTCGCCGGGGTGACCATTTTTACCAGCCCTTTGTTATTGCGGATCATTGAGGCGTAGTCTTTATAGAAGAGCGCTGCGGCCAACAGTATTAGCACCACGGCAGCAAGAGAGGTCACGGCGCGCCATGCAATGGCCATCCACCACGGACGATTGTTCTCAATTTTTGTCAGGCAGAGCAGGGCAACAGGTAAAGCGCCAAGCAGCAGCATCCACACCAGATAGCGCAGGTTGAACAGTGCGGTCGCTTCCTGCACATCCGTTTCAAATACGTTCTGGATCATATTGGTATCGATCACGGTACCGAAACTGTAGATAAAATAGTTGGCCGCTGCGCCCGCCAGAATCAGCACAGCCAGTAGCGGTTTACGCAGCCACGGTAAAGCCAGCACGCTAAAAATCAGGGTGAACGCGCAGAACAGCACCAGTGGGATAGAGGCGGCAAACAGGTAGTCAGGAAAATGGAGGTAAGGGATGGTTTCCCAGGCCCGGACAATAAAGACACTGTTTAAAACCAGGGTAAAGAAAAGCGCAGCGATAAGATTAAACGTAATTTCGTTACAACGTAACTTAGTAAACAAGGGTTTCATGGCATTCCAAATGCAGAATAATCTTAGCGTATAATAGCCAGAAAACCTTAGGTAAACCTTAACCTTTTAACCATCGTGTGATTAGCCCACCGCAGCGGGCTGGGTAAATTAGTAAGCAACGGTAAATTGCTGGCGGATATGCTGTGGCTTTTCGATCTCATCAAGGATTGCCACCGCCAGGTCGGCGACGCTGATTGAAGCGGGCTTATCACCATTCATCAGTAGCGAGGTGTTGCCAACCCGGAATTGTGCGGTGCGCGGCCCGGGTTCAAGAAATGCCGCAGGCGAGAGATAGGTCCACTCCAGCTGGCCCTCTTCTGCCTGTAGCTGATTACGTAATGCCCGCGCTCCCAGCGCTCCGGGCTTGATATTCGCCGGGAATGCCTCAGTATCGACCAGTTCAACCCTCGGAGCGACCTCAAGACTGCCCGCACCGCCAACCACCAGCAAACGCTGCACGCCACTGCTTTTCACCGCTGTCAGAATCTGATTGCTGCCGCGCGTGAATTTTTCAAACAGGTCGCTCTCTGCCCAGCCGGGATTATAGGCGCTGATAACCGCATCCTGACCGTTAAGTACGCCGCTCAACCACTCGCTGTCGTGGATATCACCCAGTGCCTGAGTCAGATGGCTATCCACAGGCAAATTTTTGCCGGAGCGGGAAACGGCGACCACCTGGTGGCCGCGTGCCAGTGCTTCTTTAACGATGTCCGGCCCGACAAAACCGCTTGCGCCAATGATGGTAATTTTCATAGCAATGCTCCTCTGTAAGTGTGTATTGCACTCTACAGCTTAACAAGCAGAGCGATAAGTGGCATATTTATGCTTTTATAATGAAGTAATACTTACTAATCATGGAAAAACTCAACCGTATGGCGGTGTTTGCCACCGTGGTCAGGGAAGGTTCTCTTGCGGCGGCAGCACGCTGCCTGGCTATGTCACCCTCTGCAGTCAGTCAGCATTTGCGCGCGCTTGAGCAGGCGGTCGGCGTGCCGTTGCTGCACCGTTCGACCCGTAAGCTGACGCTATCCGAGGCCGGTGCAGCATTCTATCCGGGCTGTGAGGCGATGCTTAAAAATGCCCAGGAGGCGGAGCAAAGGCTGGCTGAGATGCGTGATACCTTGACCGGGGAGCTGCGCATCAGTTCTACGCCGGGGATCGGTGGCCAGCCACTGTGCAGTGCGCTATCACCGTTACTGCAGCAGCATCCCGGCCTTCGTCTGCGTATTATTGCCACCGATAACGTGCTGGATATGATTGAACATCGCATTGATATTGCGCTGCGTTTTAGCCGCCAGTTGAGCGATGCCAACATCATTGCTCACCCGCTGGCTGAGTGGCCGATGGTGATCTGTGCGGCACCGGCTTACCTTACCCGGTATGGCGTACCGGAGACGCCGCAGGCACTGTCAGCGCATCGCTGGATCCACGGACACCACTCTCATCGCCACATCGACTTCCATCATCCGCGTGAAGGCGAGCTGACCCTGCGTCTTGCCGAAGGGCAGGTGGTTAGCGACAGTATGCACGTGATGCGCGCTTTTACCGTGGCGGGAATGGGGCTATCGCTTCAGCCGCTGCAGGAAATTCAGGAAGAGCTGCGTAGTGGTCAACTAATGCTGCTGTTACCGGAGTGGCGTGCGGCGCCGCTAAAATTAACGGCGCTGACGCTCGAACGGGTTTTACCGGAAAAAAGCCGCCAGGCAATACGCGCATTGCGCGATTATTTCAGTAAAAACCACCGCGTCACGCTTGCAGACATCGACTGAGCCGTCTTCAATAAATATCAGGTAGAGCAATCAGGAGTTAGGGTGGCTGAACAACTTGAGTTTTTCCCGGTACCCAGTCCCTGCCGCGGGATCTGCCAGGCGGACGATCGCGGATACTGCCGGGGCTGTCTGCGCAGCCGCGACGAGCGGTTTAACTGGATGAAATTCAGTGATGCGCAAAAGCGCGAGGTACTACGCCTGTGTCGCCAGCGCTTTCTGCGGCTGCAGAGAGTGGGCGCGGCAGCTGCACCTGACGAACCGGAACAGCCAACGCTGTTTTGACGGTAAGCTTGACGGCAACGTGCTTCCGGTGCGGAGTGATGGTGTATCATGCGTTTAGTCATTTCGCTAACGGAGAGTACAGATGTTACAACGCGTGCAGATCGCCCCACAGGGCCCGGTTTTTTCCCGCATGGTGATGGGCTACTGGCGGCTGATGGAGTGGGAAATGACCTCGCAGCAGCTGGTCAGTTTTATCGAACAGCACCTTGAGTGCGGCATAACTACTGTCGATCATGCCGATATCTATGGCGGCTATCTGTGTGAAGCTGAATTCGGTAAAGCGCTACGTTTGCAGCCTCAGCTGCGCGAGCGTCTGGAGCTGGTGACCAAATGCGGTATTGCCACTACGGCGAACCCAGACCACAAGCTTGGCCACTACATCACCGATGCTGCGCATATTATTCAGAGCGCCGACAACTCCCTGCGTCACTTTAATACTGATTATCTCGATTTGTTGTTGATCCACCGCCCCGATCCGCTGATGGATGCGGACGAGGTGGCCAGTGCCTTCCTGCAGTTGCATCAAAGCGGCAAGGTTAAGCACTTTGGCGTCTCCAACTTTACTCCCACGCAGTTTTCCCTGCTGCAGTCGCGACTACCGTTTACGCTGGTCACCAATCAGGTGGAGATTTCCCCGGTTTATCAGCCCCTTCTGTTGGACGGTACTCTCGACCAGTGTCAGCAGCTGCGCATTAAACCCATGGCGTGGTCATGCCTGGCGGGTGGTAAAATGTTTACCGGCGCGGAATATCAGCCGTTGCGCGATGAGCTCAAGCTCATTCAGCAGGAAACCGGAGCCGAAACGATCGAGCAGCTGATTTATGCGTGGATACTGCAACTTCCTTCGCAACCATTACCGATTATCGGCAGTGGGAAAATTGAGCGCGTGCGCAGTTCAGCTGCTTCAACACAGATAACGCTGAACCGCCAGCAGTGGTTCCGCATCCGTAAAGCTGCACTGGGATACGACGTACCTTAAACTCTTATATCCAGTGAAATGCCTTCGCCAGCAGGCCTGTCATGCCAATGGCGAGGGTAATTAACGCTCCGAACAGCAGCCTGAAATCGGCACGCGCATCGTTTCTTAGGATGCCGATTTCTGCTTTAAGTTCGGTGCGCATACTGCGCATTTCACAACGCACCAGGCGAAACTCTTCCTGGGTTTCCGCACGCAGTTCTTCCAGCTCCTGGCGTTTAACCAGCCCCGAAATGTCTTTCACCAGACCCAACTGGCCCTGCTGCAGCGCGCGAATATCGAGTTTCATTTCCTGCTGCGACTGCTTCATTTCCTGCTGTGAAACATCCATTTTCTGAAATGAAATTTTCAGCTCCTGCACCGAAAAATCAGTCGCCTGCTGCGCCTGTTTCAGCTCGTGCAGTGAAGACGCCATCACCTGTTGCGTTTGCTTCACGTCCTGCAGCGATAAATCAGTCGCCTGCTGCGCCTGTTTCAGCTCGTGCAGTGATGACGCCATCACCTGTTGCGTTTGCTTCACGTCCTGCAGCGATAAATCAGTTGCCTGCTGCGCCTGTTTCAGCTCGTGCAGTGATGATGCCATCGCCTGTTGCGTTTGCTTCACGTCCTGCAGTGATAAATCAGAGGCCTGCTGCGCCTGTTTCAGCTCATGCAGAGATGACGCCATCACCTGTTGAGATCGCTGCATTTCTTGCTGTGAAAGCTTGATAACCGTTAAATCATCGTGCGAGTGTCTGTTTTTCATCCCAGTATGCATCTCATCCTCCCTGAACACGGTGTCGTTCTCCGTCGGCTATTTTATGCTCACTGGCGAGGAGATTAAACCTGTCTGCGTAAAAATAATACCGCCTGTTATTAATTTTCAGAGCGACTGCGCAAAAACTGGGTTTAGCCCTGTCTGAGCTGTGACAACGAACAGAGTAAGCGCCAGATAATGCCCGCCAGTTCCGTTTCCTGTTCTTCCTGAGCACGGCTCAACATATCAATGCGCTGCTGCAGCGTGTTGAGCGTGTCATTGAGTGAAACGTGATGAACACCGCGCTCGCTGATGATGGTTTGCAGATCCTTCAGAACCGCATCGCGGATTTGCGCCAGTTCAGGCGTTCGAGGGCGCCATTCGCGCAGCTGCCAGGCGATATGCGAACAGTTCAGTAGTACCACTCCCCAGCGCAACAGCCACAAACGGGCCTGATCGTCACGGCTGTTATTGAGCTGGTCAATGCGGTGGTAGATCAGTGACTCAAAACTGTCCTGATTGAGCCGTGGGTGCCTGCCTAACTGGTCAACGAACTCCCGGCGTAGCGAACGGATGTGGCGCCGACTGCGGCGTTTGTCCGAGCTGGGGCGAAGAATATGAAAGGCTATCCAAACCAGCATCACGCCGCAGACTTTGGCCAGGTTATCATTGATAAAGCTTTGATAATCATAGGTGGGTGGATTAGTTACGGCGAGGAAAGAGCCCATAAAGACGATCAGCTGACCCCAGAGTGCCGCCCGTTTTTTTTGCTGAAGTTTGAACAGTTGTAAAGTTAGCAGCAGTGGAAATAGCACAATAAGGAATTGCCACAGAACGTTAACCTGCACCATCAGGCCAAACTTCATGACAAAGCTGAATATCGACAGCAGGCCAAGGGTTTTTAACAACAGCGAAACGCTGCTGGTAGGGGAAGGGGATGATGAGTAAAGCACGCAGCTAATGGCTGCCAGCGTCAGGGCTGACGGTCCCGACTCCCACTGAGTGGCGATAGAAAAACTACATCCCAGTAAAATAACGCAGAAAGTGCGTAAGGCATTCCACCCCGCTTCGGCGCCATCGGCCTGGCGCGCCAGTGGCGGTGAGGGGGGAGGCGAAAGCCAGGCCTGGCTATCTGCGCGTTCAAACTGTCGTAACCAGCGCGAGATATTCAGATACAGCCAGCAGAAATAGCGTAAACGATTCCAGAAAGCACGATGCCGATAATCCGTGCGGTCCTGCGGAGCCGCAGAGCGCAGAATTTGTGCCAGCCGGTATTTGTCAGCATCCCCACGGGCTAACTCGGCCAGCATCTGATGCATAGCGCTAAACAGCACCTCGGGCGGATTTTCCCACAGTAGCAGCATTCGCCGCAGGCTGGAGATGACGCTGGTCAGACGCAGCTGTTGGTGGAGGATATAGTTGAGTACATTGTTTTGCCGCCGAAAACGATAATGGCTCCAGAATGCCTGAATACGTAACAGGTTCATCGTCAGGATCTGGCCGATAACGTTCTCATGGGCTTGGCGGATATTGTCGGTGCTTTCACGCTGCAACAGCAGGGTAGCGTGATCCAGCAGCTTGCCGTGCATCTCTTTCAGCGAGCGAATCAGCGCATCACCATCTGAGGTGCTGGGCAATATCATCATCATCAGGCCGCCGCAGAGGATCCCGGAGATAACCTCGCAGACGCGCGCCTGAGCGATAGTCCAGATATCATCGATTTCAACCACGTTGACGCTGGTAAACGCGATAATTGCTGCAGTATAACCCGCCAAAGAAAAAGCATAAGCGACGTTATTTTGATAATGATTCGACACCCAGGTGCAGAGCGCCAGCCAGCCAGCAATGGCCACAGCAAAAAGCCATGGGTCGTTCAGGGTATGCCCGGCAATAATCAGCGCGGCAGCGGCCCCTAGCATGCTGCCGACAATACGGCCCAGGCTTTTACTGATTACGCCGCCCAGGGTAGGGAAACTGACTACGGCAGCGGAGGTCATTGCCCAGTAGGGTTCATCCAGCTGTAATCCGTAAGCGATGCTCAGCGCCAGACACATGGCAATCGCGTTGCGCAGGGCATAGCGCCATTGGCCACTCGTGGCTTTGATCCACGGAAGTTGCTGCCATTCCAGCCAGCTAAAATTCATCAGGGCCTCAGTGCTGGATCGAAATGGTACAGGTTGTTCCGGCAACCAGCGATGCGTCCGGAGGGACGTTCGCAAGCTTTATTCGCACGGGAACACGCTGTGCCAGCCTGACCCAGGGAACATTCGGTTTGATATCCGGCGTCAGCCCGCTGTCAGTTTCTACACTTTGATCGTAGATAGCCCGGCCAATGCTTTGCACGGTTCCCGCGAGTTGACGGTCGTCGCTGTAGAGACGAATATTGGCCTGCGCACCGGGTTTGATGTGGCGCAGCTTGGTCTCTTCAAAATAGCCAACAACATAGAAAGAGTGGCTATCGACCAGCACAAACAGGGGCGTTCCGGTGGTGGCGTAATCGCCGATACGCGTAGTCAGATTATTAATCCAGCCATCGGTGGGCGCATAAACCACCGTTTGTGAAAGATTCCACTTAGCCTGATCCAGCTCCGCCTGTGCAGCTTTCGCGGCTGAATCCATCGATTTTGCCTGCAGGTTGGCCGCATCGAGATCTTCTGCGGAAATCACATTACGCGGCAGGTTCTGGCGGCGGCGGGCTTCATGCTCTGCTTTGACGAGGTCAGACTGCGCCTGCGCCAGCTTTGCCTCTGCATTGAGCACGGCAATCCGGAAAGGTTCATCATCCAGCGTGAACAGCCGCTCCCCTTTGTGAACAAACTGGTTGTCCTCAACGTCCAGCTTCTCAATTCGTCCGGAAACCTGCGGCGTGATGCTCACCAGTTCAGCACGAACTTTGCCATCACGCGTCCACGGTGACTGCATGTAGTAGTTCCACATCCACCAGCCCGCCGCGATCGCAGCAGTGAAAAAAATCAGGGTTGAAAAGTACTTCAGTGAACTCAGTTTCATAGTGTTACCCGGTGATGAATAGCCACAGCGAAGCTGCTACGCAGAGAATGAACAGCGAGAGATCCAGCAGCGTGGGGTGCCAGATTTCACCTGAATACATCCAGTCTCGCAGCAGGGGGTGAAGCAGCAGCCAGATGAAAAAACCGAGTAAAACGGCTTTAAACAGCGGTGGAAAATAGAGCGAAGCACCCAACACCAGGTCGGTGAAGGGACTTGCTGAGGGCAAAAGTGATGTTATCAAACGCTGAATCCTTCTTCCCGGTGCGTTGCAGGCGACCGACAACTTAATACGACATCTCTAAGGATGGATTTGTATTTTGTCCTGTAAACTCGCAGAATAGTCTAGAATGAGGCGTGATAGCTAGCAAGCTAATTATAAGGAGTTGAAATTGGATACCCCCTTGGGAACCGACCTTGCAAGATTAGTACGCATCTGGCGTGCTCTGATCGATCAGCGACTCAAGCCGTTGGAGCTGACGCAAACCCACTGGGTTACGTTGCATAATATCCATCAGCTTCCGCCTGAGCAGTCGCAGATTCAGTTAGCAAAAGCCATTGGTATCGAACAGCCCTCTCTGGTACGCACGCTGGACCAGCTTGAAGAGAAAGGTTTGATTACGCGCAGCACCTGCGCCAGTGACCGCCGGGCGAAACGCATCAAGCTGACACAACAGGCCGAGCCGATTATCACTCAGGTTGAGCACGTTATTGACGCCACTCGCGATGATATCCTTGCGGGCATTTCGCAGGCGGAGATCGACAAGATGGTGACGCTGATCGCCAGGTTGGAAAAAAATATCCTTGAACTTCAGGGAAAAGACGAATAAAAAAGCCGGCTCTCAGGCCGGTTTTTTTATCATACGAGCGGATTGCGGATTAGCGTGGGGAAACGGTGACCTGGCTGCCGTTTGACGCCATGGAAACACGCTGGCCAACGGCATAACGGCTGGCTGCCTGTTTCTGTACCACCATGATGGTGTTGCCATCATCCTGACGGATTTCCAGCTCTACACCCTGGCTCTTGTTCAGAGAGCCCTGCACGCCCTGGCCTGCTACACCACCCGCCACGGCACCGGCTGCCGTGGCAAGGCTGCGCCCGGTACCGCCACCGACGGTGTTACCAAGGAAACCACCCAGCACTGCACCACCAATCGCCCCGATAATATTGCTATCATCGCCACCCTGGATCTGTACCGGACGCACAGAAACCAGCGTGCCATAGGTCACTCTCTGCACCTGTTTCGCTTCAGAGGCACTGTAAACATCACCGGAAAGGGTGTTGTCATTCACACAGCCAGCTAGCGTCATCCCGGCAAGCGCCACCACGACTAAACGCTTCATCATAATAGAACTCCTATCTGTTACAGGTGCTGCCAACCATAGCAGCGGTCAATAGCATTATTATATGGCACAACCGGCACGTTACTCACTAATAGTTTGTAAAAGCACCGCAGAAACATAATGCAACGCGATTAAACGTCGCTTCAATCACAACATAAAATGCCAGATAAATTTCATCGCCAATTAAAGATGCCTAAATCATAGAATTGCGGCGTTAATTTTGCCAGGCTGGGAGCATGAAACTCACACCCGGGTAGGGGTAAAGCATGAAATCAGGGCGCTACATTGGCGTGATGTCCGGTACCAGTCTTGATGGTATTGATGTGGTACTGGCCGCCATTGATGGTCAGATGGTGGCACAGCAGGCAAGCTACAGTCATCCTATCCCTCAGGAACTGCGCTTGCAGATCCTTGCGATATGTCAGGGACAGTCGCTGACGCTTTCACAATTAGGCCAGTTGGATACCCGCCTGGGACGACTGTTCGCCGAGGCCGTGCAGGCGTTGCTGAAACAGCAGGGGATCGCCAGCGAGGAGATTGTCGCCATAGGTTGCCACGGGCAGACGGTGTGGCATGAGCCGCTGGGGGATGCGCCAAACACTCTGCAGATCGGCGACAACAATCAGATTGCTGCCGCGACGGGGATTACGGTAGTGGGAGATTTCCGCCGCCGCGATATGGCCCTTGGCGGGCAGGGTGCGCCGCTGGTCCCGGCGTTTCATCACGCAGTGCTCAGCCATCCCACCGAGCGGCGAATGGTGCTGAATATCGGTGGCATCGCCAATCTTTCCCTGTTACTGCCGGGCAAAACGCTGCGCGGTTTTGACACCGGTCCCGGCAATATGCTGATGGACGCCTGGGTCTGGCGTCAGCAGGGGCTGCCATACGATAAGGATGGCGCATGGGGAGCATCGGGCAGCGTAGTCTGGCCGCTGTTGCAGCAGATGCTGAGCGACCCGTACTTCGCCCTGGCCGCACCGAAAAGCACCGGACGAGAATACTTCAACCTCAGCTGGCTGGAACAGCAACTCTCCACCTTCCCGGGGCTGGCAGCGCAGGATGTGCAGGCGACGCTGGTGGAACTGACCGCCACCACGATTTGCGAGCAGGTATTGCTGAGCGGCGGTTGTGACCGTCTGCTGGTGTGTGGCGGCGGCGGGCGTAATCCACTGCTGATGGCGCGCATTGCGGCGCAGCTGGCGGGAACCGAAGTCAGCAGCACGGACGAGGCAGGGATCGGCGGAGACGATATGGAGGCGCTGGCATTTGCCTGGCTAGCCTGGCGCACGCTGAGCGGCCTGCCGGGCAATCTGCCCTCCGTTACCGGCGCGCGCGAAGCCTCTGTTATCGGGGCAATATTCCCGGCAAACCGTCCAATTCGCTGATTGCATCGTCTGAAACGGCACTCTACCCTGAGTGCAGAGTGGAGAACTAACAAGGAGTGAATGATGAAAAAGTGGTATCTCGCAGGCTTACTGGTTGCCCTGTCCGGCTGTAGCTATTTCCAGCCAGAGGATCAAGAGCAGGTGCAAACACTGCATTATACCTGTGGCACCCTGCCGCTGACGGTGAAGCTGGATAACAGCAAAGAGGAAGTGAGCCTGATTCTGGACGGTGAACAGCTGGTTCTGAAGCAGCAGGTTGCGGCTTCCGGCACCCGCTACAGTGACGGTCATTATACCTTCTGGTCAAAGGGCGACAGTGCCTTTGTTGAGCGCAACGACCGAATAATTATTAACGACTGTCAGCAGGTTCCAGCCCGTTAACTGATTGAAATATTGCAGGGTGCGGCGCACAATGCCGTATCCCTCACTACTCAGAAGCCGCAATGATGACCGACAGCGATCACCTGCAACAAATAGCCCATCTGCGCCGTGAATATACGCGCGGTGGCCTGCGCCGCAAGGATCTTCCTGAAGACCCGTTGAGCCTGTTTGAACACTGGCTTAACCAGGCGGTTGAGGCTCAGCTGCCGGATCCGACGGCCATGAGCGTCGCGACCGTAGACGAGCAGGGCCAGCCCTATCAACGTATCGTGCTGCTCAAGCATTTCGATGCTCAGGGTATGGTGTTTTATACCAATCTGGGGAGCCGCAAAGCGAAGCAGCTGGAAACCAACCCGCGCATCAGCCTGCTGTTCCCATGGCATATGCTGGAGCGCCAGGTGATGGTGCTGGGCAGCGTGGAACGCCTGTCGACGCTGGAAGTGGTGAAGTATTTCCACAGCCGCCCGCGCGACAGCCAGCTCGGTGCCTGGGTGTCAAAGCAGTCGAGCCGCATTTCGGCGCGTGGCGTGCTGGAAGGCAAGTTTCTCGAGCTGAAGCAGAAGTTTCAGCAGGGCGAGATCCCCTTGCCGAGTTTCTGGGGTGGCTACCGCATCAAAATCGACTCAATGGAGTTCTGGCAGGGTGGTGCTCACCGCCTGCATGACCGATTTTTCTACCAGCGCGAAGGCGATGCGTGGAAAATTGACCGCCTGGCACCGTAAACACGAAATAATGCCGCTAAGCGCTGGACCAGCCCGATCCCGCGCTTTATTCTATACCCCTTATTTTTTCTCCGCGTTTCAGCGGAAAGCTGTGTACCAGCCCAGGTGCAGACTTTTTTTACATGGAGTCTTAGATGGCCAGCAGTAACCTGATCAAACAATTGCAAGAGCGGGGCCTTGTTGCCCAGGTAACGGACGAGGAAGCGTTAGCTGAACGACTGGCACAGGGGCCAATCGCTCTCTATTGCGGTTTCGATCCGACTGCCGACAGCTTGCATTTGGGGCATCTGGTGCCGTTGCTCTGCCTGAAGCGTTTTCAGGATGCCGGACACAAGCCTGTGGCACTGGTCGGTGGGGCCACCGGTCTGATCGGTGACCCGAGTTTTAAAGCGGCCGAGCGCAAGCTGAACACCAGCGATACCGTGAATGAGTGGGTGGAAAAAATCCGCCACCAGGTAGCACCGTTCCTCGATTTTAACTGCGGTGACAACAGCGCCATTGCGGCCAATAACTATGACTGGTTTGGCGGCATGAACGTGCTGACCTTCCTGCGTGATATCGGCAAGCATTTCTCTGTGAATCAGATGATCAACAAGGAAGCCGTTAAGCAGCGCCTGAACCGCGATGACCAGGGGATCTCCTTCACCGAATTCTCTTACAACCTGCTGCAGGGCTATGACTTTGCCTGCCTGAACGAGCGTCACGGCGTGGCGCTGCAGATTGGGGGTTCCGACCAGTGGGGCAACATTACCTCCGGCATCGATCTGACGCGCCGCCTGCATCAGAATCAGGTCTTTGGCCTGACCGTTCCGCTGATCACCAAGTCAGACGGCACCAAATTTGGCAAGACCGAAGGTGGCGCAGTGTGGCTGGACGCGAAGAAAACCAGCCCGTATAAGTTCTATCAGTTCTGGATCAACACCGCTGACGCTGACGTTTATCGCTTCCTGAAGTTCTTCACCTTTATGAGCATTGACGAGATCAATGCGCTGGAAGAAGAAGACAAAAACAGCGGCAAAGCACCCCGCGCCCAGTATGTCCTGGCCGAGCAGGTCACCAGACTGGTGCACGGCGAAGAGGGCCTGGTGGCGGCTAAACGCATCACCCAAAGCCTGTTCTCCGGCGCACTGAGCGAGCTGACAGAGCAGGATCTGGCGCAGCTGGCGCAGGACGGTATGCCGGGCGTGGAGCTGGAGTCCGGTCAGGATCTGCAGCAGGCGCTGGTTGATTCTGAACTGGCCCCCTCCCGCGGGCAGGCGCGCAAACTGATTGATGCCAAATCCGTCAGCATTAACGGCACGCTGCAGACTAACGCCGAGTATGCGTTTAGCGCTGATGACCGCCTGTTCGATAAGTACACGCTGCTGCGCCGCGGTAAAAAGAACTACAGCTTAATCAGCTGGAAATAATAAAATCGGTCGGGGTTTTGCTCCGTCCCTAAGCCGGTTAACGCCGGCTTTTTTAATGGCAAGAAAGGTCAGGTTAGCGCGATGAAAAACATTCTCTCCATCCAGTCTCATACGGTCTTTGGTCATGCGGGTAACAGCGCAGCAGAATTCCCCATGCGTCGCCTTGGCGCAAACGTTTGGCCGCTGAATACCGTACAGTTCTCCAACCATACACAGTACGGCCACTGGACCGGTTCCGTGATGCCGGCCAGCCACCTGACGGACATCGCGCGCGGGATTGGTGATATTGACCGCCTGAAAACCTGCAATGCCGTGCTTAGCGGCTATCTTGGCTCCGCCGAGCAGGGCGAAGCTATCCTTGAGATCGTGCGCATGGTGAAAGCCGCCAATCCGGACGCCTGGTATTTCTGTGACCCGGTGATGGGGCATCCGGAGAAAGGCTGTATTGTGGCGCCGGGCGTGGCGGAGTTTCATACTCATGCCTCACTGCCAGCCAGCGACATCATTGCACCAAACCTGCTGGAGCTGGAAATGCTCAGCGGCCGTCAGGTGGCGGACGTGGCAGAAGCGGTAGCAGCTGCACGCGAACTCATTGCCCGTGGGCCAAAAGTCGTGCTAATTAAGCATCTGGCGCGAGCCGGCTATCGCAGCGATCGCTTTGAAATGCTGCTGGTGACGGTCGATGAAGCCTGGCACATTGCCCGCCCGCTGATCGATTTCGGCGTGCGCCAGCCGGTTGGCGTGGGCGACCTCACCAGCGGGCTGCTGCTGGTCGATCTGCTGCACGGCCTGTCTCTCCAGCAGGCGCTGGAGCACGTGACGGCAGCGGTGTATGAGGTGATGCTGAAAACGCATCAGATGGGCGAGTATGAACTGCAGCTGGTCGCGGCGCAGCAGGCGATTGCCGAACCGCAGCAGCACTTTGCCGCGGTAAAACTCTAAGAGAAACGGGCAGGGCAGAAAGGCGCCTGCCCGTTTTGTTAATTCAAGCCTTCCGCTTTCAGGGCCGCCGCCACCGCAGGCCGCGACGCAACCCGTTCAAACCACTCGTTAAGTGCAGATAACTCGCTCAGATCCAGCTTGATGGCATGAGCCCAGCGCGTCACGGTAAACAGATAGGCATCGGCGACGGTGAAACGCAGCCCCAACAGCCACTGCTTCTCCTTCAGCTCATTATTCACGTACTGGAATTTCTGCAACAGCTGTTCCCGCGCCAGGGTTTTTACCTCTTCGGGCGTGGTGGGGCGAAACAGCGGGCTGAAGCCTTTATGCAGCTCGGTCGCGATAAAGTTGAGCCACTCCAGCGTGTGGTAACGGGTCAGGCTGCCTGCCGGTGCCAGCAGCTGGCGGTCGGATTTCAGGTCCGCCAGATACTGCACAATCGCCACGCCCTCGGTCAGTACCGACCCGTCATTCAGCTCCAGCGCCGGGACCTGACCCTTCGGGTTGATCAGCAGGTAATCTTCCCCCTGCTCGGTGGTTTTAGCCTTCAGATCGACATTCACCAGCGTAAAATCCAGCCCGGTTTCACGCAGTACAATGTGAGGTGACAGCGAACAGGCTCCGGATTTGCAGTACAGTTTCATTACTTGCTCCTTATCGTCAGTGGCGCAGATCCCTTCAGCTTAACCCTGACTGGTCAAAAAGCCAGCACAACCTTGAGTGGCCAGGCAAATTAATTGCTGATTATTTAACCCAGCGCAAGCTCTCAATCTCCGGCAGCCTGGTGCGGGCCAGATCCCAGAATGCGCGCACCCGCGCCGGCATATATTTCACATTTTGCGCCACCAGCTGGACCGGAACCGCCGGGGGGCGATATTGCGCCAGCACCTCGCTCAGTACACCCGTTTGCAGGTCGTCATAAACCTGGTAGGAGAACAGACGCGCAATGCCTTTACCTGCGCGGCAAGCGACAAGCTGGGTTTCCACGTCGTTGACCGTCACCCTGGGGGTGATGCGCACGCGTTCCTGCTGGGCCTCGGCGCGAAAACGCCACTCTCTTTGCTGAGCAGGGATTGTCCCTGCAATAAGCGGGTGATCTGCCAGCTGCCCGGGTATTTCCGGCGCACCGTGGGTCGCAATATAGTGCGGGCTGGCGACCAGCACGCGCTGCACGTGGCCGACCTCAGTCGCCACCAGCGAGGAGTCGCGCAGCTGTCCAATTCTGACGGCCATATCCAGCCCCTGCTCAATCAGGTCCTGGTAACTGTCACTCAGCATCAGCTCAATCTGGATATCGGGATAGATCGCCATAAAATCCAGCAGCAGCGGCGCAATATGCTTACGGCCAAACATCACGGGCGCGGTTAAACGCAGCTTACCGCTCAGCTGATTGCGTGTGGTGCTTTCTAAGACCTGCTGATAATCCTCCAGCAGCACGGTTGCACGCTCATACAGGGCTATCCCGGCTGGAGTCGGCGACAGACGCCGGGTGGAGCGTTCTATCAGGCTGAGGGCAAAACGGCTCTCCAGCGCCGCCAGCGTGCGCGTAATCGCCGGAGCAGAGCGCTGTAATTTGCGTGCGGCGGCGGCCAGGCTGCCCTGCTGCACCACGGCAACAAACACCGCCAGCTCGTCCAGTTTATCCATCACTGTTCCACTTTTCGTAATTATGAATTGTTATTTTTGCCCGTTTACGCCGATTTCAGCAAGAGTAAGCTTAATCAATTCAAACTGAGGAGATGACAATGACAGGCTTAACTTTATATGGCACCGAGCTATCCGGGCACGTTCATCGCGTCAAACTGCTGCTGAGTATGCTGAACCTCTCTGCGGACTGGGTAGAAGCCGATGCTGGCTACAGGCAAAGCGCGCAGTTCCTCGCGCTTAACCCGCTGGGCCAGATCCCGGTGCTGGTGGAGGGTGAGACGGTGATTACCGACAGTAATGCCATTATGATCTGGCTGGTAAAACGCTATGCCCCCGCAAGCGGCTGGCTGCCGCAGGAGTTGTCGCAGGAGGTGGCGGTGCATCAGTGGCTGGCAAAAGCGGCTGGCGAGATCCGCTACGGCGTGGCGTCGGCTCGCCTGATTAAGCAGTTTGGCGTGGCGGAAAACTACGACTCAGCGCGGGCGGTGGCGGCAAAATTCTTACCCCAGCTGGAAGCGCACCTGAGCAGCAGGCAATGGCTGGTCGCTGAGCGTGCAACCATTGCCGATCTCGCCTGCTATGCCTATGTCGCCCGTGCGCCAGAAGGGGGCATTTCGCTGCGTCACTATCCCGCAATCCAGCGCTGGCTTCAGCGTATTGAAGCGCTGCCGGGCTTTATCGCACTCCCGGCACTGCCGCTGCCGGCGGAGGAGTGAATATGTTCCATCGGGGGGAGCAGCAGGCGCAGGAAAAGGCCGGGTATCAGCGGGTGAAAGCGGCGATCTACCCGACGATGCCGGAGCAACATCGCCTGTTTTATCAGGGGCTGCAGACCTTTTACCTCACCTTTGCGGGTGCTGACGGTTATCCGGTTGCCGCGCTGATTCAGGGGGCGCAGGGGTTTATTGCCACCCCGGATGAACAGCATCTGGATATTTCGCGCAGCGCGCTGCATAACTTGCCGTATCTGCCCGCTATCCAGCTCGGCATGCCGTTTGGCGGGCTGGGCATCGACCTGTCTAACCGGCGGCGAAATCGCGTCAACGGGGTGGTTGAGCGTATTGACCAGCACAGCATGCGCATTCGCGTGCAGGAGAGCTTTGGTAACTGTCCGCAGTATATTCAGCGACGGGTGCTGCCACCCCCTGACAGCAGGCGTCAGCCAGGGGTGGAGCCTCTTGCCGCGCTGGATGCCGATGCACGCTATCTGATCGCCGCTGCCGACACCTTTTTTGTCGCCAGCCACGCCAGGCGCGCAGGTGGGGTGGGCGGCGCGGATATTTCCCATCGTGGAGGAGTGCCGGGATTCATAACCCTCAGCGGAGGTAAGCTGCTGATCCCGGACTACAGCGGCAATCGCTATATGAATACGCTGGGTAACATACTGCTGGAGCCGCGCGTGGCGCTACTGGTTATGGACTTTCAACAGGGAGCGGCGCTGCATATTCAGGGGCGGGCGGAAGTGTTGTGGCAGCGGCCGGGAGAGGGGCGGGTAGAACGCTTCTGGACGCTGGCACCGCAGCGCATCCTGCGCCTGCGTCAGCTGCTGCCCGCGGCAGGGTTGAGCGTGGAGTATGCGGATTCTTCGCTTGCAGCGGGCGACGAGCAATAAAAAAGGGCGACATTGCTGTCGCCCCGATCATTACCGCGTCAGCCGTCAGGCTTTGACTTTCTCAGGAACCGGCTGTTCATCCTGCGTCATACGATTCAGCAGCGGAGCAACCAGAATCATCAGTACGGCAATCACGCCGGTGGTGATGCCAATCTTCAGGAACACATCGCCGTACACGTGCAGCGACAGCAGCGGATCGGTAATATTTTCCGGTACCGCCATCAGGTTCGCCACTTTACCGGCCACCATCGCTGCGCCAGCGGTAGTCAGGAACCACGAGCCCATGATGAAGCCCATCAGGCGCTGCGGCACCAGCTGTGCCACCATCGCCAGGCCGAGACCTGAAATCATCAGCTCGCCCACGCTCTGCAGGGCATAGCTGAGGATCAGCCAGTTAACCGACACGATACCGAGCTGGTTAGCAAATGACGCCCCCAGCGGCAGCACCAGGAAGGCGGCAGAACAGAGCACCATGCCCAGCGCAAACTTGTGCGGCATCGGCAGGCGGTCACCCATCTTGTTATAGATTGCGGCCAGCAGCGGGCTGAAAATCATAATCCAGAACGGGTTCAGCGCCTGGAACTGCTCCGGCTGGAAAGTGATACCCAGAATGCTGTGCTCAACGTTGCGAATCGCAAAGAAGTTCAGCGAGGTTGGCATCTGCATATACAGCACGAAGAAGACAATCGCCTGCACCATCAGTAAGAAAGCAACAATCATCTTACGGCGCGCGGCACCCTGCAGAGCAAAGGCCTCTTTAGCGAACACCAGTACGATACCAACCGCAATCACCGCCAGCACCAGGCGGGCAATCTCCTGGTTGTGCAGCAGCCAGGTCGCCACGGCGATCATTACGGCAATACCGACCAGCGTCGCCAGCAGTTTACCGACGTTCAGCGGGGCAAAGTCTGCTTTGGAGCCGTAGTTTTTCACCCACTTACGGAAGAACATAAAGTTCACCAGGGTGATCAGCATCCCGACAAATGACAGCGCGAAGGCGGTGCTCCAGCCATATTTATCGGCCAGCCACGGAGTGGCCAGCATAGAGAAGAAGGAACCGATGTTGATCGCCATATAGTACATGGTGAACGCGCCATCGAGACGCGGGTCATCTTTTTCGTAGCAGGTCGAGAGCAGTGAAGAGGGGTTAGCTTTAAACAGGCCGTTACCGACGGCGATAGTCGCCATACCGATGTACACCATCGCCTCGTCATGGCCCGACCACGCGACCAGCGCATAGCCCAGCGCCAGCACCAGCGTACCCAGTACGATAACGCGCTTGGTCCCCAGCACTTTATCACCCAGCCAGCCGCCCACGGCCACCAGGCCATAGACCAGCGCACTGAAGGAAGCGAACAGGGTGATCGACTGTGCTTCGGACATGCCCAGCTGTTTCACCAGGTAGACCGCCATGATCCCCTGTAGTCCGTAATAGCCGAAACGTTCCCATAATTCGATAGAGAAGATCAGATAAAACGCTTTAGGTTGTTTGAAAGCGTTGAGGCTTGGTGCCTCGGGTTGTTTGTTTGCAGTTGACACTTGTACCTCTGAATTCTTGACCTGTTTTGTGGCAGGAATTAAGTCGACGCAACGCGGGACGTACGCTCGTCTTATAGTTATAGAAGTTGAAAAACGCCGGATAATTTCGCCGATCGAACCCACAGAGGCAAGTTTTTTTTCATCACCGTCATCGCGCATTTTTATAGCGATAACTGAGTGGTTTTTGTTATTCAATAGTTAAATATGCTGTTTTACAACAAGTAACCAACCTAAGTGAGGGTGGGTGGCGTGAAATTTGCTCATTATGCAGATAATTTCGCTAGCGTCTTCGTTTATGGCGACATCTGCTGCATAAAGGTTTGTCGATGGGTATTTATGCTAACTGAAGATCTAAAAACAGTGGTTATTCATAGTGCTAGCAAGATGAAGCAGGCGGAATTCATGCTAAACCCACTTTGAGTGATGTAGGTCACAAAAATAGCGATAATTTTTGATCTAAAAAAACGCCTCAACCACATTAAAGGTTTTTATTGATTGAACGTTCAATATAAAACGTCTACAATTACTCTCATTCAATAGCTAAAACCGATGAAGCCGATGCCAAAAATAGGAATGAAGGCGATCCGTCAGGCGCAGTTAATTAATGCCACTCTGACAGTGATAGACCGGGTTGGGCTGGCAGATGCCAGCCTGGCGCTAATAGCGAAAGAGGCTGGGGTATCAACCGGCATTGTCAGCCACTACTTTGGTGACAAAAACGGTCTGTTATATGCCTGTATGCGCCAGATAATGTCAGACCTGTACAAGGCGCTGGAGCGCCACCGGGCTGATGCACAGGCGGACCCTCAGGCGCAAATTACGGCTATCATCAACGGCAATTTTGACGTAGCAGATATCACCTCACCGGTGCTGAAAACCTGGCTGGTGTTCTGGACTAACAGTTTACATCAGCCCAATCTGCATCGTCTGCAACGCATTAACGACCGCCGTCTTTATTCCAACCTGACGGCACATTTCAGTCGCGTGCTGCCGAAAGAGCAGGCGCGTGCCGCCGGAGCCAGCATGGCCGCACTTATTGACGGTACATGGTTACGGATGACGCTGACTTCTCAGCCGATGGAACAGGGCCTGGAGCAGGCTCGTTCACTCTGCTATCAAAATTTAGCGCTGTGGTTAACCAGCGCACCCACCCCTTAAAAGGAGGAGACATGGCCGAGTTGCAACGCCGTGGTTTATACATCAACGGACGCGAAGTGTCCGGAACGGGCGAAACATTCACCACCATCAATCCTGCCAACGGTGAAGTGCTGGCAGAAATTTCAGGCGCCAGCCAGCAGGATATCGATGCTGCCGTTGCCTCTGCGCACGCCGGGCAAAAAATCTGGCGCAGCTACACTCCGGTGGAACGCAGCCGCGTGCTGCTGAAAGCGGTTGAAATCCTGCGCGAGCGCAATCAGTCGCTGGCCGAGCTGGAAACCGCCGATACCGGCAAGCCAATCAGCGAAACGGCCGCGGTCGACATCGTTACCGGGGCAGACGTGCTGGAGTATTACGCCGGGCTGGCGGTGGCCGTTGAAGGCCAGTCAATCCCGCTGCGTGACACTGCACTGGTTTACACCCGCCGCGAACCCCTCGGCGTCTGCGCCGGTATCGGCGCGTGGAACTACCCGATTCAAATTGCCATGTGGAAAAGCGCCCCAGCGCTCGCCACCGGTAACGCAATGGTATTCAAACCCAGCGAAGTGACCCCGCTGAGCGCACTGGAACTGGCAAAAATCTTCACCGAAGCCGGTCTGCCGGATGGCGTGTTCAACGTGGTGCAGGGCGCGGGAACCGTCGGTCAGGGTCTGAGCCAGCATCCGCAGATCGCCAAAGTCTCTTTCACCGGGGAAGTCAATACCGGCAAGCGCGTGATGGCGGATGCGGCCTTAGCCAACCTGAAATCCGTCACTATGGAGCTGGGCGGCAAGTCACCGCTGGTGGTGTTTGAAGATGCCGATCTGGAACGTGCCGTCGACGGTGCGATGATGGCCAACTTCTACAGCAGCGGCCAGGTGTGCACTAACGGCACCCGCGTTTTCGTGCAGCGTTCACTGCTGCCAGCGTTCGAGCAGCGCCTCAAAGAGAAAATGGCCGGAATTCACTGCGGCGATCCAACCGATCCGGCGGTGAACTTCGGTCCACTGGTCAGCGAAGAGCACTGCCAGAAAGTGGTCTCCTACCTCGAGATTGGCAAGCAAGAGGGTGCACGCCTGCTGGCGGGCGGCTCGCGTATCAGCGAAGGCCCACTGGCGAAAGGGTGCTACGTGCAGCCAACGGTGTTTACCGACTGTAGCGATGAGATGCGTATTGTGCGTGAAGAGATCTTCGGGCCGGTGATGAGCATTCTCGCCTTCGACAGCGAAGACGAAGTTATCGCCCGCGCCAACAATACCGAGTACGGTCTGGCCGCAGGGGTGTTCACCACCTCACTGAACCGGGCACACCGCGTGATCCACCAGCTGGAAGCCGGCATCTGCTGGGTAAACAGCTGGGGTGAATCACCTGCGCCGATGCCGGTGGGGGGTTACAAGCAGTCGGGCGTTGGGCGTGAGAACGGCCTGGAAACGCTGCACCACTACACGCGTACTAAATCGATTCTGATTGAGATGGGCGACTATCCATCCGCATTCTGATTTTTCGCCGCGGCGTACGCGTCGCGGCACTCTTACCGGAGGTTTAATGCAGAAATTTGACTATATCATTATTGGTGCAGGTTCAGCGGGCAACGTGCTGGCAACGCGACTGACTGAGGATGCTGACGTATCGGTACTGTTACTGGAAGCAGGCGGCAAAGACCACCGCTGGGACTTCCGTACCCAAATGCCAGCCGCTTTGGCTTACCCGCTGCAGGGTAAACGCTATAACTGGGCGTTCGAGACCGATCCCGAGCCGCATATGGGCAACCGCCGCATGGAGTGTGGCCGCGGCAAAGGCCTGGGCGGCTCATCGCTGATCAACGGCATGTGCTACATTCGCGGCAATGCGATGGACTATGACAACTGGGCGAGCAAGCCCGGGCTGGAAAACTGGTCCTATCTCAACTGTCTGCCCTATTTCCGCCGCGCTGAGAAGCGCGACATTGGTGAAAATGACTGGCACGGTGGTGAAGGCTACCTCAGCGTCACCACGCCGAAAAAGGGCAATAACCCGCTGTTCCGCGCCTTTATTGATGCCGCGCAGCAGGCAGGGCATGCTGAGACCGATGACCTTAACGGCTACCGCCAGGACGGCTTTGGCCCGATGGATCGTACCGTCACGCCGCAGGGCCGCCGCTCCAGCACCGCGCGCGGCTACCTCGATGTCGCGAAACAGCGCCCGAACCTGACCATCATTACCCATGCACAGACCGACCGCATTCTGTTTAGTGGTAAAACCGCCACTGGCGTCACCTGGTTGCGTAACGGTAAACAGGAACAGGCCGAAGCGGCGCGTGAAGTGCTGCTGTGCGCCGGGGCAATTAACTCACCGCAGATCCTGCAGCGCTCCGGCGTTGGCCCGGAAGAGTGGCTGCGCGAGCTGGATATTGATGTGGTGCATGCCCTGCCGGGCGTAGGTCGCAACCTGCAGGACCACCTGGAAGTCTATATGCAGTACAGCTGCAAAAAGCCGGTCAGCCTCTATCCGGCGCTGCAGTGGTGGAACCAGCCGGCTATCGGCGCAGAGTGGCTGTTTAACGGCACCGGCACCGGCGCCAGCAACCAGTTTGAAGCGGGCGGATTTATCCGCAGCGATGACCAGCCTGACTGGCCGGATCTGCAGTATCACTTCCTGCCGGTGGCGATCAATTACAACGGCAGCAGCCCGGTGAAGCAGCACGGTTTCCAGGCGCACGTCGGCCCAATGCGCTCCATGAGCCGTGGTCGCATCAAGCTGACCTCCAAGCACCCCTATGCCGCACCGTCGATCTTCTTCAACTATATGTCCGAAGAGCGCGACTGGGTGGAGTTCCGCAATGCGGTTCGCCTGACGCGGGAAATCATGCGCCAGCCAGCGCTGGCAGAATACTGCGGTGAAGAGTTACAGCCGGGTATTAACGTGCAGAGCGACGAAGAAATTGATGCCTTTATCCGCGAACATGCGGAAACGGCCTACCACCCTTGCGGAAGTTGCGCGATGGGTAACGACGAGATGGCGGTGGTGGATGCAGAAGGGCGCGTACACGGTATGAACCAGCTGCGCGTGGTGGATGCGTCAATTATGCCGCAGATTACCACCGGCAACCTGAATGCGCCGACGGTGATGATTGCCGAGAAAATCTCCGATGCCATTCGCGGCAAAGCACCACTGCCGCTGTCAACGGCGGAGTATTATAAGCTGACCCGCTAGCCTTGATGTCGGGGCCGATCATCTTTTTCGATCGGCCCGCGCAATCGTAAAAAAAGGGCGGACCCTAAAAGCGGTCCACCCCTACGTCGACAGGGCCGATCGGCCCTGTTCGCGCTTACTCGAAACAGACGCCCGGGTTTTCCGACAACAACACAAACTTCTTGCTGTCTTTATCCAGCGCGCGGATCACACCGCTCTCAATGTCATACACCCAGCCATGCAGGCGCAGTGCATTATTACGCAGGCCCACCGCCACGGAAGGGTGCGTTTTCATATTGTTCAGTTGCGCAATCACGTTCTCCTGCACCATGGCATTCAATTTTTCTTCTTCGCTGCTGTAACTCTTTTTCTCAACCACCGCTTTTGCTGCATCAGCGTATCGCAACCAGTGCGCGACCGCAGGCATCGGGTCCAGACACTGGCAGGAAGCGATAGCCTTCATGGCACCGCAGTTAGAGTGGCCACAGATCACAATATCCGTTACGCCCAGTGCAACGACCGCGTACTCAATAGTCGCGGAAACCCCGCCTGGCTCTGGGCCAAATGACGGAACGATATTTCCGGCATTACGGATCACGAAGAGCTGTCCTGGGTCCTGCTGAGTGACCAGTTCCGGTACCAGACGGCTATCGGAGCAGGAAATAAACAACGCTTTGGGATTCTGGCTGGAGGCAAGAGTGCGAAATAACTCTTTCTGCTGCGGGAAAACCTCTTTCTGGAAGTTTAAAAAACCTTCAATGATGTGCTGCATAGCGAACTCTCTATTCTGGATCATGGCCGGATAGCAGGTGAAGCCGGTCGCATAATGAGGATAAAAGACAGGACTAAAGCAAGGAATACCGGGCGGTTAGCCCGACATCCATTTTAGCATCAGACGGCCTAAGTGTAATCCTGGATCTGCTGACGTCACGCTGCAGGTTTCCTACAGATTTTTCATCCATTTCCAGCGGTAGAAATACGGCCGAGGGGTTAGTGAGGTATCTAACAGTTTTTTATTGGAACAGTTAATATAAACGAATCATTTTGAGGTGGGGTAAAAAGGGGGGTATAAGCTTTTTTCATGTTTTTCTGAGTTTTCATTAGGAATGCTCCGAATTGTCATTCACGATTTCAATCAGTGACTTAACTAAAATAACAAGAAAATTCCTATATAAATCAGATCACAAAAACAGGGTTAGCATATTGCCCTTTCTCAGATGAGTGCTATATAGTCGCTTTTGTTCACACATGGAAAGTGTGCTTACCTGCGCTTTCCACGGCATGTTTAAAGGAACTAATATGAGCAACTCTTATCAGAATGAAATCCCTAAAGCGCGTGTAAATATCAAGCTTGACCTGCACACGGGTAATGCCAGTAAGAAAATGGAGCTGCCGCTGAAGCTGCTGGTCACCGGCGATTTCAGCAACGGTCAGGAGCAGCGCGTGCTGTCCGAGCGTGAGAAAGTCAACGTTAACAAAAACAACTTCGACAGCGTGCTGGCGGAGTTCTCCCCATCGTTAAACATCTCGGTTGAAAACACCCTGGCCGGTGACGGCAGCGAAGAGAACGTCAAACTCACCTTCAGCAACATGAAGGACTTCACGCCGGAGCAGGTCGCCCGCCAGATCCCTCAGCTTAAAGCCATGCTGGCAATGCGCAACCTGCTGCGCGACCTAAAAGCCAACCTGCTGGATAACGTCACCTTCCGCAAAGAGCTGGAAACCATCCTGAAAAACCCGGCACTCAGTGATGAGCTGCGTAGCGAACTGTCCGCTCTGGCGCCTGAAAAAGCCTGATCCCCCCTTCACGGAACGATATAGAGAGAATGCTGATGTCTGTGCAAAATGAAACCTCCTCTGCCGGTGCAAGCACCGTGCTGGATCGCCCGGCTACGGGCGGCGTTTACGCTTCACTGTTTGAAAAAATCAACCTCAGCCCGGTGTCGCACCTCAGCGACCTGGATATCTGGCAGGACAGCCAGGCGATGTCCGACGCCAGCGTCGACGAGCGCGTGACCGCGGCGATGAAGGTGCTGGTCGAGTGTCTGAACCAGTCCGGTTCGAAAGTGGAGAAGCTGGATAAAACCCTGCTGGACCACCATATCGCGCAGCTGGACGAGCAGATCAGCCGCCAGCTCGATGCGGTGATGCACCACGATGCGTTCCAGCAGGTAGAATCCCTGTGGCGCGGCCTGAAGTCGCTGGTGGACAAAACCGACTTCCGCCAGAACGTGAAAATCGAAGTGCTGGACCTGTCGAAAGAGGATCTGCGCCAGGACTTCGAAGACTCGCCGGAAATCATTCAGAGCGGCCTGTACGCGCACACCTACATCGCCGAATACGACACCCCGGGCGGCGAGCCGATTGGCGCGCTGATCTCCTCTTATGAGTTCGACGCCTCGGCGCAGGACGTGGCGCTGCTGCGCAACATCTCCAAAGTGGCGGCCTCGGCGCATATGCCGTTTATCGGCTCCGCCGGCCCGCAGTTCTTCCTGAAGGACAACATGGAAGAGGTGGCGGCAATCAAAGATATCGGCAACTACTTCGACCGCGCCGAGTACATCAAGTGGAAGTCATTCCGCGAAACCGACGACTCGCGCTATATCGGCCTGGTGATGCCGCGCGTACTCGGCCGCTTGCCGTACGGCCCGGATACCGTGCCGGTGCGCAGCTTCAACTACATTGAAGAGGTAAAAGGCCCGGACCACGACAAATATCTGTGGACCAACGCCTCGTTTGCCTTCGCTGCCAACATGGTGAAAAGCTTTATCAACAACGGCTGGTGCGTGCAGATCCGCGGCCCGCAGGCCGGCGGTGCGGTGCAGGATCTGCCGATCCACCTGTACGACCTCGGCACCGGTAACCAGGTGAAGATCCCGTCTGAGGTGATGATCCCGGAGACCCGCGAATTTGAGTTCGCCAACCTCGGCTTTATCCCGCTGTCGTACTATAAAAACCGCGATTACTCGTGCTTCTTCTCCGCCAACTCTACGCAGAAGCCAGCGCTGTACGACACCGCCGATGCAACGGCGAATAGCCGCATCAACTCGCGCCTGCCTTACATCTTCCTGCTGTCGCGCATTGCGCACTACCTGAAGCTTATCCAGCGTGAAAATATCGGCACCACCAAGGACCGCCGCCTGCTGGAGCTGGAGCTGAATACCTGGGTGCGCGGCCTGGTCACCGAAATGACCGATCCGGGCGACGAGCTGCAGGCTTCGCACCCGCTGCGCGATGCCAAAGTGATTGTCGAAGATATCGAGGACAACCCGGGCTTCTTCCGCGTCAGGCTGTTCGCCGTCCCGCACTTCCAGGTGGAAGGGATGGACGTCAACCTCTCTCTGGTTTCCCAGATGCCGAAAGCGAAAGCATAAGGCGGAGGCTGGATGAAAACGGAACAACCGCTGTGGGGTCGGGGCGTGATGGTCTCGCCACAGCACTTCCAGCAGCAGGCCGCGTATGCGGCCTGGTCAACGGAATGCATTGCACAAATGGGGCTGAATCATCCCTGGGGCGTGATCCGTGCCGAGTTCGAAGCGGATGCCCTGAAGCTGGGGCGTTTGCAGGCGCGTCATCTGCACGTGCGCTTTCAGGACGGCACGCTGATCGACACCAATAACGGTGACGATCTGCCGCCGGTGATGATGCCTGAAGGGCAGGACGTGGTGGTGGTGCTGGCACTGCCGCTGCTGAGGGCCAACGGCGGCAACTGCCTGCAGCCGGACGAGATTGCCGAGCGCCCGGTGCGCTATCGCCAGCGCTGGCGCGACATCCGCAACCAGTTTGGCGACGATACGCGCCAGATTGCGGTGATCAAACCCGAGCTGACGCTGCGTTTTGCCCATCAGAACAATGGCGACTACCTGGTATGCCCGGTGGCGCGTCTCAGGCAGGACAGTCAGGGTAGCTGGACGCAGGATGAAACTTTTCTGCCGCCGTTGCTGAGCGTGCAGAGCAGCCAGTGGCTGCTGACCCAGCTTGAACAGCTGATGACGCAGCTGCGCGCGCGCCTCAGCCGCCTGATGGCGATGCGGCGCGAGAGCAACGAACGCATGGCCGATTTTGCCGTGGCGGATGTGTCGTTGTTCTGGCTGCTCAATGCGCTGAACAGCGCGGAGCCGGTACTGGGCCAGTTCCTGCGTTTTCCGCAAAGTGCGCCGGAGCGGTTATATCCGGAGCTTGCCCGTCTGGCTGGCAGCCTGCTGACCTTCTCACTGGAGCATCAGGTCAGCGCGATCCCTGCGTATCAGCATGCTGAACTTAACCATGTATTCCCGGCGCTGTTCGATCTGCTCAGCGATCTGCTGGAAGCCAGCCTGCCGTCACGCGTGGTGTCGATAGCACTTGAGCACGACAAGCGTCTGCATCAGTGGCTGGCTCGTCTGCAGGAGCCGCGCCTGCGCGAAGATGCCGATTTCTACCTTTCGGTCCGCTCCCCGCTGCCGGTGGTACAGCTGCAGGAGCAATTCCCGCGCCAGTGCAAAGTCGGCAGCCCGGATTACGTCACGGGCCTGGTGAATTCGTCGCAGCAGGGGATACCGCTGAAGTCGCTACGCCACGTACCCGCCGCGATCCCGCTGCGGCTGGAAAATCAGTATTTTGCCCTCGACCTGTCGCATCCGGCAGCCCGCGAGATGCTGGAATCCGGCAGCTGCATGTTTTACGTGCCGGGCATGCTCGGTGAACCTGAACTTGAACTGTTTGCGGTGCTGAGAACATGAGCCAGAAAAACGAGTGTGATATTGACGCGCTGCTGCAAAACAGCTGGCTGCAGGTGATCAGCCTGCGCCACGGCGCAAAGATCAAGGATGGAGAAGGTCAGCAGTTATGGCAGCGCTGCGTCGCGGAAGTGGAGAAGGTTCAGCAGGCGCTAAAAGACGCGGGCTACGATGCACAACAGAGTAAGGATGTTCTCTATGCCCAGTGCGCGCTGATCGATGAAGTGGTTAAGGGGCGCGGCGAGCAGGATGACGCTTACATCCAGTGGCTTCACCTGCCTCTGCAGGGGCATTTCCTCGGCACCGTTGATGCCGGTGACATGCTCTGCGAGCGCATGCGTGAGGTGCTGCGCGAGCCAGAGCCGGAACCGCTCGTTGTGACCTGCTTCCAGCGGGTGATGTTGCTGGGCTTCCTCGGCGGCTATCGCTCAGTCAACGATCCGCAGCGGGAAAAGCTGGTCGCCGCGTTAAATGCGCAGGTTTCACCCTTTAGCGGGCCGCAGGCGCAGGCCGTACTGGCCGAAAACAACGCGGGATTGGGCTTCAGCGGCTGGCTATCCAGCTGGCCGTTGCGAATCGGCTTCTCCGTGCTGTTACTTGCCGCCGTCTGGTGGGGGCTGAATCACTGGTTGAGCAGCCTGGTGGCTTCGCTGCTGCCGGGAGTGGTTCAGTGAGCCCTGCGTTACAGCGCGCGCTGGCGCTGTGGGTTGTCCTGCTGGTCGCCGTGCTGCTCCTGCCGCTGCCTCATTTAGCTACCGTGCTCATACTGCTGGCCGCTCTGGTGCTGCTGGCCGTGGTGATGGCCGTTACCCGCCGTCCCGCCGGGCCTGAAGCCGGGCTGTGTGCGGATGACCTGCCGGATGTCGCTTACCGTCAGCCGGTGGTGCTGGTCTGCGGCGACAGCGCGCATGCCTGGCCGGAAGGATCGGCGGTACTGACCGTGCCGCACGGCTGCTGGGTGCGGGTGGCCGATCATCAGGCGCTGGACGTGGTAGCGCGCCAGCTGCTGTCGCTGCGCCCGGAGTGGGGACATCAGCTGTCGGTGATGATCAGCGTCTGTCCTCAGCAGCATCAGGACAGTGACACGCTGGCCAGCCGCCTGCTGGCACTGCGCTGGCAGATTGGCCAGCTGCGGCGTGAAACCGGCTATTCACTGCCGCTGGTACTGAATGCTCAGGTGGGCAGTGCGCTGGTCAGCGAGTCTCTCTGGCAGGTGCGGCTGGCCGGTGAATCCGTCAGCGTATGGTCCGATAGCACAAAACCCACCCCTCCTGAGTGCTGGCTGGCTGCGGGCGGCGGCATCGCGTTACAGCAGCAGGTGCTGATCAACAGCCTGACGGAGTGGTTTCAGCAGGAAGTGATTCGCGTGTTTACCGACAGTCACCCGGATATGCCTGCCGCCACCCCCGCAGGCATGGTCTGGGGGCTGAGTGCTTCACTTGACGGGGCATTAGCCACTTCTCTCTGGACGCGCTGGCTGCAGCAGCACACGGCGCTGGTACAGGTAGCAGGATGGTTTGCGCCAGAGGTTGCGGAGTCTCCGCTGCCGTCAATGCTGCCGGAGTTTGTTCTGCCACTGCTGCCCGCAGGACATGGCCTGACCCCGCGCCAGCGCACCTGGCGTGGTGCGCTATGGCTGGCGTTGACGGTTGGAATTGTCGCACTGTGCTGCAGCGCCTGGAATAACCATCGGCTGCTTCAGCGGGTCTCCTTTGATATTGCTCATTACGCGCGTATCACCATGAATGATTACGCCATGAAAGCGGCAGCGGTCAATGTACTGCGTCGCGATGCCCGCGAGCTGGATGAGTATGCCCGCAACGGCGCACCTCTGCAGCTTGGTTTAGGCCTGTATCAGGGGGGGCATCTGCGCCTGCCGCTGCTGGATGCGATTCGTTCGTATATTCCACCCCCGCCGCCCCCGCCAGGGGTGGTGAAGGAAGCGCCAAAAACCGTGCGCCTCGACAGCCTGTCGCTGTTTGCCTCCGGCAAGTCCGTGCTCAAACCCGGCTCGCTAAAGATGCTGGTTAACGCGCTGGTGGATATTAAGGCCCGGCCGGGCTGGCTGATAGTGGTCGCCGGCCACACCGACAGCAGCGGCAATGCGCAGGCCAATCAGCAGCTGTCGCTGAAGCGCGCTGAAGCGCTGCGCGACTGGATGCTTTCAACCAGCGACGTCTCGCCGACCTGCTTTGCGGTGCAGGGCTTTGGCGCAAGCCGCCCGATGGCGACTAACGATACCCCGGAAGGTCGTGCGTTAAACCGCCGGGTCGAAATCAGTCTGGTGCCGCAGGCGGATGCCTGTCTGGCAGCAGCAACCCGAACGTCATCACAGGATGATGACACAACAGTAAGCCCTAAATAATTCCTGTTGCATCGCGGCGGCAACTGAGGGAATCCCCGGGAGCATAGTTCACTATGTGACCGGGGTGAACGAAGGCAGCCAACAAAGAGGCAGCGCGAATTATGACGGGATTAAAAGGAGAAGTAACACATGGCAATACCAGTATATCTGTGGCTGAAAGACGACGGCGGTGCGGACATCAAAGGTTCCGTGGATGTGAAAGATCGTGAAGGCAGCATCGAAGTGGTGGCACAGGAACATAACCTGTACATCCCGACCGATAACAACACCGGCAAGCTGACCGGTACCCGCGTGCACACGCCGTTCATGTTCACCAAGGAGATCGACTCTTCCAGCCCGTATCTCTACAAGGCGGTGACCACCGGTCAGACCCTGAAATCTGCCGAGTTCAAGTGGTACAAAATCAACGACGCCGGTCAGGAAGTGGAGTACTTCAACACCAAACTTGAGAACGTCAAGCTGGTGAAGGTCGCGCCGAAAATGCACGACATCAAGGATCCGTCCAAAGAGAAGCACAACCATCTGGAAGAGATTGAGCTGCGCTACGAAAAGATCACCTGGACCTACAAAGACGGCAACATTATTCATTCCGATTCATGGAATGAACGCACCACCGCTTGATGACTCACGGCAGGCGGTTCGCCGCCTGCCGTTTTGTTTGCTGAGCCGCTACCCGCGTGGCGGCTCAGCAAACAACCCGACAACCTGCTGCCTTTTGACCTGATGCGCTTCGGGTTCCTGACTGAAAGGAACAGCGACGGGCGGTAGCGTGTCCGAACCTGATTAACTACGGAAGAGAGAACCCGATATGGAAAACCAGTCAGCCGTCCTGTTACGTCGCTTAAACCCGTTCTGCGCCCGCGCGCTGGAGGCCGCCGCCTCGCTATGCCAGACCCGCGCCCACAGTGAAATCCGCATTGAGCACTGGCTACTCAAGCTGCTGGAGCAGGGCGAGGGCGACATCACCGTGCTGGCGCGCCGCTACGAGTGGGACATGGACGGCATCTGGCAGGCGTTGCTGTGCTGGCTGGACAACGTGCCGCGCTCGGTGCGCACCCGCCCGCAGCTCGCCGACTCCCTGCTGGCGCTGATTAAGCAGGCCTGGCTGATTGCCTCGCTGGAGGATGATGATGCCCATATCCGTAGCCATCACCTGCTGGCGGCACTGACCGACAAGCCGTCGCTGGTCGGCTGCGAAGGGCTGTGGCCACTGCTGAGCCTGACGCGCCCCCAGCTGGAGCGCCTGCGCCCGCTGCTGGACGCGCAGTCCGACGAGCGCCCGGAAGTGCAGCAGCAGGAGAGCCTGAGCCAGGCGCCATCAACCCTGGGCGAGGTGGATGCGCAGGTCACCCCGGCCGACGGCAGCGCGCTGAGCGAGGCGCTGCAGGCCGCACTGGACAAATTCACCCTCGACGTCACCGCCAAAGCGCAGGCGGGAAGCATCGACCCGGTGTTTGGCCGCGACAGCGAAATCCGCCAGATGGTCGATATCCTCTCGCGCCGCCGCAAGAACAACCCGATTCTGGTCGGCGAGCCGGGCGTCGGCAAAACCGCGCTGGTCGAGGGGCTGGCGCTGCGCATTGCGCAGGGTAACGTGCCGAACAGCCTGAAAACCGTTTCGCTACGCACCCTCGACCTCGGTCTTTTGCAGGCCGGGGCGGGCGTGAAGGGCGAGTTCGAGCAGCGCCTGAAAAACGTGATTGAGGCGGTGCAGCAGTCGCCGACCCCGGTGCTGCTGTTTATCGACGAGGCGCACACTATTATCGGCGCGGGCAACCAGGCGGGCGGGGCCGACGCCGCCAACCTGCTGAAACCGGCGCTGGCGCGCGGCGAACTGCGCACCATCGCCGCCACCACCTGGAGCGAGTACAAGCAGTACTTCGAGAAAGACGCCGCGCTGGAGCGCCGTTTCCAGATGGTGAAAGTCGACGAGCCGGACGATGAGACTGCCTGCCTGATGCTGCGCGGCCTGAAGTCGCGCTACGCGCAGCACCACGGCGTACACATCAGCGACGACGCCGTAAAAGCGGCGGTGACCCTGTCGCGCCGCTACCTGACGGGCCGCCAGCTGCCGGACAAGGCGGTCGACCTGCTGGACACCGCCGCCGCGCGCGTGCGCATGAGCCTCGACACCGTGCCGGAGGCCATCACCCTGCTGAACGCACGCGTTACCGCGCTGACGCTGGAGGAGCAGGCCCTGCGCGATGACATGGCCGCGGGCAGCGATAAGCACGATGAGCGCCTCGCCGCCATCGCCGCCACCCGTACCGGGCTGGAAGGCCAGCGCGCGCAGCAGGAAGCGCATTTTGCCGCGCAGCAGGAAGTGGCGCAGCAGCTGATAAGCAGCCGCCAGAACCAGCAGCCGCAGGCGCAGATTGCCGCCGTTCAGCAGCAGCTTGCGGCGCTGCAGCAGCAGGACGCGCTGATTCAGGTCGACGTCGATGCCCGCACCGTTGCCAACGTGATTGCCGACTGGACCGGGGTGCCGCTCTCCTCACTGATGAAGGACGAGCAGAGCGAGCTGCTGAGCCTTGAGGAGGAAATCGGCAGGCGCGTGGTCGGCCAGGACGCCGCGCTCAGCGCCATCGCCCGGCGCCTGCGCGCCGCCAAAACCGGCCTGACCTCTGAGAACGGGCCGCAGGGGGTGTTCCTGCTGGTCGGCCCGAGCGGCACCGGCAAAACCGAGAGCGCGCTGGCGCTGGCGGACGTGCTGTACGGCGGTGAGAGGTCGCTGATAACCATTAACCTCTCCGAATACCAGGAGGCGCACACCGTCTCGCAGCTGAAGGGCTCGCCGCCGGGCTACGTCGGCTACGGCCAGGGCGGCATCCTCACCGAGGCGGTGCGCAAGCGCCCTTACAGCGTGGTGCTGCTCGACGAGGTCGAGAAGGCGCACCGCGACGTGCTGAACCTGTTCTACCAGGTGTTTGACCGCGGTTTTATGCGCGACGGCGAGGGGCGCGAAATCGATTTTCGCAACACCGTGATCCTGATGACCTCCAACCTCGGCAGCGACGCCATCATGCAGCTGCTGGAGCAGCAGCCGCAAGCCACGGAAGCGGACCTGCAGGAGTTGCTGCGCCCGACGCTGCGCGACCACTTCCAGCCCGCGCTGCTGGCGCGCTTTCAGACGGTGATTTACCGCCCGCTGACCGAAGAAGCGATGCGCACCATCGTTGGCATGAAGCTCAACCAGGTGAGCCAGCGCCTGGCGCGCCACTACGGCCTGAAAACCACCATGGGCGATGGCCTGTCAGCGGCGCTGACCGCCGCCTGCCTGCTGCCGGACACCGGGGCGCGCAACGTCGACAGCCTGCTGAACCAACAGATCCTGCCGGTGCTGAGCCAGCAGCTGCTGCTGCAGATGGCGGCAAAACAGAAGCCGCAGCAGCTGACGATCGACTGGGATGACGAGGAAGGCATCGTGCTGGAATTTGCTAACACAGAGGAAAGTGAATCATGAGCAAAAATCCGATCTCTTTTTTCAGCCATAGTCACCACCTGCTGGCGGTGCGTGACTGTCAGTCCCAGCCCGACGTGCTGGCGTTTAAGGGGGAGGAGCGCCTGAGCGAGCCGTTCCGCTGGCGCATTGAGTTCACCAGCGCCGACCATGCCATCACCCGCGAGGCGATGCTGATGAAAGCGGCTTCGCTGACCCTGCAGGCCCCGGTTGACCAGGGCTGGGGCATTAAGATCCAGCAGCCGGTGCGCGTGGTGCAGGGCGTGGTGACCGGCTTTGAGCGCCTGAGCACCAGCGCCGACCAGACCCACTACGCCGTCACCCTGCAGCCGCGCCTGGCGCTGCTGTCGCGCAGCCGTCAGAACGCCATCTATCAGGATATGTCGGTGCCGCAGATTGTGGAAAAAATCCTGCGCGAGCGCCACGGGATGCGCGGCCAGGACTTTGTTTTCACCCTCAACAACGCGTACCCGCGCCGCGAGCAGGTGATGCAGTACGGCGAGGACGACCTGGCGTTTATTACCCGCCTGCTGGGCGAGGTCGGCATCTGGTTTCGCTTCACCACCGACACCCGCCTGCACATCGACGTGGTGGAGTTTTACGACGGCAGGCAGGGCCATGTACAGGGGCTGACGCTGCCCGCCGTGCCGCCTTCCGGCATGCACGACGCGGCCAGCGACTCGGTGTGGGACCTCGCCAGCCGCTTTGCGGTGGTGGAGAAAAGCGTCAGCGGGCGCGACTACAACTACCGCAACGCCCTCGAAGATATGAACGTGCAGGCCGACGTCACCGGCGGCGACGACACCACCTACGGTGAGTCCTATCGCTGGGCGGACAACTACCTGACGCCGGGCGACGGCTACAGCCATAACCCGGCCCCGGAGAGCGGCGCGTTCTATGCCCGCCTGCGCCACGAACGCTACCTGAACGGCCAGACGCGGGTGGCGGCAGTGACCAGCTGCCCGGCGCTGGCCCCTGGCAGTGAGCTGAAGGTCAGCGGCGGGGAGGATGTCAGTGAGGTATTCCAGAGCGGCGTGCTGGTCACCGCCATCGTCAGCACCGCGCGGCGCGACCGCAGCTTTGAAACCGCCTTTGACGGCATCCCGCTCAACAGCCGCTACGGCTTCCGCCCGGTGCCGCTGCCGCACCCGGTGATGGCGGGAACCCTGCCGGCGCGCGTCACCAGTACCACGGTGAACGACGCCTACGGCCATATTGACCGCGACGGGCGCTATCGCGTCAACATGCTGTTTGACCGCGCGGGCTGGGAAACCGGCTTTGAAAGCCTGTGGGTACGCCAGGCGCGCCCCTATGCGGGCGACACCTACGGCCTGCACCTGCCGCTGCTGGCAGGTACTGAGGTGGCGATAGCCTTTGAGCACGGCAACCCGGACCGCCCGTACATTGCCGGGGTGCTGCACGACTCGGCGCACGGCGACCACGTCACCATCCGCAACTACAAGCGCAACGTGCTGCGCACGCCGAAGAACAATAAGCTGCGCCTCGACGATACGGCGGGCCAGGAGCATATCAAGCTCAGCACCGAGTACGGCGGAAAAAGCCAGCTTAATCTCGGCCACCTGGTGGACAGCGAGAAGCAGAAGCGCGGCGAAGGGTTCGAGCTGCGCAGCGACAGCTGGGGCACCCTCCGTGCGGAGAAAGGGCTGTTTATCACCGCCGACGGCCAGCAGAAGGCACAGGGCCAGCAGCTGGAGATGCAGGCAGCACTGCAGGAACTTAACGCTGCCCGGCAAACCACAGCAGGGTTGCTGCATGCGGCCGAAGCAGCAAAAGCCGAACTGGCCGATTTGAAAACGCAAACCACGCTGATGAGCGATGCTTTGGATGCTCTCAAACAGCAGGCAATACTCATGTCTGCACCCGGAGGTATTGCTCAGGTCACGCCTGCAAGTTTACAGCTGTCGGCAGGAGAAAATTTGATTGCCACAGCGGGCAAAAATGCCGATCTCAGCGTGGTGAAGCGCTTTTCGTTAGCCGCTGGAGAGATCCTGAGCTTTTTCGCACATAAACTCGGGATCAAAATCTTCGCTGCAGAGGGCAAAGTAGACATTCAGGCCCAGTCGGATGCACTTAACTTGTTCGCCAGGCAGCAGCTGACTGTTTCCAGCGCAGAGGACCGCGTTGTTATCACGGCGCAGAAGGAAATTTTCCTTAACTGCGGCGGCTCTTACCTGAAATTAAGTGAAAAAGGCATTGAAATGGGAACAGGAAAAAATGTCACCCTCAAGTGCATCGCCGTACAGCAACAGCCATCTGCACAGCTCAACGCTGAACTGAACCTGGCCAAAGGTTGCCGGCCGGGTATCCTGGCCGCAGCGCAGAATCAGTCGGTCGGGCTTCTGCTTGGGCCGTCGTGATAAAGGAGAATCTGAGTGACTAAAAAACTGGCGATGTCTGGTGACAACACGACCTTTGGAAAGGTCATCACGGCAACTTCCAATTATTACAGCGCAGGAAAGCCGGTTGCACAAAACAATGACCTGGCAAGCTGCTCCGAATGTAAGGGGAATTTCCCGCTACAGGGCACGGCAAAGGGTGTTATCAGCGAAGGTACTCTTCTTGTTCAGGATCAGGACCGGGTACTTTGTCAGTGCCCGGATCATCGGGTTCTGGCAGGTTCATCTTTTTATAACGGCTAACCGGAAAAGGAATTCATCATGAGCTGCAACAATCAGTGTACCTCAGAGGGGCTTGCCATCCTGCCCCTGCGCTACGCGGTGGTGCCGGGAAGCTTCCCGGCGGCGTTGCCCGCCGGGGCGGATGACGCAAAAGTGACCGGCGTGAAGCTGGCGAACGGTGAGAAATACGTGCTGCGCGTGCTGCGCCAGGGCTACCTCTATCTCTTTAACGAAAAAGGCGCAGAGGGTGGCGGCTGGCAGTGCTACAGCGTGGCGGAGGACGGCTCGCTGTGGCTACAGTTTTCCCCGGCGCACCCGGAGGCTATCCGTGAGCCGGACTGCCGTTCGGGCGTGCACAATCCACTTAACGTCACATTCATCTGCATCCCTTCGCCCGAAAAGAGCGGCGACCTGTGGTTTGCCTTCAGCCAGTATCCGTGGGAGGAGCAGACCCTGGCGCGCTACGCCGGTGACGCGGATGCGCGCGGGGAACGCATGCAGCGGATAAGCCTGGGCGCGTGGCTGAAGGGGCTGCGCTCCGGCCCGGGCCTTCCCGCGACCGAAGCGGCGCTGGCTTGCGTACCGGAGTACCCGCTGCCGGGCGTGACCGGGCTGCTGCCCGGCCCGGACGGGCAGATACCGGAGGTGAGCCGTGCGCCGGCGCTGAGTGCAGTGCCGGGCGCGGATGACGGCTGGCGGGTAAACAGTGAGGTAGTCCGTGCGCAGTCCACGCTCTACCCCTGGGCGTCTGGCCGCGGCGGTCAGGGGCGTGCGACGGTGGAGCGCATGCAGGCGCGCAGCGGCGACACTCCGGGCAGCGTGCCGATGCTGCTGCCGCTGTGGGATGCGGTGGGCATCGCGCACGAGCTGAACGGCTGGTGCATGGAGGCGCGGGGTCGGCAGGCGCAGTTTGAGCAGGAGCGGGAGCGGGAGCTGGGCACGCGGCTGAACCTGGAGATGCTGCAGACCACGCTGGGGAACATGATGCAGGCGCGCGGCGAGCGGGTGCTGGAGCGCAACGCCGAGGGCGGCGAGCTGCTGATTGCTGAACCGGCCCTGACCGCGCGGCAGCGCAGCCTGGAGCGGATTTACCAGGATAAGCCGGAGGTGCTGGCGCAAGTGCGCGAGGACACCCGGCTGCTGGCATCCTGGCGCGGGCAGAACGTCTCCTCAGAGCACGTGCGGGCGCTGTTGGACAGCCCGCCAGAGCCTCTGGCGGCGCACCGCCGCCGGGTGGCGGCGATATGCGCCGACGTGGAGCGGGAGCGTGCGGCGGTGCCGCAGAACCTGGCGGACAACTGTGCGCGCGACTGGGCGCCTTACAAACAGTACCTCAGCCAGGCGCGGCTGGATAACTTCAGCGCGTGCTGCGAGCGGCTGGGCCGGGAGGTGGAGGCACTATACCAGGCGCGGGTGGTCAGCGTGGTGAACTGGCTGGAGGCACCGCTGCTGCTGGCCACGCTGGAGGACCTCTGCTGCGGCGTGCCGAGGGCGGGGATGTTCTACCAGTCTGCGGTGACGATGTGCCTGCACGGGATAGATCGGTCGGCGCAGGGCTCGTCGCTGCTGGGGCGCTGGCTGCGCGAGTACAGCACGCTGAGCCGCGGCAACCTGCTGTGGCGGCATATCGCGGCGGGTGACCCGGAGGTGATGGCGGGGCTGATGCCGCTGCTGAGTGCGGTGAAGGCGCGGCAGGACGAGGAGGTGAGCGCGGCGTCGTCGGACGCGACGGTGAGCTGGATAATGGCGCAGGCGGCGGCGCTGAAAAAGCTGACGGGGTATTACGGCAGCGCGACGAAGGCCCAGTCGAAGGCGCTGGAGGCGAACGCCAGCCTGCTGGAGCAGCGGCTGTACCGGGCGGACGCGTTTATCGTGACGGTGGGTGACCGCATCACGCAGAGCCTGCGGGTGAGCGCGGTGGGCGAGACGCTGGCGACGACGGTGTTCAGGATGGTGCTGCACGTGCGGGCGGGCATTCCGCTGGAGGCGGTGGAGGCGGTGGTGAAGAGCTACCTGCGCGGCGCGCCGGAGATGCGCGCGCGGGTGCTGGCGGGTTTTGGCAGCGCGCGGCGGTTTATGACGCCGCAGGCGGAGGTGATGCGCAGCCGTCAGGCGATGCGCAGCGGTCTTGACGACTGGCTGCAGTCGGAGGAGGGGCGGCCGAAGCTGAAGGAGGCGCGTATCGGCGCGCTGCTGCTGGTACTGAACGCGCTGGACTTTGTGTGGCTGTGCAGCCAGTTGCGGGATGACCGCAAGCCGCTGTCGGGGGTGGTGGCGAGCGGGCTGGCGGTGGTGTCGCAGACGCTGGCGCTGGTGACGCCGGCGGTGGAGGGCGGCCTGAAGGCGGGTGCGGTCACGGTAGCGACGGTGAAGGGGCTGGGAGCGGCGGCGGGGATGATATCGTCGGGGTTGTCGCTGTATACGGATGGTCTGGCCGTCAGCTCAGAGCTGGAGAAGCAGCGTTATGCGCTGATGGGGGTGTATGTACTGAAAGGCCTGACCGACGTGCTGACGGCGGCGAAATATACCGGAACGTTGCTGGAGGTACTGGGTAGCACTACAGTGGCCGACAGAATTGCGGTATTCCTACAAATACAGATTTTTGGTGTACGTATCCTTGCCGTGCTGATGACGTGGGAGGTGCAGGTGGCCATCGTGCTGCTGCAGGTGGTGGTGACGCTGATTGAGGATAACGACCTGCAGGTGTGGTGCCGCCAGTGCGTGTTCGGTACTGAACCGACGGATAAGAGCTGGGATGAACAGCGTAAGGCGCTGGAAAGCGCCTTCAGGGAGATATTATGAATAAGGTTGAAGTTGAACACGCTCACGAACAGTTTTCCCTGAAGGTAAGACGCTCAGGATCACGTAAGCCTTCCGAAAATATACAGGAGCTGCGCACCGCCGAAGAAATTGCCCTGATGAATAAGCGGGAGTGGACGCGGGCCCTGCCGCCGCGCCCGGTGCTGCCGCCTTACGGACGGCTGGAGAAGGTCAGCGGTCGGCTGGAATCGTTCAGCAGCGAGTGCTTCCGGGAGTACTTCGGGGTGCAGGCGTACCGCAACAATACGCTGCCGCGCGTTTCGGGTGCGCAGCGCGGCGCCGGGGCGGCTGAGGCCATTCTGGCCGGCAGCCCGGCGGCCGGAGCGATGCTGGCAAGCGGTTCTATCACTGAGTCTGAAAAGCATTACGGCGAGTACGTGCAGGGCAGCATTAACGGCAGGCCGTTCCGTGGCTGGGTGGGAATTACGCGGCTGCAGGTCGGGGATGAGGTGGAGATGGTGGCGGAGTGGCGGGACGACCACTACGAGGTGTACGCCATCGCGCTGCCGCAGGAGCGGATTGTCTCGGTCTGCCCGGGCTGCGACCGGGGGCATATTGCAGAGGGCTGGGTAAGGTTCAGAAACCTGTTTATTCTGACGGCGATATTAATGGCCATGTTTGCAATTACATTTTTAATAATTGCAATTAATCATGGAGCAATGAGCCCCCATGATTATCTGATAATTGGTTCTATGTCTGTTTCTATGTCCCTGGTATTGACGGGCCTGATGGCTCTGTCTGCTTACAAGGCCTATGCCCCCACCGCCTGTCGGCTTGCTGAGGAAATATTTACCGTCCTTGGAATGGAAGATGTGGCGCGAATCAATCTGGCGAAAATCACTCGCGCGCGCGAAAAAGAGCTTAAGAAAAAAGGGCTGTGGTATTCGCCGTGGCTTAAGGACAGGCCGTTTCTTCCGACGCGAAAAACCTTCTCCATTGAAAACTGGTACTACTACTGAACGAGTGATCTGATGTCAAAGATTAATAAATCGATTTAGTCATCATGGATGAACAGCGTAAGCGCTCGATAGTGCCTTCAGGGAGATCTTATGAATACTTCGGATAGCAGTAGACGCGCGCCCTGCCGCCGCGCCCGGTGCTGCGGCCTCACGGGCGGCTGGAGTCGTTCAGCAGCGAGTACTTCGGGGTGGAGGCGTACCGCAACCATACCCTGCCGCGGGTTATAGGGTACCAGATGATGCATTTAGAGGCTTGCTTTCAAAAAAATGAAAGTTGATATCCTAAAATACCTTCAAGGGCCGCAGGTAATAATTTTAACTAAGGGGCTATTATGATAACTAACTATGATTTCTCGGCGAAATCTGCATTAAAAAAACTAGAAGAAATAAATTGTTTGCTGAGTGAAAGGGTTGTAAATATTGGTGGGCTCTATCTTCTTATTGATTTTACAGTTAATCGTCGAGATGAAGAAAGTCCTTTTATCGAGCGAGTAGGTGGGGTTAATTCCCTTCGCGTGCAGTTCCCCCATCCGGATCTTGATGGTGTCGCAGAATTGTTACTGATTAAGATTAATCAGGATAGTATCGAAGATTTGGCTTTACTAAAGTTAAGTATCCAGCATTCTCTTGACGAGATCGTTCCGGAATCGCTTAAGGCTGGCAATGGAAGAAAGGTCTGCGCGTGGATCAACTCAAGTTTGACAATTGAAGATTTAGGTAGAGAGATTTCTCACTCATCCATTCAGCAGATTAGTTGTGGCTCCAGTGCTATCTTCAGGTTTTACGACCCTGGGGTTTTTGGAAATATTGATAATTTTTTAGATTCTTGGCAAACCAGACGATTGCTTAAAAATATCATCACCTGGTCTTATATCAATGGTGATGGTGAGTTCTGCACGAAATCAGGTGGTGGTGACGGCCTCCCTAAACTCGATTTTTCACTGGGTATGACCAGTGCCGAGTGGGAGAAAATGCATTATATCGCTCTTGTGAATAAAATATTACTTAATTACCGGGGTAATAAATTATTTTCTCGTGTTTCTGAAAAGCAAGCGTGGCAGTGGTTGTTTCCAGCTTTAAATTTCTATGTTGAGACGTTTTCCCTGAATGAAAATATTGTGAGATTTGGTGTTGGTGTGTTGAGGTTTTCACCGCGAGTTATCGAAGGGTGCAATGATGGTGATATTCTACAGGAGTTATCAGAAAAAAAAGAGCTGCATACCTATTTTAGGAGCGTGGTTTTTTCTGCTCATTAGCTGGTTTTGCGAGAAAATAAAATTAATAATTGGAGTGGGTAATGAACTGGCCTGTTGGAGTTATCAATGAAGTTAATGAAGTAAAGAGATTAAACTGGAAACGGTATTTGTTATTATTTTTATTTCTGTGTGTTTTGCTTGGGGTTTCGATATGTGGAGTGAATTATTTATATTCAGGATATTTTGATAATCTATCAAGTGCTGTGATTTTCTTATATGGGGTGTTGGTAATTGTATTTTTGATATTGCTATCATTTAAGGCTTATATTTATAGTGTTCAACTCACGGTCTATGAAGCCTGCAAGGCTGAGTCTGAGAAAATTAAGCAGCAATGGATCCATTGGGCCAGCAAGCGGGCTTGCATTAATGGTTATCGTTTTTTCTCGCCGGAAGTAATTGATATACAATCTGTAATTAACAACTCTGCTTTCGATGTACATACATCTCAACTACTATCGTTACATCAAGGTGAGAGCGGAAGGTATAAAGAAATTGAAATATACATCGAATTATTGTCCTCTGTGCGCGCCGTGATTAAAGAGATTGATGACAGGTTATCTTTTAGAATAATTTTTATTAATAGTGCCAATCCTTTGAGTTTTTCATTTTTCAAGTCAGCCTGGTTAGAATGTGGCTTTCGTGAGGAAAAAATAGTTAGCCATGATTTCTACAGTTCAGGGTTGTGGGATTCATTTATTGAAACTATTGATGACGGTATTAATGATAAGATAACAATTGTGCTAAGTGTTAACTTGTCGGATGTGGCAGTGTCAAGTAATAACTCTACTGAGTTTGCATCGCTTAATATTTTCTCAGTATTTAACTCTCCCAAAGCACAATCAGTTGTTTACAGGCCCATGTTTTGTACGCGCGGGGATTTAAAGCAGGGTTTGTTATTACTAGTAACATATCAACCTGACATATGCCTTGCGTCAGCTATTAATTTTTGTGGTGTGAGTGAGCAAGATATTGCCCTGATTACCAGTGAGTTAAAGAAGGCAGCTAATTCGTTGTCAAGGGAATGGGTTTTTTCTATAAAGGACTTGGGTATGACATTCGGAGTTCAAGATGATAAGCACGCCTGGCTATCTCTTTGTTATCTTTCAGATGTTTGTAAGGCATCAAACAGAAGTCAACTAATGGTTAGTAAAAATAGTGACGGATTTCTGTTTTCACTGATTGCCCCTCAGTCACCAGTCGATGTTGTGGGGGATCTACTATGAACTCTGCCACGAAAATAAGATTGCTCAGTCTGGCCTTGTTTATTATTTTGACCGGGGCGATTGTTTACGTTGCTTGTATTACCTACGGCCCTGAATTTGGCTGGGTGACGACCAAAGAAAAGTTAACTCTTTGGATGTCAGTAATGGCATTGCTGATTATCCTTTTGGGGTTACTGAGTTTTGGCATTTCCGCGCACCAAAAAACTCTCCATTTTTCCTCTCTGAAAGGAAAAAATATAAAAGCTGAACCAGGTGGTAAAAGCAAGTCGGGAGCTTTTTATTACGACCTAAACGCTTACCTCCGCACCCGCTACCACCTGCTCTGGCGTTACAAAGTGCGCCTGCTGCTGGTCGTTGGCGACGATGCCGCGCGCGCCGCGCTGGTCCCCGGGCTGCAGGAGCAGCAGTGGCTGGAAGGGCAGCGCACCGTGCTGATTGACGGCGGCAGCCTGAGCGCCGCGCCGGACGGCGAAAAGCTCGCCGCGCTGCGCCAGCTGCGCCGCGGCCGCCCGCTGGACGGCATTGTCTGGGTGTTGGCAGACGGCCAGCTGATGACCCCGCAGATGCTGGATAATGGCCTGCGCAGCCTGGAGAACATCTCGCAGGCCCTGCGCTGGCAGCCCCCGGTCTGGCTGTGGCAGCTGCGCGACAGCGAGTGGCCGCAGGATGGGCGCGAGCAGCAGACGGTCGGCGCGCTGTTTTCCGCGCGCGCGCGGCCGGAAGAGGTCAGCCAGCAGCTCGACAGCCTGGTTCCGCAGCTGCGTGAGCAGGGCATGGCGCAGATTGCGCAACACCTCTCCCATGACTTCCTGCTGCGGCTGGGCAGCGAGCTGGAGCAGGGCGAAAGCCTGCAGTGGCAGCAGCGCCTGAGCCGCTGGCTGACCACCCAGCAGGCGCGCATTCCGCTGCGCGGCCTGATGTTCAGCCAGCCGTCCTCCAGTGACGTTGCCACCCGCCACGATCATGCGCTGATCCTTTCTAACGGCTGGGGCGGCATTGTGGCTGCCTGCCGCCGTCAGTCCGGCCGCCGCGTCGGCCTGCCGTGGCAGCAGACGCTGGCCTGGGCGCTGATGGCCGTTATCGGCCTGTGGGGCGCGGGGCTACTGCTCTCCTTCGCGCTTAACCGTAGCCAGATTGTCAGCGTGGCGCAGAAGGCGCGCGCGCTGGTGCAGGCTCCGGCGGTGTCCGACCGCCAGCTTACCGCCCTGCATGCGCTGCGCAACGACGCCGGGCTGCTTAAACACCGCCATCAGGATGGCTCGCCGTGGTACCAGCGCTTCGGCCTCGACCACAATACGCCGCTTCTGGAGGCGATGATGCCGTGGTACGGCGTGGCAAATAACCGCCTGCTGCGCGACCCGGCCAGCGCCGCGCTGCAGCAGCAGCTGAGCGCGCTGGCCGACCTGCCGCCCAACAGCCCGCAGCGTGCAGAGCGTGCCCGGCCGGGCTATGACCAGCTGAAGGCGTGGCTGATGATGGCGCGCCCGGATAAGGTCGACGGCGCATTTTACGCGCAGGTGATGAACACGGTGCAGCCGACCCGCAACGGCATCTCGCCCGGCCTGTGGCAGAGCCTGGCGCCGGACCTTTGGGCGTTTTACATCAGCGAGCTGCCGCACCAGCCGCAGTGGAAAATCACCCCGGACCCGCAGCGGGTCAGCCAGACCCGCCAGGTGCTGCTGCAGCAGATAGGCCGCCGCAACGCCGAAAGCACGCTGTATGAAAACATGCTGAAATCAGTGCGCCGCAACTTTGCCGACGTCACGCTGGAGGATATGACCAACGGTACCGACGCCCGCCGCCTGTTCACCACCGATGAGATCGTGCCGGGCATGTTTACCCGCCAGGCGTGGGAGGGCGGCGTGCAGCAGGCGATTGAGAGCGCGGCCAAATCACGCCGCGATGAGATTGACTGGGTGCTGAGCGACAGCCGCTCGCGCGTGACCGCCGACCTGTCGCCGGAAGCGCTGAAGGAGCGGCTGACCCGGCGCTACTTTACCGACTTTGCCGGCAGCTGGCTCAACTTCCTCAACGGCCTGCGCCTCAACCCGGCGGCCAACATCGCCGACGTAACCGATCAGCTGACGCTGATGAGCGACGTGCGCCAGTCGCCGCTGATTGCGCTGATGAACACCCTGGCGTGGCAGGGGCAGGCGGGGCAGAAGAGCGAGGCGCTGGCGGACTCGCTGATGAAATCGGCGCAGGAGCTGGTGGGCAGCAGCAAAAAACCGGTGATTGACCAGGGCGCCGCCGGTCCCCAGGGGCCGCTTGACGAGACCTTCGGCCCGCTGCTGACGCTGATGGGCCGCAACAAAGCCGCAAATGCGCTGTCCGGCGACGACAGCCTGAGCCTGCAGACGTACCTGACGCGCATCACCCGCGTGCGCCTGCGCCTGCAGCAGGTGGCGGGCAGTCCGGACCCGCAGGAGATGATGCAGACGCTGGCGCAAACCGTGTTTCAGGGCAAAAGCGTTGACCTGACCGACACCCGCCAGTACGGCAGCCTGATTGCCGCCAGCCTTGGCGAGGAGTGGAGCGGCTTCGGCCAGACGATGTTCGTGCAGCCGCTGACCCAGGCGTGGGAGACGGTGCTGCAGCCGTCTGCCGCCAGCCTGAATGACAAATGGGCGCGCTCGGTGGTGGCGCTGTGGCACGGGGCCTTTGACGGGCGCTACCCGTTTGCCGCCAGTAATAACGACGCCTCGCTGCCGATGCTGGCCGAGTTTCTGCGCAAGGACAGCGGGCGCATTGAGCGCTTCCTCAGCGCGGAGCTGGGCGGCGTGCTGCACAAAGAGGGCAGCCAGTGGGTGGCGGACCGCACCAACAGCCAGGGGCTGACCTTTAACCCGGCGTTTATCAAAGCGCTCAACCAGCTCAGCCAGCTGTCGGACGTGCTGTTCACCGACGGCAGCCAGGGCATCAGCTTTGAGCTGCAGGCGCGCCCGGCGCCGGGGGTGGTGCAGACCCAGCTGACCATCGACGGCCAGCAGCAGAAGTACTTCAACCAGATGGCGCAGTGGCAGACCTTCCGCTGGCCGGGCGACACCTTCAAGCCCGGAACCCTGCTGACCTGGAGCACCGCCAGCGCGGGAGCCAGGCTGTTTGGCGACTACAGCGGCACCTGGGGGCTTATCCGCTGGCTGGAGCAGGGCAAACGCCGCCAGCTCGACCGTGGCGAGTGGATGATGAGCTTCAGCACGCCGGACGGCAGCACCCTGCAGTGGGTACTGCGCTCACAGCTCGGCAGCGGCCCGTTACAGCTGCTGCAGCTGCGTAATTTTACCCTGCCGCAGGAGATATTCAGCGTTGATGCCGCGCAGGCGGCCCAGGCGCTTGCGGGCAATGATGATGAGCCACCCGTCCCTGAGGGAGAATCTGAATGACAACCTTAGAAAACTTAGTCACCGCCTGCCGCGCTGAAGAAGGCGCGCTGCTCCAGCTGGCGCAGGCGCGTGCAGATAATTGGAACGCCTGGCTGCTGCCGCTGAGTGAGCCGCAGCCAACGGGAGACGAGCCCGGCTATGATGATGACTTCCAGCGCATGCGCGAAGAGGTCAACAAGCTCTCAGGCATTGATACCGCGCTGATCTGCCAGCTGGCGGAAAAGCTGCTGACCACGGCCAGCAAGGATCTGCGCGTGGTGACCTTCTACATCTGGGCGCGTCTGCATCAGGACGGCGAGGCCGGGCTGGCGGAAGGGCTGGAGCTGCTGGCCGCGATGCTGCAGCGCTTCGGCGTGCAGCTGCACCCACAGCGCGAGCGCAGCCGCACGTCCGCTCTGGAGTGGCTCGGCAGCGGGCGCGTGCTCGACAGCCTGTCGCTCTACCCGGAGGTGGATATGGCCGCCATGCAGCGTATCACCGGCGCGCTGCTGCTGGCGCAGCAGGCGATGCAGTCGTTTGCCGAAGAACACCGTCCGCAGCTCACCGGCCTGTGCGTGGCGCTGGAAAACCGCCTGGCGCAGAGCGGCGGGGCAGACAGCATGGTGCCGCAGACCAGCCGCGATGACGCTGCGCCCGTGGCTGCACCCTCTGCCGCCGCCCCGCTGATGACCGCCGTAAGTTCCGGCCGCGATCTGCTCGACCAGGCGAAAATGCTGGCGGGCTACCTGCGCGACCAGCCCGGCGGCTGGCTGGCCGGGCATCACCTGATGAAAAGCATTCGCTGGGACACGCTGACCGAGCTGCCGCCGCTTGATGCCAGCGGACGCACCCGCCTCGCACCGCCGAAGCCGGATCACCGTGCTCACCTCAAGCGCCTTTACCTGCAGCAGAGCTGGATGGAGCTGCTGGAGCAGGCCGACAGTCTGTATGCCCAGGGCGTCAACCACCTGTGGCTGGACTTACAGTGGTACACCTGGCAGGCGCTGGCGAAGCTGGATGCCGACAGCGCGCGTGCCGATATTCTCTGCCGCGATGTGCAAGGGCTGCTGTCGCGGCTACCGGGTCTGGAGGCGCTGGCGTTTAACGACGGTACGCCATTTGCTGATGAAGTGACGCTGAACTGGATCAATCAGCAGGTGATGGATAACCCGGGCGGCTGGGGGGCGGAGGCGGTGACAGCGGCATCGCACAGTGATGAAGAGGTGCTGCTGCTGGAGCCGGAGCTGCTGGCGCTGGCCGACAGCGACGGCATTGAAGCCGCGTTTGGCTGGCTACAGTCGCGCCCGGGCATGACTTCGCTGCGCGACCAGTGGCTGATGCGCCTGCTGATGGCGCGGGTGGCGGAGCAGTACGCCCGTCACGATCTGGCGTTCCACCTGCTCGGTGAACTGGACAGCAACGCGCAGGCCCTGACGCTACAGCACTGGTCGCCAGCCCTGCTGTTTGAGGTGCGGGCGCGGCGGTTAAAGCTGCTGCGCATCAAAGCCTCGCGCAGCGAAACGGACAAAACCCGCATTAAGCCGGAAATGGACGCGCTGCTGAGTGGCTTAATCAGCCTTGACCCGGCGCGTGCGGCGGTACTTTGCAGTTAATGACTTCCTCCGATACACCCCTTATTCAGGTTTTATTATGGACGACTTAACCCTGCGTTATTACGACGCTGAAATGCGCTACCTGCTTGAAGCCGGTGAAGAGTTTGCCCGCGCCCACCCGGACCGGGCGGCGCTGCTGAACCTGGACAAATCCGGCGCGCGCGACCCTTACGTTGAGCGCCTGTTCGAAGGCTTCGCCTTTATGATGGGCCGCCTGCGCGAGAAGCTGGACGACGATCTTCCGGAGCTGACGGAAGGGCTGGTCACGCTGCTGTGGCCGCACTACCTGCGCACCATTCCGTCGATGTCGGTGGTGGAGTTCAGCCCCGACTGGCGCGAGATGAAAGAGAAAATGGCTATCGCGAAGGGCTTTGAGGTGCTGTCACGGCCAATCGGCGAGAAAGCGACCCGCTGCCGCTACACCACCACCCGTGAAATCAGCCTGCAGCCGCTGGCGCTGGAGCGGGCCACGCTCTCCACCGACCCGGACGGTCGCTCGGTGGTGCGCCTGCGCTTTGCCTGCAGCAGCCTGGCCGACTGGAGCAGGGTTGACCTCAGCCTGATCCCGATATATCTCAATGCCGATGCGCCGCTGGCCTGCGCAATGCATGAAGCCTTTACCCTGAATAGCGCCAGCATCTGGCTACGCCTGCCGGGTGACCCGGAGCGCCGCCCGCTCGATGCGCGCTTCACCGCGCTGGGATTTGGTGAAGATGACCGGCTGTGGCCGAAGGGCAACAGCAGCTTCAGCGGCTATCAGCTGCTGCTGGAGTACTTCACCTTCCGCGAGAAGTTTATGTTCACCGGCCTGCGCGGGCTGGAGCATATCGCGCTGCCTGCTGAGCTGCCCTGGTTCGAAATCGACGTGGTGCTGGCGCAGCGCTGGGAGCATGATTTTACCTTCAGCGAGAAACACCTGCGGCTGCACTGTGCGCCGGTGATTAACCTCTTCCCGCTGGAGTCCGACCCGCTGACGCTTAACTCGCTGCAGACCGAATACCTGCTGCGCCCGATGCGCGTGCAGGACGGTCATACCGAAATTTATTCCGTCGACTCGGTTATGTCTTCCGGCCAACACACCTACGTGCCGTTCTCCAGCTTCCGCCACAAGGGCGGGATGATGCGCCACCAGGCGCCGGAATATTACTACCATTCCCGCGTGCGGCGCGGTGCTTCCGGGCTGCACAACACCTGGCTTATCCTCGGCGGTGAAGCCTTTGATAACCACAGCGTGCCCGGTGACGAAAGCCTGTCGTTAACCCTGACCGGCACCAATGGCCAGCTGCCTCGCCGAGCCCTGCAGAGCACGGTGCTGGATACCGCTATCATCACCAGCTCGACCCGCGTCGAGGTGCGCAACCTCTGTGCGCCAACGCTGCCCTGTTATCCGCCGGATCGCGACCGCTTCCACTGGCGCGTGCTCAGCCACCTCGGCAGCAACTTCCTGTCGATGATGGACAATGCCGAGGTGCTGCGCGGCACGCTGGCGCTGTACGAGTGGACCGGCAGCGAGATGAACCGCCGCCGCCTGGAGGCGATCCTCGACGTTAGCCACAGCGAAACCGAGCGCTTCGAGCAGGGCTACCTGCTGCGCGGCGTACAGATTGACGTGACGCTCGACAGCAACGGTTTTGCCGGGCACGGCGACATCTGCCTGTTCGGCGAGATGCTCAGCCACTTTTTCGCGCTGTATACCGACATTTACCTGTTTAACCGCCTGGTTATTATCCTGCAACCCACCGGAGAGCGCCTGGAATGGCAAGAGAAACACAACCGCCGCATTCCCGGCTGAGCCCGCGTATGGAAGCTGACCTGACGCGGATGAACTTTTACCGCTTCTGTCAGCTGCTGGAAAAACAGCATCCGGACAGGCCGCCGCTCGGCAGCACCGCCTGTCCTCAGGATGATGCGGTGCGCTTCAGCCCGTGGCCGGGCATGGGCTTTCCCGCCAGCGAGCTGAAAAGCGTTGAATACAGTGAAGATGACGCGGCGGCACCCAAAGTGCGCACCACCTTTATGGGCGTCTACGGCGTAGACTCCCCGCTGCCGACAACCTACCTTGACGACATCAGCCAGCGGCGCGAAGGGCACGAGGCGCTGCAGGATTTCCTGGATATCTTCAGCCACCGCATCCTGACGCAGTTCTACCGCATCTGGCGCAAATACTCCTATCCCGCCACCTTCGAGCGCGGCGGGACGGACACGATTTCTCAGTCGCTGCTGGGGCTGGTGGGCTTAGGTATTCCCGGTACCGCCAGCCATATCGCCACCCCGGTTTCGCGCTTTCTGGCGCTGCTCGGCGTGCTGCGCCAGCCGGCAAAAACCCAGGAGGGCGTGCAGGCGCTGGTACAGCTGCTGGCGCCGGAGACGCAGGCGCGGGTCAGCCCGTACTGCCTGCGCCCGATTGAAATCAGCCAGCCGCTCGGCTTTTACGGCGAGCAGGATTTTTTGCTGGACGGCAACGCGCCGCTGGGCGATGAAGTGATGGACACCAGCAGCCAGCTGCTGATCGAGCTGTTCACCGACAGCGAGAGCGAAGCGCAGGGCTGGAAGCCGGACGGACAGCTGTATCAGGATTTCCTGGTGATGCTGCGCGTCTATCTCGGCTGGCGCTTTAAGGCGAAAATTCGCCTGACCGTCAGCACCGCGCTGCTGCCGGTGATGCCGCTTGGCGAGGCGCCGTTCTGGCTCGGCATGAGCGGCGTGCTGGGCGTGGAGGTGGGGAATATTCCCGACGACGTCCCGCAAACTTTTACCACTGAACTTGGCAGCTATCGCGGCCTGCAACCGACCCTGCACGTACAAGGAAATAAGCGTGTTAATTACCAGTTTGACTAAATCTACCCGCTGGCTGGTGCCGGTACTGGCCATCAGCCTGAGCGGCTGCGGACTGACGCAGAGCGTCTCTGACGGCACCCGCTCGGCGGTATCGTCCATCTTCTATAAAAAGATTAAGGTGCTGCACCTCGATTTTATCGCGCGTGAGGCACTGAATACCGACGCGCGCGAAAACCATAGCAGCCCGCAGTCGGTGGTGATCCGCGTTTATCAGCTGAAAGATCGTAAAGCCTTCGACAAGCTGGTCTACCAGCAGTTAGCGACCGATGGCGACACGCTGCTGGGTGCCGATCTCCTCGCCAGCCGCGACCTGGTGCTGAGCCCCGGCGGCGCGGTTAACCTTAATATGCCGATGGAGCCGGAAGCGCAGTTTGTCGCGGTCGTCGGCCTGTTCCGCCAGCCGGACCTGGCGAAGAGTGGCTGGCAGCAGGTGCTGGAGCGCGAAGCGCTGGACCCGGATATCGCGCGCGTGCTGGAAGCGAGCGACAACAGCCTGAGCCTGCTGCCTGTTAAGGAAAAATAATGCCGCACTCACACAACTCCCCCTCACTGTATGAAATGCTGTACGGCAACTTTGCCGGCGGGCTGGATCTGCACAACGTCAGTGAAGAGAACCAGGTGATCCTCTCGGTGCTCGACAATATGCAGCGCATCCTCAACTGCCGCGCCGGAACCCTGGCGCATCTGCCCGATTACGGCCTGCCGGATATGACCAAAATATTGCAGGGCATGCCCGGCACCGCGCACCAGCTGATGACCACGCTGTCCGGCGTGCTGCTGCGCTACGAGCCGCGCCTCAGCAGTATTAAGGTCGATATGCTGCCGCAGAGCATTCCCGGCGAGCTGCGCTACGCCATTGATGCCGAGCTGAAAGGTATCGGTCTGGTGCGCTACGGCACCGAATTTATGCCGGAAGGCAAAGTCCTAATCCGCCATATGAAACAGCAGCAGTACCTCGACGCCCGCGCCTCGCTATAGTCAGCGGCCCCCCTCTCTGATAATCATCGAAACTTTTTATGAATCTATCTGAACGTTACCTGAAAACCGGCGGCGACCCACGCACGCTGCCGGACTACGCGGCGCTGCGCGACGAGCTGGGCAAGCTGTCCCACCCGGCGCGCCCGGACGTGAACTGGCACTGTGTGGAAAAACTCAGCCTCGCGCTGTTTGAACATAACGGCGTCGAGCTGCAAACGGCGGCCTGGTATACCCTGGCGCGCACCCAACTGGGCGGCCTTGCTGGCCTGAACGAGGGGCTGGCCATCCTCGAAGCGTTAATCAGCCACCAGTGGGGCAACCTGTGGCCGCAGCAGGTGCATGCGCGCGTGGAGATCCTCAGCGGGCTCAGCCGCCGCGTGCAGCAGATGATGCGCACGCTGCCGATCGGCTACAGCGATCTCAGCCAGCTTTACCGCGCCGAGCAGCAGCTCACCCGGCTGAACGAGGTGTTACAGCGGCTGGAGCTGCGCCATCTCAGCCAGTTTGACGCGCTGGCGGCGCTGATGCACAGCAGCGCGCTGCGGCTGGAGAACAGCGATGCGGCGGCCGGCAGCGCGATTGCTACCCCGTCAGGTGCGGTGCTGCCCGCCAGCGCCCAGCGTGCAGCCGACCCGGCTGTGGAGATGACGCCTTCAGCCGTAAAATGGGTCTATATCGCCCAGCCCCAGCCCGAGGCGAACATCGAGGTCATGACGCCGCCGCCGCCGACTAGCCGCTGGAAGCCGTTTGCCGCAGGGGTTGTGACCATGCTGGTGGTGGGCGCTGCGGGAATAGGGGGATGGCAGCTTGTGCAACGCCCCGATCCGCTGATAGATCATCTTGCCGCCACGCTTTCACCCCTGGCAATGCCGCTTACCGGGGAGCAGGTCGACAGCCTGAAGCGGCAAAACTATCAGCCGGAAAAAATCCGCGAGCACACCGAACAGCAGCTGGGGTGGCTGGCGGCGCTGTCACCCTGCTGGGCGCTTGATTATGGGCAGCGGCTGGTGCGCCAGGCCCAGGCGTTTAAACCGCAGGATGCTGCGGTCGGCAAAATGGCCGCCGAGTGGCAGCAGCAGCTTAAAGCCACGGCGCTTCCGGAGGAGGCGATGGGCGGCTGGCAGCAGGGGATGGAGCAGCTGCAGCAGCTGACGGACAGGCTGAATGCCCTTGACGGGCAGCGCGGTAAATATATCACCGTCAGCGAGCTGAAATCGGTGGTGTACAACGCCACCCAGGCGTTTAGCCGTTCAACCCCGGCAGAAGAGCAGCTGCGTCTTTATTCGGTTAACCCGTCGGATATTCAGCGCCGCCAGGCCGGGATGGCGCTGGAGCAGTTAGAGAAGCGCTATTTTTTGCTAAAGCAGCAGCAGGAGTGAAGCAGAAACAAAAAACCCGCCAGTTGGCGGGTTTTTTTATACTTCCGTTTTCTCGCGGAACTCGCATAAATCTTCAATCAGGCAGGAGCCGCAGCGCGGTTTACGCGCAATGCAGGTGTAGCGACCGTGCAGGATAAACCAGTGGTGGCAGTCGACCTTAAACTCCTTCGGTACCACCTTCAGCAGCTTCTCTTCCACCTGTTCCACGTTGTTACCCGGCGCAAAGCGCGTGCGGTTGCAGACGCGGAAAATATGGGTATCGACGGCGATGGTTGGCCAGCCAAAGGCGGTGTTCAGCACCACGTTAGCGGTTTTTCGCCCGACGCCCGGCAGCGCTTCCAGCGCCTCGCGGCTCTCCGGCACTTCTCCGCCGTGCTGCTCGACCAGAATGCGGCAGGTTTTGATCACGTTCTCGGCCTTGCTGTTAAACAGGCCGATGGTTTTGATGTACTCCTTCACCCCGTCTACGCCAAGTGCCAGAATCGCCGCAGGCGTATTAGCTACCGGGTAGAGTTTGGCCATCGCTTTGTTTACGCTGACGTCGGTGGCCTGCGCGGAGAGCAGCACCGCAATCAGTAGTTCAAACGGGGAAGTGAAGTTCAGTTCGGTGGTGGGGTGCGGGTTATTGTCCCGCAGCCGCACCAGAATCTCGTGACGCTTATCCTTGTTCACTGCGCAGTTTTTCCTTCCGGCATAGCAGCACTCTCCTGTTCTGCTTTCAGCGCGGCGCGCTGCTTCATCTTATTGTCGATGAGATATTTTGCCGCCAGCAGCATGCCGAGGCCGATAAACGCGCCCGGCGGCAGCATCGCCAGCAGCATTGGCGAGTCGAAATGCACCACTTCAATGCGCATCGCCTTTGCCCACGGGCCAAGCAGCTGGTCTGCGCCGTTAAAGATGGTGCCGTTGCCGATAATTTCACGGATAGAGCCCAGCACCACCATCACGCTGGTGGCGCCGAGGCCAATCGCCATACCGTCCAGCGCCGCCAGCCCGACATGGCTTTTGGACGCCACCGCTTCGGCGCGGCCCACCACGATACAGTTGGTAACGATCAGCGGGATGAAGATCCCCAGGGACTGATACAGGCCGTAGGCATAGGCATTGATCAGCATCTGCACGCAGCTGACCACGGCCGCGATAATCATCACGTAAATCGGAATACGGATTTCAGATGGCACCCAGCGGCGCGACAGAGAGATGCCGCTGTTGGTGCAGGTCAGCACCAGGGTAGTGGCCAGACCAAGGCCGAGGGCGTTGGTAGCGGTCGAAGTCACGGCCAGCAGCGGGCAGAGGCCCAGCAGCTGCACCAGCGCGGAGTTATTCTTCCACAGCCCGCCGACCAGCAGGGTTTTTGCTTCACTCATTGGCGTCTCCACAGGATGGCAACGAGGACAGTTGCCCCGGTAAGGTTTCAATATACAACGTTGTGCGCTTCACCGCATTGACCACCGCACGCGGCGTAATCGTTGCGCCAGTAAACTGGTCGAAGTCGCCACCGTCTTTCTTTACCGCGAAATGGCTGTCATCCGCGCCGGTCACTTTTTTGCCGTTAAAGCTCATGATCCAGTCAGAAATTCGCAGCTCGATTTTATCGCCAAGACCCGGTGTTTCATGATGTTCCACCACGCGGGTGCCGTACACCGTGCCGTCAAAGCTGGCGCCGACAATCAGCTGAATATTGCCAGAGTAGCCGTCAGGCGCGGTGGTTTCCACCGCTGCTGCCACGGGTTTATCACCCTTGCGCGCCAGATAAAGGTGGTGCGGGCTGCCGTTGCCCAGTGCCGGATTAGTGACAACGTAACACTCCTGCTGAATTTTATTATCATACAGCTCGGGCGGCACCACCTGGTCCAGCAGGATCTTCTGCTGTACGGCGGTCTGATGTTCAATAGTCGGCTTGGTTACCGCATTAATCACCGCCGTCAGGCCGGTGGTGATAGCGGCAAACACCGCCAGCGTTACGCCGTTTTTACGAATCGCGTCCAGCATCATTTACCCTTACGGTGTCCGTATACGCGCGGCTGCGTGTAGTAGTCAATCAGCGGCACGCAGATATTCGCCAGCAGCACGGCAAATGCCACGCCGTCCGGATAGCCGCCAAAGCTGCGGATCAGCCACACCAGCAGGCCAATCAGCACGCCGTACAGCAGGCGGCCTTTATTGGTGGTGGAGGCGGTCACCGGGTCGGTGGCGATAAAGAATGCGCCCAGCATGGTGGCCCCGGAGAACAGATGCACCAGCGGAGATACCAGGCTGTCCGGTGACAGCAGCCAGCCGAGCGTGGCGCAGAACGCCAGCGAGGCGATAAAGCTCACCGGGATATGCCAGCGGATGCTGCGCGTCCACAGCAGGAAAATGCCCCCGGCCAGGAACGCCACGTTGACCCACTGCCAGCCCAGGCCGGCCAGCACGCCGCCGTAAATCGGCATGGCGCGCACTTCTTCAGCCGAATGGCCGGCGCGCAGCCCGGTTTTGAAGGTGTCGAGCGGCGTAGCCTGGCTGATGCCGTCGATCCCCACCTGCAGCTGCTGCATGCTGTGGCCGTCAAGCGTATGGAAATGGAAGATCATACTCAGGGTGTCGCCGAAGGTCGGGCTGATGCCCTGCAGCACGTCCGGCGGTAGCCAGCTGGTCATCTGCACCGGGAAGGAGATCAGCAGCACCACGTAGCCAACCATCGCCGGGTTAAACGGGTTCTGACCGAGGCCGCCGTAAAGATGCTTGGAGATAATCACCGCAAACAGCGTGCCGATAACAATCAGCCACCACGGCGCCAGCGGCGGGATGCTGATGCCGAGCAGCAGGGCGGTCAGCAGCGCGGAGTTATCCTTCAGCGTCTCCGCCAGCGGCAGCTTGCGCAACCGCAGGATAGCCGCTTCAGCCGCGATAGCGGCAGCCGCCGCGATCAGCACCTGGATCAGGTTACCCCAGCCAAAATACCAGCACTGCACGGCCATGCCGGGTACGGCTGCCAGCAGCACCAGCAGCATAATGGTGCTGGTGCTGCGGCGGTTATGAGTATAGGGCGAGCTTGCAATACGAAATGCCATTTAATCCTCTTGCGTCGACGGCTGCTGCGATTTACGCGCTTTCACGCGTGCAATGGCCGCTGCCACCGCCGCTTTACGTGCATCCTCAGGGGAGGCGGCGGGCGCCTCTTCCTGACGGGGTTCGGGTTGTTCAGGGGTGACTTCTGGCAGAGCAACGGCTGCCTGCGCGGCTTTTTTCGCTTTGGCACGGGCGATAGCGGCTTCGATGGCCGCCTTGCGCGGGTCGGCGGCGGGTGCCGGTTGTTCGGCCACGGCCGGTTGCGGTTCAGCAACGGCGGCCTGCGCGGCTTTCTTCGCTTTGGCACGGGCGATAGCGGCTTCGATGGCCGCCTTGCGCGGGTCAGCGGCAGGTGCCGGTTGTTCTGCCGCAGCCGGTTGCGGTTCAGCAACGGCGGCCTGCGCGGCTTTCTTCGCTTTGGCACGAGCGATAGCCGCTTCCACCGCCGCTTTACGCGGGTCAGCGGCTGGCGGCGTATCGGCGGTTGCCGGCGGCTCAGCGATGGCCGCGCTGGCTTCGGCTTTCTTCGCTTTGGCGCGGGCAATCGCGGCTTCAACGGCGGCTTTGCGCGGGTCGGCTGCCTGGCGCGTCACCGGTTCGCTGCTGGCCTGTTGCTCAGCCTGGCGCGCGCGGGCTTCCGCCTGGCGGGCTGCACGCTGAGCTGCCGCCGCGTCGTCATCGAGCGGTGCGGCAGCGGCGGCCTGCTTCGCCTTCACGCGTTCGCGCGCGGCGTTAAGCGCATCGGCGTCGGTGATAGCCACGCTGCGTTTGGCCTGCTGGTGCTTCGCTTCACGCGCCGCTTTTTCCCGCTCCAGGCGCTGTTGACGCGCTTCAAAACGCGCCTTGGCCAGGGCAGTACGCTCGGCTTCCAGATCGATAGCCTGAATCTCGGCCTTCTCCTGGCGGTAATACTGCACCAGCGGGATATTACTCGGGCAGACATAAGCACAGGCGCCGCACTCAATGCAGTCTGCGATATTATGCTCGCGCGCTTTATCGTGATCGCCGCCGCGGCTGTACCAGTAAAGCTGCTGCGGCAGCAGGGCGGCCGGGCAGGCGTCGGCGCAGGCGCTGCAGCGGATGCAGCCCTGCTCCGGCTCGTTGTGGCCCATCTCAGAGGCGGCGGGTGCGAGAATACAGTTGGTGATTTTCACCACCGGCACATCCAGCGTCGGCAGGGTGAAGCCCATCAGCGGGCCACCCATGACCACCATCTGTTCGGCACCCGGTGCGAAATCGGCGTGATGCAGCAAATGGCTGATCGGCGTGCCGAGGCGGCCCCAGACGTTGCCAGGCTGGCGCACCGACTCACCGGTCAGGGTAATAACGCGTTCAGTAAGCGGCTCGCCGTCAATAATCGCGCGCTTAACGGCATAGGCGGTGCCGACGTTCTGCATCAGCACGCCGATATCGGTAGAGCGCCCGCCGTGCGGCACCTCTTTACCGGTGAGAATTTTAGTCAGCTGTTTGGCACCACCGGAAGGATATTTGGTGGGGATGACGCGGATCTCCATATCGCGCGCGCTGCCCAGGGCGGCTTTCAGCGCGGCAATCGCTTCCGGTTTGTTATCTTCAATGCCGATCAGGGTGCGCTCCGCCTGCAGCGTCCACGCCAGAATGCGGCAGCCTTCCAGCACTTCTGCGGCGCAGTCCTGCATCAGGCGATCGTCGGCGGTGATATAAGGCTCGCACTCGGCGGCATTGATAATCAGGGTATTGACCCCGCGCAGCCCGCCCTTCAGCTTGGTGGCGGTAGGGAAGCCCGCGCCGCCCAGCCCGGCAACGCCAGCCTGATGCACGCGGCGCACCACCTCCTGGCGGTCCAGGCTGCGATAGTCGCTCAGCGTCTGCTTATCAATCCAGCGGTCTTCGCCGTCCGGAGTGATAAAGATGCACATCTCCGCCAGCGCGGAGGGATGCGCAGTCATATGCGGGGCGATTTTGCTCACGGTACCGGAGCTTGGCGCGTGGATCGGCAGCATACGGCCATTGCCAAAGGTCAGCGCCTGGCCGCGCAGGACAGCGTCGCCGGGGCGCACGCAGATCTCGCCTTCGTTACCGATATGCTGTTTTAGCGGCAGTATAAACTGGGCGGGCAGCGGCAGCTGGCGCAGCGGCGTGCCGTTTGACTGGGTCTTCATCTCCGGTGGATGAATGCCACCTTCGAAGTCCCAAAGCCGATCTTTTTTAAAGTAGTTGAGCAGATTAAGCATGACTTTCTACAGTGATCACCCGCACCGGAATGGTTTGCAGGTCCCATTTCCAGTTGGCAGTAGTGGTAGCAACCGGACGCATTTCAATGCAGTCGGTCGGGCAGGGAGCAACGCACAGGTCGCAGCCGGTACAGACATCGCTCAGCACGGTGTGCATCGCGCGGGTGGCGCCGACAATCGCATCCACCGGGCAGGCCTGAATGCACTTGGTGCAGCCGATGCAGTTGGCTTCGTCAATCCACGCCACTTTACGCTCTGGCTCCAAAGCGGCCTCTTCACCCAGCGGCTGCGGGTCGACGTTAAGCAGCGCCGCCAGTTTCAGCATGGTCTGCTCGCCGCCGGGCGCGCATTTGTTGATCAGTTCGCCGTTATTACCCACCGCGTCGGCATAGGGGCGGCAGCCGGGATAGCCGCACTGCCCGCACTGGCTCTGCGGCAAAATAGCGTCAATCTGTTCGACAATCGGGTCTTCTTCCACTTCGAAGCGGCGCGAGGCGTAGCCCAGCAGCCCCCCCAACACCAGGCTAAGTGCGCTAAGAACCAGCACAGCAATCCAAATCGCACTCATCAGAACTTCACCAGTCCGGTAAAGCCCATAAACGCCAGCGCCATCAGGCCGGCGGTGACCAGTGCAATCGATGAACCCTTAAACGGCGCGGGCACATCGGCCAGCACCAGGCGCTCGCGGATGCCGGCGAACAGCACCATCACCAGCGAGAAGCCGATAGAGGCGCTAAAGCCGAACAGCGCGGCCTGCAGGAAAGTGTGATTGAGGTTGACGCTAAGCAGCGGCACGCCAAGCACCGCACAGTTGGTGGTGATCAGCGGCAGGAAGATACCCAGCAGGCGGTAGAGGTCAGGGCTGGTTTTACGCACCACCATTTCGGTGAACTGCACGACCACGGCAATCACCAGGATATAGGCCATGGTGCGCAGATAGACCAGATCGAGCGGCAGCAGGATCAGGTGATTGACCAGCCATGCACAGATAGAGGCCAGGGTAATAACAAAGGTGGTGGCGAGTCCCATGCCAATTGCCGTTTCCAGTTTTTTGGAAACGCCCATGAAGGGACAAAGGCCGAGAAACTTCACCAGGACGAAGTTATTCACCAGCACTGTGCCAATAAAGAGAAGCAGGTATTCGGTCATTATTACGCCTGAAGAAAAGTCAAAAGCAGCACATTATCGGATATTGGCTACGCCATCACAACCGTTGCGCGGCGGGTGTCCGACGCCAGCGCACTCAGGATTAAATTCTTGACGTTTATTTCGCCATCACGGTTCGATGAAAGTGTTCTTAACGCGTTGAGAACGCTTGAAATAAGGCACCAGTACCGCTGCCGCCAGCAGGGCGATCAGTAAAGTCCGAATTGCCGCACCATCGGCCACCGGAGAGAAGGCAAAAGTCTTCACCGCCAGCAGCACGGTGAGTAGCAGCCACAAAATGTAGTGGCGCGGCAGCCGACGCGAGCGTTGACAGAAGATCCACGTCACCCAGGCACTGTAGCACCAGACTACGGTAGAGGTCAGCAGCGAGGCTCCCCACTGCCATAATGCGTTGCTTTCATGGCTGAACAGCGCGTTACGCATCGCCGGGTCGAGCAGGGCGCTTAAATACATTGCCATCACCAGCGCGCTGGTCAGCAAGGTCATGATCAGCCATGCCAGCGGCACCAGCAGCCAGCCTGCCAGGCGCGGTTTAGTATCAACAGCCACTTATTCATCCTTATCCAGTCAGCAAACTCTGCCATCAAGGCAAAAGGTGCACCGTCAGGATACACCTCATATCAGAAAAGGATTATACGGAACTTCATGCGCCAGGTCATTAACCAGAGCGAACTGGAACCTTAAACGACGTAGCGCCAGACAGTTTTTGGCACGCGTCCAAGGTCAAACAGGCGACCGCCGGAAACCAGTTCTGCGCGACGGTGATCGGCAGCGCGGTACATCTGAATAATTTCACCATCATCGTTAAGGGAATAGTTGAGATGGTCGAAGAGTTTTTCCAGAGTTTCCAGGGAATTAACTTTGCGAAATTTTAACAAATAGTCTTGAGCGGTCATATTGGCCATTTGCGAACGGAATAGTGAGTGATAAGTATATTATTTGGCAAAAAAGAGTCCAGAAAGTTCGCGATGAAATAGGTAAATTCAGACTAATGATGAAGATATTCGGGGCTGAAATAGATTTTTTAAGAGTTTTCTAGGAATTTTTATACCGCTTATTGATTTAGTGGTATTTAGGTTCATTTTATTGCGCGCCGCTATCCACTTCCTGTCACCGACTCACATCCCCCGGCTGCAGGCCAGCGTTTTGCCGGAATTTAGCAAACTGTGTAACAGCTCACAAATCCACACTTTACCCGACGTCGCAACCGCGCCGCACGGCGGCGACAGAACTGCACGCGGTATTGTAATCGCTTCCAAATGATTGCGGCGCAAACGCTTCTGTTTACTACAGTTATTTAACCTCAATTTGGCACCCACTGCGTGATTTTTCCATATCGACCCGCTAAGGCCTGGGGCGCGGGGTTGGCGTAAGCCATTTGTTTTGTTGCGTTTTGTGAGCATTGTCGAAAATGTTTTTTGGTGAATAGTACAGGCTTAAGTGGCTCTTAACCCTATTCGATAAAATCCCATCAGAGGAAAAATGATCATGTGGAAGCGTTTACTCTTATCCACCCTCATCAGTGCCAGCCTGGCGGCTCCGGCGCTGGCTGAATCCATGACTGTTGGTTTCTCTCAGGTTGGCTCGGAATCGGGCTGGCGAGCCGCAGAGACCAGCGTGGCGAAAAGTGAAGCGCAAAAGCGCGGTATCACGCTGAAAATCGCCGACGGGCAGCAAAAACAGGAGAACCAGATCAAGGCAGTGCGTTCGTTTATCGCCCAGGGCGTGGATGCCATCTTCATTGCTCCGGTAGTCCAGACCGGCTGGGAGCCGGTGCTTGAAGAAGCGAAAGACGCCAAAATCCCGGTATTCCTGCTGGACCGCGCTATCGTGGTCAAAGATAAATCGCTGTATCAGGCGGTCGTCACCGCCGACAACGTCTATGAAGGTAAGCTAATCGGTGACTGGCTGGTGAAACAGCAGGCGGGCAAGCCGTGTAACGTGGTTGAGCTACAGGGTACCGTCGGCGCCAGCGTGGCGATTGACCGTAAGAAGGGCTTCGCTGAAGCGATTGCCAACACGCCAAATATTAAAGTGATCCGTTCGCAGTCCGGCGATTTTACCCGCAGTAAGGGTAAAGAGGTGATGGAGAGTTTCATCAAGGCAGAGAACAACGGTAAAAACATCTGCATGGTTTACGCCCATAACGATGATATGGCTATCGGTGCCATTCAGGCGATTAAAGAGGCCGGTCTGAAACCGGGTAAAGATATTCTCACCGGCTCCATTGACGGCGTGCCGGATATTTATAAAGCGATGCTGGCAGGTGAAGCCAATGCCAACGTCGAGCTGACGCCAAATATGGCCGGCCCGGCTTTCGACGCGCTGGAAAAACTTAAAAAAGACGGCACCATGCCGCCGAAGATCATCAAAACCGAATCGAAACTTTTCCTTCCTGCTGATGCCCAGGCCCAGCTGGATAAGAAAAAAGGTATGGGTTACTGATCCCCGGGCCGCCCTGAGGGCGGCTTTTTTCATGGCGTGAGGCACGCGTATGACCATCGACTCCTCTCCACCGCCGCTGCTTGCCATTAGCGGCGTCAGTAAGTCCTTTCCCGGCGTGCGGGCGCTGGATAATGTCTCTTTCGACCTGCGTCCCGGTGAAATCATGGCGCTGCTGGGGGAAAACGGGGCCGGGAAATCGACCCTGATTAAAGTGCTGACCGGCGTTTATCAGCGCGATGCTGGCACCATTACCCTCTCCGGCAACCCGATCAATCCGCGCAATACCGCCGAGGCACAGCAGCTGGGCATCGGCACGGTGTATCAGGAAGTGAACCTGCTGCCGAATATGTCGGTTGCCGATAATCTGTTTATCGGGCGTGAACCGAAACGTTTTGGCCTGATAGACCGTAAAACGCTAAACCAGCGCGCGGTGAAATTACTCAACGACTACGGTTTCGAGCTGGATGTCACCCGCCCGCTGGGCCAGTACTCGGTGGCAATGCAGCAGATCATTGCTATCTGCCGCGCCGTGGATCTCTCCGCTCAGGTGCTGATCCTCGATGAACCCACCGCCAGCCTGGACGCCAGCGAAGTCGAGATGCTGTTCACGCTGATGAGACAGCTGAAGACAAAGGGGATGAGCCTGGTGTTTGTCACCCACTTTCTCGACCAGGTTTACCGCGTCACCGACCGTATTACGGTGCTGCGCAACGGGCAGTTTATTGCCACGCGCGATACCCATTCCCTGCCGCAGATTGAGCTGATCAAACTGATGCTCGGCCGTGAGCTGCTGGAAACCGCGCTGCAGCGCGCGGGCAGCACGCTGAAAAGTCATCAGCCGGTGGTGGAATTTAAAAATTACGGCAAGAAAGGCACCATCGAGCCGTTCAGCCTGAGCGTGCGCCCGGGCGAAGCGGTCGGGCTGGCTGGCCTGCTGGGATCCGGGCGTACCGAAACCGCCGAGCTGCTGTTCGGCATTAAGCGTGCCGACAGCGGCAGCGCCTTTATCAAGGGTAAAGCCAAAACCATTCGCTCCCCGGCGCAGGCGTCTCGCCTCGGCATGGGCTTCTGCCCGGAAGACCGCAAAACCGACGGTATTATCGGTGCCGCTTCGGTGCGGGAAAATATCATTCTGGCTCTGCAGGCGCAGCGCGGCTGGCTGCGGCCCATCCCACGCCGCGAACAGCAGCAGGTGGCCGACCGCTATATCAAGAGCCTTGGTATTCGCACGCCGGACGCCGATCAGCCGGTTGAGCTGCTCTCCGGCGGCAATCAGCAGAAAGTACTGCTGTCGCGCTGGCTGGTGACCAAACCGCAGTTTCTGATCCTTGATGAACCGACGCGCGGCATTGATGTTGGCGCCCACGCCGAAATCATCCGCCTGATTGAGACCCTGTGTGCCGATGGCCTGGCGCTGCTGGTGATCTCCTCCGAGCTGGAAGAGCTGGTGGGCTACGCCGACCGCGTGCTGATCCTGCGCGATCGCCAGCAGGTGGCGGAGATTCCGCTGGAGCAGCTCTCCGTTGCCTCCATTGTTAACGCCATTGCGGCGGGAGGGGAGCAACATGCCTGATTCCCACTTATTGACGGGGAAACCGCCGATGCAGAAACGTAAACTGCCGCCGGGCCTGCCGCAGATTGGCGCGCTGCTGCTGGTGCTGCTGATCGACAGCCTGGTGGCCAATAACTTCTTTGCTATTCACGTGCAGGATGGTCGGCTGTTCGGCAGCCCGATAGATATCCTTAACCGCGCTGCGCCGGTGGCGATTCTGGCGATAGGGATGACGCTGGTGATCGCCACCGGCGGGATAGATCTGTCGGTCGGGGCGGTGATGGCGATAGCCGGAGCCACGGCGGCGACGCTGACCGTGGCCGGGCACAGCCTGCCGGTGATTATTCTGGTGACGCTGGGCAGCGGCCTGCTGTGCGGCCTGTGGAACGGCGTGCTGGTGGCGCTGCTGAAGATCCAGCCGTTTGTCGCCACGCTGATCCTGATGGTGGCGGGGCGCGGCATCGCGCAGCTGATCACCCAGGGGCAGATAGTCACTTTTAACAGCGACTCGCTGGCGCAGCTTGGCAGCGGCACGCTGCTGCTGTTCCCGGTGCCGATGTGGATCACCCTGGCGCTGGCGCTGCTGGTCTGGCTGCTAACGCGCAAAACCGCGCTGGGGATGTTTATCGAGGCCGTCGGCATCAACCTGCGCGCCGCGCGCAATGCCGGGGTGAACGGCTGGCTGGTCGTGATGAGTACCTATCTGCTGAGCGGCCTGTGCGCGGCAGTGGCCGGGCTGATCGTCGCGGCGGATATTCGCGGTGCCGATGCCAACAACGCCGGGCTGTGGCTGGAGCTGGATGCGATTCTGGCGGTGGTGATTGGCGGGGCGTCGCTGATGGGCGGCCGCTTTAACCTGCTGCTGTCGCTGATTGGCGCGCTGATTATACAGGCGATGAACACCGGGATTTTGCTTTCCGGCTTCCCGCCGGAGCTGAACCAGGTGGTCAAAGCGGTGGTGGTGATGGTGGTGCTGCTGCTGCAGTCGCCGCGCTTTATTCAACTGTTTAAACGAGGGCGCCGCCGTGATTAAACGTCATCTGCCGTTAATGATTACCCTGCTGGTATTTGTAGCGGGCTACCTGTTCTGCCTCAGTCAGTTTCCCGGCTTCGCCTCAACGCGGGTGATCGCCAATATCCTTACCGATAACGCCTTCCTCGGCATTATTGCGGTTGGGATGACTTTTGTGATCCTCTCCGGCGGTATCGATCTGTCGGTCGGCGCGGTGATCGCCTTTACCGGGGTGTTTCTCGCCCGCGCGATTGGTGATTTCCACCTCGATCCGTGGCTGGCGTTTGCGCTGGTGATGGTGATGGGCTCGGCGTTTGGCGCCTTTATGGGCTGGCTGATCGACGCGCTGAAAATCCCGGCGTTTATTATCACCCTGGCGGGGATGTTCTTCCTGCGCGGCAGCAGCTATCTGGTGGCGGAAAGCTCGCTGCCGATCGACCATCCGCTGTATGCCACGCTGTCGTCGATGGCGTGGAAAATTCCCGGCGGCGGGCGGCTCAGCCTGCTGGCGGTGATCATGCTGGTGGTGGTGGCCTTTGGCATCCTGCTGGCGCACCGCAGCCGCTTCGGTAATCAGGTATATGCCATTGGCGGCAACGCCACCTCGGCGCAGCTGATGGGCATTTCGACGCGCAGCACCACGGTGCGCATTTATATGCTCTCATCCGGCCTGGCGACGCTGGCGGGCATCGTCTTTTCAATCTACACCTCGGCGGGCTATGCGCTGGCGGGGATGGGCGTGGAGCTGGATGCCATCGCCTCGGTGGTGATTGGCGGCACGCTGCTCTCCGGCGGCGTTGGCACCGTGCTGGGGACGCTGTTCGGCGTGCTGATTCAGGGGCTAATCCAGACATGGATTAACTTCGACGGTACGCTCAGCTCGTGGTGGACCAAGATCGCCATCGGCATCCTGCTGTTCGCCTTTATTGCCCTGCAACGCCTGCTGACCGTGATGTGGGATCGCCAGCAGAATGCGCCAGTGAAGCGGTTGATATCCTGAAACGGTGGGAAATGGGTCGACCGGAAAAAATGGTCGACCCCTTGTACGAACCGGGCTGATGGGTAACACTTTAGACCGGGCTGATGGGTAACAGTTATAAACGGCATAGCAGAGGAGACTCACTATGCCCTGGACTGAGACCCACACCATGCAGCGTCACCGTTT